>ENA-ORRN01000006-ORRN01000006.1-human-gut-metagenome-genome-assembly--contig:-NODE-6-length-195216-cov-12.335364_pt1 | contig 195216 bp, 170 predicted proteins | sample MGYA00242174_ERZ509132 | MGnify/ENA primary metagenome ERZ509132 (study PRJEB26280, sample SAMEA2338671) | human gut metagenome | biome: human gut; feature: human-associated habitat; material: faeces... | reverse complement strand
GCCGCCACCACAACCCTCGGCCTGAAAGGCCGTCAAACTTAAGAACCCTTGGGCCATAGGCCCATCCATCTTAAGAACCTTATTCATTACTTCGTCTTTACAATCATGACGAAGGCGATCCTTCCATCCTTATATTCCACGGTGAGGGGAATGGAGAGGAGGGAGGAGAGTTCCCGGGCTATGGAAAGACCTATGCCGTAGCCTGTCTTTTTGCTGTTGTGGGATTCGTCGTTTCGGTAGAACCGTTCAAAGAAGCGGCTGTAGTCCACGTCTTTGCCGTCTTTGTAGTCGTTGGATACGGAGAGGCGAAGGGTGTCTTTCTTCTTTCCCTTTTCTGCCGAAAGAAGGATGGTGCCGCCGTCGTCGCAGTATTTCACTGCGTTGTCCAGAAGGATGTGGAGGATTTCGGAGAGGTATTTTTCATCGCTTCTGGCAGTGAGTCCATCTTCTGCGGACAGGGTCAGTTTCTTTCCCTGGTCTTTTGCCAGAAGGTCGAAGTCCTCTTTCAGGCGGGCGAACATATCCTTCACAGGGAAGGAGAGGAACTGGAGCTGGGCCCTGGTGGCTTCGCCGGCTTTGGAGAGGAGGATGAGGTGGCTGATGAGGCCGGACATGCGGCGCACCTGTTTGATAATGCCCTCGGTCCACTGGTTTTTGCCATTCATCATTTCCATGGCTTCGGCGTTCACGGAAATAATGGCCAGCGGTGTTTTCAGTTCGTGGCTGGCGTTGGTGATGAATCGTTTCTGATTTTCCAGATTTCTCACGAAGGGGGCGATGGCCCGCTTGGAGAGGAAGGTGAAGATCAGGACGTAGAGGATGATGCAGAAGAAGCCGAACCATACGGAGTAGGAGAGGAAGGTGTGCACGTCAGAGAATTCACGGGTGCAGTCCAGAATGACCAGCAGGGTGGAGCCGTCTTCGAGGGTGGTTTTCATGAAACCGTAGCGGGCTTTATTTTTCTGCAGAAAGCCGCTGCTTGAGGGAGAGGAGAGGGCGATTCTGGCAAATTCCACGGCCTGTTCTTCGGAAAAGGCTACAATGTTTTTTACATTCACTCCAGTGATGCGGCCGCTGCTGTCCAGTCGAAGGGAGAAGTACCGGGTCTGGTAAGCAAATTCCGGTGTATCTTCCGGCCAGGTGATGCCGGGGAAGAAGTCTTTTCCCCAGGAGGAGGTGTCGGCAGGATGGTAGCGGGAGGGCATGGTGCCTCCGTTCTGGGTGATATAGGTCATGGTGTCCAGGCAGTGCTCCCGCATGGCGTAGAAACCCATCATGTTGATGAGGCCCAGGGCGCCGGCCACGATAATGAATATGGCCAGGGTGGCCAGAAGGATGAACTGGCGGCGCAGTTTTTTGATGAGGTTCATGGCTCCTCCCGAAGGGTCAGCTTGAAATCTTTTCCTTCTTCCCCGGTAATGGCCAGGTCTGAGTTGATGGCAGACAGTTTTTCTCTCAGGTAGGAAATGTAAATCCACACCACGCTTTCATCGACCCCTTCTTCTCCGCTCCAGATTTTCTGGAAGATGTAGGAGGTGGAGAGGGGTTTGCCGTTATGGAGCATGAGGAGTTTCATCAGTTTCGTTTCCTTGCCGGAAAGGCGGATGGAATTATGGGCGGAAAGTTCCTGCTCTTCTGTGTCCAGACTGGTGGAGCCGGCGGAAAGGGTGGAGGGGGTGAAGTCTTTCCCTCTTCTGGTGAGGGAGCGGATACGGGCCAGCAGTTCTCCGATGGCAAAGGGTTTGGTAAGGTAATCGTCGGCACCGGCGTCCAGGCCGGTAATGCGGTCATCCACTTCGGATTTGGCGGTGAGCATGATTACCGGCGTTACATCACCGGCTGCGCGGACTTCCTTCAGGGCGGTGATGCCGTCTTTCACGGGCATCATAATGTCAAAGACCATGCAGTCATAGTTGGTGCGGGAGGCCAGCTCCACGGCCACCGCCCCGTTTTCTGCCCAGTCCACATCGAAGCCCTGGTGTTTCATAATGGCTATCAGCACGTCGGCCATATCTTTTTCATCTTCAGCAAGCAGTATACGCATAGGTTCTCCTTTATTCTTAATGTTCCTGACGGATAAGGTTCCGGATGGTCTGCATGGACAGGTCACAGGATGCCAGTTCATCGGCGCAGCGCTTCAGCTCCCGTGTAATCATTTCTGGATTTTTGATGTTTTTCTTGTACTTCATCTGGTGTTCCAGACTGGCCCAGGAATCCATGGCAATGGTGCGAAGCTGGATTTCCACGAAGAAATGGCCGGGATTGTCGCCTTTCACGTCTTCCAGGGGCGCTTCCAGCCGGGCGATGAGGTGGTAGCTGCGGTAGCCGTTGGGTTTGGCGTTTTTGATGTAGTCTTTTCCCTTCACAATGGTGCAGCCGGGGAGGGAGCGGATGAAATCGATATTTTCATAAATGTCATTGAGGAAACAGCATACGATGCGGATGCCGATGGCATCGTGAATGTCATAGAGGGCGGAAGAGGGAGTTTCCGGAAGGTTTTTCCTCCGGCATTTGTCCCGCATACTTTCTTCCGATTTGATTCGGTAAATCAGGTGTTCATAGGCTGCTTCTCCGGTTTCTTCCTTTCGCTTTTCGCTGAAATCTTCAATCTGGGAAACCAGGGAGTGAAGGACTTGGGGCAGCGCGTCCTTCCAGGCGCCGTATATGGATTCGTTCATGGGAATGTCTCTTTCTTAAAAATAATATTCTATATTATACCATGAAAAGAACAGGAAATTATAAATTTCGGCCTGTGGTCAATTCCAAACTGGCGTTATTTAGGCAGTCAGCAGGGCACGCAAAAAAGCCATGGCCGGAGCCATGGCTTTTTCACTGAGCTGGTTATTTCTTTTCAGCTGCTTTTCGTGCTTCGATTTCCATATCGTAGGATTTCTGGATACGGACGTAGTTTTCGCGGCGCTGTTTTGCGTCTCTTTCTGTCTTTTCGAAGAGTTCTTCTGCTTTGTCAGGGAAGAGTTTGGCAAGGGATGCGAAACGGACTTCGCCCATGAGGTAGTCCCGGAAGTTTCCTTTCGGTTCCCTGCTGTCCAGATGGAAGGGGTTCTTTCCCTGTTCCAAAAGGGTGGGGTTGTAGCGCCAGTTGCACCAGTAGCCGCATTCCACCGCTCTCTTTTCTTCTTCCGAAGATTTGCCCATGCCTGCTTTCAAACCGTGGTTGATGCAGGGTGCATAGGCGATAATGAGGGACGGTCCCGGGTAGGCTTCTGCTTCGCTGATGGCTTTGAAGGCCTGGTTCATATCAGCACCCAGGGCGATCTGGGCTACGTAGATGTAGCCGTAAGAAACGGCGATCATGCCCAGGTCTTTCTTCTTGGTCTTCTTACCGGAAGCTGCGAATTTGGCAATGGCAGCAGCCGGGGTGGATTTACTGGACTGTCCGCCGGTATTGGAGTACACTTCGGTATCCAGTACGAGGACGTTCACGTCTTCGCCGGAAGCCAGTACCTGGTCCAGACCGCCGAAGCCGATATCATAGGCCCAGCCGTCGCCGCCGAAGATCCACTGGGATTTCTTGACGAAGTGATCTTTCAGGTCCAGCAGTTCTTTGTATTCCGGATGAGCGGCCACTTCTGCGGTGAGGGCTTCTTCCAGTTTGTCTGCTCTGTCTCTGGTGCCGTTTCCGACGTCCTTCTTGTCCAGCCATTCTTCGATGGCATTCTTTACGGTGTCATCGGCAGATGGGAGAGCTTCCTTCAGTTTGCCGGTGAGGCGGTCCCGAAGTTTGGCTTCGCCCAGATGCATGCCCAGGCCGTATTCTGCGTTATCTTCAAAGAGGGAGTTGGCCCATGCCGGTCCCTGGCCTTTGGCATTCTTTGTGTAAGGCATGGAGGGGGAGCTGGCTCCGTAAATGGAGGAGCAGCCGGTGGCATTGGCAATCATCATGCGGTCGCCGAAGAGGCGGGTTACCATGTTGATGTAGGGTGTTTCGCCGCAGCCTGCGCAGGCGCCGGAGAATTCGAAGTAGGTCGGTTCGAACTGGGCGCTCCGGAGGTTGCCTTTGCCCAGCGGGTTCTTGCGGGCCGGCAGCTTCATGGCGTAGTCCCAGAGGTTCTGCTTGGACAGCTGGGTTTCCGCAGGCTTCATGACGAGAGCCTTCTTGGGAGCCGGGCAGGTGTTGGCGCAGATGCCGCAGCCATAGCAGTCTTCCGGATCGATGATGATGCGGAATTTCAAGCCTTTTACGGGGCCTCTGAATTCCTTCACAATGAATCCTTCCGGTGCTTTTTCTGCTTCTTCTTCTGTTACCAGAACCGGACGGATGGTGGCATGGGGGCATACCACGGAGCACTGGTTGCATTCGATACAGTTTTCCGGAATCCATTCAGGAATATTGATGGCAGCAGCAGGGCGTTCGTACTTGGAAGTGCCCGAGGGGAATGTGCCGTCTTCCAGACCTTTCCAGGTGGAAACAGGGAGATCGTCCCCTTCCTGGCGGTTCATGACGTCGCACACGTTCTTGACGAAATCAGGGCGGGCCACTCTGGCAATGGAGCCGCCGGTGGTGGCATGTTCCCAGGAAGCCGGTACTTCCACTTCTTCCATGCCTGTCATGCCTGCATCTACGGCAGCATTGTTCATGTCTACCACGTTCTGGCCTTTTCTGCCGTAGGATTTTTCATTGGATTCCTTCAGGTACTTCACTGCATCTTCGTCGGGAATGATGTGGGTGAGGTGGAAGAAGGCAGCCTGCATGATCATGTTGATACGGCCGCCGAGACCGATTTTCTTGGCGATTTCAAAGGCATCGATAATGTAGAATCTGGCGTGGAGGGCAGCCAGTTTCCGCTTCATGGCAGCAGGCAGTACCCGTTCCAGGTCTTCTTTTCTCCAGGGGGAGTTCAGAAGGAAAATGCCGCCGGGCTTGAAGCCGCGGAGAAGGTCGTATTTATAAATGTAGGACGGACGGTGGCAGGCAATGTAGTCAGCCTTGCGGATAAGGTATGGTTTCCTGATGGGGTCTTCGCCGAAGCGGAGGTGGGAAATGGTGACGCCGCCGGATTTCTTGGAGTCATAGGCGAAGTAGCCCTGGGCATAGAGGTTTGTGTGGTCGCCGATGATTTTGATGGCGCTCTTGTTGGCGCCTACGGTGCCGTCACTGCCAAAGCCCCAGAATTTGCAGGAAACGAGCTTGCCCGGCATTTCCGGTACCGGCACCGGCGCAAGGGAAAGGCCGGTTACGTCGTCGTTGATGGACAGGGTGAAGTTATGGCGCGGTGTTTCTTCTTTCAGGTGTTCATAGACGGCCATAATATCTTCCGGAATCACGTCCTTGGAACCAAGGCCGTAGCGTCCGCCGCATACCTTGATGGAGCGGCCGGAGGAAGCGATGGCGGAAACCACATCCAGATAGAGCGGTTCGCCGATGGCACCGGGTTCACGGGTACGGTCAAGAACAGCGATTTTCTTCACGGTTTCCGGAATCTGGGAGAGGAAATGTTTCACAGAGAAGGGGCGATAGAGATGGACATTGAGGACGCCTACCTTTTCACCGTGAGCGTTCAGGGCATCGGTGACATCTTTGCAGATATCGGTGACAGAGCCGATGGCGATGACGATGCGGTCAGCATCGGGAGCACCGTAGTAGTCGAAGAGGTGGTAGCTTCTGCCGGTGAGTTTGCTGATTTTGTCCATGTAGTCCTGGACAATGTCAGGCAGTGCATTGTAGAAGGGGTTGGCTGCTTCGCAGTGCTGGAAGTAGACATCCGGGTTTTCTGCAGTGCCGCGGATGACCGGATGGTCCGGATTGAGGGCGCGGGCACGGAATTCGGCCAGAGCCTTCTGGTCAATGAGAGGAGCCAGTTCATCATAGTCCAGGACTTCCACCTTCTGGATTTCATGGCTTGTACGGAAGCCGTCGAAGAAGTTGATGAAAGGTACCCGTCCTTTGATGGCAGCCAGATGGGCAATGCCGGCCAGGTCCATGATTTCCTGGGCATTGGCTTCTGCCAGCATGGCGCAGCCGGTGGCACGGGCACTCATGACGTCCTGGTGATCGCCGAAAATGGAGAGAGCATGGTTGGCCAGTGCACGGGCAGCGATGTGGAATACGCCCGGCAGCAGTTCCCCTGCTACTTTATACATGTTCGGAATCATGAGGAGCATGCCCTGGGATGCGGTATAGGTGGTGGTCAGAGCACCGCTCTGGAGAGAGCCGTGAAAAGCGCCGGCAGCGCCGCCTTCGGCCTGCATTTCCACAACGTGAACCGTATCGCCGAAAATGTTCTTCTTTCCGTGGGCGGCCCATTCATCTACCGATTCCGCCATGGGGGAGGAAGGGGTAATCGGGTAAATAGCAGCTACTTCAGTGAAAGCGTATGAAATATACGCTGCAGCTGTATTCCCATCCATTGTTTTTACTTTTCTCACAGAATCAACAACTCCTTTTTGCGAAAAACAGGGTTCTGCTTTTCTTTGAAAATACCTGCAGGATATGGAAGAAGGAAGGCTCCTGCTGCCAGAGCAGGTAAGGCAGAAATCCGGAAGGGTCATCCCTTTTTCATCACGTTCTCTTGCAAGATGCCTGGAAATTATGTACAATAGTTCTATGATAAATATGCATAGATGTCCGGACTTCGTTCTATACAAATCAAGAAGCACTGTACATGCAGGCTGCGCCCTGATAGACACATCACTATTATAGGATAAAGTCAATCTTTTCACAAGGGAAGCGGATTCGTTGACAGAATTCTCATTTCTGCGAAACAGGATTTTATGAATGATTCCCGGAAATTCATGACAGAAATCGCCTTTCTGTCAAAACCAATGGACAGGAGGAAAGAAGAATGGATTATCGTCATCTGAAATATTTCATGGAAGTGGCAGAGCAGAAAAGTTTCAGTAAGGCTGCCAGAAATCTCCATATTTCCCAGTCTGCCATCAGCCGTATGATTAAATCGCTGGAAGAAGAGCTGGGTGTCACCCTCTTCATCCGGAATGCCAAGACTGTGGAAATCACAGCACCGGGCACCATTTTCTACAATTATGCCAAACGGTGCCTCTTCGTTTTTGAACATTTGAAATCGGATTTTGAAAACGAATTCAACCTGAAGCAGGATACCATTGAAATCGGTCTGCCTCCCATTACGGATGCCCATGTATTTGCCAAGCTCTTAGGTGAATTCAAGCGCACCTATCCTCAGATTGCCATCAAACTTTATGAACACGGCTCCAAAGTCATTGAATCCTCTGTGCAGGAAGGCATTATTGATGTAGGCATTATCTGCACCATTCCGAATAAGGATTTCGAATCCTTCTTCCTGTCGGAAGATGAAATGTGCGTGGTTATGCCGAAAGGGTATCCTCTGGAAGAAAACAGGGAGGTTCCCATGAAACTTCTGGCGGACTATCCTCTGGTGCTGTACCGGGATGATTTCAACCTTCACGATGATATTCTGACCAACTGCAAGAAGATCGGCTTCACCCCGAAGGTGGTCTTTGAAACAAGCCAGCGGGAACTGATGCTGCAGACCGTAGCCAGCGGCCTGGGCGTAGCCATCCTGCCTTCCCGCCTCTGCCCCGCTAACAGCGAAGACAGCCGGGTGGTGACCAGGGTGATGACAGAACCCAGAATGACCCATCACCTCTACGCTATCTGGAAGAAGGGACGGTTCCTCTCCAGAGCAGCCCGCCTGTGGATCGAATTTACCAAGGATCATCTCACCATGCTGAATGATGACAAGAAGCTGGACGATGAGATGAGGAAATAAGAACTGCCGTGAAACAGTGGAAAGAAAAACTGGACTGGGAGAGAAATCGCCCCTTCTACCTCATCATGGCCGTTCTTCTGGCCATGGTGGTGTACCAGCAGTTCCTGATTACGGATCTTCAGGAACGGATGATGAACATAGAATCTTCCTCCTACGATGACCAGCTGAATGATATCCGCTGGGAAGCGGAAACGGCCCTTTCTGAAAACAGGGAACAGGAGAAGGATATCCTCCAGCTCCAGAAGCATTCCGCCACCCAGAACTGGCGGCTCATGGAAATGGAATGGGACACCTATGGAAAATAAGAAAAAGCGGTACTGCCGGTGCAGGGCCGCTTTTTTTATGACTTAAAAGGGGATGCTTCTGTGGTATAATGAGAAAAGTGCTGATTTATTCAGAGGTCTGCTTTGCGCTGGCTTTAGAGGAGCTTTCATGCCTCGGGGCTGCGGGATTTCAAAGAGAGCTTTACTGGTCCCTTTTCCGATAGAACATACACATCCGGGAAAAGCAGCCTTTGCATCAAGGCGGCCAAATCATGGAGGTTAATTATTATGTTTATATATAAAAGAAGAGTTAAATTTTATGAAACCGACGGTATGCAGGTGGTGCACCATGCCAACTACCTGCGCTATTTTGAAGAGGCTCGGGTGGAGTACCTGCGGGAAGGAAAGCTGGACCTCACAGAGCTCATGGACGAAGGCATCGTATTTCCCATTGTGGAAGTGGAGGTCAAGTACCACCAGAGCGCCCGGTATGACGAGGTGCTCCTGATTAAGACCTATCTTCGCAAGGTAGACCGGGCCAGACTTGTTTTCGAATACGAAGTAGTTTCCGAAAAGTCCGGCGCCCTGCTTACCACGGGCCGCACGGTGAATACCTATACGGATATGCATACAGGCCGGATTGTGCGGCTGCCGAAGGAAAAACTGACAGCCCTCATTGATCTTTCCAAAGGGGATAGAGAATAATGGACAACAGACCGATTGGCATCATGGATTCCGGCGTAGGGGGCCTTACGGTGGCCCGGGTGCTGCATGAGAGATATCCCAAAGAAAGCATGATCTTTCTGGGAGACAGCCTCCGCAATCCCTACGGCGAAAGGACAAGAGATGAAATCGCCCGCTTTGCCGGGGAAATCAAAGATTTCCTTATCAAAAAGAACGTAAAAATGATCATCATTGCCTGCAACACCATTTCTTTCAACGTGTATCCGTCCTTTCTGGAAGGGCCGGTGCCGGTGGTGAAGATGAGCCTTGACATCACCCTGCCGGAAGGCACGAAAAAGGCGGGTATTTTTGCGACGCCTGCCTCCATCAGAACCCATGCCCACAAGAAATATGTGGAAAAGAAATTCCCTGAAGTGGAGTGGGTGGAGGTGCCCTGCGACGGTGTGGCGGCTGCCATTGAGCAGGGAAAAGATGAAAATTTCATTTCTGCCCTTGTGCAGAAGGCGGCAAAGGAGTATCATGCATTAGGTATAGATGCCGGCTACTGGGCCTGCACCCATTATCCTCTGGCGCCATCTGCTTTTGCCAGAGTCTTTCCGAAGGTTCCTTTCATTGACCCGGCCCTGCCTACGGTGGAAGCGGGCATGGCCATCCTTCAGAGAGAGGACAGGCTGGCAGAAGGGAAAGGCAGGGATGAATTCTATTTCACCGACGGCCTTGCCCATGCAGAGCCTCTGGTGAAACGGCTTTTCGGCCCGGCAGCTGTGGGAAAAACAAATCTTGTAGGAGAGTGAGTAAAGAATGTTGTTGCTTGTTAAAATTGCGGCAGTGATCGTCCTTATCATCTGCCTCGGCTTCATTGCCTACTGGGCGGCGGCTGTCATTAAGGGAGACTGCGTCCTTCGCATGCAGAAATCGAAACGGACGCCCCTGAAGGTGGAGTCCATGGATATGCGTCATGTGCGCCTGTCCTTCACCATCCCCATCAAAAATGTGGGAAAACAGCTGGGCACCATTATGGATGCCTTCGTCCGCATTTACATTCCCTTTGAACAGTATGACAAGGCCAGAGTTACGGGGCACCTGACCGATTTTGACGTGCCAAGGCATGACGACTACTGGCAGGCCTTCATCCTGGATCCCGGAAAGGAAAAGAAATTCCTCATCACCCTGGACATCGACGGCAAAGGCCAGAGCATCCTCCAGGACCTGGAAACTTTCCCGGAATTCGGCATGGATATCATTTATCAGGTCGTAGCAAGAAGCGACTACTACTATGCCAAGACAAGAGTCGTAATTACCAGGGAAGAGCTGCAGAATGCTCTCTATGAATATACTTCGGAGGTGAGAAAATAATGGCAGAACTGAAGCTTGTTCCTATCCATACCAGAATTCTCACCCATCATGACAACATTGTGGATGCCATCCTGGAATATGCAGGAGACCAGATTACCGATCATGATATCGTATGCTCCGCCGAATCGGTGGTAGCCATCACCCAGAACCGCTACGTCCGTCCGGAAGAACTGAACGTATGCTGGCAGGCAAGACTGATGAACCGCTTCGTACCGTCCGCTGGCTCCATGGCCAGCATTTACGGCATGCAGGCAGCCATGGACGAAGAAGGCAAATGGAATATGCTATTCTCCTTCGCCCTGGGTGCTGTGGCTAAGATTTTCGGTAAAAACGGCGTATTCTACGCTCGCTGCCGCCAGGCTTCCCTCATTGACGACGTAACCGGCACCATGCCGCCTTTCGACAAATGCCTGGTTTACGGTCCCGCCGACACAGACAATGTGTGCGAAAAAATTAAAAAAGCCACCGGCGCCTACGGTGCCGTCATTGCCGATGTAAACGACCTGAAACGGGCCGCCGTCCTCGGCAGGAGCAAGGGCCTCGATCCGAAAAAGATTGCCAAAATCCTCATCGACAACCCCTTCGGCAACGACAACCAGAAAACACCGATCGTCATTATCAAGAACTTCACCGATGTGATGGAAGGCAAATAATAGGGATCTGCGAATGAATACAGCCTTGTGAAAATCAGAAAAAGGACTTTGGCCCGAAGGGGTACAAAGTCCTTTTTCTGTGGAGATATAAAAGGTAAGCCCGTAACGCAGGCTTCTTTCCCAGGCTCATCTGGGTACATATGGCTGCATGCCTGACCGAAATGGATTCGGGCGAAATATTCTGCTTTCTCTTATAAATCCCATGAACCTGATGGTGCCTGGCGGCCTTTCTTATCCATGAAAGAATTCGATAATCTTATGGATAGCCAGGGCCATGTGGTCCGGATTCTGGAAGGGGTGATTGGCGCCTTCCACGGGAATGAATTCGATGACGTTGTTTTCAGCAAAGCGGCGGGATTCTTCAATGGGAATCATTTCATCCTTTGTGCCGTGGATAATGAGCATGCTGTCAGCAAAGTCAAAGTATTCGTGTTTCATGACGTCAAAACTTTTCAGGGAATCGAAGAAGGACTGATCCACCTTCATTTTCCTTTCAAAGCCTACGGATATTTCCTTGCCTTTGCGCAGTTTATTCTTGTCATCTTCCGACAGGTAGCTCATCATGGACTGATACATGCAAACCGCCGGGCAGCGGAGGGCGATTTTGGTGAAAGGGTCCCCTTTTTCGATGAGGTAACGGAGCGTCAGATATCCGCCGAAGCTGGAAGAGTAGTTATATACTCTTTTGGCTTTCATCACTTCTTTGGCGTATTCCGTGACCAGGGTAAGGTAGGTGAGGCATTCATCGATGGTCAGCTTTTTTCTGGCGTCCATGCCGTGGCAGGGCCAGTCAAAGGCAATCACCGCAAATCCTTTGTACTTGGATGTGAGGTGTTCTCCGAAATGCAGGGTGCCTGCCGTTTCTTTGCTGCTGCCAAAGCCATGGGTGACGATGACTACATCGTCAAAGGTCCTTGTGCTTTTGTCACTGTCATTCACAATGAGGCGGCTCCGAATGCTGAAGCCGCCGCGGTTGATATCAAAATGCTTTTCCATAGTATCGCTTCTTCCTTTATATATTGGTACATGAAAAATATAACATAAAAGTGGACCGGTGGGCTAGGGAAGCGCTGATTAAATCGTTGTTTGCTTTTATTCTTGAATTTTTATGCAATGCAAGGAATGAGGCGACGCGAATAGCGAGCTATTTAAGGAGCCTCATGACGAAGCAGTGCATGAAAATTCTTATAAAAGCAAACTCTATGAATTAATCAGTGCTTCCCTAGTGTGTTAGTGAGCTGGTGGGCTGGTGGAGGGGCCAGCCCCAATCCCCAGTCCACTGTCACACTATCCCACTAGCTCACTAGCCCACTAGCCCACTAATACACCATATGTGGTAAGATAGATGGAGAATACGAGGTGGTTATGATGGCTTACAGGGAAGCGGAGCTGCTTGCCATGGTGGAGAAGGATGTGGTTCATCCGGATCTGCTTTTTACGAAGGATTATATAGAAAAGGATGGGGTTACTTCCGATACCGGAAAACGGTATGAGGAGGTGGTGCTGTCATGGCTTCTGGCCCATGGGGACAGTCTGGTGAAGACTGATGAAAACTGGTCCATGTACAGGACGGCAGTGAGAAGAGCGTCGGAGGAAGGCGGTCGGCTGATTGCATCCATTCTTGGACAGAAGGATTTTGCCCGGGGCGTGGCTCTGGATATGTCCATTCATATCAAGGACAGTCAGGCCGGGGAATGGGGCCTGTTTCCGTTGGCCTCCATGGACAGGACGGGCCGGGTGCTGACGGTATATGATGTGAGACAGGAGGGAGAGGCGGAAATGCCTCTTCACCGGCTTCTTCGGGTGTGGTCATGGAAGGAGTCTGTGAACCGGCTCACCCTGGCGTCTATCCTGGAAAGAAAGAGTCCCTTTGTGCTGAAGGCGGCGGTGCTTGTGACGGGTTCTTCCAATGAGAGGTACGGCAGTTCCCAGAGGCGGTCCATTTCCATGCCTCTTCAGCGGCTTTCTGTGCTGCTGGGGGTGTCTGAGCTCTATGCGTTCCACGGTATCCATCTGGCTCCTGTGAATCCGGGGCTTCCGCTCTATGGCCAGTATTCGAAGGCGGAGCTCCTGTCTCTCATTGAGAAGGACGGTGCCCATCCGGAGTCTTTGTATCAGAAGGAATATATCAACCGTCGGGGCGTTACCTGGGATACGGAGGAGCCCTACTGCCAGGTCCTGGGGGACTGGCTTCTGAATCATCGGGATATCTGGATGACCCTTCCCCGGGGCATGTACCGCCGGGTAGAAGGGGCGAGGGCAGAAAAAATTCTGAAATCCGGTTTCTGGGACCAGGTGAGGAAGCAGAAGGTGCTGCCGCCCTTTGGACGGGTGCTTCCGGATGATCTGGTTTTCCTGGGAAGCCGTTTCCAGCAGGTGGGCCGTCCAGCCATGATGGTCCATGATATGTCCGGTGAAGGAAAGGATGCGGTATCCCTGGTGCGGATACTGGAAACGCCGGAGTCTTCTGATACCCTTCTGGGAGCGGTGCTTCGGGCATTTACCCATCTGGTGGTGCTGGATGAGGAAAAGCTTTTGAAGGACATGAAGCTCCCCGAGGGATCCCATATAGAAAGCCGGATTCTGCTGGAAAGGGGAGAGGCCCAGACGGACAGTTTCCTTCGGGACCTGCCCTGCCTTTCCGAACTGATGAAGGCCATGGGGATCGGACTGGTTATGGTGGAAAAGGGATATGAAGCGCTGTGGTAGGATTTCCTGCCCGAAAACAGTCTTTCTTTTGCCACCAGGAAGCAAATCATTTATAATAACAGATAAATCTTATCTGTTCGAACAGATTATATTTCCCGGGGACCGGGCTTCCTTGCCGAAGCAGCTCTCCGGCAAAGAAGGAGACGGCACATGGGATTTTTTGACAAGGGACATGAAAAAGAGAGCCCCATCGGTAATTTAAGGGCTCATATCGGTACGTTCATGTATTTCGTAAAGGTGGGTAAATCCAAATTCAAGCATAAGGGCAAAGTGGGTGAAATCTTTGCGGATATGGATAATACCCAGTATCTTTTCCAGCAGGCCACTTCCGGCACCATGTATGACATGAAGAAAAAGCTGGATTACACTCTCTGGGATGCAGCCACTCACAAATACACCGAGGATATCCAGAAGCTGAAGGATGAGCTCCTGAAGGCAGTGGATGAAGGGGAAGAAAGCGGCGAATTTGCAGAGGAAAAGAAAGAAAAGGAAATCGAAGCCGAAAAAGAGGAAGAAGAAAAGAAGGCTGACACCGAAGAAGAACCGGGCAGCTGGAAGGCCCATATCAAGGGCCAGATGGAGGAAGCGGAGGAAAAAGCCCGGAAGGAAGCGGAAGAAAAGGAAAAAGAAATGGAAACGCCGGCAGTGGAAACGGAAGAGGAGTCTTTGACGGAGGAAGACTGCCGGGAGCTGTGGCGTATCATCCAGGGACTGGAAAGAGAGTATAAGGAAATGAACAGCATTGCCGATGACTGGTTTTCCGTCCACGGAAAAAAGACGGGATGCATGGCGGCGCTGGCGGCCATGACCCTCCTCCCCCTGGGAGCGGTATACGGACTGTATCATCTGTTATAGTGGCCGGTGTATTAGTTGGTTGGCTAGTGGCTGAAGTTTGAGGTCTGATGTCTGAAAGGCTCACGGTCTCAGCAGCCCTGCCGCTTCTGTCCAACATAATTTTTACTTGTATTTACCCTCTTTTCTATGATATGATTATTTCAGAAAAATTGTTTCGGGGAGGTGACATCATGTCCAAACATATCGTTACAATCAATCAGTCTTCTCTGCAGGACTCCATTAAGTTTGAAGGCTGCAGTGAATGTCAGACTTCCTGCCAGTCTGCCTGCAAGACAAGCTGCACCATCGGCAACCTGATCTGCACGACTCAGGAAGAAGCCAAGGAAGCAAAGAGAGCCTGATTTTACGGCCCAGCCCCCGGCCCTAAGGCCGGGGGTTTTTCTATTTCTTCTTTGGAAGGTACAAGGATTGTAATTGGCGGCTCACGAAAGCCGCAATGAAAAGGAGATTATTCATGGATTATAATGTAAAGCCCATGATTCATCGTTTTCGTCAGAATGGCATGAACATTGTCATGGATGTCAACAGCGGCATCGTTCATGTGGTGGATGACGTAACATATAAAGTGCTGGAATTTTATAACGGGAAAAATCGGGACATGGTCCTGGCCAATCTGTCTTCTTCCTATGATGAGAAAGAACTGAATGAAGTGATGGATGACCTGGATGAACTGATTCGCAAGGAAGTTCTTTTTGCTCCCATGGACCCCAATTATAAAATGGCCATTGAGGACAGGCCCATTATCAAGGCTCTGTGCCTGAATATTGCCCATGACTGCAATCTCCGCTGCAAGTACTGCTTCGCAGGCCAGGGAGGCTACGGCCAGTGGCGCATGCTCATGTCTTTTGATGTGGCAAGGCGGGGCGTGGATTTCCTGATTGCCCACAGCGGTCCCAGGGAACACTGTGAACTGGATTTCTTCGGCGGCGAACCGCTCATGAACTGGCATGTGGTACAGCAGACCATTGATTATGTACATAAGCAGGAAAAGAAGCACCACAAGAAAATCAAAATGTCCCTGACCACCAACGGCATGCTGCTGGATAAGGAGAAGGTGAAGTATCTCACCGATAACCATATCAGCCTGATTCTGTCCCTGGACGGCAGAAAGGAAATGCATGACCGCATGCGGCCTGATGTGAACGGCCATGGCACCTACGATCAGATTGTGAAGAATCTTCAGTATTGCGTGGCTCACCGCAACGGGGAAGAATACTATGTGCGCGGTACCTTCACCAGGTACAATCTGGATTTCACCACTGACGTGGAGGATATGCTGGACCATGGCTTCCCGGCAGTATCCATGGAACCGGTGGTAGGGGAGGATACGGAATCCTATTCCATTAAGGAAGAGGACCTGCCCCGGGTGAAGGAAGAGTATGACCGCCTGGCCCAGCTCTTCATCCGCCGGGAAGAGGAGGGACGGCCTTTCTTCTTCTTCCATTTTAATATGGATCTCTGGAAGGGCCCCTGCCTTCCCAAACGTCTCCGCGGCTGCGGCGCCGGCCATGAATATCTGGCTGTGGTGCCGAATGGCGACATTTATCCCTGCCATCAGTTTGTAGGCCGGGAAGGCTATGTGCTGGGCAATGTGTACGAAGGGCTGAAGAATATGAAGATGATGCACGATTTCCGCACCAACCATGTATTCACCAAGCCGGAATGTGTGGACTGCTGGGCGAAATTCTTCTGCTCCGGCGGCTGCCATGCCAATAACGAGGCCTTTGCCGGCGATATCCACAAGCCCTATCATATTACCTGCGAAATCCAGAAGAAGCGCGTGGAATGCGCCATGATGATCCAGGCTTACAATCAGCTGAAAAAGCCAAGGGTCATGGCTCAGCCCGGCTCTTTTGAAGCTAAAAGAGAAGCGCAGGAAAAACTGCAGTAACGAAAGAAAAGGGACCGCCAAAAGCGCGGGAAAAAGGGGTTTCTGTTTGCACAGAGCCCCTTTTTAATTTATAATATTCTTAAGTGTAGGCAAAATTTGGCAGCTCCTTAGAGCTGAAAAGAAATTGATAACAGGTTCTGAAGATGGATTTTCGTCAAAGGAGGATTCACTGATGAAATTAAAAAGACTGGCAGTCTGTGCGCTGGCGGCATGCATGATCGGCACCGGCGCCATGATACATGTAGATGCATTCAGCCTGGGCAGTGTCCTTGGCGGTGTGGCAAAGGTAGGAGGCATAGGCTTCCTTGTTTCGAAATATGGAGAATCAATTAACAGCGCCATCAACTCGGTGATGATGAAGGAAGGAGCCGGCACAAACTACGCCACCAAGGTGGTGCCTATTGTGAGTATCGGCAACAGCGGCTATATCGGTGCTGCCCAGGTCATCGGCGATGCGGACCAGGTAGAGAAGGTAAAGGCTGTGGGTCAGCTGGAAGTCAGCTGGAACGACAAACTTTTCCGTATCAAAGGCCTGATTCCCATGGACAGTGTCAATCCAGCCTCCTTCAGCCGTGTGCAGGGGGTGGGCGTATCTGCAGTGATTGATGTACGAGTATAACGGAGGGTGATACTATGATAAAGAAAGCAATACTGGCAGCAGGAATTTCCCTTTTATGCCTGGCACCGGTTTATGCGGAAGAACCGGCTACATTGACAGACCGGATTGACCGGGTGGACGAAGTCATTTACGGCAGTGCCCAGGACGGTTCCCTGATCAGCCGGGTGGACAATGCGGACAATCTGATTTATGGCACTGGAAATTCTTCAGCCAGCGGTCTGGACAACCGGATTACCAATCTGTACACCGATGTGGTGAAGAGCGATAACGATGCCCAGCCTTCCATCGCCACCAGAGTCAATGCCATGGAATATTATCTGACCGATGAAATCAAGTCCGATTCCCTGAAAACCAGAATCGGGGATCTGGAAACCAAGGTATACGGCGCAGAAAAGAAAGGTGCTCTGGATCAGCGGCTGGCCAATCTGGAAAAATCGGTCTACGGTGACCAGCATTATGAAATGAAAACGGTGGAGCTGCCGGCCAATACAGTATTCAAGATTTCCTTAAACGATGATGTAAGCAGCAAGACGAACCAGGTAGGCGATCCGGTAACCTTTACGGTACAGGAAGATGTAAGTGTGGGTAATGTGCTGGTCCTGCCCAAAGGTTCCCAGGGAAGCGGCGTGGTGACTAAGGTGAGCCGCCCGAAAAGCTTTGGCAGAAGTGGTGCGCTGGACGTATCTTTTGACCAGGTTTTCTCTGTAGATGATGAAGTCATTCCTACCGTACTGGGACCGGAAGCTAAGGAAAAGCTGAAAATGGAAGCCGCTGCCGTAGGTGCATCCACCATCGGCGCCCTGGCCCTGGGCCCCATCGGTCTGGTGGGCGGGTTCTTCGTGAAGGGCAAGGATGTGAGCCTCCCGGCAGGAAGCACTCTTTACATTGAAACCCAGGAAGCCGTCACCACCAAGGGCCTGGAACTGACCAATGGTGCGCCCAATGCGGTGATCCGGAAACGGGTGGTACGGTCTGCAGCAGCCACTGAAGAAACGACGGCTGCCGCTTCGGACAATGAAGTCAAAGAGACCGCTTTACCGGCAGAAGCAGAGAAAAAGGCAGGAGCTGAAGTGAAGGAAAAGGCAGAAGCGAAGGCTGAGGAATCGGCCTCTGCCATGAATGAAAAGGCGAAGGCGGAATTGGAATCGGTACGGGAAAAAGATACGGAAAAGGATGCTGCCAAAGCAGCAGGTTCCAGTGAAGAGACGCCTTCTGTAGTGATCGTGAGAAATGATTAAATGAGGAAAATATACTTAAAACTGCTGGCCCCTCTCCTCTTCTCTTCTCTGCTGGCTATGCCTGCAGGAGCGGAGGAACCGGAGGGCTTGGGGGAAGAAGCGGCGGAACCGGAAACTTCCTCTTCTGCATTGGTCTTTGATGCCAAAGGGGTAGCCCGGCCGGTCACCTCCTACGAGGCGGCCGAAGCAGCGGCATCCAGAGATAAAAAGGATACAGCCAAAGCAAAAGACAAGGACAAAAATAAGGATGGTCAGGAAGAAACGGCAGCAGACAGCGGGATTTCAGCAGAAAACCCCATGTATGTCACCGCAGACCGCATGCGCTATAACGATACCACCGGCGACGTAGATGCCATGGGCAAAGTGGTGATCCGGCACATGCTTGATACCTACCAGACAGAATATGTATATGGCAATTCCATTGCCCAGAAATACGTGATACCGGGAGAAGTGCACTGGGTCAATCCCACCACCCGCCTGAAGGCGGAAAGGGCCGATTATGACGGGGCTAAATCCATAGGCCGTTTTGAAAAAATGGACGGCTGGGAATCGGGAACCTATTATTTCAAAGGTGCCAGCGGCGTGTATGACAGGAATGCCAATAAACTGGTGGTGGAAAAAGGGTATTTTACCACGAAACATGCTGTAGCGAAAGTACCGGATTATCGGATTGAGGCGGATTCCATCGATATTTACCCCAATGACCATTATGTGGCTCACAATGTGAAGCTCATGGCGAAGAATACCACCCTCATTACTCTTTCCAGCTATACCGGCTCCCTCAAGCGTGATGACAGTGAAGTGAGTCTGTGGTCTCTGATTCCACGCCCTGTTTTTGACAGCGATAACGGCATGGGACTCCATAATGAAATCACGGTGCCCCTGGACCATAATCCGGACCTGGCCTTTTATATGAAGAACCGCTGGTACACCAAATCCGGCTATAAACCGGATATGGGCGTACGCTACCGCACCCCTTTGGGCACCGCCCGCCTGCGCTATGCGGAAGAGGAAAGCTCTACCAATGATGACGGCGGTATCTGGGTAAAGAAGAGGCCTTCCCTGGAATTTGACACCAATCATTTCTATCTGGGAAAATCCCGTTTCTATACAGGAGCTCACGGGGAATGGGGTTACTGGGATGAAGACCACGGCGGCAGACACACCAAGGGAGCCTATAAGGGCTTTGACCTTTACATTTCCGGCGACCCCTGGAAACTGGGGAAATTCATGAATTTCAGCTGGAAGGCAGGCTATGCGAAGGATTACTACAGTTATTCCAACAATATCCGCCGCAACAGCTATTACTCCCTGGGTCTTTCCGGCGGCTACGGTCCGCTGGCATCCTGGATTTCCTATACGGACCGTGATCTGAAAGGCTACACTCCCTACTACTACGACAGCTACAGCAGTGAAAAACCGCTGAGCCTGGGATTCCGCTGGCAGGCCACCAGACTGGATGCCTTCAGCCTGGCCTGGACCATTGATACCGTGAACGGGCGTCTGGATCATCGGTACTGGACCTACTACAGGGATATGCATTCTTTCTATGCCTGGATCCGGTATGATGATATTGAAAAGGAAACCCGCTTCATGATTATGCCGAAGGACTTTAAGTTCTAAGGAATATAGTGTTACTGGTGAGCTGGTGGATTCTTCTTTATAAGATGGTTCTGTCTCTTTGGGAAAGGAGGAATCCCTATGGCCATACAGCGCAGATGGATTCTTCCTTTAGGCGCCCTGGCGGCGGTGGGCCTTACCCTTTGGGGTCTCTACGGCGTGGGCACTGCAGGCACACTTCTTCCTGAGAAGAAGGCTGATGCCTCCCCGGTGGAAGTGCTTTCGGAAGATGAGGATGGCCTGTCCCTGAAATATGACGCAGCCCTCCATCGAAGGGGAAAGCCTCTGCAGGATCCCTTTCATGCCGATGCGCTGGTGCCTGTAGAAAAGGGAAAGACGCCGCCTCCGGCAGTGGAAGGGAGCACAGGAGCTCCTGCTGCAGAGGCGCCGGGGCTGAAGAAAAAAGAGACATCCTCCACCTCAGGGCTTCCGGTGCTGAAAGGGGTCATGGCCTATGGCTCTCAGCGGAGGGCCCTTTTGGAAATAGACGGAACTTCCATAGTTGTAAAGGAAGGAGAGAGGGCAGGTCCATGGGACGTATCGGACATTCAGGACAGAAAAGTGACCCTTGTTTCCGGAGGAAACAGTCTTACCTTGACCGTACGTTAAGAGGGAGCAGCATTCTTTTATGCTGCGCCCTTTTTGCCTGTATTCCTCTGGGGCTGGAGGCCAGGGAGGATGCCTGGGACAGGCCTGTTCATGACATGGTGGCCGAGGAACTGTCCGGCGGCATGCAGCCATCCCCAAGGGAAGAGGCACCTTCTGCCGTCATTACCAGTTCTCCCGTGAAGCGGGATTTCAGCCTCCATGTGGCCGGCGCTCCGGCCATGGAAGTCATCCGCACCCTGGCGGAAATGACAGGAAAGAACCTGGTATTTTCAGGAGATCTGACAGAAACAGTGACAGCCAGCCTGGACCATGTGACTCCGGAAGAAGCACTTTCTTCCATCCTTGCCTCCTGCGGCCTTTCTTCCAGAACGGAAGGGTCCACCCTTATTGTATTCAACAGCCGCCTGGAAAAGAATGCGGTGTCCGGCACCCGGGCGTTCCGCCTGTCCTATGCCAATGCAGAGGAAGTGGCCCGAGGACTGGAAAAGGTGATGGACAAGGGTAAGGTTACTTTCAGCCCTTCTGCCAATACGGTCATTGCCAGCGGTACGCCCCGGGAGCTCATGCAGGCGGAAAGTCTGGTGAAAGCGCTGGATGTGCCGGAAAAACAGGTGAAAGTGGAAGCGGAAGTGGTGGCTGTCAATAAAAGCTATGCCAAAGACCTGGGCATTGATTGGGATTTCAAAAGTCTTACAGGCAGTGCTTCCTATGACCGGGACAGCTGGAGCGAACAGCACTATGTTACCGATGACAGCGGCCATATTCTCTTTGACAGCGATGGCAATCCAAGGGTCAGGAATATAGAAAGAAACGGGTGGGATGTGACCATTCCCGACGGGTATGCCGGTATTTCCTATGGCCGGTCTCTTACAGGCCATCCCTATACCTTTTTCTTTCAAGCCAAACTGAATGCCCTGGTAACCAGGGGGAAGGCCAAAGTACTGGCCCGGCCCAGCGTGGTGACCATGAACGGCAGGGAAGCGGAAATCCTCATAGGCAGCCGCATCCCGGTGATTGTGGAACATATGGAAAACGGGGTCAAAACCACGGCGACAGAATACAAAGATGCCGGCATTAAACTGACCTATACGCCTATTATCAGCAGAAATGATGAAATCACTGCCGATGTCCATGCGGAAGTGGCCACGCCCTACCTGGTGCCGGAAATGAAGGCCTATCGCATTATTACCCGCTCCGCCAATACTATGGTGCGGCTGCAATCAGGCGACATGCTTACCATTGGCGGACTTATCGATAAAGAACAGGCCAGAACCATGAGAAAGGTGCCGATTCTGGGAGACATTCCCTTACTGGGAAGGCTCTTCCAGAGCCGCAGTACGTCTACGGAGGAATCGGAAATCGTTATCGTCATTAAGGCAGATATTGTGAAGTAAATAGAAGAGCTATAGTTTCTGATTGCCCGGGGTCTGAACTCTTTTAAACCTTATGAATCCTTTTATATACAAGTGAGAAAGAAATGGCAGTTTTAAAAATCAGCGGATTATCAAAATCCTTTGGAATCAAAACAGTTTTTGAAAATGTTTCCTTTGAAGTAAGGAGCGGCGAACGAATCGGCCTTGTAGGTGCCAATGGCGCCGGCAAGACCACTCTTTTGAAGTGCATTATGGGAGCGGAGGAAGCGGACAAGGGCTCCGTGAAAGCCAGTGATGGCGCCATTATCGGCTACCTCCGCCAGGATTTCAACTATACCAGCCATACGATCCGGGAGGAAATGGAAGACGCCTGGAAGGATGTGCTCTATTACAAAGACCGGATGGAGACTCTGGCCAGGGAGCTGGAAAGCAGTAAAAGCGATGAAAAACTGGTGGAAGCCTATGGCCGTGCGGAAGCCCGCTTTGAATTTCTGGGAGGCTACGACTATGAATCCACTACCCGGAAAATTCTGACAGGCCTGGGCTTTTCCGATGATGACTGGGACCGGGATATCCATTCCTTCTCCGGCGGGCAGAAGGTCAGAATCAACCTGGCCGCTGCTTTTGTGCGTCATCCCGATTTTCTCCTTCTCGATGAACCGACGAACCATCTGGACATGGGCATGCTGGAATGGCTGGAGGAGTACCTTCGCTCCTACAAAGGCGGCATCCTCATGATTTCCCATGACCGCTATTTCCTGAACGGTGCAGCTACAGGAATCATTGATCTGGAGAATCACCATATCCGTTCCTTCCGTGGCGGCTATACCCGGTATATGGAAACGAAGGAAAACCAGGACCGGGCCTATGAGAAAGCCTATGAAAAACAGCAGGAACATATCAAGGAGACTGAGGAATACATCCGCCGCTACAAAGCAGGCATCAAAGCCAAGCAGGCCAGGGGGCGTCAGTCCCAGCTGAACCGGCTGGTGAGGCTGGAGAAACCGGTGCACCAGGCATCCCTTCGTTTCCATTTTGACCCGCCTCAGGAATGCGCAGATAAGGTGCTCGATGTGCTTCGGGTAGAAGGATCCTATGGCAGCCATATTCTTTTCAAGGATCTCACTATCCATATCAAAAAGGGAGAAACAGTGGGACTCATCGGCCCCAACGGCGCAGGCAAGACCACCATCCTGAAAATGATTACGGGAGAGAAGAAGCCTGATACCGGTTTTATCCAGCTGGGCAATAATGTGAAAATGGGTTACTATTCCCAGGAACAGGAACGACTCCATCCGAAGCTCACAGTGCTTGACGAAGTGCGGGATACATTCAACTTTGGTGAAAAAGAAGCCCGTAACATTCTGGGAATGTTCCTCTTCCGGGGAGATGACGTATTCAAGACGGTAGGCATGCTTTCCGGCGGCGAAAAGGCCCGCCTGTCCCTGCTCTGCCTGTTCCTGGAAAAACCGAATTTTCTCCTTCTCGATGAACCGACAAACCATCTGGATATTCCCACCAGGGAAATCATGGAAGATGCCATCGAGGCCTTTGGCGGCACCTGCCTGGTGGTATCCCATGACCGCTATTTCCTGGATAAAGTGGCAGACCGGATTCTGGAGTTGGATCACGGAAAGCTCACAGAATACCTGGGCAACTACAGCTACTACAAGGAAAAGAAACAGGACCTTGAGGCTTTTGAAAAGGACAGGAACGGTAAAGAGGAAGAAGAAGAGAAAGAGAAGGAAGAAAAGCCCCGGGAAAATGAGCACCAGGTGAAAACTGAGGTTTCCGCCGCCGATGTATCTAAATTAAGTCATGTGGAAATGGAAATCGGGCGGCTGGAAGCAACTATGAAAATGTACACAGTGCAGATGAGCATGAATCCTGAAAATTATGCAGAACTGGCCGATGAGTATGAGGAAGCGAAAAAGAAGCTGGACAAGCTGTACGCGAAGTGGGACGAACTGGCGGAAAAGACAGAGTCCTGAATGCTCACGGGTAAGGGCAGTCAAAAAAATCCTGAAAAGCAGAAGCTTTTCAGGATTTTTTGATTGCCCTTTTATCCCACCAGATTCAGAAGGGCTAGCACAATGGTGCCGGGGACTCCGAAGAGGGCTACCACAATGCCATGCATGGTGGTAAGGGTCATATGGGTGATTCCGATGGTATTCAGCAGCCAGAAGAGAAGACCGCCCATAATGATATTGCCGATGATTTTTTTCACAAACCGGGCAAAGAGGAAGAACGCCACAATGATGACGATGACACTAGTAATGCCATATCCGCCCAGGGCGCCTAAAGATTCGATCATGGTATCAGATTTCCTTTCTGTTTTCCACGGCTCCCGCCAGGGTGATGCCGTCAGTATAGCCTACGGCGCCGCCGGCAGGAATGCCCCTGCCGATGCGGGTGACTTTGATGCCCGACGGTTTGATGAGCCGGGAAAGATAGTAGGCCGTGGCTTCACCTTCCGTATCCGGATCCGTGGCAATGATGACTTCTTTCACATCGTTCTTCTCCAGCCGTTTCAGGAGTTCCTTAATTTTCAGCTGCTCAGGACCTATGCCGTCCAGAGGAGAGAGAACGCCGTGAAGAACGTGGTACAGGCCGTGGTATTCCTGACTCTGCTCCATGGCGGTCACATCCTGGGGCTGTTCTACCACGCAGATGATGGAATGGTCACGGCGGTCATCACTGCAGATGTCGCAGGGGTCCGAGGTAGCCAGATTGCAGCAGGTAGAGCAGTAGCATACCCTGCTCCTGGCATGGCGGATGGTATCCAGAAATAGATCCACTTCCTCCTGGGGACGTTCCAGCATGAAGTAAGCCAGACGGCGGGCGCTTTTTACGCCGATGCCGGGAAGCTTTCTGAACTGCAGGGCTACTTCTTCCAGATCTTTATTCATCAGAACATGCCGCCGGGAAGGCCCAGGCCTCCGGTGACCTGGCTCATGCTCTTCTGTACCATTTCATCGGCTTTCTTGCCGGCTTCGTTGACAGCGGTGGTGATGAGGTCTTCCAGCATTTCCGGATCTTCCGGATCGATGGCATCTTTAGCGATTTTCAGTGCGGTAATCTGCTTTTCACCATTCATGGTGAGGGAAACGGCGCCGCCGCCTACGGATACGTCAACGGTCTGTTTCTTCAGTTCTTCCTGCTTCTTCTGCAGTTCTTCCTGCATTTTCTTCGCTTTTTTCAGCATGTTCTGCATCTGTGCTTTATTTCCAAACATAATGAATCCTCCTTAAGGTAATATTGAATCAATTTCCTGTTTCATGATTCAGTCTTTTCATATATATCACAGTCTGCCATGATTTTCAAGGCTTCATTTAAAGACGGATCCTTCAAGTCCTTCTCTGGAATACGGTCTCTGGAAACAGGGCGGTAGTCCTGCATCGGTTTTTCTGCTATCTCAGTGGAAGGAGAGGAAGGGGCTGCCTTTGGGGCAGACTGAAGCAGGGCAAAAGCTGCTGCTTCTTCCTCACCGCCCTTCAGCACCGTATGCATCTGGATGGGAGAACCGGTGATTTTGGCAAAGGCTTCGGCGGCCACCTTCTGGTAGGACTTATTATTTCCTGCAGCCACCAGAAACTGCTGCGGCGCAGACACGATGGCCCTGGTGTGGGTGCAGTAAATGAGGGTGCTCTTCCGAAGGCAGGTGAAGACATCGATACGGCGGATGGACATGAAATAGGACAGTACCTTCTGCCAGATGGCAGGGTAGGTTTTGGGGTCTATGAGAGAAGCATCAGGTTGGGATGATGGTGCTGCCGCCGGCTGGCCTGGCATGTTTTCAGCCGGTCCGGCTCCTTTCTCTGCACTGCCGGCCTTGGGGGCATATCTGAGGGATCGGGGCGTTTCCCTGACCGGCGGCCTATCCTTTCTCTGCACTGCCGGCCTTGGGGGCATATCTGAGGGAGCGGTGGGCTCCGGAGCAGAAAAAGCAGCCGACCCGGCAGGTATGGGCGATGCGGGAACCGGGGCAGGAGAAGAAGGTGCGGCAGGGTAGGAAGGAGCGGGCCCAGGAACCGGGGCCGGTGATGGAGATGGCGGGATGGACAGGGCGCCGCGCTTCAGGCGCGACACCTCTTCTTCCAGCTGGGCTACCCGCTGGGCCAGGGAATCCAGGGATTTAGACCCTTTCATGCGGCAGAGATGAAGAAGGCCCATTTCGGCGCTGAGCCTTGGTGAAGAACTCCGTTTCGTTTCATGGAGGGCTTCGTGGAGATAGTCAAAGAGGGAGTCCAGGTAAGGCGCAGGAAGGCGGGATGCATCGGAACGAAGCGTTTCCACCTGGCTGCCGTACTGGGAAAATTCCGGCGCCTTTGGATTGACCTTGCAGATCATCAGGTTTCTGAAATGTTCCAGAAGGTCACGGAGAATGGAGGCCGGTTCTTTTCCGCCCTGCAGGATCCGGTAAAAGAGGGACAGGGCGGAAGAGCTGTCACCGTTGAAGATATGATGGGAGAGATCCAGAATCATATCCTTTCCTGTGAGGCCCAGAAGGTCATACACCGCCGGCGCGTCAAGAACTTTGGATTCCGAGGCCGAGGAGCACTGGTCCAGCAGGGACAGGGCATCGCGAAGGCCGCCGTCTGCCCGGACTGCAATGAGGTCTGCCGCCTCTTCCGTCAGGGGAAGATGACTCTCTTTGGCAATATAGAGAAGATGGTTTTTGATATCCTCCACGGAAATCCGGTGGAATTCATACCGCTGGCATCTGGAAAGAATGGTGAGAGGAATTTTTTCCGGTTCCGTGGTGGCCAGAATAAAGAGCACATGGGACGGCGGTTCCTCCAGCGTTTTCAGGAGGGCATTGAAGGCTTCCTTGGTGAGCATGTGTACTTCATCAATAATGTATACCTTCTTCCGGCTCACTGCCGGCAGGGTGCGCACCGATTCCCGAAGGGCCCGGATTTCCTCAATGCCGCGGTTGGAAGCGGCATCGATTTCATAGACATCCAGACTGGAGCCTGCATTGATTTCCCGACAGCTCTGGCATTCATTGCAGGGATTCACGCCGTTTGGATGAAGGCAGTTCACCGCTTTGGCCAGAATTTTGGCCATACTGGTTTTTCCTGTACCCCGGGGACCGGAAAAAAGATAAGCATGAGCCAGCCGGTCCTGCTCGATGGCCCGCTGGAGCGGTATGGAAATATGCTTCTGCCCCACCACCTCCGTAAACGTGCGGGGCCTCCATTTTCGATATAATGCTAAATAAGCCATAAATAACCTCCCGGCAGGAAAGATGAAAAAGGATTTGTAAGGATTCCGGAACTGAATCCTTACCTTATTAATTATTATTACTATTATACAATACAGCAGAGAAAACCAGACATAAAAAAAGCCTTGCAGTCCTCATTTATGACAGCCTCCAGGATGCACCGTGTCACATGAAAAGGGCCACTTACGGCTGCTTCCTCTCGGACCTGACCGGGTTCATGGGATTTCATTGCACGGGGCCCGGAGACTGCCATAAATCAGTACTGCAGAGCCACGTACTATATTATACAGCATTATGGGGAAAATGCAATATGTGAAATAGTGGGCTGGTGAGTTAGTGGACTAGTGGACTAGTGGTGGACTAGTGGTCCCCAGCCTCAATCCTCAACAGCTCACCAGCTCACCAGCCCACTATTTCACTAATTTATCACTACGAACATTTTACAAACGGGGAAAGTATTGTATAATAATAAAAATTATTGCAATTTGACGATATGGGAAATTGTCAAAAGAGAGAGGATGATTTATATGTCTCAAACAGTATGGTCCCTGGTGCCTCCTGTAGTTACCATTATTCTGGCACTGGCCACCAAGGAAGTGTACATGTCTCTTGCCATAGGTATCTTTATCGGTGCCTTCATGTTTGCAGGGTTCAGTATACTGGGTGCTATCGACACCATGTTCCACATTATGTCGGACAAGGTGGGAAGCAATGTGTATATCCTTGTATTCCTTGTCCTTCTGGGGATTATGGTGGCGGCCATCCAAAAGTCCGGTGCTTCTCAGGCTTACGGGGATTATGCAGCCCGCACCATTAAAGGAAAGAAGAGCGCTCTTTTCGTAACCATGGCTCTTGGTATCCTGATTTTCATTGATGATTACTTCAACTGCCTCACCGTGGGTACCGTGATGCGCCCTGTGACAGACCGGTTTAAGATTACCCGTGCGAAACTGGCCTATATTATTGATGCCACCGCAGCGCCGGTATGTATCATTGCTCCGGTTTCCAGCTGGGCCGCTGCTGTTACCTCCTCTCTTCCGGAGGGCAGTTCCATTGATGGTTTTGCTCTTTTCCTGGAAACCATTCCTTTGAACCTTTACGCCTGGCTCACCCTGATTTTCATGATTGTCCTCATCGCTTCAGGCCGTGATTTTTCCCGTATGGCCAGGTATGAAAAGCAGAGCGGCGGCACTCTGGTGATTCCTGCGGAATATGCCGATGATGAAGGCAGTGCGCCTGTGGGAAATGGGAAAATCATTGATCTCATCCTTCCGCTGGTGGTCCTTATCGGCGGCTGCGTGTTCGGCATGCTTTATACCGGCGGCATTCTGGAAGGAAAGGGCGTGGCAGAAGCCTTTGCGAACTGTGAATCTGCCAGAGGCCTCGTTATCGGTTCTTTCATTGCTCTAGTATTTACCTTTGTATTGTACATTCCCAGAAAGGTCTTAGACTTCAGCACTTTCTGCAGCTGCTTTGTAGAAGGTTTCAAACAGATGACTTCTGCCATTATGATCCTGTCCCTGGCCTGGACCCTGTCCGGCATTGTAGGTAAGGATTACCTGAACATCGGCGGCTATGTAGGAAGCGTGGTGGCTGATAATGCCACCATTGCCATTCTGCTGCCGGCCCTGTTTTTCCTGGTGGCCATTGGCCTTGCTTTTGCTACCGGTACTTCCTGGGGCACCTTCGGTATCCTCATTCCTATCGTACTGGCTATCGTGTCCAATGATACCCATCTTATGATTATGACGGTGGCTGCCGTGCTGGCCGGTTCTGTAGGCGGCGACCATGTATCGCCTATTTCCGATACCACCATTTTGGCCTCGGCCGGGGCCCAGTGCCATCACATAGACCATGTGTCTACCCAGATTCCCTATGTTCTCGTGGTGGCTGTGAGCTGCGTGGCCGGCTACCTGGTGGATGGCATCACAGGAAACGGCATCCTCGGAGACCTGACAGGTCTGGTATGCATGCTCCTCATTATGGGATTTTTCCTGAAATTTAAATCCTCTAAAAACGCGGACTGACAGGCAATATAAAAAGCATCGTTGATGTTCTCATCAATGATGCTTTTTTATTGCCACGAATCAGCGATTCTTTATTTTATATACAAGACTGACCAGGGTGAGGATGGCGGTAAAGGCGGTAATGGTCATGGACCAGGCAATGCCTATGTGCATGTAGCCTGCAAGGGAGAAGTCCCAGGAAAAGTACATGATGGTGATGATGGCAGCCGCTATGCAGGCAATGGCCAGCATGGCAGGCTTTTCCCGGTACGTGACGAGAAAGAAAATGGCTGAAAGGTACCCGGCCGCTCCGGCGGCAGACAGGACATTGTCATGGTAGAGGACCAGGGATACGATGGACAGGATAAAAGCGTATTTCATGGGAACTCCTTTATTTTACAAGTTTCTGAAAATCGGCATCGCCATGGAGCCACTGGAAGTGGTCCTGGGCGGCAGCCTGGGGCTTTACGTTTTTCGGGTCCAGCTCAACTGCTTTTTTCAGATATTCCAAAGCCTTTGCCTTGTCCCTTTTATCAGCGTAGTTGGTGGCAATGCCGTAGTAGGACCAGGTGTTATGGGGATCCTTATCCAGCACCTTCTGGAAGAAGCGGATGGATTCATCGTAGTGTTTCCCCAGCTTCTGGGCCATGGCCATATCGAAATAAGCCTGTACGTAGTCCGGGTTGATGGAGAGGGATTTCTGGATGGTCCCAATGCCTTCTTCCGGTGATATATCAAAGGCCTGGATAATGCCTTTCAGAGAAAGGGCTTTGTAATTTTCGCCGTCTTTCTCCAGAGCCTGATTGGCAAGTTCCAGGGCATGGAGATGATCTCCTTTTCCGTAGGCAGTAACTGCTTTCCGGTAAATCTGCTCCGATTCTTCGTTAATCTGGTGGACCGCAGGGACAGCAGAAGAAGAAGCGGCGGAAGAGGGGGAGGGAGCCTTTGGCGTGCCGCATCCGCCGGCAGAAAGGGCAGCTGTCACCATAAGGGCGGCCAGAATAATGGATTTCATAGAAACTCCTTTATTTATTATGAAAATGGAAATAAAACCAGTATAATGAATGTATAAGACCGGGGGAATTTCCCGTCGGTTCCTATTATTATAGCAGAAATAGAAGGAGGATTATCATGAGTTCCTACGCATTCATTACAGGCGCCACCAGTGGTATCGGCCTCGCCAGTGCCAAAGCGCTGGCCGCCAAGGGGTATGGACTGGCTCTGGCTGCCAGAAATAAAGAAAAGCTGGAAGAGGTAAAAAAAGAAATCGAAGGGGCCATGGCTGTGCCGGTTGCCTGCTTTGAGCTGGATGTGAGGAATGCTGATGCCATCCGTAAGGTGTCTTCCCGCTGCCTTAGCGAACTGGGAGCGCCCCATATCCTGCTGAATGATGCTGGCCTGGCCAGGGGACTGGAACCTTACGGGGAAACAAAGGAAGAAGATATTCTTCAGATGATTGATACCAATATCAAAGGTCTCTTTCTGATGACCCGCGCCTTCCTTCCGGCCATGCTGGAAAAGAATGAGGGCCATATCATCAACCTGGGCTCCACCGCCGGCCTCTATGCCTATGCAGGGGCAGCGGTGTACTGCGCCACTAAGGCAGCGGTGAAAACGTTCAGCGACGGTGTCCGCATCGATGTCATAGACAGTGATATCAAGGTGACCACCATCCAGCCGGGCATTGTGGAGACTCCTTTCAGCGAAGTCCGTTTCCATGGCGATAAGGAAAGGGCAGCCCGGGTATATGAAGGCGTAGATGCACTGCAGGCAGAAGATATTGCCAATATCATTGCCTTCGTAGCAGATCAGCCCAAACGGGTGCAGATCAGTGATGTGGTCATCATGGCCAACCAGCAGGCTACGGGCTTCATGGTAAGCAAGAAGAAGAAATAGTATCCTGTCGGTATGAGTTGCATTCGTGTCATGCCGGATGGGAAACCTTTCGCAAGCAGTTTCCTGTCGGTAAGGATAGCCTTGGTGTCACGCCGAATAGGAAACTTTTTGCCAATAGTTTCCTGTCGGTAAGAAACACCAAAGCGTCAAGCCGGACAGGAAACTTTCAAAAAACATTTGCTTTTCCCCATCCGTTCTTGTATAATAAATAAGCTTGTTATTTTACAAGTAACTTCCTGGCCCGCAGCGAGTGCGGGACATAGGTCCGAAAAGGAGGCGAATTTCGTGAAAAAGTATGAAGTTATGTTCATTGTGAATGCAGCTAATGATGAAGTTATCAAGGCTGCTGTCAAGCTGGTACAGGACACCATTACCAGAATCGGTGGTACCATTGACAATACTGATGAATGGGGCAAACGTCATCTTGCGTACGAAGTCAAGCATCAGAGTGAAGGATACTACGTAGTAGTTGATTTCCAGGCTGACCCGGCGCAGATTAAAGAACTTGACCGCGTTATCAAGATTCATGAAGAAATTATCCGTCATATCATTGTAAAACAGGATGACTAAGAGGTAGCACAATGAATTCAGTTCAAATCTTGGGAAATCTTGGACGGGATCCGGTGATTCGTGCAACGAAGACCGGCCGTTCCGTAGCATCGTTTTCTGTAGCAGTAAGCCGTACCTATACAACCCCCCAGGGTGAACAGCGGGAGCTTACAGACTGGATTAATGTTGTTGCCTGGGGTCCCCTGGCAGAAGCTGTTGGAAATCAGCTGAAAAAAGGCACCCGTGTATTTGTGGAAGGACGGATTTCCAGTCGTTCCTATGATGCTCAGGATGGCACAAAGAGATATGTAACAGAAGTTGTGGCCAATACCATTGCCATTCCAATCGGCACTCCGCGCAATTCTTCCTACGGTCCGCAGCAGGGAGGTTCCTTTGGCGGCGGCTTCGGTGGAAATAATGGCGGTTTCGGTGGAAACGGTTATAACGGCGGAAATGGCGGTTATAACAATAATCCATCCGGACAGGGAGGCCAGCCGGGAGGAAATTTTGGACAGTTCGGTACGACGTCCAAAGATGAAGATATTCCGTTCTGATATGCATTGATTTTGGAGGATATAGAAAAGCATGATTAGAAGAGATAGAGTAAGAAGACCGAGAAGAAAGGTCTGCCAGTGCTGCGTAGATCACGTAGACACCATTGATTATAAGAACGTTGCTGCACTGCGTCGTTTCGTTTCCGAAAGAGGCAAGATTCTGCCCCGTCGTGTAACCGGAACATGCGCAAAGCATCAGCGCAAAATCAATCTCGCTATTAAGAGAGCAAGAGCTATTGCTCTGCTTCCTTTCAGCGCTGACTGATGACCGTCAAAGGTCCCCGCTCAGGCGGGGGCTTTTTTGTTTCTCATTGACAAGTCAACCTTTCATGGATATACTGAAATATATTCATAAAGTGCAACGAAGCTCTTGTTTTCCCCAGGGGATAACAGGAGCTTTTTTGCTTAGGGGAAGTGCCTCTTTCATGAATGGAGACGATACCCGTTGTTTCCGCATGAATGGCGCTTCATTTTTTATATTTGGGGGTGGCTTATGAATCAGTCAGAAGGATTTGGAAAGAAATATGGCCTGTTCCTGGCATTGGCTGCTATGGCACTGGTGTACCTCTTCCCGACTCCTGTGGATCTGCCTACCCAGGGACACCGGCTCATCGGTATCCTTGTGTTTGCAGTCATTATCTGGATGACCGAAGGAGTTTCCTATCCGGTCAGTGCGTTTGTTATTGTGGTGTTTATGGCATTTTCTCTGGGCATGGCGCCTAATCCCGCCAAACCGGAGACTCTTCTTGGCACTGGGAAAGCCCTGCAGATGGGGCTTTCCGGATTCTCCACTTCAGCCTGGGCTCTGGTCGCAGGTGCCATGTTTCTGTCGGCAGGCATGATGATTACGGGGCTGGATAAGCGTATCGCCCTGGTGGTCATGTCCCATATCGGCGTGAAATCCAGCCATCTGGTAATTGGCGTCATTTTCGTGGGATTCCTGCTTTCCTTCTTCGTTCCCTCTACTACGGCCCGCGTATCCTGCATGGTGCCTATCGTGGTAGGCATTATCCGGGCCTTTGGGCTAGAGAAGGGCTCCACCTTTGCTGCTGTGCTCATGATGGCAGTGGCCCAGGCCGATTCCCTCTGGAATATCGGTATCAAGACCGCAGCTGCTCAGAACATGGTGGCCATCGGATTTATCCAGCAGGTACTGGGCAAGGATATCAGCTGGCTGGAATGGTTTATCGCTGCTGCTCCCTATGCAGCCATTATGTCGGTGGTACTTTATTTCCTTCTCATCCATGTCATGCCTCCTGAAGTGAAGGAAATGCCCGGCGGCAGGGAAGCATTGGAAAAAATGCTGAAGGATCTGGGGCCTGTTTCCCGGGATGAAAAGAAACTGCTTCTGATTTCGGTGCTGCTCCTTTTCTTCTGGGTAACGGAGAAGAAACTTCATCCCTTTGATACCACCACCGTCACCATTACCGGCATTATGCTCATGATGCTTCCAAAAGTGGGATTTATGACCTGGAAACAGGCAGTCCCCCATATCAACTGGGGCACTGTCACCCTTTTCGGCGTAGGCATCAGTCTGGGCACGGCTCTTCTGAAATCGGGGGCTGCCATCTGGCTGGCCAATCATTTCGTGGCCCTCTTCGGCATGGAAACCATGTCTCCTCTTGTAGTCATTGCGGTGCTGGCCTTCTTCCTCACCATTATCCATCTGGGCTTTGCCAGTGCCACAGGGCTGGCATCGGCCATGATCCCGATTGTCATTGCAGTTCTTCAGAGCGTGAAGACGCCGGGCATTGATGTGCTGGGCATGACCATGATTCTTCAGTATACCATCTGCTTTGGCTACATCCTGCCGGTGAATGCCCCGCAGAATATGATTGCCTACAGCACTGGATACATTACATCCAAGGATTTCCTCATTACCGGCATTCCTTTCACCGTGCTGGCTTATGCCATGATTCTTGTATTCTCTGCCACTTATTGGCACTGGCTGGGTTACGTGGGGTGAGGGAGACGATAGATGGTAGAGGTCAGACATCAGACTGTGTTATGTGCTAACTTTACCGCCCCATCGTCATTCTGAGCGAAGCGAAGAATCTTGGTTCCCGCTAACATTGACTTCGACTTGTTCACTAGTCCACTAGTCCACTAGTCTACTAGCTCACTAGTCCACCAGCTCACTAAAAAGCACTTCCTTCGGGAGGTGCTTTTTTGCATGGAAAATGGAAAAGAAGGGGAGAAAGTCTTGACAGGGAGGGGCATGAATGATATTCTAATAACGTAAGTTAGCACTCGAGACCAATGAGTGCTAATAACAAGGTGATAATGATGGCAGCACGCAGAACAAACAAGAATGAACCCCGCGTTGGGTCCAATGAACTGAATGAAAGAAAAAGAAAAGTACTGTGGGCCGTTGTACAGGATTATGCGGATACCGCTGAACCGGTAGGCTCCAGGACCATTGCGAAGAAGTACAACCTGGGCGTCAGCAGCGCCACCATCCGCAATGAAATGCAGGACCTGGAGGATGAAGGATATCTAGAACAGCCCCATACTTCGGCAGGACGTATCCCTTCCATCAAGGGATATCGTTTTTACGTGGACTGGCTCATGCAGCCGGCTCCCGTTTCCAGTGAAGAAAAATCCATGATTGACAGCATGCTCCTGGATCATGTGACCAAGGTGGATGAGATTTTCCGCAATATGGCAAAGGCGGTATCATCGCTCACCCATAACCTGTCTGTGGCAACGTCAGCGGGAATCAAGAAGAAATTCAACTATATCCGATTCCTTCCCCTGGATGGAGAAAGAGCCATTCTGCTGGTTGTTACAGACCGGGGGGATGTGTCCAATGCAGTGGTGGAAATCCCAAAGGGAAGTACCTTTGATGAAATGCAGCTGCTGGCGGACAGGATGAACCATTTCCTCCACGGCCGTGACATTGACAGCATGGATGAGAAAGAAATCCTTACCTTCCAGAAAGATATAGAAAAGAATCTCAGCCCCTATGTGAATGTGTTCAAAACCCTGCAGCGGGTATTGACCCCGCAGCAGGAAGTCTATTCCGGCGGTGCATCCCAGCTGATTGAGCAGCCGGAATTCAAGAATGTGGAGAAAATGCAGGATATCCTGAACCTTTTGGAACAGCGGGACATGCTGGAAAGCATGCTTCTGTCCAGTTCGGATCAGCCCATTGCAGTCCATATCGGCACGGAGAACCCCATGAAATCCCTTTCGGACCTGTCCATTGTGAGAGCCCAGTTTTTCTCGGGCGGCAGGGTCATCGGATCGGTGGCAGTGCTGGGACCTACCCGGATGCAGTACAGCAAGATTATCGGTATGATGCGGTTTATGCAGGATAGACTGGATCAGCTTTTGAAGAATAAAGAATAGATGAAGGAGGCTCCCCAATGAAGAAAAAGGAAGAAATGAAAGTCAAAGTGGATGTGGAGGAACCAAAGGACAAGAAAGAAGAAACAGCGGAAAAGCTGCCAAAGCCTACGGTGAAGGAACTGCAGCAGCAGGTGATTTTCCTGACCAAACAGGCGGCAGATGCCCAGAAGAAAGTCAAAGAGGCCGAAGATAAAGCCAAATCGGAGGAGGTAAAACTGCAGACCGCTCTGTCCCAGTACGTACGGCTGCAGGCGGATTTCGACAATTTCCGCCGCCGCACGAAAGACAACGAAGCCAAAGCGGCAGATACCTACAAGGCGGAAACGCTGAAATCCTTCCTTCCGGTACTGGACAACTTTGAACTGGCCCTTTCCCATATGAAAAAAGATGGTTCCGGGGAGGCCTATCTGAAGGGATTTGAACTTCTCCAGAAACAGATGGTTAAAATTATGAATGACTTTGGCGTCAAGGAAATTGAAGCCAAAGGAAAACCTTTTGATCCCCATTTCCATGAGGCCGTCATGATGGTTGCATCCGATGAAATGGATGATGAAACCATTGCCCTGGTTTTCCAGAAAGGCTATCTCTATAAAGATACCGTTTTAAGGCCTGCCAAGGTACAGGTTGTGAAAAACAGCTGACATTGGCAGTTACATAGAATTTCCTGTTTTCCATTAGAAATATACGCATGAAAGGAGACATTTTAAATGTCAAAAGTAATTGGTATTGATTTAGGTACGACAAACTCCGTTGTTGCAGTGATGGAAGGCGGCGAGCCTGTCGTTATTCCTAACGCTGAAGGCTCTCGTCTGACTCCTTCTGTGGTAGGTTTCTCCAAGAACGGAGAACGCCTGGTAGGCCAGCTGGCTAAAAGACAGGCTGTGTCCAACCCGGACCGCACCGTAGTTTCCATTAAACGTCATATGGGCAGCGATTACAAAGTCACCATTGACGGCAAATCCTATACACCGCAGGAAATTTCCGCTATGATTCTGCAGAAGCTGAAAGTGGATGCAGAAGCATATCTGGGCGAAAAAGTCACAGAAGCTGTTATTACCTGCCCGGCATACTTCACCGACAGCCAGCGCCAGGCCACCAAGGATGCCGGCGCCATTGCAGGCCTCAAGGTTCTGCGTATCATCAACGAACCGACCGCATCTGCCCTGGCTTACGGCCTTGATAAGATTAAAGACGGCAAGGAACATCGCTTCCTGGTTTACGACCTGGGCGGCGGCACCTTCGATGTGTCCATCCTTGATCTGGCAGACGGCGTATTTGAAGTAGAAGCTTCCAGCGGCAACGGCCATCTGGGCGGCGATGATTTCGATGCCCGCGTGATGGACTGGATTGCAGATACCTTCAAGAACCAGAACGGCTTTGAACTGAAACGGGATCCCATGACCAACCAGAGACTGAAGGAAGCTGCTGAAAAGGCAAAGATCGAACTGTCCTCTGTTATGTCCACCGACATCAACCTGCCCTTCATTACCATTGATTCCAACGGACAGCCGGTCCACTTCGATGCAACCCTGACCCGTGCCGTATTCGACCAGATTACGGAAGATCTGGTACAGGCTACGGTAGAACCGATGGAAAGAGCCATGAAGGATGCCAACCTCACCATTGACGACATTGATAAGATCCTTCTGGTAGGCGGTTCTTCCCGTATTCCGGCCGTACAGACCTTGATTCGCAACAAATTCCATAAAGAACCATCCAAGGGCGTAAACCCCGATGAATCCGTAGCAGTCGGTGCTGCTATTCAGGCCGGTGTTCTCAAAGGCGAAGTCAAAGATGTACTGCTTCTCGATGTAACTCCGCTGTCCCTGGGTATTGAAACCCTGGGTGGTGTATTCACCACTATGATTAAGAGAAATACCACCATTCCTACATCCAAGACCCAGGTATTCTCCACCGCTGTCGATAACCAGCCTTCCGTTGATATCCATGTCCTCCAGGGTGAACGTCCCATGGCTGCTGATAACAAGACACTGGGCCGCTTCGAACTGAGCGATATTCCGCCGGCTCCGCGGGGAGTTCCTCAGATTCAGGTCACCTTCGATATCGATGCCAACGGCATTGTTCATGTTTCCGCCAAAGATCTGGGCACCGGCAAGGAACAGAAGATTGATATTACCTCTTCCTCCGGCCTCTCTGATGAAGAAATCAAGAGAATGCAGGATGATGCCAAAGCCCATGAAGCAGAAGACAAGAAACGCAAAGAAGCCATTACTGCCAAGAACAATGCAGAAGCCCTTATTTACCAGGCTGAAAAGACAGTGAAGGAACTGGGAGACAAAGCAGACCAGGGCAAAGTGAAAGAAGTCAATGATGCCATTGCCAAACTGAAAGAAACCCTGAAAGGCGACGACACCGAAAAGATCAAAGCCGATGCAGAAGCGCTCACAAAACCGCTCCATGAACTGACTGAAAAACTGTACCAGCAGGCACAGCAGGCTCAGCAGGCACAGCAGCAGGCCCAGAATGCCGGCGCTCAGCAGGGACCCCAGGCCGGAGCTAAAAAAGACAAGGACAATGTAGTAGATGCAGACTATAAAGTTGTCAATGACGACGATAAGAAATAAGGAATAGTGTGATTTCTTTATGGCAGACAGCAAGGATTATTATGACATCCTTGGCGTAAGTAAAAACGCCACCGATGATGAAATCAAAAAAGCATACAGAAGACTTGCCCGCAAATACCATCCGGATCTGAACAAGGACAATCCCAAAGCGGCAGAGGAAAAATTCAAGGAGGTCAATGAAGCCTACCATGTGCTTTCCGATGCCGACAAGAGAGCCCAGTATGACCAGCTCGGCCATGATGCCTTCCAGCAGGCCTCCCGCGGCGGCGCCGGCGCCGGGGGCTTCGGTGGATTCGGCCAGGGCGGATTCAACGGCCAGGGCTTCGACTTCGGCGGCTTCGATATGGGTGACATTTTCGACATGTTCACCGGCGGCAGCCGCCGGAGAAACAATGGCCCCGAGCAGGGGGCAGACCTCCGCTACGATATGACCATTACCCTTCGGGAAGCCTTCACCGGTGTGAAGAAGAAATTCTCCGTCACCAAGAACGATACCTGCAGCCACTGCCACGGCAGCGGCGCAGAACCGGGCTCCTCCGTAGATACCTGCCCTGCCTGCCACGGCACAGGTCAGCAGCGTATCGTAAGAAACGGCCCCTTCGGACAGATGGTGAATATCGTCACCTGTCAGCAGTGCGGCGGCACAGGGAAGATTATCAAAAACAAGTGCAAGGAATGCCATGGCAGTGGTACTGTCAGAGCGTCCAAGACCATTGAAGTCAATATCCCTGCCGGTGCCGACAGCGGCGTCCGCATGAGGGTGGCCGGCGAAGGAGAGCCCGGCAGGAGAGGCGGTCCGAAAGGAGACCTCTATGTCTACATTTACGTGGAAGACGATCCGGACTTTGAAAGGGAAGGCGACGACCTTTACAAGACCGTCAATATTTCCTATCCCGTAGCAGCCCTTGGCTCCACCATCAAAGTGAAGACCCTGGACAAAGAAGTGGAACTCAAGGTTCCAGCCGGTACCCAGACAGGCACCCGGTTCCGCATCTCCGGCGAAGGCATGCCTCATCTGCAGTCCTCCCGCAAAGGGAACCTCTATGTGGAAGTCCATGTGACGGTGCCTAAGCGGCTGAACGAAGACCAGAAGAACGCACTCCTTCACTTTGCCAATGAAATGGGGGAAGACTGCTCCCAGTATAAAGGAAAGAGCTCCTTCCTTGATAAAATCATAGACAAGTTTAAACAGTAATTTAAAAATCCCATCGGTTATCCGGTGGGATTTTTTTCATGCTTTCTTCGCAAGTGTCAAACTTTCCTCGGCAATTCATTTGACTGTCCATCATTACGATCTTCGTGGCTTCGATTGAATCCGTATTCCTGTATAGCTCTGGCAAGTCTCCCCATTGGGGAAGAAGAAGCTCCATATACGCCTATTCGCCCCTCCAGGCATCCTGGCCTATTTTCTCATTCAGAAGTCTTCAGGCATAGGTCATCTCTCCATAGCAGCAGTAAATCGTCCGGGAGTCCCGGCGTGCCACACGCCACCCTGTAACTTGTAAATCTGATACAGCTCCGCGTCAATACGCTCCAGAGCCATAGCTATAAGCTGACAGTTCATTTCTTCGAGCCAATGAGATAACTTCCTTTCAGCCTCAATAGAGTCATCCGATTTCTTAATGATGGAAATTTCTGCTCCTGCAGCATTTTTGCTCCAAATTTATCCAGTTTCTGTTATAATATCCATGAGGAAAGCCCTTTCTTTGTTTTATTCTTTGCCACGGAAATTATAACATTTCCACTCAAGGGGAGGCTTTCCTCTTTTACTGTTTCTGGAAAATTCCCCTGCCGGGTAAAATTTTACACTAAGCAAGATTGCGGGCAAGGGCGCAAGTACGGGTTTGTATGATGCGCTGAGAGTGAATGACCACGCAGCTTTCGTAAAAGAAGTTCAGTGAAAACTGTGGAAGAATCCACAACGGGAAAAAGCTATCCGGGACGGCTATCAGTACTTAATGGCAAACTGGGAGGGTATCCATAAAGCCTTGACCCAGCCAGGTGAATGGATGCGACTCATAGAAAATGGTGGTTATCAGCAATATTATGTGACATTTATACCGGGGCCCTTCTTCTTATTCAAAAAATTCCAGCAATATGTTGACACCGTTTTTGATGAAATAAAAACGTGATAAATGATTCTTTATTTAGTATAATAAGGCACAGGTAATGAATATTTTTTTATGAAGGGGGTGAAACCGTATGGCTCCTGAACGTGTGATTTGTAGAGTATTAGCAGCTTCACAGGCAGTGATTCTGTGTGCTATGCATAAAGATACACGGGGGGGTATAACTATGCTTTAAATCTGGTAAAAATGGCGATGAGCCTTCATATATCTGAAATCATTCATTACTGTTACAATATATGACGGTTTTCGAAAGAGGATAAGGAGGAAACGAGTATGAAATTATCAAGGAAAAAATTAACGACGGCTATTTTAGCAGGCTTGATGGGTGCCACTGTTGCTGGTATTTCTGTAGTAGGTGCAGCAAATCTGATTGTTTTTCCTGGGGCGACTGCTAAGGTAACTGAAGGGATTATAGATGGAACGACAGAAGCCGGCCAGGGCGAAATCGTCAGTGCTGATAAAACGGTAGGCCAGAATCTGACTGCTTTGGATAATGCGGTTGCAGCCAATAAACAAGAAACTGATAAAGCCCTTGCAACGAAGGCAGACAAAGCTGACTTAGAAAAAGCCAAAGTAGATACGGCTCTCCATGTTGATGAAGATGGCAAACTGGTAGTTGGTACGGATAAAAAGGTTAATAAGGCTGTCAGTGTAGAAAAAGGCTTCAAAGATGGAACGACAGAAGCCGGCCAGGGCAAAATCGTCAGTGCTGATAAAACGGTAGGCCAGAATCTGACTGCTTTGGATAATGCGGTTGCCACTAACCAGAAAGCCATTGCCACCAACAAGGACGACATTCAAGCCAACGAGAAGGCCATTGAGGATGAAGCAACTGCCCGCGATGCAGCAGATAAGGCAGAAGCAAAAGCCCGTGCCGACAAAGATACAGCACACGATACTGCCATTGCCACTAACCAGAAAGCCATTGCCACCAACAAGAAGGCCATTGAGGATGAAGCAACTGCCCGCGATGCAGCAGATAAGGCAGAAGCAAAAGCCCGTGCCGACAAAGATACAGCACACGATACTGCCATTGCAGCTAACAAGAAGGCCATCGGCGATGAGGCTGCTGCCCGTCAGGCTGATGTTTCCCGTCTGGACAACAAGATTCATGATGTATCCAAGGAAGTAGATACTGTCGGTGCCCTGTCCATGGCCATGAGCGGTCTCCATCCGCTGTCCTATGATGAAGGAGATGCCCGCTTCCAGCTGTCTGCCGCTGTAGGTACCTATGATGGCACTGAAGCTCTGGCACTGGGCGGATTCTATCACTTCAACCGTGACTCCATGCTTTCCGTAGGCGTAGCTACGGACCTGGGGGCTGATGAACACCGCATGGGTGCTAACGTAGGCTATACCAGAAGAATCGGCCAGGGTGGCCATGTATCCCGTCCTTCCGAAGGCACTGTTTCCGATATCATGAAAGATATTAAGAATCTGGAACAGAAACAGGCCAAACTGGAACAGGAAAATGAACAGCTGAAACAGCAGCTGGCTGCTCTGAAGAAATAATCCTGGTTCGGGAATAAAAAGACAATAAAAATCCTGCCGCTTTGTATGAGAGCGGCAGGATTTTTATTTTGGAAATCGTATGGCCCTGCGGCACGCAACGCCCAGCTCCTTTCCCAGAAAGGAGCTGGGCGGAGCCCTGAGAATAGGTCTGCCTTCCTGCCGACTGGTATTTATTGATATTTTTGCCACTTGCTATTTTTACAGAGATCCTTCGCTGTCGCTCAGGGTGACGGGAGGAGGCGGGAAGGCCAGAACGTAACGCAGGCTCCGTTCTCAGAAAGGAGCTGGGCGATAGGGCTGCGGTCTGTTTCAGCATCCGTCTTGCCTTTCCTTACAGTCATGACCGGACGGGTTGAAAATGCACGTGCGAGCCCCTACAAATCGGATACAGGCGGTGGGGACGAATGTGTTCACGATTCCAAAAAAATCGCCGGTGGCCCTATGTGTGGGAGCTGAATTGCAGGGGCTTCCACGGGGGAAGCAGCGAGATTTGACTACAGCCAGTCGAGTATAATGACAGGCGTTTACGAGTCACGAACCACGAGCTGCCTGTCATGAATCCTGGGTATGCACAGGATTCACGGCGGGCGCGCCACGTGCCCCCTGCGATGGACGGCTTTATGCCCAGCCCTTATAACCGCAATTGATACCGGTACGGTCGTATTTCTTTGTTTATCTGCAGGGATTCTTCAGGCATAGGTCATCTCTCCATAGCAGCAGTAAATCGTTTGGGAGTCCCGGCGTGCCACACGCCGCTGCCGCCATGGTAAGCTGCCTGCAGAAAGCCGAATCCATGGAAAGGGGGACTTTCTCATGAAGAAATCCGGAAGGAAACCGGAAGAATGAGGGGCCGGACTGCAAGTGGAGATTCCAAATCCCGGGGAGCCCGGGCAAATCAATTCCTTTAAAGACGGGAAACCACATACTGGGAGAAATCTATGATAACCCTGCCCTCTCAGATGCTTATCCGGGCTATGGTCATCAGGCGAAGAGAGACCCATGGGGGCCGCATCAAAAGGGGTCAGGAAAGCACGAAAAAAAGAGGAAATGCTTCGCGAAAAGCATTTCCTCTTTTGTATGTCCATAGTCCGCTGAAAAACGAATTACTTGGAGTACAGTTCGACGATGTTGGTTTCGTTGACTTCGTCCTTGTAGGGGAGTTCGTCTCTCTGGGGGAAACGGGTGAGGGTTGCAGTCCAGTTGTCGAAGGACTTTTCGATGTATGGAAGATCGAAGGTCTTCAGTTCCTGGAAGGACTGTTTGAACATTTCATTGGTTCTGTAGGATTCCTTCAGGGAAATAACCTGTCCCGGACGAACGGGGTAGGAAGGAATGTCTACTCTCTTGCCGTCAACCACGATGAGTCCGTGGGTAACCATCTGACGAGCCTGACGGATGGAACGTGCAAAGCCTGCACGGTATACAAGGTTGTCCAGTCTGGTTTCCAGCAGGAACAGCAGGTTTTCGCCTACGACGCCGGACATTCTCCTTGCTTTATCATAATAGCGGTAGAACTGCTTTTCAAGCAGGTTGTACATCGCTTTAACCTTCTGTTTTTCGGACAGCTGTACGCCGTATTCAGACTGTTTCTTCTGACGAGCGTCAGCGACCTGCCGTTTTAACGCTTTCGGATGGCCGTAAATATTTACGCCGAAACGTCTGCTTGTCTTAAAACGGAGATTTCTGTTTGTTGCCATTGTGTAAATCACCTCTCTAAAAATTATGCTGATCGAATATGAACAGCTTTTATATTATAAGGGATTCATGGAGCGATGTCAATATATTTTTGAGAGTAGGGAATGGGGGGCGCCTACGGCGCGGTCGGGATCGCGGTCGGGAGTGGGGCGCCTTTTAATTTATTGAAGTCGCCAGTATGGATAAAACAGCTTTAGTGGACTAGTGAGCTGGTGGGCTAGTAAAAACCATATAACCGCCCTTACGGGCGAGGGAAAACCATATAACCGCGTCTGCGGCGCGAGGGAATGCCCCCCCTTTGGTGGCTGGCGCCACCCGCTTCCTAGGGAAGGGGGCTCTGGCTCTTCGTCCTGCAGGACTGGTGACACAAAACCAAATCCCGTAACGCAGATTTCATAAGCATTGCCCGCAGGGCAATCCACCACACTCTGAGCCCTGAACCTATTTTCTTCCCTTTTCCGCCATGGTGAAGAAGTTTTCCAGAATTTTCCCGCCTTCCGGGGTCATAATGGATTCGGGATGAAACTGGAGGCCGTAGGTGGGATAGTCCCTGTGTTCCACGGCCATGATTTCCCCGTCACTGGTGCGGGCGGTGATTTTCAGGCAGGGAGGCATGGTGGATTCCACGGCGGCAAGGGAGTGGTAGCGGGCTGCTTTGATAGGCGATTTCATGCCTCTAAAGAGGGGACTCTCGGTATCGACTTCCACGTCATAGGCTTTTCCATGGACCAGTTCTTTGGCGTAGGATACGGTGGCGCCGTAGCACTGGCAGATGGCCTGGTGGCCCAGGCATACGCCCAGAATGGGAATGCGGGGGCCGAAGAAACGGATGGCATCTACGCAGATGCCTGCGTCTTCCGGACGGCCGGGACCGGGGGAGATAAGGAGGGCCTTAGGGTTCATTTCTTCCAGTTCCGAAAGGCTCAATGCATCGTTCCGGATGACTTTGATGTCCGGATAGAGGCTTCCTGCCAGCTGATAGAGGTTATAGGAAAAGCTGTCATAGTTATCAATCAGAATAATCATTTGTCCAGTCCTCCTTCTGCCAGGTGAATGGCATTGACTACGGCTTTGGCTTTATTGAGACATTCCTGATATTCCTTTTCCGGTACGCTGTCGGCTACAATACCGGCGCCGGACTGGACACAGAGGACGCCTTTTTTCTTATAGGCCAGCCGGATGCCGATACAGGTGTCCATATTTCCGGAAAAATCAAGGTATCCTATGGCACCACCGTAGATGCCCCGTTTTCTTGATTCTTCTCCCTCAATGATTTCACAGGCCCGGAGTTTGGGGGCGCCGGAGAGGGTGCCCGCAGGCAGGACGGCGTCGATGACATCTACGGCATCCTTGCCGGGAGCAATGGTACCTTCTACGGTGGAGCCGATATGCATGACGTGGGAGAAGCGGAGGATGTTCAGGTATTTCTCCACTTTCACGGAGCCGATGCGGCTGACTTTCCCCAGGTCGTTCCGTCCCAGGTCTACCAGCATATTATGCTCGGCCAGCTCTTTTTCATTGGAAAGGAGCTCTTTTTCCAGGGCCTGGTCTTCTGCTTCGGTTCTGCCTCTCGGTCTTGTGCCTGCCAGGGGATAGGTGTGGAGAATGCCGTTTTCCAGCTTACCCAGGGTTTCCGGAGAGGAACCGGCGATTTCTACCTGATCGCTGGTGAAATAGAACATATAGGGGGAGGGGTTTTCCATGCGGAGCAGGCGGTATACGTCAAACAGGGAGCCCCTGGCTCTGGCGGTCAAAGGATTGGAAAGGACTACCTGAAAAATGTCGCCTTCGTAAATATGGTGTTTGGCATTTTCCACCATGGCGCTGTATTCTTCCAGGGAATGGGCTGGAGTGAGGTCCTCTTCCAGCTGGAGGGGCTTTGAGGCAGCTCTGGCGCCGCTTTTCAGCAGATTTTCCATATCATCCAGTACTTTTTCCGCCTCCCTGTAAGAAGAGGTAATGTCGTCCGTGGCAACGCCGGTGACCAGAATGATTTTCTGCTTGTAAGCATCGAAGATAATGAGTTTGTCAAAGAGCATGAGGTCTGCATCATTGAAATCCGCATTGTCTTCATGGGACAGATGGAGCGTGGGCTCAGCGTACTTGATATAGTCGTAGGAAAAATAGCCTACCAGTCCTCCTGTAAAGGGGGGAAGGTCAGGGAGTTTCGGGCTTTTATACCGGGAAAGGATCCGGCGGATTTCCTCACCGGGATGGGTGACTTCCTTTTTGATGATTTCCGGCTGTTCCCCGTCGACCCCTTTAGTGATGGTGAGATGGCCGTTCAGGCAGGTGATTTCCAGGGTAGGATCATAGCCCAGAAAGGAGTAGCGGCTCCAGGGCTGGTTATTTTCCGCACTTTCCAGCATAAAGCAGTGATGGCTGGCAGCGCGGAGTGTCCGCATGACCTCAATGGTGGTGAAGCGGTCTGCCATGATTTCCCGGCAGACAGGAATCCTTCGGTAATCGCCGGATGCATGGATTGCTTTGACTTCCTCTAATGTTGGATACATAATGACCTCCTTATGGAAGCAGGAATCCCTCGAAGGGATCTTCCCGTACCTGCCGGGATACAAAAAATCCGTCCCCGGCAGAAAAAACTCTGCCAAGGACGGAATGAATTCCGCGGTGCCACCTTGTTTCACGATGTCGTGCTCTTTGCAAGATACTATCATATCTCCGGCATGCTAACGCCTGCCCTGCGTTGCGGTATACTCTGTGAGCCATTTCGCCGCACCCTCAGCGGTCCATTTGGCAGGCTGCCTTTCCATCCATTCTCACCAGGTAGGACTCTCTTTGGGCGCATTTCCTGCTTTGATCTCCGCATCAACGGTTTCTTGATTAGAAGATTATATCCTTTGATGCTGTTTGTCAAGGGGAAGAATATATTTTTACTCAGGATAAGAAACCCAGACAGAGGGCTCGCCCTTTTCATCATGATGGATGCCCGGGATTTCCGGCGTGAAATCGGGAAATTCTTTTCCGTATTCTTCCAGGAAAAGGAAGTAGGACAGTACCTTTTCCGTCCACTCTTCACCGGCGGCAAGGGCGCAGATGCCCGGCGGGTAGGGAAGGATATTTTCCAGTGAAATATGGCCTTTGGCATCTTTCAGGGGGATTTTTTTCCTGTTTCCCCTGATGAAATTCTCGTGGGCTCTTTTGGGGGAAAGGGGGCGGGGCGGGAAATCCTCTTCCCGGAAGAGACACTGCTGCAGTTCTCCTGCATGGTGAGAGAGAAGAAAATCGTGGAACCGGCGGCAGTAGTCCTGAAGTCCTTCGCCGGGCAGGGCTTTGACAGTGGGCATGAATCGATCCATGGGGCAGTTCTGGAAATAGGCTTTTTCAAACTGCTTGAGCCAGTGCATGAGGTACTTGTATTTCTTTTTGGTATCTCCCGGTTCTGCCAGAAAGAGAAGGGTATAGAAATCGGACTTTTCCGGGGTGATGCCTTTACTTTCCAGGTAGGCGGAAAGAAGGGGGGCCGGGATGGAGTGCTTCCTGCTTTCAGAAAAGGTGCCGGTGGTGAGCAGGATTTTGCAGGGATCCAGGAGGCATAAGTCGGCTGCGGAACTGTCAAAGCCATGCCAGGTTTCATCAGGCCCAGGGGTAAAGAAGGCAGCATCTTCCATGAGGACCGATGTTTTTTCTTCTTCCCATTTCCGGCCATGGACAAGCGGCGGAAGAAAAGGACTGAAGAGGGTAGTCTCCTTTAAAAGAGCTTTCTTGAAGCGAGTGGCAGAATGAAAGGCTTTCTTCCAAAGGATGGCTCCCTTTTCTTTATGAATGAACGCATTCATTTCCAGTCCTGCCAGAAGGGGATAGTAGGGAGATGTGGAAATATGCATGAGAAAGGTGTCCTGCATCACATCATGGGGAAGGTAATAGGATTTTTCCCTGATATGGCTGTCCTTCTTGTGAATCTGGGAGGTCATGGAGAATCCGGAGAGCTGTTTATGTACAGACTGGGTGATGAGGATGCCCGGTGATTCTTCAGAAAGGGGAAAGCGGAGGGCGGCGGCGTCTTTCAGGAGGGGAATGAAATTTTCGTAGCCGCCCCAGGCGTCGTCAAAAAGAATGTATTCACAAAGAGGCCCGATTTTTTCCAGAATTTTTCGGATATTGTAAAAAAGGCCGTCGTAGGTGCATATCTGCAGGCAGGCCAGACGGAAGGGACGCTTTTTTTCAGCAAGCCGGGGACTGATTTTTCGGATTTCTTCCCGAAGGTGTGCCTCTTCCAGAGAGGCGGTAAGGATGGGGCCGATGACGCCGCAGTCGTTGCGGCAGGAGGAAAGGTATACCGGCAGCGCCCCTGCTTCAAGCAGTGCTCCCTGCCAGGTGGATTTATGGTTGTTCCGGTCAAAAAGGACCAGGTCCCCCGGTGAGAGGAGGGCATTGGCGCAGATGCGGTTGGATGTGGACGTGCCGCCCAGCACGAAAAAGCATTCATCGCTCCCCCATACCGAAGCGGCGAGGCGCTCCGCTTTGCCCGATACCCCTTCATGGGATGAGGGATCACCGATGGCAGAAGAGGAATCGGAAATATCCGCTTTGAACATGCCTTCGCCAAGGGCAGTGGTGAAGATTTTTCCTTCGTCGGTAAGGTTAAAAAAGCTTCCGCTGTGGTGGCCGGGGGTGTCAAAATCACAGCGTTTTTTTCCTGCCTCTGCCAGGAGGGCAGCCGTGAAGGGGGGAAGAGATTTTATTTTATTCTTATCTTTTTTCATATGAAGTCTCCTTATCAGGAAATATTATATCAATTTTGCCGGCTGCTAAGGAAGCATTGATTTATTCGCGGAGTCTGTTTTTATGAAGGAGGCACTACGGCACCTGTCGAACTGTCAGGCTCCTTCCCCAGCTGGTAATCCTGCATAGGATTGTCAAATCGGGCAAAGCCCTCCCTTAGCCTGCCCATAAAAGAACCTTCCTTTTGTTTGCCCCACCGGAATGGAGCTGGGCGATAGGGCTGAGGAACATCGAAAGATTTTGGGCTGACTGTCAATCGGCAGCCTTCCCGCCGACTGGTATTTAATAGCATTTGTCTCATAAGCGGCACGTACCAAGATTCTTCGCCGGAGGCTCAGAATGACGAGTGGGAGGCGGGAAGGAAATCTCGTAACGCAGGCTATATACTCATCGCCGCCAAAGGCGGCGATACCACAACTCTCTGTACCTTTTCCGTCATAACCCTTCTACATAACCTGCCGCCGACAGGCGGCCATAACCTGCGGCGAAGCCGCGCCTTTTTTATACCTGATACATATGTCCTCTCTGCCGGACTATATGACCAGAGAGGCGAAAAGGCCTAGCGAAGGCCCTTCCAATCCCCGCGGTGCACAATCCATGGAAGCAGGGAGAAAGGACCTGACGCCTTCATGAATTTCACCTCTCCGGCGCGCCGAGAACTTCATAAAAACTCCTGAGGAAAAACCTGCTAGAAATCCTGGTGGCAACTATGGCTATACCTGCTTTTCCCTGACGACACAGATATTCCGCTTCGGCGGCTGCTCCTGGCCGATTCATCGAAACAGAACGCCTGAGCCCTACCGCGCATCAGCATGGGACGAATCAGGAGTTTTTACAGTGGAAAAAAGGCATGAAGAAATATCAATCATTTCTTCATACCTTTTTTGCGTATGGAAAGATGACAGCACAAAAACACGGATACAAATCTCTGCCAGACAGTATTGCGGGCCTCTCAGAATCAGGCGTCAACGCTGAGCATACAGGAAAGTCCTGCAGCCGCCTTGAACTTGTCGTCCGGGAATGCGGGCTCATGCTGCAAGGGATGGTATCCGTGTTTTTATTTGATTGTCTTGCTTTTTACGAATCTGCAGAATTCGTTCCGATTTTCCCGGGAAAATCGGGGAGGAAAATCAGGAGCCTGTACAGGGATTCATGGCGTCCTTTCTGCCAAAGCTGCATTCCGGCCGGAATATTCGCGATATACATGACAGATGGGACAGAGAATCCTTCCATGGAGTTTCCGGATTTCCTTCTCCATACATTTATATTGCATAAGCACCCCTTTTTCACAACCTTCCTTAAAAATTTTACTTCGATGTGCAGATAGCACCATCAGGATTCTGTCATTTCCAGGGACGCACTGAGGAACACTGAAATAAATTTTCAAAATTTTTTCTTTCAAGGGGTCTAGAAATCGAACCCTCTGCGATATTAATAATAGAGGAATGAAAAGACCTCATGAGACGATGAATCCGATTTCCAAACGGCCATCCTCCACATCCGCGGTAAGGAGAAGGGCAGGGGAATGAAGAATCATCAGGAAATTCCACTTTTCGATCCTCCCTTCTTCTACAATCGGCCGATGATAGCCAGAAGACAATGCAATACAAAAAAACAGAAAAGCAATAAGGAAGAGCGCTCGCAGGACTTTCCTCTCTTTAGCGACAAGTATCGAGCAGCACCCATGTATTGTGGGAGAGCCAAGGCGCGGACGCCGTATCTACTGGTTGAACTTACCTGGAGACTCCCCTGATAGGCTTTTCTGTTTTTTGCGTGGTGGGAAAGACTTGAGCTGTCGATATGCTGATTTGGCATATTTGATGGCTATTTTTTTATGAAACTTGTACAATAGAAGAAATAGTATCGATTCATGGAGGTTTATATGATTACAGGCGCAGTCAAAAATAAGGTAGACCAGATTTGGATTAACATTGCAGCTGGTGGGATTACGAATCCCCTGACGGTTATCGAACAGCTTACTTATCTGATGTTTATCCGTTCCCTGGATGTGAAGGAAATCAGAAATGAGAAGATGGGGGTTCTGACAGGAATGAAAGTGCCTCATATATTTCCTTCCTCTCCTGTGGGACAGGCTATGCGCTGGAGCCATTTTAAAAATAAGGATGCCGATGAAATTTTCCATATCGTCAGCACTTTCGTATTTCCTGCCATTAAAAGCATGAAGTATGGGCAGCTTCCGGATTTTGACGGCAGCGGGAAGATGATACCCATTGCAGACAGGAACGGCGATGAGGATTCTCCGGATACTGCCTTTTCCAAGTTTATGGCAGATGCGGCCTTTCTCATTCCTACGGCGCAGATGTTGGAGCAGATTATTACGGGTATGGAAGATTTGTATACCAATGATTTGGAAAATAAGGATATGCAGGGGGACCTGTATGAATATATGCTGGGCAAGCTTCAGACTTCCGGACGAAACGGGCAGTTCCGGACGCCTAAGCATATCCGCGACATGATGGTGGCATTGATTCAGCCTGCGCCGGAAGACACCGTCTGTGACCCTGCCTGCGGCACAGCGGGTTTCCTTATTTCTTCCGCCGAATACGTGAGAGGTCATTATGGGGAACAGATGACGAGGGAGCAGTGGGACCATTTCGAAGGCCCCATGTTTACGGGATTTGATATGGACCATACCATGCTTCGTATTTCCGCCATGAACCTTATGCTCCATTCCATTACCCACCCGGATATCGAGTATAAGGACAGTCTGTCCAAGCAGAATGAAATCAAGGATGCCTTCACGGTCTGCCTGGCCAATCCTCCATTTAAAGGGTCCATCAATGCGGAAAGCATCAACGATGATTTGAAGGCGGTCACTAATACAAAGAAAACGGAGCTTCTTTTCCTGGCTCTCTTCCTTCGCATGCTGAAGAAAGGGGGACGCTGCGCCTGCATCGTGCCGGATGGAGTCCTTTTCGGCAGCAGCAAGGCCCATAAAGCCATTCGCAAAGAACTGGTGGAAAATCATCAGCTTCGCGCTGTCATTTCCATGCCATCAGGGGTGTTCAAGCCCTATGCTGGCGTTTCTACGGCTATCCTTGTTTTTACAAAAACCGGCGCCGGTGGTACGGAAAAGGTCTGGTTCTACGATATGAAAGCAGACGGCTTCTCCCTGGACGATAAAAGAAATCCGGTGAAGGAAAACGATATTCCTGATATTATTGAAAGATTCCATCATTTGGATAAAGAAACGGAAAGAAAGCGGACAGAGCAGAGTTTCTTTGTGCCGAAACAGGAAATCGTGGATAATGACTATGATCTGTCCATCAACAAATACAAGGAAATCGAGTATGTGCCGGTGAAGTATCCGCCTACCTCTGAGATTCTGAAAGAGCTGCGGAGCTTGGAAAAAGAAATCGACCAAGGATTGGATGAATTGGAGTCCATGTTGCATCAATAACATATTACATTGCTTGGCATTTAATAAAGAGTGTGAGGTAAATATGGAAATTTATAAATTAACGCCTCTTACTAGTCTAGTCTGGTTTCAGGAAGGCCCTGGAGTTAGAAATACACAATATACTAATTCAGGAGTGAAGTTGTTAAATGTTGCAAATTTAATAGATGGTCATATAGATTTATCAACTTCGAACCGTTATATTGCGGAAGAAGAAGCATATGGAAGATATAGGCATTTTTTATGTGATAAGGGAGATTTAGTCATTGCTTCATCAGGAATAAAAGTTGACTATTTTGATAAAAAGATGGGCTTTGTGAGGCAGGAGCATTTACCATTATGCATGAATACAAGCACTATAAGATTCAAAGTTCTAGATAAAAATATATTAAACATACGGTACTTTATGTATTTTCTGAAATCGAATTTTTTTAAAAGCCAATTAAGTAAGCAAATAACGGGATCGGCCCAACTCAATTTTGGACCTAGTCATTTGAAGCGTATGATTGTGCCTCTAATCAATATAGATTACCAAAATCATATTTGTGGAATATTAGATAAGGTATATGAATTAGAATATAAGTTGCAAACCGAACTTACTTTACTGGATGAGCTTGTCAAATCCCGGTTTAATGGATGGGAAAAAAGGTGCGTTGAATGAAAAACATAGTCAATTTGGGAAATGTGGCAACATATATAAATGGTTATGCCTTTAAACCATCTGATTGGGCAGAAGATGGAACACCTATAATTAGGATTCAGGATTTGACTGGGACTTCTTACCAGATGAATCGATTTAAAGGAATAGTGGATTCAAAATACGATGTTAATAGTGGAGATGTTTTGATTTCCTGGTCTGCTAGTTTAGGTGTCTATGTCTGGAATCGTGGCAATGCAGTATTGAATCAACATATTTTTAAAGTCGTTTTTGATAAAGAGGAAGTTGATAAGGATTTTTTTGTATTTCAGATAGACAATCTTCTTAAAAGAGCAGCTAATCAGGCTCATGGGGCCACTATGCGCCATTTGACGAAGCCTGTATTTGATGCGCTTCCATTTTACTTGCCTGATATTAAAACACAAAGATTAATTTCATCAAAGCTCAATTTGATTGTTCATCTGATTGAAGACCATCATGAACAATTAAAGAAATTAGATGAATTGATTCGCTCCCGGTTTATAGAGATGTTTGGCGATTTAATTAATGAACCTAAATATCCGGGCATTAAGTTGGGATCGCTTGGTGTAATGATTACAGGTGGAACACCATCAAGGAAACATGATGAGTATTACGGAGGAAATATCCCGTTTATTTCCACACCTTGTTTGGGAAGTAACTTTATCTCTGAAAAAAATGTACAGAATTATTTGACAGAGGCTGGTGTTAAAAACAGCGCGACCCATAAAATTCCGCCATATTCTTTAATGGTTGGGAATCGCGTAGGCGTAGGCAAATCTTCTATCAATACGTGTGAAATGTGTACGAATCAGGACATCCTCTCATTTGTAGATATTGATACAAGTCGTTTTGACCTATTGTTTCTCAAGAAAGTAATAGATCAGTATTCTCCGTATTTCGATGAGCATAAACGTGGAGCAACAATACAGGGAGTCCCATCCAAAGTAATTAAGGATTCAATGGTTCCTGATGTTCCGTTGGAGATGCAGAAAAGATATACAGCGCTGGTTAAGCAAAGCGACAAATCGAAATATCGCGAGGCTATTTTTCTTTATTTATTGGAAGATATTCGCATATGTTGTAATATATAAGTAACGAATGATTCTATGGTAATTTACTATCTTTGCGGGTGATTGCTCATGGGAAACTTTGATTTCTTACGCGGGAAAAAGGAATATGAAGCGTTTGCTCCGGCGGCCATGGAGGCGGAAAGGGTTTATGCGACTTCTCCGGCCATGTGTGCCATCGGCTGCCGCAAGGCGCTGGAGCTGGCGGTGAAGTGGGTCTATGCGGCAGACAGGACCATGACACTTCCTTTCAAGGATAATCTGCAGTCCCTGATTCATGAGCCCGATTTCCGCTATGCCATGGAATATGATACGTGGAAGAAGCTGCCGCTGATTGTGAAGCTGGGGAATCTGGCGGTGCATACGGCAAGAAATATCAATGCTGCTGATGCAGTGGTGTCTCTCCGTGGGCTTTTTGAATTCATTGAATGGATTGATTACTGCTATGGCAGTAATTATAAGGAGCATTTCTTTAAGGAATCTCTCATCCCCCAGAGCAGGGTTTCGCTGGATGAAAAGCGAATTAAGGAACAGGCTGGCCTTCTCAAGGAAAAGGAAGAGGAAAACAAGAAGCTCTATGATCAGGTGCGGGCACTGTCGGAAAAGCTGACCGCCGAGAAGGAGAAGAATAAGGAAGAGCGTCATTTCAATCCGGAAGCCATTTCTGAATTTAAGACCCGCAAAATTTATATTGATGTGGATATGAAGATGGAAGGGTGGATTTTTGACGGCCCTTCCCAGAATGTGGTGGAAGAATATGAAGTGGACGGAATGGCCGGTGTGCCCGGGCAGAAGGGGTATGTGGATTATGTACTCTTCGGCAGGAATGGCCTCCCGCTGGCGGTGGTGGAAGCTAAAAAGACAAGCCGGGATCCCAACGTGGGCAGGAAGCAGGCGGTGCTGTATGCGGACTGTCTGGAAAGACGGTTTGGCCGTCGCCCCATGATTTTCAATACCAATGGCTTTGAAACCTATTTCTGGGATGACAAGACAGGTCCGCAGCGGCAGGTAAGCGGTATTTTCAGCAGGGAGGACCTGGAAAGACTGATGGATAGGAGGATGGAAAGCCATCCTGCCTTGACGTCCATTCCTATTTCCGATGAAATCACGAACCGTGTGTATCAGAAGGAAGCTATCCGGGCTGTGTGCGCCCATATAGAGGAAGGGGGACGGAAGAATCTCCTGGTCATGGCTACGGGAACCGGAAAGACCCGTACAGCGGCCAGTCTGGTGGATGTGCTGTCCAAGGGAGGATATATTACCAATGTACTTTTCCTGGCAGACCGTACGGCGCTGGTGAAGCAGGCAAAGGATTCTTTCAGGGAGTATCTGCCCCGGATGTCTCTCTGCAATCTGTGCAGCAATAAGGACGATAAGAATGCACGGATTGTTTTCTCCACCTATCCGACGATTCTGAATTCTATTGATGATAGGAAGCGGGACGATGGGAACCGGCTTTTTACGCCTGCCCATTTTGACCTGATTATCATTGATGAAAGCCATCGGAGCATTTTTAAGAAGTATAAGGCTATTTTTGACTATTTTGACGCCATACTTGTAGGATTAACTGCTACGCCGAAAACCGATGTGGATCGGAATACCTATGATTTCTTTGATATGCAGCAGGGCATCCCTACTTATGCTTATGACTACAACCAGGCAATCAGCGAAAAATATCTGGTACCCTATTATAACTATGAGGTGAAAACGAAGTTTCTGGAAGAGGGCATTACCTATGATGACCTTTCAGAAGAGGATAAGAAACGGTATGAGGATGATTTCACTGAGGATGACGGGTCTATGCCCGATTATATCCCTTCGCCGAAAATGGATAAATTTGTGTTTAACGCCAATACGGTGGATCATGTGCTTCAGGACCTGATGGAACGGGGCATTAAGACAAAGGGTGGCGAACGTCTGGGGAAAACCATTATTTTTGCTGAAAATAAAAAGCATGCAGAATTTATTATCCAGCGGTTTAATGCACTTTATCCTAAATATAAGGGTACCTTTGCACAGCGGGTAGTCTGTGGAGACAGCTATGTGGAAACGGTGATTGACGATTTCAAAAATCCGGAAAAGGATCCGGTCATTGCTGTTTCGGTGGATATGCTGGATACGGGCATAGATGTGCCGGAGTGTTTAAATCTGGTTTTCTTCAAAAAGGTGCGTTCAAAGACAAAGTTCTGGCAGATGATCGGTCGGGGAACAAGACTCTGTCCTGATTTGGAATGCGTGGATATGAGAAATGGGGAGTACAGGGGCAAGAAGTATTTCCTGATTTTTGATTACTGCGGCAACTTTGAGTATTTCCGCCAGCATATGAATTTCATAGGCGATGGGGAGACCAGGACGCTTTCAGAAAATATTTTCATCAAGAGAATCCGTCTGGTCAAGGATCTGCAGCAGGCAGCCTATGCGGACGAGAAGTACCAGGATTGGCGCCGCTCTCTTGTGGAAACTTGCCATAAGCAGGTAGTCGAGCTGAATCCATCTCTTTTCTCCGTGAAGCTACACCTCCGATATGTGGAAAAATATAAGAACAAGGCGGCGTTCCGCGCTCTCAGTGAAGGGGACTGCGGTGAACTGAATAAGGAAATAGCACCTTTGGTGTCTGACATGGAAAAGGATGAGTCGGCGAAACGCTTCGATAATCTCATGTATGGCCTCATGCTGGCCCATGTGGAAGGTCTGGGGTCTTTCAGAAAGTCCAAGAAACAGCTGATTGAAACGGCAAGGCAGCTGGAGAAGAAAATCAGCATTGACGCAGTGAGAAAAAAGCTCCTCTTGATTCAAGAAGTGGAGTCGGCTTCTTTCTGGACCGATGCAGATGTACTTGACTTTGAAAAGGTGCGGGCGGAGCTCAGGAGCCTCATCCAGTTTATCCAGTTCAAACATGAACCCATCGTAGAAACGGGGCTTAAGGATTCTGTTATTTCTGAAAAAGAAGGAGATACGCTGGAGCCGGAAACCTTTGAGAATTATAAGGAAAAGGTGAATCATTATTTCCTGCAGCACGTGGATGATGTTCCGGCGGTCAGGAAACTGGTTCATAATGAGCCATTAACAGCTAAGGATTACAAGGATCTGGAGAAAATCTTTACCAGTGAATTGGGGTCAAAAGAGGATTATCAGTATTATTTCCAAAATCAGCCCTTTGGACTTACGGTCCGCCGCATTGCCAAGATGGATAAAAAGGCGGCGGAAAAGGCGTTTTCACAGTTTATCAATGACAATGCCCTGAATGATAAACAGATTGCGTTTATTCGGAATGTAATCAATTACATATCGGTCAATGGCTATATGGACAGCCCCATGACGATCTTTAAGGCACCTTTTGACAAGCCCTATGATGCCATGTCTATTTTCAGCACGGAAAATATGCGTGATCTCATACATATCATCAATACGATCAGGGACAATGCCGTTCGATATGAATAGCCGGTTTCCTGATTTTTGGGGAGCTTATTTCAGGGAGGGCACTTATGAAGATGAAGAAAATTTTATTGCTGACAGCAGCTGCTTTATGCGCCGGAACTATTGCCATGGCCCGTGTACCTAATGATGAAGGTGCCCTGGGAGGCATTGTGCCGGGAATGACCAAAGAAGAGGTGATTGCCATCTATGGTGCACCGAAAGAAGGCAAGGTGACCTGGGCGGCTGCTTGGGGACCGCATGCAGAAGCGCAGATAATCGGCTATGGGGACTCGGTAACCATGAACTGTGTTAGAGATTCCGGCCGTCCATTTCGTGTAACTATGATCCATATTACGGCAAACAATGGATTCTCTACACCCAGCGGCATTCATGTAGGCTCCACCAGAAGCGAAGTGATTGGTACCTATGGGGAACCGGATATTCATTACGGCGATGCACTTTACTATAAAACGGATAGCGGCGTAAACCTTGTATTCCATATGAGAAATGGCAGGGTGGCATCCATGAATCTTGGCTGGGATGCATGAGTAAAGGGAAATAATATCATATTTTGATAAATACTAAAAAGAGCCTCTCTTTCGAGGGGCTTTTTTATGCGGCTTTATAAAGGTGAACCGGAAGGTCATCAGTCAATTACATCAGGAACCGGTGAAGGTTCCTTTTAGTGTACAGCAGGCGGTTATATTCCCGTAGGAGCCTGCACCTTCGGCGCAGAGGGGCTTATGGTATCGTCGGGGCTTTGCCCCTCGGTACCAGGGGTGTGTTTGCATCGCTCAGGGGGCGTAAGGCAGCTTATAGTTTTATCATAAGAGTCGCCTTACACGAATTAAATGGCGCCCACCACTTGCCGCCGAAGGCGGCTCCTTCCCGCCGATCGATATTTAATAGCATATGTCTCATACGCGGCTTGTACCGAGATTCTTCACTTCGTTCGGAATGATAGTGAGAGCGGGAAGAGAAGCACGTAACGTTGGCTCCTTCCTCAGGAAGGAGCTGGGCGAAGCCCTGAGAAACACCGAAAGATTCTGGGGTGACTGCTTAGCGTCTCCTTCCCGCTGACTGGTATTTAATACCGAATGACCCAAATGCTGCATGTACCGAGATTCTTTGCCTGCGGCTCAGAATGACGATGAGGGCGGGAAGGTAAATCCCGTAACGCTGACTTTATAAGTATTGCCCCCTAAAGGGGAAACGACTCACTACATTTTGCGCGTCGCTAGCGCTTCTCCAAAATGTGTTCGCTGTGCACCGCAGGGCAATCCACAATCCTCGGCCCAAAGGGCCGTCGCCCCTTTCTACACAACCCGCCGCCGCAGGCGGCCATAACCCACGGGGCAAAGCCCCGTCCACCTTCCCCTCTGCACCCTCACGCCACAGGCGTGTCCATAAAGGGCTTCGCTTTTCTAAGTGGGTGGTTGACTCCCTCCCCATCTGTGGTACTATGTATAAAGCATGATGGGTGAGTGTGCCCTTTCATCAAATAGTATGTGAAGGAAAAGATATGGGAGAAGCTGCAGCAGACAATTACCAAGTGAATATTCCTCTTTTTGAAGGGCCCCTGGACCTGCTTCTGCATCTGGTGACAAAGAACAGGATCGATATCCACGATATTCCTATCCATCTGATTACGGATCAGTACCTGGCGTATCTGGAATCGGCACGGCAGTTCAACCTGGATCTGGGAAGCAGCTTCTTTGCCATGGCGTCCACCCTCATTCTCATCAAATCCCGCATGCTCCTTCCTGAAAAAAGGCGGGAGGAAATGGATGAATCCGAGGATCCCCGGCAGGAACTTTCCCGGTCTCTGGAAGAGTTTAAGCGGATGAAGGAAGTGAAGGCTCGCATTGAGGCGCTCATGGAAGAGGAGAGTCCCTATCGGGGAAGGGAACCGGAAGTATTCAGGACTTCTGTCTTTCAAGGGAAAATTTCCCTTTCACGGCTGCAGGCGGCATTTCTTTCCCTCTATGATTCTCTGGAGGAAGAAGAGGAACGGATTCTTCCGTCAGAGGAAGTTTCTCTGGACAGGGAAATAGAAGGATGGGAAAGGGTGCTTACGGCGAAATCGTCGGTTATGATGACCGGTTATCTGAAGAAAATGAGGACAAGGCTCCGCCTGGCAGTGGCTTTTCTGGCCCTTCTTGAGCTGATCCGGCTGGGAAAGGCCAGGGTGGAAGAGGCAGCGGAGGGACTTGTGATTAAAGGAGGCAGTTTATGAAAGGTGCGGCGGCGCTCTCGCCCCTGATAGAAGCCTTTCTCTTTGCCCGGGGCACACCGGCAACGCTGAAGGAGCTGGCCCGGGCCCTGGGAGAAGATACGGTGAGCGTGGAAAAGGGGCTGGAATATCTGAAAGCCCGCTATGACCGGGCAGATTCAGGCATTACCCTGCACCACACAGGGGCAGGATACGGGCTGGCCACAAAGAAAGAATATGACTCATGGCTTTCTTCTCTTCTGGGAAAACAGACGCCCCTTTCGGCGGCGGCACTGGAAACGCTGGCGGTCATAGCTTTAAGGGAGCCTGTGACCCGGGTGGAAATAGAAAAAATACGAGGCGTATCGGCAGGCCGGGTGATTTCCCTCCTCATGGAGAAGGATCTGGTGGAGGAAAGGGGCAGGCTGGATGTGCCGGGGCGGCCCATTCTGTATGGCACCACCCGCCGTTTCCTGCAGGCTACAGGCCTGAATGATGTAAGTGAGCTGAAAACTCGATGGTCCGGAAAACCGGATGAAGGAGAATTATTTTGAAAGAACGTTTGCAGAAAATATTGAGCCATGCCGGCGTCTGTTCAAGAAGGAAAGCGGAAGAGCTGATTCTGGCAGGGCAGGTGAAGGTGAATGGCCAGGTAGTGAAGGAACTGGGCAGTGAAGCGGATCCGGTCAAAGATCGGATTGAAGCCATGGGCACCCTGGTCAAACCGGAGAAGAAGAAATATTTCCTCTTTTACAAACCGGACAATGTGATTACCTCTGTTTCCGATCCCCAGGGACGGCGGACGGTAATGGACTATTTCCGTACTGTGCGGGAGCGGATTTTCCCGGTGGGACGGCTGGATTATCATTCTGAAGGTCTTCTCATCATGACCAATGACGGAGATCTGGACTATATCCTTACCCATCCGAGCCACGAAGTGACAAAAACCTATGAAGTAACTGTACGGGGCCGGTATTCTCCGAAGCTGGCGGATAAAATGTCCCGGGGCGTACGTATTGACACCGGAATTACGGCTCCCTGTGAAATCGAAGTGCTGGGCTATGATAAGGAAAAGAATAAGACAAAAGTGAAAATGGTGCTTCATGAGGGGAAAAACCGGGAAATCAGAAAAATGATGGCAGCCTACCATTACCCTGTTTTCGGTCTGGTGAGGACCGGTTATGCCTTCCTGACGCCGGAGGGCCTTTCCAGAGGCATGAGCCGCAGGCTTACCAGCGAGGAGGTCAGAAAATTATATGAGCTCTACCGGTAGAAAAGTGGCCGTCATCGGCGGCGGGGTGGCAGGTCTCATGGCGGCGGTGACTGCTGCCCATGAGGGAGCGTCGGTATCCCTGTTTGAAAAAATGCCCAAGGTGGGACTGAAGATGGGCATTACGGGAAAGGGGCGCTGCAATTTGACCAATAGTGCGCCCATTATGGATTTCATTGCCAAAACCCCGGGGAATGGCAAATTCCTTTACAGTGCCTATGAAAAATTTAATAACGAAGACCTGCTTTCCCTCTTTCATTCATGGGGCCTTGCCACCAAGGTGGAAAGGGGAGGCCGCGTATTTCCAAAGAGCGATGATGCCCAGGAAGTGCGCCATTTATTTATGAAGCTTCTCCATCAGGAAAAGGTGGATCTCCATCTGGAGGAACCGGTGCGCCATATCCTGCAGAAAGAAGGAAAGGTCACAGGCCTTTCCACTGATAAGGGAACCTATGAGGCGGATGCCGTGATTTTAACCACCGGCGGCGCTTCCTACCCCCGCACCGGTTCTACTGGCGACGGCTATGCCATGGCCCGGGAAATCGGCCATAAGGTGACTGCCATCCGGCCGGCGCTGATCCCCCTTGTATGCAGTGAGGCGTGGCCGAAGGAGCTGCAGGGGATTTCCTTAAAGAATGTGACTTTTTCCGTAGATGGCGGAGGAAGGCGCAAAGCGGAAGAATTTGGTGAAATGCTTTTTACCCATTTCGGCGTTTCCGGCCCCATTGTGCTCTCCCTTTCAGACAAAGTGTCCCTGTGGCTTTCCCAGGGCCATGACGTAAAGGGAGCCATCGACCTGAAACCGGCACTGTCTCTGGAGGTTCTGGATAAAAGGCTTCTCCGAGATTTTGAAAAATATCATTTGAAGCAGATGGCCTCTGCCCTGGTGGACCTTATGCCCCACAGAATGATTGATGTGGTGCTCAAGCTTTCCGGCATTCCCCGGGATCTTCCAGTGAGCGATCTGAAAAAAGGGGACCGGCTGAAACTGGCGGGGATATTGAAGCATCTGCCCTTAACGATTACAGGCACAAGGCCCCTTTCAGAAGCCATTGTCACTGCCGGCGGCGTATCAGTGAAAGAAATCAATCCATCCACCATGGAATCCAAAATCTGTAAACATGTATATATGGCAGGAGAGGTGCTTGATATCCATGCTTTCACCGGCGGATATAATCTGCAGGCTGCCTTTTCCACGGGCCATCTGGCCGCTCTGTCTGCGGTAAAGGAGTTATTATGAAAAAATTATCTATTGCTATTGACGGCCCTGCCGGTGCAGGGAAGAGCAGCGTTTCCAAAATTCTGGCTGCCAGGCTGGGATATGCCTATCTGGATACCGGTGCCATGTACCGGGCCGTAACCTATGAGGCTCTGGAAAGGAAACTGGACAAACCGGAAGATATCGTATCCATGACGGAAAAGCTGGATATGGAGGTCAGGCCTGATAAGGATGTGATGCATGTCATTGTGGATGGAAAGGACGTAACTCCCTATATCCGCACGCCGGAAGTTTCGAACCATGTATCAGAAGTATCCGCCATTGGCGGCGTGAGGACAGCCATGGTGGCTATCCAGCGGAAACAGGCGGAAAAAGGCGGCATCGTGCTGGACGGCAGAGATATCGGTACGACGGTTCTGCCAAAGGCAGATGTGAAGATTTTCCTCACCGCCTCTGTCCATACCAGGGCGGTGCGCCGGTTCAAGGAACTTACTGAAGGCCATCCGGAAATGACCATGGAAGATGTGGAAAAGGAAATCAGCCGCCGGGATTATCTGGACAGCCATCGGGATATTTCTCCGCTGAAACAGGCAGAAGATGCGGTGCTTCTGGATAATGGCGATCTTACCCTGGAAGGCACGGCAGAAGCCATCATTCATATCTGCCGCAGCAGATTCCCCGGCTTTGATGCTTAGGAGGTCCTATGGGATATAAAATTGTAAGGGCCCTTCTTAATTTTATTTTCTTCGGCCTCTTCGGCCTTCATGTGGAAGGCAGGGAAAACGTGCCCTCTACCGGTGCCGTCATTGTGGCGCCTAATCACAAAAGCGACTGGGATCCGCCTCTCATCGGCGTGGCCTTTAACACAAGAATCATTCATTATATGGCTAAGGAAGAACTCTTTAAGAACCCCCTTTTCGGCTGGCTCATTCGTCAGTTCGGTACGTTCCCCGTGAAAAGGGGGACTGTGGACCGCACGGCCATAAGGCAGGCTATCCGGGAAATCAAGGCCGGCAATCCGCTGGGCATATTTCCGGAAGGCACCCGGATTAAAAAAGATGGTTTGGGACGGTTCCACTCGGGCATGGCCTCTCTGGCACTGATGACGGGCACCCCGATCATCCCGGTGGCAGTGGTGGGTTCCCGGTTTCTGCCTCACAGGAAAGGGCCTCTGGCCGTGCTTATCGGAAAACCGGTGCCCGTCAGGAAGCAGCGGCCCGATGATGAGCTGGTGGCAGAGATAAATGATGAAATCAAAGGACGCATCCAGAAACTTATGGATGACTATATGAAGAAAGTTTCCTGAACACGAAAGTCCAGCGGCAAGAGGTACTATGGGATATCAGATTATCAGGGCCCTGCTCTATTTCTTCTTCAGCCTGTATGGCCTTCATGTGGAAGGCAGGGAAAATATACCGGACAAAGGGGCGGTGATTGCAGCGGCCAATCACAAGAGCTATTTCGATCCGCCCCTTGTGGGAATAGCCATGGAGAAGAGAAGAATCAGTTTCATGGCTAAATCGGAGCTCTTCCGAAATCCTCTCTTCGGCCGGCTGATTCGATATCTGGGCGCTTTTCCGGTGAAAAGAAACAGCGCTGACATGACTGCCATTCGGAGAAGCCTTGCGGAATTGAAGAAGGGTCATGTGCTCTGCATCTTTCCGGAAGGCGGTTTTGTCCATGGAAAGGCACTGGGCCGCTTTCATCCGGGCATGGCGTTTCTGGCCATCCTCACCGGCACACCCATCCTTCCGGTAGCCATTATCGGTGCCGAGCCTCTGCCTGTAAAAAAAGGTCCTCTGGCCGTAGTTATAGGGAAACCCATACCGGTCAGAAAAGCCAGGCCTGATGATAGAAATACAGCAGCTTTGGATGAACTGGTGAAGCAGAGGATTCAGGCTATGATAGAGGACTATGGAAGGAAAAAAGGATAGGATTCCTTTTAAAAGCTAATTTCATGGATATTGATTTTTTTTATAGCAATACAATAAGTCTGATTATAGCAGACGAAAGAAAAGGTACATAACCTATGGAAATTTACAAGTCAAAGGTGATGGGATTCTGCTACGGCGTAAGAAGAGCACTGAAAATTGCCGAAAAAGCCGCGGATTCCGGCATCAAAGCCGTTACCTTCGGGCCCATCATTCATAATCCCCAGGTAGTGGAAAAGCTGGCTCAGCGGGGCATACCGGCAGTGGACAATTTCGACGGTCTCACTGACGAAACTGTAATAATTCGCTCGCACGGAGTGGGGCCTTCGTGTTATAATATGCTTAAGTGCAAAAATCTGGCCCTAATGGACGCAACCTGTCCTTTCGTCAGAAGGAACCAAGAGATGGCTCATCGACTGGTGGAAGACGGAAAGCAGGTTATACTCATCGGTGAAAAAAGGCACCCTGAAATGAAGAGTGTGGCTGAATGGGCGGTGGGACATTCTTACCAGGTGGAAACCATGGAAGATGTAGATGCACTCCCGCCACTGGATGAAGCCTTTATAGTCACACAGACCACATTTTCAGCTGTCTTGGCCGACCGGCTTGTCGAAGCGCTGGAAAAAAAGGTGAAAAACCTTCACGTCAACAAATCCATTTGTGACGCAACCATGCAGCGGCAGCAGGCGGCTCGTGAGCTGGCGGATAGAGTAGATGTGATGATTGTCATAGGCGGGCGCAACAGCGCCAACACTTCAAGACTTGCGGAAATCTGCAGGGAAGAGGGAGCCAGGACGTATCATATCGAAACGGCTGGGGAACTAAAACCGAGCTGGTTCCATAGTCGGGACAAGATTGGCATCACCGCCGGTGCATCCACACCGGACTGGATCATAGAGGAGGTAGTTTGTATTATGGAAAACATGAAGGAAATGCTGGATCAGGAGGAAATGAACCTGGATGTACACAAAGGCAGCGTCGTTGAAGGTAAGGTCGTAGATCTCACCGACGACAAGGCTTATATCTCTTTCGGATATAAGACAGAAGCTGTTCTTCTTGCACATGAATATTCCTACCCGGCACCGGCATCCCTGAAAGATGTGCTGAAAATTGGTGACACTCTCCGTGTTCAGATCGTCAGCGGAGTTAAAGAAGATAGCACAATTTACGTATCTAAGATTAAAGTAGACCGTCTCGCTGACTGGGATGTAGTCGAAGAAGCATTCGAAAAAGGTGAACCCGTTGAATGCGAAGGCATTGAAGCCATTAAGGTTGGTCTGCTTGTTCAGATTAAATCTCTCCGCGGATTCATTCCCCTGTCTCAGGGCGATCTCCGCTTCGTTCATTCCCTGCAGAACCTGGTAGGCAAGACTTTCCAGGCTAAGATTCTGGAAGTGGACCGCGCTAAGAACAGACTGGTTCTTTCCCGCAAAGCCGTTCTGGAAGATGAAAGAAATGCAGAAATGGATGTTATCGAAAAAGCTTATGAAAACGGCGACGTTCTCAAAGGCACTGTAAAGAAGATTATGCCTTACGGCGCATTCGTTGGTGTCAACGGCGTAGAAGGCCTTCTCCATATTTCCGATATTTCCTGGAAGAAGATTGCCAAGGTCGAAGATGTTCTCAAACCGGAACAGGAAATTGATGTCAAAATCAAATCCTTCGATCGTGAAAAACAGAGAATCTCCTTCAGCCACAAGGACTGCCTCCCCAATCCCTGGGAAACAGCTATCCATGACCATGAAGTAGATGATATTGTGGATGCCAAGGTCGTTAAGATCCTTGAATTCGGCGTTATCGTAGAACTGGATGACGGCCTCACCGGTCTTCTCCACATTAACGAAATGACCGACGACCACAACAAGAAACCGGGCGATATCTGCCAGGTAGGAGACGAACTCAAAGTCCGCATCATCAACATTGATGAAGGCCGCAGAAGAATCTCCTTCGCACTGGAAGAAGCTCCTTCCCACGAAGAAGCTCCGGCTGAAGAATAAGACCAATCAAAAAAAGCTGCCCTCCGGGGTGGCTTTTTTATTGGCTGGAATAAATCTCCTGCGGCGGATGATAGAAACCATGGGTCCGATGAGAAACCCTTTGCGAAAAGTTTCTTGTGGTGGTGAACAGCAGAAGCGACAAGCCGGGCAGGAAACCATTGGTGAAAAGTTTCCTGCCGCGGTGCATAGCAGCGGTGCCAAGCCGGACAGGAAACCATTGGTGAAAAGTTTCCTGCCGCAATGAATCACAGAAGCGTCATGTTCGGTAGAAACCATTTTCCTTGACATAAACCGCCATCCGTCATACAATTTCAATACAGTATAACAAAAATGGAGAAGTGTTGCTCCAAGACGGTTATGATAATACATTTGAATTTTGCATATAGAAAGGATGGGGACTTATGAGCAAACCTCTCGTTGCCATTGTAGGCAGGCCGAACGTGGGCAAATCTACGCTGATTAATGGACTGGCCCAGCGGCGTGTATCGATTGTGGAGGATATCCCCGGTGTAACTCGAGACAGGATTTACTGTGATGTGAAATGGCTTGATAAGGAATTTACCCTGATTGATACAGGGGGAATTGAATTCCGGAATGAGAAGGACCAGATTTCCAGCGGCATTCGCCAGCAGGCGGAGCTGGCCATGGAAGAGGCTGATGTCATTCTGTTCGTGGTGGATGCCAGAACCGGGATGACCAGCGATGATGAGATCATTGCGGGACTTCTCAGAAAGACCGGCAAGCCTGTGGTGCTGGCAGTGAATAAGGTGGACAGCGATAACCAGGAAATGGATGTGTACGAATTCTATTCGCTGGGACTGGGGGATCCCATCGGTATTTCTGCAGTGAACCGGTTGAATTTCGGCGACCTGCTGGACCGGATTACAGAAGGATTCCCCAATCAGAAGGAAGAGGAATCGGAAGACATTATCCGCACGGCCATCGTGGGCCGTCCAAACGTGGGCAAATCCACCCTTATCAATTCCCTTCTGGGCTATGAACGGTCGCTGGTGGCTGATGAAATGGGAACCACCAGAGATGCAGTGGACTCTCTCTGGACCTATAAGGGAAAGACCTTTATCCTGGTGGATACAGCAGGTATGAGGAAGAAGAGCAAAATAGACGAACCTCTGGAAAAATACAGCGTCATCCGTTCCATTCGTGCCATTGATAACTGCGATGTGGCTATTTTTGTGATTGATGCGGAAGACAAGCTGACGGAGCAGGACAAGAAAATTATCGGCTACATCCATGAAGCCGGCAAGGGACTGATTCTTTTCGTCAATAAATGGGATTCCATTGCAAAGGATGAACATACAATCAATGAGTTTGAAAAGGAAATCAGAAATGGTCTTCCTTTTGCTCCCTATGCGCCCATGCTTTTCGGATCGGCTAAGACCAAACAGAGAATCCATCGTCTTGGGGATCTGATTTACAACGTAGCAGAGCAGCAGAATCTTCGTGTATCCACTTCGGTACTGAATGACCTTCTGGAAGATGCGAAAATGATCAATCCGCCGCCCGCCCATTCCGGCAGAGTAGCGAAGATTTATTACATGACAGAGGTGGGCGTGCGGCCGCCTACATTTGTGATGTTCGTGAATGATGCCAATCTGATTCATTTTTCCTATGTCCGCTTTATTGAAAACAAACTTCGGGAGGCCTTCAGCTTCGAGGGGACGCCCATTCGTATTGTGGTACGGAGCAAAAAGGACGGTGGCGACGATTGATGGAATCCATCCTGTGGATTGTGCTGGCTTATTTCATAGGGGCCATCCCCAGCGGCTATATCATTGGCCGTGTATTTTACGGTGTGAACCTGAAGAAAGTGGGGAGCGGAAATATCGGTGCCACCAATGCTTACAGGGAATTAGGGGTGAAGGCAGGACTGGCTGTCTTTATCTGTGATTTCATGAAAGGTTTCATTGCGGTGCATCTGGGGATGCCTGATCCGGTGATTGTGCTTCTCTGCGCCGTATTTGCTATTATCGGCAACGACTGGTCTGTATTTCTTCATTTTAAAAGCGGCAAAGGCGTGGCCTGCGGCGTAGGGGCTTTTACCTATATCTGCGCTCCTGCCGTGCTGGCAGCCTTTCTGGTGTGGCTTGCTATTTTCAAATGGAAACATATTGTTTCGCTGGGATCTATTCTGGCCGCACCGGTGGTACCCCTTGTCATGCTGGTTGAAGGAGAACCACTGGAATATGTGGCTTTCGGTGCCCTGGCAGCTGTGATTGTCATTGGAAAACATAAAGATAATATTGGAAGGCTTCTGAGAGGCGAAGAGAAGCCTATTACCAGGGAAAAGAGGTAATACCTTTGAAAATTGCAATGATTGGAGCCGGCGGATGGGGTACCGCCATGATGATCGAACTGGCCGGACGGAATAATGATCTGATTATGTACTGCAGAAACCCCGCTAGAGCAGAAGAAATGAGGAAGACCCGGGAAAATGGAGAATATCTGCCGGGGGCCCACATTCCTGAAAAAATCCGCATTACAAGCGACCTGGAGGAAGCAGTGGAAGGAGCAGGCTGTGTCATTATCTGCACTCCTTCTCATGTGGTAGAGGATATGGCAGCCCGGCTGAAGCCCTGGCTCATGAAAGATGCGGTGGTGGTATGCGCGTCCAAGGGACTGGCAGACAATGAAGGCCATCGCCTTTCAGAAGGAATTACGAAAGAAGTGGCTGGTATTACCGATAAGATTGTGGCCCTTTCCGGCCCCAATCATGCGGAAGAAGTGGGCATCGGGCTTCCCTGCGCCACGGTGGCTGCCTCGGCTGTACCGGAAGCGGTGCAGATTGTGCAGGACCTGTATATGAGCCCTGTTTTCCGGGTATATCGCAGCGATGACATACGGGGCGTGGAATATGGCGGTGCATTGAAGAATATTATGGCGCTGGCCTGCGGTGTTCTTGACGGCATCGGCCTTGGCGACAACTGCCGGGCTGCCCTTATGACCAGAGGACTGGTGGAAATGACCAGGTTCGGCGTCCATTTCGGCGCCCAGATGACCACTTTCTTCGGTCTCTCCGGCATGGGGGATCTGGTATGCACCTGCACCAGCATCCACAGCCGCAATCACCGGGCCGGCATGATGATGGCCAAAGGAATGACTGCTGATGAAATCAGCAAAAGCACCAACATGGTGGTAGAAGGAATTCGTACGGCCCGTCTGGTTCATGAAATTGCCCTGCGGGAGCATATCGACATGCCTATTACGGAAGAAGTATGCCATCTGATTAAAGGCGACCATAATGCCAGGGAAGCTCTGGAAATCCTTATGACCCGGGCCAAAAAGGCGGAGTCCGAAACCTATTGAGATGAAAAACAGCAGTGCCAGGCCGGCAGGAAACTATTAGCAAAAAATTTCCTGCCGCCATGATACACAGCGGCATCAAGTCGGACAGAGAACTATTTCAGCCATAAAAAATTTGAACTCACCGGCGATTTACATAGCCGTTTATGCTATAATGAACATAAGTGTGGAAAGAAGGATTTCTTTTCTGCATGATGAAAATGAGGTAGAACACATGAGAATTATCGGAGGAAACGCCAAGGGCACGCTGCTGTCGTCTCCTGAGGGTCGGAATACCAGACCCACCCTGGGAAGGGTGAGGGAAAGCGTTTTCAACGTACTTGCCAATGTAGGCATCCTGGAGACAAAGGTACTTGATATTTTTGCAGGTACCGGAGCCATGGGACTGGAAGCTTTGAGCCGGGGAGCCGGAGAAGCGGTATTCCTTGACAAAGCCACCGGTGCCATCATCAGGGAAAATGCGCTTCGCTGCCATGCAGCAGATCGGAGCCGCATTCTGAAGGGAGATGTTTCTTCTTCCCTGAAAGCTCTCCGAGGACAGAAATTTGATTATATTTTCATGGATCCGCCTTACAGGAAGGGATATATCAATGAAGTTCTGCAGGAGGTATTCGATTGTGACCTTCCGGCAGAAGAAGCCATCATTATTGCAGAACATTCAGTATCCGAACCGCCTGATTTGTCTCTTTTCCAGGGAAAATGCCAGTTGTGGAAAGAGAAAAAAGTGGGGGCCATTGTTGTAAGTTATCTGCAGTGCAGATAATGAGGAGAAGGTTTGAATGAAATTAGCTATATGCCCCGGAAGTTTTGATCCGGTCACCTATGGTCATCTTGACATTATCAGAAGAAGCGCCAGCCTGGTAGACAAGCTGATTGTGGCGGCTTTTTTAAACCCCACAAAACACTACATGTTTACCACGGAAGAACGCATTGCCATGCTGAAGGAAACTACGAAGGATATCCCCAATGTGGAAGTGGATGCTTTCGATGGGCTTCTGAATGAATATGCGGCAAAAAAGAACTGCCATCTCCTGATCCGGGGGCTCCGGGCATTCAGCGATTTTGAATATGAATTCCAGAGAGCCCTGATGATAAAAAAGATTGATCCCACCCTGGAAACAGCATTCTTTATGACGGACGGCCGTTATTCCTATCTTTCTTCTACCGGCGTCCGGGAGCTGGCTCACTTTAATGGAGATGTGACCTCCATGGTACCGCCCTTTGTCCAGGAAATGATAAAAAGGAAAGTAAATTCTATTAAGAAATGAGGCTGCCGATTATGGATACAAGAAAACTTCTCGAAGAACTTGAAAATGTCATTAATAATGCCAGCGAGGTGCCGTTCACCAATAAGAAAATGGTAGATAAGGATGAGGTGGAACGGCTGATTGACGCCATCAACCAGTCTCTGCCCAATGAACTGGAAAGTGCAAGAAGAATTGTTGCCGATAAGGAACGGATTATGCTGGATGCCGAAAAGAAGGCGGAAGATACGGTAGCGCAGGCAAAGGACTATATTGCCCGCATTACGGAAGAAAGCGAACTGGTCAAACAGGCCCAGGAAAGAGCCAATGAAGTGATTTCCTCTGCCAATAAATCGGCCGACGAACTGCGTACCAGCTCTGTGACCTATGCCACGGATGTGCTGAAGTATGTGGAAACGAACATGGAAAACGTGCTGGACAGCCTGAAGAAAAACCGGCAGAGCCTGATTGATTCCAATTCCGCTGCAGCCCGTCAGCAGCAGGAACAGCAGCCTCAGGACGAACAGAAAAAATAATAAGGGCAGAAAGGCCTTGGCCGCTGCTCGTATAATCAATCGTTGATTCTTTACCTTACTTTCTGAATCTTTTTGAAACAGGGGGACAGGCCTATGGGAACCGAGGGAGACAAAAGAAGAGCCATTCTTCTTTGTGCATGCATTGCCTGTATTCTCATAGGACTGTCCTTTTTTGTGCTGGATCCCCTGTCCCTCAGGCAGGAAAAAGAAAAGCCTTCTCTTCCGGTAAGCCAGGCAGAAGAGGGAAAAACAGGGAAAATCCTTGTTTATGTGGTAGGAGCTGTGAAAAATCCGGGAGTCTATGAAATACCGGAGGGCAGTCATTACTATGATGCTGTGAAGGCAGCAGGAGATGTGCTGCCCTATGCTGATATGACTGCCGTGAACATGGCGGAACCGGTGACAGAAAGCATGAAAATATGGATTCCCCTGGATCCCTATATGAAAGACCCCGGTGCCCTGGGACTGGTGAATATTAATACGGCCGGCGTGAAGGAGCTGGAAACACTGCCCGGCATAGGTAAGGTGACGGCCGAAAAAATCATGGCTTACAGGGAAGAACATGGGAGCTTCAGAACAAAAGAGGATCTGAAGCATGTACCATCTATCGGCGATGGGAAGTTTAAAAAACTGGCGGATAAAATCACATTATGAATACCAAGTATCCCCTGCTTTGGAGTGCCCTTTCTCTGGCGCTGGGAGTGGTGCTTTATGACACCTTCCCTTCTTTTTTCATGCGCTATCCCTGGTTCTTTCTTCTGGCAGCGGGATGCTTTCTTCTTTTTTCTTTCCTTTTCCGCGGGAAAAGGGGACTTTTTCCGATGGTGATTTTCCTGTGTATCCTCACAGCCGGTATGGGTCGTATGTTTCTGGCTGACCGGTACTACGAGCAGCAGTCATCCTGGGCAGCAGGGAGCGAAGGGCGCTGGACCGGCATTGTGAAGGAGGCGCCGTCGGTCAACCGGGATGGTGATGCCTATGCCCGCTACTACACGGAGCTGGAATCAATCACCTACAGCGACGGCGTGGAAAAATCACTTTCCGGTACGGCCTTTGTTTATGATACCCATCCGGAAAAGCTTTACGGCACGGGAGATACCATTTCCGTCACCGGAAAGATGACGGCCGTGAGGATTTATAAAAATCCCGGTAAAATCGACCTGGAAGGACGCTACCGAAGCCGCCGTCTCATGGGAAGGATTTATCCGCAGGAACCGGAAAAGATTCATTTTCTGGGAGAAAGCGGTGAGTACAGGGCCGGCCGGCTGGCCGACGAAATCAAAGGAAAGGTGGAGTCCTGGTTTAAGCCCTACATGGATCCTCTCAGGCTCCATATCCTTATGACCCTGCTCTTTGGCGGAAATTATAATGAAATACCGGAATATATAATGACTTCCTTTTCCGCCACCGGCATTATCCATATTCTTTCCGTTTCCGGATCCCATGTGGCCCTTCTTTTCGGCTTCCTTTATTTCCTTGGAAAATGGCTTCACCTGCCTAAAAAGCTGGTGGTGGGCGGATCCATTGTGCTGGTTCTTTTTTATGCCCTCCTGTCCGGTCTGGTGCCTCCGGTCATCCGTGCAGCGGTGATGGGTATTCTTTCCGTAGGCGGTGTATTCCTGGAGCGGGAGAAGACTTCTCTCAACCTCCTGGGGGCGGCGGTGGCAGGCATGCTGCTGTGGGATCCCTTTTACCTCTATGATGTGAGTTTCCAGCTGTCCGTCGGGGCGTCAGCAGGCATTCTCCTGTTTTACAGACCTCTTATGGGAGAGCTTTCAAGGATTTCTTTCCTGCCCCGGTGGGTGAAGGAAGGGGTGGCTCTGTCCACAGCAGCCCAGGTGCTCACCATTCCGGTGATGCTCTATGATTTTCATACCTTTCCTCTCTATTTCATTCCGGCCAATCTTTTTGTTACCCCTTTTCTGGAATGGGTAATCATAGCAGGTCTGGTGGCGGCTGTGGTGGCACCGGTGTGTCTGCCTCTTGCAGGAGGCATACTCCACGGGGCTGATTACCTTCTCTGGGCAGGTCTTCATCTGAATCTTCATCTGTCTTCCTGGCCGGGGGCCCAGGTCCAAACCGGCGGGCTGACCATGGTACAGATTCTTCTGTACTATGTTAGCGTAGGAATCTGCTATTTCAAAAAAGCGATTTTTTCCGTTCCCAAAAGGATGTATGGAGCGCTTCTCCTGTGGGGTTCTCTTCTGGGACTGACCTTTTTCTTCTACATCACCAGGCCGGAGTGGGTGGTATACTGCCCTGACCTTGGCCCGGATCAGGGAGCGGTACTTGTCACAGGAGAGCATAAAATTTTATACTATAAGGGCGGCAGCATTCCCTCCCACACGTCGGACTGGGAATGGAAGTCGATTCTTGGCTATGAAGGGATTTTTGATGCGGATATCCTCATTTTAAATCTGGAAGACGTGAAGGAACCGCTTCCTCTGACGCTGCCGGTGCCGGTGAAAGAAATCTGGGTGACCGGCGGCAGGGCACAGGAAAAGACGCCCCGCCTTCTTCAGGGGTTTGAGGGAACAATCCGGGCGCTTTCCAAATCCCGTCTCCGCCTGGGGCGCCTGTCCTTTGTCACCAATGGGAGCAGCTGGCTTCTGTCAGAGGAGGACAGGGGCGTTTACCTTTCGGGAAGAAGGGGAATGGAGAAAATGTCCTTTCCTGCCCATACCCTCTGGATTGCGTCCGGTCGGAAAAATGGAGCAGGTATCAGGGAGGAGGAAATAGACCGGGTCAAGGCGGAGGCAGTGGTTTATGGCGGAAGCCGTCTTTCCTCGTCCTTTGAGGATGTGGATTTATTTGAATTCAAAAATTATCAGGCAGCCAATGTGTACAGGGAAGGCATGCAGACCGCATCCTTCCGGCATAAGTGGGAGCTGGAAAATACATCATGGTTATGAAGAAATTAAATAAAAGCAACTGCTTCTTTTTATACGGCGATGATCCCGTGTCCGCCAATATACGGAAGAACAGGATCATTGATTCCTATTTCCACAAAAAGGCGCCGGAGGTGACCCTGTTTGACGGGAGCGGCACCTTTGAAGCCTATCAGAATGCGCTGGAAGGGCAGTCCCTTTTCACTGCAGAAACGGCAGTGGTCCTCCATAATCCGCCCTTTCTGAAAAGGCGGTCCGAAAAGGAGGATCACAGGGAGGAAAGTTTTCTTGAAACGGTGAAAGACCTTTCTCCAGATATCCTCCTCATCATCCTTTTGGATGGTAAGCCCGATAAAAGGACGAAAATCATTAAAACCCTCCTTTCCATCTGCAGCAGCGAGGAATACAGTCTGATGAATCCCAGAGATGCGGCAGGCACTATGATTCGGATGCTGGCAGATGCAGGGAAACGGGTAGATTACGAGGCCCGGGGGTATCTGGAGACCGTTCTGTCTTCCTGGGAGCAGATTTCTTCTCCCCTTCTCCAGACGGAATGTGATAAAATTGTGCTGATGTGCGGAAATCGGGACACAGTGAGTCGGAAACTGCTGGAAGCGGCCCTTCCGGATTATATGAACCAGGGGATTTTCCGCTTTACCGATGCCCTTCTGGATAGGAAGGCCAGTGTGGTGCTGGAAAGCACAGACCGCGTTTTCACAGATATTTCCACTACCATTAAGAACCTGGGTTTCCTTTCTTCCAAATTCAGGAAAATCAAGATTTTCCATGAAATGAAAAGGAACCGCCGCCCTGAGGGAGAAATCAGGCAGGTCCTGGGCATCCGCAGCTCCTGGATGTGGCGGAATATGCAGAATGAAGCAGCCAAAGTGGGAGAAAAGAAAGCAGAATGGTTTCTGCTCCAGATTTTTAATTATCAGATGAAAACAAGGCAGGGTTCTTCTGAAATGGAACTGAAAGACCTGCTTCTGACATATTGTATGAAATGAAGGTAACCGGTCATTGAAATTACGAATTAAACGGATAGCTGGCATGATTTCACTGGTGGCGCTCCTTACGGGAGCTGCCGCCCCCTTTCTTTGGGTGAAAGGTGATTCGGTGATTCCGGGCGTGAGAATTAACGGCGTTGCGGCAGGCGGTTTTTCCAAAGCGCAGATGGTGGATTTTCTGCAGGAAGAAAATAAAGCCATGGAGAAGGAGAATCTGGATCTGGTGAAGGATTCGGTGAAGGAAACCTGGAATTATAAGGACCTTCACGTCTCCTACGATGAACGCAGTTTGGACGAAGCCATGGCCATCGGCAGACAGGGAAGCCTTTTCCAGCAGTGGAAAGACCGCTGGGCAGCCCTTCTTTCGGGGAAAGCAGCCCACATGGATGCTTCCTTTGATGAGGAAGCGGTGAAAAAGAAGGCCCACCAGCTGATCAAGACATACAGCCAACCGCCGCAGAACGCCATGCCCCGTTTCCATAGTGACGGCTCCATTACCTTTTCCAAAGGACGGCCCCATCTGGCTATTCAGGAAGAAGACCTGATGCAGGGGGTAAAGGACATGCTGGAAACAGGCAGAGGGGGAGAAATGGAGATCCCCGTGACGGAAGAAGTGAAGCCGAACATGTCCGATAAGGAAGCAGAGGAAATCAATACAGTGCTGGCTCGATACAGCACCTCTTTCGGGGGAGATGCCAACAGGAGCAGCAATATTTCCCTGGCAGCAGAAAAAATCAGCGGCACCTATCTGAAACCCGGCGCCGATTTTTCCTACAACCGCACCACCGGTTCCCGCTCTGCAGCCAATGGGTATAAAGAGGCACCGGTCATTATTAACGGCAAACTGGAACCGGGCTCCGGCGGCGGCGTATGTCAGGTGAGTTCCACCCTTTTCAATGCCGTACTTCTTGCAGGGCTGGAAGTGACGCAGCGTACCTGCCACTTCTCCCCCGTATCCTATGTCCCTCTGGGGCGGGATGCTACGGTGGCGGAGGGAGTCATTGATTTCTGTTTCCGAAACCATCTGAAACATGGCGTTTATGTCTATGCGGAATATGCGCCGGGCTCCATATCTGTCTGGATTTTGGGAAATAAGGAAGACAAGCCTTCCTATGTAGATATTTCCAAAACAAAGGAAGAAACGGTGCCTTTTAAAACCGTAAACCGCGTGGATCCTTCCCAGAAGGAAGAACAAAAAACAGAAGAAGGTCATGAAGGGAAAAATGTGACCGTTAAGCAGAGCGTGAAATGGGCCGATGGCAGGGTCTATCATGACCTTTTTGAATCGGACTACGAAGCCGTGGATACGGTGATTACCTATAAGAACAAGGAGGACCTGCCGAAAGAATAAGGAAAAGTCTTTCCGACTGAATCATCGCGGGAAAGCACCTTTCCGCTTAGGGCCGGTTTTATCACGAAAGGAGTACATACATGGGAAAATACCGTCTGCAGTCACGGAATAAGAATTCCATGATTACACTGATGGAGGTAGATACAGAATGCAGGGCCTGGTACATCAAGGCCGATGACAGGAATGCAGCTATCCGGGCTCTCAAGGATATGGGAAAGGAAATCCTGACGGTGGAGTCTATTTATATCAATGGAGAAGACGTATCAGATGAAGTATTTTCATCCATCGCCATTCACATGGGCGCTCCTATGGATCAGGGACCGGCAGAGTCCGTGCCTTCCGGCGAGGCTGGTATGGACAGTATTCCCCTTCCCGATGAAGAGCCCCTGGAAAATTATGCGCTCCCTCCTGATGATGTGCCCCTGCCTTCCCTGGATGATATTCCTCCAGAAGCAGCGCCGCTGCCGCCGGAAGCAGAAAGTGTGCCGGAAATGGATATGCCTGACATACTTCCGGACCTGACCAGCGTGCTCCCAAAGAGCGCCTTCGTTCCTTCCCCTAAAGATGGGGGAAAGAAGGGGGCTTCTAATGGCATCTATCTGGGCAGAAAGCACATTACCGGAGATCCTGTGGAAATCAGAACCATTACGGACGAAGCAGATGGTGTCATCTTCACGGGTACCGTCATCAGCTCTGAAGTGAGGGAACTTCGAAGCAAAAAGAAGCTTCTCCTCATGCGGCTGGCTGATGACAGCAACGGCATTCCCTGCAAGAAATTTTTTGACCACCCGGAAGATGCGGAGGGCGTGGAATCACTGAAACCAGGCACTGTGGTGAAGGTGCGGGGCAATGTACGCTTTGACAAGTACTCCGGCGGTCTGACTCTGGAACTGCAGCAGATGGAAAAAGGGGAAGCCCAGGTCATTGACCATGAGGATACTTACCCCACGCCCCGGGTGGAACTCCATCTTCATACCAAAATGAGTCTGGATGGCCTCATTGATAATGAAGAAATCATCAAGACCGCTGCCAAATGGCATCATCCTGCCGTAGCTATTACGGACCACGGCGTGATTCAGGCATTTCCCAAGATTCAGGACCTGGCGGAGAAATATCACCAGAAGGTGATTTACGGCATGGAAGGGTACATGATTGATGAAATCCCGGAAGATCCGGATACGGACCGCCAGCAGTACAACCATATCATTATCCTGGCCAAAAACATTACAGGCCTTAGGAATCTGTACCGCATGGTCACCCTGTCCCATCTGAAATTTTATCGGAAACGGCCCTTGATTCCCAAACCCATTCTGGAAGAATACCATGAGGGACTGATTTACGGTTCCGCCTGCGTGATGGGCGAATTTTTCCGCGCCGTCCTGGCGGGCGAAAGCGATGAAGAGCTTATTGAAAAAGCCAAATTTTATGACTACCTGGAAGTGCAGCCGCTGGGAAATAATGAATTCCTTATCAATGAAGATAAATTCGGCAATGTGAATTCGAAAAAGGACCTGCAGGACCTGAACAGGAAAGTCATCGAAATCGGGGAAAAGGCAGGTCGTCCGGTATGTGCCACTTCCGATGCCCATTATATGTTTGCCGAAGACCAGCGGAACAGGGATATCCTGCTCTCCAACTGGGAAAAACCGGGGAAAATCGAATCCCATCCGCCGGTTTATATCCGCACCACCCAGGAAATGCTGGATGAATTTTCCTACCTCCCCAGGGACAAGGCCATTGAAATCGTGGTAACCAATACCAGGAAAATAGCAGAGCAGTGTGAAGTTTTAAAGCCCCTGGCAGAAGAATGGAAATCTTACAACCCGAAGATTGCAGGCGCCGATGACAAACTGGTGAAAATGTGCTATGACAACGCTCACGCCATTTATGGGGATCCCCTTCCCAAAATCGTGGAAGACCGGCTTACTCTGGAACTGACGCCGATTATCAAGCACGGCTACGGCGTACTGTACTACATTGCCCATAAACTGGTTAAACATTCCAACGACCGGGGATACCTGGTAGGCTCCCGAGGCTCCGTAGGTTCTTCCTTTGTTGCCACCATGTCAGGCATTACGGAAGTCAATCCACTGCCGCCTCACTACGTCTGCCCCAAATGCCACTGGAGCCAGTTCTTCACTGACGGCTCCGTAGGCGGCGGATTCGACCTGCCGGACAAGAAATGCCCTAAGTGCGGAACGCCGCTGAGCAAGAACGGTCATGATATCCCCTTTGCCGTATTCCTTGGGTTCGATGGAGACAAGGTGCCTGATATCGACCTCAATTTCTCTTCCGGCGATGACCAGGGTGTGGCCCATAAATACACGGAAGAACTTTTCGGAAGGGACAATGTATTCCGAGCCGGTACCATTGCAGGCATCCAGGATAAGACGGCCTATGGATTTGTAAAGAAATATGCAGAAAACCGGGGTCTCACCTTTAATGATATTTTCATTGAAAAGCTGGCTGCCGGAGTGGCCGGGGTGAAGAGAACCACCGGTCAGCATCCGGCGGGCATTATGGTATGTCCTCGCGACATGGATATCCACAATTTCACACCCCTTCAGTATGCAGCCAATAAAAAATACCTGAAAGATGAAGACGGTCATATCATTCCCGGCACCATTACTACCCATTTCGATTACCATTCCATTTCCGGCCGTATGCTGAAACTGGATATTCTGGGTCACGATGATCCGAAAGTTATCCGTATGCTCCAGGATATTACGGGAATCGACCCCATGTCCATCCCCTTTGATGACAAGAAGACTCTTTCCCTTTTCAGCTCCACCGAAGCTCTGGGCATTACGCCCCAGCAGCTGGCGTCGGTGATTGGAAATAAAGGGGTGACGGTAGGTGCTCTGGGGCTGCCGGAATACGGCACCCCCTTCGTCCGGGGCATGCTGGAAGACACCAGGCCTAAAAATTTCTCCGAACTGGTACGAATTTCCGGCTTTTCCCATGGCACCGACGTATGGCTGAACAATGCCCAGGATCTCATCAAGAATGGTACGGTCAAACTGGAAGATGCCATTTCCACCCGTGACGACGTCATGAACTATCTCATCAAGCATGGCGTCAAACCGCTTACCTCCTTCAAGGTCATGGAAAATGTGCGTAAAGGGAAAGGTCTGGAAAAGAACGGTTCCAACAACAAGGCGGAACTGGATGCGGCCCATGTGCCCCAGTGGTTCATTGACTCCTGCCTGAAAATCGGCTATCTTTTCCCCAGGGCCCATGCGGTGGCCTACGTTATGATGGCCTTCCGCATTGCCTGGTTTAAGGTGTACCAACCTTTGGCCTACTACGCTGCTTACTTTACCATCCGCGCCGAGGGATCTTTCAATGCGCCGGTCATTTTGAAGGGACTGGAGTCCCAGAAACAGGAACTGGCCCGCATTGCTTCCCTGGAGCATCCTACGGCCGTAGAAAAAGGCAATGCCACAGTCATTGAAGTGGCAGCGGAAATGTATCTCCGGGGACTGGAATTTCTGCCTATCAGCTTAGACAAGTCGGCAGCCTCCGAATTTAAAATGGTGGACGGAAAACTCCTGCCGCCTTTCAACTGCATTCCCGCCCTCGGTGATTCTGTGGCCAAGGAAATCGTAAGAGCCAGGGATAACCATCCCTTCACCTCCAAGGAAGACCTCCGGAAGAGGGGAAAGGTGAGCCAGACCATTATTGATACTATGGATGACATGGGCATATTGAAGGACCTGCCTGACGAAGAGCAGATGTCCCTCTTTGACTTCTAAGAGGAAGGACAGGGACGACTCAAAGAATGGGAGGTTAAAACTTTTCTTCTCCTTCGGGGGAAGAAATACAGCCCCTTCCAAAGCCCTGTTCTTTTGTACTTTGAGCGCACTGCAGCTCCTTTGGACTGGAAAGGGGCTGCAACGCGTTACCTTTTATAATATTTGCTTTTTTCTCTTATCCCATGATATAATGACCTCAGTATCCGGGGTTATAGCTCAGTTGGTCAGAGCGCTTCGTTGACATCGAAGAGGTCTTTGGTTCGAATCCAAATAGTCCCACCAGATTGTATAACCCGCCGTAATGGCGGGTTTTTGTGTACTGGGAAAGCGCTGATTCATTAAGGAAGCCTGCTTGTAAAAGAGCTTTAATGCACAGCTTCCTCATGGATTTCCATAGAGCCGGTGGATTTCGAAAATGAAAAGAGGGGAGCCGAATGAAGCTCTTTGCAGTCATCATGGTTTTGATTGCCGGCACCATGTGGGCAGGAACAGGGCTGGCAGCTCAGGATTTTTTCAGGAAGAGCAGCCTTGATGCCATGGATCTTACGGTGTTCCGCATGTTTTCTGCGGGCATCATCATGTTTCTGGTATCCCTGATGAAGGGGCAGTGGAAGGCAGGGGTAAGGGCCGTCAAGAGAAAGCCCCTTCTTTTTCTTGAGCTGGTATTTTATGGCATCGTGGGGCTTATGCTTATGCACTATACCTATTTTGCCTCTATTGCGGCAGGAAATGCAGCAGCTGCCACGGTCATCCAGTATACCTGCCCTGCCATGGTGATCCTGTGGGTTTCTCTGAAAAATAGAAAGCTCCCGGCCCAGGGTGAACTGCTGGCAGTGGTGCTGGCCATAGCCGGCGTATTCCTTCTTGTTACCGGCGGCGATATCCATCGCATTTCCGTACCGGCAGCCTGCGTCTACCTGGCACTGGCCTCAGCGCTTTTCTTCGCAGTCTGCGCTGTGTATCCCAAGCACCTGATGACAGTCATGGACAATTCCTTTATCCTGGCCATAGGCATGTTTACCGGTGCCATTTCTGCCTGGCTGATTGATCCGGTCACCGATTTTTCCGGCTTTTTTCAGCGTTCGGTGCTCTTTGATTCCTTTTGGATCGTTATCTGCGGCACTGTGGTAGCTTTTACCTGCTATAATGCGGGTCTCCATTACCTCAGTGAAGCCCAGGCCTCCGTCACCGCTACGGTGGAACCGGCAGTATCTGTCATTGCCTCCCTTTTCCTCTTTGACGTCCGCTTTGACTCTCTCCAGGCCCTGGGCATCCTGCTCGTTATCCTTGCCATTGCCGCACCGGGTCTTGTGGGAAAACAGGTAAGCAGACAGGAGAAGTGAAATATGAGCGAAGGGGTTCCTGCCCGGCATGGAGCGAAAGATGTTCCTGACGGCAGGAAAGGATGTAAAGAAACTTTCGTAGATGAAATATTTCTTTTATAGTAAAATATAAATTGATGATAGAAGACAGACCATTCTTTTTAACAGGAGTCATTATGGATACAGAACATATCAGAAATTTTTCAATTATTGCCCATATCGACCATGGCAAGTCTACTCTGGCGGACCGGCTTATTGAGCTCACCGGCACGGTACAGAAAAGAGACATGGAAGCCCAGATTCTGGATACCATGGATCTGGAGAGAGAAAGGGGCATTACCATTAAGGAGCAGTCCGTACGCCTCATGTACAAGTATGAAGACGGCGATACCTATGAACTGAATCTCATCGACACCCCAGGCCATGTGGATTTCAATTACGAAGTATCCCGCAGCCTTTCTGCCTGTGAAGGGGCCATCCTTATCATTGATGCCACCCAGGGCGTACAGGCCCAGACCTTGGCCAATGTGTATCTGGCTTTGGACCACAACCTGGAAATTATTCCGGTCATTAATAAAATCGACCTTCCCAGTGCCGATATTGACAGGGTGAAGAAGGAAGTAGAAAATATCATCGGTCTCGACATGTCTGATGCCATTCCAGTTTCTGCCAAAACCGGGGAAAATGTGGAAGAGGTGCTGAAACGGATTGTGGAGCAGGTGCCGCCGCCTCCGGACAATACGAAAAAGCCGCTGCGCTGCCTTATTTTTGATTCCATCTTCGATTCTTACAAGGGAGCCATTGCCTATGTCCGTGTTATGGACGGAGAAATCAAGCCGGGCATGAATATCCGCATGATGGCTTCCGGCAAGGTGTATACGGTAACGGAAGTGGGGTATTTCTCCCCCTTTCCCAAGGCCTGTGATATCCTTACCTGCGGCTCCGTAGGTTATGTGGCTGCCAGTATCAAGAACGTCCAGGACTGCGAAGTAGGGGATACCATTACCACTGCGGAAAACGGGGCTTCCGAAGCCCTGCCGGGATACCGGAAGGCTCTCCCCATGGTTTTCTGCGGTCTTTATCCCATTGACAGCAAAGACTATGATAATCTGAAGGAAGCTTTGGAAAAACTTAAGCTCAACGATGCAGCGCTGGAATTTGTGCCGGAAACCTCCCAGGCCCTGGGATTCGGCTTCCGCTGCGGTTTCCTTGGACTTCTTCATATGGATGTGGTGCAGGAAAGACTGGAAAGGGAATACCACTTAAAGCTTATTACCACGGCGCCTTCCGTTATTTACCATGTTTTCAAAACCGACGGTACCATGGTACCGGTAGATAATCCGGCAGAACTGCCGCCTATGACGAAAATCGAACATATCGAAGAGCCGGTGGCCAAGGTGGATATCCTGGTGCCGTCCGACATGGTGGGCAACGTGATGGAACTGGTACAGAACCGCCGCGGCGTATTCCAGACCATGGAATACCTGGATGAAACCAGGGTGGATCTGACCTATAAGATTCCTCTTTCCGAAATTATTTTTGATTTCTTTGACAAGCTGAAATCCTGCACCAAAGGCTATGCGTCCCTGGACTATCAGCTGGACGGATACCAGAAGACCGATGCCGTGAAGCTGGATATCCTCCTGAACGGGGATCTGGTCGATGCCCTGTCCATCATTGTTCACCGCAGCAATGCGCCTGCCCGGGGCCGGGCTCTGGCGCTGAAGCTGAAGGATATTATTCCGCGGCAGCAGTTTGAAGTGCCCATCCAGGCTGCTATTGGAAGCAAAATTATTGCCAGGGAAACCATTAAGGCTTACAAGAAGGACGTACTGGCCAAGTGCTATGGCGGCGACGTGACTCGTAAGAAAAAGCTTCTGGAAAAGCAGAAGGAAGGAAAGAAGCGCATGAAACAGGTGGGCAGCGTAGAAATTCCGCAGGAAGCATTCATGGCGGTTCTGAAAGATGACTGACCTGGGACTTTATATTCATATACCCTTTTGTAGAAGCCGCTGTGCCTACTGCGGCTTCTATTCCATTGGAAGGAAACCGGATAGCACTTTTCTTAAGGCCCTGGCAAAGGAAATGGAAATGAGAAGCCCCGCCTTTCAGGATTATCTCTGCGATACCATCTATCTTGGCGGCGGTACACCTTCTTCCCTTTCGGAAAATCAGCTTGCAGAAGTGATGGACAATATCCGGCGCCGGTTCCATATATCGGACCATCCGGAAATCACCATGGAAATGAATCCCTGCGATATGACGGATTCCTACCTGCGCCATGCCAGGGCTCTCGGCATCAACCGCATTTCCATAGGCGTAGAGAGTCATGACGACAGGCTCCTTAAATCAATCGGCCGTCTTCACACTGCCTCGGAAGCGGAAAAGGCGGTGAAGAGGGCCTGGGACTTGGGATTTCGTAATATCAGTGTAGATCTCATGTATGAACTGCCGGGGCAGAGCGTCATGGATTTCAGAAAATCTCTTCTCTGGGCAGTGCACCTGCCCATTACCCATGTGTCCGTGTACAGCCTTATCCTTGAGGAAGGCACCCGCTTTGCCCAGCTGGCAGACAAAGGAAAGCTTCCAAGGCCTACCGAAGAGGAAAGCTGGGCCATGTACCAGGATATGTGCCGCATCCTTCCTCATTACGGCTTTGAACGGTATGAAATATCCAGCTTTGCCCGGAAAGGATACCGCTCCAGACATAACCGGAAATACTGGGAACTTTCTGACTACCTGGGACTGGGGCCGGCGGCATCTTCCCGCATCGGCCGTACCCGCTTTACCATCAGCCCCGGCGTGAGGATGTATGAAAAAGATCTTTTGACCGGCAGCGCTCCGGCAGAAGAGATAGAAGAGCTGACGGAAAAGGATGAAATGGAAGAATATTGTTTCCTTCACCTGCGCATGAAAGAGGGCATTCCTCTGGATGACTTCGAGCACCGCTACGGCCATCCTCTCTCCTTCTGGTATGGCAGACAGGTGGCAATGCTGAAAAAACAGAAACTGCTTACAGAGGAAGACCGTCATCTCTTCCTCACCTACCATGGAGCGGCCCTGGGAAATTATGTGTTTGAGCAGTTTCTGAGAGATGAATAGCCACGGGAAAAGGTGAAGGGATGAGACTTGCCTTTTCTCTTCACTTACAATTTTGCGTCAGGCCCTTTTCTTTTTAGCGTCGTTGGATTATGATAAGGGTAACCCTTTGGAATACAATTTCATAAGGACTACGAAGCATCGCGGCTTTCTGACGGGGAAAACCCGTGAATTTCAGCTGCGGTGACTTTTTTTATTGGAGGGAGATTTTGTTATGCCTGTTTCTTACATGGAAATCAATCTGAATGCACTTCGCCACAATCTGAGAGTCATTCGCCAGCACCTGCCCAAGGAAGTGAATGTACTGGCCGTGGTTAAAGCCAATGCCTATGGTCATGGCGCTGTGGAAACACTCCGCATTGCAATGGAAGAAGGATATACGGCAGCTGCAGTAGCCCGGGTAGAAGAGGGCGCGAAGCTCCGGGAAGCCGGATTTACCTGCCCCATTTATGTACTGGGCCTTCCCCTTCCGGAAGACATGCTCATGGGTGTAAAATATGACCTCACCCTTCCGGTGGACGATACGGTAGACCTTGACGCTTTTGAAGATATTGCCAAAGGCGCCGGTAAAACAGTGGAAGTCATGATGCCGATTGATACGGGCATGAACCGCATCGGCACCCATCCGGAAGATGTGAAGCCTTTCCTGAAAAAATTGGCCGGTTATCCCCATCTTCATCTCCATGGCACCTGGACCCATATGGCTACAGCAGACTGCAAAGATAAGTCAGCAGCCCTGAAGCAGCTGGACCGCTTCGATGAAGCCATTGCCCAGATGCCGGTCACCGATGATTTCGTCATTTCCTCTGCCAACAGCGCCGGCGTCATCGACATTCCCAGGAGCTGGCACAACCTGGCCCGCCCGGGCATTATTATCTATGGCCCCCAGCCTTCCGATGAAATGGAACATAAACTGGATCTCCAGTATGTCATGCGCATCGTGAGCCATGTGACCCATGTACAGACCCTGCATAAAGGAGAAGCCATCGGCTACGGCGGCACCTATGTGGCTGATAAAGACATGAAGACCGCCACAGTCCCCATCGGCTATGCTGACGGTTATCCCCGCTGCCTCTCCAATAAGGGAGAAGTCCTCATTGGTGGAAAACGCTGCCCCATTGTGGGACGCATCTGCATGGACCAGTTCATGGTGGCAGTAGATGATTCTGTGAAACCGGGCGATGAAGTCATCCTCATGGGACGGCAGGGAGAAGGGGAAATCACCCTGGACGAAGTGGCAAAGACCGCCGGTACCATTCCTCATGAAATCACCTGTGACCTCAAGAGAATTCCCCGGGTTTTTGTAGAAAAATAAAAACCTCTTTCCTTTATCCACCCTTTGTGCTATAATACTCCATGTTAGGCGTCTATAGCTCAGTGGATAGAGCACTGGTCTCCGGAACCAGGTGTCGAGAGTTCGAATCCCTCTAGACGCACCAGAAATTTGAAATCCTTATGCCTTTCATCCGGCATAAGGATTTTTTGATAAGGAGGACCTATGGATAAGGACGAAAAAATCGATTCTTCGGAAGAAAGAGAACTGACGGAAGAAGAACTTCAGGAATTCATGGCATCCTATAAAAGGGAGCTGGCCCATATTTACAAAATGGCCAGCGCTAAGAAAGCATTCATGGCCCGACAGAAAATGCCCCATCTGAAAGAGGCGCTGGAAGCCTGTGACCGGGATATGAGGGCGGATATTGAAGAACTGAAACAGAAATATGGCATTCATTATTAATTCTCATCAATATCTAATTTGAAAAAACAGGCATCTTATGGTATAGTATCTTTGTTGCCCGATGAAGGCAGTCATCTGAAAAATCTTTCAAATCAAATAAAAAAAGATTTGACAGATGATGAAGAAAATGATATAATCATTTCCGTTGAACGGACCATTAGCTCAGCTGGTAGAGCACCTGACTCTTAATCAGGGTGTCCGGGGTTCGAAACCCTGATGGTCCACCAAGAACTTACATCCCACGAGTTTTCGTGGGATTTTTTATTGCCTGCTATACGTGGCTCCACTGGACTGGCAGCGGGGTACCGATGAAAGTGACGGCGCGGCTGCTTTATAACTGCTGCTGTAAAACAGCAATTTTCCCCATCGGCTGCCCAGGGGCCATTGCACCTGAAAACTCTCATGGGGAAGGCAGGGCCCCACAGAAGGCCCTGTCTCTCCCCTGCCATTTATGATAGAATAGGTGCAAACGGGAAAAATTCTTCGGAGGTGTCCTATGAAATACAGAAGTACCAGAAGTAATGAAACAGTAACGGCAGAAGAGGCGCTGGTGAAAGGGCTGGCTGATGACGGCGGCCTGTATGTGCCGGAATTTCTCCCTGCTCCTTTTCTTCATGCAGATGAACTGAAAGATATGACCTATGAGGAGCTGGCAGCGTTCGTGCTGTCCCATTTCCTCACGGATATTCCGGAAGAAGAGCTGAAAAAGCTGACTCACAGTGCTTATACCGGTACTTTTGAAACAAAAGACATTGTACCGGTCAAGCCCCTGTCTCAGGCATTTTCCATGGCGGAAATGTTCCATGGCAGGACCTGTGCTTTCAAAGATCTGGCGCTGTCTCTTTTCCCCTATCTTCTTGTATATGCCAAGAAAGAGGAAAAGGATAATCAGGAAATCCTGATTCTGACTGCCACCTCCGGCGATACGGGAAAAGCAGCACTGGAAGGATTCCGCGATGTGCCGGGCGTCCATATTATGGTTTTCTATCCTTCCCATGGTGTCAGTCCGCTGCAGAAGGATCAGATGCAGAAGCAGCTGGGCAGCAATGTGAAGGTGGTGGGTATTGAAGGCAATTTTGATGATGCCCAGGGAACGCTGAAGCAGGTTTTCGGAAGCAGCCTTCGGAAAGAGGAAGCAGAAAAGGGTGTTCTTTTCTCCAGCGCCAATTCCATTAATATCGGCCGTCTTCTGCCTCAGGTGGTGTACTATGTATGGATCTGGCTGAAGCTTTTGAAAAATGGTTCCATCGGCGAACATGAATCTTTCAACGTGGTAGTGCCTACCGGCAATTTCGGCAATATCCTGGCTGCCTGGCTGGCAAAGCAGGTGGGAGCACCCATTGGACGGCTGATTTGCGCTTCCAATGAAAACAAAGTACTGGCGGACTTCTTTGAAACCGGCGTATATGATATCAACCGTCCTTTCTACATGACCGAAGCACCGTCCATGGATATTCTCATTTCCTCCAATTTTGAACGGTTCCTCTACTACCTTACAGGCTCGGCAGAGCAGGTGAGGGAAAGTATGGACAGATTGAAGAAGGAAGGAAAGTATGAAGTTTCCAAAGAGGCCTTTGCCAAGGCAGACATGGAAATGATGGGCGGCTGGGCTTCTCCGGAAGATATGGCCCATGCCATGAGCGAGGTGTACGAAAACTATGATTATCTCATGGATCCTCACACCGCCGTGGCCTATGCGGTTTATGACCATTTGAGAAGGGAAGGGGAGATTCCCCGTCATTCCCACACTGTCATTATCAGTACGGCCCATCCATACAAGTTCCCTGTCGTAGTAGCCAAAGCACTGGGACTCAAAGAAACGGAAAGTCCCTACGATACGCTCCGTGAAATTGCAGATAAAACTGGCATTCCCGTTCCTAAACAGCTGGGAGAGCTGGAAAATCGTCCGAAACGGTTTACGGAGACAGTGGACCGGAAAGATATGGCTGATACAATCCGCAGCTATGCAGACGAAATTTGTGGAAGCACGCATTGATAAGGCTTTTGCAGGCAGCGAAAGAGGGGTTGTGGAAAAATGTAAATCATTTTTTCACAACCCCTCCCTTTTTTCTTCCGCCCAAAAGGAGCATGGGCACACAGGCGGCTTTTTCGTATTATGGAAGGAGTATCGCTGAATGCATGGGATTTAATTTTATTTAAAACAATGGTATGATATATTTATAAAATAGCAGATAATAATATAGAAAAAGGGGAAACGGTTTTCTGTCTGGATGGAGAATTTGTAAAGGTGAATCTATTCTGCTTTAGAAGCTGTCTATCCCTCTGCTTTTTGCGTATTCTGTATATAACAGAGGCCTTTTATGAGATATCGAAATTGGAATGAGAAGGGGGAGCGGAAATTCCGCCTCTCTGTTCTCGCGCTGCTGATACTGGTGCTGGCGGCTATCCATTTCTTTGATCCTACTTTTTACCCTACCATTTATCATTTGTCAAAGGATGGAGATCTGAGAGGCACCATTGCGTACCTGCACAGCTTTGGTATTTATGCTGCCTTCATGAGCTTTTTCATTGATGTGGTCATCAATATCGTCGGATTTCTTCCATCCATTTTTATTTCTACGGCTAATGGATTGATTTTCGGCCTTTTCTGGGGTGTTATCATTTCCTGGCTGGCGGAAACGGTGGGAGTCCTTATTTCTTTCTATGTCATGCGTACTCTTTTCCGGGGCATGGCTATGAATATTATCAATAAGAGTAAAACGCTGAAAAAACTGGATTCCTATGATTCCTGGCAGGCCATGGCGGCTGCCAGAGCCATTCCCTATATGCCCAATGGTCTGGTCACGGCTATTGCGGCCCTTTCCAGCATGCATTTCCGCTCCTACGCCCTGGGCTGTCTCATCGGCAAGCTGCCATCCACGGCTATGGAAGTGGTGCTGGGACATGATGTGGTCAATATGGAGGAGCATGCTTTCCGCCTGACGATCCTCATCATTCTGATTACGCTGATTTATGTCGGTATATGGTATTACAATAAGAAAAAAAAGAAGAACCTTTGAGGTGGGTATGAAAAAGCAGCATCCTGGGAGATGCTGCTTTTCTGGTTTACGGATATTTTATTTATTTATCGGTTCGGCAGATTTCTGCCACTGCATCCACATCATTTACCGGCATGAGATGGGCGCCGTCGGCGTGGATGTCTCTTAAAGCCTGTACCAGCTCTCTGGAAAGGGCGATGCCCGTTTCGCGGCCTCCCGTTTCCATGGCCTTCATCACCGCCGGCGGGATGAAGATGCCGGGCACATGGCTGTTCAGGTAATTGGCCATTTTGAAGCTCTTTAAGGGGACAATGCCGAAGAGGATGGGAAGGGAAAGGTTTTTGGCGGCAGCAAGGAAATTTTCTGCCTGCCGGATGTCGTAAATGGGCTGGGTCTGGATGAACTGGGCGCCGGCCTTCTTCTTTCCTTCCAGCCGCCGGATTTCCTTGTCCAAATCATCGGCGCCGGGGTTGGCAGTGGTGCCGATGTAGAAGTCAGCCGCTTCTCCCAGCTCATGGCCCATCATGTCATGGCCTTCGTTCAGGGCTTTGGCGATTTCGATGAGGCCCGTGGAGTCTACTTCAAAGACGCCTTTGGCATCGGGGTGGTCGCCGATGGAAGGCGGATCTCCTGTGAGGGTGAGAATGTTATGGACTCCCAGGGCGTAGGCACCCAGCAGTTCCGCCTGCAGGCCGATGACATTTCGGTCCCGGCAGGTGAGGTGGAAAATGGATTCCACCTGATAGCGGCTCTGGATGATGGAGGAAAGGGCAATGGGGCTCATGCGCATTTTAGCCATAGGGCAGTCCGCAATGTTTACGGCGTCCACATAGGGGGCGACTTTGACTACCTGCGCTTCTGTAACCGAGGAAGAGGCACTTTTGGGCGGGTCCAGTTCCGTAGTGATGGTAAATATATGCTGATTATGTTTTTCTTTTAATGTACTCATCAATCATTCCTCTTTTCCTGTCAGCCGGTCTGCTATTTTAACGGCGGCAATGCCGTCTCTGCAGTAGTTCGGCGCGCCGATGCGGCTGGCATAATCCTGGGTAACCACGGCGCCGCCTACGAGAATTTTAACGCCGGGGGTTTCTTCTTTTAATGCTTTCACGGTATGTTCCATTTCCGGCAGGGTGGTGGTCATGAGGGAGCAGAGGCCTGCCAGATCTGCATGATGGTCTTTGACTGCTTGAACGAAGACCTCTGGGTCCACGTCTTTTCCCAGGTCAATGACCCGGTATCCGCTGTTTTCCATGAGGGCAGCCACAATGTTTTTGCCCAGGTCGTGGATATCGCCTTTGACGGTGCCGATGACCAGGGTGCCCTTGGCGGAGCTGTTCATTTCAGGAAGAATTTTCTTCAATTCTTTGAAAGCGGCCTGCATGGCTTCTGCCGCCATCATGACCTGGGGCAGGTATACTTTTCCGGCACCGTAGCCGTCTCCGATTTCCGTCATGGCAGCGGTAAGGCCTTCTTTGATAATGGTTTCCGAAGAAATTCCATTGTCCAGCAGTGTTTTGATGAGGGCGGCCGATTCTTCTTTTTCTCCGTTCTTTACTGCAGCTTTGATTTTTTCCAGCGGCGGCAGGTCTTCAGAGGGGGCGCTCTTTGCTTTCGGCTCTTCAGAAAGGGCAGCGGCCCTGATGAAATCCCTGGCGCCGGGGTCAAAGCCCAGAAGCAGTCTGGCATTGATGAAAGCATCCTGGATATCCTTGTCCAGGGGGTTGATAATGGGGGCATTCATGCCGCAGGCAAAGGCCATGGTGAGGAAGGCTGCATTAATCCGGGGCCGGGCAGGAAGGCCGAAGGAAACGTTGCTTGTGCCCATAACGCAGGGAAGACCGAATTCCTTCTTATATAAAGAAATGGTTTTCAGAGTTTCTCTGGCACCGGTGTCGGAGGAGCCGATGGTCAGCACCAGGGGGTCCAGCAGGAGGTCTTCCTTCCGAAGGCCTGCCTTGAGAGCTTTGTCAATGATGGCAGCGGCAATGCGTATCCGTTCATCCGCCGTTTTCGGCAGATTTCCTTTTTCCAGAGGGAGGCAGAGCACGGCGGCACCATAGGTTTTGGCCAGTTTCAGCACCTTTTCAAGAATTTCATCATCGGCCCCATTGACGGAATTGATGAGCGGGCGGCCGGGGTATACTTTCAGCGCTCTTTCCAGCACCGCCGGGTCCGTGCTGTCTATGGACAGAGGTACCGGGCAGAGCATGGAGAGCTGGGAAATGACTGTTTCCATGGCTTCTCTCTGGTCGATGCCGGGAACACCCATATTCACATCCAGTACATCAGCCCCGGCAGCTACTTCTGCCAGCCCTTCCTTCTTGACGGAAACGAAGCTGCCCTTCTGGATATCTTCTCTCATTTTCTTTCTTCCCGTGGGGTTGATTCGTTCCCCGATTTTGACGGGAGCATAGTCGTCACCGATGAATACGGTTTTTGTCCGGGAAGTGAGGGCGGTGAAGGGCTTCACTTTCGGCGGCAGAGTCAGGGGGACATCTTTCAGCACCTCTGCCACTTTCCGGATATGGTCCGGCGTGGTGCCGCAGCAGCCGCCCAGGTAGGATACGCCGATTTTAGCAAATTCCGGCGCATAGGATGCAAATTCTTCCGGCCCCAGGGGGAAGCGGGTTTCTCCGTTTTCCAGTACCGGCATGCCTGCATTGGGCTGGATAATCACAGGCTTATTGGTGACGGAAACCATCTGGCGGGCGGCCTCAAGCAGCTTGTCAGGACCTACAGAGCAGTTGGCTCCGATGACATCAGCACCCATGGCATCCAGAAGGATGGTGGCAGTAACGGGGTCTGTGCCTGGAATAGTCCTGCCGTCTTCGGAGTAGGTCATCTGGCAGATCACAGGGAGGCTGGCCGCTTCTTTGGCTGCTATCAGGGCGGCCTTCATTTCCTGGATATCGATGATGGTTTCAATGATGAGGCAGTCTGCTCCTGCCTGGGCCAGCGCTTTGGCCAGCCGGTAATAATTTTCGCAGGTTTCGTCAAAGGACAAATCGCCGATGGGTTTGATGAACTTTCCTGTAGGGCCCATGTCGCCGGCCACTTTCACTTTGTCTCCGCAGGCAGCCCGCACATTCCGCACTGCAGCTGCAGCGATTTTTTCCACCTTGTCCGACAGATCGTAATCGGCCAGCTTCAGCGGAGAGGAACCGAAGGTATTGGTGGTGATAAACTGACTCCCTGCTTCCATATAGGCCCTGTGAATCTGCTGTACCACATCAGGGTGGGAAATATTGTAATAATCGGGGCAGCTTCCTGCCTCAAGACCGAATTTCTGCAGCATGGTACCCATGCCGCCGTCAAATAGTATCATAAAGCACTCCTTTTCTGTGATATATGATTTTTCTACATTATATGATGGAATATGAAAGTTATATTTTCAAGAAGTGATTCCTGAAATTCCGATGCTGTGAAATGCACTGGACTTTCTATCCTGACTTAATGCCTGAAGGGACAGGTGAGAAGAGAGCAGGTCCGGCATTTGGCCGGCGCCGGGCGCTGGCTGCATTGGGAAATTCCGATGATGGCGGACACAGATTTCCTTGGAAAAAGCATGGAATGGTCTGTCACCTGGATGCCGATTTTATCTGCTTCAATGAGGCGGCAGAAATCTTTCTGCTGGGTCACCGGCCAGTCTCCGTAGCCCGGAGAAAAGCGCCATACCGTTTTCTGCCCGTCCTTTGCAGCTTCCTTCTGGATGAGCCGGTCCACCTGGTCTGCCAGATGCTCGGTGGCGGTAGTGGCCGCCGCATCCAGAAGAAGACCCCGTACATAGTCTCCCGACTTGAAGGCAGCATCCGATGCTTTTTCGATTTCATCACCCACCGTCACCGCCAGCACGGCAGTGGACCAGGAATTGGCCAGATGGTGACGGATGCTGTTTCCGGAGAGCACCAGAGGCGGATTTCCTTCAATCTTTCCTTCAGAAGGAGAATAGGGGATCACCTGCCAGATGCCTTTAGGCTCCGCCAGCGCCAGCGCCTCCTGTATGGCACTCTGTATGGCTTCTTCGGGAAAATTCTTACCTTTGGGATTCATGCCTGCATAACGGAGCATTTCCTTCCGGTCTATTTCAAATAAAGTTCCATTATAGAAAGGCATAAAACCTCCTTAAAATAAAAAATCTTCCATCCCTAAAGGGACGAAAGATTCGTGTTACCACCCAATTTTATCCATGCATTGCTGCATGAACCTCTATAGGTACGCTAGCCATAAGGCCTTGATACTTGAGCGCTGTATCGGGCGCACCCGGGATGCCTCATCATTCGGCCTTCCCTGCTCAGAGTCCATCTTCAGCAGCTCTTTGGCACTCCCTTCTCACCACCGGGAGCTCTCTTTGGCCTTGTCATCTGCCTACTCTTCTCTTCATCGCATGTCTGTAATTAAGTCTAACTATAGCATAGGTGACAGGAGGTGTCAAATGAAGAGTTTCGGGCGGCAGGAAGATGAGAAATGAAATTTCTTCCTTTATCTCTGACTATATGAGCAGAGGGAACGAAAGGCCAGGAAAACATGGGCGATTCCTCCTGTCGGCGCGAATCCATGGAAGACAGGAGGCCTATGGATTCTGATATGATTCTTCCCTCAAAGGCCGGCCGAATTTCAAATGAAAAACTTCCTGACATCCCTTGAGGGGCAGGCTCATGAAGCCCCTTGAAGATTGGCGCGTGAATCGCGGGATGGCAGGAAGTTTTTTGTGCTGGAAATTTAAAGAGAAAAAAGCAGTCCTTTACAAGCAGACATTTCTTATGGAAGGAACCCTCTTTTGGATGGGCTTTATCTGGCAGGAAGAAGTCCATCTTTCCAGGACGGAAGCACAATTCCTGCAAGCAGACTTTGGCTTTCGGATATCTGAGACCTTGCTGGGATGATGAAGACAGATGATTTCCCGGGCTCGAAGGGGCCCGTTTTTTTTAGTGGTCGGATTTGATTTCATTAGAAAAGCATGGATGAATTGTCATTTACAAATCTTTTTGTGTATGCCACAATAAAGACAGGAAATTCTATGTTGATTTCTTTTCTGAAAGCGATATCGGAATGAGCGATTTTTATGGATGAATTTAACTTTATCTTTCTTGCCCTGGGCTTCCTCATGACTATCTGGAGCTGGATGGCAGTCAAAAAGAAGGCGCCCGAGCGGCGCTATCCCCTGTGGTATCAGGGCCTTCAGCTCTTCTGCATGGCGGTGATTCTGGCGCCCTGTATTCTGATTACTGTTTCTGAGGGGGATAATCAAAACCTTTCTCTTTTTCTCTATGCCCAGGCGGCAGCTTTTGCCATTCTCCTTTTTCTGGATGGTGCAAAGTCCCGGTTTGGCAGAGTGGTGTCTGATGGCAGATGCGGGGATGGAAAGGGCATGATTCTGTTTTTGGGTGCAGCTGTCACGGTTCTTATGTGGGCAGCTTTTGTTTATATGCTGAGGTGATATGGAATGGGAAATCAGACGGTCATTCTTGCCTGCCCTACACTGGCAGGAGAACTGAAAGAAGCGATGAAAGAGGCTCAGTCAGACAGCGTGGTCTATTTCATGCCGCCCGGTCTTCACCGGGACCCCAAGGTGCTTCATCATTATGTGCAGGATAAGATCGATCATTTTTACAATGTATCAAAAATCGTGGTGTGTACCACAGGCTGCGGCGGAGGAAATATAGGAATCACCGCTTCTTCGGCGCCTCTGGTATATCCGAAAACCAGGGATTGCATCGATATCCTTCTTTCCGGAGACAGCCTGGCCGATTTGAAGCGGGATATGCATGGCGTTTTTCTTACGGAAAGCTGGATGGAGTTCATGAAGGAATCCTCCATTGATATGGAAAAGCTGGAGAAAAAGATGGGCCGAGACGAAGCTCATGGTTATCTGAAGAAGCTTTATGCGCCAATTCCTGATTTTTATATTATTGATACCGGCTGCTATGATGTGGAACCGGTGAAGAAGTACATCGAGCCTATGGTGGACCTGCTCCAGGCGGATCTTCATATGGTTCATGGCGGTTACGGTATTTTGCGGAAGATGGCTAAAGGAACCTTTGACGACGATTTCTTTGTGGTTCCTAAGGGGGAAAAGGTAAAGCCCGGTTCTTTTCCTGCAAACTTTTAATTAAGGAGGATGTCCATGGCATAAGACAGTTTTATGGACCTGGACTTCCTGGCTCTTTTACGCAGGAAACTTTTTTCATAAAAAAGGGAAAAGTTTCAAAAAGGGTTTGGGAAAATCGGCCTGTATGCTATGATTCTCTTCTATTTTCTCCCGTTTTTACCCATAAATGACAAAAGTCATCATTCCCTTGACAAAAGGGAGGATGGTGGGTATACTAATTAAGTAACTTACGTGCGGCCCGGTGGTGTAGTGGTCTAACATGCCGCCCTGTCACGGCGGAGATCGTCAGTTCAAATCTGATCCGGGTCGCCAGTGCGGAAGTAGCTCAGTGGTAGAGCACAACCTTGCCAAGGTTGGGGTCGCGGGTTCGAGTCCCGTTTTCCGCTCCATATGGCGGCATAGCCAAGCGGTAAGGCAGAGGTCTGCAAAACCTTTATCCCCAGTTCGATTCTGGGTGCCGCCTCCATATTTTAACTATTATAATCTTCATATATACCTGCCGGGGTGGCGGAACTGGCAGACGCAAGGGACTTAAAATCCCTCGAATCGTGAGATTCGTACCGGTTCGATTCCGGTCCTCGGCACCACATGATGATTCAGCTGGAACTAAAGGTTCCGGCTTTTTTAGTGTCTGGAGATGGGAGAGAAGTAAGAAAGACAGCCGGATGCTTTGCCTGCCGCCTCCCTGAACCTGAATCTTTTGAACTTTTTTCTTCCTATGGTATAATACATACATGCTGGGGGAGTCAGTGGACTGAGAGGATGAAATCCGACCCTTTGAACTTGATGCGGTTTATACCGACGTAAGGAAGCAGGAAATCTGTTTGTTCAAAGCCCGCTATGGCGGGCTTTTTTTCATGGGAGGAATCATGACACAGCTGGAAGCGGCAAGACAGGGAATCATAACGAAGGAAATGGAAACGGCAGCCCGGGATGAAGGAGTGCCGGCAGAATATATCCGGCAGGGAGTGGCAGAAGGAACCATTGTCATTCCTGCCAATATATACCATAAATCTCTTCACCCCTATGCCATCGGCAAGGGACTTCGTACAAAGATGAATGTGAATCTAGGCATTTCGGAAGACGTGTGCAATTATGAAACGGAGCAGGCAAAGGCGAAGCTGGCCTGGGAAATGAAGGCGGAAGCCATTATGGACCTGTCCTGCTACGGAGAAACGGCACCTTTCCGGGAATGGCTGGGGAAGAACAGCCCTGCCGCCATTGGCACGGTTCCCATGTATGATGTAAAGGGCGTGCTCCATAAGGGGCTGAAGGACATGACTGCCGATGACTTATTTTCCGTGGTGGAACGGCATGCAAAAGATGGCGTGGATTTCATGACCATCCATGCCGGGCTGAATCGGGAGACGGCAAAGCACATTATGCGGAACAAGCGGATTACCAATCTGGTTTCCCGGGGCGGTTCCATCCTTTTTGCCTGGATGTACATGCACGGGAAGGAAAATCCTTTCTATGAACAGTTTGACCGGCTTCTGGAACTTCTGCGGAAATACGACGTAACCCTGTCTTTAGGAGATGGCTGCCGCAGCGGCAGCGGCCATGATTCTACCGATGCCATCCAGATTTCCGAACTGATTAATCTGGGCGAACTGGTGCTCCGTGCCCGCAGGGCTGGTGTGCAGGTCATGGTGGAAGGCCCGGGCCATATGCCTATTTCCGATGTGCGCATGAATGTGGAAGTGGCCAAGAAGCTGACACATGGGGCGCCTCTGTATGTGCTGGGGCCCATTGTTACCGATGTAGCACCGGGCTATGACCACATTACCGCCGCCATTGGCGGGGCTCTTTCTGCATCCTGCGGCGCCGATTTTCTCTGCTATGTGACTCCGGCAGAACATCTCCGTCTCCCCGATGTGGACGATGTGCATGAAGGTATTGTGGCGTCCAAAATCGCCTGCCATGCCGCTGACCTGGCAAAGGGCGTGAAGGGTGCTGCCCTGTGGGATGAAAAAATGTCCTGGGCCAGAAGAAAGGTGGACTTCAAAGAAATGATTCCGCTGGCCATCGATCCTGCCAAGGCCAGAAGGTATCGGGAAAGCAGCAAACCGGAAGATGAATTTACCTGTACCATGTGCGGTTCCATGTGCCCCATGAAGACACTGGATGAAATCCTGAATAACCGGAACCCGGAAGATGATCCTTTCGAGAAAAAATAAAAAAGCCCAGCCTTCCATTGGATAGGCGTCCATATAAAAAGGGGTGTTCCTTAAAAGGAGCCCCTTTTTTGTATCGAATGGACCAGGATACTGATGGGCTGCTGGAGCCTGCTTTGATAAGACTTTTATGTACCGTCTCCTGGGATTCCCTGCCTGCAGTCTCCTTTCTTCCGTTTGAATCCTTTCTGCTCCTTTTGACCATGATATAATAAAGAAAAGGAAAAATTTCATGCGAAGGAGGCAGGGCCATGTTTATATCCCATATGCTGGTGGAAAATTACCGTACCTTCCGTCATGTGGAGCTTCACTTTGACAGCCGGGTGAATTATATTGTGGGGGATAATAATATCGGGAAAAGTAATTTTCTGACACTTCTGAAATTCATTACCCACGGGTACGGTTTCAAAGAAAATGATTTTCTGGAGCCCGATAAGCCCATCAGGGTACAAATCACCCTGTCATCGGAGGATGATGGGCTGAAGGATACAGCCCATCTGGAGCTTCGACAGCATGTGCGTCAGGTGGTGCCCCGCCTTTATAATCTGGATAATGGAGAAGAGCTGCCTTTGGAGTATACGCGGTGCCTCTTTTATATCGATTTCGCCCTGGATGAAGTACCCAGAAAAATGATTTCCGAGGAAGACATTGCGAAAACCATTTCCATTTTTGAAGGGTACCTTTCCGGCGGGCCCGAGGTGATTGAAGAGGTGGAAAATCTGCTGAACCAGAAGGGCTTCCATCTTTCCCTGCCCAAAGAGGATGCCCGCAAGGCTACCTTGGTTCTGTTCAATGAAATTTTCCGTTCCATTGCCATTGGTACGTCCTATGATTCCACCATGAAGCTCATGATTGCCGTAGGGGTATCGCTTCTCATCAAGATGATTCGGAAAAAGGAAAGCCGGGCTATTTCCTTTGAAAATATGATTGTGACTGACAGCAGAGGGCGCCGTTTCCTTCCGGTGACTGTGAGCATTGATGAACCGGAGCTGCATCTCCATCCCTATCTGCAGCGGGCCATGCTGGCTTTCTGCCGCTCTATCCTGAACAATGAAGAGCCTTTCTTCCTGAAACTGGTGCAGACCATACTGGGCGTGGATGGGCTGAGGGGGCAGCTTTTTGTGGTCACCCATTCTACGGACTCCCTGGTCAACGATTATCGGCAGATTATCCGCATTTACTGGGACGACAGGAAAAAGGTGCAGGCTGCCTGCGGCGCTTCTTTCCACTTTGACAGGGAAATCGAAAAGCACCTGATCATGCATTTTCCCGAAGTGAAGGAAGCTCTTTATTCCAAGTGCACCATCCTGGTGGAAGGGGAGACGGAATACGGCTCCTTTGGCTATTTCGCCAAGACTCTGGGCGTTAATTTCGACTATCACGGCATATGCCTCATCAATGCCCGGGGAGAAAGTTCCATTTCCAAAATTGCCCAGCTGGTACGGCGTTTCCATATACCAGCAGTCTGTCTCTACGACAGGGATGTCATGGGGACAGCCCGGCAGTCGCCCTATGTGTTTTTTACTGATTTCATCTGCTATGAAATGGATGTGGTGAAGTCCTGTCTTGCCCATCGGGGACGAAAGGCGCTGGACCAGGTCATCGGTGACATGGAGGACGCCGGCGATGCGGTAAATACGTCCCTCATTAAAAAAGCGGGCGCCAAGCTGGGCCTGCCCAAGGGTTACTATCCTCCGGTGAAGCTGAAAAATATCAATCCAAGAAATCGGGAGGCCCTGGAGTTCTACTACTTCGCCTGGCTTTACGGAAATAAAGGGGTCATCATTGGAAGGACTTTGGGAAAGAGTCTGGGAAAAGAGCTGATTCCTCCTGCCTTTGCCCGGGTTATCCAGGCGGCAGTCCGCCTCTCCTGTGGAAGCAGCGACAAATGATGGAAGCTCTATGAGATGGTCAGGCGTCAGAAAGCACTGATTCATTCAGAAAGTTTTCTCATAAGAATTATATGCACTGCTTCGTCATGGAACTACCTGTATAGCCTGCGGTCCTGTTTCTCCTGCTTCCTGCATGGCATTACAAATTCAGGAATTAAGACAGACCTTGATGAAATCAGTATTTGCTCGAGAAAGGGGATAAAAACGGCGGCGAACTCATCGCCACGACTCGGAGAGGCGAAGAACTCAATGATTTGCCACCCTTTACATAGTGTGGTATAATCAAACCGTAAGTGTGTGTATAGAGTTTCCTGTAGAGTGAGCTTCGGCTCACTCTTTCTTATATTAAGGATAAGGAGGGCATATGGCGCGCAGGGATGTGGAAGAAGCAGTGGAAAAACTGCTGGAGCCCGGTCTGGAGAGAGAGGGCCTGGAACTTGTGGATGTGGAATATGTGCGGGAGAGAAATTGGATTCTCCGCATTTACATTGACAAGGAAGGCGGCGTGGATTTGAATGACTGCCAGACTGTGAGCGAAAAAGCAGGCATGCTTCTGGATGAGGCGGATTTGATTCCTGATAATTACATGCTGGAGGTTTCTTCGCCCGGCCTTGACCGTGTGCTGAAGAAGGATAAAGATTTTATCCGTTATACCGGTGAGGACGTGGATGTGAAGCTTTTTGCCCCCTTGGAAGGGAAGAAGGGCGTGAAATCATTTACGGCCAAACTGCTGGGCCTTGCTGAGGACGGCGCTCTTCTTCTGAAAACAGAAGAGGGAGAGATTTCTTTAAGCAGAGATAAAATTTCGCAGGTTAGACTGCATTTTTCATTTTGATTCCGGGAGGAAATGGACATCGTGAATTTAGATTTAATCGAAGCAATCAAGGGCCTGGTGAAGGCAAAGAAGGTCGATGAGAAAATCGTTTTTGACGCACTGGAAATGGTGCTGCTCACTGCCTACAAGAAGGAAACCGGCAGCAATGCCAAGTCCTCTGTCACACTGAACAGGGAAACCGGGGATTACCATATTTATGAAGAAAAAATGGTGGTAGAAGAAATTGACCCCGACTCTGAAAATGCAGTGAATGAAATTTCCGTGGAAGATGCCAAGAAGATTGATAAGTCCTATGAAGCAGGAGACATGCTCCGCATCGAAGTGACACCGAAGAACTTCGGCCGCGTGGCCGCCCAGACCGCCAAGCAGGTGATGATTCAGAAACTTCGTGAAGCAGAAAGAGGATCTATTTATGATGAATTCTCCGGCCGCGAAGGCGATGTGATTACAGGCACCGTGAAATGGAGCGAATCCCGCACTATTTTCGTAGATCTGGGCCGCGTGGAAGGCATCCTTCCCTATGCGGAACAGATTGAAGGGGAAGAATTCCATCCCAATGATAAAATCAAATGCTACGTACTGGAAGTCAGAAAGACCACCAAGGGACCGGAAATCATCCTTTCCAGAACCCATCCGGGACTTCTGAAGCGGCTCTTTGAACTGGAGGTTCCTGAAATTTACAGCGGCACCGTGGAAATCAAGAGCGTGGTCCGTGAAGCAGGCTCCCGTTCTAAAATTGCCGTTTATGCCATGGACCCCAAGGTGGATCCCGTTGGTGCCTGCGTAGGACCCAAGGGCCAGAGGGTACAGAACATTGTAAACGAGCTTCATGATGAAAAAATCGATATCGTCCGCTGGGATGAAGATCCTGCCGTGTATATTGCCAATGCCCTTTCCCCGGCCAAGGTCATTTCCGTTTCCGTGTGGGAAGAGGAAAAATCCTCCTACGTCATCGTTCCTGATTACCAGCTGTCCCTGGCCATTGGCAAGGCAGGCCAGAATGCAAGGCTGGCAGCGAAGCTGACAAACTGGAAGATCGATATTAAGAGCGAAACCCAGGCGAAGGAAGAAGGATTCGGACAGGCCGTTGAGGAAGAAGATGATGATATCCTGGGAGATATTGAAGCCGGCGGCGAGGCTGAGGAGGAAACCAAAGAATGAAGGTAAAGAAGATTCCCATGCGCATGTGCGTGGGCTGCAAGGAATTAAAGCCGAAGAAAGAACTCCTCCGCATCGTAGTACTCCCTACCGGGGTAATCGAAGTGGACAGGACAGGCAAGAAATCGGGACGCGGCGTGTATGTGTGCGACAGCATGGACTGTTTCAACAAAGCCTATGAAAATCACGGCCTGGAAAAATCCCTGAAGCGTCCGGTGTCCAAGGATGTGTATGAAGCGCTGAAAGCACAGATCGAAAATGGATGAGCCGATTTACAGGATGCTTGGCCTTTGCATGAAAGCAGGCAGACTGCTTTCCGGGAATGAACAGGTGTCGGAAGGACTTAAGAAAGGACAGGGTGTCCTGCTGATTGTTACAGAAGACAGCTCCCCGCGGACAAAGGATGAATATATAAAAGCTGCTGAAAGATACCATATTTCCTCCAAAATCTTCGGAGAAAAGGAAAGGCTGGGACAGGCCCTGGGCAAAGGGGTCAGGACGGCAGCACTGATTACAGATAAAGGATTCGGCAGGGCAATTGCAGAAAAGATTGACCACCGGAAATCATAAAGGTTGGGAGGCTGCTTATGCAGAAGAAAAAGAGAGTCTATGAATTAGCCAGACAGTATGGCAAAACAGATAAAGAGGTGCTGGATGTACTGAAAAGTCACAATGTGGATGTGACCAGCAGACTGAGCGGCGTAGATGATAATGGATGCGCCATTTTGGAAAAGGCCTTTGCTGCAAAGAAGAGACCGGCTAAACGGCCGCCTATGCGTACTGTCCGTTTTGACCATGAGGGCCGTCCTACGGACCGGAAGAAACAGGAAACAGGACGAAAATCCTATTCTTCCTTTGAAGTGCCGGAAGAACCGAAACCGGCTCCTGCTCCTAAGGCGGAAGCGCCCGTAAAGGCTGCTCCCAAAGCAGAAAATAAAGAAGTCAAAGCGACGGCTCGGGAAGAAGCCAAACAGGCACCGAAGACGGAAAAGCGGGAAAACCGCCCGAGAGATGACCGCCAGAACCGTCAGAGAGATGGCAGAAACGACCGCCAGGGTAGAAATGACAGAAACGACCATGGCGGACGGGACGGCAGAAACCGCAGCGAAAACGGAAGACCTTCCAGAAACGGGGAACGCAGCGAGAACAGAAATGACAGAAGAGACCGGAATGACCGCTCCCGCCAGGACAGGAAGCCGGCTGAAAGAAACAGCCGTCCTGCTCCTGTGGAAGAGGCACCGGCTGCTGTACAGAGAAGAGAAAAACCGGCCAAGAAGAAATCCAAGAAGGATTGGGAAAGAAGCCGCAGAGAAAAGGAAGGCGGTTCTTTGATGGCCCGTTCCCTGAACCAGACCAGAAAGAAAAAGCATATGGCTGAAAAGAAAGCTGCCTCCTATCCTACAGAAGTGGAACTGCCGCCCAGTGTGACAGTGAAGGAACTGGCAGAGCTCTTTGGCCGCGAAGTCAGTGAAATCATCAAACATCTGATGATGGACGGCGTCATGGCTACCATCAACCAGAATCTGGACCGGGATACCATCGAAATTCTGGCAGAAGAATTCGGCGTCACCCTGAAGGAAGCAGAAGCGGCAGCAGATCCCACCGAATACACCCCGGCTCCTGATGATCCCCGTTTCCTGAAGCCCAGACCGGCAGTGGTTACCATTATGGGCCACGTAGACCACGGCAAGACCACCCTGCTGGATGCTCTGCGCCAGACCAATGTGGCCATGCACGAAGCCGGCGGCATTACCCAGCGTATCGGTGCTTACCAGATTCGCTACAAGGGACACAAGATTACATTCCTCGATACCCCGGGGCATGAAGCTTTCACGGCCATGCGTTCCAGAGGTGCCCAGATTACGGATATTGCAGTGCTTATCGTAGCAGCAGATGACGGCGTTATGCCTCAGACCATTGAAGCTATCCACCACGCCAAGAATGCAGGCGTGCCCATTATGGTAGCAATTAACAAGATCGATAAGCCCGGTGCCAACCCTGACCGTATCAAGGAAGAACTGTCCAAGGAAGGCCTGCTGGCTGAAGACTGGGGCGGCGATGTTATTATGACCCCTATTTCTGCCAAGAAGAAAATCGGCCTGGATGACCTTCTGGAAAACATCCTCCTTGTGGCTGAAATGCAGGAACTGAAAGCCAACCCGAACCGCGAAGCCTACGGCGTAGTTGTAGAAGCCCAGCTGGATAAGGGCCGCGGCCCTGTGATGAGCGTGCTGGTACAGAACGGCACCCTTCATGTAGGCGACGGCATCCTGGCAGGCAAGAGCTGGGGCCGTGTCCGTGCCATGACCAATGAAAACGGCAGGAAGCTGAAGAATGCAGAACCTTCCGCACCGGCTGAAATCCTGGGTATGGACAGCGTACCGGAAGCAGGGGACCATTTCTATGTAATGGATGAAAAGAAGGCCAGAGCCATTGCTGAACTCCGGGCTTCCAGAGCCAAGGAAGAAGAACAGCGGAACGTACAGAAAGTGACCCTGGACAACATCTTCGAAAAGATTAAGGAAGGGGAAATGAAGGAACTGGATATCATCATCAAGGCTGATGTTCAGGGTTCCGTAGAAGCACTGGTACAGTCCCTCCAGGGCATTAAGAGTGAAGAAGTCCGTATTTCCATTGTTCATTCCGCCGTAGGCGCCATCAATGAATCTGATGTCATGCTGGCTTCCGCTTCCCACGCCCTCATTATCGGCTTCAATGTCCGCCCTGATGCCAATGCCCGGGCCATGGCCGAAAAAGACGGCGTAGATATCAGGCTCTACCGCGTCATTTATGACTGCATCGACGACGTAAAAGCTGCTATGGCCGGCATGCTTTCGCCTACTATTCGCGAAGTGCTTCTGGGCCATGCGGAAGTACGTCAGGTCATTCATACACCGAAAGTCATTGTTGCCGGTTCCTACGTACAGGACGGCAAGATTACCAGCAACTGCCAGCTCCGCCTGATTCGTGACGGCATCGTCATCCACGAGGGCAAGATCAATTCCCTCCGCCGTTTCAAGGATGATGTGAAGGAAGTGGCTGCCGGCTTTGAATGCGGCATTTCCATTGACAGCTACCGTGATGTGAAGGAAGGGGACCAGCTGGAAGCCTTCGAACTGAAGGAAGAAGCTGCTGAACTGAAGTAAGGACACGCCCTTCGGGCGTGAGGATTGACAGGCCTTGCGGCCTGAGGTTTGACGCCTGCTGCGCAGGCGAAGGGGCTTAAGTTTGACGCGCCTCTGGCGTGCACAGCGAACATGATTTGAAGGAGCAAAGCGACGCACAAATCATAGTGAGTCGTTTCCCCTTTAGGGGCGAGGGTTGTGGTGGGCGGCTTCGCCGCCGGTTTTAATAAAATAACTGCAACCGGGTTTCATCCGGGAAAAGCAGGCCAGCCGCGAAGAGGTATATGAAAAGTTCATCGCCGCCTCTGGCGGCGATACCTCAACCCTCGGGCCCACAGGGCCCGTCAAACTTAAGAACCTTAAGAACCCTCGGGGCGAAGCCCCGTCAACTGACCCTTCTGAACCCGGGGCCGCAAGGCCCCACACATATAAGATTTCATCGTATCCGCCTTTATCCAACTGCATAGAAGGCGGATATTTTTATCAAAACGTGAGGTGAGACCCATGTCTGAATTACGAGTACGAAAAATCCAGGAATTTATAAAGCAGGAAGTGAGCAATATGCTCCTTCATGATTTAAAAGACCCGCGCATCGGTTTTGTGACGGTGACGGGAGTAGAAGTGACCGGTGACCTTCGGGAAGCCAGAATCTTCGTGTCCCTCTTTGGAAGCGATGATGAAAAGGCGGCTTCCCTGGAAGCGCTGAACAAAGGGAAGGGCTTTGTACGCCGGGAACTGGGACAGCGGCTGAAGATTTACTACACGCCGGAAATTTCCTTCGCCGAAGATACATCCCTGGATTATGGCATGCACATTGACGGCCTTTTGAAGAAAATTCACAAGGAGGAAGAAAAATGAGCCTTGCCCTGAATCATGCAAAGGAAATCGGCAAGAAGGAAGCCTGGGATTTTCTCATGTCCCATCACCGTTTCCTTCTGGTAGGCCACGAGCATCCCGATGGAGATGATGTAGGATCCATCTGTGCTCTACACAACGTGCTGGTTAAGCTGGGGAAGGAAGCGGATATGCTGCTGCCGGACCCGGTGCCCCATGTGTACCGCCTTATCAAAACGGCCGCCCTGGTGCATACGGAAATGCCGGAGGGAAAGGACTATGACGCCCTGGTGTTTACGGATCTGGGAAATCTGGAACGCGGTGGAAATTTTAATTTCCCTGATGTGGACAGCCTCTGCATCGACCATCATCGGTCCAACGAGCATTACACCGACTATCTCTACCTCCAGTACAAATATGCCGCTACGGCGGAAATGCTGGCGGAAATGTTCTTCGATGCCGGTATTTCCATGGACGAGGACACCTGCAATGCCCTGTACATGGCTATCGGCACCGACAGCGGCTTCTTCAAATTCTCCTGCACCTCTGCCCATACCCTCCTGATGGCCAGCAAACTGGTGGCCATGGGAGCCAAGCCGGACTACATTGCCAACAGGCTGGATGAAAAGACCGAGGAAGCCATGAAATGCTATCAGCTGGTGGCAGGTACGGTGCATTCCTATGATGATGGAAAAATCGTCATCGCCTATATGGGAAAGGAAGCCATGGAGCTGGACGGCGAAAATTCGGATTACTATGCTTCCATTCCCCGCTGCATCAAAGGCTGCCAGATTGCGGCACTCTTCAAGTACAAAGGGGAAAAGGAAACAAGGATTTCCCTTCGCTCTACAGAACATGCCAATGTGGGAGATCTGGCAGCTGAATTTGGCGGCGGCGGCCACTGGAAGGCTTCGGGCTGCACCATTCATGAAAGTTTTTCTGACGCAGAGCCCCTCTTTGTGAAAGCAGCGGAGAAATATCTCTGATGGACGGCGTTATCAATGTGGTAAAGCCGAAGGACTGGACTTCCTTTGATGTGATTGCCAAACTGCGCCGTATATATCACCAGAAAAAAATAGGGCATGGCGGCACGCTGGACCCTATGGCAGAAGGAGTGCTCCCCGTATTTCTCGGGAGGGCTGCCAGGCTCATCGAATACGCTCCCATCCATACCAAAACCTATGAGGCCAGCTTCCGCATGGGTCTTGCTACCGATACGGAAGACATGACCGGACAGGTGGTGGAAGAGGGGCCCCTGCCGGAAGACCTTTCTGTCTTTGAAAAGGCAGCGGAAAAATTCCGGGGGCCCATCATGCAGGTGCCTTCCAGCTATTCTGCCCTTAAAATCAAAGGAGAGCGGGCCTATAAACTGGCCAGGGAAGGAAAGAAAGTAGACCTTCCTGCTCGTCCCGTAACAATTTATAAGCTGGAAATCACAGACATTGCACCGCCCTTCCTTTCTATGACCGTCACCTGTTCGGCCGGTACCTATATCCGTGCACTGGGGCGGGATTTGGGAAAGGAGGCAGGCTGCCTTTTGACCATGAGCGGCCTTACCAGAACGGAAATGGGGCCTTTTACCCTGCAGGATGCCTGGACGCTGGAAGATATAGAAAAGGATCCGGAGGGGGCCGTAATCAAAGACCTCCATCCCATTCTGTCCGACCTTCCTGCACTGGAGCTTTCTGAAAAGGAAGGAACCGATTTTCTTCAGGGGAAAAGACTCCGCTGCCGGGAAGAGGACCGGGAAGCGGCAGCCGTTTTTCATGGATCCCGTTTCCTTGGTATCGCTTCTGTTTCCAGAGGCATCATTCATCCGAAAAAAGTGTTTTCCTGAGGCTTTTATGGAAATCTATCATTCATGGGAAGAACTTCCCACAAATAAAAAATTCGTGCTGGCCATGGGCTTCTTCGACGGCTGCCACAGGGGTCATGAGGAAGTGCTGCGCCTTACCCGGGAACTGGCAGATAGGGAAGGCGCCATACCCGGCGTCCTCACCTTCTGGCCCCATCCCATGGCCGTCCTTGCACCGAAGGTGCGGGTGCCTCTTCTCCAGAGCAGGGAAGAAAAGGCAAAGTCCATGGAAAAAGCGGGCATGGCTTTTACCCTCTTCCTCAGGCCTGATGAGAAATTCCTCAAAGAGGAGCCCGAAGAATTTCTGGAAAAGCTGGAAACCCTTCCCGGCCTGTCCGGACTTGCGGCAGGGGAAAATTTTACCTTCGGCAGACAGGCCAAAGGAAACAGCCGTCTGTTAGAAGAGTGGTCCCGCTTAAAGAAGATACCGGTCTCTGTGGCAGGTCTTACAGAGGAAGAAGGGAAAATCGTTTCCAGCACTGCCATTAGGCAGCTCATCCAGCAGGGACAGATGAAAGAAGCCGCCTGCCTTCTGGGAAGAAACTATACCCTTCAGGGCGACGTGGTCCACGGCTTTCACCGGGGCCATGATATTCTCGGCTTTCCTACGGCCAATCTGTCTTTTGCGGAAGACCGGGTGCTTCCCAAAGATGGTGTCTATGCCGCCTTTGCCCAAATTGACGGGAGAAGATATCCCGCCATTACCAACATAGGGAAAAATCCTACCTTTGAAGGGAAACAAAGGACCATAGAAACCTTCATATTCCACTTCGACAGCAATATTTACGGAAAATCCTTCACCCTGGAATGGGTGGAAAGAATCCGCGGCGAAATCCGCTTTCCCTCGCCGGAAGCACTGGCGGCGCAGATTCAGAAGGATATACAGAGGGCGGAGAAGATACTAGAGAGAAGGTAGACGTCAGACGGCCAGCACTGATGATAAAGAAAGAAATTACGTAACCCTGGCTATAGACTCATGGAGCTGTGAAAAATGTAAATCATTTTTTCACAGCTTTTTTTCTATGCCCTTTTTTGATGGTAAGTTTCCAGCCTCTCTGTCATCGGAAGCGGGGGTACGTACCGTACCGGTATGGGTGGTAAAGACTTGGGACTCTATGGAAACTCTGAGCCTAAAGATTTTCTGTGAGCAGGCTGTGTGTACCATGGGAAGTGAGATTTCTCCCATCTCTTCCCTGCGGGGCAGCCCTTCTATGGGACTTTGTCAAAGCCGTGCTCTCTTGCCTTTGGGCGCTTTTTTCTACTTTTTTACAATTTTTACTGCCTTCCCTCTTTACTTTCTTACTTTAGCGTGGTAATGTATTAACCATAAGAAAGAGAGGAGGGCGCAAATGGCTCGTACAATGGATGACCTGAAAATGGTCCATGAAGAAGAAATGAAGAATTACGACCGCATTGAGAGCGCTGTGGTTTCCGTCATGCGGCGGCACGGGTGCAAGATTATCCAAACTCCCACCTTTGAGGATTATGATACCTACGGCACCTATTTTCCCCAGCTCCAGCGGGAGATGATAAAGACCATAGGGCCCGACGGCGAGGTGCTGGTCATGCGGCCGGATGTGACGGTGCCTCTGGTGAAGACAGTGGCCCGGGAGTATCCGGATCCGTCCCAGCTTTTGAAGTTTGGCTATGTATCCATGGTGTTCCGTGAATATTATGGAAAGTCCACCCATGGGAAATATTTTCTCCAGAGCGGCGTGGAAGTGCTGGGCGATGAGACGCCGGAGTGTGACGGCGAGGTCATGGTCATGGCTGCAGAATTTTTAAAGTCCGTGGGTATCCGGGATATGCGGATCGACCTGGGCACTGTGGCCTATATGGACGCCCTTTTCGATGAGCTCCATCTGACAAAGGAGCAGCTGTCCCAGGTGCGGGAATATATGGAAAAGAGAAATCTGGTGGCCTTTGATGGTTTGGTTGACGGGCTTCCTATTACGAAAATCCAGCGGGATGTGCTGCTGGAGCTGCCGCGGCTCTTTGGAGATTATGAATCTACTTTGAAGCGGGCAGAAGGGCTGTGCCTGAATCACGGCATGATGGAGGCTCTCAGCCGTCTTCAGAAGGTCTACGAATACCTGGATGTAGCAGGCTACAGTGATTCTGTGCAGCTTGATTTTGCCTTTACTTCTCACATGGGTTATTATACGGACATGGTGTTTAAAATTTATGCTGACGGAGCCCTGTACTCCCTGATCAGCGGCGGCCGTTATGATTCGCTGGCCGCCCAGTTCCAGGTGCCCCGCCCGGCCTGCGGCTTTGGCCTTAACATGAACCTTCTTTACGAGGTCATGGCAGAAGAGGATTTACTGGAGGAAATGGTTCCTTCCTGTGATCTGGCTGTGGTGTATGAGGAAGCGGACAGAGATTTGATTCTGACACTCATGGACTGGAGGCATAAAGGATACTCCGTTCTTGGAGTGAGCCGGAAGAACCGCATTATCCCCGGCGATTACCGCATGATAGCTTCCTATGAGAAAGGCTCTTTCCTTATGGGGGAAGAGGCACTGTCTAAAGAGGAAATGGAAAGAAAACTGGGAGGACTTTGATATGCTTCATATAGCTCTCGCCAAAGGGCGTATTGCCAGGAAAGTGATGAAAAGCCTGTCTGATGGAGGATATCAGTTCCCCGATTATTCCGATGACAGCAGAAAATTAATTTTTACCGATAAGGAAGGCCGCATCCGGGTGACTCTGGTGAAGTCACCGGATGTGGCGGTCTATGTCAGGCGGGGTGCCGCTGATGCCGGCATTGTTGGCAAGGATGTACTCATGGAAGACGGGGAAGAGGATGTCTATGAAATCCTTGACCTGGGTATCGGCAAATGCCGCATGGCTGTGTCCGGTATCAAAGGGAAACGGGATGTGATGAATAAACGCATCCTCACGGTGGCTTCCAAATATCCCTCCATTGCAAGGAAATACTTTGCCGGCCGTTTCCAGCCCATTGATATCATCAAGCTGAACGGCTCTGTGGAGCTGGCTCCTCTGGTGGGACTCTCCGATGTAATTGTGGATATTGTGGAAACAGGCACGACCCTCCGTGAAAATGGCCTGGAGGCCTACGATTATTTTATGGATTTCTCCGCCCGTCTCATCTGCAACAAGGTTTCCTTCAAGATGAAACAGGATGAATTGAATCAGTTCATACAGGTGGTCAAAAAGGATTGACCACAGAAAGAAGGCATAGAAATGGAATGGATTGAAGTACCGGAAAAAGGGCTGACCCTCCGTGAAGTGAGGACCATGACTAATAGAAATGTGAATCTCTCTGATGATTTGGAAAAATCAGTGTCCGCCATCCTCGCTCAGGTGAAGGAGGGGGGAGATGAAGCCATTCGGGCACTCACAAAGAAATTTGACGGTGTAGACCTTACGGACTTCCGGGTGAGTGAGTCGGAAATCGAAGAGGCAGTCAAGGCTGTAGGTCCTGAATTCCTCGCCGTATTAAAGGAAGCAAAGGAAAATATTGAAGCATTCCACCGTGAGCAGGTCAGGAAATCCTGGTCCAAAACCTTTCGGGACGGCGTGGAACTGGGAGAACGGTTCCTCCCCATCCAGCGGGTAGGCGTTTACGTTCCCGGCGGCCGAGCTGCCTATCCTTCCACGGTGCTTATGGATACGGTGCCGGCCATGGTGGCAGGCTGCCCATCCGTGGCCATGGCTACTCCGCCCGGTAAAGACGGAAAAGTGAACCCCAATATCCTGGCTGCTGCCTATGTGGCCGGGGTGAAGGAAATTTATAAGGTCGGCGGTGCCCAGGGCATCGGCATGCTGGCTTACGGCACGGAAACGGTGGAGCCTGTATTTAAAATCGTAGGACCCGGCAACGCTTTCGTAGCCATGGCCAAACGCCTTGTTTTCGGTACGGTAGGCATTGATATGATTGCCGGCCCCTCAGAAGTATGCTGCGTGGCTGATGGCAGCGCCAATCCGAAGTGGATTGCAGCCGATTTACTCTCCCAGGCTGAACATGATCCCCGGGCTGCCGTATTCCTCATTACACCGGATAAGGACTTCGGCCTGGCGGTGCAGAAGGAAATGGAAAAACAGATGAAAGAGCTTTCCCGCTATGAAATCATGAAGACCTCCGTGGACCAGTACGCCAAGGCTTTCCTTTGCAAAGATGCAGAACAGTGCTTTGATATCGTCAATAAGATTGCGCCGGAGCATCTGGAAGTAGAGCTGCCGGACCCGAAAAAATACCTGCCCCTTATTTATAATGCCGGTGCCATTTTCCTCGGCAAATACACTTCTGAACCAATCGGGGACTACATGGCGGGCCCCAACCATACACTGCCCACCTCCGGTACCGCTGCTTTCTCCTCGCCCCTTGGGGTTTATGATTTTGTAAAACACAGCAGTGTGGAATGCTACAGTGAGGAAGCGTTCCGTAAAATTTCTAAAAAAGTGCAGCTCTTTGCCAAAGCAGAAGGGCTCACCGCTCATGCTCATGCGATGGAGGTACGTGATGAAGACTGAATGGCTTAGAAATACAATTAAAGATTTTGAACCCTACTATGTGGCTCCTATTGCAGAAAAATACGTGATTAATGCCAATGAAAACTATTTTAACGTTCTTTCCATTCCATCCCTGAAAAAGGAACTGGTGGAAGCGCTGGATACCTTTAAACCCCAGATTTACCCGAAACCCATGGCTGATGACCTTCGAAAAGCTCTGGCGGAATACACCGGTCAGGCTCCGGAAAACATCATCTGCGGTAACGGCGGTGATGAAATGATTACCTACCTTCTGGGCACATTTCTAAACCCGGGAGACCAGATCCTGGTTCATACGCCAACCTTCGACATGTACGAACTGGGAGCAGAAACCCTGGGGGCCCGCGCCATCAAAGTGAGGGACCTGGCAGGCTATCGCCGGGACAAGGAAGGCATTCTGGAAGCGGTTAAGAAATACCAGCCGAAAATCACAGTCATCTGCAACCCCAATAACCCTACCGGCGACCTGCTGCCGGCCTCCTTTATCGAAGAAGTGCTGAAGGCGGCTGACAATCTTGTTTTCGTGGACGAAGCGTACATGGAATTTGCCCAGAAGGAAAGCGTGCTGCCTTTAATCAAAAAATATCCGAACCTGGTAGTGCTCCGCACCCTGTCCAAAGCTTTTGGCCTGGCAGGCATGCGCTGCGGCTATCTGGCAGCTGATAAGGAAATCATCGATGCCATCGGCAAAATCAAGGCGCCCTACAACCTCAATGCCTTTACCCAGCTCTTTGCGCCCATCGTACTGAAACACAGGGAGGAAATTCTTAGGGTGAGAGATGACATCGTGAAGGAACGGAACCGCCTTTTTGATGAACTGGTGAAAATTCCCGGCCTCACCGTATATCCATCCTGCACCAATTTCCTTCTGGTCCAGGTGGAAAGTAAGCATGAAGAAATTTTCAAAGCCCTGAAAGCCAAAGACATTCTGGTGAAGATTTACCGGAACAGCGGAGAGCTCCCCAATGCCTACCGCATTACTGTGACCACCAGGGATGTGGATGATGCCCTCCTTGAAGTATTTCGGAAGGAGCTTTCATGAGACAGGCAGAGATTCATAGAAAAACAGGGGAGACAGACATTGCCATTTCCCTTGTCATCGATGGAGAAGGGCGCTTTGAGGGCACCACGGGTATCGGTTTCTTCGACCACATGATGAACCTCCTTGCCTGTCACAGCGGCATGGATATTTCCCTCTCCTGCCGGGGAGACCTTGAAGTGGACAACCATCATACCATTGAAGACCTGGGCATTGCCCTGGGCACCGTGTTCCTCAAAGCGCTGGGAGATAAGAAGGGCATCCGCCGCTACGGCGCCTTCTTCTGCCCCATGGATGAAACACTGTCCCGCATTGTGCTGGACCTTTCCGGACGGCCCTATTTCGTGTACGATGTGAAAATCCCGGTGGAGCGGATCGGCACCTTTGAAACGGAAATGACCAGAGAATTCTTCCTGGCCTTTGCCATGCACGGTATGATGAACCTGCACATGGCCTGCCTTTACGGCGAAAACGGCCATCACATAGTGGAATCCCTTTTCAAAGGGCTGGGCCATGCACTGAAGGAAGCAGTTACCGTAGAAGGCGGCAGGGTATTATCGACCAAAGGAGTGCTCTGATGAAAACAGCCATTATCGATTATGACGCAGGCAATCTGGCCAATGTGGTCCGGGCGGCGGAAAGGGCCGGCCTTTCTGTGGAAGTGACAAGAAATCCGGAAGTTATCCGAAGCGCCAAATCCCTCATCCTGCCTGGCGTTGGTGCCATGAAGGATGCCATGGAGCATCTGGATGGCTACGGTTTGTCTGGCCTTATCCGGGAAGAAGTGAAAAATGGAAAAAAGCTGGCCGGCATATGCCTGGGCATGCAGGCGCTCTATGAAGTTTCTGAGGAGAATGGACATATTCCTGCCCTGGGCCTTCTTCCCGGCCGGATTGTCCATTTTCCGGAAGGGAAATTAAAAGTGCCCCATATGGGATGGAATGAACTGGTCATTCACCGGCCCCACGAAGTGCTGGAAGGCCTGCCCCTTCATTCCTATGTATATTTCGTCCATTCTTACTACAAGACACCGGGAGATACGGAAGACGTCATTGCATCTGCCGATTATGGTGTCACCGTACCGGCTGTGGTGGGGAAGGACAATGTATTGGGATTCCAGTTCCACCCTGAAAAATCGGGCTCTGTAGGGATGGCCATCTGGGATCGTTTAGCAAAGTGGTTGATGAAATGAAAATATTTCCAGCAATAGATATAGAAGATGGGCACTGCGTGCGTCTGCAGCAGGGAAAAAAAGAAAACCTTACCGTTTACGGCGATGATCCGGTGAAAATGGCGCTGAAATGGCAGGAAGAAGGGGCCAAAGCCCTTCATGTGGTGGATCTGGACGGTGCTTTCAAAGGGGACGGCGTCAATAAGGAAATCATCCGAAAAATGTGTGAAGTCCTCACCATCCCTCTGGAAGTGGGCGGCGGTATTCGCAATGAAAAGGCCATTAAAGACTACCTGGACATGGGGGTGTACCGGGTCATTATCGGCTCCAAAGCCGCTGCTTCCCCTTACTTTGCCATTCAGGCCGCCAAAACTTTTGGCGCTGATCATATTGCCGTATCTATAGATGCCAAGGGAGACGAAGTGGCTACCCACGGCTGGGGGGTGGACGGCAGCAGCCGCAAGGTCATGACCTTTGCAGAAACACTCTTGACCCACGGCGTGAATACGCTGATTTATACAGACATCAGCCGGGACGGCATGCTTTCCGGCCCGAACTTCGACATGATGAAAAAACTTCAGGCTCTGGAAGGCATCCACCTGATTGCTTCCGGCGGCGTCTCCGGTGCAGAAGATCTCCGGAAACTGTCTGCCATGGGAGTGTACGGAGCCATTACAGGCAAAGCCCTCTATGAGGGAAAAGTAACCATGGAAGAAATACGGGAAATCCAGGAATAAGGGAGCCGCATCAGGAGCCACTGCGCGCTTCGGTTGACGCCTGCTGCGCAGGCGAGGGTTGACATCCGCTGCGCGGATGAAGGGGCGTAAGTTTGACGACCCTCCGGGCCGAGGGTTGTGGATTGCTTTGTGGGAAATGAGTATAAATTCAGCGTTACGGCCTTACCTTCCCGCCCTCACAGTCATTCTGAGCCGCAGGCGAAGAATCTTGGTACGTGCAGCGTTTGAATCAAAAGGCATTAAACAGTAGTCGGCGGGAAGGAACCGCTTTGCGAAATTTATACTCATTTTTCGACAGGGCAGTCCACAACCTTCGGGCCCCAGAGACCCGTCAAAACTAAGAACCCTCCGGCCACAGGCCGGTCAATCTTAAGAACCTTTTCCCAGCCCCCTCTGAATCCGGGGCTGCGAGGCATCCCCTGTTTTTCTAAAACGCAAAGGAGCATACTATGCTTGCAAAAAGAATCATTCCCTGTCTGGATGTGAACCATGGCAGGGTGGTCAAAGGAAAACAATTTCATCACCTGCAGGACGTAGATGATCCTGTGGCTTTAGGAAAGTACTACTCCGACTCCGGCGCCGATGAACTTGTCTTTTATGACATTACCGCAACCCATGAAGGGCGGGAAACCTTTGTGGACACGGTGAAAGCCATTGCGGAAGAGCTGACCATCCCCTTTACCGTAGGAGGAGGCATTCGCAAAGCTGATGATTTCCGCACCATGCTGCTGGCTGGTGCCGACAAGGTATCTGTCAACTCTGCCGCCGTCATGCATCCGGAAATCATCAGGGAAAGTGCCGAGCGTTTTGGAAACCAGTGCGTGGTTCTTTCCATCGACGGTAAACGGAACGACCATGGCGGATGGGACGTGTACATCGAAGGCGGACGGAAAAACACCGGTATTTCCGTGTTGGAATGGGCCAGAAAAGGCATGGAGCTGGGGGCCGGAGAAATCTGCATGAACTCCATCGACACCGATGGGGAAAAAAAGGGGTATGACCTGGAACTCATGCACACCCTGTCAGAGCAGCTTTCTATCCCTGTCATTGCCTCCGGCGGCGCAGGGACAATGGAAGATTTCCTGAAAGCCTTTGAAGCAGGCTCCGATGCGGCCCTGGCGGCGTCGGTCTTTCACTTCGGCGAAATCGCCATTCCTGATTTAAAAAAATATTTGGCAGCCCACGGCATTCCCGTGCGGATATAAGGAGGATTTATGGAGTCAGTAGACATCGGAAATATCAAATTTGATGAAAAAGGACTGGTGCCGGCAGTGGTGCAGGATGCCAGAAGCGGCGAAGTGCTCATGGTGGCCTATATGAATGCCGAATCTCTGGCTAAAACGGTGGAAAGCGGAGAAACCTGGTTCTTCAGCCGCAGCCGCCAGAAACTGTGGCACAAAGGCGAAGAATCAGGCCATTTCCAGCACGTGAAGCGGATTTACGTGGACTGCGATGCCGACACCCTGGTAGTGGAGGCCATTCCGGAAGGCCCTGCCTGCCATACAGGAAACCGCAGCTGCTTTTATCGGAGCCTTGCCCAGTGGGATAATACAAAAGCGGAAGGAAGCCTCACTATCCTTCATACACTTTTTGAAGAAATTAAAGACCGCAGAATTCATCCCCAGGAAAAATCCTATACCAATTACCTCCAGAAGGAAGGTAAGAATAAAATCGACAAAAAAATAGGAGAGGAAGCCTCTGAAGTCATTATTGCTGATCAGCACGAAGATAAGGAAGAAATCATAGATGAATCCTGCGATCTCCTCTACCATCTCTTCGTCCTCTGGGAAAATGCCGGCGTAGATCTTTACGACATTATGAAAAAACTGGAAGAACGGGATGAGAAAAAAGGAAATAAAAAAGTAGTGGGTCATCTGGATAAGACCTTCTGATGCCGTTTGCAGCGGTATCAAGGTTGACAGGCCCGGAAGGGCCCGAAGTTTGACATCCGCTGCGCGGAGGAAGGGGCTTAAGTTGGACATGACTTCAGCGCGAGGCTTGCAGCAGCTACCACATCATCATTTCGACGAAAGCGCTTCGAAGTGGAGAAATCTCATTCCAAAGTGAGGAAGCTCCATGGCAGCGGGAGAGCTCTCGGCTCAGAATCCTTTGCCCTGATGCTGACATTGAATGCCGCTGGAAATGACAATGGGGCGGGGCACTTACTGTCATTAAAACCAAATAAAGACATCAAAAAGGGGCCGTGAAAAAAATTTCCATTTTTTTCACAGCCCCTTTTCGATGTACAGATTTTACAGAGCAAATACTTGGAATGGCATGGCCAGGTCTGTTTCCGATGCAGCAGCTCTCTCTACATGGCAGGGATGGTCAAAGACCATGATACGGCGGTTTTCTCTGTTAAATTTCGGCCATGAGGGCATGCCCTCTGCAGCGGGCATGCCTTTTTTTATAAAGGCAGTAAAGGCGCCGTGCATTTCTTCTTTCAGCTCTTCATGGGCAGGCGAGTGGTCCACATCGTGGATGACAGAGCCCATACTCATGAGGAACTGGGTTTCAGAAGCATGGCAGGCTTTATAAGCCTGCCGGTCCCAGTCCAGTCGGTAGAGATAGACGTCCTGCCCTGCGTCAGAAGCGGTTTCCGCCATGTCTATGTCGCCGGCGCGGTAAATGTATTCTGTCAGGAAGTGGACGAAACGCTGATGGAAGTTTTCGTCTTTGGGAATTTTTCTGTAGTTTTTCATAACGATGGGTGCCCGATTGCCGAAGAGTTTTTCTGCTAGCCCTTCATCCATGTCATGCACATGATAGATATGCCAGTAGAGATTTGTTTCATCTTTGTTTGTTCCCATGAGAAGGGAAATACGCGGGCCTGTTTGCTGCCGGATCAGGGCAAGGGCGTCGTTTCCTTCAAAATTAATGCCATCAAATACAGGGCCTGCCGCATGCAGGTTGAATCCGCGGAACATGGGAGCCTGGGCTTTTAAAATGGCTTCCCAGGGCATGGTGAGGATTTCATGGGCCCTGTCTTTCGTAAGACCTGCATGGGCCATAAACTGATCTGTTATGCACCGGGCAGTATGTACATCTCGAATGCACTGCACGGCGCCGCTGCAAAGGATGGCTTTTTGAAACAGTCCCCTGGCTTTTTTCATGATAGTCAGGGCACCGCAGAGCTTGGCACCGGCGCTTTGGCCCATAATGGTTACATTATCCGGGTCGCCGCCAAAGGAAGCAATGTTCTTCCGCACCCAGCGGAGGGCCTCGATAATATCCAGAAGGCCGCTGTTTCCGGACTGTCGGTATGCATCTCCCAGATAACCGGACATATCCATAAATCCCAGGGCTCCAAGGCGGTAATTCATATTGACAACCACCATGCCTTCTCTGGCAAAGGAAGGCGGATTGATGCCTGCTGTGGCAGATCCTTTCTGAAAGGCGCCGCCGTGAATCCAGCAGAGCACGGGAAGCTTTCCTGTCGTATCAGGGGTGGTCACATTTAAATAAAGACAGTCTTCATCCAGGGTCTCTTCTTTTTTCAGAAAAGTAAGTCCCGGTACATAGAGCTGAGGCGCAGCGTGGCCCAGTTTTCTGCAGGAACGGATTCCTGTCCAGGATTCCGCCGGTTCCGTGGGCATAAAGCGAAGGGCACCTACCGGCGGCTTGGCGTAGGGAATACCCAGAAACTGATGTATGCCCTGGATTTCCATGCCTTCCATGGCTCCGCAGGGTGCTTTGATTATCATATTTCCTCCTTAGTATAATGATATAAAACAGGAAAATGGTTTATTTTATAAGAAATCCTTTCAGAGGAGAGGGATAGGTGCTCGTTTTTTCTTCCTTTGCAAAAAAGACTGTGGGGGAAAAGGGATGCCCCTCTTTCCTCACAGTCCTTTAGACAAGTATGGATGCAGCAATTGTTTTTTTGTCAGGGAATGACTAGATGTGAACAGCCATCTGTTTAGGAAATCCCATGACGAAGCAATAGATAAGAACAGACTTGTAAATGAGTCCGTGCTTTCTTTGGAAATCCTTATTTATCCATCCGTTTCAAATGATTGGAATTGTTTTCATCATCCCACCATACGATACCCTTCGTATCGGACAGCACATTCCGGTGGAAGAGAGGTACCCGGATACCTTTTTTCAGCTGCTTTTCATAATCCAGAAGGCAGGCCCGGGCCTGGGGGAAAAGAAGAATAATGGCGCTTACGTTGGTTAAGACCATAAAGGCCATGAAGAGGTCCGCCAGGTTCCACACAAGGGGCAGATCCGCAATGGAACCCCAGAAAATCATGACTGCAATGAGAAGGCGGAAGAGGTTCAGCGGCCATTTTTTATGGGTGAGATGGCCGATGTTGATTTCCCCGTAATAATAATTTCCAATAAGGGAAGTGAAGGCAAAGAGGAAAATGAGGAAGGAAACGGCTTTCGGAGCGACGCTGCCGAAGTACTGGGACATGTCCCACTGAATCAGTTCGATGCCGGTCAGGCCGGTGGAGCTGTAGTCTCCGGTAAGAAGAACGATGAAAGCAGAAGCGGAGCAGATGAAAAGGGTATCTACATACACGCCGAAGGCCTGGATGAGGCCCTGCACCACCGGATGGGTGGCATCTGCAGTGGCTGCTGCATTTGGTACGGAACCTTCGCCGGCTTCGTTGGAGAAAAGGCCTCTCTTGAATCCGGTGAGCACAGCAGCACCCATGCCGCCGCCAAATACTGCCTGCCAGTCGAAGGCATCCCGGAGGATAATGTAGAACACATGGGGCATTTCGGTAATATTATAGAGCATAATGCCCAGAGCAACCACGATGTAAATGCCTGCCATAATAGGCACCATCCATTCTGTCACCCGGGCTACCCGGCCCATGCCGCCGCAGATGACCAGCATGGCCAGCACAGTAACCACGCCGCCGACCATCATACGGTCCAGACCCAGTGCATGGTTCAGGGCCAGGGAAATGGTATTGGACTGTACGGAATTATAAATCATACCGTAGGTAACGGAAATCAGAATAGCAAAGAGGGCAGCCCAGATACGGTGGCCGAGGCCGTTTTTCAGATAATAGGCAGGACCGCCGCGGAAGCCGTTGCCGTCTTCTCTTGGCACCTTATAAAGCTGGGCCAGGGTAGATTCCACAAAGCCCGTGGCAGAACCGATGACCGCAATAAACCACATCCAGAAAATAGCGCCGGGACCGCCGGATACGATGGCAATGGCGATGCCTGCAATGTTGCCTACACCTACTCGGGAAGCGGTGCTGACACAGAAAGCCTGGAAAGGAGAAACCTCATTTCCCTCAGTCTTCCGGCCGGCCGTATGGGCTATGAGCTGGAACATTCGTCCGAAGTAACGAATCTGTACAGCCCTGGTTCGGACAGTAAAATAGAAGCCTGCTCCCACCAGCAGGGCGATGATAACAGATGACCATAAAAATCCGTTAATGGTGGAAATCAGTTGATTCAGTGATTCCATATTTCCTCCTTGAAATGAAAGCTATGCATACATAATCATTATAATATGATTTCCAGATTTAGACAATTCAAAAAATATGACGGGAAAGGGGAAAATAAAAAGGGGCCGACCCTTGGGGGAGGCAAAAGGCGCCTTGAGGTTTTGGGCATTTATACCAAAGATTTGTCCAAATGCAATTCCCCGATAAAACAGCTCTCCTCTTGGGCTGAAATCCCCCGATTTCCGGTATTTTCAGAGAATATTTCCCACCGAAAAAATCAGTATTTCTGCCCGGTTAAGCAAGCCTCAAAAACGAATCATTTGCAGTATGAAATATGAGGGTTTTACTCTTTTTTTTACAAAATCGGCAGAAAATGGTAAAATACAGGAGTCTATGGAGGTGATATGAATGCGTGCTTTATATACATGGGGATGCGCCGCAGCCATCTGGCTGGTGGCGTCTCTTACCGCGTCTGCCCAGACCCTGTCTATCGGCATGTCAGGAAGTGAAGTCTCTTCCCTGCAGAACGACCTGGTAGCGGCAGGCTATCTTGCACGTACAGTAGATGGAGATTACGGCTCCACCACAAAAGAAGCAGTGGCCTTATTCCAGAAGGCCAAAGGCCTGCCTGTTACCGGCAGAGCTGATGATGATACCCGGGCAGCGATTGAACGGGCCGCCGGAGCGGGCTATCGTCCCGGCGGCGGCGTAGTCTACGCCGAGGGCAACCGGGGCAGCATGATCAGTGACATGCAGGTACGGCTCCAGGCCGCAGGTTATCTGAAAGGCGGCATTGACGGCGTATACGGTGAAGATACTACCAATGCCGTAAGGGCTTTTCAGAAAGCCAAAGGCATTCCTGTTTCCGGTGTCATTGATGAAATGACCTATGGCGCCCTGAGAAATGAAGATACCTCTTCTGTTTCCTACGAAGGAGAGAGGGAAGAGGAAGAAAGCGGCGACAGAGGATCCTCCCTTTACAGTATCGGTGACAGCGGCAGTGATGTTTCATCGATTCAGCGGAAGCTGAAGAAAATGGGATACCTGGATGGAGCGGTAGACGGTATTTACGGCGGCGATACCGCTTCTGCAGTGAAAGCCTTCCAGAGCGACGAAGGCCTTTCCGTCACCGGCATGGTGAATGGAGACACCCTGTCCCGCATTACCTCCGAGTATGCGGCCCAGAGCGGTGAAACCGTGCTTTCCCCGGGAGACTCCGGGAAGAAAGTTATCCGTCTTCAGAACAAACTTCTCCTTCACGGTTATAATCCCGGCAGTGTCGATGGTATTTACGGGGAGGGGACTGCTGAGGCAGTGCGCCAGCTCCAGGCAGAAGAAAATCTGGCCAGAACCGGCATTGCCGACGGTGATGTATGGGACAGACTGGACAGCGCACCCCGCTTTACAGGAAACTATAAAAAAGTATTCCGTATGGAAGCTACTGCCTACACGCCTAATGACGGAGATGGAAGAGGGATGACAGCCATGGGTGCCTATGCAGGCAAAGGCCATGCAGCGGTGGATCCCAATATTATCCCTCTGGGCAGTGAAGTCTACATCGAAGGCTATGGCTATGCCATCTGCGATGATATAGGCGGCGCCATTCATGGAAATATTATCGATGTGGGCGTGGATAACTACGACCAGGCCTACAAATGGGGTATGAAACCCAAAGTGAATGTATATCTGATTCGATAAGAAAAGACCGGGCTTCCGGTCTTTTTTGTTCCTATATGGGACCGCCTGCAGAAACGAAGGAAGCCGGGATATTAACTGCCCCTGTTGTCACATGAAGGAGAAATGCTGAAAAAGGAAGGGAAATAGGGCACTGCTGTTAAGAACATTACTGATAATGAGTCATACCACTGATGAAACCATGGAAGCGAAAGCTAATGGAGGTGCAAAGCAGCAGGCCGTAAAAGAAGAGAATAAAAAATAAGTCCTTGACAATCAGGCCCTTCATAGTGTATCCTTATACAAGTCAGCTATGTGGAGTGATACTCAAGTGGCTGAAGAGGACGGTTTGCTAAATCGTTAGACCGGGGGACCGGTGCGGGAGTTCGAATCTCCCTCACTCCGCCATAAAAAAGCGTCGATGATTCGACGCTTTTTTTATTTGTCAAAAAAGCCATAACCCAGAAGCCTCCCAATGCTTGGCAAAAGGCTATGATGTCAATTCAATGGTAAGCGAACTAAAGACCATTCCTGCATACATACAGCAGGGAAAGCAAAAACCGGACAGGGCTCAAGCCTTGTCCGGTTCTGATTTATTCCAGATGATATTCCTTATACAGCCTTTCCCGGGCTTCCTTATCTTCCAAAGCCAGCTTGACATCATCGGTGCGGCCCTCTGCCTGCAGCAGCTTCAAAAGCCGGGCAAGCAGTTCAGCGCCTTCGGCACGTCCTTCAGCGCGTCCTTCAGAACGCTCATCCATACTCCATTTTTCCAAATCGGCACACATGGCAGCCACCTCCCTGGGGTTGTTTTTATAACGATTGACTGTTTCCTTTAACGACTCCAAAATCATATCATCCACTTTGGAAGAACGAAAATCATTCATCAGCTTACCTATATCATCGGATCCACGATAGTCTCCATTTACATAAATGATATGTTCTCCATCATTAAAGGGACGGCTTAATTCTTCGATGATTCGATTGATAATCTGCAGGGCACGCGTATGCCGCCGCTTCTGCAAATTCGATAAGGTCTGTTCGTTTATTGGAGCACCGCCTTTCTCTACTCCTATTATACTTGGAAGTGAAAATCGTCACAATGAGGAAATGTTTGGACATCTGTACTAAAAAGGTGCCAGATGGAAGAGATTAGGCTGACCGCTGGTGGTGGGGGCTTCGCCGCCAGTTATTATAAAACCCTGCAACCGCCCTGTCGGGCGATAGAAATACACCCCTTTTAGCGGCACTATGCCTTGTGATGCTTATGAGATTTATCAGATAATGGCGGTATCTCCCTTTGGTGGCTGGCGCCAACACCTTTGCCCCGGTGGTACTATGGGTGCTCAGCATTGTGCCACATGATACCATGGAAAAGCGTAGAGCGATTTATTCTGTTCTCCTGAATAGGGTGGCAAGGGAACACGATTCGTAGGGGAGCGTAGCGACCTGAGAATCCTGTGACATGCTTTCCCGTGGATGCACAGCGAACATGATTTGAAGGAGCGCCAGCGACGCACAAATCATAGTGAGTCGTTTCACCTTTAGGTGGAAGTCCGGCGAAGCGGGATAGGGGGGCGAACGAAGTGAGCCAATCAGCAGAATGTGTATCATGCGATATGATACAGGAAAGCCAGTCCCGTAACGCAGGCTCCTTTCTCAGAAAAGAGCTGGGCGGAGCCCTGAGGAACACCGAAAATAAGCAAAGAGCTGACGCCTTATCCTCCGCTGTCTAAGGCATTCCCTTTCCAGACGGCTCAAAAATCAAAAACCGGACACAGCGGTATGTATCCGGTTTTATTTTATTCCAACACCACCGCTTCCTATCCCACTTACGGCCAGTCCATCTCAAGAACCTTTCTCCTTGAAAATAGGTTATAAATAGGTTATAACGAAGAAAACACATTACACGCAATACTCAATACTCACAGTCTTTGATTTCATGGGGAGGTCAGGTATGGACGAGGAGGAAAGGCGCCGGCGGCGGGCGGAGAATGCATTGGGAGCTCTGGCAGCAGGGGCTTCGGTGGATGAATCGGTGCGGCGGCTGGCTGAGGTGTATCGGAAGCCTTTGGAGTATAGGGGGAACCGGAAGCTCTTTGACGACGGCATGGCGAAGCGGCTGGCGAAGGAGAATCTCTTTGCTTCGGGGAAGGCGGTGAAGGATCCCTATACGGGAAAGAAGCTGTTTCTTCGGAAGCAGGAGGCGAAGCTGGCCTATGGGAAGAAGTGGACGGAGCATCTGGCGGAGGCGGACCATGTAGAACCGGTGCACCGGATTTTTGAGGCCCATAAGGACGATGCCTGGGTCACCAATAGCGACATCAAGGATGCGGTGAACAGCCCGGAGAATCTGAAGACTATTTCCCGGAAGCTGAATAATGCGAAACGGGATCGGAGGAATTCCGATTTCTATGGCGATGACAGGTATCTAGCGGATAAGGATATCCACCTTTCCAAAGAGGCGAAGGAGCGGGCCATGGAGGACGGCCGGCAGGCGCGCAGTCATGTGGACCGGTCCCTTGCCTTGAAGGGGGCAGGAAATCTGGCCGCCGAGTTTCATGACGCCGGTGTAAAGGCCGCTGCCGGAGCAGCGGTGTTTTCGGGTGCCGTGGCGGCGGTGGATAATATGGTGGCAGTGATTGAAGGGAAGAAGGAGCCCGGTGAAGCCATCAAAGACCTGGTGAAGGCGACGGGCACGGCGGCAGCCCTTTCCTATTTCGCCGGCGGCGCAGTGAGTGTCATTTCCCATAGCCTTTCGGCATCTTCCAATTCCCTGGCCCGCATGCTGGGACAGGCAGGTGTTCCGGGAAAGGTGGTGGCGGCGGTTCTTGCCACGGCGGGGATTATTAAAAATTATATCTATGGAAATATCACCGCTTCCGAGTGTATTGCCCAGCTGGGGGAAACGGGGATTGCCACGTCCACCGCGGCGGCCGGCATGTATGCGGGAGCTGTGTTGATACCGCTTCCTATCATCGGTTCACTCATCGGCGGCATGGTGGGGTATATGCTGTCGGGAAAGGTGTTTACCGAATTGAGCGGCGCCCTGTCTTCGGCAAAGCTGGCCCGAAAGGAGCGCATCCGCATCGAAAAGGAATGCGGGGAATCTATTCGCCGGATACAGGAGTACCGGCGGGAGCTGGATGAAATCACGGAGAAATATTTCAAAGAAAACCGGAAGGCCTTTGATGAAGCGCTGGGAAATATGGTGTCCGGCCTGAAACTGGGGGATGCCGACGGCTATATCCATGGGGCGAATCAAATCACCCGCCGGCTGGGCGGGAAGGTTTCCTTCAGAAATATGGATGAGTTCGATGATTTAATGAAGAGTGATGACATTATTAAGTTATAAGGAGGTTTATTATGCCTATTCCATTCATTCTTGGCGGTATTGCTGTGGCGGCAGGGCTTGTGGGGGCGAAGAAGGCGCTGGACGCCAGTGATAAAAATTCCCGGGCCAGACGGATGAATCGCAGGGCCCATGAGACCTTTGAAAATGCAAAGAAGGAGCTCCTGGCTGCCCGGAACGAGGCAGGAAAGGCCCTGGAAAATCTGGGCCAGGCGAAGGTGGATATCCTTCATGGCAGTGTCACCCGTTTCGTGGACACCTTCAGAAAGATTCATCACGTGGAACTTGCAGATTCTGTCGGCATGGACGAGCTGTCGGAGTTTGAGGTGAATGAGGATACATTAAAGGAAATGGGAGAGCTGGGAAGCCTGGCTGCAAAGATGGCTTCGGGCACCGTGGAAGGACTGGCGGCAGGAGGGCTCATGGCCTTTGGCGCCTACAGTGCTGCCGGTCTTCTGGGCACCGCCGGCACGGGAGCTGCCATTGCAGGCCTTTCGGGAGCAGCGGCTACCAATGCTACTCTGTCCCTCTTAGGCGGCGGCACCCTGGCGGCCGGAGGCCTTGGCATTGCAGGAGGCACCGCTGTGCTGGGCGGTCTGGTGGCAGGCCCTGCCATTGCGGTGATGGGGTTCATGATGGATTCCAAAGCCGATAAGAATCTGGATATGGCCAGGAGCAACCGGGCCAAAGCCCGGGAAGCGGAGGAGCAGATGAAATTGGCAGGAGACGCCTGCAGGGCCATCGGAAAACGGGCGGATATGTTCAGAGATCTGATTTCCCGGGTAGACACGCTTTTCAGGCCGCTCATTGAAAAGATGGAAGCGGTGGTGAAGGAGAAGGGGACAGACTATCGGGACTACGGTGAAGAGGAAAGAAAGACCATTGCCATGGCCCTTGCCACCGCCGGTGCCGTGAAGGCGGTGCTTGATACGCCTATTCTTACCAAAGAGGGGGCGGTGACGGAGGAGTCCCTTACGGCCTATAAAAAGGTGGAGGCCTTCCTGCCGAAGGTAGAGGGATAATGGATTTCCCCTGCCTGGCCTGCGGCCTCTGCTGCGAAAAGGCCCGGTACGTGAAAGAACTGAGGCCCTTTCTTGATGAAAAAGGACAGTGCTCCTTTTATGACAGGAAAAGCAGAAAATGCCGTATCTATGACTGCCGTCCCGCCATCTGCCATACGAAAGTCATGTATGAAAAAAGGTTTCGCGCCTTTATGACGGAAAAGGACTATATCCTGGCCAATCTTTCTGTGTGCCTGGCGCTGAACAGGGCCGCCGGGAATCGGGATAATGCGGAAAGAATCCGGAACATCATGGAAGAAATCGAGGAAAGGGCTGATTGAAACATGGAGGCCCTGGGGAGGCACTGGTGTCATTGGGGGCGGGAGATTTCTCCACTCTGTGGAGACTCTGCATGGAGTCTCCAAGGCAGCCGAAGCTGGCCTCCAGCCTACCCAATAAAAGGCTTTCCTATTGGTGGCTGACCGGCTGCGGTCGAAATGACAAGAGAGTGGGTGACGCTGGTGCCATTGGAGCATGGGGTTTCTTCTCTTGGCTCATTTATGGATACATCTGTGTTTACTTTGGATTACTGAAAGGAGGATTTATGCGTAAAAAAACGATGGCCGACGGCATACTGGGCATTTCCATTGCCGCCGCCCTGGCATCAGCTCCCTTCCAGGAAAGCAGTCTGGCTGCAGGAGCCCTGTTTCACCTGTCCTTTGCCGCTTCCGTAGGCGGCTTTGCAGACTGGTTTGGCGTCACTTCTCTTTTCAGGAAGCCCCTGGGCGTACCTTTTCGGACCAGCCTCATCTCCAAAAGCCGGGATAAAATCGTGGCCATGGCAAAAGACATGGTGACGGAGGAAATCCTCTCCGAACGGCGGCTGAAGAGGCTGCTGGTGAACCATGTGCCGTCAGCAGTGGTGGAGCGCTGGCTGAAGGAGCATCGGCAGGAACTCAGCCGCATTCTGACCGACGGTCTGGAGGCCGCCTTTTCCTCTCTCCACGAGGAATGGCTGTGGCAGATGGCAGGAAAGAGCCTTTCTGCCCTTCTTCCTGCCATCGACTGGGCCGCCATTCTGGCGTCGGTGATGCTTTCCTTTAAAAACTATGAGAAAAAAGAAGCCCTCTCGGAGGCCCTGGCAGAGGAAGTACGCCATTTCCTGCAGGATGAGTTTACTTTGGAAGAAATAGGACACATTTACCGCACCGCCTGGGACCATTATGAGGCTCATGGTCCTTTGAATTTTCACCGCCTCTTCCGGAAGGCCGTAAAGGACAGGGATGAGGAATTCATCAAAGGCATTCAGAAAAAGATTTTTGACCTGGCTGATACCCTGACTCATGAGGACAGCGAGGTAAGGAAGGCGCTGGGCGAAAAGTATGACAGCCTGCTGGAAAGACTTTCCAACGACAGCCCCTGGAAACAGGAGCTGAACCGGAAAATTTCTCATATGGCAGAAACAGTGCTGGAAGAAAAGGGGAAGGATTTCTTTCTGGAGACGTGGCAGGCCCATCATGGAGAGCTGGCAGGCCTTCTGGCGGAGAAAATCCTACTGTACGCTGAAAACATGATGGAAGATGAGGGAGAGCGGCGCCGCTTCGACGCCTGGCTTCTCTCCCTGGCGCTGCCCCATGTGAAGGAAATCCATGAGGCTGTATCATCGGTGGTGGAAAAGAAGCTCTTCCAGTACGACGGAAGTGCCATGGCCCGCTTGGCAGAGGAGGCGTCGTCGGAAGAAGTGGCGGCCATTCGTATGAACGGCTCCCTTTTCGGCGCTCTGCTGGGTCTTGCCTTTTTTGCAGCGGGGGTGATGATATGAAACGGTATCAGCGGGCCAACTTTCTCATGGCAGCCGCTTTCCTTCTTTTCCTTCTCACCTTTTGCCTCAGCCGCTGGAGTCCCTGGCAGAATGAGGCCTGGCTTTCTGTGCTCTATTTCCTGGCCCAGTCCTGCTTCATCGGCTGCGTGGCAGACTACATTGCGGTGGAAGCTCTTTTCCGGCGGCCCTTCCATCTGCCGGTGGGACGGCTTATCCCCAAAAGCAGAAAGCGGATTATCAGAAAGCTGGGCGAGGTCAACAGCACTCTCCTTTCCAGGGAAAACATGCTGAAAAAAGTGGAAACTTTTTCTGCTTCCCGTCTGGTGTTTGGCCGTCTTGAAAAAGAAGAAAATCGGAAAGGCCTGGAAAGAAATCTGGCGGAAAAAGCAGGGGCCTGGTTCGTTTCCTTTGTCAAAGCCCATAAAAATGATGCTGCTTCCATGGCAAGAAGGGAAGGAGAGAAGAGACTCTCTGCCTTCACTGCCTTTGCTAAAAAGAAAATCCTTTCTGAAATGAATCGGGAAGAGTGGCTGGACAAAATTCTGGAGGAAGCGGAAAAAAGGACCAGAGACAAGAAAAATAGAGAGGCCCTGGCCCGTTTTCTGGAGGACCAGGGAGACAGAGAAGAAAAGGGATTCTTCGGCTCCCTGGTCTACGGTCTTGGAAAATTTTTCGGCGCCATAGACTACGACAGTCTGGCAGATTCTGCCATGGATGCTCTGGGAGAAGAAATAGAAACCTGGAAGGAAAAGGACAATCCTTTCCGCAGGACTCTCCTTTCCGGCTGGGACAGTATGGTGAGACGGTTTCTGGAAGAAGAGGCCACGGAAAGAGCACTGGGAGATTTCGGCAGGATCCTCTTCGCTTCCTTTCCTGTGGAAGATAAAGTGGAAGAGGCGGTGGACCGTTTCATGGAAGAATGGGGAGAAGGCAGGGCCTTCCATGAAAAATTGGTTCCCCAGCTGGAAAATGCCCTGCACCACGCTATCACCGCCGCCGGCCATGACGAGGGCTTCCGAAAACGAATGGACCGATTCGCCAGGGACCTGGCCGTGGAAATCATCTCCTATGAACACGGCTGGCTGGCCCCTGCCATGACGGAAGTGCTGGAAAACTTCACAGACCGGGAGCTCAATGAATTTGTAGAATCCAAAGTATGGAGCGAACTGGAAGGCATCCGTATCAACGGTGCCCTGGTGGGCCTCCTGACAGGCTGCGCCTTCTACGTGTCCCTCATGTGGTTATGGGTGCCCTTTGTGGGAAAATGGTAAATGAAGGCAGCGGTTCATGGCGGGATTGGAATCGGAATTGGAATCGGAAAGGAAATCCCGTAATCCGGGTAACTTTAAAGTCATATCAGGCCTCTTTGGGGCTTCGGATATTCTACGAAAATCCACCTATCCTCCGACGCCAAAGCTCCTCTCTGTAAAAGGGGCTTTGGCGCTTTGTCATGCAGCCATGATAAGACAAATGCAAGACCGTTACGATGACTTTATCAGGATTGAGCTGAGGGCTATCGATAGCCCTCAGCCCCATAGGGACGTCAATCCTAAGAAACGTAAGCCCCTTGTCTACAGAGTTGGCGTCAAACGTCCCTTTTGAACCTTCAGAGCCCTTTCTTTTCTGTTGCGTCTTATAAATTTTTTCTGTAATGAAAAAAGGTTTTTATAAAATCTGTCTTTTTCTAATGGTGTATAATTAATGATGTAAGAAAAGGCCTTGCGAAAAGGCAGGAGGAAGAGAGCCGTGACGGATGAATAAGAAACGGGTTTCTGTTATTGTGCTGATTCATGGTCCAAATCCCCGCGGGTGGGGTTTCCGATAGTCCAAAGGAGGAATTGATATGACTATAACGTATGTTCTTCAGGTTCTTCAGGCAATGGGAGATGGGAAAATTCAGGATCCAACCTATATCAAGGATCTGGAGGGTGAGCTTCATAAAGCGTTCCGTCGTGTAAGAAGAAGACTGCTTCGTCTGCGCAGCCGCGCCCAGTATGAAATCGGTGAAATGGATCGGGCCAAGGTATCCGCTACTTCCAGCCATATGGAAGAATTTACCAAGTACTGCGCCATGATTCGCAATTTTAACATGAAGGACTGCGAAGGCCTTCCGGGAATTGAAAGCTTCCTGAAAGAAGGCTTTAAGGTCGATGACATGATTGCACGGGCAGATAAGATTGCCAGCCTGGAAGCGGTAAGTGCTGCTGCTTATTCTCCCATGGCCCTGGGATTTGGTATTCTGGACAGCTTTGCTATCCTGCCGAAGGTGAATATTGACAATAAGCGTTTCCACAGCATGGATATGACCTACATTCATGAGCTCATCGAAGATTTGAAAAATTATCAGAACCATGTGAGAAAACTCACTGCCTCTATCGATGAAATTGGCCGGAAGGCCAGGGAAGAGGCAGACTGCCTCAATGATCTTCATGATTATTTCGTAGACGGCATTGATGATTTGAAAACCATTCTGGAAAGAAAAGGAGAAGACTGGAACCGCTATTCCCAGTCTGAAAAGATGCAGGTGGCTCGGGCTATCCAGTGTGCCCAGCTCATTACCATCCTCTTCCCCCATCTCTTGAATGACAAAGGTGAAGTGAGTGAGGAAAGCGAAAAGGCTATCGAAAAGGCAAAGAAGGCACTGGCTTTCCGGGATGCCTGAAAGCACAGGATATGGCAGTGAGTGCGATTCTTTTTCCATAGAAACTTTTCATAGAAACTTTTTATATGTTATAATCATATATAGATATATAGGGATTCGCTGGTTTATTTCCTGGAAATCATGAGGAAGAGCTGTAGGCAGATGTATATCTGCAGGCGGCTCTTTCATTCCTGTTTCCTTTATGTATTTCACTTATCAGTGCTTCCCGGTTTCGATAGATCATACTGATTGAAGGGGGAACGAGTCATGTCGATTTCTTTTATTCTGCGCATGATTGCAGGGGCAGTCAGCGGTAATTCCAATTCTGCCCGTCCGGAAAGCATCAACGGCGAAGTGGAAAGGGCCAGAAGAAGGGCTACGAAAAGAATCAACCGGGCTAAGGTCAGGGCCCAGGATGAACTGGGAGAGCTGGACCGTGTGAGAATCACCCTCATGTCCGGCGATATGAAAAAATTCACCAGTCTCTTTGCCCAGCTGAAAAATGTGGATTTCCACGACTGCGATACGCTGGCAGGACTGGAACATTTCAACAAGGAAAGAAAGAACTGGCGGGAAATGGAAAAATTGTCCGCTAAAGCCATGAGTGTGGTCACCCTGGCAGGTGCGGTGGACGCTGTCGGATTTGGCGCCGGCGTGCTGGACCAGTATGCCAAGGTACCGGAAATCAAAGGACTGGATGTGAGCGGGGGAACAGAAGATGTGAATGCCCTGAAGGATATGAGCGCCCGTCTTCAGGAATTCCAGAAGGATGTGAAGAACATGTGCATCCGCATGCAGCTGGTCCGCCACGAAGCCAGAAAAGCGGAAGATGCGCTCCTCGACCTGTCCGATTACTTTGAAGATGGCATTGAAGATATCAAATCCATTCAGAATGATGCTGGCAATGACTGGAAGAAATACTCTCCGGCCCAGAAAATCTTAATCGGCCGCACGGCCCAGATTGCCCGCCTCATCCGCGCCCTTTCGGAAGTTCGTTTCCTTAATGATGACGCCACTGTGCGCCCTGAGATTCAGGAGTCTGTAGACGCAGCGGAAGAACTGCTGGACGAACTGGGAGCTTAATAACAGCCATAACCAATCGGCATCCCCTCCTTAGGAAGGGACGCCGATTTTTTTGATTCGTGAGCCGGAGGAGTGGTCCGCTATCGGCTATCCGCTGGCCGCATGGTTTCCAGAGGAAGGAGACTCTGGCACTTCGCCATGCAGCATTGATGACACAGGGGGATTTCCGCAGCGCAGGCTCCTTCCTATGCAAGGAGCTGGGCGAAGCCCTGTAGATAGGTCCGAAAATTTAAGGAGAACTGATGGCCCTGTTCTCCGCCGCTTTCTGGTACCCGACATCCTTTGCACCTTTTCCTTACCACCTCATATTCCTCTATGAAATCAGTACTCAATCAGACAAATTTATTGTACAATATAATAGGTATTGAATCAGACAGGAGATGATAAGGGTTGAAGAGATTTCAAAAGTGGGCACTGGTCTTAGGGGTCTCTCTGGCTTTTTCCTGGGGAGGGATGGCCGAAGCTTTTGAGCCTTATTACCTGAATGGGGACAAGACCTATCCTATGATACAGAATACCGGTGGTATTTATAACGACGGTGCTACAGGCCTTTTTCTTGATTTATCTACTTTGACGGTGGAGGATGTCTTTGAAGATGGTCTTCAGGCAAAGGTGAAAATAGTAGATGTGAAGTCTGCTCAAACCTATACGGAGAGCTGGATTCATGTACGCTACAGCGTGGATGGAAAGGCCTGGGCCCTGGGGCAGGACGGGCGCTGGCGGGAAATCCCTTCCAATACGGAGGATCCCGCAGCGCTGACCGTGTATTTCATCAGACAGGCCATGACCGATGACAGTACCCGTGACCGGCTGTCCGGTGAAATTGACCAGATCATGGAGACAAAGAAGGACAATCCGGGAAAAACAGCGCCCGATGATGCGATTCCCCTGATGGATGTACAGGCTCCGCCCGCACAAAACGGGGTGAAGGAAAAGGGCAGCGTCCAGAAGGGAAATGACGATGCCGATCAAGTGACCGTAACCATTACGGAAGCGCCGAAGGTGGAAATTACATCGACTCCGCCGCCACAGGTGGATATTACATAAAGGATATACATTATTTTTTTCGAGGTGTATGATGGCAAAAAGACATTACGAACTTCATGTAGCCGGCTGCACAAGGCAGCTTCCCATTCTGAATATTTCCGACAAATTGGCTATTGCGGGATTTGTCATCCTGGGAGATACGGAAATCGTTGAAAACTGTGCCAAAGAACTGGCTTCCAGGGGGCCCAAAGATACGGATATCATCATGACGGCAGAAACAAAGGGTATCCCTCTGGCTCACGAGCTGGCCAGTGTGCTGGGCATGAAGAAGTATATCGTAGCCAGAAAATCAGTGAAAGCCTATATGGAAAATCCCATCTGGGTGGAAGATGAATCCATTACCACTGCCGGTAAACAGCGTCTCTACCTTATGGATACGGATGTGGAACTCCTGAAGGGAAGAAATGTGCTCCTGGTGGATGATGTCATCAGTACCGGCGGATCCATGAAGGCCATGAAACAGCTGGCTGAAAAGGCAGGGGCCCATGTGGTGGGTGAAGCAGCCATTCTGGCAGAAGGGGATGCTGCTAAGCGGAAGGACATTATCTATCTGGAACCGCTGCCCCTGTTTGATGCGGACTGAAATAGAGCCACCTTAGGCAGCTCGGACTCAGAGGGCTCGGCCCGCCGGCAGCGGGCCAGTTCAGAAGTTTCAAAGGGCGAAGTCGCCACCTTCCCCCTGAGCGCCAGCGAACACAACCTTTCTACACAACCCGCCACCGTCAGGCGGCCAACCTGCGGCGCCAGCCGCTTTCCAAATGTGATATAATAAGGAATACATTGTTTACGTTACTGATATTGTCTCCACAGGAGGAAACAGATGAAACATCAGGAAATTGTTATGATTGTTGACTTTGGCGGCCAGTACGCCCAGCTCATCGCACGGCGTGTCCGCGAATGCGGCGTTTACTGCGAAATCCTGCCATACAACAAGAGCGCTGAGGAAATCCTTGCCCAGAATCCGAAGGGCATTATTTTCTCCGGCGGTCCATCCAGTGTTAATGCAGAAAATGCACCCCAGGTGGATCCCGGCGTGTTCAAAGCAGGAGTACCGATTCTGGGCATCTGCTATGGCATGCAGCTCATGGCTAAGGAACTGGGCGGTGAAGTATCGAAGCCTGAAAAACATGAATACGGCCACACTGATTTTTATCGCAACGGCAGCAGCGCCCTCTTTGAAGGCGTTTCCGAAAAGACCGCTGTATGGATGAGCCACGGCGACGCAGTGACCGATATGCCCGCCGGCTTTGGCCTCACCGGTCATACCGACCTCACGCCTACCGCAGCCATGGCCGATGAAGCCCGCCGTTTCTTCGGCGTACAGTTCCATCCGGAAGTAGTTCACACACCGGAAGGTACCACCATGCTGAAGAATTTCCTCTTTAAAATCTGCGAATGCAAAGGCGGCTGGTCCATGGGCAACTACATCGACATTGCTGTAGAAAACATCCGCGAAAAGGTTGGCAAGCACAACGTCATCTGTGCCCTCTCCGGCGGCGTAGATTCCTCTGTAGCAGCCGTGCTGGTCCATAAAGCCATCGGCGAACAGCTCACCTGCGTCTTCGTAGACCACGGTTTCCTTCGCCTCGGCGAAGCAGAACAGGTGGTAGATACCTTCAAGAATAAGTTCAATATGAAACTGGTGCACATCGACGCATCCAAGCATTTCATGTCCCTCTTAAAGGGCGTCACCGAACCGGAAAAGAAGCGTAAAACCATTGGCGCTGAATTCATTCATACCTTCCAGGAAGAAGCCAATAAGCTGGAAGACGTGAAATTCCTGGTACAGGGCACCCTGTATCCCGACGTGGTAGAGTCTGGTACCGCCACCGCTTCCACCATCAAATCCCACCACAATGTTGGCGGCCTTCCGAAGGATATGAAATTCCAGCTCATTGAACCGCTCCGCGAACTCTTCAAGGATGAAGTCCGCGAACTGGGCCGCCAGCTGGGTCTGCCGGAAGAAGTAGTCAATCGTCAGCCATTCCCGGGACCGGGCCTGGCTATTCGTATCATCGGCGAAATCACACCGGAACGGCTGGATATCCTCCGCCGTGCTGATTTCATCGTAAGAGATGTGATCAAACAGCATGGTCTCTACAATGATATCTGGCAGTCCTTCGCCATCCTCCCCGCAGCTATCCGTTCCGTAGGCGTACAGGGTGACGAAAGAACCTACGACTACACCGTAGGCATTCGCGCCGTCACCTCCTCCGACGGCATGACGGCTGATTATTTCCGCTTCCCCTGGGAAGTGCTGGACGAAATGAGCCGCCGTATCTGTAACGAAGTGGCCGGAGTGAACAGAGTGGTCTACGACATCACCTCCAAGCCGCCGAGCACCATTGAATGGGAATAATTTGAATAATTCAGAAAGCATGACCTCATCGGCAGCGCCGAATGGAGGTCATGCTTTTTTGCGTGTGTATAAACTGCAAAATCCTATGTTTAATCCATATGGATTCATAACCTGTAGTAAATTACAGGTATTTTTTTATTTCATAATCAGCTATTCTATATATGAAAGGAAAGCTGATTTTATTGATTCCTAATCAATAGGGAAGTGAAAAGGAGGTAAGTATTATGGGTTTGATCAAAGCAGCCATGGGTGCCGCCGGCGGCGTACTGGCCGACCAGTGGAAGGAGTTTTTTTACTGCGACAGCATGCCCGCCAACATTCTTATGATGAAGGGGCAGAAGCGGACCAGTTCCCATAATCGCAGTTCCAATACCGGCGGAGAAGACAATATTATTTCCAACGGTTCCAAAATCGCCGTCAACAGCGGCCAGTGCATGATGATAGTGGAGTCCGGCAAGGTGGTGGATGTATGCAGCGAACCGGGGGAATACATTTATGACAAATCCACAGAACCTTCCATTTTCACCGGCACCCTGAAGCAGGGCATAAAAGATATGTGGGGCCAGATGAAGGAACGGTTCACCTTTGGCGGCGACACGGGAAAGGATCAGCGGGTCTACTATTTCAACATGAAGGAAATCCTTGGCAACAAGTACGGCACGCCTCAGGAAGTCCCCTTCAAAATGAAAGATCCCGATACGGGGCAGATTCTGCTCATCCGCCTGCGCTGCTTCGGCGAATACAGCTATCACATTGTGGACCCGGTGCTTTTCTATACGGGTGTGGTCGGAAATGCAGCGGATGTGTTTGACCGCAGCCAGATCGACAGCCAGCTGAAGTCGGAGCTTCTGAACGCGCTGCAGCCGGCCTTTGCCAGACTAAGTGCCCAGCGCATTGACTATGTGGAGCTGCCGGGGGCGGACTTTCGAAATCGCCGATGCCCTGAATGATGTGCTGTCCAAGCGCTGGCGGGAGCTCCGGGGTCTGGAAATCGTGTCCTTCGGCATTAACAGTATCAAGGCCAATGAGGAGGATGAAGCGAAGATTCAGAAAGTGCAGATGAGCAAGACCTTTGCCGATCCTTCGATGGCCATGGGCGCTATGGCCGATTCCACCAGTGATTCCATGCGTATGGCTGCCCAGAATGAAGGGGGCGGCGGCGCGGCTTTCGGCTTTATGAATATGAATATGGCTGGAAACGCAGGAGCCGGCTTGTATCAGCAGATGGCTCAGCAGCAGGAGTTTATGAGGCGGCAGAAGGAACTCGATGAGATGGCCCGCAGGCATGAGATGATGGACCGGCAGAAGCTTATGGATAAGCAGGCCCACGCGGAGGTGGCCCGGGCAGCAGAAGGATCTGCTGCCGGCGGCTGGACCTGTCCTCAGTGCGGCACTGTGAACCAGGGCAAATTCTGTCCGGGCTGCGGTGCCAGAAAGCCGGAACCCAAGCCGGCGGAAGGTGCCTGGACCTGCCAGTGCGGACAGACGGGCAATACAGGAAAATTCTGCATGAACTGCGGAAAGACAAAACCGGAACAGAAGGAAGAAAAGGGCTGGGTCTGCCCTGGCTGCGGCGCAGTGAATCAGGGGAAGTTCTGCATGGAATGCGGCAGTCCGAAGCCGGCAGGAGCTCCGCTCTTCAAGTGTGACAAGTGCGGCTGGCAGCCGGAGGATCCTCATCATCCGCCGAAATTCTGCCCCCGGTGCGGTGACCCTTTTGACGATAAAGACAAACAGTAGTCCATGAAATGAGGTGAGGAATATGGCCAATACATCTGTAGGCTATACATGTCCGAACTGCGGCGGTCCTCTGTCATTTTCCCCCGGCGCCGCCAAAGTGACCTGTCCGTACTGCGATACGGAATTCGAGACTGCTAAAATCGAAGAGATTTTTGCAAAGCAGGAAAAAATGGCGGCGGAAGCCCAGGCGGCAAAGGAGGCCAAATGGCATACGGAAGGCGCAGGCGGTGAATGGAGCGAAGAGGAAGCAGCTGCCATGAAGGCTTTTACCTGTTCTTCCTGCGGCGCGGAAATCGTCAGTGACGGCAACACCATGGCCACGGAATGCTGCTACTGCGGTAATCCGGTGATGCTGCCCAGCCGGTTTAACGGTATGCTGAAACCGGATTTCGTCATTCCCCTCAAGAAGACAAAGGAAGATGCGGTGGCTCAGCTGAAGGAGTTTTACAAAGGCAAATGGCTCCTGCCCAAAGCCTTTACTGCAGGCAACCGGGTGGAATCCATCCAGCCCATGTATGTGCCTTTCTGGCTTTTTGATTCGGAAGTGACGGCGTCGGCGGAATTCAAGGCGGAGTCGGATACGGTCTATGAAACCCAGGATGAACGGGTCACGGAAACGAACGTGTATCGCTGCGACCGCAGAGGAAAAATGCGTTTCCGGCGGATTCCTGTGGATGGCAGCAATAAAATGGACGATACCTATATGGAGAGCATCGAGCCCTACGATTACGGAGATCTCAAACCCTTCAGCAGTGCCTACATGGCAGGGTGCCTGGCCGACAAGTACGATGTGGATGCGGAAGCCGCCGCACCCCGGGCTGATGAGCGGGTACGCAAAAGTGTAGTAGGTGTTCTGGAGGATACGGTAGAAGGATACATGCGCCGCGAGCTGGTGAACGATGTGATTAACAAGGGCGAAGGCAGCGTTTCCTACGCCATGGCTCCGGTGTGGATACTAACCACCCGCTATGAGGACAAGCCCTATACATTCATGATGAACGGCCAGACAGGAAAAATGGTGGGCAGCCTTCCCTGGGATAAGAATAAGGCCAATCTGTACTGGGCCGGCAGCACCGCTGTACTAACCGCTGTATTCTATTTCCTTGTCAGGATGTTTGTGTAAGGAGGGGAGAGGCATGAAGAAATATGTGTTACCACTGTTTATGTTTCTGGCGGCTCTTTTCCTCACTGTCACTGCAGCGGCATCCGACGTTTTGGGACTCCATGACGGTGCAAAGCTTCTGCAGACCTCCGAACGCACTGCTGTCATGAAAGAACTGCAGGATGTGGAAAAGCGTTACGGCGTAGGAATGGCAATTATCACTGTGCCCTCTACGAACAAAATGAAAATCGGAGACTATGCCAACAAACTTCTGGACAGTACTTTCAAGGATGGGAAAAAGGGCAATATGGTTCTTGTCCTGGCCATGGATACAAGGGATTACTACATTGCCACTGACAAGGCCATGAAGGAACGGATTACCGATGCAAAGGGCATTCCGGTGCTGGAAGAAAAATTCCTGCCCGCTCTCAAAAAGAGTGATTATGCCGGAGCCTTTACGGCTTATGCCCGGGGCGTGGGAGAACAGCTGGCTTATTACGAAGAAAACGGGAAAGCCTATGATCCGAAAAGCGGCTTCAGCCCGCTGGCTCTGGCCATCGCCCTGGCCATAGGCGGGGCCTGCGGCTTCCTCATCCGCGCCGGCCTCATCCGCGGTATGAGCAACGTGGTGCCTGAGCCGGCGGCGAATACGTACTTGGACAGAGAAAGCTTCGAGCTGCTGGATAAGGAAGACACTTTCCTCTATATGAATGTCACCCGTACACCTAAAGCAAAGAAGAATGACAGCACCGATGCCGGCCATGGAGGAGGCGGCGGTAAATTCTGATATTCCATCCTGTTTACTCCATTCTTATGGTCACTGTGCCTGCGGGGTCCGGATCATCATGGGTGTCGGTGGTATTCGGGCCTCCGGGGAAACGCTGATTAAATCGTTGCAGCCTTTCATCCTTGAATTTTGGTGCCATCCAGGGAATATGATGACGCGAATAGCAGGCTGTTTAAGAATCTCCTGACGAAGTGGTGCATCAAAATTCTTATAAAGGCATACTCTGCGAATGAATCAGTGCTTTTCTGGTACAGTGGGCATTTGGAAAGAAATCCGGGAGGTTCACTATGAGATTTGGAAAGATACTGCTCATGGGACTGATGGCGGCCTGCCTTATGGGAGCTTCGTCCCGGGCCTGGGACGAAGGGAATACAATCTGTCCCGGCGATGGCGGTGCGGAAGCTGAGCAGATCCGCATTTTTATAAAGAACTGGAAAAAGGTTTATCCCATGGACGGGGAACCGGTACGGGAATTTGCGGTCACTGACCTTGACGGCAATGGTCTTTTGGAAATCCTGGTACGTCCTCCGGAAAGTGAAGACATCCCTGTTGTGTATGAAGTGACACCGGATCATGACGGACTTAAAAAGAGAAATAAAAAATGGTATAGCCGCCAGATTTCCGGCCAGTCCATTGCCTGGTTCGTCATGCATCCGGAAACAGCGGCGGGTCCCTGGACAGGGAATATCGATGACGCTGAAGCGATGCTGCAGGACAGCTATGATGTGAACACAGGCCGTAAAGAAGCCTTTGGTTAAGAAGGGGCAAAAGGACTATCATCTTTGCAAATGAAATCGTAAATAAATAAAGGAACCGCACAGGATACTTCCTGCTGCCGTTCCTTTTTTGTTCTGGTATGGGGCTCTTATGCTATAATGAAGGTAACAATTATTCGATGCATCCTTCTTTCGAGAATCCCCGGGGGCAGGTGAGGGCTATGGGGAAATGGATCAGACTTTTATGGCTTGGCCTTCTCTTCTGGCTGTCCGCACTTACGGCGGTCTCGGGAGCAGTTATCCTGTACAACCATGACGAAGGAGAAAGCTATGGCCGCATTCTTTCTGAAAGAGGGGCAAAGGTGCAGGGGATTCCGTCATCCCAGCTGCTGCACCATCTTCCGGAAGATGATGTACAGGCTGTAGAAGCTTACGATGTACAGGCGGCAGTGCTGCAGGGAGGCAGCCGCGCCTCCTATCAGTGGTATCCCCAGTATACGGCCACCGTAGTTCTGGCTGTATCAGACAGCTGCCCGGTACCGGTTACAGGATGGCAGAGTCTCTCTTCCGCTCCTTTGTCCCTGGCTGTGACCGGCACCAATCCGGCCCGGCTTTTCTTCATACAGGCCATGAGCTATGGGCTGAAAGGAGATCTATCCGGCAGGGCAGGGGTGGAACTGCTGAGGCAGCTTCAGGAGGATGGGCGGCTTTCTATGGAGGAAGGAGAAAATCGGCCTTCCGCAGATGTTTATGTGCTGTTCGATTACCAGGTCCGTGAGTGGCAGAGACAGGGCGTTCCTGTACATCCGGTAGTCCCTGAGGAAGGAACTCTGGCGTTCAGGAAGGGACTTCTGGCTAAGGAGTCTTTATCCTTTGACAGCCAAAAGTTGTCGGAGGCGCTGGAGGGCGCAGGATATGCTCTCTCCCCGCCGCCCGGGGCCCGCTTCGTTTCTGATGCGGAAGCCTTTCTGCAGGCCGGCGATGATATTCCACAGCAGATTACCAATCATGTTTTCCAAAGCTGCCGGCCCACCATCCTCACCGGTTTCAGTCATATGGTCTGGTATACGGTAACTTTGTTCTTTGTCATCCTCTGGGGCGGACGCCTCAGGCGGCAGGTGCTGCAGCCCCAGGTTCGCCGGGCCTATCTGGGGGTCATCATTACCCTGTGCTGCTGGATACTTTTCCGGGAAATCAAACTGAGCCTGCCCGGTTTCATGAATGACGGCATACGCTATATCTGGTACAGCTATTATCTTTTCTATGGTATCCTGATTTCTTTTCTTCTATGGATCGGCTACAGCGCGTCCTATGCCTTTCTTACCAGGCCCTGTCCCCGGTGGATGAAGGGAATCTTCGCAGGAAATCTGCTTCTTGCCTTCCTGGTGATGACCAATGATTTCCACCAGCTGGTCTTTACGCTTCCTGCTGGTCTGGCGGCGGCTTACAGCCGTCATGGCTATGGGCCCCTGTATTTCATCCTGGCTGCTGTCTATGGCATGGAGCTTCTGGCTGTGAATGGCGTGCTCTGTTATACCTCCCTCTCCCGGAAGGTGAGCCATCCCGCCCGGATGATCCTGCCCCTGGCCGTTGTGGTGGGATATGGAATCTATGTGGTCGGGTATGCTTTGCCTGGTTCCCCTTTCCAGCCATCGGAGCTGGTGCTGGTGACGATCTGGACTGTTCTTCTTTGGCTGGAACTGGTGACAAGGGGAAAATTCGTCCCGGCCAATGAGGGGTACATAGACTTTTTCCGCCATTCCAGCCTGGCCATGCAGCTCTATGATCATGACGGGCACCTGGTCTATGCATCCAGTGGTACGGCTCCGCTGCGGGGAGAGGACTTTGAAGTGCAGTCCATGCCCATTTCCGGCGGCCTGGTGCGCTGGTACAGGGATGTAGGCCCTCTGCGTCGGCGGCAGGCTCTTTTGGAACGTCTCAACCAGGATCTGAACTGGTCCTATGAACTCCTCAGTTGTCTTAGTGATATCCGACGTCAAGCGATTGAGCAGGGGGTCACCCTTAGAGTTTACAGAGAACTGGAGGAAATCATTGCCCGCAAGCAGCCGGCCATCCGGCACAGGCTGGCTTATCTGAAGACCGCAAAGCCCGGGCCCCACACCGATGCAGTCATCAGCCGTCTTCATATTCTGGCCTGCTATTTGAAAAAGCGATGTATCCTTCTTCTGCAGGGAAAGGAGGCAGGCATGCTGGATGCCCGGGAACTGGCTATGGCGGTGGAGGAATCCTGGCGATATTTGGAAAAGGCCGGGCTCCGGGGCTCTGTGGGCTTTGATTTGAAGGGAAATCTGCCGGTGCAGGCAGCCCTGACGCTCTATGATATTTTCGAGGATGTGGGAGAAGAGGTGCTGGCCCGGGGAGAAGCTTTTTGGCTTTGTCGGTTCAAAGAGACGGAGAAGGACTGGATTTTTTCCGTAGTGCTGGAAGAAAAAGAAGGAGAAACCCGCCCTGCTTCCTGGCAGGCTCTGTCGGAGTATGATGTTTCTGTGCAATGTGATGACACGGGCTATGGCACAAGACTCACGGTTCGGCTTTCCAGGGAAAGTACCGATTCATTCACATAGGAGGGAAACATTATGGTTAACTTATACACACTTCCTTCCTGGGAAATCCTGCTTTTCATTGTTGTTTCCATGGTTCTCTTCCTGGTGAACAGCGTCCTTTATTATTTCCTCATGCCCCAGGCGGAATTCAGCCATCTGGGACGGAAATGTCTGGAAGGGAGCAGTCTTATCCTGCTTCTGGCAGTTATGGCAGTGCTCTATGAAATTTTTACGGACGGCAGGGATGGTATCGTTTATGCCCACGGCACCGATATCTGGCGGTGGGCTGCAGTTTTGGCGGGTACGCTGAGTGCTCTGTACTGGTTTCATGACCGACGGGCCCGGAGCCTGTGGATTTTAGGGGCTTCCCTTCTTTTATGGCCTGTATTTGATGACATCCTGCCCTGGTCCCTGGCCCTTTCCCTGGCCTTCCTGGCATGGCGGCTGCTGCGCCTTTTCCCTGAAACTTATGGCCGTTACCGGCAGCAGCTCACGGCCCGCTCCATCCAGACGGCGGTGGACTGCCTGGATGAGGGCCTTCTCATCAGTCAGGAAAAAGGGGAACCGGTGCTTGTAAATTTCACCATGTACGAGGTGATGGAGAAGATTCTTGGCACGGTAGTTCGCAATGGCAATATTTTCTGGCACCTGCTGCCCCTTTGTGACGGCAGGCCGGGTCTTTCCATGGAGCGCCACGGGCCGGATATGCTCTTTATCCTGGAGTCCGGAGAGGCCTGGCTCCTGCAGCGCCATCCCATCCACTTTCGCAGTGAGTCCGGCTGGCAGATTACTGCATCCGATGTGACGGACCTCTATCGGTTGAACCAGGAGCTGGACGAAAAGAACCGGGTGCTGAAGGAGCGGAATGCGGCGGTGAAAGATGCACTCGGAAACATGGTGGAACTGCAGACACGGAAGACTATGGAAAATCTGCGTTATAAAATCCATGATATATTAGGGCAGCGCATTACCATCCTGCAGCGGCTCCTGAATAATCAGAATATCAGCGATTACAGCACCATTCTTCCCAGCCTGGAAGACATGATGGCAGATCTGCGAGAGGACAGAACGGCAGACCCGAAGGAAGAACTGGATGCACTCATTGCTGCTTATGGCAGACTGGGGGTCTCGGTCATCCAAAAGGGGGCTCTGCCCGATGATACCTTTCGGGCGGGAGAATTTGTTCATATCATACGGGAAGCCCTCACCAATGCACTTCTCCACGGGCAGGCCGGATCCATAACAGTGACCTTTGGCAGGGACGGAGAGACAGCCCTTAGGATTGCCGATGATGGCAGGGGATTAAAAGGCCCTCTTCGGCGGGGAACCGGCCTCAGGGCCATGGAACAGTGCGCCCGGAATCTGGGAGCAGACCTTCAGTATAAGACTGCACCGCACTTTGTGATTACCTTAAGGAAACACTGATTCGTTCAATGCTTTTCTGGAAATGGAGGATGTCTATGATTCGGCTTATGATTGTGGATGACCAGAAAATCCTGCTGGAGGGACTGGTCAAAATCTTTGAAGGGCAGAGCCATATTGAGGTAGTGAGTGCCCTGCCCTTTTCAGAGCTGGTGGAGCCGGTCTGTGACCAGCTTCATCCCGATGCGATTCTCCTGGATATCTGCATGGAGGGAAAGAACAGCGGCATTATTCTGGCAAAGTGCCTGAAGGATCGGAAGAACCCTCCTAAAATCATCATTATGACCGGATTTCAGGATATCAGCTTTCTGGAAATGGCCCGAAGCGCCGGAGCGGACAGCTTTATCTACAAAGAAAGCACGGCCCGGGAATTTATGGACTGCCTGGAGAAGACTATGGCAGGGGAGCATATTTTTCCCGATGTCCGGGGCCAGGTGACCTTCGGCATCCAGGGGGTGACACTGACAGATCGGGAATTGGATATTCTGCGCCTGGTCTGCCGCAACCTGTCCTACAAGGAAATAGCAGATGAACTGCACATCAGCATACGAACTGTCAGCTTCCATGTGAGCAATATGCTTCGTAAGACAGGACATAAAAGTTTAATCGGTCTGGCTGTGGAAGCGGCGGACAAGGGCTATGCGCCGGGGATCCGGAAATAAGGCGGTCTGCCGGAAAGTACGAATCCATTCCGGGCAGTCTGCTTTTATAAGAACTTTATGCATTACTTTGTCAGGAAACTCCTTACATTGCGGATACTTCCTCCGACGGCATGACAGCTGATTATTTCCGCTTCCCCTGGGAAGTGTTGGACGAAATGAGCCGCCGTATCTGCAACGAAGTGGCCGAAGTGAACAGAGTCGTCTACGACATCACCTCCAAGCCGCCGAGCACCATTGAATGGGAATAAATGCTCAAATCCCCGCAAATCTTGATTTTTCAAGATTTGCGGGGATTTTTACTATTTTCATAGGGACGATTGTGTACAATTATGTATCCTGATTTTTCGGGTGATGGCCTGTTTCTTCCATGAACTGGTCATGTTTCTTCTGTACATGCAGCAGGAAATGATCCGGCTTCCCGGCAGATACTGATTCATCCGGAAATTAAAGGATTTCTCGGGAGCGTTTGGAGTATTTTTGTTCCTTCAGATTTTTGATTTCAGTGAGCAGCTTCTGAAGCTAAAGATCCTCCGGAGAGTTTATTAGCTCTTTGGAAGATCTTTTTCGTGCTTAAATCCCCAGCACATGATGGCATAGAACACCGGGAGCAGGTCCCTGCCCATAGGAGAGAATGAGTATTCCACGTGAGGCGGAATTTCGTTAAACTGCCTGCGGGTGATCAGACCATGGGCTTCCAGTTCGCGCAGTGTCTTTGTCAGCATGGTGTTCGTGATACCGGGCAGATCTTTTTTCAGAACGCCGAACCGTACGGTGTCATAGATGCAGAATTCATAGAGAACCTGGGTTTTCCATTTCCCCTGCAGCATTTTAAGGAGAGGGGTCACGGGGCAGTTTCCGCTATCCGTTAAGATTCCTGTTTTCACTTTCTGCAAATACTCTTCATAACTCATATAGTTCTGATCAGAATTCTTTTGTGATGCATTGTCTGATGGCATACATTCCTCCGGTATACTTTCTGATACTAAGCAAGTAAAAACTGAGTACTTGCATATTATTATGGAACAAGTATAATAAATGTACTTAGTAAAGTCAACGTCTGAAGACTGGTATCACAGTGCCTGTAATGGTGGGCCGCATTGTGATACAGAAGATAAGTGAAGGTGGTGTCAACGTAGATGAATCTTTTCGATTATGCAGCGGAAGGCCTGAAAGAAAAGGAGGCTCCCCTTGCTGCCAGGATGCGTCCTAAGACTTTGGAAGAGGTGGTTGGTCAGGAGGACATTATAGGGAAGAATAAGCTCCTTTACCGTGCAATCAAAGCGGACCGGATCAGTTCGGTTATTTTTTATGGACCGCCGGGCGTGGGGAAAACGACTCTGGCTCGTGTCATCGCTGGTACTACATCCGCTGATTTCCATCAGGTGAATGCAACGATTGCAGGAAAGAAAGATCTGGAGGAGGTTGTGGCAAGAGCCAAGGAGAATCTGGGCTGTTACGGAAGAAAAACAATTCTCTTTATTGATGAAATTCATCGGTTTAATAAGGCACAGCAGGACTATCTGCTGCCATATGTGGAAGACGGCACGGTGATTTTGATCGGCGCCACAACAGAGAATCCCTATTTTGAAGTGAATGGAGCGCTTCTTTCAAGATCGAGAATTTTTGAACTGAAACCGCTGTCGAAGGAGAATATTCTGACTCTGATTCACAGGGCTTTCGTTTCAGAAAGGGGAGTCAAGCCATACCATGCAGATATCACGGAGGAGGCGGCAGATTTTTTGGCGGATATCGCTGATGGCGATGCCCGCGCCGCGCTGAATGCTATAGAACTTGCTGTGCTCACAACAGATCCGGGAAGTGATGGAAAGATACATGTCACACTGGAGGTGGCAGAGGAATGTATACAGAAGAAGGCAATCCGCTACGATAAGACCGGGGATAATCATTACGATACCATTGCCGCTTTTATTGAGTCCATGTGTGGCTCAGATCCGGATGCGGCCCTTTATTATCTGGCCCGTATGCTGGAAGCAGGCGAGGATGTAAAGTATATTGCACGCAGAATGCTGGTAGCTGCATCTGAAGAAGTCGGTAATGCCGACCCCATGGCAATCTGTGTGGCAGCATCGGCGGCAATCGGCGTAGAGCGCGTTGGCATGCCGGAGGGTAGAATCATTTTGGCACAGGCCGCTTCCTATATCGCTTCAGCTCCCAAATCCAATTCTGCTTATCTTGGCATTGAGAAGGCTCTGGCCATTGTCCGGAAGACAGGAAATTTACCGATTCCTTCCTACCTGCAGGACTCTAGTTATAAAGGTGCCAAAAAGCTGGGTCGGGGGATTGGTTACAAGTATGCCCATAATTATCCGAACCACTGGGTGAAGCAGCAGTATCTTCCGGATGAGATTCGTGAAGAAAAGATATATGAGCCTAATGATATCGGTCACGAGACAGACATTAAAGCTTATTTCAGAAAAATTGGAAAAGACCCGGAAAGGTATGCTTTTGTTGACCCATCGCTGTCAGGAAAGCCCTGGAAACCATGGGAGGATAAAAAATGATCTCTGGAAATGGGCAAAAATGTATCCTCATGAAAGGCTTTTGATTGAAGATACAAGGAAATGACGCCGTGCGTAAATCATGAGCCTGTATGGGATCATGGTGGAGCTTGAAAAGGCTTATTGGATAGGGCGTAGGACCTGATGGCATCCATTGGCAGAGTATAATCAAGATACTTTGACGAATGGCTGTCATCCCGGGTAGATGAAGGAGAATATGATGAAGAAAGAAAATCACAGCATACAAAGGCTGCCGAGGAGTATTGAGGTACGGGGGGCCAAAGTCCACAACCTGAAAAATATTGATGTGGATATCCCGCTCCATGAAATCGTAGCGATTGCCGGTGTTTCGGGATCGGGGAAATCCTCACTGGCTCTTGGCGCGCTCTATGCGGAAGGGTCCCGCCGGTATTTGGAATCCCTGTCTACCTATACCCGCCGGAGGATGACACAGGCAGAGCGGGCAGATGTGGATGATATCAGATATGTGCCGGCGGCTCTTGCGCTGCGCCAGCGTCCGGGAGTTCCGGGCATCCGCAGTACCTTCGGGACACTTTCTGAACTTTTGAACAGTCTCAGGCTTATGTTTTCCCGACTGGCAAGTCACTGCTGCCCCAATGGCCATTACTGCCCTCCCTCTCTTTCTGTGGCAGCCATGCAGGAAATCACCTGCCCCGTATGCGGGGAAAAATTTTATGGCCCGGGAGCAGAAGAACTGGCCTTTAACAGCAGCGGTGCCTGCCCGACCTGCGGCGGGACCGGGGTGGTCCGAAATGTGAATGAGGCGGCCCTGGTGCCCGATGATTCCAAGACCATCGACGAAGGGGCCGTGGTTGTCTGGGGAACGCTGATGTGGTCGCTCATGAAGGATATCGTGCGCACCATGGGCGTCAGGACAGACGTGCCCTTTCGCGACCTGACACCGGAAGAGAAAGAAATTGTCTACCACGGGGAGCTGAAGAAGCACCATATCCACTATGTGAATCCAAATACACTGGAACCGGCGGAGATGGATTTCAATTATTACAGCGCAGTGAATTCCGTGAAAAATGCCCTGGCTAAAGTGAAGGATGAAAAGGGAATGAAGCGGCTTGAAAAATATCTGGAAGAGGATGTGTGCCCGGACTGCGGGGGAACCAGGCTGTCGGAAGCGGCCCGGGGTCCCCACCTTAGAGGAATCGGGCTGGATCAGGCATCGGCCATGACCCTTTCGGAGCTGATCCCCTGGGTACAGGGAGTTCCTTCCTCGCTTCCGGAAGAGATGCGTCCCATGGCGGAAAACATATGCGAATCATTTATGGATGTTTCCAAGCGGCTCATGGACTTGGGGCTGGACTATCTTTCACTGGACCGGGCGGCTTCTACGCTTTCTACCGGCGAGAGGCAGCGCGTACAGCTGGCAAGGGCAGTAAGAAACCGTACGACCGGTGTGCTCTACGTTCTTGATGAGCCATCCATTGGACTTCACCCTTATAATCTTCAGGGTCTCACCGGAGTGATGGATGATTTGCAATCCGATGGAAACTCTGTCATCCTTGTGGATCATGATACGCAGGTGTTGAAGCATGCTGACTGGATGATAGAGATGGGGAAGGGTGCCGGTGCGGAAGGCGGAACGATTATTTCCCAGGGAACAGTGGAAGATATTTCGAAGAATCCGGAATCTGTCATAGGCCCCTACCTGTCCGATCACTATGAATCAAGAATCCGACCCGTCACAACGCGAGAGGCCCTGTTTGACAAGGGGGCGATTCATCTGGAGACTGGGGCCATCCATACGGTGCATCCTCTGGACGTGCGTATACCTATGGGGCGTCTGACTGTGGTGACAGGGGTCTCCGGATCCGGAAAAACGACCATGGTCCTGGAAAGTCTGATTCCCGCCCTGAGGGCTGAAATCAGCGGACAGAAGCTGCCTTCCCATGTGAAGAACGTAGAGGCAGACGGCATTACCCAGGTCAAGCTCATCGATGCCACGCCCATTGGTATCAATGTACGTTCCACGGTAGCCACCTATGCCAATGTACATGACGGGCTCAGAAAAGTATATGCCCGAACGGCAGATGCCCGGGAACATCACTATAAGGCAGGAGATTTTTCATACAACACAGGGAAACTCCGCTGCCCTACCTGTGACGGTACAGGCGAGATTTCACTGGATGTCCAGTTTCTGCCGGACGTTCAGATTCCCTGCCCCGACTGCCGGGGATCCCGGTACAGAAAGGAAGCCTATGACATTCACCGCAAGGCTAAAGATGGAAAGGAATACAGCCTGCCGGAACTTATGAATATGAGTGTGGATAAGGTGCTCAACGCCCTGGGGGGACTTAAACTCCTGCAGCAGCGCCTGCAGGTGCTGCATGACCTAGGACTTGGATACCTCACACTGGGGGAGGAAACGCCGGGACTCTCCGGCGGCGAGGCACAGCGGCTGAAACTGGCCAGTGAAATGGGAAAAGGGCAGAGTGATTCCGTATTCGTCTTCGATGAACCTACCATCGGGCTGCATCCGCAGGATGTGAGGACGCTTCTCCATGTTTTCCAGACCCTCATTGATCATGGGGCAACACTGGTTGTTATCGAACATGATCTCGATGTCATAAGGAATGCGGATTATATTGTGGATATGGGACCGGGAGGAGGAAAGGAAGGCGGCCGGATCATTGCTCGGGGTACGCCTGAGGAAATCCGGCAGAATACAGACAGTTTGACCGGCAGGTTCATATAATGCCATCATAGGGGATGAAGTTGTTTTCCTGTATGCTCCGGGAAAATGTTTTTCTCTGACCTTTGCCTTAGAAACTCGGGATAGATGCGTAAAATTCATCAAAGGTTTCCATTCAGTGCCGGGGATTGCATTTGCGCCATCAAAGTAAATAATAAAAGGATAAGAAAAACCTCCCTCTCTGGTGGGAGGCTTTTCTGCTTTTTGTGGAATAAAAACAATGAAAAGAGGATGAGAAAATGACGTTACAGGAAACAGCAGAAAAAACTATGGACATACGAAAGATATATCATGCCCTGGAAAAGGAAATCCACGGGAAAGAATGGACCTCGGAAGAAGATGCACTGGCTTTCCTCACAGATGCCGCTCTCATTGGACGCCTTGTTATGGCCAAAGAAGGCCGCTGGCCCAGCAGCGAAGAATCCATGCTTCCCTCCAAAATAGGAGAATGCGTATGGTGGCTGGCTGTACTGGCGGAGGAAAATGGTCTTTCCTTCGCTGACTGTGTGGAAACATTTCTGAAAGAAAAAGAAGAATTTCTAAAGCAGGAATAGATGGGAAAGAGAAATGATACGCATGGATTCTACTCTGATGCGGAGAAGCTTTGCAAAGCCTGAGGAAAATTGTCACAGACCGTGAAACAGGACAAAACTCATGGCCCTGACAAATAGAAGAACCCTTCCGGATACAGTGCATATACCGCTCATTCGTGGTATACTTAAAAAGCGAAAAAATCTGTATTTGTAGGCTTTCATAAGGGGCTCACCATGCATAACGAACAAAAGGTAACAGACCATATCTATTGGATTGGCGGCAATGATTTCGTTTCTACCCGGTTTGAGAATCTCATTCCCATTTCCCGGGGGATTTCTTATAACAGCTATTTTATTGATGACGAAAAGACGGCGGTACTGGATACGGTGGATTCAGTAATCCGTGATGTTTTTATGGACAACGTATCCCATCTTCTCCATGGCAGGCAGCTGGACTATATCGTCATCAACCATATGGAGCCGGACCACAGCGGTTCCCTTCTGGCCCTGGCCAAGGCCTATCCCAAAGCGAAAATCATCGCCACGCCTCAGGCCCAGAAGATGATTGGCCAGTATTTTCATGTGTTCCTGAAGGACCGCTTCCTTTCTTCTGGTGAGAAACTGGAAATTTCCCTGGGTAACCACCGGCTCCGTTTCCTGAAGGCGCCCATGGTGCATTGGCCGGAGGTGACCTTTACCTATGAAGAAACGGAAAAGGTGCTCTTCTCTGCCGATGCCTTTGGTACTTTCGGTGTGCTGAACGGCTCCGTTTTTGCCGACGATGTGGATTACGAAGAGGAATATCTCCCGAGTTTCAGGAAATATTATGCCAATATTGTGGCCCGTTACGGCATGCAGGTACAGATGGCTCTGAAAAAAGTAGAGAAACTTGACGTAAAGTATCTCTGCTCCCTCCACGGCCCCGTTTTCCGCAGGAAGGAAGATATAGCAGGAATCACTGCCCTTTACAGGAAATGGGCATCCTGGGAGCCGGAAGAACAGTCTGTTTCCATCTTCTTTGCCTCCCCCTATGGAAATACAGCCATGGCTGCCCAGATCCTGGCAGGAAAGCTGGCGGCTAAAAGCATCAAAAACTTGAGGCTGGTGGACCTCTGCAGCTCCTCTATCACCGAAGCTTTTCCGGAGGTTCTCCGCCGAAGCCATATGGTGCTGGCAGCGGTGACCATGAACATGGGCCTGAACCCTGTGATGAATGCATTTCTGGACCTCTGCCATGAAATGGACGTGCAGAACCGCACTATTGCCATCGTGGGCAACAGCAGCTGGGCTCCCAATGTAAGCGGCGAAATGATGATGGAAAAAGTAAAGACCTGGAAGAAATGTACCGTCCTTGGAGAACCGGTCCATATTTCCTCCGCTCCTGCCGACGATGATACCCTGGAAAAACTGGCAGGGCTCATAGCTGACGATATAATGAAAGAAAAGAAGGCATGATAATGAATAAATGGATGGCCTGTGCGGCAGCCTTTTGTGTCTCTGCGGCCCTGCTCCTGGCAGGCTGCGGAAGCCGTCCCACAGTACATGTAATGAAAGCAGAACCAAGCAGGGAACCCTTTACCTTGGAGACCAAGGCGGCACCGGAAGCCCTTCATACGGCTCCCGTGATTCCCCAGGTCTCTGGAAATCTGATTTCCAACCCTCCCGACGTAGGCACTATTGTCAATGCAGGGGACGAGCTCTTTAAAATCGACTCCTCCCAGTATGAGTCCCAGGCAGCCTCGCTTCGAAGCCAGATTGCCGCCGCCTCCCAGGCCGCAGCGCCGGCTCCCTCTTACAGCTACAGCGCTCCTGCCGTAGATGACAGCCTGGAAGCATCCCTGCTGAAACAAGGAATTATTACCAGGGCGGAATATGAACGGATTAAAGGCAGAAAAGGCGGCAACCTGCAGGCAGCTCCTGCGGCAGCACCGGCAGAGGCACCGGCCCAGCTGGTGGCTTCCCTCCAGACATTGGAGAAAACCATTGCGAACTGCACCGTCCGTGCCCCCATCAGCGGTGTCATTTCCCAGGTATATATCGGCGACACCCATCTGGCCATGGCAGGGAAACCGGCTCTCGTTATCCGCCAGGATTCTCCGGTCACTGCTTCCGTGCAGATTCCATCCAAACTGGATAACGTGATGGATAAAGCCAAAGATGATAAAACACTGACCGTTACCATGAGTGACGGCTCAGAAGTGTGGTACGGCGAACTGAAAAAGCAGCCTAACGAAAACGGCGATAAACTGACTACCTACAAAGTGCAGGTAGATAATCCCGATGATGAGATTACCATTGGCAATGAATACAGCATCCGCATCGAAAGTGGCCAGAACGTTTCCTGCTACATGATTCCCAAGTCTGCTATTATCGGTGACAGCACCGTGGCTGTCGTTAATGATGACAACCTGGTGGACATGAAATCCGTTTCCATTGCCAGCGGCACCGGCGGCTACGTCCTCGTCATGGACGGACTGGCAGAAGGAGACCGGGTCATTACGGATCCGCCCAAGAGTCTGGACATGGGCATGCAGGTAGACGTGAAATGAAATGGGAAAGAGAAGACTTCCTTGGTGACGCCGTTACTACAGCAAAAAAACTGATAGGCGCCGTTATTGTCCGACGCTCTCCAGAAGGCGTCACCGCCGGTCGTATTGTAGAATGTGAAGCCTATGGGGAAACCTATAAGGGACACAAAGACGACGGGGCCCATGTATTCAAAGGCCTCACACCCAGGACAAGAATCATCTTCGGCGAAGGGGGCCATGCCTACGTATACCTCATCTACGGCATGTATACCTGCCTCAACTTCGTCTGCGGCCATGAAGGTGAGTCCGGCTCCGTCCTTATCCGCGCCCTGGAACCACTGGAAGGCCTGGACCTCATGAAAAAAAGAAGAAACCAGACTAAGGAAAAGCTCCTTACCTCTGGTCCTGGCCGCCTCACCCAGGCCATGGGCATAGACATGACCTTTTACGGTATGGATCTCACCGGAGAAACCCTTTACGTGGAAAGCAGAGAAGATGGCCCCTGGCCTGTTGAAGCGACAAAAAGGAAAAACATAGACTACGCCACTTATGGCAAAGACTTTCCCTGGCGATTCCTGCTGAAGGGAAATCCCTATATATCCAAATAAAAAAAGGCTGTGAAAAGATGGAAATCATTTCTTCACAGCCTCTTTTTATGGTGAGAGATATGAAACTGTCAGCAGGTAGAGGAGGAGTGGCATCCGAAAACGCTCCCTAGACTTCTTTTATTTCGTCAGATACTTCCGGTTGACCTCATTTCTCTTTTCCACCGGCAGTTTCATATAATGGGGATCCATGGCGCTGACCCAGGAGCCGTAGGCCGGATTGGGAAGGACGATGAAGCGGGTGCCGAAGTCCTTTGCGCTGGTATCTATGATATGCTGCCGCTCTGCTAAAGATTTTCCTTTAACTCCCAGAGGGAAATCACCTGCATTATCGCCCAGGTAGAGAAGAACCTGGTGAGATTTCTCTATCTTTGCAAAACGGGGCATTTTATCACTGTTTTTCGTAAAGAGAAGGACATGATTCCTGTCGGCAGAAGGAAATCCCAGAGTTTTCAGATTGTCTATGGTCACATCCAGATTATCCGGCTTGTACCGGTTGGATACATAGAAAATCTCCACTCCCCTGGCAGATACCTGCTTTAAGAAATCCAGAGCGCCGGGCATGGCGGCAGATTTTCCTTCATGTACCCGGTCATGCCACCACCACCCGTCCCAGTACCCCTTTCCCCGGGATGCATAGGTGCCCATGGCGCGGGTATTATCCAGCACCGTCTCATCACAGTCGAGAATGATGGCAAAGGGCTTGTGACGGGAAGGGGTCTCCTTCATGGCCTTGTCCAGAGAAGAAAGAGCCGTATTATAGGCTTGATAGCAGAGAGCCCGGTACTCTGCAGAAGTGCGCATCCACAAAAGCCCCATGGTCTCCTGCTCCGCCAGCTGACGGGAAGAAGCAGCACGGGAAAGACTGGTCTCGTAATCGGCGGAAACCTCTCCAGTACACAGGCAGGATGCAGAAAGCGAAAGAGCCGCAGCAAACATAAGAATTTGACGTTTCATGGGAACCTCCTGAAAAAATATACTACTTATCATACCATAAAAAACCTTTGCTGAAATAAAAAAGGCAGCACAAAAACACGGATACCTATCCGTGCCAGTCAGTATTGCGAGACTCTTGGAATCAGGCGGCAGCGCTAAACCGCAGGAAAAAACTGCGTCAACCCTGCTCTTGTCGTCCGGGAATGCGGGCTCATGCTGCAAGGGATGGTATCCGTGTTTTCGATTGGTTGTGAAGCTTTTTACGAATCTGCAGAATCCGTTCCTATTTCCCCGGGCCCCGGGAAATAGTGGAGAAAAATCAGGAGCCTGTATACAGGAATTCTTGATTTCCCTGCTGCCAAAGCTGCATTCCGGCCGGAATATTCGCGACATACATGACAGATTGGGACATAGAATCCTCCATGGAGTTTCCTGATTTCCTTCTCCATACATTTATATTGCATAAGCCCCTCATTTTTACAACCTCCCTCAAAAGATTTGTTATAAAAAGCAGATACAGCTTCTATGCAGAGAATTTGCTCTGTCCCAGATGGCAAGTGGAGCGGAAGGAAAGAACGCAGCGCAGATTCCTTTCACAGAAAGGAGCTCCGCGTCAGCGGTGAGATCAGGGTTGAGAAAAAAATTCAAAATTTTTTCTCCGGGGGGGCAAAAAATCAAACCTTCTGCGATGTTAGTATCAGAGGGATGAAAAGACCTCATGAGATGATGAATCCCATCTTCAAATGCCTTTTTCCACATCCGCGGTAGAGAAGAGGGCAGGGGAGAAGGGAAACGTCAGGAAATTTCTCTTTTCACCCTCACTTCTCCTAAAGCTGGCCGGCAATAAACAGAAGCAAATGCAGGATAAAAAAGGAAGACAGAAAAGCAATAAGGAAGAGCGCTCGCAGGACTTTCCTCTCTTTAGCGACAAGTATCGAGCAGCACCCATGTATTGTGGGAGAGCCAAGGCGCGGACGCCGTATCTACTGGTTGAACTTACCTGGAGACTCCCCTGATAGGCTTTTCTGTTTTTTGCGTGGCGGCAGGAATAGGCTGGGAGGGCTTCATCCATGTTTGTATTTTGCTTATGGGAGACTTACATCCGTGATTTCTTGAGTTGCGTATAATTTTTATCGGTGTTAAAATGAAAAAATCTTTTGAGCCTCATTTCATCATGGCCGTATGCTGTATAAAGGAGGAGCCTATGAGAATAGACCGTATTGATGTCATCCGCGTATTAAATCCATTTAAGCATCCTTTCCAGACCAGTTTTACTAAATTTGAGAACAGGGATGCACTTCTGGTAAAGGTGTACTCTGAAGGTTTGATTGGCTGGGGGGAATGCAAGGCCTTCTACGGTCCTTTTTATAACCCCGAGGATAATGGAACCGTATTTCATATTCTGAAGGATTTCATCATTCCCGGCATTCTCCATCAAGAAGTGGAAAGTCCGGCTGCCTTTATGGAAAAGTTTGCATATATTAAAGGAAATCGGCTGGCTAAGGCGGCTGTGGAAAATGCGCTTTGGGAGCTCATGGTGCAGAGGACCGGCAAGTCTCTGAAGACACTGCTGGGCGGAACTCAGAAGGAAATCAAGGTAGGCGTTTCTTTGGGGATTGAAAAGGATATTAATGTCCTTTTCAAAGAAATCGAACATTATCTGGAGCAGGGATATCATCGCACAAAGATTAAAATTCATCCCGGCCGTGATATTGAGGTGGTGAAGGCTATCAGAAAGGAGTTTGGTGACATCCCTCTCACTGTAGATGCCAATTCTGCCTATACCTTGAAGGATATCGATCTGTTCCGCGCCATGGATGAATACCACCTCCAGTATATTGAGCAGCCTTTAGGTGAGGAAGATATTGTGGACCATGCAGCGCTGCAGAAGGCTATTGAGACGCCGGTGTGTCTTGACGAAAGTATCGTATCCTATGAGGCGGCTGAGGCAGCTATCCGGCTGGGAAGCTGCAAGGTGATTAACATCAAGTCCAGCCGCTGCGGCGGGGTGTATGAAGGGAAACGGATTCATGATCTCTGCGTGGCTCATGGCATTCCCGTATGGTGCGGTGGTATGACGGAACTTGGCATCGGCCGGGCGCAGAATGTGTCCTTTGCCAGTCTGCCGGGCTTTACAGAACTGGCCCATGATGTAGCAGCGGCTAATCGTTATTTCGAGGAGGACATTACCAATCCAATGGTGGATATTACGGACCGCTGCACTATTATTGTGCCGGATGAGGAAAATGGCATTCGCTATGACGTGGACGAAAAGCAGATCGATAAGATGGAAGCAGGACATTGGATTTTTAAATAAAGCAGAGCAGGTATAAAAAAACCTGAAGACTGACCATGGATGGCAGCCTTCAGGTTTTTTATTTTTTCATGTGCTGTTTGGGCTCAAAGAGGATTTCGATAATGCGGCTGGGCCGTCCTGTTTTGTCCTTGAACTGGCGACCCACGTCCTGGGCCAGGTGATGATCCATGAGTTTACAGAGGATGCGGTTCATCGTTCTGGGGGTAACACCGATAATGTCTGCCAGCTCGGAGGCGGTAAACCGCTGGCGTCCGGTATCCCGGCAGGCCTGATACAGATTGGAAATAATGCGTGCGCTTACTTTTGATTTTTTTGAAAGGTAAAGGAACTGCTCATCAATGGGCCGTTCTTTCTTTTCCTGAAGATCCTGGTCATTGGATGACATGGGAATCGGGGAGAAAAGGGCTTTGCCTATGAGGAATGCTCTGTTTCCGCCGGACCTGGAGGCATGCTCCAACGCGCGGAAGGCATGGTAGCAGGCTTCAGCCGGATTCAAACCATAGCCTATGCCGATTGACAGGGTAAAGGCGGTAGTCTCAGCAATGTTTCTCAGCAGGGGCAGACGCTGGAAATGATTGGTGCTGTTTTCTATATCCTTGGCAGTTGTAAATAGAAGATAATTGGCCGGCGGCTGTTCAATGCAGGCCGCATTGATATGATGGGCGGCCCGGTAAATTTCCTTTGTGACGGCCAGTTTTTCTACAGAAAGCCGGTATGCATTATTATCCGGCAGGTTATCATCGGGGTTGTCAATCTGAATGGCGATGACAGCGGTCTGGCTGTTCTGGGTGAGATGGAGTTCATGGGACAGGACCAGCCGCTGGATTCCGTTGCGAATATCATCAAAGGAAGGCTGAAGAATATAAACGGGGACGCCTTTGGCATGAAGGATTTCCCTAACTTTGTAATACATGGTGATACAGAATTTGATTTTCCCTTGACGGTAGAGTTTTTCTATCCGATTAGCAGCCTGAATGAGGAGCCCTTCGCTGTAGGCGGGCAGGTGGATGATTTCCAGGGAGATTTCTTCCGGCGCAAACCCGATTTCATGAAAGGCCTGGAGAAAGAATTTTTCATTGTTGAGGTCGGTGGCAATATGCATGGGAAAACCGGCGACTTCTGCCCGAAAAAGAAGACGGAGGAGGGCGGAGGAAGAACGAGGGATGGTGAGCCATTCAGAGGAATGGGGGATTGCCTTTTCCGCATACCGCCGGGCGGTGTCACCTAGAAAGAGGAAGCTGTCCACTTGATTTTGCTTTCCTGACAGATTGTCGGGAATATCCATAATGGAGTCATAGGGGAAAGGAATGGCTTCTATTTCGGGAAATTCTTTTCTGAGGAAAGATATGATTTCATTAACAATTTCTCTTGGAACAACGATACCGATTTGCATAAGGTCTCCTTTGGGACAGAATAAAGGTCTATTAAGGACATTACACTTTCTTTATGATAGGCGTAAATGGGAGAAAAGTAAATAGGAGGTACGCCGGAATTGGATTGGGGCAATGCTCCGGCAATGAGGCCTGTGATACTGCTGGTATCGGACTCATTTTTGTAAGAAAAAGATTTGGGAGTAGTGCAGGAGGTATTGTTATGAGTTGGTTAAAGAAGCTGCAAAGTGAAAACAAGTATGTGGTGTTTTTCTTTCTGTATATAGGGTTTTGTATATCCTATATCGACCGTTCCGCCATTGGTCTATCTCTGCCATCAATTTCAAAAGAGTTTAATCTGGCACCTACAGAAATGGGCGTGGTTATCAGTGCTTTTTTCATCGGGTATTCTATCATGCAGATTCCTGGTGGCTGGTTAGCAGATCATTTGGGAAGTAAAACGGTGATTCTTGTAGCCATGACCCTGTGGTCTATTTTTACCTTTACTACCGGTCATGCATCTACGCTGGCAGGTCTGCTTTTCCTGCGTTTTGTTTTTGGCCTCTGTGAAGGGCCCTATGCCGGTTCCTGCTATCGTGCTATTGCGGAATATTTTCCAAGAGAGCTTCGCCCTGCCTTCGCAACTGGTATTCTTTCCTCTAACTATATTGGTTCTGCCATTGCACCGGTAATTATTGTTCCTCTGATTCTCTGGTTTGGCTGGAGAGGTATGTTCCAGATTTTGGGTGTTATCGGCCTGGTTTATGTTTTCTTTTATGCTCTCTTTGTTAAACAGACGAAACCTAAGGAAGAAAAGGCGGCAGATAAGGGAAATAAGACGAAGCACTTCCTTCATTTGATGAAATATTCCATGATTTGGAAGCTGGTTCTCTGCGCATTCTGTATTTCCTGCATTAACAAGGGTCTGGATGCATGGATGCCGACTTATCTGATTGCTGAACGGGGAATCAATCTGAAGGCTGTAGGTTATCTGACACCTATCCCCTTTATTGCCTCTTTCCTTTCTACGGCTATTTGCGGATGGGTCATGAATAAGTATTTTGATAAAAAAGAACATTACATGATTGTCATCTGCGCTGCAATGACTGCTATTTTCCTGTATTTCATGTATAATGCGGAAACCATTATGTGGGTTGTGATTTTTCAGTGCGGAGTGTATTTCTTTAAGGCATGTATTATGGGAACTGCCGTGGCTATCGTATTGAAGATTGTCACTGGCAGCATTTCGGGATCTGCCACTACATTAATCAATATGGGTGGGCAGGTAGCCGGATTTATTTCGCCAATGGTTATGGGCTATCTTGTATATGCATTCAATGGTTCTTTCAATGCTGTGTTCTATTACCTCATGGGGGTAGCAACGCTCTGTGCAGTCAGCGCATTCCTCATTCCCAAGAGAAAAGAAGATATGCTTGATGTGGGAGAAGATGAATGATGAACAGACACAGGCACTATAGCCGATGTCTTCATTATATATAGTTTATGTAATTTATATATAGTTTATGTAATTTATGTGATTCCTTGCAGGAGGTATATGATGAAAATTTCTAAAGTCGTTATCCGTAGAATGAGTTTGGATTTCAAAGTGCCATTCCGAACCAGTTTTGGACTGAATACGAGAAAGGACTTCTCCATTGTAGAGCTTCATGACAGTGATGGCAACGTAGGCTGCGGTGCATGCTCCGCATTCTGGCGGCCCTGGTATAATGAGGAAACTACGGAAGGAGCTCTGTTCGTTATCAAGGAGTTCCTCGTCCCATCCCTCTTTGACGCCGGTGATTTCAAAGATCCGGAATGGTTTTTCGACCATACTTCCTGGATAAGGAGAAACCGTATGGCCAGAGCTTCTGTAGACTGCGCTCTTTGGGAACTCTATTCCAAGGAACTTGGGATTCCGGAATATAAAGCATTAGGCGGCGTGCGGAATGAAATAGAAGCTGGTGTTTCTCTTGGCATTGAAGATACGCCGGATAAGCTGCTGAAAACTATCGAGAAGTATATGAATCAGGGATATCGCCGCGTGAAATGCAAAATCAAACCGGGGTATGATATTCAATACATGCGGGCAGTCAGGAAAGAATTCGGAGATATCATGCTTATGGTAGATGCCAATTCGGCCTATACTTTGAATGACATTGATCTTTTTAAAGAAATGGATGAATTGGGGCTTCTCATGATTGAACAGCCTCTGGCTTCTGATGATATCGTGGATCACCGTCATCTGCAGGCAGCTATCAAGACACCAATCTGCCTGGATGAAAGCATTGACAGCGTGGATGATGCCAGAAGAGCTATCGAACTGGGGAGCTGTCGGATCATCAATATCAAGGTAGCCCGTGTAGGCGGCCTGACAGAAGCCAGAAGAATCCAGAAACTGGCAGGAGAAAAAGGCGTCTATTCCTGGTGCGGCGGCATGGTAGATGACGGTGTGGCCAGAGGGCACAATATGGCGGTAGCAACCCTTCCCTATTATCGCTACCCAAACGATATTCCTGGAAGCGACCGTTACTATGCCGATGATATCGTCACACCTTCCACTTATATTGATTCCCATGCGAAAATCCAGCTTCCTGACCTTCCGGGTACAGGATTTGAATTGAACAGGGATGTAGTGGAAAAACATACCATTGAAAAGTGGGAATTTACAAAATGATGGATAAGGAAACAGTCGTCAACGCAATCAATGAAATGGAACCGGCCATGCTGCAGACTTGGCAGAAACTGGTGGACCGGGACTGCGGACCGGATGATAAAGCCGGTGTAGATGCGGTAGGAAGGGATGTGCAGCATTTTCTGGAGCCCCTGGGATTTCATGTCCGTTTCCACACCTACGAAAAAGCAGGCAATATGCTTGTGGCAGAATATGGAGATATGACGAGGCCCTTTATTATATTGACTGGTCATATGGACACTGTTTTTGCAAAGGGAACTGCAGCAGAACGGTCTTTCCAAATCACCGGCGACAAAGTAACCGGACCCGGAGTTCTTGATATGAAGGGCGGTCTTACCATTCTTCTCCATGTGGTGAAGCTTCTCATCAGCCAGGGATATGACCGGTATCCCATCAAAATCATTCTGGCAGGAGATGAAGAAACAGGTCACAGAAATTCTAACGGCGGGAAAGACTATATGGAAGAGGCTAAAGGTGCTCTCATGGGATTCAATCTGGAAACCGGATTTCCCGACAATGGCATTGTGATAGAAAGAAAAGGGGTGGCCCAGTACCAATTCGACGTTGACGGTATTGGTGCCCATGCCGGCAATAATCCAAAAGACGGCAGGAGTGCGGTTATAGAGTTATGTCACAAGGCCCTGGATATGGAAAGTCTTACGGATTATGAAGAAGGCACTACAGTCAATGTGGGCGTTTTTTCCGGCGGTACCGTAGCCAATGCTATACCGGAACATGCATCCTGCAGGGTGGATGTGCGATATTCCAGGGAAGAGGGAATCGAAAAGGTAGAGAAGGCATTCAGAGAGATTGCGGCGAAGACCTATGTACAGGGGACTAAGACCCATGTGCAGTGCCTGGTGAAAGTATCTTCCATGGAAAGACTTCCTGCTTCTGAAACTTTATTTCATAGAGCGGAAAAAATTGCAAAGGAATGGAACCTGCCCGACATGAAAGCCATTGCCGTAGGAGGAGGCAGCGACTCCGCCTATCTGACCAGAGCCGGCATTCCTACCCTATGCGCCCTGGGTGTGAAAGGGGAATTCAACCATACTGTCCGCGAATGGGCAGATAAAAAATCCTTAACAGAGAGAGCCAAACTGCTGGCTGCCCTGCTTTTACAGTTATAACAGGAGAAAATGAATGGATACTAGAGATAAGGCATATCAGTGGATTGATGAACATAAGGATGAAATGATCTCCCTGTGGAAGGAAATGGTGACCATTGATTCCGGCATTGGTGTCAAGGAAGGCGGCATGGCCATGGGTAATCTCTGTGCTGGAATTCTAGAAGAGTTGGGATTTTCCATCCGCCGGGTATCCTATGAAAAATGCGGGGACACCATTATCGGTGAACGGGGAGATATGACAAAGCCCTTCACCATTCTTATGGGACATATGGATACTGTGTTCTTTAAAGGGGAACCTGAGAAAAGACCTTTTACCATCAAAGACGGAAAGGCTTATGGACCAGGGGTCCTTGATATGAAGGGCGGAGTGACCATTCTTCTTTCTACTTTGCAGGCACTTCATGAAGCAGGATTTGAAGATTTTCCATGCAAGGTCATTTTGGATGCCGATGAAGAACCGGCCCACGCATTTTCCAATGCATCGGAAGTCATTCAGAAAGAAGCGGAAGGAGCCAAATGTGCCTTCAATTTTGAAACCGGCTTTACCGACCATAGTCTGGTGGTACAGCGTAAAGGATGCTGGCGTTTCTTCATCGAAACTTTCGGACGCGGGTGCCATGTAGGTAATGATCCTGAAAATGGAAGAAGTGCGATTCTGGAAATGGCACATAAGATTATTGAAATAGAAAAACTGACAGATTATTCAAAACAGTATAATGTAAATGTAGGAACTATTGAAGGTGGTACGGTAGCCAATGCAGCACCGGCTTACTGCAAAGTGGAATGTGATTTCCGTTATACTCATCCGGAAGATCTGCCGATACTCAGGAAGAAAGTGGATGAAGTTTGCAGCCGTCAGTATGTTCCGGATACCATCACCAAGGTATCTGACAGCGTGGGATTTGCTACTATGACAAGGCTTCCTGGAAATTTAGAGCTTTTGAAAATAGCGCAGGAAGTAGCAGAGGAAAGCGGATTCCCAAAGCCGGAAGCCAGGCTTTGCGGCGGGGGCTCTGATGCCGCTTACACCACGGCTATGGGTGTACCAACACTCTGTGCTGTAGGTGTGGAAGGTGCCAGGAACCATACAGTAGAGGAATGGGCTGACGTAGACAGCCTTTTCCGCAGAGCTAAACAGATGGCAGGTATTCTGATGAAAGTGAATGGAGCTAGATAATCGTTGATGAGTGAATTTCGATTCGGAGTTCATCTACCGGACTAGACATTTTCCCATTTCCCCTCTTGACATTTCCTGTCCCCGGTGCTACAGTATTCACAACAAAACGATGAAGAAAAGAGTAGGCATTCTGATGACGGCCAAGCGAGTCCGGAGAGTGAAAGCGGACACGGATAAGGTGCTGAAGTGCATTTCTGAGTTAGGCAGGCTGAACAGCAGTAGGCTTTCCCGGGAGCTCCCGATACAGGGTCAGGGTTTGATAGAACCTTTAAAGGTATGTCCGGTGACGGACGTATGAAATTGGGTGGAAACACGAAGCGCAGGCTCTCGTCCCTTAGGGACGGGAGCTTTTTGATTTCAAAAAAGAAGGGATGAGAAGGAATGGGCAGACTGATTGCTAAGAAACTGAACGAGCTGGAATGGGGTCTGGCAGGCTGCCTGCTGTTCCTGGGTATCTCTTCTCCGGCGTTTCACCAGTTTTACAGGAAGTAAGGCCATATCTGACAGGGATCGGAAGGGCTTCACCGGTAAGTAAAGAACGGGTACAAGGACTCGATTCGAAGAAGCTCTATGACTCTGATCAGGGACATAGGGAGCAGGACCTTTGAGGCCTGCATCCGATGCCGGGCGGGACATGACCGGCTTATGATTCATAGTTTCATAGTATGAGTTTACAGGCAATGATGAAGGAGAGTACCTTCCAGGGAAAAGCGAGTCCGGATGGTGGAAGCGGACAGGGGAGGGGAAGTGCATTTCGGAGTCCAGAGGTTGAAGATAGTAGGCCCTGCGGGAGACGCCCGTTATAGCGCAGGGGTACAGGAAACAGGGTTTCCGGACGTACTTTGTAAGGCCATGAAGGCGACTTTATGGTGAAATTGGGTGGAAGCACGAGGTTCTCGTCCCTTTGGGGACGGGGCCTTTTTGTTTTCTACGGGAGGATGAAATGGCTACAGAAGCAGGAACGGCAGGTGTCCTGAAGGACACGAAGGAAAGGAATGTGATATGTATGAAGAAGAAAGAATGGATCCTTCTTTCTTTGCCTGTAATTTCAATTTTAGTGACAGGGGCAGTGGATGTGCTGGTGAAAAGGAGTCTGCAGCAGATGAAGATGCCGCAGCCTTATCTCCTGTATTTTCTTGGTCTGTGCCTTGTGGTGTATCTGGCTTTCGGAGCCGCCTCTCTTTTCTCGGTGCAGACGAGAAAGCAGGTGGTGTACATGGCTCCCTTCTATGCCATGCTGGCCCAGCTGTTGGACGGGCTGAATCTGGCGACAGCGAAGCTTGCGCTGCTGCCGGTGATTTATTTCCCGGCGCCGGACAGGATTCTGCAGGTCTTTGTGAAGGATTTTAATCTGCTTCTTTCCTGCATTGCCTATTCTTATTCTCTTCTGGCTATCAGCTGGATACTGGGGGTATCGGTGGGCATTGCCACTGGTGCCTGGCTTGGATTTTCCAAACGGGCTGACTACTGGCTGTGGCCTTTCATCAAGGCTCTCGGGCCTATCCCTCCGGTGGCGTGGATTCCGCTGGCCCTGGTGATTTTCCCTACCATGTACAGCGGCAGTGTGTTCCTTATTTTTCTCTCTATCTGGTTCCCTACCGCTTCTCTGACGCTGGCAGGTATCCGGAATGTGAATAAGTCTTATTTTGAAGTGGCTGAGACTTTGGGGGCCAGCCACTGGGACCAGGTTTTCCGTGTAGCCATTCCGGCAGCCATGCCTGATATTTTTATGGGCGTCTTCACTGGTACCTGCATGAGCTTCGTAGTGCTGGTAACGGCGGAAATGATGGGGGCCAAGTATGGCCTGGGCTGGTATGTGAACTGGCAGAAGGAAATGATGGCTTATTCCAATGTGTATGCGGGGCTCATCCTCATTGCAGGCAGCTTCTGCCTTTTCATGGAGCTCATGTTTAAGCTGAGAAACCGGGTGCTGGCATGGCAGAAAGGGGTTATTAAATGGTAGAGGAAGGACATATTATCATCGACGGGGTATCCAAAAGTTTTGATGATGCCAATACTGCCGGCGGCAGGCAGGTGATTCTTTCCGGTATTTCTCTGGATATTGCTCCGGGGTCCTTTACTTCTTTTATCGGTCCTTCAGGATGCGGGAAATCTACACTGCTGCGCATTATTTCCGGTTTCCTTGTCCCCGATGCGGGACAGGTGGAAGTGGATGGAAAGAAAGTGGAAGGACCAGGCGTGGACCGGGGCTTCATGTTCCAGGACCATGTACTTTTTCCCTGGCTTTCCATTTATGACAATATTGCCTTCGGCCTGAAGGTGCAGGGCACTTATGAAAAGAGGAAAGATGATGTAGAACAGATTATTCATCAGGTGGGCCTTGAAGGGTATGAGGACCATTTTCCTTACCAGGTGTCCGGCGGCATGCAGCAGAGGGCGTCTCTGGCAAGGGCGCTCATCGGCCATCCAAAGATTCTTCTTCTCGATGAACCGCTGGGGGCACTGGATGCTTTCACCCGCATGACCATGCAGGAGGAAATCCGGAAGGTGTGGGAAAAGAGTCACACCACCATGATCATGGTAACCCACGATATCGAAGAAGCGGTATACATGGCCCAGAAGGTGGTGGTGCTCTCGTCTCATCCCGGCAGGGTAATCAAGGAGATACCCATTGAGCTTACAAGGCCGATGGACAGGGAGTCGCCCATATTCACAGCGTATAAGACAGAAATTCTGAAGGCCCTTCATTATGGGGAAAATGGGCTGCCGGAAGAGGTTGTTTCATAAGGGGGAAGTATGGAGAATCGTTTCTTACCAAGCTATACCATAGGTCCTGATGCCTATGATGAAATCCCTGCGGTATGCAGGAAATTCGGAAAGACAGCAGTCATTATCGGCGGAAATAAGGCAAGGAATGCGGCGGAGCCGCTGATCCGAAAAGCAGTGGAGGGGAAGATTTCCATAACAGGAAGTTTCCTCTATGGTGATGATGCCACTTTTGAAAATGCAGAAAAACTCATGGAAATCCCGGAGATCCGGGAAGCGGATATGATATTTGCCGTAGGTGGAGGCAGGGCCTGTGATACAGCCAAGTATACGGCAGAAAAACTGGATAAACCCATTTTCACGTTCCCCACCCTGGCCTCCAACTGTGCCTCTGTAACGGCGGTATCGGTGATTTATTATCCCGACCATACGTACCGGGCCAACTGGTACAGGAGCCGGCCGCCTTTCCATACATTTATCAATACCCGGGTGCTGCTCCATTCCCCCAGGGAATACTTCTGGGCAGGCATAGGGGATGCGCTGTCCAAGGAATATGAGGTGCTTTTTAATTCCCGGGGAGACAGGCTGACCTTTTTGGAAACCCTGGGCGTGCGGCTGGCAGGCAGCTGTTCCGATGGCCTTCTGGATATGGGAGAAAAAGCGCTTTCTGATTTTGATCAGAAGCTGGACAGTGAAGAATTCCGCTTCGTAGTGCAGAATATCATAATTTCCACAGGTCTTATTTCCAACTGTGTGCCGGTCATTTACAACTCCAGCCTGGCCCATGCCATTTACAACAGCCATAACCAGGTACCCCACAAGGGACATCATCTCCACGGGGCGGTGGTGTGCTACGGCACCCTGGTGCTTCTGACTCTGGACGGGCAGAAGGAAGAAAGGGACAGAATGCTTGCCTTTACCAAGAAAACGGCCCTGCCCCACAGGCTGGAAGATATTGGCATAGACAGGAAGGACGCTTCGGCACTGGCAGCATATGCTCTGGAAAAGCCGGATGTCAAACATGTACCCTATGAAATCAGAAAGGACGAAATCCTAAAAGCCATGGATGAATTGGAGGGACTGTAATGGATGTAAAGCAGAAAATCAATGCAGCCATAGTGACTCTGGTCCTGCTTGCCGCATCCAGCTTGGGCCTTGCCTACGAAGTTTACGCCGCCGGCCAGCAGCCGGTGCATCATATGACCTATGAAGAGGCAGTCAGGGCCACGGAAAAGGACTGTTGCAAGTAGCAGGCTGGTGGCTGGCACTGGCGGGTTGCCGTATTGTCATTACGATTGCAGCGGAGGGATGTGGAAAATTCCACACTCCCATGGAAGGGGCGGCCATGAAGCAGAAAATTTCTTGCTTCAGCCTGTCAATAGCGCTCATATATCCGTTTTCATATGGACAGGCAGCCCTGCTGGAGATGATGATGGAGGCAGCATACAATTATGCGAAAAGCAAATTGACAATGCTGACTGCTGCCAGCTTTAAGTGAGGAATCCTGGTTCCATAGGTTTTATCTGTTTCGCATATTTCGTCTCCAATGGAGTCATGGCGGCATGAAACCGCCTCTCATATACAAAAAGGAAGGGGAAGATGAATCATGATGATTTCTGGGAAAGTCAAAGCAGCCGCTGCTGCAGTGGCCCTGTTTTCCGTACTCGGTCTGGCAGGCTGCGGGGAAAGCGGGAAACCTGCTGCATCCACTGCTGCTGCCAAGGTGGACAATGTGAAGGTGAAGGTAGGCTATTCGCCTTCTCTCTGCCAGGCGCCGATTTTCGTGGCCTATGAAAAGGGCTATTTCAAGGATGCCGGCCTGGATCCGGAGCTGGTAAAGGTGGATGGGGCCACAGCCAATGAGTCCCTGGGCTCAGGCAAGGTGGATATGGAAATCACCTTGGTGAGCAAAACCATTCATCCGTTGCAGAACGGTCTTCCTGTCAAGGGGACCACGGGCGTCCATTTTGGCTGCGTGAGGGCTATCACCCGTCCGGACTCCGGCATTAAGGATGTGAAGGACCTGAAGGGAAAACGGATCGGTGTGGCCGGACTGGCTGATACAGGTACCGTTATCATCCAGCGGGCTCTGAAGCATGAAGGTATCGGAGTGACACCGGACAACATGGAAGTGGAATTTGTGGTGGTGGACAGAAACTCCCTGCCCCAGGCTCTTTCTTCCGGCCAGGTGGATGCCATCGTCATGACGGACCCGGTAGGCTATATTGCACAGAAGGAATACGGCTATGTGCCGGTGCTGGATACAGCCACTTCCAAGGGCTGGAAGGATGAGTACTGCTGCGACCTGGTGGTGACGAATCAGTTCATTGAGAAGAACCAGGCCGCGGCCAAAGCATTGACTGAGGCTATTCAGAAGGGCTCCCTCTATATTAAGCAGCACCCGGAAGAGGCTGCCAAAATGCTTATTGAAAAGAAATATGTGAACGGCGATGAAAAAGAATACGCCGAACTTTTGAAATCTTATAACTATACCCCATCCGTCCAGGGCGGCTATGACGCCATCAAGGCGGCAGCAAAAGACCTGTCGGATCTGGGCCTTGTGAATCAGCTTGACGCCAAGGAATTTGCGGATAATGCCTACTATTTCTTTGACGGCTATCAGGATGTAAAGAGCCTGTAATGAATCTGGGGGATTAGATGGCAGGCGGCTGCCCTAAAGGAATACTAGAACGCCGGTTTACCAGTTCACTATCCCACTATTTCCCAAACAGGCCTTGCATAAATATACCGTATGGACACAAAATCATCGCCATACGAAGAGGAGGAACAGCATGAATAAACATTGGAAATCATTAGCAGCATTGGCATTGGTCAGCGTACTGGGAGTGGCCGGATGCGGCGGCACCCAGACAGCGGGAAGCAGCGCTAAAAGTGCTTCTGCTGCAGCAGAAGACAAGACAAATATGAGGGTGGCCTACTCTCCTTCCCTCTGCGAAGCATCTACTGTGGTAGCCTATGAAAAAGGCTTCTTCAAAGAAGAAGGCATTAATCCGGAAATGATTAATATCCAGGGTGCCAGCGAGACGGAAGCTCTGGGAACCGATAAAGTAGACGGCATGCAGACCCTGGTTTCCAAAATTATCCAGCCTATCCAGAACGGCCTGCCGGTAAAGCTCACTGCCGGCCTCCATACAGGCTGCGTCCGCATCGTGACCCGTCCTGACACTGGCATTAAAGACGTGAAAGGTCTGAAAGGCAAGAAAATCGGCGTATCCGGTCTGGCTGATACAGCCACTGTCATTGCCCAGCGTGCCCTCCATACCGATGGCATCGGCGTGACTCCGGATAACATGGAAGTGGAATTCGTAGTGGTTGAAAGAAACTCCCTGCCCCAGGCTCTGAAATCGGGCCAGGTAGATGCCATTGCCATGACGGATCCCGTAGGCGCTATTGCCATGAAGGAATACGGCTTCACCTCGGTTCTGGATACCGCCAAATCTCCGGAATTCAAGGATGAATACTGCTGCTCCGCAATCCTCACCGCTAAATTCGTACAGGAACATCCGGATCTGGCCAAAGGTTACACCAGAGCTGTCATGAAAGGCGCTCTCTATGTATCCAAACATCCTGACGAAGTAGCCCAGATGCTCCATGATAAGAACTACGTATCCGGTGATGTGGCTCTCAATGCAGAACTGCTGAAATCCTACAACTACGTACCTTCTGTTCAGGGCGGTTATGACGCCATCGAAAGGGCTGCCACCCAGCTGGAAGAAATCGGCATCGTCCATGACGTAAACGCCAAGGCCCTGGCAGATGGAGCTTTCCAGCGCTTTGACGGACTGGAAGATACGCCCAGCCTCTGATATGACAGGCCTTTAGCATGAAGGTGTAGAGGGGGGAGGTTGAGTTTGCTGACGCGGGGGCAAGTTTCCCGGTAGGAACCTTTACAAAATGGTGGGGCACCATCTGTATAAAACCAGAGAACCGTGCCTTTGGAGCGATGAAAATCCAGCTGCCCTTACGGGCGCATCCTGAATTTATGGTTTTCGCTGCCGCTGACAGGTGTCATGCAGCTCATGGTTCGCCGGGATGATACTGCCCCTTCTGACCTTCAGTGACCAAAGGGAGCTCCCTCCATCATAGGTTTGAGAAATTAAAAAAAGTCCCTTGACAAGATTTCTAAATCATGATAAAGTACGTACAACAAAACGATGAAGAAAAGAGTAGGCATTCTGATGACGGCCAAGCGAGTCCGGAGAGTGAAAGCGGACACGGATAAGGTGCTGAAGTGCATTTCTGAGTTAGGCAGGCTGAACTGTAGTAGGTCTTCCCGGGAACTCCCGATACAGAGTCAGGGTTTGATAGAACCTTTTAAGGTATGTCCGGCGACGGGCATATGAAATTGGGTGGAAACACGAAGCTTAGGCTCTCGTCCCTTAGGGGACGGGAGCTTTTTGATTTCAAGAAAGAAAGGATGAAAAGGAATGGGCAGACTGATTGCTAAGAAACTGAACGAACTGGAATGGGGTCTGGCAGGCTGCCTGCTGTTTCTGGGCATCTCTTCTCCGGCGTTTCACCAGTTTTACAAGAAGTAAGGTTACATACTGACAGGGATCAGACAGGTTTCGCCAGGTTCTGGCAGAACGGGTACAGGAACTCGATTCGCAGAAACCTTAAGACCTTGAGCAGAAGAATAGGAACAGGACCTGAAGGGCCTGTATCCACCATGTCCCGGGCCGAACCGGCCCGGGGACATATTTTCATAACAGGCGATGATGAAAAGAGTACCTTTCTGAAAACGGAAAAGCGAGTCCGGACAGTGGAAGCGGATACGGATAAGAAGGGGAAGTGCATTTCAGAGCTGCAGGATTGAAAAAAGTAGGTCCTGCCGGGCGGCCCGATACAGCCAAAGGCACTGACTGGTGCCGCTGAGACTGGCCTGTGAAAGGCCGGTGAAATTGGGTGGAATCACGAGACCTCGTCCCTTTGGATGAGGTCTTTTTTATATACAGGAGGTCTAAGCCATGAATGGAAACCGCCGATGTCAGAGGGAAATCCCTTAACCAAAGAAAATAAGAAACTTTAATTTATAACAGGAGACATCATATGACAGCAAGCAGAAGAGATTTAATCGCAAAGGTTTTCAATAATGAAAAAGCAGACCGCGTGCCAGTGGGATTCTGGCACCATTTCCTGGGAGATGAGGTAGGTGCTGATGCCTTTGCCCATCCGGAACTGACGGACAAGGTGCTGGCAGGGCAGGCTGATTTTTACAAAGCCTTCCAGCCGGACCTCATCAAAATCATGACTGACGGATATTTTGGTTATCCAATCGATGAGCTGAAGAAACCGGTTTCCTCTCCTTTGGATTTGAAGGATATCAAACCTCTGGGCCGGGATTCGGACTGGTTCCGCTTCCAGATCGGCTATGCCAGAAAGCTGGTTTCCCTTTATGGAAAGGAAGTACCTCTTTTCTACAATCTCTTCGCAGTGCCCAGGACCATTGAATTTATGCAGGCTTCTCTGGGCCATCCTGTGGATATTGCATCCTGGATTCAGGATTACCCGGAAGAAACGGCCCATGTATTCGACGTAATTTCCAAAGATTACGCGGAACTGGCAAAGGCCCTCATTGAAGAAGGCGGCGTGGACGGCATTTATCTTTCCGTCAACAATATCAGTTATGACCGGCTTACCGAAGACATTTACGAAAAGCAGGTGGCACCTTATGAGGTAAGGATTCTGGAGGCGGCCAATGAAGCCGGCGGCAGCAATATCCTTCACATCTGCGGCTATCATGGATTCCACAACCATCTGGAATGGTATAAGGATTATCCTTTCAAGGCAGTGAACTGGGCTGCTAAGGTGGAAGGCGTGTCTTTGAAGGAAGGTAAGGCCCTGTTCCATGGCAAAGCGGTGATTGGCGGCTTTGGCCAGACGGAAAAAGATGTCATTTATACAGGGAATAAAAAAGAAATCGAAGAAGAAACGAAAAATATTTTAGACGAAGCCGGAACTACCGGTGTAGTTCTTGGAGCTGACTGCACCATTCTGCGGGATACAGATGTAAACCATCTGGCATGGGTTCGTGAAGCAGCAGATAGGTATGGGAAATAAAGGAGAGGGATTATGATGAAACTGAAGACAGCCATTAAAGCGGTATTGATTGCAGGCACTGTAGGTATTGCACTGACCGCAGCGGGATGCGGCGGAAATAAAAGTGACTCAGCCAAAGGAGCTTCCGGCAGCGGCGGCAAAAAAATCGTAAAGGTGGCACACACACCGCACTATTTCCCCTATGATTTTGTGGATGACAACAACAAATCTGACGGCATGGAAGTGGCTGTCATGAAGGAAGTGGCCAAAAAACTGCCACAGTATGAATTCCAGTTTGTGCCTACCTCCGATGATGACCTCCTGATTGGCGTAGAATCAGGAAAATATGATATCGGTACCAAGGGGGCCTGGAAGACGCCGGCCCGGGAAAAGAAATACATTTTCCCGAAGAATAACATTGCTGCCAGCGTTATTGGTGTTACCATCCGCAAGGAAGATGCCAATACGATTAAAAATCTTGATGATTTTGCCAAGGAAGGCAAAAAACTGGTACCTATTGCTCCACAGAATGCACAGTACCAGGTGATTGAAGATTACAACGCAGCCCATCCGGATCATCCGGTCAAATTGGAAGCTTCTGAAAACTTCCAGGTAGCTGATGCTTACACCTGGGTATTGGAAGGAAGGTATGACGGCTATTTCTCCATTGAACTGGCCTACAAGAAAAATGTGGAAGCACCGGATGCTCCCTATAAGGATTTCAAGGATAAACTGAGCTACTTCCGCTACAAGGCTATTCCTACCTACACGGTCATCAATAAGAATGATAAAGAACTGGCAGAACAGGTGGATAAAGCTCTGGGCGAGCTGAAACAGGAAGGAAAGATTGCAGAGCTGGAAAATAAATACTTCGGAGAAGAAGTAAGCAAGCTCATTGATGTGAAATAATACAAGGACTCAACAGTTTCAGAGGGTAAAGGTGAGCGGTTCTGCTGCCGATTTTATAAAACCTTACACCCTGTCTTTAAACAGGGCGGCAAATCTGGGAAGCGGGGTGGGGGATATGAGGCTGCAAGTCGGATGATAGCCTGTGCTGGCACAACCACCCAGCCAAAGGCCGCTCAAACCTTTCCTCTTACTGACTATCTCGCTAGTACACTAGCTCACTAACTTACTATTTCCCAGGAGGTGTTTTTCATGCAGACCAGACCATTTAGTCCGGATATCATTTTTACATCTATACCGGCCCTTCTTCCTTATCTGGCGGTGACGCTGGTAGTGGGAGTGACCAGCATCCTTACAGGCTCTATTCTGGGAATGCTGCTGGCATGGGCCAAGCTGTCGGGACATAAGGTGATCCGAGCTCTGGCGGATGGCTATACCTATATCATCCGCTGTACACCTTCTATTGTCCTTCTGTTCATCGTCTTCTACGGCCTGCCGAAATTCATGGAGGCGGAATTTGGTATCGACATGGATAATCTGTCCCGTGCCATCTTTGTCATTATTACTTTCACTCTTCTCTTTGGCGCTTATGTGTCCGAGGTGTTCCGTTCCGCCTATGAAACGGTGGACCGGGGGCAGTACGAAGCAGCGGTGACCATCGGCCTGTCACCGGAGCAGGCATTTTTCCGGGTTATGCTTCCCCAGGCAGCGGTGATTGCTCTTCCTAATTTTGGAAATTCTGTAATTAACCTGATGAAGGAAAGTGCCCTGGCCTATACCATCGGACTCATCGATCTTCTGGGCCGTACGAATCTGATTATTTCAAAGAACTACGGCGCTTACGGCGTTGAACTTTATGTGGCCTGCCTCCTTATTTACTGGGGGCTCAGCTTTTTGATTGAACAGGCTTTTCTCCGCATGGAATCCCATTTAGGGCGGGGACGTTTGAAAGCATAAGGAGGAAATTATGGAACTGGATTTTTCATTTATGCAGCATGCCCTGCCTTTCCTTTTGAAGGCTCTTCCGGTAACGCTTTTCATTACTGCCCTGGTACTGCTGCTTTCCCTGGTACCGGCATTCCTTATGGCTGAAAAAAGAATCGGTGCCCGGGGATGGGGAGAAAAGGCTATTGCTCTCTACGTGTCATTCATCCGCGGGACACCGCTGGTGCTGCAGATTCTTCTCATGTACACCCTGCTTCCCAGTCTTCTGAATGCAGCCTTCAAAGCGATGGGCAGCTCCTTTGATGTATTTCATGGAGTGAATCCTCTGTGGTATGCCATCATCGTCTTTACTCTGAACACCACAGCCCTTCTGTCGGAAGTATTCCGCTCAGCCATCCTGAGCGTGTCGGCAGGACAGATGGAAGCGGGACTCACCATCGGCCTTTCCCGTTTCCAGACCTATGTGCAGGTCATTATTCCTCAGGCCCTGACGTCTGCTCTTCCTAATATCTGCAACCTTACAGTGAATCTGATTAAAGGGACTTCTCTGGCTTTCTTCATGGGAATCAAGGATATTATGGCTGCTGCCAAAATTCAGGCAGCCTATGGATATAACTATATTGAAGCGTACCTGGAAGTGTTCATTCTTTATATTATTGTGTGCACAGTAGTGCAGGTTCTCTATAAAATTTTTGAAAAGCATGTGGGCTTGTATCGCACTGCCGGACTGGAGGGGTAAATATGCTTGAAATATCTCATGTAAAAAAACATTTCGGAAAACAGGAAGTGTTAAAAGACGTGACCCTCAAGGTCAACAAGGGGGATGTCATTGTGATTCTGGGACCCTCGGGCTCCGGGAAAACCACATTTCTAAGGAGCCTGACCTTCCTGGAAAAAGCGGATGCCGGCGTTATGGTTTTCGATGACAAACAGCTGGACCTTCATAAAGCAAAACAGAAAGACATAGCCTGGGTACGGAAACATACGGCCTTCGTATTTCAGAATTACAACCTTTTTGCCAATAAGACGGCTTTGCAGAATGTGATGCTGGGGCTCACCGTAGGCAGGGGCATGGCGAAGGAAGACGCAGAGGCCATTGCCAGAAAAGCATTAAAGGAAGTAGGTCTGGCGGACCGGGCTGATTATTATCCTTCTCAGCTTTCCGGCGGACAGCAGCAGCGGGTGGGCATTGCCCGGGCTATGGCGGTCAAACCGGATGTGATTTTCTTTGATGAACCTACATCTGCTCTGGATCCGGAACTGGTAGGCGGCGTCCTTTCGGTGATGAAGAAACTGGCTGCCGATGGCGTTACCATGGTGGTAGTCACCCATGAAATGAAATTTGCCAGAGAAGCGGCTACTCGGGTGGTATTCATGGATGGCGGCGTCATTGTGGAAGAAGGCAGTCCTGAGGAAATCTTTACTCATCCTAAAGAAGCAAGAACCAGGCAGTTCCTTCGCCGTATTCTGGACAGGGAACCCGGCGTGGAGGAAGAGGCACCGGAACCTGTTCCTGTGGCTGGTCCGATTCCCGGTGTTCTGCCTGATATGGCGTAAGGAGAAGTCTATGAAACGATTTCAAAATAAGGTGAGCCTCATTACCGGTGGCAACAGGGGGATAGGAAGGGCTATTGCCCTTCGTCTGGCCTCGGAAGGAAGCAGTATTATTCTTTTTGGAAGGAATGAAAAGGACAACCAATCGGTGGAAAAAGAAATCAGCAGCACCTACAGCGTTCCTGTGAAAAGCTATAACGTAGACATGTCATCAAAAAAATCGGTGGAAGAAGGGATTGGTCAGGCCATGTCCCATTTCCGCCGCCTTGATGTTCTTATTAACAACGCAGGCATATGCCGCCTCTCTACGCCTTTTACAGAAATCACGGAGGAAGACTGGAAAGAGACGCTGTCGGTCAATCTGTATGGCGTCATTTACGTTACGGGACTGGTAATTCCCTATCTTGAAAAAGAAGGCGGGAAAATCATCAACATTGCTTCCCTGGCCGGTGAAGTCGGAGGGATTGCTACTTCTGCCGACTATGTGGCCAGCAAGGCAGCCCTGCAGGGGATAACCAAGTCCCTGGCCCGGGAACTGGGGGTAAAGCATATCAATGTCAATGCCATAGCGCCGGGCTTTGTCCGCACGCAGATGACAGAAAAGATGAGCATTCAGCTTTCTTCCATACCCTTAAGGCAGGTGGCGGAGCCGGGAGATATTGCAGCTGTTGCTGCTTTTCTGGCTTCCGACGATGCCAGGCTCATTACCGGTACTACGCTGGATGTGAATGGCGGACTCTATATGAATTAAACCGGTTATAATAAAAACAGGAACTTTGGGGTTCCTGTTTTGCATTGAAAGGAAATCAGTATGAAACTATTTAGAAAACTTCTCCTGATAGAAGCACAGGGGAGTTTTGCTGCAGGCGGCACTGTGATCCGTGAGAAAGGGACCTATGAGGAAGCCCATGCCCTGTCTCCCGAGGGACAGGAAAAGCATGTGGACCATGGCTATGTGTTTTATCAAATACCGGCAGATGCCAGGAAGAATACCCTTCTCTTCCTGCATGGCGCCGGGCAGAGCGGGGCCTGCTGGGAAACTGCGCCGGATGGCAGGGAAGGGTTCCAGACTCTTTTTCTTCGTAAAGGCTACAAGGTGTACATCATGGACCAGCCAAGGAGGGGGAGAGCCGGAAGCGGCGGAGTGGAAGGGAAAGTAACATCTGTGGCTGACGAAGCCCTGTGGTTTGATATTTTCCGTTTCGGCCATTACCCTCATTACTTTGAAAATGTACAGATTCCCCGAGAAGAGGAAGCGGAAAACCAGTTCTGGAGAAAGGTGACACCCAATACGGGAGCCTTTGATCCAAAGCTCACTGCTGCTGCTCTTGCCGATGCGGCAGGCCGGGCTGGAAATACCATCCTTGTCACCCATTCCCAGGGCGGCTCTCCGGGATGGCTGGCAGCTATGAAGAGTGCGAATATAAAGGCCATTATTGCTCTGGAACCGGGAGTGGGATTTGTCTTTCCGGAAGGCGAAGTACCGCCGCCTATGGAATCATCAAGTCCTTTCGGACCTTTGAAAGGCGTGGCCGTTTCTCGAAGTGATTTTGAAAAGCTTACCCAAATTCCCATCCTTATGATTTTCGGAGACCATATTCCGGAAAATCCAAGTCCCCATGGCGGAGAGGATAACTGGCGTGTGCGCCTCAAGGAAGCCCGTCTCATGGCAGAAACCATCAACCGCCATGGCGGTGATGCAAAGGTCCTTCACCTGCCGGATATAGGTATTTATGGAAATACCCATTTCCTCTTTGAAGATAAAAATAATGAGGAAATCGCAGACATAATAGACCGGTGGATTGTGAAACAAGGACTGGGAGGATAGAAGACAGCTATCGGCTGCCCGCGGCCTGCTGTCCGACTGAACCCCGGTTTCGCCGGTGTCGGAACCTCTTGACAACAGCCTTTATCCATGATACTGTAGACGTATCAATAGAAAACGATGAAGAAAAGAGTAGCCAGGCTGAAAACGGCAGAGCGAGTCCGGAGGGTGTAAGCGGATACGGATAGGGTGGTGAAGTGCATTTCAGAGTTTGGAAAGCTGAAGGTGAGTAGGTTTTCCCGGGAGCTCCCGATACAGAGCGGGGGTTTGATAGAACTCACGAAGGTATGTCCGGCGACGGATATATGAATTTAGGTGGAATCACGGGTCTCCCGTCCTGAAAAGGATGGGAGGCTTTTTGTTTTGGTTGAAATCATTCTAAGGGGGAAATTGTTATGAGAAAAGCTGTAAAAATGGCATCAGTAGCACTGGCTTCTCTTCTGGCGGCAGGTATTTTTGCAGGCTGTGGCGGTGACCAGAAGGCTGCTTCTTCTAAGGCAGCTGCCGCTGACGGGAAAACTTCTGTGAAACTGGTGCTTTCCAGTACGGAACGTCCGCTTTCCTGGGCCGATGAAAATGGCAAGCTCCAGGGCTATGAATACGACATCTGGCAGGAAGTGAATAAAAACCTGAAAGATTACCATCTGGATATCCAGGCCGTTCCACCGGAAACCCAGGATGTGATGATGGAGTCCGGCGATGCCAAGGTGGCTTCCGGCGGCTATTACCGTACGCCGCGTCGTGAAAAGGACTACATTGTTCCGAAGACGCCTATCGGTGTTTCCTCTGTCATGGTTTACATGTCCAAGGATAATGCACAGAAGTACCACAGCCTGGAAGATGTCATCAAGGGCGGCGGCAAACTGGTGCCCAATACGCCTAACGGCGGTATTTACAAAGTCCTCACTGACTGGAATGCAGCGCATGACAATCTCATGAAGGAAGTTCCTATCCAGGACGGTCTCACTCCGGCAGAACGGATTACGTCTCTGAAGAACGGTCAGTACGATGCCCTGGTTTACCCGAACAATCTGGGCGTCGAAGATATTGCCAAAGCGATGAATTTTGAAATCGTGGCTCTGGACAAGCCTATCAAAGTGAATGAGACCGTAGTCATTGTCAATAAGAATGAACAGAAGCTGGCTGATGAAATCGAAGCAGCTCTGGAAAAATTGTCCAAAGATGGTACACTGCAGAAGATTTCCGAAAAATGGTATCACCGGAATCTCTTCGATCAGTTGAAGGATGCAGGTAAATGATTTCGTAATATATATGTATTATATTATAGAGGGGAGAGTGAAGATGCTCTCCCCTCTTCATCATGGACAGGGAGGTTATGATGGATAGAGAAGAAAAATATATGTCCCATCTGCAGGGTGTAGTTAAGATTCCTACCGTTTCGTCGGTGAATGATGAAAACACCGACTGGTCCCAGTTTGACCGGCTCCATCAGTATATGCAGGAGGCCTGGCCTTTGATTTTTGAAAAGCTGTCCCTCACCAGAATCGGAAAGGCAAGTCTTCTTTTCCACTGGAAATCGGAAAATCCGAAGAAAGAGCCTGTTCTTTTCATGGCTCACCAGGACGTGGTGCCTGCCATTCATGAAGAGCAGTGGAGCCATCCGCCCTTTGGAGGAGAAGTGGATGAAGGATGCCTCTGGGGAAGGGGCGCTGAAGACTGTAAATCTGTGCTGACTGCAGAAATGGATGCGGTAGAAGAACTTCTGGAAGAGGGCTTTGCACCGGATTTCGATATTTATCTTTCCTTCGGACACAATGAGGAAGTCCAGTGCACGCCGGATAAAAAAGGATCAGTTCTGACCGCTGCCTACCTGAAGGAACAGGGCATCCACCTGGCCTGCCTGTTCGATGAAGGGGGCAATGTGGAGGAAGGCAGGGCGGGAGAGCCGCCGCTGGCCCTGGTGGGTATGGCGGAAAAGGCACCCAACGAATTTGTGCTTTACAAAGACGGAGCCGGCGGCCATGCCAGCAAGCCCGGCCGGGGCACTGTGCTTGGCGATGTGGCAAGGGCAATGGCTGCTGTAGAAGCGCATCCCATGCCTTACAGACTCACGCCTCTGGTGAAAGCCCATTTGAAAGCGGTGGCGCCTCTTCAGGAAGAGCCCCTGAAATCCATGGCAGGTCATCCGAAGAAGAACTGGAAGAAACTGGTCAAGCTGGCTCGAAATGACAGAATTCTGGATGCCCTCCTCCATACTACCTTTGCCGTTACTATGGCAGAAGGCAGCAGCCAGGCTAATGTGCTTCCTTCTCATGCAGAGGCTACCATGAGTGTCCGCATCCTTCAGGGGGATACGGTGGATTCCGTTACTCGGTATCTGGAATCCATCATGCCCGACGGAGTGAAGGTGAAGGCTTCCTTCGCGGAAAATCCTCACCCCGCAGGAGAGGTGAAAGGAGAAATGTTCCATCTTCTTTCCAGGACTATTTATGAAGTCTATGGCAAAGATACGGTGATTGCACCGAACCTCATGCTGGGGGCTACAGACTCCAGAAATTATGCGGATGTCTGCGATCACATCTACCGTTTCACCGGACGGGTTAAGACAAACCGCTGGGGCGAAGCACACCAGGTGGATGAGAAAATGCCGGTAGACAAGCTGAATATGCCGGTGAAGTTTATTAAAACATTCCTTAGAAATTATGAAGCAAAATAAATAGCAGTAAGGCCGTTCATCGTACTGCTGCAAAAAAAGACCGTGAAAAAATAGAAACCATTTTTTCACGGTCTTTTTTTATAAGAGGGCCGGCTTTTTCTTTCCCGTTTCCTTCTCATAGTCATCCGGATTGACCCGGCTTTCTGAACCGAGAGCCAGGGCTTTTTGGTAATACCACTCCTTATAGTCCAGCTCCTGCATATAGAAAAGGAGATGGTCAATCTGCTCTTTTACAAACTGCCGCTGTTCCATGATGAGGGCCTGCCTTTCTTTCAGGCTTTCATCGCCCAGAACCGCCAGCCTGGCATATTCGCGGATACGGCTGATGGGCATGCCCGTATTTTTCAGGCAGCTCAGCACATGAAGCCACTTGATATCTTCATCAGTAAAGAGACGGATGCCGTTCATACGTTGTATCCCGGGGAGATGGCCTTCCTTATCATAATAGCGGATGGTGGTGGGATTGATTCCGGTGAGGTCGGAAGCCTTTGAAATTGTGTAAGCCATTGTTATTCCTTTCTACAGTCTTGGGAAAAGCGCTGATTTCTTCATGAAATCGGATTTCATGGACATTGGGGCATGGATAGAATCTCTTTTCATTATAATTCTTCCAGTTCACTTTAAGTCAAGGAGACAGAAAAGGGCGGATAGATTTCAAGTCCCTGTTCCCCTTGTTTTATGGTAAAATAAACTCGCATGACAGGAGGAAAAAATGTATCAGAAACCGAAAATCGGACAGATAGAACTTGACGGCTGGGCAGTGCTGGCCCCTATGGCAGGAGTAAGCGACCTGGCTTACCGGGTCATTGCGCGCCGCATGGGCGCCGCCATGACCACTGCAGAAATGGTGAGTGCCAAAGGGCTCTATTATAAAAATGAAAAAACAAGGGATATGCTGAAGATTGACCCCGGAGAACACCCGGTGGCCCTTCAGCTTTTCGGCAGCGAGCCGGATATCATGGCTCTGGGGGCAAAGGAAATGGAAAAGGCAGGGGCCGATATCATCGATATCAACATGGGCTGTCCCATGCAGAAAGTGGTGAAAAACGGCGAGGGATCCGCTTTGATGAAGAATATCCCTCTTGCTGCCGAAGTGGTGAAGGCCATGGCAGAGGCGGTCCACATACCGGTGACCGTGAAAATGCGACTGGGCTGGTCCAGAGAGACGGAAAACTGCGTAGAACTGGCAGAAGCAGTGGAGGAGGCAGGCGCTATGGCGATTACCGTCCATGGACGGACCAGGGAAGATTTCTACACCGGTCATGCGGACTGGGAAAAAATCGGCGAAGTGGTCAGGGCTGTTCATATTCCTGTCTTTGGAAATGGCGACGTGGTGGATGGGCCCAGTGCGGATCGGCTGATGAAAGAGACCGGCTGTGCCGGTGTGGCTATAGGCCGGGCGGCCTGGGGGAATCCCTGGGTCTTTAAGGCGGTGAATACATATCTGGAAACAGGTGAAATTCTGCCGCCGCCCACCAATGCCATGCGCCTGTCCATGGCCAGAGAGCATCTCCATGGTTTGGTAGAAGAAAAGGGAGAACATGTGGCAGTCAGGGAAATGCGGGCTCACGCCAGCCGTTATTTCCACGGTCTTTCGGAAGCGGCCGCTCTTCGCCGCTCCATCATGAAGGCACTGACAGAAGAAGAATTCAACCAGGTGCTGGATCAGTATGAAAAGAATAGACATTAGGAAAGTGCCGGTTCATTTATGATGTCTGTTTTTATGAATAAAAGAAGAGAATGATTGAGCGGCCCTTCCCAGTGGTCCCTTATGATGGGCAGGGCAGCTCATTTGTTTTCAAAAAACTGCAAATCAATGGCGAATTGCTATTATATAAAAATAAAAATAGTAAAAAATAAGAAAAGATAAAATAAAGTTGAATGTCCCGTTATAATTACGGAAAGCCCATGGTATGAGGGCCTTGGGGTATTAAAATTTATTGACAAGGGAAAATGGAAATATTAGAATAATTAAGGAACGTGAGCAATTAGATGTTGGGTATTGCAGGCTTGTGCATGGAAAGCGCAGGCTTTTTTATCTCAAACGGGAGAGGAGCGGCCATGTCTGCTGAAAGGATTTTTATTTCCGAAGGCGTAAGAAAGGAAGAGTTTATCTTCTGTTCGACTGCCTCTCTTTTTGCTGGAGCGTTGTATTTGTTTGGCATGAATACTCCTTTTGCGGGAATTGTATGACTTTGGGTCATTTTTCTGCAGAAGGAGATTTTTTTTGGGAGAAGGGTCCCAGAAAAGGGAGGAAATGAACAATGCATGTTGGAATTGTGATGGGCAGTGATTCCGATTTACCGGTCATGAAGAAGGCCTTTGCTATTCTTGATGATTTTGGCGTAACCTATGATGTAACCATTGCTTCTGCACACAGAACACCGAAGAAACTGGCTGATTTTGTGGCAGCAGAGGAAAAGAAGGGCGTTGGCGCTTTCATCGCCGGCGCCGGTATGGCAGCTGCGCTTCCGGGTGTGGTGGCCAGTCTGACGCTGAAACCGGTGATTGGTGTGCCTCTTTCCGGTGCGAAACTGGACGGTATGGATGCCCTGTTTTCTATCGTGCAGATGCCTTCCGGTATCCCTGTGGCTACGGTAGCTATTGACGGCACAAAGAATGCTGCTTTCCTGGCTGTGGAAATCGGTGCAGTTTCCGATAAGGCTCTTTACGAAAAGTATAAGGCTTACCGTGAAAAAGCGGCACAGGAAATCTATGCCAAGGATGAAAAGCTGCAGGCATCCCTGGGGAAATAAAGAATTATTATTTCCATTTTTTATTTCATAACAGCAGACATAAATCTGATATTTTTTTTAAAGGAGAAGAACCATGAAAGAATATAAACCTTTTAAATCCGGTAAAGTCCGTGAACTCTACGATCTGGGCGACAGCCTTGTGATGGTCTGCACCGACCGTATTTCTGCTTTCGATAATATTCTGAAGTGCCCCATTCCTGAAAAAGGCGTGGTGCTGAACCGTATGTCCAAATTCTGGTTTGATTTCACAAAGGACATCGTTCCCAACCATATGATTTCCATCGATACAAAGGATATGCCTGAATTCTTCCAGACAAAGGAATTTGAAGGCCGTTCCATGAAGACCATGAAGCTGAACATGATTCCGGTAGAATGCATTGTCCGCGGCTACATCACCGGCTCCGGCTGGGAAGGCTATCAGAAAGACGGCAAAGTCTGCGGTATCCAGCTGCCGGAAGGACTGAAGGAATGCCAGAAGCTGCCTCATCCGATTTTCACTCCCTCCACTAAAGCTCCGGTAGGGGAACATGACCAGAATATTTCCATGGAAGAAGGGGAAGCCTGGGTGAACAAGTTCTTCCCGGGAAAAGGCAGAGAATACATGGAAAAGCTGTCTGAACTGACCCTCGCTCTTTATAACAAATGCGCTGATTATGCTCTGGAAAGAGGCATCATCATTGCGGATACCAAATTTGAATTCGGCCTGGATGAAGAAGGAAATATCGTGCTGGGTGATGAAATGCTGACTCCTGATAATTCCCGCTTCTGGCCGGCCAAGGGCTATGAAGCAGGTCATGGCCAGCCTTCCTATGACAAGCAGTTTGTCCGTGATTACCTGAAGGCTCATCCGGGAGATACGGTTCCCCAGGATATCATCGACAAGACCATTGCCATTTACAAGGAAGCCTACGAACTTCTCACTGGTGAAAAGTTCTAAGGTTATGAAATGGACAGGATCATGCCTCAATGGGGTGGCATGGATCTGTCCCATGCGGAAAAGCCCCCATAAGACCGACAGGTCTGAAGTATAAGAAAGTCAGGAGAATTCCGTAATGTATAAAAGTATGGATGTATATGATGACAAGCCGCATGAAGAATGCGGAGTGTTTGGTATTTTTGACCGGGATCTGTCTGCGGTGCATGAAACCTACTACGGTATCTTTGCCCTGCAGCACCGGGGCCAGGAAAGTGCAGGTATTACTGTTTCGGACGGGAAAACCATGGAAACCTTCCGCGGCATGGGGCTGGTGACAGAAGTATTCCATAACCTGCCGGAGAAGGAAGGCCATATTGGTATCGGTCACGTGCGTTATTCCACCACAGGCTCCTCCATTCCGGTGAATGTGCAGCCTCTGCAGGCTGACAGCATCGACGGCCCCATGGCACTGGCCCATAATGGGAACCTGGTGAATACAAAGAATCTGAGACGGCGCCTTCTTCTGGAAGGCTCCACCTTCTCCACCACCATGGACACCGAAGTAATTATCAAACTGCTGGCCAGGAGCCGCCGGGCTACAGAAGAAGAAAAATTCAAGGAACTCATGGATGAAATCCATGGCGCCTATGCTATCGTAGCCTGCACCAATCAGGCCATCTACGGCTGCCGGGATCCCTTCGGCTACCGTCCCCTGGTGCTGGGTAAAACGGAACACGGATGGGTGCTGGCTTCGGAGACGCCGGCGCTGGATGCCATTGACGCAGAGTTTGTAAGGGATATACTGCCTGGTGAAATTGTCACCATTGATGACAATGGCGTTCGCTCCACCATGTACTGCCCTGTAGACAGTCATCGTCACGGCATCTGCTCCTTCGAATACATCTATTTCGCCCGCCCCGATTCCATCATGAACGGCCAGGATATTTACCGGGCTCGTCTCAATATGGGCAGGAAACTTTGGGAAGAAACACACTATGACGGCGATGTAGTCATGAGTGTGCCGGATTCCGGCAACGTAGCAGCCCTGGGATATTCGGCCGCTTCCGGCATACCCTTCGTAGAAGGGCTTTTGAAGAATAAATACATGGGCCGCACGTTCATCCAGCCGGGACAGAAAAAGCGCGAAAGAGCGGTGCGTATGAAGCTGAATCCTATCCGCATGAATGTGGAAGGCAAGCGCATTATTCTGGTCGATGATTCCATCGTCCGCGGTACCACCAGCGGTATTATCATCAACCTTCTGAAAAATGCAGGAGCTAAGGAAATCAAGCTGTGCATCAGTTCGCCGCCAGTACGGTATCCCTGCTTCTTCGGCATTGATACTGCTGAAAGAAAGCAGCTGATTGCCGCCAAGTATTCTACGGAAGAAATCCGCAAAATGATTGGTGCCGATGCGCTTCATTACCTGTCCCAGGAAGGACTGGCGGAATCGATTTCCGAAATTAAAGCATCGGATATGTGTTTTGCCTGCTTCGATGGGGTATACCCGGAAAAGGTGCCCCACAATGGACTGGGCAGCATGGAAGATGAAGAATAGGGAGGAACCATGAGCGAAAAGAAAAAAGGCTTGACCTATGCGGAAGCCGGCGTAGATATTGACGCCGGTGAAAGAGAAGTGGAACTGATTAAGAAATCAGTGCAGGCTACCTATACCCGTGGCGTTATGGGGGATATCGGCGGCTTCGGCGGACTTTTCCGTCTGAAGGATGAATTATCGGATGACCCCATCCTTGTCTCCGGTACTGACGGCGTTGGCACCAAGCTGCGCCTGGCTATTGAAATGGGTATCCACGATACCATCGGCCAGGACTGCGTAGCTATGAGCGTGAACGATGTTCTGGTGCAGGGTGCAAGGCCGCTCTTCTTCCTGGATTATATTGCTACAGGCAAGCTGGAACCGGAGCTAATGGCGGAAATCGTGAAAGGCGTAGCCAATGCGTGCATTGAGTCCGGCTGTGCCCTTCTGGGCGGCGAAACAGCTGAAATGGCCGGTTTCTATGCTAAAGGAGACTACGATGTGGCTGGCTTTGCCGTAGGCATTGTCGACAGAAAAGACCTCATTACCGGTGAAGATATTGCTCCCGGTGATGTGATTCTGGGCCTTCCTTCCACCGGCGTTCACTCCAATGGCTATTCCCTGGTACGCCGTATTATTAAGGATAACGGCCTTTCCCTGGACAAGGTGTATGGAGATATGGACAAGCCTTTGGGCGAAGTGCTTCTCACACCGACCCGTCTCTATCCAAAGCCTGTGATTCCTGTGCTGAAAGGGACCAAAGTGAATGGCATGGTCCATATTACCGGCGGCGGTTTCTATGACAATATTCCAAGAGTGCTGCCCAAAGGTACCCGGGCTGTGCTGGATGCAGAAAAATGGCCGCTCCTTCCGATTTTCCCCTTCCTTATGAAAGAAGGAGGCGTGGAACCCAGGGAAATGTACCGTACCTATAACTGCGGCCTGGGCATGCTCCTTATCATGAACAGGGAAAATGCGGAAAAAGCAAAGGAAATTCTGAAATCCATCCATGAACCGGTGTATGAAGTAGGCGAAATCACGGAAGGAAACCAGGATGTAGTTGTGACAGGTGGTCTTTTCAATGAGTAAGAAGAGAATTCTGATTTTTGCATCGGGCAGAGGATCCAATGCGGAAGCTATCCATGAAGCCACCATAGACGGCAGAGTGAATGGCACTGTGGTAGGAGTGATCTGTGACCATGCAGATGCCCAGGTGCTGAAAAGGGCAGAGCGATGGGGCGTTCCTTCCACTGTGCTGGAACTGAAATCTTTTGAAAATAAGGCAGCTTTCAATGATGCCATTCTGGAAGCGGCTAAATCCTATCAGCCCGACCTCATCTGCCTGGCAGGATATATGAGGATTTGCGGGGAAAACTTGATTCATGCTTTTCCAAACCGGATTATCAATATTCATCCGGCCCTTCTTCCCAGTTTCCGCGGGCTCCATGCCCAGAGGCAGGCTGTGGAAGCCGGTGTCAAAGTGGCAGGCTGCACCGTCCATTTCGTAGGGACGGGACTGGACGATGGCCCTATCATTACCCAGGTGGCAGTGCCGGTGTATGATGATGATACCGAAGACACCCTGGCAGATCGGATTCTCCAGCAGGAACATCCGGCTTACGTAAGGGTGGTCACTGCCTTTTGCGCGGATCAGCTTCATATCGAAGGCCATCATGTGAGCGGCATGCACAGCCGTCCTGAAAAATAAGACGCGTGTTGTATAGATAGAATTTAATTTCAAAGGGGGAGTCAAATATGGCAGTTAAAAGAGCCCTGATCAGTGTATCTGATAAGACAGGGGTCGTAGAATTTGCAAAAGGACTTCATGAACTGGGTGTGGAAATCATTTCCACCGGCGGCACCATGAAGGCCATTGCAGCAGCAGGCATTCCGGTAAAATCTGTTTCCGAAGTGACTGGATTTCCGGAAATGATGGATGGCCGTGTGAAAACACTGCATCCCAAGATTCACGGAGGCATCCTCGCTATCCGTGATAATCCGGAACATGTGAAAGCTATGAAGGAACACGGCATCAAAGGCATTGATCTGGTGGCTGTGAACCTCTATCCTTTCCGTGAAACCATTGCCAAACCAAACGTAACCAGAGCAGAAGCCATTGAAAATATCGATATCGGCGGTCCTTCCATGGTTCGTGCGGCAGCAAAGAACTACAAATACGTGACCATCGTGGTGGATCCATCCCAGTACGGCGAAATCCTGGAACGGATTAAGAATGATACCCTGGATGAAGATTTCCGCCTGAAACTGTCCAGAAAAGCATTCCTTCACACCGGCCTCTATGACTGCGCCATTGCAGACTACCTCACCAAGGAAGTGGACGGAGATAAAGACGGTCTGCCTGATGTATACTGCAAGGCCTTCGTCAAGCTCCAGGATCTCCGTTACGGCGAGAATCCGCATCAGAAAGCGGCATTCTATAAGGATCCGGAAGCCAAAGGCGGCATTGCTGCAGCTAAACAGCTTCACGGCAAGGAACTGTCCTACAACAACATTGTAGACATGGAAGCAGCCTGGGACCTGGTATGCGAATGGGGCGAAGACCAGCCGGCCTGCGTTATTATTAAACATACCAATCCCTGCGGCGCAGCTCTTGGCAAAGATGCACTGGATGCTTTCCAGCGTGCCTTCAACGCAGACAGCAAATCTGCTTTCGGCGGTATTGTAGCCATGAACCAGGTCTGCGACAAAGCAGCAGCAGAAGCCATGAAACCTATTTTCTTTGAAGTGGTTATGGCTCCGAAATTCAGCCAGGAAGCCCTCGATATTCTGGAAACTAAGAAAAACATCCGTCTCATCGAAGTTCCGGCAGCCTTCAAAGAAGAACTGCAGCTTCATAAAGTATCCGGAGGCCTGCTGGTACAGACTCCGGACAACAGCGCAGAAACAAGAAAAGACTGCAAAGTAGTGACTAAGAGAGCTCCTACGGAAGAAGAATGGCAGGCCATGGAATTCGCATGGAAGATTGTAAAGCATGTGAAATCCAACGCCATCGTTCTCACCGGCAAAGATGTGACCTACGGTGTAGGTGCCGGCCAGATGAACCGTGTAGGTTCTGCGGATATTGCCATTGCAGAAGCCGGCGAAAAAGCAAAAGGTTCTGTCATGAGTTCCGATGCGTTCTTCCCCTTCGGCGATACCATTGAAGCAGCAGGCAAAGCCGGAGTTACCGCTGTGATCCAGCCCGGCGGCTCCATCAGGGATCAGGAATCCATTGATATGGCCAATAAGTATGGCATTGCCATGGTATTTACCGGTCATCGTCATTTCCGTCACAGTTAAGAGAGGTTTTTCCCATGAAGGTATTAGTCATTGGAAGCGGCGGCAGGGAACATGCCCTGCTCTGGCGGCTGGCACAGAGCCCTTCTGTCACTGAAGTCTACGCTATCCCCGGTAATGATGGCATGAGCAGTGTGGCACACCTGATTCCTTTGAAGGGCCATGAAGATATTCTGGACTTTGCCAGACTGATGAAGGTGGACCTCACCGTGGCAGGACCGGAAACGGTTCTCACTGAAGGTCTGGCAGACGAATTCGAAGCACAGGGGCTGCCCTTCTTCGGCCCCTCTAAAGCAGCTGCCCGTATCGAAGGGTCCAAAGGATTTGCCAAGAACCTGATGAAGAAATACGATATTCCTACAGCAGCCTATGAAGTATTTACCGATGAAGACAAGGCCGTGGAATACCTGAAAAACAACAGGAAGTATCCTATTGTCATCAAGGCGGACGGTCTGGCAGCAGGCAAGGGCGTCATCATTGCCCAAAGCGAAGAAGAAGCCATTGATACCGTAAAAGACATGCTGGAAGGACACAGCTTCGGCGGTGCCGGACGGTCTGTAGTCATCGAAGAATTTATGGAAGGGGAAGAAGCGTCGGTCCTCTGCTTCTGCGACGGGACCCATGTGGTACCTATGGTTTCCTCCCAGGACCATAAGAGAATTTTCGATAATGACAAAGGTCCCAATACCGGCGGCATGGGTGCCTATGCACCGGCCCCGGTGATGACCGATGAAATGATGGATGAAGTGAAAGTAAAAATTCTTCGTCCCATCATGGCAGCCATGAAAAAAGAAGGCTACCCTTTCAAGGGCTGCCTCTATGCAGGCCTTATGATTACCGACGAAGGCCCGAAAGTGGTGGAATTCAACTGCCGCTTCGGCGATCCTGAAACGGAAGCGGTGCTTCCCCTCTTTGACGGTGACCTGGCACAGGTTATGCTGGAATGCGTCCATGGAAATCTGAAAAAAGAAGACGTGAAATGGAAAAAAGGATGTGCCGTAGACGTAGTCATGGCCTCCGAAGGCTATCCCGGCTCCCATTCCTCCGGCGAAATCATCTCCGGACTAGATGAGGCAGAAAAGGCAGGCTGTATCGTATTCCATGCAGGCACTGTAAAGAAAAATGGAAAATACGTGGTTAATGGCGGCCGTGTCCTGAATGTGGTGGCCCTGGCCCCCACACTGGAAGAAGCGAAAGCCAAAGCCTACGAAGGAGTTTCCAAAATCCACTGGCAGGGTGTACAGTATCGCCATGACATAGCGGATAAAGGCATCAGACATCTGAAAGCTAAAGAATGATTCACAAAAGCGGAGCCCAAGGGCTCCGCTTTTTGTCTGCTCGTAAGACCGCTATCCGCTGTCATGAATACAAATGGGGCTCCGCTGCTCCTGTCATTTCGTAGAGAGAGAGCAAATCTACCGGGGAAAGGTTTCCTGCTGCGATGAATATGAGTATTGTCATGTTCTGCAGGGGACTTTTTACAATAATTTTCCTTTTGGAATTGGTTCCAGCAGTGTCATGTGGAATGAGAAACTATCTGCGACTTGAAATGTACTATACAGAATTTGCAAAGCAGTTTATTTATGCTATGTATTTAAGGTATAATGCTGTATATCAAGCAATTTCAATATATTTCATACACAGGGAAAGGAGCCTCATCATGGCAATCAGAATCGGCATTATGGGATATGGCAATATTGGAAAAGGAATAGAAACGGCACTGGCAGATTATCCGGACATGGAACTGGCCGTGGTATTTACCAGAAGAAATCCGGCAGATGTGAAGATTCATACTTCCGGAGTACCGGTCGTTTCAGCTGGAGAGGCGGAAAAGTGGAAAGATAAGGTGGATGTTTTGGTGCTGGCCGGCGGTTCCGCTACAGATCTCCCCGAGCAGACACCGGCTTATGCATCCCTTTTTAACGTCATTGATACCTTTGACACCCATGCCCATATTTCCAGGCATTTTGCCAAGGTAGATGAAGCAGCCAGGACCCATGGCAAAACAGCCATGATTTCCGTAGGCTGGGATCCCGGTCTTTTCTCCCTGGCCCGTCTTTTCGGCCATGTCATTCTGCCTGACGGCAAAGACTACACCTTCTGGGGCCGCGGTGTTTCCCAGGGCCACTCCGATGCCATCCGCCGAGTTCCCGGTGTGAAGGACGGTAAACAGTACACCTGCCCTGTGGAAAGTGCTCTGGAAGCCGTAAGAAATGGAGAAAATCCTGTGCTTACTACCAGAGATATGCATACAAGAGAATGCTATGTGGTGGCGGAAAAAGGGGCTGATAGAGGAACCATTGAAAACACCATCAAAACCATGCCCAACTATTTTGCTGATTACGATACCACTGTTCATTTTATTTCCGAAGAAGAACTGAAAGAAAAACACAGTGGCCTGGCTCACGGCGGATTTGTATTCCGCAGCGGCAGGACCGGTGTCCATAAAGAACATGACCATGTGATGGAATATCGTCTGAAGCTGGACTCCAATCCTGAATTTACCACCCATGTGGTCCTTGCTTATGCAAGAGCCCTCTATCGTTTTGCCAAAGAAGGGAAGAAAGGATGCTTCACCGTATTCGACGTGCCCCCGGCCTACCTTTCGTCCCTTTCCGGCGAAGAACTCAGGGCTCATTTACTCTAAACCTGTGATTCGCTCATGGTGCCTGTGTTGATAAACATTGGCAAGAGCTGCCGCATGATGAGATGGTATAAGAAGTTTTCTGTTCAAACTATCCCATTTTCACTATCCTATAAGATATTTGGAATCAAAGAGAAAATAATGCAATCAGCTTTTTTGATATTGTCGGATGGGCTCTGGAAAAGTGCAGGATCAGAGATGGCCGAGAGCAGGGAAGAAGCCTCTGCTTCGTGATATTTTGACATTTTCTCTCATTTACTATATAATGAGTTCGGCTATCCGGGGATGTACCGGTTTCGACAGAAGATTCTGGGCCATAAACAGCGAGTCGGGATTCCATCTACCCCGTTAAACGGTGGAAACACTTAAACGCAAAACGTGATTTTGCTTTAGCAGCCTAATCTGCTAATGTCCCCTGACGTTTTCCTATGACTTCAGGCTGACATCAACCAATAGGATACCGGAGAAGGAGGTTCGGGACTTCAAAGGGAAACCAATTCCGAAATCGGCAAAGGCAGTTTGTTCCTGTACGATACTTTGCTTAAATCTCAAACAGTAACTGCACTCGGAGAAATTTATGGGACAGGCTTTTTGGACAGGGGTTCGACTCCCCTCATCTCCACCAGAATCATCAGGGACTGTAAAAAATGATTTACATTTTTCACAGTCCCTTTTTTGTGCCTTTTTTTTGAAATGACAGTAAATGGTTCACCTTTATTGTCATCTCGAGTGGAGCTGCATGGGGACATGGGGACGAAGGCATCTGAGCTCAACGGAGGCTATGAGCCGGGAGATCTCCTGCCACAATGGAGCCTCCTCACTTCAGCGTGAGATTTCTCCACTCCGCTTCGCTTCGGTCGAAATGACAAGGAAGCGGGGAGAGCACTTATTTCAATTCGTCTTTTGTAAAACAGGAATAAGAAATCTGCTGTCCCATTGTCTAGTCAACTGACAGGGGACGCAATCATTTTTTGACAGGCCTATTTTTATTTGCCACATCAGCATATTGACAAATTTAAATATATAGAATATAATAAATACATAAAAACAGTGAAATTCATTTATGAACAATAAGGAGTGTATGCATATGATGGCACCGATTACAGGCACCGCAAATATTGATAAGGTTCTCACCGAAGGTGATGTGATTCTTGGATTTTCTGCTCCCTGGTGCGGATACTGCAGAAGACTGCGTCCTATGGTAGAAAAACTTTCCGGCGAAATTGAAACGCCTATTTATGGCATTAATGTTGATGAAGATGAGGAAATTGCGAAGCGATATGAAGTAGAAACCATTCCGACCCTCATTTATTTCCATGAAGGAAAACCGGTGAACCGGATTATCGGATATGGCAATGTAGGTTACAATGATCTGAAGTCTTTTGTAGAAAAAGCATCTCAATAAAACAAAAAAGGGGCCCAGGGGGCTTCTTTTTTTTATGCCTGTCTTGCTGATTTCTCTGATTTTATGGGCAGCCCATGGTGGGACGTGGTACAATGAAAGAAAGAGATTTGACAGGGAAGGGAAGTGGAAATGTGGGCAATGAGGCCTTGAATCTTACGAAAAAAGAACTGCTCAATCTGGGTGAGCAGTATTTGAAAATCAGGAATTATGACAGTGCCATGAAGTACCTGTCCCGGGCAGTAATCCAGGGCAGCAGCAGGGCAGGTACAAAGCTGTATGAATTGGGAAAAATTTTCTACAATAGGCTGAACTATGAGTCTGCATTCCGCTGCTTCCAGCTTTTGTCAGATAAAGGGCATGGAGAAAGTACCCTGCTTTTAGGGGAAATGTATGAGTATGGCCGGGGGGTGCCAAGCAGTCTGCAGAAGGCTTTTGACTGTTTTGCCACCGCTTATCAGCAGGGGGTCCCACGGGGCGCCTATCTGGCAGGACGGCTGATGACAGCCGATGCTCTCCGGTCAGAAGAAATCAGGGACATTGCGGTGAGCTGGTATAAGGAAGCCATTGCCGGAGGAATTACCGAGGCCTACGCAGCCATTGGAAAACTTTACATCGAAGATGGAAGGCGGGCACTGCCTGGAGATCCGCCGAAAAGTGATAAAACTGCTTTGTCCTGGTTTTTGAGGGGCGCAGTGCATGGAGATAATCTTTCCAGGGAACTGGCAGGTGATTTTTTCATTTATGGTATTGGTACGAAAACCGATGTGAAGCGGGGCATGGAACTTTATTTCCAGGCTTTCCATGATGGCAGCGTATCAGTATGTTTCAAGCTGGGCAACCTGTATTCCAACGGGTTTTATATTCATAAAAATATCGATTTATCCGTGGCCTGGTACTTGAAGGCCTTTGAACGGGGCGACAGCAGAGGAAAGTATTATGCAGGCCGGGTGTCCTATCTGGCAGGGAGGTCTTACCCCTCCATTCCGGAGGGGCTGGAAGAAAAGGCAAAAGCCCTTCATTACCTGGAGCAGGCCGCTTCTTTTGGATACGCTGATGCCTTTGAAATGCTGGCAGATATTTCCCTCAGCCGGGGGAATTATAAGAACTTTGAGGAAAATCTGAAACAGGGTACCCTGGCCGGCAGTGATGACTGCCGGGAGAAGCTGGTGCGGTACTGCTGCGGCCGGGCAATGAAAGCGTTGGGACCTGTGAAGGGACTTCTCGAATCCAGTGCGGTGATGAAGGTACCTCTTGACCGTAGCGATGAGGAACGTTTGAAGGAAGCTGCGTCCTGGTACAGGAAGGCAGCTGCTGCCGGAGATGGGGAAAGCTGGGCGATTCTGGCCAGATTTTATTTCTTCTATGGCGACATTCTTCAGGTGAGGGAACGAGATTTTACGAAAGCCGTCAAACAGGCCGGAAGTTCCGGTGCTGTGCAGTTGAAGCGGCTTTTATGGATGTATTATGCTGGCCCTGAAGCGCTCAATGGCGAAGTATTTCATAAGGAAAATGCAAAAAAAGCCTTTCAGATGGCTCGCCAGCTGGCAAGGGAAGGATATGCTGCATTTTATCCGGTTTTATCCTCTTATTATGAAATCGGATATGGTACAAGGAAAAACAGCCACCTGGCTGCCCATTGGGCTGAAAAAGCCCGGATTTGACAGGAGAAAAAGAAATGGAATTATCAGAATACCTTGACCGGGTAAGGAAATTGAATCCACTGGTCCATCATATAACCAATTACGTCACAGTAAATGACTGTGCCAATGCCTGTCTGGCAGTGGGAGCGTCGCCGGTGATGGCAGATGCCATTGATGAGGCGGGGGATATGGCGAGTATTTCCTCTGCCCTGGTACTGAATATAGGCACCTTGAATGTAAGCAAGGTGGAATCCATGATAGAGGCAGGCCGCAGCGCCAATGCCGGAGGAATCCCGGTGATTTTCGATCCGGTGGGCCAGGGGGCCACTGATTTTCGGAATCGCATGGCAGCGGAAATCATGAGCCATGTATCCATGTCAGTCGTACGAGGAAATATGTCGGAAATCCTTTCCCTGGGAGGTGAGCATATCCATACGAAAGGGGTGGATACCGGCGCGGCCGTTGAAATCAGGGAGGCTGAGGCCATCGCATCCCGTCTGGCTGAAAAATGGAAGGCTGTGGTTGTTATCAGCGGCGCTTCTGATATTGTGACCGATGGAAAGCATCATGTGCTGATTCATAATGGCTGTCCCCAGATGTCCCTTATTACCGGTTCCGGATGCATGTGTTCCACTGTGATTGGGGCCTTCTCAGGAGCGAATCCGGAAGATCCCTTTGGAAGTGCTGCTGCCGCTATGGCAGCCATGGGACTGGCTGGAGAAAGAGCTTGGGACAAATGGGGCAGAGAAGGTCTTGGTCATTTCCATATGGGCATTCTGGATGAACTGGGACGAATGACAGGAGAAAGTCTGGCCAAAGGAGCTCGCTATGAGGAAAATTGATTACAGATTGTACCTGGTGACTGATAGAAAACAGCCGGCGCCGGGGACTTTTGAAAAAGTGGTAGAAGAAGCCTTAAAAGGCGGAGTTACCCTGGTACAGCTTCGGGAAAAAGAAGGGGACACCGGGCTTCTCTATGAAAGGGCAGTGAAACTGAAACAAATCACAAAAGCTTACCATGTTCCCCTGATTATTGATGACCGCATCGATATTATGATGGCGGCGGATGCAGATGGTGTGCATTTGGGGCAGTCCGATATGCCGGCTGCTTTGGCCAGAAAGCTCATCGGAGCAGAAAAGATTATGGGCGTTTCTGCCGGCACGCTGGAAGAAGCGGTGAAAGCAGAAAAAGACGGGGCGGACTACCTTGGCGTAGGGGCCATGTTCCCTACGGCTACCAAGAAAGATGCAGATATAACCACGCCTGAAACCCTGCGTAAAATCATGGATACAGTGCATATACCGGTGGTCACCATCGGCGGCATGAATGAAAGAACTATCCCTCTCTTTAATGGATATGGACTTTCGGGATTTGCCGTAGTATCAGCCATTATGGCAAGCCGGGAGCCGGAAAAAGCAGCAAAAAACCTGAAACGAATAATTGATGACATAGTGGGCCGGTAAAGGACTGATTCCTACATGGAGCCCTTAAAATTTGCAGCTCTTCCTGAAATGGAATTTTCAACTTGCTTGGAATAAAAATATTTTATAAAACTGTTGACATAATCAAAAGTCTATGCTATCATGATACACGTTGCTGATGAAGCAGCGGTCATGAAGAAAAACATTTGAAAAAACTTCTAAAAAAGAGTTTGACAAAACGAAAACTTCGTGGTAAGATAATCAAGTCGCTTGAAGAGCGATGATTCTTTGAAAACTGAACAGTACAGCGAACGAATCAAGCCGATGTGCGAGGTAGCAATACCGAGCAATTTTAATGAGTAAGGCAAGAAATAAAGAGCCAAACGAACAATCTATCATGGAGAGTTTGATCCTGGCTCAGGACGAACGCTGGCGGCGTGCTTAACACATGCAAGTCGAACGAGAGGACAAGAGAAGCTTGCTTCTTTTGGAATCGAGTGGCAAACGGGTGAGTAACACGTAAACAACCTGCCTTCAGGATGGGGACAACAGACGGAAACGACTGCTAATACCGAATACGCTTGGGAGACCGCATGATCTTCCAAGGAAAGGGTGGCCTCTACCTGTAAGCTATCGCCTGAAGAGGGGTTTGCGTCTGATTAGGCAGTTGGTGAGGTAACGGCCCACCAAACCTACGATCAGTAGCCGGTCTGAGAGGATGAACGGCCACACTGGAACTGAGACACGGTCCAGACTCCTACGGGAGGCAGCAGTGGGGAATCTTCCGCAATGGGCGAAAGCCTGACGGAGCAACGCCGCGTGAGTGATGACGGCCTTCGGGTTGTAAAGCTCTGTGATCGGGGACGAACGGTCCGTAAGCTAATACCTTATGGAAGTGACGGTACCCGAATAGCAAGCCACGGCTAACTACGTGCCAGCAGCCGCGGTAATACGTAGGTGGCAAGCGTTGTCCGGAATTATTGGGCGTAAAGCGCGCGCAGGCGGCTTTCTAAGTCCATCTTAAAAGTGCGGGGCTTAACCCCGTGATGGGATGGAAACTGGAAAGCTGGAGTATCGGAGAGGAAAGTGGAATTCCTAGTGTAGCGGTGAAATGCGTAGAGATTAGGAAGAACACCGGTGGCGAAGGCGACTTTCTGGACGACAACTGACGCTGAGGCGCGAAAGCGTGGGGAGCAAACAGGATTAGATACCCTGGTAGTCCACGC
>ENA-ORRN01000005-ORRN01000005.1-human-gut-metagenome-genome-assembly--contig:-NODE-5-length-209804-cov-101.779246_pt1 | contig 209804 bp, 171 predicted proteins | sample MGYA00242174_ERZ509132 | MGnify/ENA primary metagenome ERZ509132 (study PRJEB26280, sample SAMEA2338671) | human gut metagenome | biome: human gut; feature: human-associated habitat; material... | reverse complement strand
ATGGTCTGACGCACGGGGTACTCGACCCCGTCTATCTTAATGGTCGTCTCCATTGCTTACCCCGCCGCGTTAGTTGTCAGACCTGTGCCGTCAAAGGTCACCGCGCCGGTGTTCTCAAGGTCGAGGCTGTAGGTCACATCATCATTGGCGGGCATGGTATGGTCGCACTTGGTGATGACGAAGCTACCCGACAGATAGGGCCTGGTGTCATTGGCACGCTCGAAGCATTTCACCGTCACGGGCGTTGCGGCAGCGGCCAACGCCATCAGTGCGGCCAAGCCGTTCTCCCCCTCGCCATAGTAGTGCAGCCCCTCGCACGAAATAGACACGAAATGGATACGGACCGATTATTTGGCCAATTGCGCGATATTTAGTACTTTTGTCGCTGTTTTGGATATAATAGAAATATATAAAAGGCGAGTAATTGCTGTTGTGCTGTTGGCGTCTAATGCGTATGCAGCAGCGATGCCCGATGCAGAAATCGACGTACCGAGTGATACGGCCGTGTCGATGACTATGGTCGCGGACTCTGTTACGGTCAAAAAGCCGGGGCTGATTCAGCGCGTAATCGACTATTTTACCGATGCAAACAAGGAACATCCCGACAAGGCTTTTGACATCAGCTTTATCGGTGGACCGGAATACTCTTCGGAAACCGGTTTCGGCGTGGGCATCATCGGCTCGGGATTGTACACGGCAGGCAAACAGTGGCGTACGGACACGGTGACGCCCAAATCCAATGTTTCGCTGAAATTTGAGGTGGCTACACACCAGTACTATAAAGGCGGCGCCGAGGGCATACATATATTTCCCAAGGACCGTATGCGCCTGATATATGACACATATTTCTATTCGTTCAAGGACAAGATGTGGGGTGTCGGATACGACATGGGAAGTGATGATGCCAACGAGAGCGTGTTCAAACGTTTGGAAGCACGTGTAAAGTTAGATTATGTCGTGCGTTTGGGTCCCAATATGTTTTTAGGACCTTCGGGTATGTTTACGTATGCCAATGCGCGACGTGTGGATAATCCCGAACTGTTGTGTGGTCAGAAAGACAAAATTTACACCACCGGCTTGGGCCTGACGCTTTTACTGGATTCGCGTGACTTTGCGCCCAATGCTTATAGAGGGGTGTATGTCAAGGTCGACCAGGTTTTCAACCCATCGTTCATGGGCAACAAGTACGCCTTTTCGTATACCGAGGCCATAGCGGCAGTCTATTGCCGGGCGTGGCGCGGCGCGGTGATAGCGCCTATGGTGCATGCGCGTTTCACCTACGGAGATACGCCGTGGAGTATGATGTCCACTTTCGGCGGGTCGCACTATATGCGCGGTTATTATGAAGGCCGCTATCGCGACAAGTGTGTCATGGATGCGACTGTCGAGTTACGTCAGCATGTGTGGGGCCGCAACGGCATCGTTGTATGGTTGGGCGCCGGCACGATATTTCCTAATTTTGCTGCTCTACGCCTTGATAGGGTTCTGCCAAACGGTGGCATCGGATACCGCTGGGAATTCAAGAAGAGGGTGAACGTACGTCTTGACGTGGGCTTTGGCCGTGGCGAAAAAGGTGTAAATTTCAGTATCAACGAGGCCTTCTGAGTGTGCCGATGTCGGAATGGCCGCGCTGCAAAGAGTGTAATACACTGACAACGTGTGCAAGTATTGTGTACCAAGTCGTAAAGTCGACCAAGCCGCGAAGACGTGAATAGCATTCATACACATCAAAAATAAGCACAACTGCAACTGCAAGTATAACATATAATGGCAATGATTCCGAAAGTCACAAAATATTTCAAAGATAAGAGTTGTTCGCTCTGGCAGCTGGTCACTTCGCCCGGTTTTTGGGCGATTGCACTTCCTATAGTGTTAATAGTGCCAAATATCGGACTTGTAATCACCGAGAGCGACAGTCTTGGATCTAAGATTACCAATATCTTGCTGCCTTTGGGTGTGTATTATGTATTGACCAGTTTATCAATACGCATAGGTCGCACGATTTTGCTGATGCTGCTGTTTATGATACTTGGAGCCTTCCAAGTGGTGCTGCTGTACCTTTACGGCGAGAGTATCATTGCCGTGGACATGTTCCTTAACCTGGTGACCACTAACGTGAGTGAGGCCACAGAGCTTCTGTCAAATTTGAAGATGGCCATTTTCACCGTGTGCATTATATATTTGCCATGTATTTTGGCCGGCATTTACTTGATTGTAAAGCGTCGCTATGCCCCTGTGCATGTTTTGATACGTTGTCGCCGTGTCGGTATCAGTCTTGTGGTTGTGGGAGTGCTTTCGCTCATGGTGACGTGGCTGGCGGATAACGGATATCGTCCTCGTCGCCAGGTCTTTCCGTATAACGTCTGCGAAAACATGGTGACGGCAGTACGTCGCACCCACGAGTCTCTCAAGTATTATACGACATCCAATACATTCAGTTATCGGCCCACGTCAACGCGTTCCAAGGACTTGCGCGAGGTGTATGTGTTGGTGTTGGGCGAGACTTCGCGTGCTGACAATTGGCAGATTATGGGCTATGGACGTCCCACCAATCCGCGACTGAGTCATCGTGCTGACATCTATGCTTTTGACCACGTGCTCAGCGAAATCAACACTACACACAAGAGTGTGCCCATGCTCCTGAGTTATCTCACACCCGAAACCTTCGGAGACTCAGTGGCGCATACTCGTAGCGTTTTGGCTGCTTTCAACGACTTGGGCTACCATACGGCGTTTTTGTCAAATCAGCGGCGCAATCACTCATATATAGAGTATTACGGAGCTGAGGCGCGTACGGTGCATTACATATCCGATGATGGAGGCCCGCAACTGGATGGAAATCTGCTGGCGCCAATGCGGCGCATAATCGAGACTTCGCCATCTAATAAGGTCTTCATCGTGCTACATACATACGGCTCGCATTTCGAGTATAACAAGCGCTATCCGCGCGAGGAGGCAGTATTCCTTGACGACCGCGCTTCCGGTGCTTCGGCGCAGAACCGTCCCGACTTGGTCAATGCTTACGATAATACCATTGTGTATACGGACAAGTTGTTAGACGAGGTCGTTTTGGCTCTTGACTCCTTGGACGTGCCTGCCGTGATGGTCTACACCTCGGATCATGGCGAGGACATCTTTGATGATGCTCGCGGCCGTTTTTTGCACGCTTCTCCCACTCCTACATATTACCAGTTGCATGTACCCATGCTGCTATGGACTTCGGGTGAGTATGCCGCCTTGTTCCCCGAAAAAATCAAGGCCATGCGCCGCAATGCCCATTGTTACGTATCGTCCACACGCAGCCTTTTCCATACCATTCTTGACATGGCTGGTATAGACAGCCCTCAGTACGACCCGTCACTGTCAGTGATGTCCGGGGTGTACCGCTCGCCACAGGCACGCTATCTCAACGATTATAATGAGTCAATAATGATGAATTGTTCGGGCTTGCGTAGTCCCGATTTTGTGCAGATGCGTCGCCATGGTTTTCCGGTATTCCCGGCCGATTGATTAGTCTTGAACGAGAGAGGGTAGGGCTTCGACATTTTCCGGTTACAGTTGCAGCAAAGATACATGCGCTGTTTGTGTCCGCGTCGAGGCGCAGGGTAGTGGGAACATCTGTCGTGTGATTACGTGTAGTTACAAATAAGACATACAGAGAATGAAAACAATACTGATGGCGGTTGGCACCATGGCAGATACATCGCTACGTGCAGTGACCGAGAAGATGGTGGAACGCATAGAGCATTTCATGCCTTTCGAGTACCGCGAATTGGCCGATGTCAAGGCCACGCGCTCGATGACCGAAGAGCGACAAAAAGAAGCTGAGGGACAGCGTATACTCGCGTCCATAGGTCCCGGCGATTGCGTGATGCTATTAGATGAACGCGGCAAGATGCTCACTTCGCGTGAGTTTGCGGACGATGTTCAGCGCAAGATGTTGACGTTGCAGCGTAACTTGGTGTTTATTGTCGGAGGCCCATATGGTTTTTCGCCGGCGGTATATGCACGTGCCAACGGGCGCTTGGCGCTGTCGCGAATGACGATGACCCACGAGATGGCGCGTATGTTTTTTGCCGAACAGTTGTACCGCGCCGTCACCATCATCAAAGGACTGCCCTACCACCACGACTGAACGCAGCCAATAAAACGATTGTCAGCGGCGTATAATGGTGTGTCACTTGATATCATATACAACGTCGTGTCAATAATCGATGAGTGGCAGCTGAAAAATTTGCAAAATGAGTATTGGCGGCTATTGTTCGATGAGTAGGTCGCGGATGATGGCATCGCTTATCAGCCATTTGTCTTGAGGTATGCGCACTGTTGTGCCTTCGCGTACCAAGGCGCTGCAATGTGCTGCCATGTTTTCGAATTTGTGACGAAATCGATCGGGTAGCCGTTGTGTGTCTAATCCTTTGTTTGTGCGCAGTGCAGTGAATATCATATCGTTGACGCGGTCGATATCGCTTTCGTCCTCGATGCTGTATGCGGTGTGTCCTGCAGCGATGTCTTTGAGATATTGTGTAAGGTTGGGCGCATTGGCTCGCCTCGTATGTCCGTCCCAACTATGCGCTCCGGGGCCAAGTCCGATATAGGGCGTCATATCCCAGTAGTGCGAGTTGTGTACAGCGGTATGCCCCGGAAGTGCGAAATTGGAAATCTCGTAATGTAAGTATCCGGCTTGTGCAGTGTATTTGCATAACATGTCATACATTAGGACGTATAAATTGTCATCGGCCGGCTTCCACTTGCCGGCGGACGCAGCTGCGTATAAGCGTGTACCGGGCTCGAGAGACAAAGCATAAGCAGACAAGTGTTGTGGGCGTCGTTCGATGAGCTTGTCCAGCGTCGAATGCCACGAATCGAGATCCTGTCCGGGAAGCCCGTATATTACATCGAGACTAATTTCGGAAATACCGGCATCTTGCAGTGTATCCATCGCGCGCAGTGCAGTGGCCCCATCGTGTCGACGTCCGATACGTTTGAGACATTCATCATCAAGGCTTTGCACGCCCATGCTGATTCGGTTGATTCCCATATCCCGCCATGCTTTAACGTTATCAGGGGTAACATCTTCGGGGTTGGTTTCGAGGGTAAATTCGTGTAATCTTTGTGTCGGAAGCGCCTCAATGATATGGCGTAACAGTTTGGGCGCAAGTATCGAAGGTGTTCCACCGCCGATATATATAGTTTCAAAAGGCCCTGGTACTTCGTGGCGGCGCAGCCGCCATTCGATGGTCAGTGCCTGCACGTATTCCTCGACAGCGCGTGCGTACGGCATCGAATAGAAATCGCAGTAGGCACATTTGCTGTGGCAAAATGGTATGTGCACGTATATTCCGGCCATCACCAAATGGATTTGACCTTACGATCGCATAGTTTCAGAAATGCGCAGTAGGTACAATTGCTCTGATTCTCTGATTGGGAAAATGGTGTATGGTCATCGAAAATGCAACTGATTATATTCTCGAATTTTTCCATAAATTCGGCTACTTCGTCTTGTAGATGCGATTGTAGAGGTTTTGCTTTTGTCTTGCCAACCTTAATCTGGTCCACATTTGGGTCAAGGTCATCGGTGAAAGATTTTCGTATAAGGTATATTTCGGGCTTGATGCCGCGCGTTGACGGCTCTGCTTGGCGTATCCAATCGAATTCGGCGTTGTCTGCAAAGTGTTCGGTTTTATTTATCAATGCATCGCCGGGGTTATCTCGGACCATGCACTCAAAGGCGTGAGCGTATGTCAGTAGCTGAAATATGGCATCGTTGCGTTTGTCGCGGTCGCTTTCGAAGAGATGTGAAACGCTTGTCGCATTGCGTCTATCATTTCCGGTTTTGTAGTCGATGAAGCGGAGTTTGTTATAGCGTTCCTTGCAGTCATCCGGACGCTCGTCGTCCGGTTCGTTGATTAGGTCTATGCGGTCGATAATACCCTTGAAATTAAATGTGGTATCATCACTGATATTCCATTTGTATTGAAATTGGAACTCGGCGGCCTTGAACACGAAGGGCGTCTTGGTCCGGTCTTTTTCGAGTTGCCGTTTTATAAGCATAGTGATAAAATCGGACATAAGTTGTCCTTCGCCTGGCATAGCGTTGTATCCGCCTTTTTCGTAGCGATTGTTATAGTATATCTGATTAATTTTGTTGGATACAAGCAACTTGATGTCGTTATTGGTTTTCTCTTTAAGTATATCGTCGATAACGTCCTTAGTGATGACGATATCTTTGTGAGCTTCGAAAATGTCTTGCATCACTGCGTGTACTATTGTGCCGTAAGTCGAAGCCGAGATATAAGGCGTCACCTCATCATCGTCCTTAAAACCGCAGATGCTGCCCAGGAAGAACATTAGCGGACAAGCCAGATACTGCTTGAGGGCCGAGGGAGATAGATATCCACCGCCGTTTGCAGGGTCGCTGTTGAACACTTTCAGGCGCGAACACACAAAGTCATCCTTGGGCATCTCGACCTTACGTGGTTGTGCCATTTGCAGCTTTGGGCGCAGTTGCCGATGGTGTACTTTATCCTTTGGTAGGACGTGGCATAGTTGTAGTAGGTATCTTGTAATCTCACCCGAGCCGGCTTGACCTACACGCGAGTCGTAAACAAAGTAGGCGCGTCGGGCGCAGTTGAGTAATCGAAAGAGAAAATATCCGTATTGACTTTCGATGTCAGCAGCCGTTGGCAACCCATATCCGGCGCGGAGATTGGGAGGGATGATGGAGCGCAGCAGGTGGCGACGTGGAAATACGCGCTCGTTGGCAGACATAACAATGATGTTGTCGAAGTCGAGGTCGCGCGTCTCGAGTACGCCCATGATTTGTATGCCGCTCAGCGGGGTTCCGCTGAAATTGAGGTTGAGCACACTGAAAATGCGTTCAACCATAATAAAGTAACTTCTTTCGCCTGGTTCGATGTTGTATCGGCGAGCCATCTCGAATACGGAGTGCATGGCGTCGCGGTAGGCCTGAAGTATACGCAATTCGTATGAAGACACGCCTATGCTGTCTTGCTGTTCATCCTCTGCGTCTTCCATGTCTGTGATGACGTGTGCGGCGATTCCGTTCGGCGTTGGGGTGGCGGTATCTTTCGATTCGGCGGCTTCTGCGGCGACTTGTGCCGCGCGTGTACGTGCAAGTTGTAATGTGAGGGTGTCGAGGACATTGGTGAAGTATCTTTCGACCTGCGACATGTCGCGGTCATCGTTTACTTCTTCGAATATGGGCGCAAGTTGCGGCGCTGTATTCTTAAGCTTTTCAGTTGTATAGGTGAACTGGCGGTCGTTGAGCATATTGCGCAGGGCAATACAGTCATTGGCCGAAATAATTTGAGCATAGTAGTTGTAAGCCAAGGCTTCGATGTCGCCGCGGTAGAAGGTCCAGGTGTTGTTGCGCAGACGCGCGTTGAGGTGCATGGATACGATGCGGCGTATCAGCGAGGCGAAGGGCGTCTGTCGGCACGGAAGACCCATGGTAACATTGAGAGGGCGTATATCGGGGCTGATGGAGTACATCAATGGGGTGAGCAGGGCGCTGTCAGGCATAACCACGGCTGTATTGTCGGCGCGGCGATTGAGCACGCGGCGGCGTCCGTTGTGTTGTCCGGCCAAATCGTCCAATACATTGCCCACGTATTTGGCCTGCATGGTCTTGGAGGGCACACCGAGAATATTGATTTCGGGCGTTTGCCAATTTTCGATGCGTTCGAAGCCTTTGGGCATGGGATATTCGGACACGAGGGTGCGCAGGCGTCGCAGTGTGGCATTGTCTGCATCACGTGCTTGCGGAGGCAGGCATTCTACAGTATCCCAGAAGAATAGAGCCCTGTGGCGGTCGCGTAAAGTCTTGAAGATTGCTTGTATGGCGGCCGTGGAGCCATCGATACCGACAAAACATATTTGGTCGTAAGGGGTGCTTTCAAGACCTTGGGCACGTATCTTGTCCGCAGCTATGCGTTGTATCTGTCCCTTGAGGCCGCAGCCTTCATCGGCGAGACGGGTGGTGTAATGACGGTACAACTCAAGCATAATAGACCATAGCCGGATAAAGCGGAATTGTATGCTCTCGACTTTTTCGCCGTTTTCATCATTCTCTCCGTCGGTGTCATTTTCTCCGTAGGTTATATGTCTCCAAAAGTGGTCGTCATCACTTTCGGGACAGCAGCCCAGGATGCTTTGTACCGCCCGTTTTTGTTCGGGAGTGAGAAAGTTGCTCTTGATTTCCTTGTATCGTTTTAGGTTGATAAAGAGTTGTTCCGGGTCGATGAGATATGCGTCTACATCGCTGAAATCGTTGAGTATCATCTTACCCGGATGAGTAAAGGCGTCAAAGCCGAGCATTTTGTCCGGGTTGCCACCGGCTTGACGGAAGACGTGTCGGTACGAGTCGTAAAGTTTGAATAATGCCTCTATGGACATAACTTCGGTAAGGCCGGAAGTTTTTTCCATAAATGCAGTAAGGGTCATCATTTTAGGCATGACTGTCGGGCATGTCAGGGCATCTTTTAGATATGTACGGGCAAATATGATGCTACGCTTGTTTGGAAATATCATCCAAGTGCGGCTCATATCGCGTATGCCGCCGTTTGTCTCACCGGTTGTGGCGATATAGCGAGCCACGCGTCGTAGAAACCTGTTGTCTTTTGTCATGTCTGTTGGGAGGGGATGTCAGTGATGAAGTGTTTGGAGTGTCTGATATTCTACTGTCTATCTTTTTTCAGCCCGTTTTGGATAGCCCTGCAGCTTCTTGTTGTAGCAGTGCTATTTCTTGATAAGCAACAGGATTACAGTGATGGTTATGTCGAAGAGGACAATTTTGGCGTTGGCGTTGGCGGCGATGTCCGTGGCTGCATCGTTAATGGTTTGGAAGAGATCTGTGGCATTTTTTTCGTTGATGAACGGCGAAAAACGTATGCTGAATTCGTTTTCACGATCGGTCATAACATTAAGCCGTGGGTCATGTAGATTGTTGATGAAATTTTCACGTATCATACGACTGCAATAGGCAAGGAAGCGCAGTATGCCTTCGCGTTTTTCGGCTGCGACTTCGACGGACCAGGCCTTGAGCGCACGCACGTCACGTTTATATGCGTTGCGCATCAGGCTTTTGAACCATTCAAGGTATTTGTCGGTGTCATCGTGCATTGCGCTTAGGGCAAGAGCACGATTGATACTGCCTTGAGCCAGCACGGCCACGCGCATGGCTGCTGCCGGATCCAATGAGGTGACATTGGAGATGTATGCAGCTACTTCGGCATCGCTATAGCGGTGGACCTTGATGCGTTGCACGCGCGAGTATATTGTGGGCAGTATTTCGCGCGGATTGTCCGAGGTCATGATGAATAACGTGTCGGGGTATGGTTCCTCGACTATTTTCAACATCTTGTTGGCTGTATCCTCGTTCATACGCTCCGGCAGCCACATAAGCACGCTCTTGTAGCGTGCCGAGTGAGCGGTGTAGGATAGACGACGTATGAGTTCATTGCCTTCCTCGACATAGAATTTGGGTTGGGCGTTGGTGTTATCAAGCATTGCCGGCCATCGGTCGAAGTCCATAAATGGATTTTGGTCCATAAATGTGTTGAATTCCTGACGGAAATCATCGCTGATGGTTGGCTTACTGTTTTTCTTGGCAACGGGGAAGGAGTATAGCGTATCTATGAATTGGTGCGCTTGGTGCTGGCGGCATGCCGGGCAGGTGCCGCAGCTATCGCCATCGTGCCTATTGTCGCATTGGATGTACTGAGCCAATGCGCGAGCTAAGGCAAATTTGCCGCAGCCTTCGGGACCTTCGAGCAGTAACGCATGCGGCAGTCGTCCGCTGTCCACCATCTGTGCGAGATCGCGCTTGATGTCACTATGTCCCGGAATATCGGCAAATTTCATGGTCTTCAGTTCTTTTGGGCTTCAATAGAATGGCGTCTGGCGGCACCTACAGCATTGAGGCCATATTTGACAATATATTCCTTGACTTCTTGGAAAAGGTCTGTGGCAAAGACAAAGTCGTTGAGTGCCTGATTGTCGGATGAGAAGATAAGGTCTTTATTGCCGGTCCATTCGCAGTACCCCTTGCTGATAAATACGATGTTTTCGCCGATGCCGAGCACCGAGTTCATGTCATGAGTGTTTATGACGGTGGTGATGTTGTATTCGTGCGTGATGTCGCTGAGCAGTTCGTCTATTAGTATAGATGTTTTCGGGTCGAGGCCGCTGTTGGGTTCATCGCAAAACAGATAGCGAGGATTCAGGGCAATGGCACGTGCTATGGCGACACGTTTTTGCATGCCGCCCGATATCTCGCTGGGATACTTGTTCTCGGCACCAAGTAGATTGACGCGCTCGAGGCAGAACATGGCGCGCTCGCGTATCTCGGCTTGGCTTTTGGATGTAAACATCACCAAGGGAAACATGACGTTGCCCAGCACTGTCTCGCTGTCGAAGAGCGCCGAGCCTTGGAAGAGCATGCCTATTTCCTGACGCAGGTCCTTGCGTTGCTGCTGATCCATGGATATGACATCACGCCCGTCAAAGAGTATTTCGCCGCTTTCGGGGGTGAGCAGTCCCACCAACGACTTCATGAGCACGGTTTTGCCCGAGCCGCTTTGTCCGATGATTAGGTTGGTTTTGCCTGTAGCGAAGGTGGCACTGACTTCGTGTAGCACGGTGCGCCCGTCAAAGGATTTGGTTATATCTTTTACCTCTATCATTGTAGTAAGAGTTTGGTCAACAGCACGTCGAACATTAATATCAGGATGCTACTGGACACTACGCCGTTGGTGCTGGCTTTGCCGACTTCGAGGGCGCCGCCCTTGACATTGTAGCCGTAAAAGGACGATACCGAGGTTATGATGAAGGAGAATACCAAGCATTTGATCAGGCCATACCATACGTACCATTCGATGAAGAGAGCCTGCAGTCCGTAGACATAGCGCGATACGGTAATGATGTCCGTGAACACGGCTACCAAGTAGCCGCCAACGAATGCGGTGCCTATGGAGAATATCACCAGGACCGGCATAAACAGCAGGAATCCTAATACCTTTGGCAATACGAGATAGCTGGCCGAATTGACGCCCATAATTTCGAGGGCGTCAATTTGCTCGGTCACACGCATAGTGCCTATTTCCGAGGCGATGTTGGACCCGACTTTGCCCGCAAGTATCAGACATAGTATCGAGTTGGAAAACTCAAGAAGCACGATGTCGCGCGTTGCCAGGCCTACGGTGTAGCTTGGAATTAGCGGCGAGGCTATGTTCAGCTGCATTTGTATGGCAATGACTGCACCGATGAACACCGAGATAATCATTACCAACGGTATCGAATCGATGCCCAATTTCATGATTTCGGCGACGGTGCGCTTGAAAAACACCTTCCACTTCTCAGGCAGGGAGAATACGCGTTGCATAAAGATGCAGTAACGTCCAAAGGTGGCTAATGAATTGGCTAAAAGCATATTGTAGTGTTGTCTTGTTTCATCGTTGTGTCGTTCGGCCTTGGACTGCGGCTTATAGTGACCTCATGTCGGGTAGCGAAAGTAGTGTGGTGTGCAGCACGTGCCTACGCTCGGCCAAATATTGTACAAAAATACGGTTTTTTGGCGAATGAGCCAAGCGTTTTCTCTGTCGTTATGTGCCATTGGACAGTATTCGCGCCGTTTAGGCAACTTTTACTTGCGGCATTGGCGCATGGTGGTGGAGAAATATTATGTGTATTATGGCTTGAGAATGCCGGTAGCGGCGAAGAAACGTCGGTAGTATACGGCTTTGGCTTCGAGGGCCATAGGGTAGGCGCGTGAAGTTGATGGCAGACGCCAGATTTCCAGGCTATCGAAGGCGGCGTGCATACCCATAGACGGTACGGATGTACCGGTCTGTGCGGCTACAATCTCGGCGGCTTTTTGTCCTGTGGTTGCTATGGCACGCAGATCGTGTATTTGTGCAGCCAATGCCGGTATGTCGCGCATACGCAATACTTCAAGATCCTTGTCTGAGGCGGTGCCGTGTGTGCGTCGTGCGTCTAATACGGTGTCGCTTAGCGCTATACCATATGTGTCAAGTAGCGATTTTATTCGATTGAGCTTGAATGTGCGCGTTGTTTTGTCGTATAGAGCCGTTGCATCGTCTTCGAATATTATACCCATAATCCGCCAAAAGTCATTGGTGGCGTTGGGATAATAAAAGTCCATACTCCAACGATGTGAACCCGGCGGAAAAGTGCCGAGCAGCAATACGTGTGCGCCCTCCGGAACGTAAGGTTCCCACGGGTGATGTTCGACCGGTATAGATGTATTCTGTTGCATGTATGTGCGTTAGTGTTGTTTATGACGTGAAGTAATGCACATCTGAATACTCGCCGGCGGCATAGGCTTGTAAGCCGTTAAAAAATTACTAAATCTACCGGGGGAACACCCATATGGGGCATCTCAATATAGTCGGCAGATGGTAATGCCGCCATTATTCGTCTCGTGGTGTATGTACGTCAAATGGGTTTTCACTGAATATCGGTGTTTTTTTTGCTTCACGAGCATCATCAATCGCTTCTACGATATTCGAAAGGATTTCTAAGCAACGATAGAATAGTAATGTCCAATGCGGACTGTTGTCTTTGGTCTTGGGCCACAATCTTCCGTTGTAGATAATCCCGTTACAACACATATCACGAGCTATATCGTATTCACCGGCTTTGGCAAAGGCGCAGACGACCAATGTATACTGTACCATATCGCATCGATGCAAGAAGGTTTCGTCGGCATATATGGCGTTGACTACGTAGTTGTACTTGCATGCGTTGAAGGCGTTGACAATCAGGGTGGATGTCCACCATTCCGGTATTTCGTTATGGCTGTATTCCTCCAAAATCCAAAGCATTATTGCGTACCCGGCTATGGCGGCTTTGATCGTGTCCAACGTCTTGATAGCTTCGTACCAATCGGAGGGTGAAACTTTTTCCTTGGCTTCCGGCGACATGAACGCTTGTTTTATTGCCTTGAGACAAGGTTTATGGCCTACCACGAAGTAATTTGAGACGAGGGCCTCATAGTCTAAGGGGTTGGCTTGGAGGCGTCCGTTGATGTAAGCGGCAGCCTCGTCCTTGCGACCATGCGCAACGAGCGAACGGATATACAGACGCGAGATTTCGCCATCGTCCGGTATGGCTCGGATTATTTCGGACAACTCGTCAGGATTGCCATCGTTGTGGTATATTTTCAGAAACTTATGCTTTAAGGCTTGTCTGTTTTCCGGATCCATAGCCAGTATGGTCTCTATTGTGTCGTCGGTATCGGCATCTTCGGCGTGGCTGTTGATCTGGGCATCCAGCAGCAATTCCCAGTAAGAGAGTATGAAAGGTTTTTCACTTACCAGTTTTTCGATTATAGGTACTGCGCGAGCGTATTCATACTGTTCGAGCAGAGACATAGCCAATTCGTAGAGCAGGCATGCACGATTGTTCGAACAATCGGCCACGCGCTCCAGGTTTTGCTCAAGCCAGTCAAGACAATCGCAATGGTGAGCCGTGTCTACAAAGTGTATGGTTTCCTCATCGTCCATTTTTGGATTGCCGGCGAGTATACGCTCCAATGCAGCGATGGCGTTGTCGCTATCACTATCACTATCATTGATAAAGCCTTCTTGGATAGCGATAAGGCGTTGAAGCAATGGACGGTCGGGGGCATCGCCGCCATGGTCACGTAAGAAATCGCTTGCGGCTTGAGGATACATGCCGCTATAAAATATCAACCGCCTTTGTTCCATATCCTTGCTTTCGGGGAAATAGCGTGCTGCGTACATAAGGGCCTCTATACGTACGTATTCATCACTCATATCTCCTGCATAGTCAAAGATTTCTACGATGTCATCGTGGCCAAAGAAGTCCTTATGCTCGGAGTCGTGAAGGTATTGGCGAAATCTGGCGATGAGTTCGTCGCGTTCGTAATCTGTTCCTTCATCCATAATGCTGTTCGGTTGTATTTTGTGGGCGTTGGAGTTTGGCTTATATTGTAAGCGTCTGACTTGTAGTGCGGATACTTGGAAAATGTATGGCCGCACATGTCATGTGTGGCTATGTGCGGCCGTAGCCTAAACCGGATTATTTCTTGGAGACTTTTTCCCAGCTATCCTTGAGGGCGATAGTGCGGTTGAATACCGGATGCCCGGGTGTGCTGTCATAGTCGGGCGTGAAGTATCCCACGCGCTGGAATTGCAGCTTGACGCCGCGTTTGGCGTTTTCGGCTACGAATGGTTCCACCTTGGCGTGCTCGATAACTTTGAGCGAGTCCGGGTTGAGCATCTCGCGGAAATCGCGTTCGGTCTCTGCCGCAGGATTCTCGACATTGAACAGTCGGTCGTATAGGCGTACCTCGGCGTCCACGGCATGCTGTGCCGACACCCAGTGGAGAGTGCCTTTGACTTTACGTGCCGCGCCCGGTGCGCCGCTGTGGGTATCCGGGTCGTAGGTGCAGTGTATCTCCACGATGTTGCCTTCGGCATCCTTGACTACGTCTTGGCATTGCACGATGTACGCGCCTTTGAGACGAACTTCGCCGCCAGGGCACATGCGGAAGTACTTCTTGGGCGGGTTTTCCATGAAGTCTTCGCGCTCGATAAGTATTTCACGGCAGAAAGGCATGGAGTGTGTCCCGGCGCCTTCCTGTTCGGGGTTGTTGTCCATCTGTACCATTTCTACCTTACCTTCCGGGTAGTTGGTGATGATTACCTTGACAGGATTTAGCACGGCCATGACGCGCGTGGCTATGCGGTTGAGGTCCTCGCGCACGGCAAATTCGAGTAGGCTGACGCTGTTGAGAGCCTCGTATTTGGTATATCCTATGGTATCAATAAAATTGCGTATGGATGTAGGGGTAAAACCGCGGCGACGCATGCCCGAGATTGTTGGCATACGCGGGTCATCCCATCCGGCTACGAGCCCTTCCATTACCAGCTGGCGCAGTTTGCGCTTGCTCATGACAGTATATGTAAGATTGAGACGGTTGAACTCGATTTGTCGCGGACAGTAGTTGCCGTCCTTGGCCAATTCTTTGACGAAATACTCGTACAGCGGACGATGGGGGACAAATTCGAGTGTACATATCGAGTGGGTGACGCCTTCGAAGAAATCGCTTTGCCCATGGGCGAAGTCGTACATCGGGTACACCTTCCACTGAGTGCCTGTGCGGTGGTGGGGTGTCTTGATAATGCGGTACATTATCGGGTCACGGAAATGCATATTGTCGGATGCCATATCTATCTTGGCTCGCAGTACGCGTGAGCCTTCCTCGAATTCGCCGGCGTTCATGCGGTGGAACAGGTCGAGGTTCTCCTCGGGGGTACGGTCGCGGTAGGGGCTGTTGATACCCGGAACTGTAGGCGAGCCTTTTTGTGCGGCTATTTCCTCGCTGCTTTGGTCATCGACATATGCTTTGCCCTCACGTATAAGGCGCTCTGCCAAGGCATACAGCTGCGGAAAGTAGTCCGAAGCATAATACTCACGGTCGCCCCAGTCGAAGCCAAGCCAATGAATGTCTTCGCGTATCGAATCTACGTACTCGACATCTTCCTTGACGGGGTTGGTGTCGTCAAAGCGCAGGTTGCAGGTGCCGCCGAATTTTTCGGCTATGCCGAAGTCCATGCATATAGCCTTGGCATGGCCTATGTGCAGGTAGCCGTTGGGTTCGGGGGGGAAGCGCGTGTTCAGGCGTCCGTCGTTTTTGCCGGCTTGCAAGTCGTCATATACTATCTGTTCGACAAAGTTCATTCCTTTTTTCTCGTTGGTGTCGTTGGTCTCGGTATTATCTGCCATGATGTATATGTTTGTTGTTTTTGTGTATGTGCTTGTATGTATATATTTATGCTTGCGTCAGCGTTTGCATATTTCTGATAAATCTAAGATTCAGTCCACTTTGTGTAAATCGTGACCCATAAGCTGCTTCTTGGTGTGCATGTAGAAGCGGTTGTAGTTGTTAGGCTCGATTTCTATGGGCACGTTTTCCACAATTTCGAGGCCGTAGCCTTGAAGTCCTATGCGCTTGACCGGATTGTTGGTGAGCAGTCGCATCTTGCGCACGCCTATCATGTTGAGTATCTGTGCACCCACGCCGTAGTCACGTTCGTCGGCTCGGTGCCCTAAGTGTATGTTTGCTTCCACGGTGTCCATGCCTTGTTCCTGGAGTTTGTAGGCGCGTATTTTGTCCATGAGTCCGATGCCGCGTCCTTCCTGGCTCAGGTAAATGACGGCGCCGCGTCCTTCCTTTTCGATGGCACGCAGGGCTTGGTGTAGTTGCTCACCGCAGTCGCAGCGCTTAGATCCGAAGATGTCGCCGGTGGCGCAGGACGAGTGCACACGCACCAGTACCGGGGTCTCCGGGTCGGAGGCGATGTCGCCCTTGATGATGGCTATGTGCTCCAAGCCGTTGTCTTTTTGGCGGAAGGGTATGAGGCGGAAGTGTCCGTAGACAGTGGGCATGTCCACTTCCGGGCCCATCTCGACAAGGCGTTCGTGTTCCAAACGATAGTGTATCAAATCGCGTATCGACACTAACGGCATGCCCCATTTTTGTGCCATGGCATATAGTTGCGGCAAGCGAGCCATAGATCCATCTTCGTTCATTACCTCCATGAGTACGCCCACGGGCTGTAACCCTGCCAAGCGAGCCAAGTCTACGGCCGCCTCGGTGTGTCCCGCACGTCTGAGCACGCCTTGCTCTTGGGCATATAACGGATTGATGTGACCCGGACGGCCGAAGTCGTCGGGCTTGGCTTCCGGATTGGCCAGCGCATTGAGCGTTGCGCAGCGGTCGTGCGCGCTTACGCCGGTGGTGCATCCTTTCAGTAGGTCTACGGTGACGGTGAATGGAGTGCCCAACATCGAGGTGTTGTCTTCGACCTGGCGGTCAAGCTCCAATTGGCGGCAACGCGAAAGCGACATCGGAGCGCACAGCACACCTCGTGCATTGTGAAGCATAAAATTGACCTGCTCCGGCGTGATTTTCTCTGCGGCAACGATGATGTCGCCTTCGTTTTCGCGGTCTTCATCGTCCACCACGATAATCATCTCGCCACGTCCGAAGGCGGCGATGGCATCCTCTATGGTACTCAGTCGTATGTTATCTTGCTCGCTCATATTGTTTGGTGATAGGCTATTGTAGTGTTGGGGCGTTGGAGTTCTCAGAATATACGGAGCACTTATGGTCCTCTATGCTCTCAGTGTCCTCGGAGGCTGCATCGTTCTCGGTAACTTCGCCGTTTATTCGTGTGATAAGATTTTCGAGTGTCATAATCACGGATGGGATGTCGCGGCGACGTACCCGCATCGGAATTTCGTTGAGGAGATGTATAACGTATATATCCTTGGAATTATGTAAGTACTCGATTACGGACTCTAATTCGGGCGCGAGAGGTGCTGTCGCACTTCGTAAAGTATAGCGCGAGTACCAGGGCACTGTCTGTGCCGAAGTCTCGCGGTAGGCCGCGATGAGCGCATGCAATCGAGGTGTTATTTCGGTCGGAACAACTTCTTCAAAGGTGAATTCCTTGGTCTCAAGATTGCGGCTCTCGCGTGCAAACAAGCGCATGAGTTGCGAAGGACGCTTAATCTTTTCATTGAGTTTGCGCAGCCAGTCAAAGTCAAGCATCGATGTATCGCCTACGGCTTTGTAGGTGAAGAATATTCCCAGTGGAGTCATAACCATGGTGCTCAACCAGATGCCGAACCATACGGCGGTCTTGCCATCGCGCGCCATCTTATATCCGGAATTGTCAAAGATGAAGTATACGATAAATAGCAATACGCTCAGCACCAGCGGAGTGCCTATGCCACCTTTTTTGACTATGGCTCCTAACGGTGCTCCGATGAAGAAGAATATGATGCAAGCTATGGACAGCGTAAACTTCTTCTGCATCTCTATGTCGTGTTTGCGCATGGACTTCTCCTGATCCAACAGCACCGTACTCTTGAATTCGTACTCGCTGCGCACGCGCTGTACCTTGGCCAGAGCCTGTGTCAAGTAAGATCGTGCCATAGATGCATTGGGGCGGGCAAAAACACTATCCACGTTTATAGGTCGGCGTGGATGTACGGGCGGTCGTGCAATTCGTTCCAACTTATGGTTGACATACTGCTGAGTATAATAGGGTAGTCCCAGATATGGTGTCTCCTTGATTTCGGTGCCGAAGACCCGGCCGATGCTGTCCACCTTGGATTGTATTGAATCAATGGCATGCGACAGCTCTGAGATATTCATGCCCACGTATTGTGAGCGTATGCCTTGTTCGTTGAGTCGGTTGAAGTTTGCGTCAAAAGGGAAGTACACTTTCTTGTCGTCAAAACTCTCGCGACGGAAGGGCATAAATCCCCGGCTGTTGTTACCCAGCGAATTGTCGGTGAAATTCTCGAAAAGTTCGCCGTGGTACAGGTGCAGGAACAACTGTGTCTTGTCTTGCGTGAACATCATCTTGGCGCTATCGGCAAGAATGATGCGCGAATTGTCTATGCCACGGCTTACATCGTAAATAATCATGTCGTGCAGCATACCGGTGTTGCGGTCCTTGCGTTCGACATAGATGTTCATATCAGGGATGTCGCTGTAAAAAGATTTCTCCGGTATTTCCAGCTCCGGGCTTTTTTGCCGCATTGAAAATAGCAGCGTCCACATCTTGGTCTGCGCCACCGGCAGCACGTTGTTCTGAAAGAAGAAAGCGCCTATGGAGATAAATATCATCAGCACTATCAGCGGGCGCATAATGCGGAACAGCGATATGCCGGCCGCCTTCATGGCCGTGAGCTCGAGTTTCTCGCCAAGGTTGCCGAAAGTCATCAGCGAAGCCAGTAGTACCGCAAGAGGTAGCGCCATGGGTACCATAGTCAGCGCTGCATAGAAAAACAACTCGCATATCACCGAAAAATCCAGACCTTTGCCTACAAGATCTTCGATGTACTTCCACAGAAATTGCATCATCAGAATAAACAAACTGATGAAGAACGTCATGGCCAGCAGCGGGACAAACCGTTGCAACATAAACGAATGTAGACGTTTCAGTATCATAACGATGCAATAGCTGTTTGCGGTATCATACGCTGCAACCGCAGCATGTGTACCTATCAAGATGCAAAGTTAACGATTTTCGGCCGCATAGACACCACTCACGTCCCTAAATATGCACGAAAAAATTCCGTTGCGCACGAAAATGAGCACGATAAAAAAACTCCGCAGAGCCTTCGGCCATTCCCGAAAGCCCTGCGGACATAATAAGGACATAGGTTGTTAGCGATAAGGATATAGGACCTTATCGGAGGAGAATTTTCTTGGTGTAATTGCCTTTTCGGAGAATGTAGAATCCGCTTGTGGGATTGGTCACGCGGACGCCTTGCAAGTTATAGACTTCGGCATCGCTCCAGTCTTGCGGTTCCTCAACGGCCTCCACGCGGATGTCTTCGACTGCTGAGTATTGACCTAACAGTCGCTGAATAAAGTTGGTGGCTGTCGTTTTGAGTGCCGGGAACTGGTCGCCGAGAGACTTGGAGGCGTCAAGGGCAAACATTATTGCCGCCGAGGTCTTGATGTCTTCGACTTTGATGACGCCTTCGCGCATCATCTCGACGTTGTGCTGCCAGTCGTCGCGTGACGGAATGTATATCCATTCATCGATATCCTCGTCTTTGATGTCCAAAATATTACCGGTTTCGTCGCGGCAGTCGTCAAAGGTAAAGGTGAGGTACAATCCGTTGAGAGAGCCCTTAACCTTAGTGCCGGATGTGCTGCTGATGCCGTAGTATTCGATGTTGTTGAGCGAATAGTCGTCGATGCTGAATGTGCCTTGAATCCAGCGTTTGGATTCTTTGGCCGAAGACGAGGCATTGGTACCGTCAAGTGTCAGTCTGTATTTATCGCCATCCGACATCATCGGTACGGTTATGGATATGGTGCGCTTAGTGGTTCGGCTGTTAAGTTCTTTATAAATCTTGGTGAGTTCGTTTTCGACTTCGGCAATATTTGCTACCGAGTGCGCATTGCTGTCGTCCGAGGCAAGTTGGGTGAGGTTGAACATAAATTGTTCGTCATCAAGTACGTCTGCGCTCTTCAGGCCGATGGTATAGGCTTTCAACGGGAGTTCTTGAATCTTTGTGTTGCCAATCTTAGTATGGAGCTGGGCGGCATAGTTGCGCCAGTTCTTGGGCGCGGGGTTCATAGCCAGTGAACCCTGGTCAAGTCCGTCTGTGAAAGTGATGAGGATGGCGTTGCTGAGGTTGTCGGGATAAGTGGGGTTGCCAAGTGCATCGATGCTCTTTTCGACAGCATAGTACAGCAGCGTTGCATTATCCATCTGCAAGCCGTTGATAAAGTCGAAGAATGTATTTTTAGTGGTGTCAGACAGACGTTGGATTGGCAGCGTCTTCAGCGTGGTGTTGAATGAAGTTACACCCATATAGATGCCGCTGTCGTCCTCCGGGTCAGGTTCTACAAAGTTGAAAACATCATCGTTAAGGATGCCGACAGGGAAAACGAGTTTGAATTCCTCGGTTGTATATGTGGTCTTACCGGAATATCCTCCGCTTGTTTCGAATGCGCCAATGGGAAAGACAATAGTTCTGCCGTCATCGCTCAACTTGCCGTAGTATTTGCTCGAGTAGCCGTTCTCAGGGCATCGTTGCTTGACTGTGAGATTATATTTGGTGCTTGTATAGTCATTACCACCAAAGTAAAACCATGTGTATGGTTCTAAGTAGATTTTGTCTTTTGCTTTGGCGTGCAGATACACATAGACGTTGTCGTCATTGTAAGTGTTGCCACGAGAATTTGCTGTTCCCAGCGACTCGGAAGCCTCAGTATAAGGCTGGAAGCGGAATACATTGGGCTTTGTGCTTGATTGCTCAAATGGTTCTATATAAATAACTTTGTCTTTCACGGGATAGGCCGTGCTGACAAGGTTGGTTTTTGTGATTACGTCATACCAACTGATATTTCTGCCCCTACCAACCCATATATCGGAATACTCTGTCGGATCTTTGTCGTAGATGTTTTCATTAAGGATTCCTTTTGGAATATTTAATACTAAATTACCGCTATATCGTGTTTCCTTTGTGCCGGTGTTAATTTGCCTTGTCACTTCAAAAGAACGGGGATAGAAATAAATTTTGTCATTTGTTTTACCATAGCTAACTTCCCAATAATGTGCGCAATCAAAACCATTTTCAGGGCAACGTTGCTTGACTATGAGATAGTATTTATTGCTGGTGTAACTATTATTCCCATAGTACATATATCGGAAACCCTCGATATAAACGCGGTTTTTACCAACGACATGTATGTACACATAGACATTGTCGTCATTGTAAGTGTTGCCACGAGAATTTGCTGTTCCCAGAGTCTCGGAAGCACGGGCGTAGGGTTGGACACGGAAGACGTTGGGGCGTTCGTCGGATTGTTCGATTTGGACGCTCCACTGCTTATAGCCTACCAAGTAGCTATCGCTGATGCGCCACACATTGACGATGTAGTCTTGCCATGTTCCGGTACCGACGTTGGTCCACGTCTCGGCCATGAGGATGATTGTGCTCCATAATAGAGCAAAGAGTGTAAGGTATCTTTTCATTTTGCTTGAAAGATGTGCGCCCTGACCCTCGCGGCCGCGTTAAGGGATAAAGAAAAGGTGTGAGGATCTATTTGTCCCATTGGTAGTTCAGGTCTTGGCGTACCTCCAAATACAACGGAACAATAACCCCACACCGATTATGCATATACACTCCGGCGTAATACACGTCGGATGTCTTATGCAAACGATGTAGGTGTCATTGAAGCCATCTTCTATTTGAAATTCGAACCGCCAAGTTTGAACTACGAAGAATGTGCCGAATAACACCTTGTGTTTATTGATATGTCTTGGCCTTATAGACCTGCGACACGCCTCTGCGTGTCACGATGCAAAAGTAGCGAAAAAATTTAATATGCTGGCAATTGCTGCGAAAAAAAGTCCGAGATTTTTGAGCGCATACCTCAAAAGTCTCGGACGTATTATGCGGAGAGTGGTGCGGTGTGTGTCAGCGTAGACGATCGGCGCTGCGGAGCAGGCGATAGTCGCGAAGCATTAGGCGTAACGCGACAAAGGCGGATATTAGCGCCAGCACCGGCATAACGATGCCGCCGATGATGGATATTGTAGCACCTTCGAGTCCGGCGCAGGTGTATGCCGCAATGGCGGCCTCCAATACTACGATAAGGCCCAGCGCAAGGCGGGTAACTTTCATTTGATAGCGCAGATTGCGGTATAGGAAGATGTCTATAAGCAGCAGTAAGGCTACGAGAATGTCTACGCACAGCAGTACGGGAGTCTGTACGGCGCACACATCGACGCCATTGGCCGTGACGGCGTAGGGTAGGATGCCCGCGAGGGCTACGAAGATTGCGGAGATGAGCAGTAGTACGGACTGCCAACGTTGGATTACCATGTCTGTTGTCTTTTATGTGTTTGTATGTATGTTTTGTTTTTATTCAATTAGGCCGGCCATTTGCGTTAGTGCGTGTTCACGGCGGTGTATGTTCTTTGATGACCTGTGTATGCGAGGCGATGTTGGTCGGGTGGGGGTCAGCGACCATTGCGCAGGGCTTCCTCGATGAGGGTCATTTTCACCGGTGTGATGCCTGCGCGGCGCAAGATATCGCCATCGGCCTCCAATCGACGTATCAGTGCTTCCGTGTCTCCATCCTGTTGTGCAAGACGATATTGGGTGAGAGCTTCGCGGATATTGCCTGTTGCCGCTTCAAGATGACCGATATTCAGATGATCCTCCGTTGTGAGACTTTCGGCGTTTATGCGCTGCCAATACTTGCGAGCCGACTCGTAATCACCTTGAGCAAAGAGTACCCAAGCCAGGGGCCGCCATAGCCGAGTATCCTCCGGGTCGGCAAATTCGACCTTACGCAAGAGGTTGAGAGCCTTGGCCCAGCGCGTGAGGCGAATATATGCGTAGGCCAAAGCCAATGTCGCGCTTGTATCATCGGGCGCGGCTTCGGACAGACGTTTGTAGTATGTCAAGGCTTGTCCGTCGCGCCCTATGCGTCGGTTGGTATACGCCAATCGCCGCAGTAGCCAACGGCTGTTATCGTCCAACAGTTCGGCATGTTCGTAGGCGGACAATGCGGCGGACATGTCGCCCAATTGTTCGTGGCAATAGCCTATCTTCTGGTATAAGGTAGCCTCGGGTGCGTCATCTGCATCCTCGAGGCTACGGAAAGCGGTCAGCGCGTCTTCCCAGTATTCGTATTTGAAATAGTATTCGCCAAGAAGCGACACCATAGTTTCATCGTGTATATAGGGCGCCAGTGCCGGGACGGTGAGCAAGTTAAGCCCTTCGCGATAAGGGTCGGCAAATTCGCCCTTGCGTCGGTATAGTTTGACAAAGCGGTAGTAGTTTTGCAGGAAAGAGCGAGTAGCGCGACGTACTGCCACATCGCGTTCCGACATATTGGCCTCATTGGGATCAACAGCTTCGGCAATTTGCTCGGTGTTTTGATTCAGTTGGTTGATAATGAAATCTCTCTGCGCCTTAGGAACCATATACGCGGACAGCACCATAGAATATTTATCATTATCGCACAGGTAGGCCAATCGATCCACCACTTGTGCCATACCGTCTTGCCCACCCTCGGTGTAGACCACCTGCGAGTGTTCGGGGTTGTATGGTATAAACCAGTTGGCGACATCATTGAAGAAAGCGTAATTCTTCATATGTGAAAAGGTGCTCATAAAGATGTCTGCACCATCCTGCTGCAACTCGCCCATACGTCGCAGCCCGTCGGCAATGCCGCTGTGTTCGAGCATTTTCTCCCATTCGGGGTTAGCTTCCAGCTTCTCGAGATCCTCAATTTTGATGCCCTCTTTCGGAAAGTTGCCATCCTTAATTTGGTCCATTATGCTGTCGCGAATCTTGCTGACTTCCGGAATGATTACATCGCGCATGGCGCGGTCTACGTTCTCGGTGTTGCGTATACGCACCATCTCTAATGTTATCGTTTTGAAGTCGCGATTCCATGTAGCCATTTCGGCTATAGAAGCCAGTATGTCCTTCAATTGTGGGCTAATGGGGCGTCGGCGGTGGCGGAAAAGCATTATTGTCAAAGCGCACAATGCTGTGGCCGCTATGTGCGGACGGCTGTCGGCATAGGTCATGTACAGGCGAGCCATCGCAATTTGTCGACCCGTGTCGGCGTATTGCAAATCGCCGAGCATCAAGGCCGCAATCATACTTATGGCATAGGTCTCGACATCGAGTTCCTCGCCTTTAGCAGTCACGGTGTCGATTCCTTGCATCAGATGCTCCAATTGTTCATCCTTGAGCGGGTGAGATGTCCAGACATATTCGAACAAAGCCTTGATCGCTTCCTCCTTGGGCTTCTGACCGCGATAAGCCGTATCCTCGGGACCGGCAGAAGCCAATGCTGAGACGATATCCGCATCGGCGTCTATGGCTGCGTAATAAGCGGCAATAAGAACTTCAAGACTTTCGTTTCTAAGCTTTCGCAGCCGCACATTATCAAAGTACAGCGAGCTGTGCCCCGGGATGTCTATGGCTCGGCGCAGTCGGTCAAAAAGAGCCCAAGCCTCCAATTGCATACGTCCGAAGACCTTGTCGAGGTCGGGGTCGACAACTCCCTCGGCAAAATAGGAGAGCATATAACCATAATTGGCGATTGCGGTCTTGATGTCCGCGCCCACCTCCCATTGCATCTTTTGCTCCGCCAAGGCATGCATCTGTTCCAGAGCGTTTTTCAAACGTCCGGCAGATATGTCTTCGTTGATATTGCGCAGGCTTTTTATTGTTTCGTTTCTGCTCATTGAAAGAGGTCTTATGGTTTTGTTTTTTTTAATTTCGGGTTATGCTCGTATGGCGAAAAAAACTTTTCAGCGTCTATGTTTCGATATGCATATTGCCGAGTGTGTCTTGTGCATGTGCCGCGTAGCCATTATAATAATGTAAAAACACGGTATCTGTTTGACACAAGCGCCGACATTACTTATGCAAACTCTATGCCAAGCGCAGTAAGGTGCTTCTTGAGCCATTCGACACGTTCTCGGTCCAATGATTCACCCAAAGGGATAATGTCGTAAGGGCCGGAGGACAGGTAGGCCGCCGCCGAGGTTCCATAAAAATACACACACCTCACTTTGCACCATTGGATACGGCAATCCTCGGGAATATGGCCGGTGTTCTCGACGGCATAGCGTATCCACAGACCATCATCGTCCATGATTACACGCCGCGGATAGGCCCATTGTACTGCACGTTGTGATGTGGCATAGCTTAGGTATACCATTAGCAATATCGAGGGGTATAGCAGTAAGGCCACCATCAGAGCCACGAAAATGCATACAGGCCACCATGCGGCCGCTATGGCCAGGCCGCCCGGTATTGTTAGCAGCCACCAATGACGTCCGAACCATACGGGATAGGCACGACGTACATACGCCGCCGCTCCGGGCGCAAAGAAATCGTTGTCGTCTTTGTTCGGCATCCGAGACTCGGTTTCAGTGGCTTTAGAATCTTTTGAAATGCTATTCATCATGTGGCAAATATACGTCATTTGAGCCGAATGGCCAAATATCGAGAGACCCTCGAATGGTAGTATACGGAGGTTTGAACCGGGATGAAGTAACCTTCGCACTCGGGTTGAAGGGGATTGAATGTCTTTTCTTCCTTTGGCGAGAGCGAGCAGGCCGCGTCACCCTAAGCGGATGTCGCGGCCTGTATTGTGCTTTGATCGAGAGGAGGACGTGATTATTTGACGCGCTCCACGTAGCTGCCGTCGCTGGTGTTGATGCGCACCTTGTCTCCAACGTTGCAGAACAGGGGCACACGTATCTCGGCGCCGGTTTCTACGGTGGCAGGTTTCAAGGTGTTGGTGGCGGTATCGCCCTTGATGCCGGGCTCAGTGTAGGTAATTTCAAGGACTACAGACTGGGGCATCTCGCAGGTGAGGATGGTGTCCGAAGCGGCGTGTACCATGGCCTCGCAGATGTCGCCTTCTTTGAGAAACTGCACACCCTCGATGCTTTCGCCCGGGATTGCTACTTGCTCAAAAGTCTCGGTGTGCATAAAGTTGTAGCCCATGTCGTCCTTGTACAGGTACTGGTAGGGGCGGCGTTCGATGCGAACTTCGTCCACCTTGACGCCCGAGTTCCAAGTCTTGTCGATGATGCGGCCGGTCTTGACGTTTCTCAGTTTGGTGCGGACAAAAGCCGGGCCTTTGCCGGGCTTTACGTGCAGAAATTCAACGATGAAGAAGTAATTGCCATCGATTTCGAGGCACATACCATTCTTAAAATCAGCTGTTGTTGCCATGTCGTATTATGCTTAGTTGTTTCGTGTTGTATAGTCTTGCTTACAGAGCTCTTCGGGAAACCCTCTATCCGATGTTCGCAATATGCGCGACATATTGAGCCCCCGAAAATGCCTGCAAATTTACGATTTTTTTTGCAAAGCCGAGTGCTCTTCGGCGTATAAAGTCAAAATAAATTTGTGCGTGTGGATATTATTGGCTAATTTTGCGTGCATTTTTGTGGGGGAACTATATCCTCTGCAAAAGCATAAGTACAGACAACATAAGATATAAAGATATAACACTACCAATAACAACGCCAAATGAACGTAACGATAGAAAAAAACTCGGCGGTTTACGGTATCATCAACGTAAACGTTGTAGAAGCCGATTACGCAGATAAGGTCAAGAAAGAACTGCGTACCATCGGAGCCAAACGTGTCATCCCCGGATTTCGTCAGGGTCATGCGCCCATGCCTACTCTTGTCCGAATGTTCGGAAAGCAAGTCAAGAGCGAAGTGCTCAATGATGTGGTATATGATGCTGTCATCACCCATATCCGCGACAACAAGTTGCACGTGCTCGGTGAGCCCCTGCCTTTGGAAAAGAAAGAAATAAATCTCAGCGACAAAGACTATGACTTCCAATATGAAGTTGGCTTTGCCCCTGAAATTGACATAACTGTTGATAAAAGCGTTAAGTTGCCCCGGTACGACATAGAAGTGTCCGAGCAGATGTACAAAGACGAAGATGAAGCCCTGCGCAAGCGCTTCGCGAAGCAGGAACCCGGAGAGGTTACAGATGACCGCAGCCTAATCAAAGGTTCGTTGCAACAGCTCAACGCCGATGGTTCTGTCAACGAAAACGAAGGCGCCATTCAGGTGACTAATGCCATAATTGCGCCGTTCACTTTCAAAGATGACAAACAGAAGGCCCTCTTCGTAGACAAGCATGTAAATGATAAGGTTGTATTCAATCCTTATGACAGCTGCAACGGCAACGCCGCCGAGTTGTCTTCCATGCTCAACATAGAAAAGAACATAGCCGGCGATGTTCATAGTGACTTTGTGCTCGCTATCAGCGAAATCATAGTAATGAAAGACGCTGAACACGATCAACCATTCTACGATTCGGTATTCGGCAAGGACAAGGTTCAAGACGAAGCTGCATATGAGGCTGCTGTCAAAGAAGGACTGGCTGTACAACTGGCGCGTAATTCAGAAGAGCTCTTCGATGTGACAGCACGCAACTACTTTGTCGAGAAGTATGGTGATATGGAGCTTCCCACCGAATTCCTCAAGAAATGGCTCGTTGTACGCAATGAAGAACTCACAGCCGAAAACATCGACAAAGAATACGAGCATATGCTTCCCTCGTTAAAATGGCAGCTTATCGAAGAACGTATCGCTAACGTTCTTAATATCGAAATCAAAGAAGACGATGTTATGGAATACGCCAAGGCTGTGGCAAACCGTCAGTTTATTCAGTATGGCATCACCAATATGGACGATGCAACCATTACGGAATACGCCAAACGCCTGCTTAATGACAATAACACTCGTTCGCGCATCGTGGAGGCCACCAGTGAGATGAAGCTCTTCAGCACCTTGCGTAACAACGTAACCATCGAAAAAAAGACTGTCTCCTTCGACGAATTCAAAAAAATCGCGGAAGAAACTAAAGCGCTATAAGACACAGAAGTCTACTGCATGTTAAATATCGTTAAATCAAGGTTGCTTATTAAACTATCTACAGTTGTCATCGTCATATAGACAAAGACTTCAAAAACATCCTGACAACATAGATACTATATACAGCAATTGAATGCGATAGTAATGTAATAGACTGGCTTTAAGATTAATATCGAGCCTCGGGTCGAGACGATCCGGGGCTCGTGTTTTTTTGATAGTATCAACTTACATATATATTGTATCGCTCTTGGTGACATACAAGCATTTGATTGACCGATTAAAAAAGTTTCGAGAATAATTCCATGTTCTTTTTAAGTCGGGAGACAAAAGTTTATAAAGCAAAGCTTTATGTGCGTATGAAAAAAAATATTCCAAAAAAGATTGTCGAAGGTTTGTGTGGCTAAAAAAAAGTGTGTACCTTTGCATTGCTTTTGCAAGACATGGTGAGCATAGCTCAGTTGGTTAGAGCGTCGGATTGTGGTTCCGAAGGTCGTGGGTTCGACCCCCACTGTTCACCCCAAACAAGACGCCGGTAGACTTCTGCCGGCGTCTTGTGCTATTAAGCAATTACGGCATCTTCATATTGTCATCCGAGATTGAAACTTATGGAGAGATATGTGTCGTAAGCTTGTTTAGTCTTTTTATCCACGTTTACTCACGCTTAGTTTCACATCTCAGCCTCTTTGTCTTCATAATAATTATGACTTACGACTCAGCAACGCCATTGACGACAGACCGGTGTCACCTGCGTGCAAGACTTGATCAAGCTTTGGAGCGCATCAATGTGCCATCCTTCGCTGACGCAGATCCCATACAATTTCCACGCTCCTTTACCGATAGCCGGGATGTGGAGATTTCGGCGCTATTATGTTCAACCATAGCATGGGGCAACCGCAAGATGATTGTACGCAATTGTCAACGTATGCTTGAGATTATGGATAACGCTCCTTATGACTACGTGCGGTCGAAGTCCTACGAAGACTTGGACGATGCCATCAATATTCATAGGACATTCTTCGGGCGTAATCTCAAGTACTACTTGCGCGGGTTGCAAGCTCTTTATACGCGCTATGGCAGCCTTGAAGCATTTGTAACCGCCTCCAAGGCCGATTGTTCCGAGACTCCTGCATGGTCCTTGGCTGAATCCTTGGCATCATTATTGGCCGAGGCTAATTATGGACTTAGGGATACGCGCTGCATATCCGTAAGTGTTGCTACTCCCCTTAAGCGTCTCAATATGGCCCTGCGGTGGCTGGTACGTGATGACGGCATTGTAGACATCGGGCTGTGGAAAGTACTTAAGCCTTCGCAACTATATATTCCGCTGGATGTCCACGTTGCCGATGTGTCGCGTGCTCTCGGATTGCTTCAAAGACGTTCCAATGATCGACGGGCCGTACTCGATTTGACTGCAGAACTGCGTTGCTGGCGTCCGGACGACCCTGTGGCATACGACTTTGCTCTCTTTGGCATCGGGATGGAGCAGTCTATGGATTTGCGGTAAAAGTTTGTGCCCTCCGGTGTTCTTCTATATGTAAGGAACAGACCGGGGACTTCAGTTGAAGCCCCCGGGTGTGTATAGGTATTGATTAAGATAAAAGGTCTTTTGGAAAAGATGTCTATCGATGTTTAATAGTTGTCGGCGCGTAGCTCGAAGAAGCTTTGCGGATGGGCGCATACCGGACATGCGGCAGGTGCTTTGGGCCCGATGACGATATGTCCGCAGTTGCGGCACACCCATACGCGATCGCCATCACGCGAAAACACAATGCCTTCCTCGATGTTTTGCAGAAGACGGCGGTAGCGCTCTTCATGGAGACGTTCGATATCAGCCACGGCGCGGAAGCGCTTGGCTATGGCAGAGAAACCTTCCTCCTCGGCATCCACGGCCATACGCTCGTACATGTCAGTCCATTCGTAATTCTCGCCGTCGGCAGCATCGCGCAGGTTGGCCATGGTATCCGGCATATCTCCGCCATGCAGCAGTTTGAACCACAGCTTGGCATGTTCTTTCTCGTTGTGGGAAGTTTCCTCAAATATCGCGGCAATTTGCTCGTAACCGTCCTTGCGAGCTTTAGACGCGTAGTATGAGTACTTGGTGTGTGCCTTGGATTCGCCGGCGAAGGCTTCCATAAGGTTCTTCTCTGTCTTTGTCCCTTTAAGGTCTTTCATAATTATAAGATGTATATGGTGTGTATATAGAGTATGTTATGATGCTATGCATCGTATGTGGTTTCGCTTTCTTCCGACCGGCCGGCGCGGCAATCGGGGCATAGCCCGGTGAACACCAATACAGTGTGTTCAATGTCGAAGCCACCGGGATGGCTGATGGTGTCCATGTCGAATGGGATATCGTACACTTTTCGGCATTGTCGGCACTGAAAATGCGCGTGCGGCTTGTGAAAATAATCGTAGCGGCACTCGCTGCTGTCTCCTGCCACTGTCTCTATAACACCTTTGTCCAGAAAAAGTTTGACCGTGTTATATATGGTCGAACGTGACAGCGTGGGTTGCATGGCGTGTACGTCTTCGTATATGCGGTCCGCCGAAGGGTGGCATGTTGTTCCGGTAAGGTATTCCAGAACGGAAAGCCGCTGTGCCGACGGACGAATCCCCGCTTCGGTCAGGATTTCGATAAGTTGTGCGGTAGGAAGTTGCATATGTTCTATTTTTAGATTTATTCCAAATATTAAATCAATGCAAAATTAATCACTTTCATCCAAACAACCAAATATTTTCAAAAAAAGATTGCGTATCTCCCGGCACGAGGGATATGCGCAATCTTTTTTATTGGAAGTAAGTCTTGTTTATTATAATACTTACAGCTCCGTATTTGTGTTGGCTAAATCCTTGGCTGCATTCTTGCTGCCGTATGTCTCCTTGACATTCCAGACGGCGAGCGAACCCAATAGCAGTAGTATGCCCGAGCTGACAAGCATTAATACGGTATTGGGCGTACCGGTTTCGGTTGGAGCGAAGCAGCCGAGCAACATTCCGCCGAATATGGCTGCAACAATTTGAGGAATGCATATCGTGCAGTTGAACAATCCGAGATATGTACCGATGTGATCTCCTCCGAGGGCATTGGTCAGTATTGTGAAAGGCATAGCCAGCATTGCAGCCCAAGCGCAGCCCATCAGGGCATAGCATATGCCCAATATATACTGGTCGGTAACGAAGAATACCGACATAAAGCCTATGGCGCCTATCAGAAGGCTAAGTGAGTAGCCCAGGCGGCGGTTGCGGAACTGGGATAGCACTGCGGCCCATAGCAGCGCTGCTATGGCCTGTATTGCCAGAAGTACGCCGTTCCAGTCGCCGGCGTCTTGGTACTCCTTGGAGGCGGCGTTAAGCACAGTGGATTCTATGGTGGTGATGGTAGAACCATCGTAGGGGATGTCTTCGGTCTGTTCGGCCACGTACTTGTTTGTAGTTTTGTCAAAACTATATATGTGCGCCAGTTGCAGGTGTTCGTCGGCTTTGACTTGCGACAATGCCGAGAATGTGGTTGCCGCCTGATTGACACATACATTCTTACCATCCACCACGATATTATCGCCGGCATCGGCGATGCATCCGTCCTGAGGCGCGACCTTTGCAACGCCTGCAACATAGACTACTTCGCTCTTTGCCACGACAGTGTCACCGGAGGCATTGATGACGGTTGTAGGCGACATCTTGTTTCCGTCTATGATGATACCGCCAAGCGATAGCTTGCCATCGGCCACCACGGGTTTGTCTTGGGCGAGGACATATTTTTCGGTATAAGCCTTGCCATTGATTGATATGCCGTCAACTTTGATGACCGAAGGGGCGTGGAACACGTGGTTGGCAATAGCGTCAGTCGAGTATGACCACATAAATAAGAAGGCAGCCCAGCAGAAGAACTGCACAAGGCCTACGGTCCAGAATACCTTGGGTGCACGAGCAAGCAGGCGGAACATTCCGGGGCCTTTTTTCTTGTTGGCTTGCGCTTTTGCCGGGTCTATGCCATGGTAAGCCGCGTACTGAGCCGGCGGCATCTCTTTGACCTTGGCAAATGTGTATGCCACGCAAAGCAGCAGTACTGCCGCGCCTATATAGAATGACCAAGTAACCGTAGCCGGTACCTCGCCGTCGGCAGCGGTATTGGACATAAACATTGCCAGTATTATGGGGCATACATAACCTACAACGCTGCCGGCATTGCACAAGAAAGATTGTATCGAATATGCCAGACCTTTTTGTTTTTCGTTTACAAAATCACCCACGAGCATCTTGAAAGGCTGCATTGCCATGTTTATGGACGTGTCCAAGAACATGAGCATAACCAAGCCGAAGATTATAGCCGAGCTCACCGACAGCCCCAGCGACCCGGCGTTGGGCAAGAAGCACATGACGATGATGGCGGCAGCGGCGCCGATGAGCAGGTAGGGTAGGCGACGACCAAATCGATTCCAAGTGCGGTCGCTGGCGCTGCCGACGATAGGTTGCACTATAAGCCCCATCAGCGGCGGCAAAATCCAAAAATAACTAAGGTCATGCGGATCGGCACCTATGGTCGAAAAAATTCGGCTCACTTGTGCACTTTGTAGTGCATAGGCAATTTGGACGCCGAAAAATCCGAAACTAAGATTCCATAGCTTCCAGAATCCCAAATCAGGTTTGTTCATAGCGGGTAATATGTAGTTGTTTAAGAATATGTTACTTCACTCAGGCCTCGAGGCCGGACTGCGCCGATAAAAATATGGTGGCGCGTGTCCTGCATATCGGCAGCGGCATTGCCGCTGCTTTGTGCCATTGTGGCAAATAAAGATGATACAATCTCAAAAACGGCAGGTTGACACAGGTGTCATCCCCTCATGAAAGCCTAAGGCTTTTCGGCTGACAAAGTTAGCGATTTTTTGTCAAATGCGAATACAATATTTAAAGAAAAAAAGCGGTAAAATGGATGCTATATCCCCGAAAAGCAGCAATTTTGTATGCGGTACGGGGAATTACTCTATACTGCTCTGCAGACGATTTTTTATGCGAAATTGCATTATCAATTACGAAGGTCGTTAATTTTGCTGATTTCCGCAAAGTTAGTAAATTTGCACTCAAAGAAGCATTCCAATGTCTGCCCTATTGGCGGCTGCCTTGTAAGTAGCAGGTTGGGGTGCTTCTATTTTTTCTCTTTTAATGAGTATGGGTGTTCTACGACATATTTATGATTATTCTTTATCACCACTGTTTTGAATTCAAATGTTTTACCGTTAATCTCAATCTCATAGGCAACAAAGTGGATTGCCCCTCTTTCAATTTTTTTACGATAATTCGGTCTGCGTGTATTTAGTGGTTCGTAGCGAGGCTTCCCCAGTTTATGCAGTAGCTGGGGTATTTGTTTAACGGCTTTGACTTCATCGTCTGTATAGCAGTGAGTAAGCTTACAATTGCGTTCATTTTTCGACATTGTATAGTTATGCGTGTAGAACCTTTCCTTGTCATATCTGATGCCTGGTGCGTAACCTTTCGCTTCTCGTTTGGCTTGTTTCCTTAATTCTTTCCATTCTGTTTTGTTTGCCGGAGTGATGCCTCCCGATATTCCGCCCTGCGCAGCTGTCCCTGCTGCGGCTTTGGTCTCGCCCTTGGCGAGTACGTCCTTGACGATATTGGCGTTTGGCGCGAGGTTGTCAACGCGGTAAATTCTGATGTTTCCGGCAATATCTTTTTTGTAAAGGTCAAGCGCCCCCGACATGCCGTTCTGAGGGTCGTAAAAACGTAGGCTTCCATCGGGGAGGCGTTCGGCTGTGATGATATGCCCCGAGCGCTTGCGCTTCCATCGCCATGCGATATGATAGCGTCCTGTCTCGGTCATTGCGGCGGAGACCTTCACCCATTTTAGAGGCGGTTGCTTGATGTGCCCATATTTGTCCAGCGTTGTCTTAGCGATTACCAAGATGTCTTCTCTCGTGATGCCCTGCCATGCGGTATGCGTTGCTTTCGATAGCTTGCTGAGCGCCGAGTCTGCCGTGTTGGGTAATGCCGAAACGTCGAAGCCTCGCAGTCGCAACTCGTATGCCACCACGCATGTTTGGCAGTTGACGCTGTAAGCCTTGCTTTCGCCGTAATACAGATTTCCGTGCATTTTGTTGGCCTGCTCGTGGCTCATCGGGCGGCCTCGCTTTATGCCGAGGTCTTTTTCGATTTGCAGGTATGCTTCGATATTGGCCAGCTTCTGCTCGTCGGTCAGATAATCGGGCTCGAAGCGTTCCCAATAGCGGCGCTTGATGTCTTGGATTTGTGCGATTGTCCGCTTGGCGTGGCGTTCGGCGGCGATGCCGAGCGTTGTCGATGATGCGCGTACCTGCTTGGCGGTGATGCCGGTATACTTGGCATTGTCGCGGATGAAGTACGGCAGCGAGTGGCCGTTGGCGATGCGGTCGCGGTTATTCTCCACCCAGTTTTTGAATGCTTCGGGCGTGTCGGTGACGGCGTTGGCGCTGTCCGCCGACGGCTGCCTGCCGTCAAGGATGCGCTTGGTGTCTCGAGGCATTTCCTCCTCGGTCTTGAGGATGGTGACGGCGCGGCAGCGGCAATGCGGATGCCAGCCTGTGAATTTGAAGTCCTTTGGGTATCGTCCTGCGAGTGTGTCGCAGATGTCCGTGAGCGTGCGCACCGCGTTGGCCTTGGGCGTTCCGTCTGCACGCATTTGCCCCGGCAAGTCCGAGGTCTTCTCGCCCGGTTGGAGGCGGATGGTGTGGTTGTCGCTCAGCACAATTTCGATGCCGACAACGAAATCCATTTTTTGCCAGCGCAGGTGGTCGGCGGTACGATACGCGATATTGGTTTCGGTCGCGGCGAGGCGCCGTGCGTTCATATACGAGCTGCGGTACACTCCGCGTCCCGGGTGGGATGTCGAGGTCAAGTCCCATTTCGATTTCGTTCTCTCAGAAATTATTACTAACTTCGCAGTAACCAAAGAAAGCTCTTATTCGTGTGCGTCAGGCAGTCGTTTGTCTGCACTCGTTTTTCTATGCTCTTTTGCATAAAATAGAATGGAGCACTATTGTGGCCCCAATATACAGATATGTCATAACAGCTAATGGAACCCAACGAACTGCCGCAAGACCCGGCAATATTGATAAGTTATATTAACACCCTTCTACGCGATCGCTATGCCTCGCTTGACGAATTGTGTGAAGATACAGGGATAAATTGCGAGGCACTTGTCGCGCGTCTGGCGCAGGCCGGATTTGAGTATAACGCTTCGCTCAATAAATTCTGGTAAATATGGGTGACGCGCAAACAGAAACGCCGGACTATTTGGTTCAGCTAAACGAGCAGCAGCGGGCTGCTGTCCTCTATACTGGAGGGCCGCAACTGGTCATTGCCGGTGCCGGTTCGGGCAAGACCCGCGTGCTGGCCTACAAGATTGTGCATTTATTGTCCCATGGATACGAGCCGTGGCGTATCATGGCGCTTACGTTCACCAATAAAGCTGCGCGAGAAATGCGCGAACGCATCACCACCCTTGTGGGAGCCAAGGCTGCTTCGCGCATACTTATGGGTACATTTCACTCCGTGTTCGCGCGTATGTTACGCTCCAATGCCAAATTGCTGGGGCTTAATAGAAATTACACTATCTACGATGCCGCTGACAGCCGCAATCTGGTCAAGACCATCATCAAAACCCTGAGCCTTGATGAAAAAGTCTATAAGCCGCAGTCCGTAGCCGCCGTAATATCCAACGCCAAGAACGATATGCTTTCGCCCGAGCAGTATATTGCAGATTCCGGTATACAGCGTATCAATACGGCTCGGAATATGCCGCGTCTGGGCGAAATCTATGCGGCATACTGTGCTCGATGCCGTCGTGCTGATGCCCTCGACTTTGACGACTTGCTATACTATACCAATATTCTGTTGCGTGACCACCCGGATGTGCGACGTCATTATCAAGAATTCTATCGCTACATACTTGTAGATGAGTATCAGGACACCAATTTCGCGCAGCACATGATCATATCACAGCTATGTCCTGATAATCCCGGGTTGTGTGTTGTGGGCGATGACGCGCAAAGTATATACTCGTTCCGTGGCGCCAACATAGCCAATATTCTCAATCTTCAACGCACATTCCCCACCATTAAGACCTTCAAATTGGAGCGCAATTATCGTTCCAGTCAGAATATCATTAACGCCGCCGGAAGCCTTATATCCAAGAATAAGCAGCAGATACCCAAGAATGTTTATTCAGAAAATGGGGTAGGGACACGTATCGAAGTAGTGCGCAGCTACAGCGACTACGAAGAGAGTTTTTTGGTGACCAACCGGATTTCTCAGCTCAAGATGTCCTCTGGTGACACATACGAAGACTTTGCCATTCTCTATCGCACCAACGCACAAAGCCGTATACTTGAGGAATCACTACGCAAGCGCAACATCCCCTACCGCATTTACGGCGGACTATCCTTCTACCAGCGTAAGGAAGTCAAGGATGCCCTGGCATATTTTCGCTTGGCTATGAACCCTGATGACGAAGAATCTCTGAAACGAGTCATCAATTTCCCGGCACGCGGCATTGGTGATACAACGCTCAAGAAAATTCTTACGGCAGCCGCCGTGAACGATGTGCCTTTATGGGCCGTGGTTAAGGCACCCCTCCAATACGGACTTAATATTAACGCCGGTACGCAGCGCCGTCTGCGCGCCTTTGAGGATATCGTCACCGAACTCAATGACATGGTGGCAACCGGCGCCACGGCTGATGCCATATCCGATAGGATGCTAAGTCTGACTCACATGATGGATGAGTATAAATCGGACAATACCCCCGAGAGTATCACCAAGCGAGAGAATCTCGAAGAACTCACCAACGATGTTAAGGCCTTTGTGCAATCCCAGCACGAGCAGGGACTTGGCGAAGGTACCATACCTGAGTATATGGCACAAACATCCTTGGCCACTGATGCCGATACTGCCGAGGCCGATGCGGACACGCCCAAGGTAACGCTTATGACAATACATGCCGCCAAAGGATTGGAGTACGGCAATGTATTTGTGGTGGGCGTGGAAGACGACCTATTGCCATCGATGATGAGCAAAGACTCTCCGGCAGCCATAGAAGAAGAACGACGCCTGCTTTATGTGGCCATTACACGAGCCAAACACTACTGTATGCTATCCTATGCCACCTCGCGTTTTCGTAACGGCATAACAGAGTTTACCACGCCCTCGCCCTTCCTTAAAGACATCGATCCAAAGTACCTGTCCTTCCCCTCAGGATCGGAGATTGTCGAGAACAGTCTGGATCAAACGCGACGTGTTAAGCCGTGGCTCACTCGTAAGCCGCCGATACCCGTCAGGCAGCCACAGGCGTCGGCAAGCAAATCAGATGAGTCCACATTCCACGCCTCGCAACTTTCCGTAGGTATGGATATACGACATAGCCGCTTCGGCAAGGGAACAATCACCGAAGTGGACGGCAAAAATCCCGGCGGAGCACGCATAAAAGTACGCTTCGATACAGGCGAAATCAAGATTCTGATGCTGGCATTTGCTCGCTTCACTATCCTTTAAGTATTACTTCATATCGTGTACAGCACACTATTCATCAATAAAGCATTGTCAAGATTAATTCTGCATAGATAATTTTACAGCAATACATTCCAATGACCATAAACCAACTGCCCACTCCTTTCTATATAATTTACGAAGACCGCATACGTCGCAACCTTGATTTGATAGCGGACGTGGCTGCGCGTGCTGATGTCGAGATTATCATGGCCTTTAAGGCCAATGCCTTATGGCGCACCTTCGACATTGTCCGTGAATACGGCTTCGGATGCACTGCAAGCAGCATCAACGAATTGCGTTTGGGGCGTGAATACCTTACCGATAATATTCATGCCTATTCGCCGGCATATACGGACGACACCATTGACGAATATGCACACAACTGCACACATATTACTTTCAATTCGTTGAGCCAATGGGAACGCTATGGCGCGCGTTTGCGTGGTACGGGTGTCAGCGCCGGTCTGCGTGTCAATCCACATTGCTCCGTCATAGATACGGACATATACAATCCGGCACTTCCTGGTAGTCGCTTCGGTGTCAGCGCCTCCGAAATCGGCAATAGTCTTCCCGAAGGCATTGAGGGCCTGCACTTTCATGCGCTGTGCGAATCCACGTCTTACGACTTGGCCAAGGTGCTTGAGGCCTTTGAACACCAATTCGGACATCTGTTGCCGCAAGCCAAATGGGTTAATATGGGGGGCGGCCACCTGATGACACGACAGGGTTATGACACAGGACACCTCATAGAGTTGCTCAAAAGTTTTCGTCGCCGCTATCCGCATTTGCGAGTGATACTTGAGCCGGGCAGTGCCTTTATGTGGCGCACCGGAGACCTTATTAGCAGTGTCGTTGATGTAGTGAGTCATGACGATGTCAATACCGCAATTATGGACGTATCCTTTGCATGTCATATGCCGGACACGCTCGAAATGCCCTATCGGCCTACAGTGAGCGAAAGCGTTTCCGAACAGCCCGGACATACCATCGCATACAGGCTCGGTGGCAATTCGTGTCTCAGCGGCGACTTTGTCGGTGATTGGCACTTTACCAAGCCGCTGTGCCCCGGAATGCGCCTGACATTTGAAGATATGAACCACTACACCAACGTCAAGACCACCATGTTCAACGGCATACATCATCCGGACATAGTCTTATGCGACCATGACGGCCAATGTCATTACCTGCGTCGTTACACCTATGAAGACTACAAAAGTAGAATGTCATAAACAAATGTATTACAATTGTTTAAGCAATAATAACTTGAGTTATACTATATATTGTCTCAAGTGACTCCGAGCGAGTGTCATTCCGAGACGTATGCCACATCTAAACACAACAAAAACAGCCACAATGTTATTTTCAGTCATTATCCCGGTATACAATCGTCCGGACGAAGTCCGCGATCTGCTTGACAGCCTGCTGGCGCAAAAAGCCTGTAACTTCGAAGTAATCATTGTCGAGGACGGCTCAACGATACCATGCAGTCGGCAGTGTGAAGATGCTCGTGCCGCCGGTCTCGATGTCAAGTACTTTCATAAAGACAATGAAGGGCGTTCCATCGCTCGCAACTACGGTATGGAACGCGCCAAGGGAGACTACTTCGTTTTCTTTGACAGCGATTGTGTAATTCCGCCGGAATACTTCGAGACTCTCTCTAAGGTCCTTGCCGAACATCCCACCGACTGCTACGGCGGACCAGATGCCGCCCATTCATCTTTCACTACCACGCAGAAGGCTATAAATTACACTATGACATCCTTCCTTACCACCGGCGGCATACGCGGTGGTAAGCTTGCCCTCGAGAAGTTCACCCCACGCACCTTCAATATGGGCTTTTCGCGCCGGGTCTACGAGACTGTAGGTGGTTTTCGTGAGATGTTTTCCGAAGACATAGATATGAGCAAGCGCATAGCGCGTGCCGGATTTGCAACCTCGCTCATAGCAGATGCCCCCGTGTGGCACAAGCGCCGTGTCGATTTCCGTAAATTTCTGCGACAGGTATACGTCTTCGGGATGTCGCGTATCACTCTCAAGCTGCTTTATCCCGAATCGCTCAAGGTCGTGCACACCCTTCCGGCTGTAGCCGTGCTGTTGGCCGTTGTTATGGTTGTTCTTGCCATCATGGTGTCCCCGTGGTGGCTCCTGCCAATAGGAATATACCTTGTGGCTGTGTATGTTATGGCTCTGGCTGCTACGCACTCGGTAGTAATAGCGGCCAAAGCAGTGCCCGCCGCCATCATTCAGCTCGGCGGCTATGGCACAGGCTTTATACAGGCTTATGTGTCCAAGATAGTGCTACGTCGCGGACGTGATGTTAACCGAGAAATCGAAATGCGCCGTGGAAAATAATACCCCGACCCTATTGATACGCGACCTTCCGTTAGAGCGAAAGCCACGCGAAAAGGCCATCGCCCAAGGGTTTGATGCCTTGACAGACGCCGAACTCATGGCCATAATATTCTCCACCGGCATTAAGGGCAAATCAGTGCTTCAACTCTCCGAGGATATCCTTAGAGACAATGACGGCCACTTGTCGATGCTCATGCGGATGACGCCGCAGCAAATTATGGAACGGTACAAGGGTATAGGTCAAGCAAAGGCGGTGACACTATTGGCTGCTTTGCACTTGGGCGAACGTTCGCGCGCCGATTGTGTCGAAAGACAAAAAGAAAAAATATGCACATCCGAATTGGCTTTTCGAAAAATGGCGCCGGTGTTTCTCGGTCTTGACCACGAGGAATTTTGGCTATTGTTGCTTAATAGGGCGCTGATGCCGCTTAAAAGCGTGCGCCTTGGTGTAGGCGGCCTCAGTGCCACGGTCGTCGATGCAAAGGTTGCCGTGCGTGCCGCCCTTGATGCTTATGCTTCGGCTGTTATCATGCTCCACAACCATCCGTCAGGCAATACGATGCCAAGTCCGCAGGACGATGTTATCACGCGCAAAATCAATGACGCTATGGCCTTATTTGACATAAAAGTTAATGACCACCTTATTGTAACCGATGGCGACTACTACTCATATCATGATAATGGTCGAGTGATTTAACCATGATATGAAAGCATAGCTTCCATCGGTTAGAAATAGCCGATGATGTGCAATATAGAAGGGGTGAGGATGGCGGTGAAAATGCCATTGAGAGTCAGGCCGAGGCTGGCGAAGGCACCATAGCGATCGCTGACACCGAAGGCGCGCGACGAGCCTACGGCATGAGCAGCAGTCCCCATTGAAAGACCTTGTGCCATAGGGCTGTGTACGTGAGACCAGCGCATTACGCCGAATCCGATGATTCCACCGAAGATGCCTACGCTGACTACTACGGCAGCAGTGAGTGATGGAATGCCTCCCAACGATCCGGTTACCTCCATAGCGATAGGTGTTGTAACGGACTTGGCGGCCAAGGACATAACGATTTCGTGTGATGCTCCGCACAAATCGGCCACTATCACCACAGAGATGATGCCCGATATGCATCCGCCGAGGGCTGATAAGGTGATAGGTAGTAATTGCTTCTTGACGGTAGACAATTGTTTGTACAAAGGTACTCCAAGTGCTACGACGGCCGGTTTGAGCCAGAATTCGATGTACTTGCCATATTGATTGTATGTATCATATGGGATATCATAAGCTGTCAGAAAGACTATGATGAGCGCAATGGTCACCAGAATAGGGCTGAACAAAGAAAAATGCGTCCTTCGCTGGATAATTTGTGCCGATCCGTAGATGACAAAAGTCAGCGCTAAAAGAAAGTACGGATTATTGATGTATTCCATGCCTCTGATATTTACGGACCAACTGGTGTATCCATCCGGTGACAACAATAACGACGACGGTGCTTGCGGCCGATGCCATAATGATGGGAAGTAGCTGAGCCTTGATTATGTCAAGATGCAGCATAAGAGCCACGCCCGGTGGGATAAAGAAAAAACCGAGATTCTTCACCAAGAAATTGGCTATACTCTCGACCCAGCGCAACTTGACCCATTTTAGTTGCAGACAAGCCGTCAACAAAAGCATACCTATGATACTTGACGGCAATTTGATTCCGGTGAGCCACACTACAAACTCGCCGATAGCAAGGAATCCGAAAATGATTCCGCATTGGTAAACCATAACAAATCTTTTTATACCTAAAAACGGCTGCAAATGTACGGCGTTTCCGCCGAACAGCCAAATATGAATATGATAGTGTTGTTGAGATAGCGGGTAATTACCGCAATATCAGGATGCTAATTTCTGAAAACATGGTCTGCAAAGCATAATGAGAACAACGTAACCCATAACATCGAAAACAAATGTCGATTTCGGGCAGGTATTTGACGAGAAATGCGTAAATTTGCGTAGTCAAAGGCAGGGATATTGTCTTGCCTAAATATTTAAACACCATACAAACAACATCCTACCAGCACAATGAAAGCAGACGTACTTCTCGGACTACAATGGGGTGATGAAGGCAAGGGTAAAGTTGTAGATGTGCTCACGCCGCATTACGCTGCGGTGGCACGTTTTCAGGGCGGCCCCAATGCCGGACACACTCTTGAATTCGATGATAAGAAATTTGTATTGCGCTCGATACCCTCCGGTGTATTCCAAAAAGGCACAATCAACGTCATAGGCAACGGCGTCGTTCTCGACCCGGTGCTTTTTGCCGAAGAGGCGCGTGCACTTGAACGCGACGGCGGCGTGGACCTGCATGCATCGCTGCGCCTTTCGCGCAAGATGCACCTGATACTGCCCACCCATCGTCTGCTTGATGCTGCCGGCGAGAATGCGAAGGGCACTGCACGCATAGGTACCACCGGCAAGGGCATAGGTCCTACTTATACGGACAAAGCCGGTCGTAATGGGTTGCGTCTTGGTGATATAGACTACGACTTCGAAGCTAAATATACTCGGCTCAAGGCTACGCACTTGGACCGTCTGGCTCGTATGGGTGCACAAGTGGATGCTGATACGCTAGCTCGGAATGAAAAGGCATGGATGGAGGCTCTCGAGTATATACGCACCTTCGAACGCATAGACAGCGAGTACTATGTCAATGAGGTGCTCGACAACGATGGCGCTGTATTGTGCGAAGGTGCTCAGGGTACGCTCCTTGATGTCGACTTCGGTTCATATCCATTTGTGACATCGAGCAATACCGTGTGCGCCGGTGCATGTACCGGATTGGGTATATCCCCAAGACGGATAGGCGAGGTCTTCGGAGTTTTCAAGGCTTATTGTACGCGCGTGGGTAGCGGTCCATTTCCCACTGAGTTGCATGATGACGTTGGGCGTGAGATGCGTGACCGTGGTCATGAGTACGGGGCTGTCACCGGACGTGAGCGTCGTTGTGGATGGCTCGACTTGGTTGCTCTGCGCTATTCGGTAATGCTCAACGGCGTGACACAGCTCATAATGATGAAGAGCGATGTCCTCGACACCTTCGATAGAATAAAAGTTTGCACCGCATATACTATAAACGGAAGGACAACTACATATTTCCCTTTTGATGTCAATGATGCACCTATCGAACCGCAATATACAGTCTTCGATGGCTGGAAATACGACCTTACGTCCATACGCGATGAAGCATCGCTGCCCCAAGCCTTCAAAGACTATATAGGCTTTATCGAGAAATATGTGGGAGTGGGCATCACCGTGCTCTCTGTAGGTCCGGACCGCACGCAAACAATTTTCCGTGCAGGCTTCAGCCCGGCACAGAAGGCTAAAGGTTGACCTTCGCCCGGACTTAGATGTCGAGTTACAAGATACAGACCTGCCAAAAATGTTGATAAATCATATTACCAACCACACACATTAAATTACCATGGCTAGAATCAAACCATTCAAAGGCGTCCGCCCTCCGCGCGAGTATGTGGAGAAGGTCGCATCGCGTCCTTATGACGTGCTCAATTCCGAAGAAGCTCGCATCGAAGCTAAAGGCAATCCGATGTCGCTATACCATATCATCAAGCCTGAAATAGACTTTGCTCCAGGCACTGACGAACATGACCCCAAGGTCTATGAACGTGCTGTGCAGAACTTCAAGGACTTCCGCCAGCGCGGATGGCTGATGCAGGACCCGGAGGAAAAATACTACCTATATGCCCAAACCATGAATGGCCGTACACAATATGGATTTGTTGTGGCTGCCAATGTGGATGATTACCTCAATGGCGTTATTAAGAAACACGAACTGACACGCCGCGACAAAGAGGAAGACCGAATGAAGCATGTTCGCGCCCAAAATGCCAATATTGAGCCCGTGTTCTTTGCCTTTGAAGACAACGATGTGCTAAACGACATCATCAAGCGCGTATCCGCCACAGAACCGGAATATGATTTCGTAGCCAATGACGGCTTCGGACACCACTTCTGGGTTATAGACGATAAGGCAACCATAGATACAATTACGGCCGAGTTTGCCAAGATGCCGGCATTATATATTGCCGACGGACATCATCGTACGGCTGCCGCTGCACTTGTAGGGCATGAAAAAGCCAAGGCCAATCCTAATCATACGGGCGACGAAGAGTACAACTTCTTTCTTGCCGTAGCCTTCCCTGCATCTCAGCTCAAGATTATTGACTACAACCGCGTGGTTCGCGACCTCAACGGGCTGACTCCCGAACAATTCCTGGCTCGATTGGCTGAGAACTTCGATGTCAAAGATATGGGCACCGAGGAATATCGTCCCAATGCGTTACATAACTTCTCGCTGTACCTTAGCGGACACTGGTACTCGCTTACTGCACGCCCCGGTACCTACAAGCCCGATGATCCCATAGGCGTGCTTGATGTGACCGTTTCCAGCGACCTTATACTGCGTGATATTCTGGGCATTACAGACTTGCGCAGCGACAAGCGCATAGATTTTGTAGGGGGTATACGTGGTTTGTCCGAGTTGAAGCGCCGCGTTGATTCGGGTGAAATGGCTATGGCCCTGGCGCTGTATCCCGTGTCGATGACGCAGCTGATGACTATTGCCGATACAGGGAACATAATGCCGCCCAAGACAACATGGTTCGAGCCCAAACTTCGCTCCGGTCTTGTAATACACCTTCTTGACTGATAACATCTTGGTAGGGCAGGTGTGCAGTATGTACACCTGCCCTACCGCTATCCACAACATATGGCAAAATGGCATTTGGAACGATAAATAAAAAAATCACAACTATCGTGTGTGTGGTGCTGTTGTTGTCTGTAGCGATGGCAGCACAGACATACACGCGTAAGTATAACGAATACTATCAGCGAACTGAGTACTATGACGCTCATGGAAAGATGATTGGGTATTCAAAGGTAAACCGATACTATAATCGTACTGAATACTATGATGCCAATGGGCATCTACAACGCACCGAGAAGTACAATGACTTCTACGACCGCACAGAAACTCGCGATGCTTCAGGTAAACTTGAAAGCACACGTAAGAACAACGAGTACTACGGCCGTGAAGAAACTCGTGATTCAACAGGTCGCCTTATAGGTTATCGCAAATGGAACGATTACTTGAAGCGTTATGATGTTTATGACGAAAAAGGACAGCTTGTTGGCTACGAAAAATGGAATGAATACTATAAACGTTGGGAATACCACGCTAAATAAAGTCAGGATTACAGATAGATATTAAAAAATTACTTTAAATTCGACACACGACAATGTACGAATCCAAGGAATTAGCTGAAAAGATTTGTGGTGGATATATACTCAATGAGACTGAGGCGTATGCCTTGCTTGATATGCCACCCGAAGAGTTGCGTCGGGCTGCGCTACAGGTCAGTCGGCAGATGATGCCGCGCAAGTTTGACAGCTGTTCCATTATCAATGCTCGTTCGGGTCATTGCAGTGAAAACTGCAAATGGTGTGCACAATCGGCACACTTTGCCACCGGATGTCAAAATTACGATGTGGTGGATCATGACGAATGCCTGCGCGAGGCGCGATATAACCACGAGCGAGGCATCGCACGCTTTTCGCTTGTAGGCAGTGGTCGTGCTGTGCGTGGAGAGGCCTTCGGCAAGGTTTGCGCTATGCTTCGCGAGATACATGAAACGGTAGGCATCAAGACATGCGCATCACTGGGCTTGCTTGACCGCGAGAGCCTGCGCGAATTGCGCCGTAGCGGTGTTACCCGCTATCATTGCAACCTTGAGACGGCTCCTTCGTTCTTTGGGACATTGTGTACAACGCACACCATCGAAGATAAAATACATACCATAGAAATGGCTCGTGAAGAAGGTCTTGAAGTGTGTAGCGGCGGAATTATCGGAATGGGCGAGACACCGCGACAGCGTGTCGAGTTTGCGTTGACATTACGTCGCATAGACCCTGTATCCATACCGGTCAACGTGTTGTGTCCCATACCGGGCACGCCGTTGGAGAATATACCCGCCATAGCCGAGGATGAGATTATAGACACCATAGCAATGATACGTCTGATACATCCCAAGGCTCACATTCGCTTTGCCGGCGGACGTGCGCGTCTCAGCCCGGAGAGCCAGGTATTAGCCATGCGTATAGGAGCCAATGGTGCCATTATGGGAGATATGCTTACCACAGTCGGCAGTACCATCGTTAATGACCGCGACCTCATAGCCAAGGCCGGATACGAATTCTAAGCGCAATTCACAACAAAAAATACGATCGGACGATTCTTTGCTATTAAAACCAATATCGGTTTATGCCTTGAAGCTCTTAAGTCTTATTATTGATATGTATAAAAACGACACAACAGAACACGCCATAGATGCCGGAGACTATGTGCGGCCTACTGCTGCGATACGGCGTCTTGTGCGAGCTTTGGACACGCCGGTACATCGGCGTCAAGAGGGCGCCTTTGTAGCCGAGGGTGACAAGTGCGTACGTGACACTTTTGAAGCCTTTTACTGCCGCATTCTTATTGGACGACGTCAGTGGCTTGAGGAACACCGTGATATGTGTATCCGAGCCGATGCTGTGTATTGTGCCGATCGTGCTGATATGGAGCGGATGTCACTTCTGAAAAGTCCGCGTGAGGTTATTGCTGTATACAATATCCCGGATAATACGCCACTTCCCGACACTGTGGGCCTTGTTGTTGCGCTCGATCATATCCAGGATCCGGGCAACCTTGGCACAATCATTAGAATGTGCGATTGGATGGGGGTACGTGATATTATAGCATCACAGGGTACTGTCGATGTTTTCAGTCCTAAAGTCGTTCAAGCTACCATGGGGTCCATTGCGCGCGTGCACGTGCATTATTCAGAACTTGTGCCGCAATTACGTCAACTTTCGGATGCAGGAATACCGGTGTATGGTACGGCTATGGATGGTGAATCTATATATAAAGCCGAACTGCCTGCAAATGCGGTAATTGTAATGGGTAACGAGGGGCGCGGGATGTCCGATGCTGTCCGTGCTTGTCTCACCGACAGCATCTCGATACCACCATATCCTGGCGATACACCTACAGCCGAAAGCCTCAATGTGGCCGTGGCCGCCTCTGTTATTATTGCCGAATGGCGACGCCGTATGCGTTGACGAGGGAAGAACGTTTATTAAAATACGCTCTTGTCAAAAGCGTGAATTACATCAATATTGTGCCTCTGTAGACAAGAGATTTAGGTCTATAATCAATATAATACGAAAGATTTAGCTTATGGCAAAGACCAAATATAAAAGCGTGTGGATGTGCAATAATTGCGGAGCCACTTTCCCAAAATGGGAGGGGCGCTGTAGTGAATGCGGCGAATGGAACACTATGGTGGAGCAGCGCGTGAGTACATCGGCTCGCGCCGATCGCGGACTTACGGGCACTGAAGGTGCGCGCCCGGTAGCAGTATCGGACATCACCGCAGGCTCGGAAAGCCGAATACCTATGCCAAGCCGAGAGCTAAACAGAGTACTTGGCGGCGGACTTGTAACCGGTTCGATGGTGCTTATAGGCGGCGAACCGGGCATAGGTAAGTCCACGCTTGTTTTGCAAAACATTCTGGCCATAAAATCCAAAACGGTTCTTTATGTTTCGGGAGAAGAGAGTGCTTCTCAAATCAAAATGCGAGCCGACCGTATAGGCCGAGGCAGCGACAACGTGTTGATTGTATGCGAGACGCTTTTAGAACGCATTATGCGGCACGTCGAAGATATCAATCCCGGTATACTTATCATAGACTCAATACAGACCATATACAGCGAAGCGCTTGAATCATCGGCCGGTAGTGTCAGTCAGGTGCGCGAATGCGCTGCCCGGCTGTTGCAATACGCCAAGACTACGTCCACGCCTGTCATTTTGATAGGTCATATTACCAAAGAAGGTTCTCTTGCCGGGCCAAAGGTGTTGGAACACATTGTGGATGCCGTGCTACAGTTCGAGGGCGACAGCAAGTATATGTATAGGATTTTGCGTGCCATCAAGAACCGTTTTGGGAGTACCAACGAATTAGGCATATATGAAATGTGTCAACGTGGCTTGCGCGAGGTCATGGATCCGTCGCAAGTGCTGATGACGCGCGGAGATACATCGCTTTCAGGTGTATCTATAGGCGTGACTTTGGAAGGTATACGACCCTTCCTTATCGAATGTCAGGCTTTGGTGAGTACAGCTGCATACGGTACGCCGCAACGTTCGGTGACAGGTTTTGACGGTAAACGAATGAATATGCTCTTGGCTGTACTTGAGAAACGTGTTGGTTTTAAGCTCGCAGCCAAAGACGTGTTTCTCAACATCACCGGAGGATTGCGAGTAAATGACCCGGCACTTGATTTGGCTGTCATCAGCGCCATACTTTCCAGTAATGTCGATATGGCTGTTCCGGACGGCTGGTGCATGACCGGAGAGGTCGGCTTGTCGGGTGAAATACGGCCGGTAACGCGCTTGCAACAACGTATCCTTGAGGCTGAGAAACTTGGAATGACACATATCCTTGTGCCGGCCAACAACCTCAAGGGAGTCGAGACCGAAGGCCTTAGTATTAAGATTCATGAGGTATCCAAAGTTGAAGAGGCCTTCCGAGCACTATTTGCTTAGGGATTTCCACCCGGTATAGATGCTTGTTTTCCGTCAGATGTTAAATAGAACGTCCGGGTATCATAACGTGAATGGCTAAGGGAAAACGAAACATGGCGAGACGTGCATCCTCTGATTGTCTCGCCATGTTTGTACACTTGAGTAATGTCTTGTTTACTATTCGCCCTTTTACATTTCGTCCGGCATAGTGATGTTGCCTTCGAAGAGAACTGCTGTGATTTCGTTATTATCGGTTACAAAGCATACCAAACGTTTAAGCTTTTGGGATGTGGGGTCGTCAGAGGGTTCAGCGTATATTTCGATATGGCTGTTTTCGGCATCAGTATTGACTACAGGCTGAATATCAAGGGCGCTTATGCCGCTGTTCAGACGCTTGGTAATTGCATCGTGCGTCTCGGCGATATTGCTGTAAATGATTTCTACCGACGTGAGTTCGCCCATTTCGTCAAACTTTGAATTCTTTAGGAAATCGAACTTGTCTGTTTGTTCTTTGATGTCTTTGAGTTGATCGCCTTCAAGATAGATGTTGATGGTCATTACGCTGTCATTACGCTGTTCCGGTTGTATGTCTGCGAAGATTTGTTCGGCATTGACGGTAAAGGTAGAGCCTATCAGTAGGATGGCAAGTGCACTAAGAAAACGTTTAGCTTTCATTGTTGTAAGTTTATGTGTTTTGATTATTATGTTTTCTATATGTATGACGCGAAAAGACTCGCTTTGTGACATGTCACGATGAAAAATAATGAAAGTAGAGAGTGTATAGTCCGCATTAAACAGCCACGACACGTCTGCTGGATAGCAGGTGTGCCGGGCCGGGAAGAGGAAGTCACTCGTAGTGTTGCATATCAATTGTTATCATCGTCATCGTTTTGATTGTCCATAGCTTGACTGACAGCTGCACCAAAATTGATTTTTCCGGTGAGTACCACACAGTTTATTTCATCACCTTCGTCATTATATATGAGCGCAGTAGTGACTATGTCGGGGTCGGAGGGGTCGGGAAGGCCATAGATTGTAACACCTTGTTCGCCATCTTCCGAGTTCTCGACGAGTACCTGTAGGTTGAGAGATTTGATGATTGCTTGGCACTTGGAGCGAATTGATTTGAGGTTAGCCCCTTCTTCACAGTTAAGAACTTCCACCGAGTTGATGGTGCTGCCTTTGAGAATAGCCGCCATGTTTACATCATCCGAGTTGACGGCTTCAAAAGCTTTGGTTCCCAGCATCTTCATAAGAGCTTGAGATACATAGACCTTTTGGACGCCTTTGCCGGAGGGGATATCTGCGAATACGCGTTGTTGTGCGCATGCCATTGTTGTGCCAATGATAGCGATGGCGAGGAAAAAAGCAAGATTTTTTAGTTTCATCGTTGTATGTTTTTATATGTTAGTGTTTGTAATGTCAGTTATGATATGTGTTGGTCAGTGCTTAAGTCGGTGGCTATGCGTCACAGTCCGCTGATGCTATTATTGATGATTTTGGCCACAGCCTTAACGCTTGAACGGTTGATTTGCTCGGTCAGTCTGTCAGCATTACGTATGGCCTTCTCGGCTGCTTTGCCTGTTGAGTTTAGACTCCGAGAAAGCAGAGCGGCTACTTCGAGTTGAATGCGTTCCGCCTCGGCAGGGTCGGAAACTTCGTGGTAGTCATCATAGGCCATAGCTGCCTGGGCATATTGGGGCTTTGTAGGCATAGCTGTTGGCACTTCAGAAGGTGTGTCGCTTTCGGCTTTTTCGATGTCTGATGGTGTGACAGTCTGTGCTTCGCATGAGTTTTTTTGCGGCTGTTGTACTGCGTTGGCGTATGTGTTACCTATTGTTGGAGTCAGTTCATTTTTTCCCGACAGACCCAGGACCATGGCAATGCAAGCGCAGGCAGCGGCAGATGCGGCGGTGTACCAAAAGGCGTGGCGGCGTTTGCGTGCCTTTTCGGCAATTATTGCGCCATTTACTTGAGACATGAGGTCGGAGGGAATGTCTTCCGACATCGATTGCGACTTTTCTGTGGGCAGGGCAAAGACGGCGGCATCGGCTCTCAGATCTTCGGGAATGTCTTCTGACGTGGTAAAGTACAGTGTCAAAGCATCTTCGTCGGCGGCTGTTGCCGTTCCGTCATACCATCTGTCGAGCAGTACGCGGACCGTAGTTTCGTCTATGATATGTGCTTTAGTTTTCATGTTTTATGTTTTTAGAGAGATTGCATTTGTACTATGATGTTGCGGAGTTGGCGACGTGCGCGTGAAGTAACTTGGCGGACGTTTGCCTCTGAAGTGTGTAGCTCGGCAGCCATTTGGCCATAGCTGCGGCCTTGTAGGCTCCATTGTATAATAAGACGAGAACGGCGCTCCAGTTGTTCTATCGCCTTTTGAAGTAGGTCGGCTGTATCTTCGGTATCTGTTTCGTCGTCCGCCTTACTTTCGGCGATGGATGCCAAAGGCTCATCGCCGGCGTCCAAAGGGCGCGAACGGATGACATCGAGGCAATGGTTGCGAATGGACACCGCACAGAAAGCTCCGGGATTGGCCGGTACCGTAGTTTCGGAGCAGTGTTCCCACAAACGTCGACATACATCCTGGACGGCATCCTGTGCCTCGTCCTCGTTTCCGAGAATGCGACGGGCCACTGCCAGCATGCTGCTGTAGCAGCCCAGGATGTTATCTTTGTATTGTTGTGCAGTCATTGTGATTATGGTTACTGTTCACTATTATGACGTAAGAAGACGCCGTTTGTGACAGCGTTGGATGTTTTTTTTCGAAAAAAGATGGATGTGGCAGATAAGCGCAAACGGCTATTATTTGCAGTCACACTGATAGATGCGCACGTCATGTGCGTAGCCGCGATAGTAGCGCCATGCATGCAAACATCCGCCCAAACGGTATCCCGCGGCTTCGAAAAGGCGGCATGAAGGCTCGTTGTCAGCAGCTACTTCGGCTGCGAGGTGAGCTATGGCCAAATGATCGTAGGCGTATTGACTGATTTGTCGTAGTGTCTCGCGGGCGTATCCGCAGCCTCGCCATTGTGGTGCAATGTATATTCCGACCCACGCGCGACGATTTGCTGCATCAATGTCATAGAGGTCTACAGTACCTACAGGGATTCCATCGGCAAGACATGCCATCATGCGTAGTTGGTTGCCTCCATACAAGCTTCCGTCATAGCTATGAATATACTGCCAAATCTGGTAGCGTGATGCAGGCGTCATATTTTGACGGCTGTACCATTCGGACACGTCGTTTTCCCACAGGTATATTGTGTCAACGTCTTCCGGTTCGAGGGCACGTAGTGTCAGCAGGTCAGATGTGTCAGTTTGTGTCATGTTGTGTCAGAATTGAGGGTCACCCACAGGGATACGTCCGGCAAGCGATCGAGCTAAAGTAGCTTCATCGGTGTATTCGATGTCGCCGCCTACCGAGAGGCCGCGTGCCAATTGTGTCACCTTGGCAGGAGTCCCGGCCAGTCTCCTATATATATAATAATTGGTTGTTTCGCCTTCCATAGTAGGACTGAGTGCAAGTATGACCTCGTGAGTGTTCTCGTCTCTGACACGCTGTACCAGAGAGTCAATTTCCAATAAATCAGGTCCTACGCCATCAATGGGCGAGATGACACCTCCCAGCACATGATATAGTCCGTGGTATTGGGCCGTACGTTCGAAAGCGAGGACGTCGCGGATGTTTTCGACGACGCATATCGTTGAAGTGTCACGCAACGGATTTGCACATATAGGGCATATGTCGGTTTCTGAAATGTTATGACAGCGCCTGCAGTAGCGTATGCCATCGCGCATAGATGTCAACGCATCTGCCAAGCGGTGGGCTAATGACGGGTCTTGTCGTAATATATACAAGGATAGCCGTAAAGCGGTTTTACGGCCTATGCCGGGTAGGCGTGATATTTGATTGACGGCTTCGTCCAAAAGCGGTGAGGCGTATTCTTGTTGCATCGTAAACTGTCTCGGTCAGTGTATATGTGCAGTTGGCACATAATTTGTAATATTTAAATCGGTATGCAAATTTAAGCATAATTCCCCAACCTTCGTGGGCTGGGAGATGTTGAAATGACACACACCGAAAAAAAGAAAAACAAACCATGACAATGAAACGGTTCAATGCAGATACATTTGGAAGAGGCAGGGCATCCCGCAGGGGCGACAAGAGTATGCTTGGCGCCGGAGCAATGCTTGTGGCGCATCCACAGCTTACACAGAGCTGCTTCAATCATGCGGTCATAGTCCTGCTGGACTATGGGCGCGATTCCGGAGCCATGGGATGTGTGCTCAATTACAGCACCAACTTCGGTCTTAATGACATATTGGAAAATGTTCGATACGAAGGCGTGCCGGTATTTGGCGGAGGTCTAGTAGGTTTGGACAGGCTGTTTTTCTTGCATACGCTTGGAGAGGACATCTTGCCCGGAGCAAATGTCGTGACTCCCGGATTGTGGGTCGGCGGCGATTTTGATGCTGTCGCAGATTACGTCAATGCGGGGTACACAACTGAAGGCGAATTGCGCTTCTTCCTTGGATACTCCGGATGGGAGGCAGGGCAACTCGAAGACGAGATAGACGAGGGTACGTGGGCAACCTTGCGTATGCCTGACGACCCGTCGGAATTGCTGCGAGGCGATGGCGATGCCGTTTGGCACAATGCTGTGCGTGCTCTCGGCAAGGAATATCGTGACTGGCAATTGTACCCACGCAATATTCATTCAAACTAAGCATAGCAACCAATAACAACAAAACAGATAATAAATAAAACAGATAATAAATAAAACAACTAATATAAATTATGAACTTTAATAATTTTACCATCAAGTCACAGGAAGCCATTCAGAAGGCTGTTGAGATTACTCGTTCGTCGGGTGCTCAGGCCATCGAACCTGTGCATCTCCTCAAAGCCATTATTGAGGAAGGCGACTCGTTGGTCAAATTTATCTTTCAGAAGCTCGGCGCCAATCTTCAGCAGGTAGTGCGTCAGGTAGATGAAGCCATTGCCAACGAACCAAAAGTAAGCGGCGGAGAGCCGTATCTGAGTCACAGCACTAATGATGTGATGCAAAAGGCTTTGGATATAGCCAAGTCCGATGGTGATGAATATGTCACGCTTGAGGCCATGCTCAGCGCCATTTTTGAGATCAATTCATCGGCAGCCACTATACTCAAGGATGCAGGCATTACTGCCAGAGAGCTGAAAGCCGCCATCACCGAATTGCGCAAAGGCAAGAAAGCTACAGACCAAGGAGCTGAAGAACAATACAACGCCTTGTCCAAGTACGCCATTAACCTGTGCGAGCGTGCTCGCGAAGGCAAGCTTGATCCGGTCATCGGACGAGACGAAGAAATACGTCGAGTACTTCAGATTTTGAGTCGTCGTACTAAGAACAATCCTATGCTTATAGGTGAACCCGGTACCGGTAAAACGGCCATAGCCGAAGGCCTTGCACAGCGCATCGTACGCGGCGACGTTCCCGAGAACCTCCGCTCCAAGCAGATATTCTCGTTGGATATGGGTGCATTGGTGGCCGGAGCCAAGTACAAGGGCGAGTTTGAAGAACGTCTTAAAGCCATCGTTAACGAAGTCACTCAGAGTGACGGCGAGATAATCCTTTTTATCGATGAAATTCATACGCTGGTAGGTGCCGGCAAGGGTGAGGGCGCTATGGATGCTGCCAATATTCTCAAACCGGCATTGGCACGTGGCGAGCTCCGCAGTATCGGTGCCACAACTTTGGACGAATACCAGAAGTATTTCGAAAAAGACAAGGCTCTTGAACGTCGTTTCCAAAAAGTAATGGTTGACGAGCCTGACGAGGCCAGCGCCATAGCCATCCTTCGAGGTTTGAAGGAACGGTACGAGAATCACCACCATGTACGTATCCGTGACGAAGCCGTTGTGGCTGCCGTGCAGCTGAGCGAGCGATATATCACCGATAGATTCTTGCCGGACAAGGCTATTGACCTTATGGATGAGGCTGCTTCTAAGCTTAAGTTGGAAATAGACTCCGAACCGCAGGCTTTGGATGATATCAAACGTCAGATAGCCCAAAAGGAAATCGAACGAGAGGCCATAAAGCGTGAGGGAGATGAGGCTCGTGTTAAGGACATCGAAAAAGACTTGGCATCCATGCGCGAGCAGCAGAGCCAGATTGCGGCTCAGTGGAAGTCCGAAAAAGACCTGATAGACCGCATACAGCAGAACAAGGTTGATATCGAGCAGCTCAACTTTGACGCCGAACGCGCCGAACGAGAGGGTGACTATGCACGTGTGGCTGAGATACGCTACGGAACTATCAAACAAAAAGAAGACGAGAATGTGAGCATTCAGGCTCAGTTGAAGGCCATGCAGGGTGAGAAAGCTCTCATTAAGGAGGAGGTTGATGCCGACGACATCGCCGATGTTGTAAGCCGTTGGACCGGAATTCCTGTAAGCAAGATGGTACAGAGCGAACGTACCAAATTGCTGCTGCTTGAAGACGAGCTTCACAAACGCGTAGTAGGACAGGATGCTGCTATAAGCGCCGTGGCAGATGCCGTGCGCCGTAGCCGTGCAGGTCTTAGCGACCCCAAACGACCTATTGGTTCGTTCATCTTCTTAGGTACTACCGGCGTTGGCAAAACCGAATTGGCCAAGGCTTTGGCCGACTACCTCTTCGATGACGAAAATATGATGACTCGTATTGATATGTCAGAGTATCAGGAGAAGCATTCTGTGAGCCGTTTGGTCGGAGCGCCTCCGGGATACGTAGGCTACGATGAGGGTGGTCAACTGACCGAGGCAGTGCGTCGCAAACCATATTCTGTTGTCTTGTTCGATGAAATTGAAAAGGCTCATCCGGATGTGTTCAACATCTTGTTGCAGGTGCTTGACGATGGTCGTCTGACAGACAATAAGGGTCGTGTAGTCAATTTCAAGAACACCATTATCATCATGACCTCGAATATGGGTTCGGCTTTGATTCGCGACAACTTTGCCAAGATGACTGATGCCAATCGTGAGCAGACCATCGAGACCACAAAGGCTCAGGTGTTGGAGATGCTTAAAGAGAACATCCGTCCCGAATTCCTGAACCGTATAGACGAAATTATCATGTTCTCGCCGCTTGATCGTAAGGAAATCGAGCAGATTGTCGAACTGCAAATGAAGTCTATTCAAAAGATGCTTGCACCCAACGGAATCACCTTGGAATACACCCCAAAGGCCATATCGCTTCTTGCCGATGAAGGCTTTGACCCCGAATTCGGTGCACGACCTGTCAAGCGAGTCATACATCGTCAGATACTTAACCGTTTGAGCAAGGATATCTTGGCTCAGAAGGTGGACAAGGAACGTCCGATTGTTATAGACGTGGATGCCGATGGCGAATTGAGCTTTCGAAACTGATAATCCTCTCTGAACCGAGAACGGACAATGCGGACGGACAATTTTGTGTCGAAAGTTATAGTCCGAGGGATTATTTGACAGACAATAAAGTAGCGGGAATGCATACTCGAAATGAGTTGGCGTTCCCGCTTTTTATGTTGCATCGGACATGTCAATATTTGTGGCAAGAGTCATGTAACGGGCATCCGGCACAAGCATCAGTCCCATAGCATTTGGTAGACGTATGTTTAGCGTTGTTGTCCTTGCCATGACGGCACGAAGAACATGAATCTTTGTGTCGGAAGCTTCGTACCATGTTCATCACTAGGATTATTATGGCGGTTACTACTATGATTAGGACTACTATGTCTTGCCAGGTCATTTGGTCTCGTTGGCTTTATCCAGTATTGCAGCCAGTTGCGCAGGAGAGAGTGTTGCCGGATACTGAGCGAATGGCAGTATAAAGCTACACCCTTCGGCATAGCGACTGCATCCGTAGGCTGTACGTCCTTTGAGCAGATGGCCTTTAAGACATTTGGGGCAGACAATCTGTTCTATTGACGTTGGTGCAGGCTGTGTGGTTTTTGTCGTTTTTTTTGCTGTTGTATTCTTTGGCTTGGCGCTTTCTTTTGGAGATGTACGCGTTTTCCGGGTCTTGACCGGAGCCTTTTCGATGGTAATGTGATTGCCGCTGTTGTCCGAAAGGACGGTGATAACTATATCATTGACCTGTGTCTTTAGGTCGTTGACAAATTCGACTGCGCTGAACTCGCCACGTTCAATCATACGAAGACGGTTTTCCCAGATGCCGGTAAGTTTGGCGCTTTTTAGCAGCGGATCCTTAATTGTATCTATAAGTGCAATTCCGGTGCTTGTAGGTGCCAGCGTTTTGCCACGTAATCTCTTTATGTATTGGCGTTTGAAAAGTGTTTCAATGATGGCCGAACGCGTAGATGGACGCCCTATGCCGTTAGCCTTCATGGCTTCGCGGAGTGTTTCGTCTTCGATGTTTTTACCGGCACTTTCCATTGCGCGTAGCAAGGTGCCTTCGGTAAAAGGTTTGGGCGGTTGTGTCGTTTTCTTATTTACAAATGGGGCGTGCGGTCCGCTTTCGCCCACGGCGAAAGCTGGTAGTGTTTTGTTGTCGGACTCTTCCTCGGCATCTTCGCTGTCCTGTATCTCGGCAGCAGTTCCGGCTTGGGTTTTGTCTTTGGTAGGGAAGAGTGCTTTCCAGCCTTGTTCGAGTATTACACGACCGTTGGCTTTGAATTTGTGTTTACCCGCATGAGCATTGACCGTAGTTTGTTCGAATACGCAGTCCGGATAGAAAGCTGCGATAAAGCGCAATGCTATTAGGTGGTACATCAGTCGTTCGTCACCCACGAGAGCCTTCGGAGATTGTCCGGTGGGGATAATGGCGTGGTGATCGGTGACTTTCGAATTGTCAAAGATTCGCTTGCTCTTGGGTATCTTGCGCGCCAACACCTGTGCTGTAATATTGGCGTATGGTGTCATCTGACGCAGTATATCAGGTATTTTAGCGTGCAAATCTTCACTAAGGTACGTGGTGTCTACACGTGGATATGTTGTTACTTTTTTTTCGTACAGTGACTGTATGAGTTGGAGTGTGCGGTCGGCCGACCATCCCCATTTTTTGTTACATTCGACTTGTAGTGAGGTGAGATCGAATAGTTTTTTTGGCGCTTCGCGTCCTGTCTTCTTGGCAATACTATCGATTGTCAATGGAATGTTCCGAATGGCTTCGGCTTCAACATTGGCGGCTTCGGCGTTGTCAAATCGATTGCCTGTGGATGTAAATACTGTGTTGCGATAATGAGTTGCCAATTCCCACGAGTCGGTAGGTTTAAAATTATCTATGGCACGTTGGCGTTCGACGATAATGGCGAGTGTCGGAGTTTGCACGCGGCCTATGGACAAAACATTGCGGTTGTTTCGGTCGCTATACTTAAGCGTGTATAGCCGTGTAGCGTTCATGCCCAGCAGCCAGTCGCCTATGGCTCTGGATAGTCCGGCATAATACAAGTTGTCGAAATCCGACTGAGGGCGCAGATGGGCAAATCCGTCACGTATGGCTTCGTCTGTCAGTGATGAAATCCACAGGCGTTGCACGGGACATTTAACGGTGGCTTTCTGCATAACCCAGCGTTGTATCAGTTCGCCTTCTTGACCGGCGTCACCGCAGTTGATGATGCTGTCTGCTTTAGAAAACAGCGTGGCGATGACCTTGAATTGTTTTTCGATACCTCTGTCTGCAATAAGTTTTATGCCAAAGCGCGAGGGAACCATGGGCAGAGATGAGAGACTCCACCGCTTCCACATATCTGTATAGTCATTTGGTTCTTTGAGACAGCATAGGTGACCGAAAGTCCAAGTGACGCAATATCCGTTACCTTCATAAAAACCATCACGCGAGGCATCGGCGCCAAGCAGGCGGGCGATGTCCCGAGCGACGCTCGGTTTCTCTGTAATACAGACTATCACAGACCTTTGGCTTTGGCTTCGTTCCACAGGGCGTCCATCTGTGCAAGGGTCATGTCCTTGAGTGGAGTGCCAAGTTCGTGAGCGCGTTGTTCAATGTGGTTGAAGCGGGCGATAAACTTGCGGTTAGTGCGTTCGAGAGCGTTTTCGGGATTAACCTTATACAATCGTGCCGCATTGATTATGGCGAACATTAGGTCGCCGAATTCGCCTTCGATGTTGTCTTGAGTGCCGTTTACCACAGCTTGCCGTACTTCAGATGTTTCTTCGTCCACTTTGTCCCATACTTGCTCGATTTTCTCCCAATCGAAGCCAACGTTGGCCGCTTTTTCTTGGATGCGGAAAGACTTGACAAGCGCCGGTAGAGCCTTTGGTACTCCGGCTAATGCTGTGTGGTTTCCGCCTTTTTCCTTGAGCTTGATCTGCTCCCAGTTAAGTTCCACATCGTGCGCATTGTCCACGTGTACTTCGCCAAAGACATGTGGATGACGGAAAATCAGTTTTTGATTAAGTGCGTCAGCTACGTCGGCGATGTCGAATTTACCCTGCTCATCACCGATTTTGGCGTAGAATAATATATGAAGCAGTACGTCTCCGAGTTCCTTTTTGATGTTCGGGCTATCGTTTTCGAGCAGTGCCTGAGCCAGTTCATAGGTTTCCTCGATGGTGTTGGGGCGTAGGCTTTGGTTGGTCTGCTTGGCGTCCCAGGGGCATTTGACACGTAGGATGTCAAGGGTGTCCATAACTCGTCCGAGTGCTTCAAGCCTTTCTTGTCTGGTGTGTGACATTGTGTGTATGGATGTTAAATCTTTATTTTTCCGTATAAGCCTTAAGTCCTTTATCAAGCCAGGAGATGAAAGCGGCAATGTTTTCATCGTAACTGCGGGCTTGAGCCAATGGTGTGCCGTCGCGGCTGTCAAGAAGGACATAGTATGGTTGCGAATTAATATTAAACTTGTGGCGCTGAAGGTAGGCCCATTTTTCGCCTACAGTAGATATTGTAATATCTTGACCATTCTCTTGCACGGTGTAAGGTTGGGGTAGATCGGCTTTTTCGTCTACCATAAGTTTAATAAGTACGTAGTTGTCTTCGATGATTTTTCGCACTTGTTCTGTGTCGAATACGGCACCTTCCATCTTGCGGCAATTGACGCAGGCATATCCGGAGAAGTCCAGAACTACCGGCTTGTCGTTTTCGGCGGCATAACGCATACCTTCGTCATAATCGTGGAATTCCTTAAATTGTCCTCCGTAGAGATTGAAATCTTGAGTGGACAGCGGCGGCGCAAAGGCGCTGATGCTTTTAAGCGGCGCACCCCATAGCCCCGGCAGCAGATATACGGCAAAAGAGAATGATATTACAGCCAGAAAGAATGATCCGACACCGGTGCGTTCTTTGGGTGCATCGTGCGCAAATCGCAGTTTGCCTATCAGGTACATACCCAGTAGGACGAATAGTACAATCCAAATGGCGACAAACACCTCACGATCGAGTATGCGCCATCCGTAGGCGAGGTCTGCCACTGAGAGAAATTTGAGCGAAAGTATAAGTTCTATAAATCCGAGAACAACTTTCACTGAATTCATCCATCCGCCGGACTTTGGCATTTCCTTAAGTAGGGAAGGAAAGAACGCGAAGAGTGAGAAGGGTAGGGCGAGGCCAAGGGCGAATCCGCCCATGCCTATGGCCGGACCGACTATACTGCCTTGACTGGCGGCTTCGACCAGCAGTGTGCCTATAATGGGGCCTGTGCACGAAAAAGATACCAGCACCAGCGTAAAGGCCATGAAGAATATACTTAAAATGCCTGTAGTAGTTTCGGCCTTGTTGTCTATACTGTTGGACCACTTCGAGGGCAGTTTGATGTCAAAAGCCCCGAAGAAGGATATGGCAAACACGACAAGCATGGCAAAGAATATTAGATTGAACACAGCACTGGTGGCTATGTCGTTGAGTTTGCCTGCTCCGAAGGCAAGCGTTATGGCAATGCCCATTACCAAGTAAATAACTATAATGGACACTCCGTAGAGCGATGCATCAGTGATGGAACGTTTACGGCTTTTTGTGCGCTTAAGGAAGAAACTAACGGTCATTGGAATCATAGGCCATACGCAAGGAGTGAGCAAGGCCAACAGTCCGCCCAGGAATCCCATGACGAGCAGTGATAGCCATGATGGAGCGGCATTTTGTCCATGGGCATCGTTGTTGACGGACATCATATCCACCGGAGTCCAGAGGTCGACCGGCTCGCTTGCTTGCGCTGTGGAGGCGGTGACCTTTGCCGTAGCGTTACCCGCAGTGTCCGTAGCGGTGGTTGCAGACGCTGTACCGCCAATATTTACGCTGAAGTTTATGCGTTTGGGTGGGGTGCAGGCACCTTCGCGGCATGCCATATATTCGATAATGCCGGTGAGGGCCGTACTGATAGGATGGTTCAAGTGATAATCGCATTCAAACGTCACTGTCCCGGTCCACTCTTTGAGCTTAAGATCGAATGCTTTGTCTATAATCGTTTTAGGCTCTATGTCCGGAGTTATTTCGCCAAATGCGATTCCATCGATGTCAGCAAAAGTAATTGAGGTGGGCACCGGACCACTTTTGACTTTTTCTAAGCCATAAATGTGCCATCCGGGTTGGATAACTGCGGTAATGGTCACGGTACCGCCGTCAGAGGTTTCGGTTACGTCCCAACTCCATTTTACGGGATCAGAGATTTGGGCACTTGCCTTGGGGATGGTGACTAAAAAGCATAATAAGAGTATTGTGTAAGATAATGTCCGTTTGATCATAGCAGTAGTTTGCATTTATAATGTCGAAATGTCATTATGCGGATTATTGGTCTCTTGTGTGATGGTCTGACGTGTTGTATAATCGACAATGCATTGGCACACAAGATGTACGAATATAGGATGTTGCCGATGCGAATGAAGCCAACTCGTAAACAGGTGAATATATGTACAAATAGGCATATGTCTATGCCCAAATTTACTTGCTTTGATAAGCTTTGACTTTAAGTTTTACGGTTTGTTTCTTTGGTGGGTTACACGTACTACCATTACAAGCCATATAGTTGATAATTCCGTCTATGGAAGCATCTGATACATCGCCGGTGAGGCGAAATTGGCGAGTGAATATCACGTCTTTTTTCCACCAGCGCAAGGTCATGTCGAAAGATGCGTCATGGCTTGATACCGGTTTTGAAGATGCCTTGAATTGTCCCAGCCATTTGACTCCGGTGCTTTTGGAGAAATCTAATGTAGTCGGTACCGGGCCACCTTTGGGTAGCGTCATATCATACAGATGCCATCCATCGGAAATGATTGCTCGTACGGTAAGTATGCCTTCGGTGGGTGATGTCATTTTGGCTGTTGTTCGCCAGCGTATGGGCTGATTCTGAGCCGTAGCAGCTATGCCAAATATTGTTATGACGATTAGTGCAGTTAGCAATCGTGTCGCTTTCATATTTGAAGTCAGTCTTATTATGGTTTAATTTGTATGCGATTAATCTTATTGGCTCGTTATGCGGACTATGGCCGTTCTGTCCTTTTAGCTGAATTAGTCTTGTGATGCCGAGTACATACATTTAGCGGCGTAAAGCACGGGCGGCATCATTTAGATAATCGGCAGCTCGACTATCGGCTTGTACAGCCTTACGATCATAATCTGCGGCGCGGTCAAGGTCGTTTTGCATTCGACGCCTGTAGGTTTCGGCATTGCGTGTGTCATTGCGTTTAATGTACGAGTCCATTTGTCGACGGTAGCTTTCGGCGGTGCGTCGATACGAATTGGCATCGCGTCTGTAATTCTCGGCTTGACGCATCTGGTATTCTGCATCTCGTATGTACGAGCGTGCTTGGCGAGTATTGTATTCGTCGGCATGTACGGCGATGGGGGTCAATGTCGCTATTGTGAGGACGACCGAGATTGTTGTTAGGAGCGTTTTCATAATAGTTTTTTTTGAATTGGAGAGTTTAATTTGCCGTGTTCTGATAAAAAATGGCTTATGTGGTAGAGGATAGTGACGATCCGTTGTCAAGGATGAATCGTTCAGCCTCGAGGGCAGCGCGGCATCCGGCAGCAGCAGCGTTGACAGCCTGTCGGAAGCGTGGATCGGCCACATCGCCGGCTGCAAAAACCCCGGCTACGCTCGTGGCTGTGGATAAGCCTTTGGTAACAATGTATCCGGCCTTGTCGGTTTCGATATACTTCGCGAATAGTGCACTATTGGGTTGGTGTCCTATGGCAAGGAAGAAACCATCGATTTGAATATCATAGCGATGCTCACGTTCGGTGCCTGCATATTCGACCAAATGTGCTCCTTCGACAAATTCTTCTCCGGTCAAGCCGAGTGTATTTGTGTTGTATAATATCTCGATTTTGGGATTGTCTGATACACGTTGTTGCATCACCTTGGACGCACGCAAGTGGTCCTTGCGGACAATCATATATACCTTTTGGGCAAGTCCGGCGAGGTATATGGCTTCTTCGCATGCAGTGTCTCCGCCACCAACGACGGCAACACGTTTCCCTCGATAAAAAAAGCCATCGCATACGGCGCAGGCACTGACTCCCATGCCGCGAAAACGTTCTTCGTCCGGTAGCCCGAGATAACGCGCCGAGGCTCCGGTGGCAATGATAACCGTATCGGCGATGATGTTACGTCCGGATGCGAGAGATAGCTTGAACGGACGTATGGATAAATCGGTATCCGTCACGCGGTCGGATAGCATTACTGTCCCGAAGCGGGAGGCTTGGCTGCGCAAGTCAGCCATGAGTTGGTTGCCGTCGACTCCTTCAGGATAGCCCGGGAAGTTTTCTACTTCGGATGTTGTAGTCAATTGTCCGCCAGGTTGCGGACCATCGACAAGTACAGGGGCGAGATTGGCTCGCGAGGCATATATGGCGGCTGTATACCCTGCCGGCCCAGAACCGATGATGGCGCATTTGGTGGTGATGGCGTTGCTCATATTTACAGTCATTTTATGCGTTTATTACGGATGCCTATGCATCTATCTTAAATCAATAAGTTCAACTTTGGGATTTGACCGGGTGTCGTATTGAAAGTACGTAGCCGGAAGGGCAGCACCACTACTGACGGAGGTGACGGACACGCTGACTGACGACCCGTCTGAAAGCCGTAATGTCAAGGCCGCGGGATAGTAGTTGGCGGCATTGATGCGTATGGTGGCTGTCGTGATTTGACCGCCTCTCTTTTTTGGCCTAAGTGTGACGATGTATTCGCTTTTTGCTTTTTTAGTCAAGGAGGGAGTGTAGCGCTGCTTGTAAGAGGTTAGAATAGCAAACGGATTTGATTCAACGACTTCGGCGGCAGTAGGCTGGGTAAGGGTTACTTCATTGTCGCTACGGTTGAGCGCCCATTGGAGTGTCCCGTTGTACCACACGGCTATATTGCCGAGATTGAAGGTGAACTTTTTGCCGGACATTGTCATTGAGCCATTGGAATGATTGCCTCCGGCGGTATATCCGAACTTGACGGTAACACTTTTGGCAGAAGTCATTGCCTTGGCCGTTTTGTCGAGTATCTGTTCGGCCGAAGGCGATGCGGCTATCACTCCGAATGCCGTGGTGAGAGCCAGTAGGAATACCAAAACGTGTCTTGGTTGTTTTAATGCCATAGTTGTTATGATATGTGTATTTATACTAAACAATTAAGTATCGGCCAATGTTTATCTGCATCCCTTTGTATATCTTCGTTCGATAGTCGTCACTTTTGCCGTACAACTCGTGATGTGTCAGTGTTGTGAGAGCACATGCTCCAGCTCCATAGCGTCCATCTTTATCTGTCGCGGTTTATTGCCACTGGCGGGGCCGACTATGCCACATGCTTCCATTTGGTCGATGATTTTTCCTGCGCGGTTATACCCAATTTGGAAGCGTCGTTGTAGCGAGGACGTTGATGCAGTAGATTGTGTGATGATGAAACGTGCGCATTCGTCAAAGAGCGGGTCGCGGTCGTTGGTGCCTGCGCCCATATATCCGCCGATTTGGTGGTCATCGTTGGACAACTTTGGTTCGGGCAATTCGTAAGCCTTGGTGAATCCCGTCTGATTGAAGATATAGTTGACAAGGTTGTCTACTTCGTCTGTGGATATGAATGCGCACTGGACACGCACCGGTTCGCCGCTTTGGCTGTAAAGCATGTCTCCGCGGCCGATAAGTTGGTTAGCGCCCGGTCGGTCGAGTATTACGCGCGAGTCCACCATTTGGAATGTACGGAAAGCGATACGTGCCGGGCAATTGCTTTTGATAAGTCCGGTGAGCACGTTTGTAGACGGACGTTGCGTGGCTATGACCATGTGTATGCCAATGGCGCGTGCCTTTTGGGTAATGCGTGTTACCGGCAGCTCAATTTCCTTGCCGGCAGTCATTATAAGGTCGGCAAATTCATCGATAACAACCACTATGTATGGCATATAGTGATGGCCGTAATCGGGGTTGAGACGTCCTTCTTCGAACTTTTTGTTGTACTCGACAATGTCGCGTACCCCGGCTTCGCGCAGCAGTCCGTATCGGGTGTCCATCTCGACACATAACGAATTTAGCACCATCAATACTTTCTCGAAATCGGTGACAATGGCACTTTCTTCGCCCGGTAGTTTGGCCAGATAATGCTTTTCGAGCTTATTGTAAAGACTGAACTCAACTTCCTTAGGGTCGATAAGGACAAACTTTAGTTCGGTGGGATGTTTCTTGTATAGTAGCGAGGCGATGATGACGTTGAGCCCCACAGATTTACCTTGTCCGGTGGCACCGGCAACCAAAACATGCGGCATAGAAGCCAAATCGGCTACAAATATATCATTAGATATTGTAGCTCCCATTGCTATGGGTAGCGGCTTGTCGTATTCGCGGAATCTCTTGGACGACAGCACCGCACGAATAGACACTGTCTGAGGGTCGCCGTTGGGGACCTCGATGCCGACAGTACCTTTGCCCGGCATAGGTGCTATGATGCGTATATGGCTGGCGGCAAGGCTCAGTGCAATATCGTCTTCAAGGCGTTTGATTTGTGCGATACGTATGCCCTCGCTGGGTACGATTTCATATAATGTCACGGTCGGGCCGACGGTGGCCTTGATGCTGTCTATAGTGATTTTGTGGTCGGCCAAAGCCTTCTCGATGCGGTCCTTGTTGTGCTGTAATTCGTTAGGATCTGCGGATATGCGCTGTGGAATGTCTTTGAGCAGTTCAAGGGTGGGAAAACTGTATCCGGGTAGAATTGCGCGATGGTCTGAGTATACTCCCGAGCCTAAGGTGCCGGCTATGGCTTTGCCATCGTCTATTTTATCAACTTGTGGCGTGTCTATGGTAAATATGGTGTCTTCGGTGTCGGGCTGTGCAGGGTCAGGATCAATGTTGAAGCCTTCGTCCGTTGCTGTTTTCGGGTCTTCAATAGTAGCGGTAGTATTTTGAGCCGTATTTGATGCGGCCGTATCTTCGGTCGTATCGATATGGTCTTTATCCGCATTGGTTTCTTTACCATCGACGATGAAAGTATCGGCAAAAGTTGTGACATTTTTTGCTTCGTTGTCTGTCGAGCGTTCGCGATTTATGGCGTGTGTCAGGCGGTAACGACGGCGTATTTCGGCACACTTATGTGCAAAACGTAATATGTCGTTGAGATAGACGCAAACCACGGTAACTAAAAGAAGGATGGATAATGCTACGGCCACGATGGGGCCGCCTATGTGCAGAAGATATGCGTTGACTTCATGGCCGTGTGTGCCGCCAAGGCTTATGGCTGTTTTGGCGTTGAATGTCACTAAGCCAACAACAATACTTGTGGTGATTGCAAGTAGTAGTGATTTGAACGTCAAGGACCAAAATTTGATACGCTTGACACCGAAAAAACCTATAGCGAGGATGAGTAGATATAAGGTCATGACTATCGATCCAAGGCCGAGAGCATCAGTAAATAATGCATTCGAGAGCCAGGCGCCTAAGCCTCCGCCGATGTTTTCGGTTGAACCGGGTTTTGCTGCCATTTGTTCGATAGACATTGATGTCGCGGCGCTTTGATCGTTTGCACCATTGCCAAGATGTGAGAGTAACATCAGCAATATCACTACGCCAGCCAGTCCGCAAACCGTGCCAAGAAATATTCGCCAAGACTTGTTGCGTATCAACGGCATTGACATGTCCGGGTCGATAGCAGTGACGGACCGCTCTACGGCTTCTTCCGTTGTCGCTTTTTCGTGGGATTTGCGTCGCGGTTTGTCCATGGCAGGCATGTCTTCTTCGGGTGTTGTCATGTCGTTATTTGCTTCGGACACGGTATCCGCCACACGCTCATATGCCGGTGTATACGTGCGGTGGCGTTCCATATCGCTTCCCGTGACGCTGTTCTTATGCATAGTGGCATGAAGGCGACGTCTGCGATTTCTGTCTTTTATGTTTATTTCAAATTCGTCCATGACGAAGGTGGATACGTTTGAGATGGATATGCGTAGCTTTTAAGTGAAAACTTATTAGTTGACCTTGCGGAGGGCCTTAATGCTGCATTGTCAGCGATTTAAGTCGGCGGATGGCTGCTGCAGGATTCGGATCGTGGAATACAGCACTTCCAGCCACCAGAGCATCAGCCCCGGCATCAGCCAGTTGTTTCCCGGTCATGTCGTTGACTCCGCCGTCAATTTCGATGATTGCCTTGCTGCCACTCTCAGCGATTAGACGGCGTAAGCGCCGTGTCTTGTGTATAATTTCCGAAATGAAGCTTTGTCCTCCGAAGCCGGGGTTGACACTCATCAGCAGTACCATATCTACATCGGTGATGATGTCTTCGAGCATGCATACCGGAGTGGCAGGGTTGAGTGTTACGGCTGCACGCATTCCGGCTTGGTGTATTGCGCTGATGGTACGGTGTAGATGTGTGCATGCTTCCTGGTGAACATTCATAATGGCGGCACCGGTGTCGCGCACACGCGTAATGTATCGGTCTGGGTCAACTATCATCAAGTGGACGTCCAGCGGTTTGGTGGCACGCCGTGCGATGGCATCGATTATGGGAAAACCGAAGGATATATTGGGGACGAATACACCGTCCATGACATCGAGATGATACCAATCGGCCTCGGATGCTTCGAGCATTGCGAGGTCGCGGTCAAGGTTGCCGAAATCGGCAGAAAGTAACGAGGGAGATACTATCATATTGGTTCTTGTTGTATTGTGCTGTTGTTCCGTACAAAACTATTTTTGCCGTTGGGTCTTGTTTTCCCTGCGCTTGCATGCATTGTATACAATGAAAGCCACACATACAAGCAATATGCCCACCCCGGCATATGTAAGATAGCTGTTGTAATGCTCTATTTTTTCGAATAAAACATCGCGAGGCACGCTCTTGCCAAGCCACCATCCGAGGGCTGTAAGAATAGTGTTCCAAACCCCGGCACCGAGAATGGTGAAGAGGGTGAATACGCCTATGTTCATGCGCGATAGTCCGGCCGGAATGCTTATGAGCTGACGGATGGCCGGTATAAGTCGGCCTATGAAGGTGCTGATAGCTCCGTGTTTGTCAAAGTAGCTCTCGGCACGTACAACTTTTGCGCGATCCAGTAGGCACGCGTGTCCTATGCGCGAGTCTGCAAAGCGGTATACAAGCGGACGTCCAATCCACAGCGATAGGTAATAGTTGACGTAGGCGCCGCACAATGCACCGGCTGTGGCCACAAGACATACGCCTATAACACTCATGCCCCCGTCCGGAGATGTCACTGCGATATACGCGGCCGGAGGTACTACAACTTCTGACGGAAAAGGAATGAAAGAACTCTCAATGACCATGAATATAAAAACAAATAGGTAATTGGCGTTTTCCACAAACCAGCGGAAAAATTCAGAGGCACTGAATGAGAATTCGGCTTCACCGTCAAGGGGTATCAATGCAAGTATAGTGTCAAACATTGTGTAACGTTTAGGTCGTTTATCGATGATTAATTTATCTGCAAAATTACGAAATTTTATCCGGATGCCCTATATGCCATATAGCCAAAAAGAGTCGTAACCCGATGGAGTTAAAAAATTTGTTATTTACTTAACCTGTTTGTGGGTTTGTAACGGTGTATGTATTGAAGTCGCAGTTGGTCGGTATGGATGTGTTCGATGGATTTTATTCACGATAGTACAATCGGTCTAAAATTTCTCTTGCAACGTCAAAAAGCTTATATACAAATGGAATATAGACTTTTATTGCAACAATAAGTAATACTATAAGAACAATACAGAATACAATGTGGAGCATATGATATGGCTTGGATGCAGAACAATAGGTGTGTTATAAATGTGCTTGCTTATATTATTCGGGCAGGGAGCTGGTTGCTCGGCCATCATTTGCCTGCTGATCGCGAGCCAATTGTAGGCGACGTTGTAGTTTTTCGCAGGTCTTGCGCGCGTAGAATAATTGTGACTGAAGCGAGGCTAAATGCTCCGAAGCGACAATTGCTTCCGCCAGGGCGGCACTAATAGATATGGAATGTGACTTGCCTGCGGCATCGGTGACGACGGCGCTTGTGCCCTTGCCGTGATAGGCTTGCAAGGCATTTGCCAGTGGTGTCGCGGCCTCCGGCCCAACATTGAAACGCCATGCATCATCGCTGTGTACGCACGCATCGGCACTTATTGCGGTCTGTGCCAAAATATTACCGGATGCGTCTTTTATGGACAGAGATATCGGGGCCTTGGACGAGACAAGTGTGGTTGCTATGAGCCATGGTGTATCCATGTCCACCACGCGCGGCTGGATAGCGTTACGATTGGCTGCAAGGTCAATGTTTGTGGCATTACGGTGTACAAGGTATGAACCCATAGTAGAGGAAGTTTGTCGTGTAATAAAGTCCTTGGATGCATCATCAATGGCAACGGTCAGCGAGTCGACACGCGCAATACATTTGGGAAGCATCCTCCGGGCTTGGTTTGCTTGAGCTTGGGCTTTCTCGGCCATTATGGCCTTGCGCAATGCGATGCTGTCGGGATAGCGCGTATTTAGACTATCCATGAGCGCGTAAGCATGTTCGTAATTACCCATGGTAATACACCGGTGAATTGAGTCAACAAGGGTGTGGGCTCCATCGTCGGTGTTTCCACCACAACTTCCGAGAGACATAGCTGTTGTAGCCAGTGCGACCACGGCAAATGTCTTAATATTATTTGCTGCGTTGTACATCTTTTACTCCTTTTACTGTTTTGATTTTTTTGATAAGATTGTTAAGTGCCGCTGTGTCGCCTACGCCGACTACGACATATCCTTGGAAGAGACCGTCGTTGGAGTCTACGGCTATATTGCGTAGCGAAGTATTGTGTTCTTTTGTGATAATGGAAGTTATGTTTGTGATGATACCGATGTCATCTTGTCCCAATATACGAAGTGTGGCTGACATTTGGCCGTCAAAATGACCGCTCCATCGTGTGCGTATGATACGATAGGGATATTTCTGCCTGATATTGGCGGCGTTAGGGCAGTCCGAGCGGTGAATTTTGATGTAACCTTCAGCCGAAATAAAACCGAAGACTTCATCTCCATAAATGGGATTGCAGCATCGTGCCATCTTGTAATTCAGGCCTTTGACGCCTTTGCCATGTCCAATGACGAGGACATCTGAGGCATTTGTTGTGTTATCATCGTTTTCGCGCAGCACGAATTCTTCTGCGCTGACAGTTGGAATTGCCGTCTCGGAGGTTTTGTCGCGCATGACCTCGTATTGTTCGAAGATATCGTTTATGTCAGTGCGTTCTTCACCGAGGCTGCTGTAAAAATCCGTTGTCGTCTTGAACCCGAGTTTGCGGATAAGTCGCGTCAGTATGTTTTCTTCGATCTCAATCTTGCGATTCTTAAATCTGCGTTGCAATAATTCCCTGCCCAGTTCGGCTGCGCGGTTTTGTTGTTCTTTGAGTGTGACTCGTATTTTGTTGCGTGCCTTTGACGTGACGGCAAAAGACAGCCAGTCACGCTTGGGCTGTTGCTGCGGCGAGGTAAACACTTCTACCGTATCGCCGCTTTGCAATTTATAGTTGATTTTACGATTGCAACCGTTGACACGTCCGCCGATGCATTGGCATCCTAGACGTGTGTGTATGTGAAATGCGAAATCAAGCAACGATGCTCCTAAAGGCAGCCTGTATAGGTCGCCTTTGGGAGTAAATACAAAGACCTCCTTGTTGTAGACGTCCATGGTCATGTTTTTCATCAGCTCCGAAGGCCCGTTTTCGGCAGTTTCCAGGATATCGCGTACATTCTTCATCCATGCATCCAAGTTCCCTTCGCTTTTAATGCCCTTGTATCGCCAATGGGCGGCCAGTCCTTTTTCGGCGATTTCGTCCATTCGTCTGGTGCGTATCTGTACTTCGACAAACTTGTTGTCGGGACCACAGACAGTGGTATGTAATGATTCGTAACCATTGGTCTTAGGTACAGATATCCAATCCTTGGTGCGTGAGGGATTGGGTTGGTACATGTCAGTGACCACCGAATAAGCCAGCCAGCACTCGGCTTTTTCGCGTTCGAGAGGGGTGTCAAGTATGATTCGTATTGCGAAGAGGTCGTAAATGTGTTCGATATCGTTTTTTTGCCTCTTCATCTTGTTCCAGATGGAATAGATGCTTTTTGTGCGGCCTTTTATGTCGAAGTGCAGCCCGGCCTCGATAAGTTTTTGTTTGACCGGGGCGATGAAAGCATCGATGTATGCATCACGTCGCGCCTTGGTTTCGTTGAGTTTGTGGGCGATGGATGTATATGTTTCGCGGTCGGTATATTTCAGCGAAAGATCTTCAAGCTCGCTTTTGAGTGTGTATAGCCCGAGACGATGGGCCAGAGGCGCATAAAGATAAGCGGCCTCCATGGCTACTTGGCATACAGCATCTTGATTTGGGTGGTGGTTGATTGAACGCATCAGCACAACACGAGCGACAATCATGATGATGATGACACGTATGTCTTCGGCGAGTGTCAGCAGCAGGCGCTTAAAGTTTTCGCTTTCGATGGCTGCGGCATGTGTGGCGTAGAGGTCGCGTGTCTTAAGGAGGCAGCGCACAATGGTGGCGATGTCATCGCCCCAACGTGACCGAACGTCCTCGATGGTAATACATTGATCGTGTACAATTTCGTGCAGTAATATGGCTATTGAAATAGCGCGGTCGGCACCCAAACTATCGCACAATAGCATTGTTGTAGCAATGCTTTGGCTTAGCGGATGTAATCCGAAGGTGTCACGTTTGAGTTTTCCGGAAAGAATGGATTGGGCTATGACGTCCTCAAGGGTGGCTGTATCTTCTTCGGATACACGCCCATGTAGTGCGCGAACCAATTGATTGAACTCTTTGGTGAGGTCGGCCAATTCGTTAGGACTTATAATGTCGGTCGAAATGTCAGTTAAATCGGACAGACGCATGGTTAAAGGTGGTTATATGTCTATTCTTATAATTGCTATCGAAGAAGGATAGTGGTATTCATAACTTATCGGTGACTATTCGTTGTCTAATGCGCAGATGCTTGGTCAAATGTATGATAGCCTTAGTTATGTGTTGCTTAATAGTAAATACAAAATTATTGAATTTATACTTTTGACGGGCTGTTTTAGCACTTTTTATGGCGCTTGCCCGGTTATTAGTTGTTCTCTGATTTCAAGATTTAGAATGGGTTGTCTTATGTAACCGCAGATTATGCTTATGTCACATATTGAGAGTTATCCTATGTGTTTCCAGCCGAACATCATTTTTTGTGAGAGAAAAATGAATGCGGGGTTTTGCCAGATAAGGCCCAGCCCCGCATTCATGTGATTTATTGCAAGCCGTTGAGTACTTGCGCGTATCAGCCTAAATTTGCATTACTTGGTGCCGGCCAAATTCTTGTATTTGTCCATTTGAGCCTTTGCTTCGTCGAATGCGGCGGTGTCTTTTTGTATCAAGTAATACTGAGCGATGGCATGGTATGCTTCAACGTAGTAGTCTAGATAGTTGTCTTTATTAGCGGGGTCGGCATTTGCCGGGTCCTGATCAAGGATGCCGATGATTTCCTCGTAGGTTTTGACGGTGTTTTCATCGGGTTTATTGCCGTTTTTGGCTGTGTAAAGCAGTGCTTTCCAGCGTAGGTATGTGGGCTCCGGCTTGATGTCGGCAAGAACTTTATCCATGTAGTCAAGACCCTGTTGGGCTTGTTGTGCGCGTTCTTCCGGGGTGTCGTTGTCGCTGAGGGTGGATACGGCCCAAAGGCGCTTGGCGGCAGTGTAGTAGTCGCTACGTTGCGGGTCTTTGGCTTCGCCAAGGTACTTGTTGTAGAATTCGGCCGAAAGCTTATACTCTTTTTTGGCCCAATAAGCATCCGATAAGGATTTAAGGATACTTCCGTCTTCGGGGAATGCTTGAGCTCCTTTTTGGAGTACGACGACTGCAAGAGAGTCCTGATTGGCTTTGGTCAGAAGGGTGGCATAGAACTTGTAGTCTGCAGCATTGAATTTATTGGCATTGGCTGCATTTTCGAAGTATCTTTGAGTCTCTTGAAGGGCATCGCTGTCGCGGTTGAGTGCATCAAGTGAGCGGACAACGATACGCTGAAGTGTGATGTCGCCGGGCTTGTTGCGGAGGATTTCGGAGGCAATGTCATATGCTTTTTGGTAGTTATTGCCGGTGAAGAGCAGCACAGCGTAGCGTTCTTTGTCTTCCGGGAAGTGGTTGGGGTTGGCGATATATTGGCCATATTGTTTGGCAGCTTCGGTCCATTGCCCGTCTTCGTAGTATTTTTCGGCGAGTTCGCGCTGACCTAAGGCTGAGCTGGGATTTTTTTGCAGCAACTCAACCAATTTCTGTATTGCGAAGCGCTTACCGCCATCAGTGTTGAAATACACGTTGGCATACTTCACGTAGCCTTCGGGATTGTCCCCATCGAAGTATATGGCCTGCTCGTACATGGTGGCAGCCTTGTTCCAATCTTTGGCTGCTGCAAGGCGGTCTCCTTCGAAAATGTAGATTGCCGGTTCGTTGTTTTTGGATGTTTTGTATGCTTTCTTGAGGTATTCTTCAATATCCTTTGCGTATTTTACGGGGTCGGCCTTGTAGTAGGCGCGAACAATGTCCACGAGAAGTTCTGCATTTTTCTTTTCGTAAGACTGAGCCTTTTTGAAGTTGTCTTTAGCAGCGCTTTCGTTGCCGGCCTGGAGGTCGAGAGCGCCTATGCCTACGTAGTTGTATCCGCAAGAGGCATTGGCTGTAAGGCCTTTGTCAAAGTAGCTTTTGGCTGATGTTTTATCGCCTTTTGCAAGATACGATTGTCCGAGGTAGTAGTATGCCATGGCTTTGTTCGTGCTCGCATCGGAGATGTTGCGTTCGAGGATGGTGATGGCGTTGTCATATTGGCCGGCTTTGTAGTACTCTACACCGTCCTTGTAGCCTTGTGCCGAAGCGCCTATGGCAGCGCATAGCAGCAACGCGGAGATAAGCTTAGCTTTCATACTATAAAAACTTAGAAACTTAGATATGTGTGGTTAATTGATTTTATCAGATGACCGAAGGATAGTTTCGGCTTAAATTTGTGTAAAGTTACACATTAATCGTGTAATATGACGAAATGGCGGCCGGATTTGGCGTTAATCTATGTTAAGCATTGCCTCCGAGCCGCCATTGGCCTATTGAGTGTCTATTAAGATATGTGTCATGCTGTATGACACGGTGTATGGTCGTACGTAGGGAGTACTATGGCTATTGAAGCTCGACTACTGTAACTTGCATTCGAGCGGGCAGTATTCCGGTCTTCATAATTATACGTTGTCCATCAACTCCGGTAACGAAGGCGTAAAATTTGCCTCCAACGCTTGCCGGCGAAGCAGTGGTAATCATGTATATAGGGCGAGTAAGCGGGTAGCTGCCATCATAAATATTTTGTTGGTAGGGCTTGTATGGTATTGCTTCGTAGCGCATAACGCCAAGTGTTTTGACTCCGGAGTTGTCCATACGGTTGTTGATGTCTTCACCATTGACAGCCAAAGTGTCGCCTACAAGTCGCTGTACGCGCTCTTCGATGGTGAGATTGTTGAGCGTAAGGTCTTTGGTGAGGTGGCTTACACCGATGACCCCCATGGCTGTCGGTTCTTTTTGGACGACTGCCAATACGCTGTCTATGCTGCCTGTGGCATGAACCAATGGCCCCATGGGGCGGCCATTGAGCAATGAATCGCGCATGAACATTGCAAGACCCGAGCCTTCAGAGTCGAAGTACACGTGTATGCGTTTGTCCGGTGCCCCGGGTTGCAACTGACTCCAATTGGTGGTGGAGCCGTCCAATATCTCGCTGATTTCCTTCATGCTGAGCTGGTCAACAGGATTGGACGGATTGACAATAAGTGCCACCGCATCCACGGCAATCTTCATGCTTCGTAGATTGGGATATTTGTCTTTAAGCGCACTGCGTTCGGTCTTGGATAAGTCACGCCCGACAACGATGGTGCGTATACTGCCGGCAAACAAAGAGTCTAAAGCGTCTTTCTGTGTTACGTAGCGTGTAAGTACATGGTATTGCTGCTTGAGGTAGGCGTATTCAAAGACACTTATTTCCTCTTCCATGACGTTTTCAAACGAGTCATCGCAGAGCATTGTCATGATCTTGGACGGTTGTTTTTGGTTGCACGAACCAAACGTCAAAGCCATGCATAATGATACGGCTGCTATAGATAATATTTTTGTGTGCATATGGTTTGTTGTTATGTTTTGTTTTTATAAGCGGCTTCCTATGCCTGCATAGTGACGGTAGGCTCGCCAAATACCATAGATAATTAATACGATTCCTACAATATTCCGCGGCCAGGTGTATTCCGGCGCCCATTCAAAGAAGTTGAGCAACAGCAGTATGCCCATACCAATATAGAGGACTACCATAAAAATGGTGTAGACCCATCGCACGATACGGCCGGAGTCTTGCCTACGGTTGTTGTCATCATCATTACCATGCATTTGCCTGCGATAGCGTTCAAATTCTTCGTTGTTTTCTTGCTGCATATTACTTTATTATTTGTTTTTTGTTCGTGGATATCTGTTTTGTCGATGTTCGGTGATGGTCAAGTCAATCGAGAAAGCGTTGAACAATCCCCGTATAAGCATCGATGCGCCTGTCGCGCAGAAACGGCCACCATCGGCGGACGTTTTCGCTGCGCTGTATGTCAATATCGATGATGGCTTCGGCTTCGGCATTGTCCGGCGCACGAAAGAGAAATTCGCCCTGAGGTCCGCACACAAAACTGCTGCCCCAAAAGGTGATGCCATTGGTCGCGTGCGAAGGATCCGGTTCGTGGCCAACGCGATTGACTGTCACAACCGGAAGGCCGTTGGCAATGGCGTGTCCGCGTTGCACTGTCATCCAGGCATCGCGTTGACGGGCTTTTTCGTCCACTGTATCGCTGCTTTCCCAGCCTATGGCAGTGGGATATATGAGAATTTCGGCACCGCGTAGAGACATCATGCGAGCTGCTTCCGGATACCATTGATCCCAGCAGACAAGCACGCCCAGTTTCCCGACAGATGTGTCTATGGGCTCGAATCCGAGGTCTCCGGGCGTGAAATAGAATTTTTCGTAGTACGCAGGGTCGTCCGGGATGTGCATCTTGCGGTATCGTCCGGCAATGCGGCCATCAGTATCAAAGACTACGGCGGTGTTATGATATAACCCGGGGGCACGGCGCTCGAATATAGATGTGACAATAACCGTCTGTGTCTCTATTGCAAGTGCAGCGTAGGCATCAGTGACAGTCGATGGAACGGGGATAGCCAAATCAAAGGCATTGACATCCTCGGTTTGACAAAAATATAGGCTGTCATGTAGTTCCTGATTGACTATAAGGCGTGCGCCTGAGGCGGCGGCCAGGCGTATCTTAGCAAAAAGTCTGGCGCGGTTGTCAGCGATGTCGGCAGTATTGTGCTGTTGTATGATAGCTGTGGGTATGATGCGTGTCATTAATTTATGCGTGTGTGGTCATTATTCGGCAAAAGAGTGAGTGCATTATGCGGCAATTGCATAGTGGCGCAATGTATGCTTCCGTGCTGTTGTATCAGTGCGGTAGCATTCACGCCGACGATTTCGTGCCCGGGAAATTCTCTCCCAATCAACTTTAGCGCTTCGGCATCCTTATCCGGTTGTCCGTAAGTAGGCACGATGACGGCACGGTCTCCAATGATGAGAAAATTTGCATAGGTCGCCGGTAATCTGTCATCCGTATCCGGATCGTATATCGGGTAGGGCATTGGCAGACCTACGAGATTGTACGGCTTTCCATCAGCCCGGCACATTTGACGCAATTCTTCTTCCATGGCAGACAATTCATTGTAATGTAAGTCGTCTTGGTCATCGCACTTTACATATAATATTGTTTCGGGTGATGCAAAGCGTGCCAAAGTGTCCACATGGCTGTCAGTGTCGTCCCCGCAGAGAAATCCGTGTTCTAACCAAAGGACACGTTTTGCTCCGAGAAACTCTCGCAGCATAAATTCGGCCGTTTCGCAGTCTTTATAGCCGTTGCGATTGGGCGAATACAGGCATTTGGATGTGGTCAATATTGTTCCGGCACCATCGGAGTCGATGCTGCCACCTTCAAGCACAAACCTCTGCCGCGAATAGTATGGACCGGAGTTTAGTATTGCGGCATTAAATAGTGCGCCGTTGACCAAATTATCCTTGTCGGCTGCGAATTTAAGGCCCCAGCCGTTGAAACAGAAGTCGTTATATACCGGCGTGCCATCTTCGTCAAACGTTGTAATTATGCCGTAGTCACGAATCCATGTGTCGTTGGTGGGTACTTGAAATAAAACAATTGGATTGCTCGTTTGTTTAATTTGAGCCTTTCGGAGACTTGTTTTAATGCCCTCGACGTTCGGCCCGATGATTAATATTGGTGCATACGGCAATATTGCCCGTACCAAGTCGATATAGCATTGCTCGATTTGGTCTAACATATATGCCCAGTCCGTATTTTCGTGCGGCCATGAAAGCATAATGCCGTCTGTAGGATACCATTCAGCCGGTAGTGTATAGTTATTCGTCATAATCGTTGAGGGAGTTCCAAACCTCTTCTCGGTTTTCCATATACTCGGTAGCAAAGTCGGAGAAGCCATGCCGCTCGCTGGTGCCCGTATCGGCACACCATTGGCGGTAGAGTTCGCGCAAATCATTGTCGTCAGCAACTATGCGCTTGAATTCGGCTTCGGCTACGTCAATGGCACCGCTCGATTCGATTAAGGAAACGAAGTATTCAGTTATATCTTTGTCCATAATCAGTGTATAGGTCTGTTTAGACTTCAAAAATAGTCATTTCTACGCTGATTAAAGGGGTAGGCGTTGTTAAAATTGCTTAATGTCGCGATTATGCATAGCCCTAAAGGAATTAAGCACAGCCAGCAGCGTTACTCCGACGTCAGCGAAAACGGCTGCCCACATGTTGGCAAATCCGATAGCGCTTACGACAAGCAATCCCATTTTTATAGTGAGTGCAAAGATTATGTTTTGGCGGACTATGCGCATGGTCTTGCGAGCAATGAATATTCCCGTAACCACTTGTGATGGGTCATCATTCATCAGCACAATGTCTGCTGCGGCTATAGCTGCATCACTTCCGGCAGCGCCCATGGCTATGCCTGCATCCGCGATTTTCAATACCGGTGCATCGTTGATTCCATCGCCGACAAATACCACCGGTGACGAGTCTCTAACCTTGGTGAGCAATTGGACGCGGAGTACTTTGTCATCAGGCATCATTTCGCAGGCATATTCGTGTATGCCAAGTTCTTGTGCGACCTCTTCGGCCACAGGTCGCTTGTCTCCGGTAAGCATAATGGTTTTTATGCCAAGCCTCCCCAGGGTCTCTATGGTAAAATGTGATTGATGTTTAACCGTATCCGAAACCACAATATGCCCCACGTAGTCTCCGTCTACAGCAAGATGCACAATGGTGCCTACGCAGCGACATTTGCGCGGTGTGACTCCGGCACGAGCCATGAGACGTTCGTTGCCGACGTATACGTGGCGTGAGTCGAGTGTGGCCGATATGCCTTCACCCGGGTAGTCGTGCAATGCTGTCACAAGACTTTGATCAAGGCTTCCTTTGTATGCTGCGCGTAGCGATATAGCCACGGGGTGTGAGGAAAAACTTTCGGCAAGTGCGGCAAGTTCGAGCAGCTGCGTTTCGGACACAATCTCCGGGTGTATTGCTGTGACGGTAAAGCGTCCGCAAGTGAGTGTTCCCGTTTTGTCAAAAACGACACTGCGTGCATGCGCTAATGTCTCCATGTAATTTGAGCCTTTGAACAATATGCCGCGACGGGATGCACCGCCTATACCGGCAAAAAATGTCAGCGGAACAGATACGACCAATGCGCATGGACACGATATTACCAAAAAAATTAGAGCTCGTTCAAGCCAAAGATTCCATGCTCCTATACCGGTCAATGGCGGTATTACAGCCACTAACGCGGCACCTCCGACAACTATCGGTGTGTAGTACCGAGCGAAGCGAGTGATAAATTTCTCGGTACGAGCCTTGCCGGTCTCGGCATTTTCGACCATATAGAGTATTTTTGCCACTGTGGTGTCGGCATATGCTGCTGTTGTCCTAATCTTCAATGCTCCCGAAATATTGAGGCATCCGCCGAGGACTTTATCGCCGGGAGCTGCTGATTGTGGCTGGCTTTCGCCTGTCAGTGCGGAGGTGTCTATGTCCGATGCTCCTGACAATACAATGCCGTCTATGGGTATTTTTTCGCCGGGGCTTACAATGACAATGCTGTCTACGGCAACATCTGTTGGCAATGTTTTGTGTACGGAGCCATCGGCTTGTTCGACATTGGCAAATTCGGGCCGAATGTCCATAAGGGCTGTAATGGAAGAGCGACTTCGCTCAACGGCCATGTCAGACAGTAGTTCGCCCAGCTGATATAGCGCCATTACGGCTACCGCTTCGGGATACTCGCCTATGGCAAATGCCCCTATGGTGGCGACTGTCATCAGAAAGTTCTCATCAAACACTTTGCCGTGCGCAATATTGTGCAAGGCCTTAAAAACAATATCTGCTCCGATGACGATGTATGCCGCCACATATAACAATATGCTTATTCGTTCAGGCAATCCTATGGCTAAGTCCGAGACTATGAAGGCAATCGATATTGCCAGCCTGATTATTATCATCCTTTGTGCCTTGTTCATTTTTGTGTCTTGTGTTTCGCGTACAAAGGTCTGAAAAAGGCGCTGCAACCGGGTTGCAAAAGGTGGACATAGTGCAATATTATTTGCGGTAAAAGTAGCCCACGTGTGAATGTCAGTTCTTCGAATAGTGAAGGTGCTCTATGACGGGTACAAGAGCAGCATTGGCCATTGTGCTGTCATCAAGCCTCACGTTTGTGTCGGCATGAGGGGCAAAGGCCTTTCATCATATAATTAATTTGATGCAACTCAAAGCCATCGGGATAATGCACTATCGGGATATGCGTGTGGTCAAGGCAAAAAGTCTTCTGGCATGACTCGCAATAGAAATGACAGTGCATTTCTTCGGCTCCGCAGACGTGGTCGTTGCGGCATAGGCAATATTTGGCCGATCCGCTACCATCCTCGATTTCGTGCACAAGGTGTTGTCCGGCAAATAGAGCAAGAGTACGAAATATAGAGGATTTATCCACCGTTTCCAATGCATCTTCGACATCGCTCATACTGAAAGTGTCTTGGAAAGACTTTATGGCATTGTATACAAGAACCCGCACCGCAGTGGGACGGATATTGTGCCGGCGAAAGACTTCATCACTGTCGGCTTCACAGTCGGCCTTTACGCCTTCATGTCGAATGTCTTTGGTGTTCATAATCGGGTGGTGTACATACGATTGTTAAGCAAACAACATCAGCAATTGGTAGATGATAAAAGCAATAAACCATGCTACGGCAGTGTTGTAGACAATGGAAAACGCCGAATACTTCCAGCTACCTGTTTCGCGACCTATGGCTACGACTGTCGCCATGCATGGGCAGTACAGCAGAATGAAGATTAAGAATGATAATGCTGATTGCCAGGTAAATCCGGGTTGGCCTGTGTGCGGGTCTATCGTTTGAAGACGCTCGCCAAGTGTCGTATCATCCACCGCATCGTTATTGGTGTAAAGAACGCCGAGCGTTGAGACTACAATTTCTTTAGCCGGGATACCGGCTATGGCAGCGACAGTGGCCGGCCAAGTAAAGCCCAGTGGCTCCATAATCGGATTGACCGCCTTACCGGCCATCTGAAGGAATGAGTCGTGTTTCGTGTCTATGGAAGAGGTCTCTACTGATGCTTGGGCCATAGTGGCATTGTCGGCATTATCATGGTGAGGGTAGTAATTGAGGGCCCACACAATAATGCTGGCAAACAGAATGATGCCACCCATCTTGCGCAGATATTGTTGGCCTTTTTCCCAAGTATGACGCAGGGCGTTTTGCCACGACGGCATACGGTATGGCGGTAGTTCCATTACAAAAGGAGTCTCGTCTTTTTTGAACATAAAGCGGCGTAAAAGACGCGCTGTGGCTACGGCCACGGCTATACCCAAAATATATAGACCGAAGAACACCAGGGCTCCATGGCGTGGAAAGAATGTCCCAATAATCAGTATGTATATCGGCAAACGAGCCGAACAGGACATAAACGGATTTATGAGTATTGTAATAATACGACTTGAACGACTTTCGATAGCACGAGAAGAAAGGATTGCCGGAACATTGCAACCAAAGCCCATTATCAAAGGTATGAACGATTTGCCATGCAGGCCTATGCGATGCATTACCTTGTCCATAATAAATGCTGCACGAGCCATATACCCTGTGTCTTCAAGGAATGAAATACATAGATACAATATCAATATATTTGGTAAGAATACTATGACGCCGCCTACGCCACCAATGATTCCATTGGCCACAAGGTCTTTAATGGGCCCATCGGGCATGGTGTTGTGGACAAAACCGGAAAGAGCATCTACGCCTGTGCTAATCCAATCCATCGGAAACTGTCCGAGCGAAAATGTGAGCCAGAAGATGAAAAACATTATGAGCAAAAACAGCGGATATCCGAATATTTTACTCGTAAACAGGGTGTCCAGTCGGCGCGTTGTATCATCCTCACTCTCGTCTTCGCGTGTGCGAGTCTCGGCAAGTGCACCGGCTATATATCCGTATTTTTCGGCTGCAATCTCGGCCGGGACATCATCGCTGAACTTGTCCTTGAGGCCGACCACCAATTGGTTGCGTAGCTCGATAAGTCGGTCGCCGTGTATGGATTTGCGCACAATATCTTCAGTGTCACTATCGCCTTCAAGCAATTTTATGGCAATATATCGAGGAGAGAATTTATGGCCTATCTCGCCGTCAGCTTTGATGCGGTCTTTGAGCACGGTGACTGCGCGTTCAATCTCGCTGCCAAGGTTGACATGTACGTGCCGCACTTCGATATTATTCCCTTCGTAAACCGAAATGACCGTATCCAATAGCGTACTGATGCCTTCACCACTCTTTGATATTGTCGGAATAATGGGTACGCCTATCATTGCGCCAAGTGTCTTGTAGTCGAGATGTATATGTCGGCGGTTTAGTTCGTCAAACATATTGAGTGCGATGACCATCGAACGACCCATGTCTATCAGTTCAGTAGTCAAATAGAGGTTGCGCTCGAGGTTCGATGCATCTACGACATTTATGATGACGTCCGGAGTTTGCTCGCGAAGATATTGTCGTACGTAGCGTTCTTCCGGCGAATAAGTGGTCAGCGAGTATGTGCCGGGCAGGTCGACCATATTAAAAGTATAACCGCCATAACGCATTTTTTTTGATTTGGCATCAACTGTCACGCCACTGTAATTGCCCACGTGCTCATTGGCGCCTGCAGCCTCATTGAATAGCGATGTTTTTCCGCAATTGGGATTACCTACGAGAGCCACGTTGATGACCTTGAACCGTTGGTCTGCGGTACGCATGGCCTGTTCGATGTCGTCTACGCTGTCATCTATGCTGTCGCTATCAGCTTCTATATCAGCACTCTTATTGGGATTGAGTAGTTTGGGGGCATCACCGGATGTGCTTTCGGCATTGTCGCGCAGGCGTACAACTTCGATGAGGGAGGCTTCGGATGCACGCAGCGACACTTCATAATCCATAATTGAATACTTAATGGGATCTTTAAGTGGCGCATGCAGCAACACCTTGACTTCGCGGCCACGTACAAAGCCCATATCCATGACGCGCTTACGGAAAGCGCCATGTCCCAATATCTTGACAATTACAGCCTTATCGCCTGTTTTCAGTTCGGATAATCGCATAGTATCACTATCGCGTTGTGTGTTATCGGTTCATAGCCGGATTATTACGAGTGCAAAAATACTAATTTTTGGCGGAACAGTCGCACTTGCTTATATTATTTATCGGGCAGAAAAATCGAAGTTCGGACTTGTTGCGCTTTGATACAAGATTATAATAATCAATGGCGGGTGGTTTGAGAATCTTTCCTGCAAACAAATACAGACTAATGGATGATGTTAATAAAAAGGTTAAGTGTCGTTTTGATACATATTTTACAATAGTTTTAAGTACGAAGTGACGTTGTGGCCGGCGAGGTATATACAGGTACGCAAATACTATGACGAAAAGTAAGAGTGTGGGCTAAATAGACGCGACATTCTTGGATGTAAATGCCGCGGAGTCAAATAAACATCAGCGAGATGTTTATACAATTTCGCGCTTACTCTTTTTAACTTAGGGGTGTATCATGGTCTCGAATAAAATTCGTATCTTTGGCATCCAATTTGCAGTATGAGGCTGCATATAACATACGACGAATGAAAAAAGATTCCAACGAACCCAAGCACCAGATAGTGTCCTTCGGACAAATCGAAATAGACAGCAAACGCGCTGAAGGCAAAATCGATATGTCTGATTTGCCCATATTGGCGACCCGCAATTTGGTACTATTCCCGGCTGTGACAATGCCATTGTCGCTGATGCGTGAAAGTGCCGTCAAATTGGCACAATACTCCTATGCACACAATGTGCCCATAGGTGTTGTGTGCCAAAAGAACCCCGAAGTAGAGACACCGGGGCTTGATGACCTATATAAATACGGTGTTATAGCTGACGTGCTCAAAGTCATAGAGTTGCCGGATGGTAGCAAGACTGCAATCATCAGTGCTCGGCGTAAATTCCGCATTCTCGGGCCCGGTGCAGGCCAATGTATCCCCGGCGAATTGTGCGCCAAAGGTCGGTTGACGCGAGACACCAAACCGCGTGCGGACGATGATGAATATGCCAACCTGACGCAATGTGTCATCAACGCAATGAAGGAACTTGTCCAAACGGCCGGAAATGAGTCGTCAGATATGGCACTTAAATTTGATAGCGAGAATAATCCTGAAACGGCAATAAATGTTATCTGTTCGCTTGCGCCCATAGACGTGGCCCAAAAAGAAGAACTGTTGGAGTGTTCGCGAGCTATGGACAGAGCTTTTCGTCTACTCACGTTGTTGACGCATGCTCAAGAGACCTTTGAGATACAAAAGTCTATCATGGATCGCGCCCGTCAGCAGATGGAAGATAACCAGAAGAATGCCTTCCTACAAAATCAGATGGATGTAATCCGGCAGGAACTTTACGGCAACGACAGCGATGAAATCGATGATCTTGAGAAGCGTGCGAAGAAAATAAAGATGCCTGAAGCCGTGGCCAAGACATTTCGCAAGGAAATAGACAAGTTACGTCGCTACAATCCACAGTCGCCGGACTACTCGGTACAATACACCTACCTTGAGCAGCTGCTGGCACTGCCATGGAATGTCTTTTCGAAGCTTAATACGGACTTTGACAAGGCTCGCAAGATACTTGAGAGTGACCATTACGGGCTACAGAAAGTCAAAGAACGTATACTCGAACAGTTGGCCGTACTCATAGACAACCCCAAAGGTAAAGCCTCGATAATATGCCTTGTAGGACCTCCCGGAGTGGGCAAGACCTCTTTAGGACAGTCCATAGCTCGAGCCCTGGGACGCAAGTATGAACGCGTCTCCTTCGGCGGTTTGCACGACGAAGCCGAAATCCGCGGCCACCGCCGCACCTACATAGGCGCTATGCCCGGACGTATCATTGATGCCGTCAAGCGTGCCGGCACGTCCAACCCGGTATTATTGCTTGACGAAATTGACAAAATCGGTGCAGACTACAAAGGCGACCCTGCGGCAGCCCTGCTCGAGGTGCTTGATCCGGAACAGAACCACAAATTTCACGATAACTATATAGACGTGGATTTTGACTTGTCGCATGTGCTGTTCATAGCCACGGCTAACACACTATCGTCCATATCGCGGCCGCTGCTGGACCGTATCGAAGTTATCGAAATCAGCGGGTATCTCGAAGAAGAAAAGATTGAGATAGCCAAGCGGCATATCCTGCCAAGATTGCTCGAACAATACGGAAAGACCGCCGAAGACCTCAAGATTACAGACGAAGCCCTTGCCGCTGTCATCGAGAACTATACCGGAGAAAGCGGCGTGCGCCAGCTCGAAAAACACCTTGCCGAGATTATCCGTAAGATGATACTCCGAGACAAACTAGGGCAAACCTTCCCGTGTCCTGTGCGTCCCGAAGACCTTCGGGACTTGCTTGGCGTCAAACCGTTCAATAAAGACCGCTACGAGGGCAACGACTTTGCCGGAGTTGTTACAGGCTTGGCCTGGACCGAGGTTGGGGGTGAAATCCTTCTTGTAGAGACATCGCTTGCAAGTGGGAAAGGAGACAAAATCACTCTGACCGGTAACCTTGGCAACGTGATGAAAGAATCGGCCGCCATAGCTCTTCAGTGGACCAAAGCACATGCCGCTGTTCTGGGTATCGATACAGAGCTTTTTGATAAATACAGCCTACACATACACTTCCCCGAAGGAGCCATACCCAAGGACGGCCCATCGGCCGGTATTACAATGACTACGGCTATTGTATCGCAATATACTCAACGCCAGCTGCGTCCTCGCATAGCTATGACGGGTGAAATGACCCTGAGGGGTAAGGTGCTGCCGGTGGGTGGCATCAAGGAAAAGATTCTTGCGGCCAAGCGTGCCGGCATCACTGACATTATTCTTTCCGGCGAAAATCGCAAGGACATCGAAGACATCGAGCCGCGGTACATTACAGGGCTTGTCTTCCATTACGTAGACACAATGATGCAAGTGCTTGACGAAGCCCTGCTCCCTAATAAAGTCCCGGGGGCTATCAACCTTTAAGAAATGGTCAACGACAAAACCGCGCAATGTACAGCCCGTGCCAATATAAGCATACGCGGTGCACGAGTCAATAACCTACGTAATGTCAGCGTAGACGTCCCTCGTAACCGCCTTGTGGTTGTTACCGGCCTCAGTGGCTCGGGCAAGTCCTCACTGGCCTTCGATACATTATATGCCGAGGGCCAGCGGCGCTATGTCGAGAGCCTTAGCGCGTATGCACGTCAGTTCCTCGGACGAATGTCCAAGCCTGAATGCGATGGCATACGCGGCTTGCCACCTGCTATCGCCATCGAACAACGAGTAAATACGCGCAATCCGCGTAGTACCGTGGGTACTTCCACCGAAATATACGATTACATACGTTTGCTATATGCGCGCATAGGTCGCACATATTCGCCGATAACCGGATTGGAGGTCCGCCATCATGACGTAGGTGATGTAATCGAGTGTGTCCGTTCTTATCCAAATGGAACACGTATTGCTGTGACTGCACCCATCAGCATACCAGAAGGCCGAACATTGCTCACCCAACTTGATGTATACCTTAAAGGCGGATATACGCGTCTGCTGGCAAAAGACGGGTCTTTTGTTTCAATCGAACAGATGCTTGCTGACAAAAGCAATTGTCCTCCCAATACTGACGGTTACGACTTACTTATTGATAGACTGACAGCCGACACGGAAGACAAAGACAGCTTGTCGCGATTGACCGAGTCGATAGAGACTGCATTCTTTGAAGGACATGAAACGATGACTTTGGTCGTCTGGACGGATGGGATGGTGCGACGTCACGAATTTTCGAAACGTTTTGAGGCCGATGGCATCACATTTATAGAACCGTCCGAACAGATGTTCAACTTCAATAATCCCTATGGGGCATGTCCGCGCTGCGAAGGCTTCGGACGTACCATGGGTATCAGCGAAGACCTTGTTGTGCCCAATTCTTCCCTATCGGTGTATGACGATGCCGTTGTGTGCTGGCGTGGCGAAGTTATGAGCCAATGGAAGCGAGACTTCATACATATTGCAGCACACACATCATTTCCGATACATCGTCCGTATCGCGAACTTACCGATGATCAAAAGAAGCTCTTATGGGAAGGAAATACGGCATGGCCCGGTATTAACGGCTTCTTTGAATGGATCGAAACTCAACAACACAAAATCCAATATAGGGTATTGTTGGCTCGCTTTCGAGGCAAAACCCTGTGTCCGATATGCCACGGTTCGCGATTGCGTCCCGAGGCGACATATGTGCGTGTAGGAGGCAAAGACATATCCTCGATAGTATCCATGACAGTATCCGACTTACGCCAATGGTTTAACGATCTTCGACTTGAAGGGCGCGACAGCGAAATAGCCGCTCGCTTACTCAGCGAAATCAACAACCGCCTTGCATTTTTGGATGACGTAGGCCTGGGCTATCTTACGCTTGACCGTCTTAGTAATAGCCTCAGCGGAGGTGAAAGCCAGCGCATAAATCTTGCGACTTCGCTCGGCAGCAGTCTTGTCGGTTCGTTATACATACTCGACGAACCGTCCATAGGCCTGCATTCGCGAGACACCCAACGCCTAATAGACGTTCTGCGCAGACTTCAACGCATAGGCAACACCGTGGTCGTCGTCGAACACGATGAAGAAATCATGCGTGCTGCCGATTACATCATTGATGTAGGACCAGATGCGGGACAGAATGGTGGAACCATCGTGTTCAGCGGGACTCCGTCTCAGCTGCCCGAAGTCGTAGGTAAATCTTACACGGCTGACTATCTGTGCGGAGCTCGTCATATATCGGTACCCAAACGTCGGCGCAAGAGCAATGCTTTTATCACGGTTAAGGGCGCTCGCCAGCACAATCTAAAAGACATTGATGTGTCTTTCCCATTAGGAATAATCACTGTGGTCACTGGCGTCAGCGGCTCGGGCAAGTCCACGCTTGTGCGCGACATCTTGTATTGCGCACTCAAACGACGTTTTGACGAGGTAAGTGATGCGCCGGGCAAGTTTGACGGACTTACCGGTGACTTGGGACGCATACAGGCCGTTGAATTTGTCGACCAAAATCCCATAGGCAAATCCTCTCGCTCCAATCCGGCGACATACCTTAAGGCTTATGACGAAATACGTCGGTTGTATGCAGATCAGCAACTATCTCGACAGATGGGCTACACGCCTGCCCATTTCTCGTTTAACGCCGATGGCGGTCGTTGCGATGAATGCAAAGGCGAAGGAACAATTACCATTGAGATGCAATTCATGTCAGACATCACCATCGAGTGCGAAAGTTGCCACGGACGTCGTTTTAAGCCCGAGATACTCGAGGTGCAGTACCGAGGAAAAGCCATTGACGAGATACTCGCAATGACCGTGGACGAAGCCATAGAATTCTTCGGGCAGGACAGTGACTCAACGGCACGGCATATTTGCTCGCGCTTGCAACCGCTAAAGGATGTCGGTTTGGGCTACATCAAGCTTGGCCAGCCTTCTTCGCTACTCAGTGGCGGCGAGAACCAGCGAGTCAAACTTGCATATTTTCTTTCGCAAGAAAAACCTCGCCCGACTATGTTCATCTTTGATGAACCAACCACCGGACTTCATTTCCACGACATACATACGCTGATGGACTCGTTTGAACGGCTCATCGCACATGGACATACAGTAGTCATAATCGAGCACAATATGGACGTCATAAAGTGCGCAGACCACGTGATAGACATTGGCCCGGAGGGTGGCGATAAAGGCGGATATGTTGTAGCAGCCGGGACACCCGAAGATATTTGCAAATGTCAGCAAAGTCATACAGGTCAATACCTCCGGTATAAATTAGACGCAGTCATCTCGGGGTATCAAGCAGACAAGACAAAATAACTTTGCCGGAATCCGAGAGAAAAGTGTAACTTTGTACTACTCAAAAACGAGATATACCAAGCCATGCGGCATTATCTGAAAAATATTCTGCAACTATTGCTCTCACCCGTGCACGGGTGGGAAGAAGTGTCACGTGACGGCCATGTGCCGGAATACATAGCCACCCACGGCCTATATCCACTCATCGGGCTTGCATCGGTGACATACTTTATACAGGGCATATATGCAGTACAATTCGAACTGGTGACGCTACTACAGCATGCTCTTGCAGTGTTTATGTCCCTGTTTTTGTCGTTTTTTATCGGTAAACTCGGGCTGGAGACATTTACCGCAAGATATGTAGATACCGGGAAGCTCAATGTTTTTAAGACCGACACTTTGGCAGCATATATCATAGGTATACTTAGCGTGCTGCAAATAGTGGGAAACGTTCTGCCGGTGCATACCGTGCTGGTGTATTTGCTATTAGTTTTCGCCGTAATAGTGTTATGGAAAAGTTGTCGATATCTTGATATTGCAGTCGAAAAAGAAACATATTTCACAGCCATGGCAATAGGAGTGCTTATTGCGCCCAAGATATTACTTGATATTCTATTCTCCCTCATCTTAGGATAAAGCGTATGAAAACCACACTCAAAGAAATCAACATAAAAAATCGTCGAGCGACCTTCGATTACTACATCGAAGAAACCATGACGGCCGGGATTGTGCTTACCGGTACCGAAATCAAATCTATACGTCTTGGCAAGGCCAGCCTTGTGGACACTTATTGCTATATCGTCAACGGTGAAGTGTGGGTCAAGGAAATGTATATTGCACCATATTTTTACGGCACTTACAATAATCCCGGCGATCGTCGAGATCGTAAGTTACTGCTTACGCACCGCGAGATACAACGGCTCGAAAAAGCCAACAAGGAGGCCGGTGTTACAATAGTTCCGCTTCGACTGTTTGTCGGGAGTCGCGGCTATGCCAAGTTGGTGATAGCCATTGCCCGTGGCAAGCATCAGTACGACAAGCGTCAATCCATACGCGAGCGCGAGGACAAACGCGCACTTGCACGCGTAATGCAGAAACGCTAAGTGCTCTCGAACAAACGCATTACCATTTCCCATATTTTGCTTGTGCCAGAAATATGCATCCGTTGTTTTGGCTACCGTTCCAATATAAGCAAAACCTTTGACCCGTCTGCACCGGTTGCAGCCATTAATTTGAGACGACCATCGCCTTCTTTGACTCCCAACCGGGATTGTAATGCGGCGGCGGCAATATCGAAATTGCGTACTGCGACCGAAATCTTCGGATAACGGCTCTTGAAGCGTTTGAGCACTTTTGACTGCCATGGTAGAACTTCGAGGACCTTCCACGCTTGTCCAGGAAAGTTGGGAATAATATCCGTGTGCACGTATAAGTGGGTATCCGCTGCAATTTTGGACATCTTATAGCGGTGTGCCAAAGTTCGATAGCCGCCGCTTTTCATCACCGAGGGGTAGGGCTCGTAAATAATTTCGCCGGCTTCAGGTGTGCGCAATGGCGGTTGCGGTCCGGACTCCTCCGACATTGTGAATGTAAAATCAGCTATTTCGCCATCGGCCAATAGTGTCAACGCGTGTATGCGTTGCGTACCGGCTGCTACTTTAGGCTTTGTCAAATCACAGACGGCCACCAATTCTTTGCACTGTGTAGTCGTGCCGATTGTGTAGATATCTGTCACACATTCCAGCGGCTCGACCATACCTCCACGTATGTCTATCATAGGCGATGCCTTGATGATGAGCATTTTGAAATGGCGACGGAAATCGCCGAGCATCGAGATGACGTCCGGGGCACAGTCCGCCAAGCCAAAGAGTCGTCGGCCGCCATCGCCGCGTCGTGCCGGATCGATAAATGCCACTTCGCCGTGCAATATCCCGTCACGTAGCATCTCAACACTATCGCCATGCAGCACACGCAACATCTTCAAGTTGCGTCCGGCGGCATTGTCGCGTAAGGCATTGGCAAGAGCTTGATCACGTTCGCATGCCGTCACCTGGTGTCCGGCGGATGCTGCATGCATAGCGTCGATGCCCAACCCCGCAGTCAAGTCCGCAACCGGGCAGTCGCGAGGCAATAACGAGATGTGTATCCGGGCAAGTGCATCCGAGGTACTTTGCTCGCCACATAATGTGTTGCCGAAAACCAGATGCGGATACGCTTGAAGGGTCTGCGAGAGTTTTTTGCCGAAGCGTTGGCGGCACTCTATCTGAGTAATTGCACACGACATCTCTGCATCGCCGTGATAGCGAAGCCGCAGTTTGGCCGGGTCATCGCCCATGTGCTCATTCACAAAATTCCAAAACTTGTCAGAATCGTATGTCATATCGTAATGCCGCATTGAAGGCGCAGCAAATGCAAAGTTACTCATAAATGCGAGAAAGTAACCATCCGAGCCTCTGATGTTTTGATGTTTCGGCGTAAAATATGTAATTTTGTAAACCCAAAGGGCATCACGCCTACGTCAGGATGATTGAAGCCCGTAGGAAATTGAAACAAAACGAGACACGGGCAAATGTCCGTGTCCATTAAAACCTCTGACAGCACTTACACGTATGGTCAATGCACAGAAATATAAAGTCGCTGAAATAGAACGCGACCGTCGAATATTGGAGCTTCTCGCGCAGAATTTTCCGACAATAAGCGCAGCCAGCACCGAGATTATTAACCTCGAGGCCATACTCAATTTGCCCAAAGGTACCGAACACTTCGTGGCCGATGTGCATGGCGAGTATGAAGCTTTTCGTCATATTCTCAAAAATGCCTCCGGCAATATCAAGCGCAAAGTACGCGAAATTTTCGGCTCGACACTGCGCGACAGCGAAATCAAGGACCTATGCACCTTGATTTATTATCCTCGTCCAAAACTTGAAATCATCAAGGATAACGAGCAAGACATCTCCAATTTCTATCAAATTACATTGAATCAGTTGGTCAAAGTCTTGCGCTCCGTTTCGTCAAAATACACGCGCTCCAAGGTTCGTAAGGCTTTGCCTAAGGCATTTTCGTACATCATCGAAGAGTTGTTGCACGAGACCCCGGATGATATAAAGAAACAAGCATACTTCAACCGCATAGTCGAGACAATAATTCTCACCGGTCAGGCCGATGAGTTCATCGTCACCATGTGCAATGTCATACAGCGATTGAGCATAGACCAATTGCATATACTTGGGGATATCTTTGACCGCGGCCCGGGTGCACACCTAATTATGGAGATGCTTAACGACTATCCCAACTTTGACATACAATGGGGCAACCATGATGCTCTGTGGATGGGCGCTGCAGCCGGGAACATGGGCTGTATCGCCAATGTCCTGCGCTTGTCGTTGCGATATGCAAATATGGCCACGCTCGAAGAAGGTTATGGTATCAACCTTGTGCCGCTTGTGACTTTTGCCATAGAAATGTATGGTGATGACCCATGCACATACTTTACTCCAACATTTATGGATGATGAAGCCGCACATACCGAAAAAACGCGGCGCATACTTGCTCGTATGCATAAGGCCATAAGCATCATACAATTCAAAATCGAAGGACATATCATCGACAGACATCCCGAATGGAATATGGACGACCGCAAAGTACTGAAAGGAATTAATCCGGGACGTGGTGTGGTTACAATCGATGGCACAGAGTATCCATTGCGAGATTGCCACTTCCCGACCATAGACCCGGCCAATCCTTATGCGCTGACGCCCGAAGAAACTGACCTTATGCATAAATTGCAACACTCGTTTCTGGTAAGCGAAAAGCTTCAACAACATATCGGGGTGCTGCTGTCGCATGGGGCTCTTTACGGTGTGTACAACGGCAATCTGCTGTTTCATGCATCGCTACCTTTGAATGCCGATGCAACATTCAAGGAAGTCGAAATTGACGGCGAGAAATATAGTGGTCGTCACCTTCTCAATAAGGTAAACCGTGTGATGCGTGCCGCCTTCAATGCCGACCTACCTCAGGATGAGCGCGAATATGCCATAGACTTTTTCTGGTATCTCTGGTGCGGCCCCGACTCACCGCTCTTTGACAAGTCCAAGATGGCGACTTTCGAACGTTACTTCATCGAAGACAAAGCCACACATGCCGAGACCAAGGGCAATTACTATACCTTGCGTGACCGTGTCGACGTATGCGACAAAATTCTCGATGAGTTCAAGGTGAAGGGCGAACACCGCCATATCATCAATGGGCATGTGCCCGTTCGAGCCAGTCGTGGCGAAAGTCCCATACGAGCCAATGGCCGTCTGATGGTAATTGATGGTGGATTTGCCAAGGCGTATCACGATACCACAGGCATTGCCGGTTACACCCTTGTATTCCACAGCCGAGGGTTTGAACTGGTTCAGCACGAGCCTTTTACTTCCGCCGAAAATGCTATTGTCAATGGTACTGACATCGTGTCCACCAACCAGATAGTAGAGCTGAGCGCCCACCGCATGCGTGTGCGCGATACTGACAAGGGCTACGAATTGCAATGCCAAATAGACGAACTCATGGAATTGCTGTATGCTTACAAAAACGGATATATAGCCGAGCGCTCGCACTAAGGCATACATATGCAAACGCCGGAGGGGGCTGACACACATGCGTGTATCTGCCCCCTCCGGTTATCTTCGGTATGAAATGTATGTCGGCCTATATTGTGGCTATAGCTATACGTAATTCTTCGGGATGCAGATAACAAGCTGCAAGCCGACATAATCGCTCGGGGGTCATAGATGTAATGCTGCGTACTTGAGCGGCGTAGTATCCGTTCGGGATGCCGGCCAAAAGAGCGGATTCATAGTAATCCATGATTGACAGAGGCGTATCCAATGTTGTGGCCAGTGTCGACATTACGTCCCGACGCAACCGCGTCATTTCGTCCTCGCACATAGGTTCGGAAGCGAGTAATTTCAATTCATTGCGTATTTCTTCGACGACTGTATCAGTGTATTCGGTATCGCATTGGGCCGAAATTTGCACCATGCCGGACTTGCGTACTCCTATGAGGGCCGCCCCTATGCCGTACGTAAGGCCTTTACGCTCGCGAATATTGGTCATCAATCGGCTGCCGAAGTATCCGCCAAGTGCAATTACGGCATGACGCAAGTCCACATAGTCGGGATGCTGACGTCCTATAGCCGGTATGGAGGCGCAAATGGCACTTTGGATAGTATGCGGCAAATGTTCGACACGTATCTGCGGCGGTTGCGGCGATGGCGGTATATCTACAAACGATTCCACCGAGGCAGGCTTCAATCCACTTGCAAAGGACGCCACAATGCTGCGTGCATCTGATACACAATCCAAGTCACCCGTTACAAATACATGTATAGAGTGGTGGGTGATGCCTTCATAATGACAACGGCGTACATCCGCGACTGAGACAGCCTCGCATTGTTCGGCCGTTACGGGCAGCATATAAGGATGGTCGGGACCATATGATAATTCGGCAGAGAGACAAGATGCGACATATGAAGGCTTGGTCAATGCCGTACGTATATTAGCAAGTCGCGTGCGATGTTGTGCCTCGAATGCCCCGTCCGGAAAAGTTGGCGTCAAAATCATATCGGACAACAGCGGCAGTAGTGCCAAAACCTTGTCTGTTTCGCCCAAAATGCCGATGCCTGTATATTTTGCATTGCCTATCGGTCTGAGTGATACGCCGTTGAAATCAAATATCTGCGCAATGGCTTCTCCCGTATGGCTTTGCGTGCCATCGCAAAGCATGGGCGCAACAAAAGACGCCGCACCCCTGACCGGAAGATTGGCGTCACCGGCATTCCAAAACACGTTCACACGAAGTATGCCGCACTTCGGACGATTGTAGGAACACAGTGTGACACCCTCACATATTTTAGCTGTTTCGATGCTCGGGATGGCAAGAGAGTCGAATTCGCGCACCGATGGCGGCGTCTTTCTGTCAAGCATCAGTTTCGGGATTTTGTTCTAAAAATAGGCGTGCAGCCTCCAAATCTTCCGGCGTGTCAATGCCGATAGTATTGGTATTGGTGTATGCGACAGCTATAGTGTATCCGTTTTGCAGCCATCGGAGCTGTTCCAATGACTCGGCACGCTCTAACGGCGATTGAGGCAATGATGCAAGACGGCGTAAAACATCGTGTCGATAAGCATACACACCCACATGTCCGTAATAAGTCGTGGCCTTCGTCCAGCTATTTTGCTCGATTCCGCGGCAGAAAGGTATGGGCCAACGCGAAAAATACATAGCAGTGTTTACCTGTGATATTACGACTTTTACAAGTGCCGGGTCAGCAATGGTTTCGTATGGTGTCGAAGCCGGCAACGGCCGCGCCAAGGTGGCGATGTCCACGTCTTCGCGCTCGAAACATCCGGCCAAAGCCATCAGCGAACCGGTGTCTACGAAAGGTTCATCGCCCTGGATATTTACAATGACATTTTGTGTCACCCCGAGAAGCTCTACAGCCTCGCGGCAGCGATCGGTGCCACTATGGTGGTCGATGGACGTCATTACAACTCGTCCGCCAAAGCCGGTGACGCAGTCTGCTATGCGAGTGTCGTCTGTGGCCACGGCTACATTGTCTCCAAAAACCTTAGAGACACGACGCCATACATGCTCGATGACGGGGCAAGTGCCCAGCATAGCCAAGGGCTTGCCCGGAAAGCGTGTCGATGCGTATCGTGCCGGTATCACGGCAAAACATTGGTTGGATATCGATGAAAACATATCGGTGTTCGGTATTTGTGTTGTTCTTAAAATTCTTGAATAGCAGTTTAATGCTATGCTAAGGCATGGTTTCGCCGCTCGGTCGCATTTTCTTTTTTCCAAAATACGATGGTAGTATCAGCGATCCGGCCACGAGGTATATGTAATAGCTGATCAATCGCCAAGCCAGAGCCATCATCAGGGCCATCTGCGGGCTGCCGACAAGATCGCCGTAATAGGTGGCGAAAATCACTTCGGAAATACCGCTGCCGCCCGGGATAGGGGAAACCATGAGCAAGACCCATATTACAAATTGGCGGCCGAATACCAGCCATCCGGATGCATCGGGACAGAAGCCCCAAAATAAGGCATTGACCACCAAATATCGTGAGAACCATGATACAACAGTGGCAAAAAACACATTGAGCCACCAGCGCATCGAACGTTGGCGCAATTGGCGTGATGTAGTCACCATATTGTCGGCCATTTCGTAGGCGCTTCTTCTCCATCGGCGCAATATGCGCCGGCCAAAAGCCTTTTTGATGAATCGAGCCACTGCTTCGGGCCATGCAATTATGCCCATAAACAATAACGCTGTGTATACCACTATGCCGGCGTACACTATCCAAAAGACTATACGCACACCCAACATAAAGCCGGCATCTACTGTGCCTTGGGCAAACAAGAGGTCATTTGGTATCAATAACAGTATCACAGGACAAAATACCACGAAAAACATCTCGTCCATCAGCAGTGTGGTAAGTGTCAGTGTTGCGGCTTTGCCCAGAGATACTCCCTCTCGATTGAGATAAAACACAGCCAAGGCGCTACCTCCGACAGCAGACGGGGTTATGGCCGAAGTGAAGGCGCACATTAAATCGACGCGCACTGACCGACGCCACGTCAATTGCGGGTGTGCAATCGTGTGAAAACGCCACGTTAAGCCAAAGTCTCGTCCGACCACAAATACGCAGGCAAGCGCAAATCCGACAAGCATTTGCACATTCCAGTCTATGGCATCTAAAGCTTTGCCCCCGAATTCATCGGCAAAGAGCCATGCCGTGACGCCCAAGCCGATCAATACGGGCAAGGCAACACGTAATAATATGGAAGATAAAGAGGTCTTCATTCGTAGGACCGGGGCATAAAACAATGAAGCATAGTCAATTGGTTTATGGATGCTTGCGTCCCAAGCGCATCATTCGACTTTTTTCGTGACGGTATTTATTGTAGACAATATGCAATCGATGGCCCGTACCGCATCGGATGAGGATCCTATGTCTTCCAGCGAAAGAGCAAAGCCGTTGACCCCGGCAGCAATCATAGCTCGGATGTTAGCGGCGGCAAATGCCCCGACAGCGACAATGGGCGTATTGACGCCGGCATCGCGCACTGTTTTTACAAAGGCCGCAGCCTCGTCTACGCCCGTGTCTGTCGGTATGGTAACATAATCAATATCAAGGGCGGCCAAAGTGCCGACAGATGATGCCGATGCCGCAGCAATACCGATGATGGCCTCGGCTCCAAGTTTTTCGCGCAAAGCGCGTGCATTGGTCGATGACTCAGATATATATACGCCGTGTACGCCCATTTCAGCGGCCAACTCGGGGTTGTCTTCTATGGTTAGAATGACGCCTTGCTCACGACATTCGTTTGCGATGACTGACAATTGGGCGCGGGCGTCCTGGTCGGGAATATCATCGATGCAAACCTGTATCCATCCACATCCGGCCTGTACGGCCAAATGAGCCTGTTCGGAAAGTTCGAGCCCTATATGTCTTTTTGCAATGAATAGTAGCATGGTATAATATGTGGACTTATGTTATTTGTGGACAAAGGTAGTGATTATGCGCGTACACACAAAAAAAAGGCGAACAATTCGCCTCCGGTAATGCTAAAATATGGGAGAGTACGAATACCGCACGTCTAAGACAATAATGTCTTGGTGATAGTGTCGGAAGCCTCTTGCAATTGTTTCTCGTATGGTATACGTTCTTCGATTTGTCGACACCCGTATAGCACCGTGGCATGGCTGCGACCTAAACGTTGTCCTATGGCCTTGAATGACATCTTGGCAAGTTGTTTGGCCAGGTACATCACCATCTGGCGTGCATCCGAAATTTCGCGCTTGCGCGAGGAGGTAAATACCAAACTCTGTTCCACGTTGTAGTATGAGCACACTTCGCGAAGCACATCATCAAATTCGGTGCTGCGCCGAGTGGTGCGTATGGCATTGCCCACAACGTTGCGAGCCAATTCCAGGGACACCGGGATGTTACAGAAAGTCGCACGTGCCACTATCGATGTCATCACGCCCTCAATGTCACGGATGCTGTCGGTGACGTTATTGGCTATATAAGTCATCACATCGTCCGGCAATTCGATGCCTTCGCTTGCAGCTTTTTGGCTGAGTATGTGTCGACGCAATTGCAGATCCGGACGCTCGAGACGTACGGAAATACCCCACTTGAAGCGGCCGAGCATACGCGCTTCAAAACCTTTCATATCTGCGGGCGCACGGTCCGAAGACAGTACAATCTGTTTGTTGTTGAGATGCAGATAATTGAATATATTGTAGAACATGTTTTGCGTTTTGGGCTTGTCGTTCAAGTCCTGGATGTCGTCTACAATAAGGGTGTCTATACTCTGATAGAAATTGAAGAACTGGTTGGTCTCGCCACGCATGTGAGCTGTAGTGAACTGGCTCTGGAAGGTGCGCGAGGTAAGGTATACCACCCTCATGTCGGGGAAACGTTCTTTGAGGCGTATGCCTATGGCTTGGATAAGGTGGGTCTTGCCCACGCCGGTGTCTCCGAAAATAAAGAGGGGATTGAACGTCTTGACCTGCGGGTCGTTGGCTAAAGACTCGGCTATGATCAGGGCGTTTTTGTTCGATGACGACACACAATAATTCTCGAAAGTAAACCGAGGGTTGAGCTGTGGGTCTACCGAACCGACAGGTCGTGGCGCAAAGGGATTGGCCACTGCCGGCGTAGTTACAGCCTTGCTTCGCGGTGTGCTGGCCACGTCCACTTGCGTGTCAGGCTCTTTGCTTACGACATTGAACAGGTAGTGCAATTGTACGTCCGGGCCGTATACTCGGTGCAGTATAGGCCCTATGATGTCAAGATAGTTGGCTTCTATATGCTCGGCAAACAACGGCGTCGGGACCATCAGTTTAAGGTCATTGCCGACGTGGCTCACTTCGCTGATGTCCTTGAACCATAGGTCATACTCGCTTGCGCTAACTTCTTTACGGATTAGCGTAAGACAATCTTCCCATAGTGGCGTATGGCTGCCCGGTTTGTTCATAATCAGTTAAGTGGTAGACCCGTATTTTGCAGAAATATCTACCTGCGGCGAAAGATGGCTGACGCTGCAGGCGCATAACGTGGATTGCAAAGTTGGCGATTTTTTTTTAATCTGCCAAAAGATATTTTCACAATAGTCGGCCAAATTCTTCTAAAAACCAACAAGCCAGGGCGTTTTGTCGGAGCATTTTTTTTTTGTAACTTTCGGGCGTTTTTGGACGGATGTGCCGTACATAGACACAACGGCCGATAGTTCACACCATCTACTCATTATGGATTACAAGACTCCGTTATTCAGCATTATCACAGTAACTTACAATGCTTCTACTACGCTTGGCCGTACAATGCAAAGCGTGGCGGTGCAGTCATGCGACCGATATGAACATATAATTATGGACGGAGTGAGCACGGATGACACCGTGACTATTGCCCGAAAGTATGCCGATAGTCGCACGCGTATTGTCTCGCAACCGGATGCAGGATTGTATGATGCCATGAACAATGCTATGGATATTGCCTCGGGTGAGTATCTTATATTTCTTAATGCCGGAGACAAATTCCATGATGCCGGGGTGCTGCAACGCCTTGCCGAGGCAGTAGAAGCCAACTGCCGCCCCGGCATAGTCTACGGACAGACGAATTTGGTGGATGATGAGGGGCGGTACATAGGTCCGCGACACCTCAAAGCCCCGCGTAAGTTGACTGTCAATTCTTTCAAGAAAGGAATGCTGGTTTGCCACCAAGCTATGGCTGTACGCCGCGATATAGCTCCGCTCTATGATACGAGATGGCGCTTCTCGGCCGATTATGACTGGTGTGTCGTATGTCTGCAGCGCTCGCCTAAGAATGTGTATGTAGACTGCACGTTAATTGACTACTTGTACGAGGGGATGACCACTCGTAACCACGGCGCATCACTTCGTGAGCGTTTTCGCATAATGGCTCGCCACTATGGACTTGTACCGACCATGCTGCGACATCTGGGCTTTGCACTGCGCGGCTTCGGGCGTAAACTCGCCAATCCTCGTAGCAGGCAATGACTACCCAAATCGTAGATTCCGTTACATGGGCGCATAGTCCGCGCGAATTCTATGGTCCGATAATAACCTATGGTTTTGCTTGGCTTATATGCCTTGACGGTAATGTGGCAGGTTGCCTGTTTACACTGTTTGTCCGATAAAATTTTATGTTTATGACGGACAATGTCCGAAATCGACCGCTTTTTGTCCGAAATATTCACCCACCCAGAAGTGTATGTGTGTTAATTTTGCACCTGTAAGAAGTCGCGTGTCTATGTGGTGTTAGTTAGGTGTTCCGACCTGCCGTATAGCCGACGACCTGTCAATGCACGACATCCAACTTATACAAAGACCAAACTAAACAATACAATACTAATCTCTAAGAAAAGATGTATATGAAAAGAACTCTACTGACATTTGGCATCGTTGCCGCAGCCATGCTGTTGCCTTGCGTGGCTTCAGCCAAAAACATCGCCGGCTATCCGACCGTCGATGGCTGGGATTACACAGTTTACGATGATGGAACAGCGGAACTTATCAGTGCTCCCGGAGCCACCGGCTCTGTCGTTGTCCCCGACGTAGTCACGCACAATGGCAAATCCTACACGGTTACCTGTTTGGGCGGACAATCTTTCAACGGGAATAAAAACATCACTGCGATACAGTTGCCTTCGGGGCTCAAAGAGCTTGGGGGACGTGCCTTAGCTTGGTGTGAGAATCTGGAAACGGTCACCGGCGGTCCCGAGGCGTTAGAGAACATATATCAATATAATCTTATGGGCTCGAAATGGATGGAAAACCAGCCGGAAGGTCCCGTCTACTTCAAGAAATGGCTGATTAACTTCAAGGGTAAGTATGAAGAGGATGTCTTCGCTCTGGCTGAAGGCACCATCGGTGTGATGCAGTGGGGTAAATATAGTGGTATCAGGTCTAAGGTTATGCGCGTGCCGGCATCCACAAAGGATATAGATATAGTCACTATTATGAACGATTATGACGGAATGCACTATCTGGAGCGTTTCGAGGTAGACAAAGGCAATACGACATACTTCAACGACGAGGTGGGTGCTTTGTACAAAAATGGCGTGTCGATCACCATCAACGAGGTTGAACATACCGGTGTTGCGTTTGTATGTCTCCCGAAGGCAAATCCCGCGAAGGTCTACAACGTGCTCCCCGGCACAAAATTCTTGACGGCAAAATCCCTAAATAACTGGAACCTGGAGCAGTTCAACGCCCCCGAAGGCGTAGTGTATGTAGGCAACGAAGTCTTCCGCTTTAATTCTCCCAAGGGAGTCGACCTGCCTTCGACCGTCCTAAAACTATATGACTCTTTCTACGTGGCAGAAGGTGTCGAAACGATTGCGCTTCGCGCCACCGCAGTGCCTGAGCATACTAATGACTTATTCTACAAATGCCCGAATGCCACGCTGTATGTACCGGATGCTTCGGTAGACGCTTATAAGGCTGCTACGGCTTTCGCCGTAGTGAAGCAAATCCTGCCGCTGTCGCAGTATTCCGCAGTGAAGGATGTCACCGCCGCCGAAACCTCGGCAGAAGTGACCGCCATCTACGGCATCGACGGCTCGGTGCGCACCGCCCTGCAACCCGGCATCAATATCGTACGCTATAGCGACGGTACCGCACGCAAGGTTATGCACCGCAACTGATAGGCCCTTAAGACAATCGATATATATTGCCTCCGCCGTAAGGATGACAGACCTTACGGCGGAGACCGTTATATATATGTGGGAATGTGTTGTGCATGTCGCGTATAGAGAATGATTTGTACGCCCCGAAAAAAAACGCTAACTTTACAGCGAGAGACGTACCGTGCTCAATACACGGTCGACAAAAAACAGACAAACACAATGTATATACTCAATACAACATTCCATGTAGACAATAGAGTGCGCCGGGACTTCTTGGACTGGGCACGCAAAGTATATATGCCGGCAGCCATCGACACAGGGCTGTTTGGCAGCGCACGCCTGCTGCGCGTGCTCACAGATACCGATCCCGAAGGCGTGAGCTTCGCATTACAGATGGACTGCGAAAGCATCAGCGAGGCCCGGCGATGGCATGATGAGACGGCCACGCTGATGCGAGACGATATGTCCCAACGTTGGGGTGACAAGGTGTTGTTCTTTACCACATATCTCAAGGACGCCGAATGAATTCCGGAGAGCCCAAGGAAGGCGGTTTTGACCGCATAATCATTGGCATAGACCCGGGCACGAATGTTATGGGCTACGGCATACTCGGCGTGTGGGCAAATAAACCCACTTTGGTCGCTATGGGCGTCATCAAACTGAGTCGTTTCGAAGACCACTATATGCGTCTGCACCGCATATACGACCGGGTCTTGGGCCTTGTCGAACAATACCTGCCCGACGAAATGGCCATAGAGGCACCATTCTTCGGCAAAAATGTCCAAAGTATGCTCAAGCTGGGTCGAGCGCAAGGTGTGGCCATAGCTGCGGCTTTGGCGCGTGCCGTGCCTATCACAGAATACGAACCGCGCAAAATCAAACAGGCCATTACCGGCAATGGTGCCGCCTCAAAGGAGCAGGTGCGCGAAATGCTACGCCGTATGCTCAGCATTCCGAAAGTGGACTTGGATATCGAACTGGATGCCACCGATGCTTTGGGCGCTGCCCTTTGCCACTTTTATGAGTCTTCAAAGCCGGTTATCGCCAAGTCTTATTCGTCTTGGAAGGACTTTATAGCCAAGAATCCGGATAGGGTCAAATAAGGCGGCGATTATTCATGACTCGTTGTAGACGAGTTCCGACACAGGTCTTGTGTGGTTGCTATATATATCGTTCCTTAAACGCCTACTGAAGAACAAACATGCGTCTCCGTAGCTCAGGAAGCGGTAGCCGTGAGCCAAGGCATATTCGTATACTTCGCGCCACATAGGGTCGCCAATCATGGCCGAGACAAGCAACAATAGCGTTGATCCCGGTTGATGGAAATTGGTGATCATACCATCCACCATCATATATCGATAAGAAGGCGCTATCATAAGGCGAGTGTGTGCAGTCAGATGCTCCATATCATTGGCATCAAGATACTCGTAAACGTTGCGCATTGCCTCGGTACGCGTCAGTCGCGGATGCTCGTCTGAATAGGCATACCATTGAGGAACAACGCCGTCCCAACGGCCTTGACCGATAAGGCATCCGCAATGATAGAGACTTTCGAGCGTGCGTACACTGGTGGTGCCCACGGCAATAAGCGGACGTTCCGGAGCCAAATCGGCCAAACGTTGTATCAAATCGCGCTCGACTACCACGGCTTCGCTGTGCATCTCATGTTCACCGATACATTCGCTCTTGACCGGGCGGAAAGTGCCGGCTCCCACATGCAATGTCACCTCGGCTCGTTCAATACCTTTGGCATCTAATGCAGCAAGCACTTCGGGCGTAAAATGTAACCCCGCCGTAGGTGCAGCTACCGACCCGTCGATGCGCGAAAACACCGTTTGATAGTCAATGCGGTCGCTTTGTTCGCTGGCACGATTGAGGTATGGCGGAATGGGAATCTCGCCCGCGGCATCAATGACCCGGGCAAATGAAGCATCCGAGTCCCAGCTAAGACGCACCAGCGACTCACCGCCGGGGAGTGTTTCGATACGTTCGGCTGTCAGGCATAAGTCTTGTCCGTCGATATTAATGAGCCCGTGTAGAACTGTATCCGCATTCCATCGCTTCGAATTACCGACCAGACACTTCCACACTACCGGTCCGCTTCCGCCGAAACAAGTCTCGTAGTCCGCCGGACTTACGGGCTCAAGGCAAAATACTTCGATGAGTGCGCCTGTCTCCTTGCGAAAACGCAACCGCGCATTGATGACGCGTGTATTGTTGTATACAAGCAACGTATTCTGCGGCAGATAATCGGGTAGGGCGGCAAATACCGTATCGGATTCAATGCCCGAACCGCGACGTGCCACCAATAGTTTGCAGGCATCGCGCTGAGCCAACGGGTGCTTGGCTATGCGTTCGTCCGGTAAGTCGTAGATATAATTTTGGATATGTATCTTTCGAGGATCGGTAATTGTGCCGCTGTTGTTTTGTTCCATCATAAAACTTTTAGTCATGAACGGGGAGACTGAAGCCCTGACGTACAAACATCTCGACTAAGGCCTGCGAAAAGGCCTCATTGCCTGCTCGGGGATAGCGTACTTCGGCGTATACTTGTGCAAGATTTTCCTTGCCGTTTTCTTGAACAAAGCGGCGATTGGCATCTATATTTTCTTTATCCTTATAGGCGGCGGATATTTGGGCATCCTTAGGCTCTTTGTACCTGTCATGATGAACAATATGGGAAACGTCCAAACGATCCTCGCCCGAGACGGCGCTATCGGGTACGCCGAAGGCCAAAGTAGTTACCGGCACTACCAAAGAAGGCAGCTCTAAGATTTCGGCGATATCCTTGCCGTTGAAAGTTGTAGTTCCGAGATAGCAGCATCCAAAGCCGCGCATTTCGGCGATGGTGTTAAACTGTTGAGCGAACAATGCCGTATCTATCCATGCCCAAGCTAAGGCCTGTATATTGTCCACGCCCGCATCGGCGCCATTGAGACTGCACCATCGTGTATATCGATGTAAGTCGGCGCAAAACGTCAGAAGGACAGGCGCTCCGACAGCCGCCGGCTGATTGAAATGTGCATCGTTCAGGCGTTTGCGTCGCTCACCGTCATTATGTGTCACCACCAGGCTGTACAACTGCATATTGCCCGTATTGGGCGCATGCATAGCCTGTTGTGCAATATCTTCGATGGTCGCATCAGCAATGTCTATATCTTTGAAATGGCGGCATGTACCGCGGTTTTGAAAGTATGTATTTCGATCCATGATAGTCTTAAATGTCGCTTTTGAAGCATCAAAGTTACGACTTTTTCGAGTAATAGACCGCATTTTTTGAGCCTGATTAAAATATGGAGCCACGGCATTAACGCCACAGCTCCGTATGTATTAGTGATTTAGAGTATTATTTCACCTCGTAATCGTTCTCGATGGCAAACTTCGGCTCGTATTTAGGCATCGTTATGCGGTTGCCTTTCTCATCAGTTATATAGACTTCCACTTTGCCCTGGCTGCGTGCCGATAGACGCTCTTGCAAGTGATTCAGAAAGTCCTGCTGTTCGCGAAGAGCTTTTTTTCGATCGACTTTGCTGTATGTATTAGCTTGATATATAGGAGTGATGGCTTGATTTGTGTTTTCGATGCCGGTTGCTACAAAGCGGAAATTGGAATTTGGCGCATACGCTTCCAAAATCAGACCCGGCAGTCCGCTCAGTTTCCATGGTCCGTCAGATACGGGTATTTCGGGCGAGAACCAGGCCTTCCACTGACGGCCGTGGTAGCTACAGACTGCAAGCATGCACTCATATCCGAGTATGGTCTTGGTGCTGTCGTCCACCATCTCCCATTGTTGTCCCATGGGTTCGGTATATGTTCCGGGTTCGTCCGCCCATTTGTCATATACCGTAACAGTCGAAGATGCTGCATCCTTATATACATACAGACTCTCGATCTTATGAGGTGCATTGCCTTTGGTCTGATTGATGGTTATGGAGCCGTCAGGATTCTTTGTCATCCATGCGGCCATTTGGATGTCGTTGAGTTGTTTCTTGCCTTCCGGGGTTGAGGTAAGCGAGTCGCAATATTCGCTCATAGTGTTGTAATACTTAGAGCCTTGCACGCCTGCCAGTAATACCATATCACGTTTTACCTGTTTAGTGAAGTTGCCTGAGCGAGGCGTAGCGTACGCCTCGTATGCCACTTTGATTGTGGCTTGTTGTGCCGATGCACATACAAATGAGCTTATCCCAAGCATCGTAAAAATTGCTTTAATGTTCATAGTATAGTGCTTTATATGAATTAAGTATTGTCCCTATTTTGTCAGTGTTATTGTCAGCAGCAGCTCGCGACCTCGCAGGTTTCGTTGCGACTCAAAAGCTGCAGTTTTGCTGTATGTTGTGTAATTGTATGTTCGCTTGTCCAAAATATTGCTCAGCGATGCAGACAATTCGATACGCTTGTTCAGTGTGTATGTTACCTTGGTATCGAGCATCAAAACATTCTTGTATAGACCGTCTGAAATCTCATTGTGGTAATGTTCGCCCGAGATATCCCAGCGTAATTTGTTCGTGGGAAATACGGAGATATTCATCCTGTTGACAAGGCTGCCAAGCCAAGATGCATCGTTATCGTCCATGGAAAGGCGGTTAGCTTCATAATCGATGCTATAGTCAGCAGATATACATCCGAGTGGCCTTGTAGAAATGCTACCCCCAACGCTATATGTTGTGCTGATAGTGGAAATAAGCTGAGATTGGTAATACTGCCGGGCATTGGCGCGACTGAACAATCCTTTAGCCTTTATGGTTCCGTGCATGAAGTCCAAAGATTGTCCAATGTTGGCCATGGAATACATTGTACGAGAGGACATAGCCGCCGATTTGTAACCATATACAAGGTAGTCGCCATAGAATATTTGGTCGATAGTGTATGGCGAATGGTTCCACGAATGTCCGAAAGTAGCATTGGCAAACAATCCGCGACCTGTATTTTTGAATGCGGCCGAGGCGCTCACTCGCTGAAATGTGTTGTTATAAAAATCATCAGCGCCACAGGCGAAAGTCTTGTACGAAGACATAATCATCGAGTTGTGTATCTTCGAAATATCCATAGGCGCACGTCCGGCGCTACCATTGAGCGTAAGCTTCAAACGGTTCTGCGGAGTCCAAACGACCTTAACATCGGGCGAAAAATACACTTGCGAAGTCGCCTCCAACGCCTTGTCGAAGCCATAATGGGCAAATGTCAACGGCAGCTCGACCATAAAATTAACAGCGCGTACCATATACTCGAAACGCGGCTTTGCATACACGGCGACATTTGATGTATTGAGAGCCTCGTATGTCAATCCGGGTACGCCCGAAGGCAGAGAGGACAAGTCGGCATCAAAGTCTCGTATATTGGCTTTGACACCGGCCGTAACTCCGACATTGATACCCTTGAATACAAAAGCGTATGCAGCACTCTCATGTGTATAAAAGGCGCGGTCCGAAACATGTTGGCGCATAGCATTGCTGCCGTTCGGTATCACCGTAAGCGTCTGAGGAAGGGACTCCCATTCAATCTGGCTGGCAAATGTTACCAGATGTTTGCCTGCAAAGCGTTTAATGGCTTTGAGGTTATTGGCAATATAATAGTCAGGCAATGATGCCGTCTGCATATTGTCAAAGTTGCCTGCCGTTGCCAGACGCATATCGTCCCAATCGATATTTGTCTTTAAGTCGTTGTTAAGGTATAGTGTCTTTTGGTTGGTCTCGTAGCTGAAATTTCCGCTAAGGCTATGCGCATGTTCTGTACCCGAACGATGTTCCGATATGATGCGGTTGCCACCATCATCAGCGCCACCATAGTATGTGCTGACAGTCGTAGCATCGGCTGTCAGCCTGTTAAACGAGTAGTCCAGATTGACCTTCAGTTCGCCTGAGCATATCTTGAATACATTGTTTGCAGACACTATAAACGAACGGTTAAACAGTGTACGCCGACAGTCAAGCGAAGGCACGGACGGCAGACCTATATTGATATATCGGTTTAGCGAAGTACCACGACTGTTTCCTAAAAAATCAGTTGTGATCGGGGACAGATCTTCGCCTGTATTGTTGGCTCGCGCCGTTATGATACTTTGCATTGACGGCATGATGGCTAAGGCAAAAAACTCACCATCCCATACAGCGCCTTCGGGTTGCCACGACCATCCGCCACCCGAATGTCCGTGGACATTCCATGTTGCTTTGGCATGGCCTTTCATTTTCAGGTTTATGGCCGCACGGTCCGAAAACACCGTACCCAAAAGTACTTGTAACGGCTGGTGATTTTCCATAACCTGCACTGCGCCGACATCGTTATGGTTGATGCCGTTGGTCGCAACGCCGTATTTTCCGCCAAGCATATCGGTGCCTTCGATATAGAATTTGTTTATAGCCTCGCCCTGATACTGAACTTCGCCTGAAGGCTTGACATCAATACCCGGCATATGTCGGAGCACGTCGCCTATACTCTTGTCTTGAGGTTGTGCAAATGCCCCCACATTATAAGATAATGTATCGCCTTGAGCCCTAAGGCGCTTGTCGCGTATGGATACTTCGTTGAGTGTATATACTTCTGCGGCCATACGTATGGTCAGAGGAAATGATATGCTGTCTAAGGAGAAACTCTGGCGAGCATAACCCACAAGCGAAGCCTCAAGCCGATACCCTGCAGATGTGTCCGGCGCTTTGAGTGTAAATGCGCCATCGGCCTTAGTTGTGCAGAATTGTTTGATTTTGCCGGCGTCATCGCGTATCGTCACCGACACCCCGGCCATAGGCTCACCGTCGGCGTCATCAATGATAAGCCCGGTTATTGGGGCTTGAGCTACAGCTTTGATGGTTATAGCGGCAAAAAACAATGTGATATATGTGAATACCTTCATAGTTCAATGAAACAAGTGTAAAATTAACGCTTTTGATGCGTATACGATGTTAACGAAGTTTATTTGTGTCGGTGGGTTTTGTTTTTTTGTTAAAATGTGTTATCAATCAAGCTGTTACATTATTTATATATTAAATTCTATCCGAAAAGGCGGCGTCTGATATGACAAAGCCCCAGCTTGTGAAAGTTGAGGCTTTGTTTTATGTTTTACAACAGGTTTAAAAATGGGGCTGCGCCTATTTTGACACAGCCCCTTTGAAATTAGGACTAATTCTCTAAGGATAATTACTTAGAGAATGTGTGTGCGAATTATTCAGCAGCTTTCTCTGCCTTTTCGGCATCCAATAGGATGGTGATGTAGCTGTTGGCGTCAAGTAGACCGCGGACATAGGCTTTGATGTCGTCTGCCGAGATAGCGTTGACTACATCTACATATCCGTTCCACGTATCAACGTCGTTCAGCATGGTAGCGGCAATGGCACTTGCCCAAGAGTCGTTCTTTTCCATGTCATCATTGGCGTTTTTCACCAGATACTCTCGAACGGTAGTTATATCTTCATCAGAAACTTCCTTGGACAGTCCATCAAGGATGTTGCGAACTTCGGTGAGAACTGAGTCGCGCAATTCGGGCTTCATGGGCCATGCAATTTGCATGACCGTATTGGTAGAACCCTGACGCGAAAGTATGCCTTGTGCCGAAATCGAATAAGTGGCCCCCATCTCTTCGCGAACTTTGCGGAGCAGACGAGATGTCAGTATTTGGCTGGACATGGACATCAGAACTTTGTTCTTGGCCGTATAAGCCTGTGTAGTGCAGATACCGATAAAAGCCCAAGTCTGAGGCGTGGTCATCGCCGTAGTGAACTCCTTGGTTTTGGTGCCCTGAGCAGCGTTGAAGCCTTCGACAGGGGCATATTCGATGCTCTTGCCATTGGTGGGAAGAGTGCCCAGATATTGGTTAGCCAATTGGGTGAAAGCGTCCATATCGATGTCACCTACAAAGACGAATGTATAATCCTTAGGGCTTGCGAGCATCGCGCGAACGATATCCACGGTGGTCTCGCGATTGGCCTTGCGTATAGCCTCTGTCGAGATCGCTTGCTTGGCAGCAGCCCCGAAAAGAGTCTTCATTATGTCGCGGCCGAAGATGTACTGCGGGTCTTTCTCTTGATTGGCAAGCATACCTTCGAACTTACTCTGCTGAGCGGCAAATTCTTCGGGCTGTATATCGAAGGATGTAAATGTGGCATAAACCATCTCCATGAGGGTGGGGAGGTTTTTGGTCGTAGTCTTGCCTCCGATTTTGCGGTTATAGGTGTCAAATCCGAGGTCGATGTTCGTTTGTTTGCCCGACAGATACTTCTTGAGGTCTTTGTCTGTGTAGGTGCCGAGGCTATATTGTCCGAGGGCATAGGGCATAAATATGATTTCGTTTGCCGCTTCAGGTTTGTAGTTGGCCAAGCCACCGGTAGCTATGGCATCGAAAGCAATTTCGCTCTCTTTGAATTTGGTGGGTTTCACAATCACACGCACGCCGTTGGCATAAGTGATTTCAGTAGCATCCCAAGCATCGTTGTGTGCCACTTTCGTGGGTTTGACAGCCTTAGGCAGATTGGGAATTAACGGTTCGGACTTCAGTTCTTCTTTGAACGGTTCGATATTCTCGGCTTCCACGCTGTCGATTACTTCGGCCAATTGTGCTTCAGTCGGAACGATGACATTGTCATTGTCCGGGAACATTCCCATAAGCACACGATTGTCATTTCCGTACATCTCGGGAAGAAGGCTGTTGATTTGCTCTAATGTAATCATCTGGGCAATCATCTGCATAGTCTTATACTCGAATTCGATTCCGGGGATGGGGTCGCCTGTTGTGAAATTCTGAGCATATTCGCGGCAGTACGAGGTGTTTTCGCGAGCACCTCGTTGGTCGTATTGTTTCTCATATTGAGAGAGAATTTCGGTACGTGCGCGATCATATTCGCTGACGGTAAATCCACCACGTACGGCACGGAGCAATTCACGATAGGCATCGCCGAATGCTTTGCATGTATCGTTACCCTTGGCTATTACGTAAAGTGTGAGGGCATCTTTGGTCTTGGACAGGAAGAAATTACCGATTTCGACATTGGCATAAGCGAATGTCGCATCAGGAGTGGCGGCAATATCGGCCAAACGATGATTAAGCATCGTAGTAATTGCTTCCGTCAGGTATGTGACAGGATAGTATACAAAGGTACCGCGCATCTGCTTGGGCAGCAACTGTTCCTTCTGCTTAAACATAAACATGATTGTACTTGTGGTCTGCTCCTTATCCTTGCCTATTGCATATATGGTTCCGGGGGTATCCTGGACTTGTACAAATTCGCGGGGCTGAGGATTTTCGGGCATCTTGATAGGGCCGAAGATAGCCTTGATTTGTGCTTCGATGTAGTCGGGATCAATATCGCCCACGACGATGATGGCTTGGTTGTCAGGCCTGTACCACTCCTCGTAGTAGTCGCGAAGAGCTTGCGGCGGAAAATTATCCACGACCTCCATAGTACCTATGGGCAGGCGCACACCATACTTATTGTCAGGGTAGATTGTGGGTAATAGTTGCTCGTACAAGCGCATTGTGCCTACCATGCGCATACGCCATTCCTCATGGATGACACCGCGTTCGCTGTCTATTTCCTTGGGATCCAGGAGAAGTCCGTCAGCCCAGTCATGCAAGATAAGCAGGCACGAGTCCACCACTGCTTTGTCTGCTACGGGAACGCTGGAGATGTTGTAGACGGTTTCATCTACACCGGTGTAGGCATTGAGGTTTTGACCGAAGCGAACACCTTTAGTTGCCAGCCAATCGATGACCTTATTGCCGGGGAAATTGACCGTTCCATTGAAGCACATGTGCTCCAAGAAGTGAGCTAAGCCTCGCTGACTGTCATTTTCGAGAATTGAACCGACATTCTGTGCAATAAAGAAGTCAGCTTGCCCCTTAGGGGTTTCGTTGTGGCGGATGTAGTACGTCAAACCATTGTCAAGACGTCCTACGCGCAACGCGCTGTCGGCGGGTATCTCGGGCATACCCTGGGCGTTAACGCCCAAGATGCCTATAACAGCCGCAGACAGGCTCATTAATAGCTTTTTCATTTGTTATATCATTTAATGTTATGTGATTACTTATTCTTAAATCATATAAGTTAGACGTTCCGTTTTGGAAAAAATTACACGACTATCGGTTAAAGTTTGTTAAGTATCACTAAGTATAGCGTGGCTATCAGTCGTTAAGGTCTTCGAGACCGAAATAAGTGATGCCTTTAAGCGACAGCAAGTCCACGAGTTCATAAGGCTCGAATGTAATTTCGATATTTCCTTGAGCGTAAGATGCGATTTCGTAAGGTTGGTACGAAAAGACTATTTCGCCCAAAGAGTTGATATAGAAATTACCGTTTTCAGGCAAGCCTTCAACATCCGTGGGGCCTATGGCGCTGAACAGTTCACTGGCGCGGTCTCCAATAATACGCGGCAGATTCTTCAAACCTTTGGTTGAGAATAAGTCGTGGAGCGTAATCACTCCCTGCAATGTAGATTCGGCCGAATAGCCGAAATTGATATATCGCGTAGAACTCATGCCATGAGCGGCGCCGGGTTCAAGGGACTCGGAATGCACGCAATAGACAAGTAGCGAGGGTGTCAGTGTATACACAAAACCGTTGACACTGGCCTCGCCAAGGGTCGTAGCATCTTCGGCGTAAGCCGATACAGCCTTGTATCCCCCCTCGGACGGGCGTGTGCGCATCCACGTGGCTGCAGCCGCCATGACAGATGTCCCGGGCTTCGAATCAAAGGCATATGCGCAAATGCTGTCGCACAAAGCCGTAATGTCAGCCGATGCTACACGTAATGGCATTACGATACTTACCGAGTCATAAAACTGAACATCCTTGTCGCAAAGGAAATCGGCGGCAGAACCCACGAGCGAATAAGTAGCGCTGCGCTGAAAGGTCGTAAACGCAAGGTCGTTCCCTGACTGACCATTGATGGTACAGCGATCTGTGCATGATGCTAATCCCGAAGTGAGGATGCCACCCAAAACGATAATTAAAAAATTGAACCTCATAATGTATATAGTTGCTTTAAAACATTCTATGATATGTAAAGGAGTGATGTGTCAGCTATGTATCGTAGCTTATATATAACGTATGAACTATCTTTTTGTATTTATCAATAAAAATAGTTTTCTCATTCCTGCATCAAAGCGCCCTTGGTGTCCTTCAAAGCCCTATACACCTGGCTGAACAGCCGAGGACGGATGCCGCAGGCATTGAATGCATCGTTGTCACGCGTAGGGTTGACGCGGTTGCACAGGAAAATAAAAAACATGTCGTTGGCCGGATCTACCCAAAACACCGTGCCCGTAAACCCAAGGTGTCCGAAAGTCTCGGCAGTAGCCTCATCGCAAGTGGGCGAATTATTGGGATTGGTCATATCAGGCTTGTCAAACCCCAGGCCTCGACGGCATGTAGAGCTATGGTCTGTCGTGAACAATTTGACCGTGCGTTCCGACAAAACTCTGTCTCCGCCATATACGCCGCCGTTAAGCCACATCTGGCACATTTTGGCAAGGTCGTCCGCATTTGCAAAAAGGCCTGCATTGCCTTGCACGCCGCCGCTGAAGTCAGCCATTTCGTCGTGCACATATCCCCATATGGTTTGACGGCGCAGGTACGTGTCCTTTTCGGTAGGCGCAATCTGCGAGCGCGGATATTCGTCCAACGGGCGATAGCACATCGTAGTCATGCCAAGAGGTGCCCAAAGATGGGTTTTGCACCACAGCTGATGCGGTGTTGCGGTAGCTCGCTGCTCTGCATCCATGAGCAGGGCAAAATTGAGGCACGAATAGTTGTAACGCTTTGAGGCTCGCAATGGTATATTGTAAATGCGGTGCATCACGCTATCGTAGGTGCACCGTCCCACATATATGCCGTCGGCACTTGCTATGTCAAATTGTGCCGTACGTATGGGCGAGGATATGTCTTGGCGCAACTTCGCAGAAGTGGCGCCGAATAGGCCGCGCTGCACCTGAATAGTGTGTGCGCTGTCCCTCCGGTGTACTAATAGCGGGCGAGCATATGTAGCCGTATCCATCATCATGTCAAACATATTAAGTGCCGCCGGCATACCGCTCTCGTGATACAACAACTGGCGAATTGTGATATCCTGCTTGCCATCCGAACGAGCAGCCAAAGCGGGAATATAACGTGAAGCTTTGGCATCGATATCTATTTTTCCATGATCTACGGCAGTCATAATGCCCGGAAGTGTGCCCATGGCCTTGCTGACAGATGCGAGGTCGTACATTGTAAAAGGTGTCACTATGTCGCCGCCGGCAGTGATATGACCGTACGAGCGGTCCACTACGATGTCGCCGCCGCGTCCGACCACAACCTGACATCCGGGAAATGCGCCTAATGCCAAAGCCTCGCCGACTATGGCATCAATGCTGTCTGTAAGTGCCGCGTCCATCCCATGTGCTTGAGGCGATGAATAGCCCAGACGAGTCTTATGTAAGCGATGGCCGGTGCCAATCTTTGCTATGCCGTGCAGATTGACAGGCAGAGTGCCTGAGACTTCTATGCCACCGAAGACGGCTTCGGCAGCAGCTCGACGTAGCTCGGGTGTGTCGTCATAAGCCAATACTAACGATTGTTCGTGTCCTGAAGCACCTCCTTTGAGACGCGACATCTTGTATGGATTAACAAAAAACGCTTCCACGAGCGACATCTTGCCAGCACCTTTGGCCTTGACAGCCTTAGACAATACATTCAGGGCTTGACGTGATGACCCTTTATCGTTGAATACGCCTACGATAACTGTATTGTGTCTACATATAGCCGCTATATCAGCCGAGCTGAAAGACCCGGTACGAGATGCATAGAGGTCCACCGGCGCATATCGCCGACAAGTGTTGCTGAAATCATTCGAGGCTTCGGCGCCTATGCTCACGACTGCAATGCTTTTTTGCCCGAGATGGCGCAAAGGCAGGATGTTATGCTCGTTGCGAATGACAGTAATAGCACCCTCGGCAAGGCGGCGTAGCAAGTCATCGGCACCAACGCTGTTGATGCGCTCCGAAAGATTGTTGCGGTCGATAGGTGTGTATTTAGAAAGCCCCAGATAGTATTTATATCGAAGCACTCGACGACAATGCGTCTCCACCTCTTCAGCCGAAATCTTGCCGGAAGCAATGGCTGCCATCACAGCGTCAATGTCCCTTGCTGTATTGGGCGGGCACAATAGTATATCTGCTCCGGCACGTAAAGCGGCTACGCATGGATTGGCGACAGCCTCCGTGGCACCTTTCATACCAAGCGCATCAGTGTAAATTAGGCCGTCAAAGCCCAGAGTATTACGCAGCAGTTCGGTAGTAATTTTGCGTGACAGCGAAGCCGGAGTAGAGCTTTTGTCATAAGTCGGTACGGCAAGGTGTGCAGTCATGATTCCGCTGTGACCCTCGGCAATGAAGCGTCGGAAAGGCACCAACTCCACTTGTTCCATCTGATGCCGGGTGCGCGTCAGTGTCGGCAGGGTCTTGTGCGAATCGCTGTTGGTATCACCGTGCCCGGGGAAGTGTTTGGCAACAGCTTGCACACCGCCATCTTCCAGTCCGCGTGAGTATGCGCAGACAAGTGAGGCGACTTTTTGGGGGTCTTCGCCAAATGATCGATACGAAATCACCGGGTTGTCAGGATTGGAATTGACATCGGCCACTGGGGCAAAATTGACGTGTATGCCCATGATGCGACACTCGCGAGCCATTTCTCGCCCATATTCATACATCAACGACTCGCCATTGTGTATGGCACCCAGTGCCATGTTGTGCGGGAAGCGGGGAGTTTTGGGTATGCGCATACGCAGACCCCATTCGCCGTCAAAGGTCATCAATAACGGCACGCTGGCCTGAGCTTGAGCGTAATTAGTCATGTCTGCATATTGGGCTATAAAACCCTCGGTGAAAATTAGTCCGCCGACTTCATTGTCTTTCACCAAAGACCGCAGCATTGCACGCGAAACATCTCCACGTGTAGGTACAACTTTGGGAAAGAACAATTGTGCAACTCTCCGGCGCGGCGACAAAGAATTGTATACCGAATCGACCCAATGGTTACATGCCGACTCATCCGCTTTGACTGCGATGTTAACCTTATGCCCGGATACGCCATGTTTGGATGATGATGGCGTTGGCACAGCGATAATGCATGTCGAGGCAATGAGCGTAAACAGTGCCGTTGTCGAAGATGTAAGGAATCGAAATATACACATGTCGTTACTATTTATTTCAGCCGCCACAGTCGATACATATAGTATCGTGAACGGTGACGGCTGAATCTTGTCATATTCTGAGATGAGGTGCTATTTAACAGGGTGCATACGAACAGTTTTGTCCGGATTCAGGCGGCGGGGTATGGATTTGTCGTTGCGTACATAGTCGACCAATTCGTCAAATACTTTGTCTTTGGACGAGGCTACAATAGTTCCGCGTGTAAAGCCGGTCATATAATCACCGCCTCCGGCAAGATAATTGATGGTGACAACGCGATAAGTCTTGTTCGGGTCAATATTTTTGCCGTTGAGTTTGGCTGACAAGGTTTTCTTTGTCTGCGGATCGAAGACCACATCGACGCCTTTGCTGACGCCATTGCCATTGGTCGAGGCCATAACATCGAATACAGACATCAAATCCGAACCCTTGATGTCGACCACTTGGATGTAATTAGTGAACGGCATCATGGTTATCAATCCACCCTCGGTAATCTCGCCTTTAGCCATATCGTGACGTATGCCACCCTTGTTTATTATTGCAAAATCCGCCTTGGTAAGTTTGTTCGCAGATAGTAACTTGTTACCTCTATTGTATATGAAGTCCGAGACAAAGTTCAACAGCTGCGGACCATCGGCAGGCAAGTCTATAGCAGCCTGACGACCGGTGGGTACGTGCATCAGCGAATCTACTCCGTGGCGATAAGGCTCAAGGCTTTGTTCAAGTTCACGATCTACTCGATTGTCAAGGCGAGCGTTAATTGGAATAAGCGAATACTCGGTACTATTGTTGTCCGAGAGATTGATAACGATACGACCTATATTGACGCCGTATCGACCTGTCTGAGCGACCAATACGCTGTCCCCGTTTGCATTGGCTATGCGCCACGGCAGCCCGGCTTTAGGATGTGCCGGGTCAATGACATCATGGCTGTGGCCACCTATGATGACATCAATGTCCTTGGATGCTTTGGCAAGATCCACATCTCCGATAGTTCCTTCGCCATCGGGATTGTATCCAATATGGGTCACAGCTACTACAGCGTCCACGCCTTCGACATCTTTTAGATAGGCGGCCGTGATGTTGGCGCTTTTGATGATGTCCTTGTAGTGCACTCCGTCATAACTACCTTCCATAACCATTCCCTTGGGATTAAGGTTGAGCGCAATGAAGCCTACGCGTTTTTCCCCGATAGTATCTATGCAATAGCGTTGGAACATCCCGGCGAGCGGACCGCTGAAATCATAATTGGTAGAAAGCAGTGTTGCGTGGCTTCCGCGAAGATTTTCGGACAATTGCTCCGAACCGTTATCAAACTCGTGATTGCCAAGAATACGTATGTCGTATCCAAGGATATTCATCATCTTGTTCTCGACCTCGCCTTTATACAAGTTGAAATAAAGCGTACCTTGGACGATATCGCCGGCATCAATAACTCTCACGTAAGGATCACAGGCACGCACACTGTCAATAACCACCTTGCGCCGCAGTATGCCACCGAGGCCTTTGTCGTCAGGGTCTATGTGTGAGTGGGTATCATTGGTGTGCAGTATGGTAAGCCGTTGTGCCGGGACATCGACAGCCATAGCCATACACACTATAGCACTTGCGGCAATGACGCCACAGCGTCTGAATGTAGAAGATGAGTTGTGTGTCATATATATATATTATTTATTGATATTCAATACCATATGTCATAGGCAAAAAGCCGGTGACACATTAAAACTTATCGATGCAAAAATACTCATTAATTTGCAAACATCCACTATTTTATCAAGAATAAAAGCAGGTCAAAATGTATGAATTTAGCAAAATATTGATGCCTAAGTATCAAAATCCACTTCGAGCAAAATATTCGGTTAAATCATCAATCGTTCTATTACAGAATTAAACCGGTACATAGGTGCGCCGAATGAATAGTCATATGCGCTTCAAAATAATGCGGAAGAAATGAAGGATGATTGCTTATTTTAAGCTTTTATCTATTAAAGCTCTATGGCTGCTTCTGTTTTTTTGTAGACGTATGTCACAAAATACCGCCTGTAGCGTCTAATATATGAAAGCAATCCAAAGTACAGTCTACAACAGTCTACATAAGACAACAAAACAAATAAAAATAATGAAACCTATCAAATCAATAAAACCGACCGTTTTGGCAATCGTTCTATCAGCTGTATGTCTGCCGGCTGCGGCACAGACTGTATCGGCGGACACGATACAAGAACAAACAGACACCACACAGATTGAAGAACTGCAAGAGGTGGTTATAAAAGCGCCTAAGGTTGTGCGCAAATCCGATATGGACCTGTATTTCCCAAGCAGTAGTGCCGTTGAACATTCCAAGAACGGTATGACGCTGCTACGCAATATGATGATTCCGTCTTTGGAGGTCAACGAGGTGATGGGGACGGTGACTTCAGCCGGTCAGAGCGTACAAGTGCGCATCAACGGACGCGAGGCTACCGTCAAACAAGTGAAGGCACTACTTCCGCAGAGCATAAAGCGCGTCGAATGGATTACCGAGCCGGGACTGCGTTACAACGGGGCATACGCCGTGTTGAACTTCATCGTGCGCAACCCTGACGCCGGAGGCTCGTTTATGGCGGATGCCATGCCGGCACTGACGGCCAAGTGGGGACAACATAATGCCAACGTCAAGCTCAATTACGGGCGCTCACAATGGGAGGTAGGCGGCGAATACAAGCTCACCAGTGATCTTGACATATACCGTGATTATATGGAGCGTTTCACCTATGCAGACGGGACGTCACTGACACGCAACGAAAAAGCTCAAGGAGGAAGTCTCGATAATAACTTCGCGGACGCCAATCTGACTTACAGCTATATAAAGCCTGATACTACAACCATTTACGTTGGCTTCTCCATAAATAGGGACATGGGAACGGGCAACGAATATAACGGACTGATGTCGATGAGCGACGGACGCCCGGATATCCTGTTGCGGGACGTAACAAACAGTCGCGGAACTTCGCCGGCATTCGGCGCATATTTGGAACAAAAATTTCCTCGTCGCCAGTCGCTGGTAGTGGACTTGAACGCGTCATGGGATATGGGCCGTACATACAACAGCTATGTGGAGCGTGATGCTGCCTCCGGAGATTTACTCACGGACGTGTCCACTGATATCTATGACCGTAACCAGGGATATGCGATGGAGGCCGATTATATCAAGCGTTGGGACAACGGTCGTTTGACGGCAGGTGCATCATATAAATACAGTCGCAGCCGCTCGCAGTACGACAACCTTGATGGGGAGATTTTCCACCAACGTCAGGACAAGGCATACTTCTTTGCCGAGTACTACCACCGTATTAATAAAGTGTCGCTGACCGCCGGTATGGGTGCTAATTTCACATCCTTCAAATTTGCCGAGACTGGGCAGGGCAATAGCTCATGGAATATGCGCCCCGAATTTTCCGCCTCATATGCCATAAACAACAAACACCAATTACGTCTCAACTTTACCTCCTGGCAGACTGCGCCGACGCTGATGCAGACAAATATCGCCGCACAACAGCTCGACGGTTTCCAGTGGCGTATCGGCAACCAGGACTTGAAAACCTCGTCCTCGTATATGCTGTCGCTGCGATACAATTTCACATTGCCACGAATCATAGGCTCCTTCGGAATCAACGGCTTCACCTCACCCAATGCCATTGCCCCGTACATGTACTGGGACGGAGACCGCCTTGTGACATCATACGAGAACAGCCGCGGTTTCCAGCAATTGTTACTGCGCTTTTCACCGCAGGTTGAGGTCATCCCCGAATGGTTTATGGTCAACGGCAGCATTACCTACAGCGCCGAGCGTATGCGCGGCAACGGTTATACGCACTACAACCACAACTGGAGCGGCAGCGTATCCGCGATGCTTTCGCACTGGGGATTCACGCTGACGACCATGTACCAGCGTTCGTCCAAAGACCTTTTTGGTGAAACAATCTCATGGGGCGAGAATCTATCCGTGGTTATGCTCTCATACGACTGGAAAAACTGGAGCTTCGGCGGCGGTGTGATTATGCCTTTCGGACGGTACGACCAAGGTGCAAAACAAATCAGTCGCTATAATACCAACGAAAAGCACAACCGTATGGATATGCGAATGCCGTATCTACGCATATCCTACAATATCCAATGGGGACGACAGAAACAGGGCGTGAACAAACTGATAAACGCCGGCGCGGATACGCAGCGTTCGACCGCCGGAGGCAGATAATACAGCCACATAAGATAATAATAAGGTTGAGCCGGGTCGGCTGTCGCCCAATAATACATGGGGACAGCTGACCCGAAGTTTTGTATTCGGAGTTTTGTGCGTACAAAAGACAGCCGAGAAAGCCTCCAATCAAAAAAATATTCGTATTTTTGCTGAAAAAAGTAAGGCGTTGTCGATATTGGTGGCGTCGGACAATTTGTATGCACAATCCAATCATCTGAAACAGATATGCTTATCATAGGTATAGCCGGTGGAACCGGTTCGGGCAAGACCACAGTCGTAAACAAAATTATAAATGCACTTCCGGCAGGGGAGGTCGCCGTATTGCCGCAAGACTCATACTACAAAGACTCCAGCCATATTCCACCTGAAGAACGCAGTAAAATAAATTTTGACGAACCTGCCGCCATCGAATGGCCATTGCTGCGCAAGCACTTGGACATGCTACGTCAAGGCCATAGTGTCGAAATGCCCACATATTCATATCTGACATGTACACGCCAGCCCGAAGTGGTACACGTTGAGCCGAGGGAAGTCGTCATAGTCGAAGGCATTCTGGTATTATGCGAGCCCACCTTGCGCGAAATGATGGATGTCAAGGTCTTTGTAGACGCAGACCCGGACGATCGGCTTATACGAGTCATCGCTCGTGATTGTATCCAGCGCGGACGTACGCCGCAAATGGTCATTGACCGCTACCAAGGCGTACTTAAGCCAATGCACATGCAACATATCGAACCATCCAAACGTTATGCCGACCTCATTGTACCTCAAGGCGGGAGCAACACTGTTGCTATCAATTTGCTGACCGACTATATAGAAAGCAGGCTACGTCGTTCGCACAATACGCCCAGTAATTAAATTGAGTATGAAGATTTCAACACCAAAGATTTCGCTGCCCAAAATATTCCTTCCGCATATCGGCAAGAGAAGTCGGGACGAAGAAGACAAAGCCTCGGCTGTAGATCAAACAAGCCTGCCGGAAGTCGATGACTGCGAGGCTATGCTTCGCACCGATGATCTCGTGAAAATCTACGGTAAGCGTACCGTTGTCGACCATGTGTCCATAAATGTCACCAAAGGAGAGATTGTCGGACTTCTTGGTCCCAACGGAGCGGGCAAGACTACGACGTTTTATATGACCACAGGACTGATACGACCCAACGCCGGACGAATATTCCTCAATGACACAGATATCACCTCTTATCCGGTATATAGACGTGCACAATGCGGTATTGCATACCTGCCGCAGGACGCCTCGGTATTTCGCAGTCTTAGCGTAGAGGACAACATCCGTGCAGTGCTCGAGATGACAGGTAAACCCAATGAATACCAGAAAGCTAAACTCGAAAGCCTCATAGACGAATTCAATCTACAAAAAGTAAGGCATAACCTCGGCAGCCGGCTGAGTGGCGGCGAAAGACGCCGTACAGAGATAGCGCGATGCCTTGCTATAGATCCGAAGTTTATCATGCTTGACGAACCCTTTGCCGGAGTTGACCCCATAGCTGTCGAGGACATCCAGTCCGTAGTTGTCAAACTTAAAGAAAAGAATATCGGTATTCTGATTACCGACCACAATCCCCACGCAACATTGAGCATCACAGACCGTGCCTACTTGCTGTTTGAAGGGCGCATACTCTATCAAGGCACATCGCGCCAATTGGCCGAAAATCCCGTGGTACGCGAAAAATACCTCGGCCGAGACTTCGTATATTAATACTGCTTAACAGACGTCTTTTAAAGCAATAATATAACACAAACGATAAAGATTCTTTTTCAAAATAAACAGTCACAAACGATGAAAAAGATAATAAAAACGCTCGTTATAGCCTACGCAATTCTAACTTCATCCGTACCTGCCGTTTGGGCACAGATAGATTTTTCACGACTGATTAGCGGGGCACAGAAAGCTGTACAAGCATTCACGCTTAGCGATGAACAAATCAACGCTTACGTACACGAATACATACAGCATAGCGATTCGACAAATAAAGTCCTGCCGGAGACATCGCCATACGTCATCCGACTGCGCAGTCTTACTCAGAGCCTGACAGACGTTGAGGGTACGCCGCTCAATTTCAAGGTATATGAGGCCACTGAGGTTAATGCCTTCGCATGTGCGGACGGCAGCGTGCGCGTATACTCGGCATTGATGGATGCCATGGATGATAATGAGTTGCTTGGTGTTATCGGACATGAAATTGGTCACGTCGCACACCGCGATTCGCGCAAGGCGTTCCAAACTGCATTGATGACTTCGGCGCTCAAAGACGGCATCGCTTCAAGAGGGGGCGTGGTGGCACAACTCACAGACTCGCAACTCGGGCAATTGGGCGAGGCCCTTGTCAATGCACGTTACTCCCAAAAACAAGAGAATAATGCCGATGATTACGGCTATGATTTTCTAAAAAAGCACGGCAAGAACCCCGCGGCAATGGCCGCATCGTTCAAGAAGTTGAAACAGCTTGAAGGCACAACATCGACCGGAATCAATATGGTTAACCAACTTTTCAGCTCACATCCTCAATTGGAAAAGCGCATTAAACGCATGGAGAAGAAATGCAAAAAAGACGGATATGACCTGACTGCGCTGGCCGGAAAAACACAGGCAGATTACAACAAAACAACGACAGTATCCACATTTCCAAACGACAAATCTTCCAAGACATCCAAATCAACAAAATCCGGTAAGTCCGGCAAATCGAGCAAGACTTCAAAAACATCCAAGTCTACGAAGAGTTCCAAATCCTCAAAGACGTCCAAAAACCGCAAGACTTCAAAATAATTTAAACAAACGACTATTCGGACTCTTTTCGAGAAACGAGCCGTTGCACAATTCCGAGAGGCCGAACAACCATATAATAATATGACACCATCTCAGCAAGGATACTTCCGAGTGGCATCAGCTGTACCATCTGTTGCCGTTGGCGATGTACGCTCAAATACCGAAGCAATCATAGCCATGGCACGCGAACTTGCAACCAAGCATGTTCGCATCGCCGTATTTCCCGAACTATGCATCACAGGCTACACTTGCGGAGACTTATTTCATAACGACCTCTTGCTGGAAACGGCCGAAAAGGCAATCAAGAAACTCCTAAACGAATCCTGTACTTTCAGCAGTACAATCATCGTTGGAGTCCCTGTAAGATTGCATACAGCATTATACAATTGTGCTGCAGTCATCTGTAATGGGGAACTTAAAGCTCTTGTTCCAAAGACCTATATACCTAATTACAACGAATTTTACGAAAAACGCTGGTGGACATCCGGTCTGAACATAGACACGGCAATCGAATTTGCCGGGCAAAAAGTGCCGCTATCGACCGCCACACTTCTTAAGGTAGACGACATATCCTTTGCCATGGAAATATGCGAAGATCTCTGGACCACGATACCACCCAGCTGTCACCTCGCCATGGCCGGAGCAGAGGTGATATTTAATCTCTCTGCTTCAGATACCATTGTAGGCAAATACGAATACCTTACAGATTTAGTCAAACAGCAATCTGCACGATGCCAGTGTGCATACGTGTACGCATCTTGCGGATATGGCGAATCGTCCACCGACCTTGTTTTTGACGGCATTGCCATGATAGCCGAAAACGGATGCACACTTGCTTGTGCAAAACGCTGGCAACGCCAACCACATTACGCCATAGCGGACATCGATATTCGTGCAATACGCCGCGACCGCATACATTGCGGATCATTTCACGATTGCTCAATCTCACAAGCACCGAACAAGGTGCGCATCATAGACATTGATGCCAAATCCACCGATGATACAGGGGAGGCTCTGATGCGACTAATACAACCCCTGCCATTTGTGCCTCATGACACAGACAGTCGAGACAAACGTTGCTTAGATATCATCAACATTCAGTCCGCCGGGTTGAGCAAAAGACTGGAAGCCACTCATACGAGCAATCTTGTAATTGGCATTTCCGGTGGACTTGATTCAACGTTGGCTCTACTGGTCGCTGTACATGCTTTTGATAGCCTCGGCCTCGAGCGAAAATGTATTATCGGCGTAACTATGCCCGGGTTCGGTACTACAGGGCGTACATACAACAATGCTATGGACTTGATGCGTCATCTCGGGATTACGATACGCGAGATTTCGATATGCGATGCTGTGACACAACATTTCAAAGACATCGGCCACAATCACGAGGTGAGAGATGTTACCTACGAAAACAGTCAAGCACGCGAGCGTACACAAATACTCATGGATATAGCCAACCAAAGCGGAGGCATGGTACTCGGCACGGGCGACCTCTCTGAATTAGCATTAGGATGGGCCACATACAATGGCGATCACATGTCCATGTATGCCGTCAATGCAGGTGTACCCAAAACTCTTGTGCGTCACCTCGTAGATTCCTTCGCATGCCGGGCTAAAGAATATGGCGATGCTAAGCTGCACGATGTACTCGCCGACATTATAGACACCCCCATAAGCCCTGAGCTGATTCCCGCCGATAGTCACGATAATATCATACAAAAGACAGAAGACCTCGTCGGGCCTTACGAACTGCACGACTTCTTTCTATATTATATCCTTCGCTTCGGATTCGGCCCCTCGCGCATATACTATATGGCACGTACGGCACTTGGCGACAGATACGATGATGCAACCATAAAGAAGTGGTTGACAATATTTATACGTCGTTTTTTCAGTCAACAGTTCAAGCGCTCATGTCTTCCGGATGGCCCTAAGGTCGGTTCGGTTTGCCTGTCACCGCGCGGCGATTGGCGTATGCCCAGCGATGCCAATTCGGCTCTATGGCTCGAAGAATGCCAAAACTTGTGACCTCCGCATGAAGGCTTCTTCCGGACGATGGATTTCCAGCCGCTTAAGTCATATCAGCGGAACGCGAAGTGTACGCACCGGCAGTATCATTGCTGTCGCGGGTGTGGCTTGTGCGGTTGCTGTAATGCTACTTACCATAGGGATTGCACTTGGCTTCAAACACGATATTAAAGCCAAGCTTTCAGGATTTGAATCCCAGATAGGTATTACACCTGCGTACTCCTACATGACCGGACGTACGGATAGTACAATCACCCTTGATGCTGCACTACGTCGAACCATCGATAGTATTATGCCGCAGGCGACTGTTACATTGGCTTACAGACAGCCGGCCATACTTAAGCCTTCAGACGATTTTTCAGCCGTTATTATTTACGGATACGATGACGTCCATGACACTGCTTTTGAACAGAAAAACATCATCAAAGGCGTCATGCCATTATATGCAAAGGACCGAGCGGCAGACAACATGGTGGTTATATCGTCCTATACCGCATCAAGACTGCATCTTGATGTCGGAGACCGGATTACGGTATGCTTCTTTATAAATGGCGCCATCAAAGCCAGACCGATGAAAATCGCAGCCATCTACAATTCCGGCTTTGGTGAATACGACCATACGATAGCATATGGTAGCTTGCGGATGTTGCAGCGGCTGAACAAAGTGAGTGATAACACAGGCAATATAATAGAAATTAATAGTTTACCGCAAGAAATCGTTTCGAGCAAGGCACAATCCTTGCAGCAAGTTCTTATAGACCATGCTCAACATTTTGGAACACCTGAAGTGCCCATAGTAGATAATATTACCCATACCGGGGCAATATATCTCAATTGGCTTGATCTATTGGATACCAATGTCATCGTAATCTTTATCCTGATGTGCTGTGTAGGCAGCCTCACCCTAATTTCAAGCCTTTTTATCATTATCCTAGATAATATTCGAACCATAGGAATCCTACGCTCCATAGGGGCGACACGTGGATACGTAGATGCGATATTTGTACGCATTTGTATGCGTCTTGTAGGGTGGGGCATCATCATCGGCAATGCCATAGGACTAGGTTTCGGCTATATACAAGAGCGATGGTATCCGATAGGACTTGATTCTGAGATGTACTACTTGGATAAAGTGCCATACACCTTTGACTGGATTAGCATTCTATTGATTAATGTGGGTGTAGCCATTTTGGCATGGTGTGTGCTAATATTTCCGGCAAAAGTTGCCGGTCGTATTTCGCCAGTCAAGACACTACGATATGAGTAACCCAAGTGACCAGAACGACACCTAAGGGATATTTATGCTTAATTATTGTTTATTAAAACTATAATGGTTGTACACTGGCTAACCATTGGCAAAAAAGACGTAACTTTGTATGATAAAAACGCCGACAGTGATGCACTTGGCGTCACACAGGCGGCAGACAAAAAATAAATGAGACAAAACACAGACATACAACAACTTATCATCGACGGGATACAGGAGCGCAAGGGGCGCGGCATCACCATCGTTGATATGAGTCACATCGAATCGGCAGCCACGCCCAAATTCATAATTGCCCAAGGAGGCTCGCCCACGCAAGTAAGCGCCATAGCAGACAGTGTGCGCGACTATGTACTTGAACACGGCGACACGAAACCCTATAACTATGACGGTTACTCCAATAGCGAATGGATTGTAATAGACTATGGCGACACTCTCGTGCATATTTTTCTACCGGAAGTACGTTTGCGCTATAATCTCGAAGACTTGTGGAGTGATGCCAACATTATCGATGTCCCGGATTTAGACTGACACAAGGCGAAGTAAGACACATAACATAGACCATAATTTTTCCAAACAACGACAAGATATCAAGATGCCTATACCACCAATGGGTCCACGCCCTAATGCCAAAAAGCCTAAGAACCGCTTCGGATTCAGTATGTTCTGGATGTACGCCTTAATAGTAATGTTCCTTTTCGGCATGTACTATATGGATAGTAACTCAATGAATCGCGAAGTGGAGTACTCAACATTCGAAGACTATTTATACAATGGCGGTTTTAAAAAGCTTGTCATATACATAGACAAAAACGAAGTCGAAGGTATTCTAACCGGTACCATGGCCAAACAGGTATTCAAGGACAAAGACTCTTCGAACGACAAGTCAGAAGCTGTTGTCTCCACTGTCATACCTAACGTGGACAAGCTAACCGACAAGATTGACAGAGCCAAGGCCAATGGCGACATACCCAAGTCTATGACCGTTGAATGTCGCAAGTCCAGTGCTCTGAGTACCATCCTGCTTACATTCGGGCCCATAATTCTTCTAGTAGGATTATGGTTCCTGCTTATGCGGCGCATGAGCGGCGCAGCCGGTGGCGCAGGCGGCAATAGCGTCTTCAATGTGGGCAAGTCCAAAGCAAAAATATTCGACAAAGATAACGACAATAAGGTAACATTTCAGGATGTTGCCGGATTGCAAGAGGCCAAAACCGAAGTCGAGGAGATTGTCGAATTCCTTAAGAACCCATCGCGATATACTAACCTCGGCGGCAAGATTCCAAAGGGCGCGCTATTGGTAGGACCTCCGGGAACAGGCAAGACACTATTGGCAAAAGCCGTAGCCGGAGAAGCCAATGTTCCTTTCTTCAGCATGAGCGGCAGTGATTTTGTCGAGATGTTTGTTGGTGTGGGAGCTTCGCGCGTGCGAGATTTATTCAGACAAGCCAAAGAAAAGGCGCCATGCATTATATTCATTGACGAAATTGATGCCGTAGGCCGTGCTCGTGGACGCAACGCCAACATGGGTAGCAACGACGAACGCGAGAATACTCTCAACCAGTTACTTACCGAGATGGATGGATTTGGCAGCAATAGCGGAGTAATCTGTCTTGCAGCCACCAACCGTGTAGACATTCTTGATAAGGCACTTCTGCGAGCCGGACGCTTTGACAGACAAATATACGTAGACCTACCCGATGTCAATGATCGCGTGGCAATATTCAAGGTTCACCTGCGCGACATAAAATACGATGAAGCGCTTGACATAGATCTGCTTGCACGGCAAACAGCCGGGTTCTCGGGCGCCGACATCGCCAATGTTTGTAACGAAGCCGCACTCATAGCCGCGCGACACGACAAGAGCATAGTTAGCTCCGAGGACTTCAATGCAGCCATCGACCGAATAATAGGCGGACTTGAAAAGAAAAACAAGATCACCACCTCTGAAGAGAAGCGCGGCATAGCCGTACACGAGGCAGGACATGCCACCGTGTCATGGCATCTACGTTATGGAGATCCGCTCATAAAAGTCACCATTGTACCTCGCGGTAAAGCTTTGGGTGCAGCATGGTATGTCCCGGAAGAGCGCCAACTTGTACCGGCTCAAGCTTTACTTGACCAGATTTGTTCGCTGCTTGGCGGACGTGCCGCCGAAGACCTGGTAATAGGACAGGTGACCACAGGCGCGCTCAACGACCTTGAACGGGCAACTAAAGTAGCTTACTCATATGTTTCTTTATATGGCATGAGCGCCAAAATACCCAATATCAGTTACTATGACTCTACGGGTCAAGACTACGCATTCACCAAGCCTTACAGCGAAGGACGTGCACGCATCATAGACAATGAGGTCTCGCGCATCATCGACGAACAATACGAACGCGCCAAGAACATTTTGGCTCAATATCAAGAAGGTCTTGGCCGACTTGCCGATGAGCTATATAGCCGCGAAGTCATCTTTACCGCCGATGTAGAAGCCATATTCGGTCCACGTCAATGGACATCACGTAGCGATGAGATTATGGCGCTCAACAAAGATAACAAAAAAGATGAAAACACTTCCGACAATGTAGCAGAAGAACAAGCCGAGGACACCACTTCCGCAGGCAATAACGGGAACGAAACAGCACCATCGTCGTCAACCAAGCAATCCACACCTCCGCCATACAACGGAGAAAACCAATAAAACATTATCAATAGTATAATATGGCCGAGAATACATTGCTTGAACGCTTGGACGGAATAGAGGCACGCTTTCAGGAAGTTTCGACACTTCTGTCTGACCCCAACGTTATTGCAGACCAAAAGCGATATGTAACCCTCACCAAAGAGTATAAAGACCTGTCGGCACTAACCAAGGCGACAGACCATTACCGCCATCTTTTGGCAGACATCGCTGATGGCAAAGAAATTCTTGACAAAGATAATGACGATGATATTCGTGCGATGGCTAAAGAACAAATTGATAATGCCACAGCTCAATTGCCGGACGCCGAACAAGAAATAAAGTTATTGTTAATACCTTCCGATCCCGAGGACTCAAAAGATGTCATACTCGAAATACGGGCCGGTACCGGGGGTGACGAAGCCGCACTATTTGCCGGAGACTTGCTGAAAATGTACAGTAAATTCTGCGAGCATCGTGGCTGGTCTTTCAACATAACGAGCTACACCGAAGGCAGCTCCGGAGGTTTCAAGGAAGTAATAGTTGCCGTTAGCGGCGATGGTGTGTACGGCGTGCTCAAATATGAGAGCGGCGTACACCGTGTACAGCGTGTGCCGGCTACTGAGACACAGGGTCGTGTGCATACATCTGCGGCCACAGTAGCCGTATTGCCGGAAGCCGAACCATTTGATGTCGAAATTAATGAAGGCGAGATTAAATGGGACACATTCCGCAGTGGTGGTGCAGGCGGACAAAATGTCAATAAGGTAGAATCAGGTGTGCGCCTTCGCTACATGTGGCGCAACCCCAATACAGGCGAAACCGAAGAAATCCTGATCGAATGTACCGAGACGCGTGACCAACCTAAGAACAAAGAACGAGCACTCTCCCGCTTAAGGACCTTTATTTACGACAAGGAACATCGAAAATATATGGATGACATTGCCTCACGGCGCAAGACTATGGTATCCACCGGAGACCGCTCGGCCAAAATACGCACATACAACTATCCTCAAGGGCGTATTACAGACCATCGCATAGGGTATACAATATACAACCTTGCGGCATTTATGGATGGAGACATCCAAGAGTGCATCGATAGGCTCACAGTTGCCGAGAATGCTGAGAAGCTCAAGTCTGCCGAACTATAATATATTCCACATAAACTATGAAGCGCATAGAACTTGTTAACCGGATTAAATCCAAAGGCTCATTTCTTTGCATAGGACTTGACCCGGATCCCAAACTTATGCCGTCTGTACTTGGTACAGACCCGGATGCAGTATTTACATTTAATAAGGCCATCATTGATGCGACCGCTCAATATTGTATTGCCTACAAGCCCAATACCGCTTTCTACGAATGCCTTGGTCTAAAAGGGTGGGAGACTTTGTCTGCCACAATCAGATATATCAAAGACAACTATCCAGACCATCTTGTAATTGCCGATGCCAAAAGAGGTGATATTGGCAACACCTCGCGCATGTATGCACGTGCATTTTTTGAAGAAATGCAGGTAGATGCTGTCACGGTTGCGCCCTACATGGGACAAGATAGTGTACAACCATTCTTAGACTACGAAGGCAAATGGACTGTGCTGCTGGCCTTGACGTCTAACAAAAGCGCCGAAGACTTTGAGATGATAAACGACAAAAACGGACATTGCATCTACGAAAGAGTCCTAAGGCGTTCACTGAGATGGGGCAATCCGGTAAACATGATGTATGTGGTAGGTGCTACACGCCCCGAAGCCTTTGAGACGATACGTAAAATAGTACCGCGGCATTTTCTCCTTGTACCCGGCGTCGGCGCACAAGGCGGAAGCCTTGAAGACGTATGCAAATACGGTCTCAACGATGAATGCGGACTTATCGTCAATAGCTCCCGTGCCATCATCTACGCATCCAATGGCGAAAACTATGCACAAGCGGCAGCCACCAAAGCCCGTAATATCGCTTGCAAAATGGCTGAAATTCTTAGAACCAGAGGACTTATAGACGAGTGTCCGCATCAATAGAACACTTGTTTTCTACGTCAAAAGCAGTAAATATGGAATTTTTTCATTAATTTTGCACGCAAATAAGGCGTACAATTCAACAATACGAACAATCAACATATATCTAAACATACAATTCCATAGATTATGACAATAGACAACTTTAACTTTGCCGGCAAGCGTGCTATCGTCCGTGTGGACTTCAATGTTCCCTTGGACGAAAATGGCAACGTCACCGATGACACCCGTATCCGCGGTGCTCTTCCTACCTTGAAAAAAATTCTTGCCGATGGCGGTTCGCTCATTATTATGTCACATATGGGCAAACCTAAAGGTAAAGTCAACCCCAAATTGTCACTCATCCAAATCAAGGACGTGGTGGCTAAAGCCCTGGGACATGATGTGAAATTCGCTGATGACGCCGCTAACGCAGGCGAAGCAGCAGCAGCGCTCAAGCCCGGCGAAGTATTGCTGCTTGAAAACCTTCGCTTCCATGCCGAAGAAGAAGGCAAACCCGTAGGCATCGACAAAGAAGATCCCGCATACGATGCAGCCAAAAAAGAAATGAAAGAGCGTCAAAAAGTATTTGCAAAGACCCTTGCATCCTATGCCGACGTATATGTAAATGATGCATTCGGTACTGCACATCGTCGTCACGCATCCACAGCCGTTATAGCCGACTACTTTGATGCCGACCACAAAATGCTCGGCTACCTTATGGAAAAAGAAGTCAAGGCCGTGGACAACATCTTAAGCGACATTAAACGTCCCTTCACAGCAATCATGGGCGGTAGCAAAGTTTCGACAAAGATCGGCATTATAGAGAACCTTATGGATAAGGTCGATAACCTCATATTATGTGGTGGTATGACCTATACCTTTGCTAAAGCACTCGGAGGCAAGGTCGGAACATCCATCTGCGAGAATGATAAGCTGGATCTTGCGCTCGATATCATCAAGAAGGCCAAAGACAAAGGAGTAAACCTTGTACTCGGTACAGACTGTGTAGCAGGCGATGCTTTCAGCAACGATTGCAACACCCAGATCTGCAGTGTTATGGAAATTCCAGATGGATGGGAAGGCCTTGATGCCGGACCTGAGACACGCAAAGCCTTTGCAGAGGCAATCAAGGGGGCTAAAACCATACTGTGGAACGGCCCTGCCGGCGTATTCGAATTCGACAACTTCACCGCAGGTAGCCGTGCTATAGCTGATGCCATCGTAGAAGCAACGAAAAACGGAGCATTCTCCCTTGTAGGCGGAGGCGACAGCGTTGCCTGCATCAATAAATTCGGACTTGCCGATAAAGTATCCTATGTATCCACCGGTGGTGGCGCTCTACTTGAAGCCATCGAAGGCAAAGTACTACCCGGAATCGCAGCGATCAAAGGCTAAATGACATAACAGATACACTCAATTCATCCGGGTCATATGCCTCGGATGAATTGTTTTATTCATACAACGAGTGCCGCCCCGAACCCAGGACGGCACTCGCTGTACAATAAGCCTCTATTTTCGACTTATGCGAAAAACTGTGCCCTCTATAAGACTAACCCAGACATCACCTGTTGACGGATCAATGTCAATGCCATTGATTTCGCTGACACCAAGAGGAATACTCCATACAACTTTCTGCGCAACAGGATCTACAGCTGTTACAATACCGCGTCGACTTCCGGCATAGACAATCCCGGTATTATCCTCGGCCACAATGCATGGTGCATGCTCATAACCCAATCCCATGTCGATAGTCCAGAGTTCTTTGAATTTAGGACTTTGTGTATCCACTGCCACCAGTTCGCCGTCCATAGTCTTGGCATATACCATCGAGCCATCTCGGCTTACGCCAAGACTTTCGCGGTATTTATGGCTGTTGTCTCGCCACAACTGAGTTCCGGTTCTACGATCCAGTGCTGTCATATACCTGTCAGGAGCCACAACGAATACTTTGTCTCCAGTCACTACAGGCACAACATTGCCAGGGCCTAACATATTGGCTGTCTTGCCATTGTTCCAGTACCATCGTAGCTGCCCCGTACGTATATCAAGACACCGCAAATTAGTATCCCATGCACCGAATACAAGGTCATCTCCGGCTATTGTCGGCGCAGCCTGGCAATAATTAAATATTGAGTCATAACACCATATAACCTTTGCCGGGTTGGTCGTATCTCGGCACTCCATGCGCTTGTATCCGCCTTGAATATAACGTTTGCCGTCAGGAGATACGACTCCGTCAGCGACATAAGGACCTTCCTTGCTGGTGATATTACGCACTATACTCCCTGTGCGTGAGTCCAGAACAAGAATACCGCTGCAATACGGCGCAGCCACGAAGTGTTTTTTTCCTCCGAGACTCACCGGGCGGCTGAACACTGATGCACAGTCAGGGACACATACAGACCAGCGCAATTGACCATCACACTTGTTTATGGCCCGGATATTACCAATAGAAGTGGCAAAATACACGTTTTCAGCATCGAAGCCGATGCGTGTGAATATTGACGCGCTATCCGTCCACACACGAGTGACATCATATCCCGTCGGTACATTTGATTCATCGAAACCTATTCGGTTTTCTTTTATGGCCATATGCTTCATTCGATTAGATGTGGCGAATCGAGCCACCGGGTCCTTGTCCAACTGCTTGTCGTATACGAAAGTCCATTGCGGAGTCACATTGACAATGGAATATCCGTAATTTCCATTTCCCATATCAAGCGCACGTACCATGATACCCTCAATATCGCCTACATCATATCGCATCCAGCGGTGATAATGGCCGTTGATATGTGCAATCACAGGATATTGTAACAAAACATCGGCATAATCGCGCCAATTGTCAAGATCGTTTGGGCGTATTGGATAGTGATTGAACGAAAGGACTTTTGTACCAGGAATTACCAAGCTGTCAAGCGTAGACTTGAGCCAGTGAAGGTCTTCCTGCTTTATATGCCCGTCGCCCATCTTCATAAATGGACCGCAATTAATGCCTACCACTATTAACGAGTCAACTTTGAATACAAAGCGGTCATTGCCAAAGATATCCACAAACGTCTTGGTAGCGCTTTGGCTCCAATTGTTTTCGTGGTTGCCGGGCAATACATATAGTGGAAATCGTATTGCAGACACTATGGATTTCACGTTGGCTAACTGCTCGTCACTACCCTCGTTGGTTAAGTCGCCGTCAATGATGACGGCGTCATAATTGCCGGCATTGATTTCATCAACAACACGTCGTAACTGCACATCGTTGGCATTGCCGGGTGTTACATGTATGTCCGATAGTACGGCAAGACGTTGCGACCAAGCCATCGGTATAGCAATGGCAACAAGAAAAGTCACTAAGAATCTATTCAGGTGCATTTTATATTTAATTTGGTTTAATATTATGTTAGAACTTGGATTTTGTCGATATAACGTATGTAAAGATACAGACTTTTTTTGTAACTTCGCTATCCATTATGAGAAAGATTGACGATGAAACACGACAACGCATACTTGACGCAACAGATATTGTTGAAGTTGTTAGTGACTTTGTAAGTCTTAAACGTCGAGGAGCTAATTATATAGGTCTATGTCCGTTCCACAACGAACGGACTCCGTCATTCTCTGTTTCACGCAGTCGCGGTATATGTAAATGCTTCAGTTGCGGTGAAGGCGGATCGGCAGTCAATTTCATAATGAAAATAGAAAATATCGGATACTACGATGCGCTCAAATACCTTGCACGCAAATACGGCATTGAGGTAAAGGAACACGAAGTATCAGCAGAAGAGCGTGAAGCAGAGAACAGGCGTGAATCAATGATGGCCGTAAACACCTTCGCCTTAGAACATTTCGAACATAACATACATGATACCGAAAACGGGCAAGGAATTGGACTGAGTTACTTCAAAGAACGCGGTATTAACGATGAAATGATTAAGCTTTTTCATCTGGGATACGCTCTTGATCGTCCAGATGAGCTGCTTAAATCCGCCTTAGCCAAAGGATACCGCGAACAAGTCCTTTTAGACACCGGATTATGTGCCAAGAATAGTCGCGGAATCACATACGACCGCTTTAAAGGTCGTGTAATATACCCTATATTCAGTGTTTCGGGCCGTCCGATAGCATTCGGCGGAAGAACATTGCGTTCCGACAAAAACATAGCAAAATACGTCAACTCCCCCGAATCAGAGATTTACCACAAGTCATCGGTACTTTACGGACTTTATCAGGCCAAACAATCCATCGTGCGTAAAGACAAATGCTTCCTTGTAGAAGGATACATGGATGTAATATCTATGTGTCAGGCCGGCATAACGAACGTGGTGGCCTCGTCCGGTACATCTTTGACTCAAGGCCAAATACGACTATTGCATCGTTTTACGAAAAACGTCACTGTGATTTACGACTCAGATGCGGCTGGCATCAAGGCATCACTTAGAGGCATAGACCTGCTACTTGCCGAAGGCCTGAACATAAAAGTGCTATTGCTGCCAGATGGGGACGATCCGGACACCTTTGCACAGCACAACAGCCCGGCATTTGTCGAAAAATACATTGAAGATAAGGAGCAGGACTTTATCAGCTTCAAGACCAATATATTACTTGATGGGGCAAAGAAAGACCCTCTGCAACGCGCACAGGTTATTACCGACATCATAAACTCGGTCGCATGCATTCCCGACCCGATAACACGTCGCATATACCTACAAGAATGCAGTCGGATGTTAAATATGGACGAGACGACATTGGCGCTGCAACTGAAACGCGCCATTGCCGCCAAAGAAGAGACTCGCCACTATCAGGCCACGGTGAATGCAAATGCGCAAAAGCTATCACAATCCTACGAGACTAAGCAATCTGTGGCAGAGGCTGAGGTAAAGACACAATCACAGGCGTCTGTCATTTCGGATACACATGCCGTCCAAGTCGCTACTATATCAGCTACGCCGACATCTTTCATACGCCCATACGAAATCGAACTGCTGCGCTATGTTGTAAGGTTTGGCATGATTACACTCTGCGATGCTTATGATTCCGAGGACAAAGCCATACCTCTATCGGTATTTGAGTATGTATATCAGGATTTTGTCACTGAAGGCATAACCTTTTCCACTGACGAATGTGCCAAGCTATGGGATGCGATCAAAGCTATTGCCGGCAATTGGTCTGTAGACTACCAGATTCATAGCGAAGCCATAGAGCACGAAGTCGCTGAATTTGTGGTAAAACGTCGTCAGGAAATAAGAGAACAAGCCAAAGATATACAAGACATCCAAAGACTGGAAGGCGCCTTGGCATTCGATACCGCACAGAAGAGAGAAGAACTCGAAAAATCGTTTGCTTGCAACTACCTTAGCGATCGTCTATTATCACACCCTGATGACATTGTCCGCGAACTTGCCGGAAGGTTAGCAATAAACAAACATGCTCTAAGCAAGATTCACAGCAAAATGACTCATATGCCATCCGAGCTGGACACGTTGCCACAGAAACTACTCGAAGCATTGTACAGCCTGAAATATGCCATACTGATAGGACAAGAGCGTTCATTGCGAACCCAATTATCTAATTTGCAGAAAGATGGCAATGACAATTTCGAGCGACAAATCAACTTAATACAACAACTTGGGGAAACCAATGCAAGCATAAAAAAACTTGCGCATTTCCTCGGTGAACGTATATACGACCCAACAAACAGAAAATAGAACAAAAGTATTAACGGATGCAAAAACACTATAAACAAAACTAAGGAGACAAATACTTTACGCGAAAAATTTCTATCTTTGCATCAAATAATTTGAGGGGAACAAAAAGATCTTCGGATCTCTAAATAAACCGATCTACAAACATGAAACCGATAGCATTAACATTATCCGCACTGCTTCTTGCAAGCTTCCATCCCTTTGGAGTCCTTGCAGTAGAGCCATATGCAGATATGAATACAGACCAAAATGTTATCGATGATTACACCTCTCAACTAACTACAAACATTGAAGACCCTACCTCTGCGTTTCTAAGCTTGGACGAACCTTCGCGTGAAGCGCTTTCTTCTTATAACAACGTCGCCGGTGTCAATTCGTTAGCATATCAAATTATTGACTATGCAAAGAATTACCTTGGGCGTCCGTATCGCTCCGGGGCCAAAGGCCCAAGAGCTTTTGATTGCTCAGGTTTCACAAGTTTCGTTTTCCGAAATTTTGATATATCCTTGAGTCCATCATCACGTACACAATATACACAAGGCGAACAAATCAATATCAGCGATGTACGCCCCGGAGATTTATTGTTTTTTGGCGGTCGTCGCGGTGGTAGTACAGTTGGGCATGTAGCCATGGCTGTTGAGGTTAAAGATAACGGCACGATTAAATTTATACACGCAGCACAAAGGGGTATATGCTACGACACCTACCCGGACGGAGGCTATTACAGCAAACGATTTATTGGAGCCAGACGTGTTATCCAATAAAAAACGCATTGCTTTATCGCAATGCGTTTTTTATTACCGGTTAAATAGCTGGCCGATATAAGATGGATTCAACCCATCGAGCACAACGTTGCTATAGCCTTTCAGTAATTCTTTCGGATTGGTTGTTGCTATTGCCACGACATACGCGCCGGCAGCGTGCCCGGCCTTCAATCCATTAATAGAATCTTCAAATACTACACAATTCTTAGGATCAATATCGATATGTCGCGCTCCAACAAGATATCCCTCCGGGTCAGGTTTCCCGTGACAAACATCTTCCGAAGTAACAATGTCAGTAAATAATGCAGCAAAATCAGGCAATTGCTCAATCATGTGAGACATTTTAATTCGTGTACTGCTGGTTACAATAGCCATGGGAATACCTCGTTCTTTCAGTGCGTAGACAAAGTCGTATACACCGTCAAATAATCTATATTCCATAGTCTGCTCGTGCTGCTCGAGAAGCCTCTTAATGTGCTCTTGTCTTTCTTGTTCCGGGAAATACGTGTCAAGTATATGGGGTAGGGTACATCCTTTGATTACATGCGCAAAATCATTGATACCGGTGGGATATATTGCGTCTACTCCATTCCAAAAATCAGTATATATACCTTCGGAGTCTATCAACACCCCGTCAAGGTCGAACAAAGCTCCGATACCACTATTCAAATCTACCATAAATCTGTATTGCTAATTGCCTTGCCTGTCGTAAATTGGTTGTTGTCGGCGTTGGGTCATCAAGGAATTCGGTAATTTCAGGGATCATAACACGCGTGCCCGGCTTAATACGGTCAGGATGACGTAAGCGGGTCTTATTGGCTTCATAAATATATACCCAATAATCCTTTACCCCATAATACTTTTTGGCCAAGGTCGTAAGGAACTGATGCGAGGTGATTACATCAAATCTTGGCTCGGATATCGTCTTTTCGATGTCAACTTTAGATTTATCGGATGTGCATGAGTCTATCCGCGCATCAGTTACCGGAACATTCGCCTTTGGCTTGGGCTTGATCACATCGGGTTTTGGCGCAACGACATCCGGCTTTTCTCCAATATATCGATCAATGTCATTATGAAAATAATAACCTATGACTATACCTGTCAAAACTCCGACCAAAAGGCCTAAAACGCAACATAGCATCGACCTACACCTGTGGCGTGGTAGAATATATACTTCGGCGTTTTCAGCTTCATCTATAGTTTCGTCATCTGCGCCATCTACAACATCTGTATCGTCCGTTTCCGTATGTATGTCCGAATCAGAAAGGTCAGAGTCAACCTCTGCAGTATAGCTATCAATGCCCGGATCTGTGCATCCCGAAATTGGCCGTTCACCAGTATTGCTTTCCTGTTCCGATGTGGGATGTTCCTGAGTTGCCGCAGCTTGAGTTTTATTTGTGTGGTCTTTTTTATCCGAAGATTTGTCGACACCAGTATCTCTAATATTTGCACTTGTGCTTGGTAACTCTTGCGAATTATCTGTAAAAACGTCCTCTGCCAAGTCTGCCTCGGTACATTGTTCTTTTTGCAGCAAATCTTGACTATCTAATGCTTCCTGCGCATCATCAACTTTGTACTTATCGCTTTGTATCTCAATATCGCCTGGAATCGGTACCGGGACAAACGCTTCGAAGGGTGCGTTAAGTATTTTGGCTAATGACTCATCAGGAGTGAAAGTAACCGCTAAATCTGCATTTGACGAGCGTGCAAAGGTCCCCAGGCCTTTGATGGACACTTCTCCACCGGATATAAGGCCGTACGATATAGTTTCGAAATACTGCTGAATAAAACGTTGCGCCTCAACATCAGAAATGCCGATGCGTATAGCCAAAATTTCAGCTAAATGATTCAACGGAATAATCTGTGCCATATCAATCTTTGATTGATTTAAGTACAGCTTTCTTAAGACCGGAACCAACGCGCAGAGAAGCCTTGACACTGGGAGGCATCAGCATACGTTGTCCCGTAACAGGGTCTATAGCCACATACTCGTTGGTCTTGACGGCACTAAAAGTACCGAACCCCGGTATGGCAACATCATCCATATTGATTAGGGATCGGACAATGATATCCTTAAGCGCCTCGGCAAGCACACCGGTACGCTTTGTATCCATACTGCACGATCGTGATAACGTATTTATAAAAGTCTTGTGTTCCATGAATACAATGTCTTTAGTCCCACAGACTATCTCCTATGGCATAACGCGGTCGATGTTTGACCTCCATAAATATTTTGCCGACATATTCACCAACGATACCCACGGCCATCAGAATAAGACTACCGAGAAACCATATAGACAACATCAGCGATGCCCATCCGGAAACACTATTATTATTAAAATAGGAGATCAGCACCCAGATGGCAATAACTATATCTATAATCAATAAAGCCAGCCCCACGCCAAAAATTATTCGCATAGGTTTGGCCGAAAAAGATGTTATACCATCTATGGACAACGACAACATCTTTCCAAGCGGATACTTGGACTCGCCGGCCACGCGAGCCGTCCTCGCGTAATACACACACGAATGATGAAGACCGATATTGGGTATTATGCCGCGTAGGAACAGATTTGTCTCGCCATACTCAGCCAACATATCGAGTGCTCGAGCGCTCATCAATCTATAATCTGCATGGTCATATATAGTGTTAAGTCCCATAGACTTTTGGAAACGGTAAAAGGCATGGGCCGTAGTGCGCTTGAACCACGAATCGGTTTTGCGTGACGATCGGACTCCATACACGATATCATCGCCTCCAAGATGGCGCCGGACCATCTCCACCATGGCTAAAGGATCGTCTTGTAGGTCTGCATCGATAGATATGGCGGCATCACAACGGCCACGTACAAACATAAGTCCGGCCAATAGGGCATTCTGATGCCCGCGATTGTGGGCTAACGAAATGGCTCGTACTTTTTTGTTCTCGGCATGTATTTGTTTCAGCAATTTCCAGGTATTATCACTACTGCCATCGTTGACACACAGAATATAGCTGTCGTCTGTGACAAGCCCATGATCATGCATATCCTGCAAAATTTGCAGCATTTTCGGAATGGTCAACGGCAAAGCCTCCTGTTCGTTGTAGCATGGAACGACTATAGCAATGGTCGCCGGCCGATGCTTACGACCATTGTCTTCTCCTCCTTCGCTCGGTTTGGGTGATGATTCCTCATAACCGTTGAATGGATACTCTTCCTTTGATGCTGCAGCCTTTGGAATGACCGGAGTTTTGTGTTCTGCTGAAACTTCCATGAATACCAGTAGAGAGATTATCGGACTTTTTCAATAACTACGGGCAATGACCACACGGCGTGCCGATGGCCGTCCGGTCACCATACATTTGCCGGGCGTGTCATCGCCATTCAAAGGTATGCAGCGAATTGTAGCCTTAGTTTCGTTTTTGATGCGTTCTTCGGTTTCGGCCGTTCCATCCCAATGGCAAAGGAAGAAGCCACCATCTTCGATACGCTGCTTGAATTCTTCGTAATCGTCACAGATGTATGTCTTACTCTCGCGCATCTTCAATGCCTTTTGGTAGATATTAGTTTGAATGTCTTCGAGCAGTCGAGCGACGTGATCAGCTATGCCCTCAAGTGGAGCTTCCGATTTCTCCAAGGTATCGCGACGCATTATTTCGACAGTGCCTTTTTCGACATCGCGTGCTCCGAGAACAAGGCGAACGGGAACGCCCTTAAGCTCGTAGTCAGCAAATTTGAAACCGGGACGCTTGTTGTCTGCGTCATCGTATTTTACGCTTATTCCGGCTGAGCGCAGTTGTGCAACAATTGGCTCGACAACTGCCGAGATCTCGCGCAATTGCTCATCATTCTTATATATAGGGATGATTACAACCTGTATTGGAGCAAGATGTGGCGGCAATACCAATCCGTTGTCATCGCTATGCGTCATGATAAGGGCTCCCATAAGGCGAGTGGATACGCCCCACGAGTTTGCCCAAACATATTCCGGTTTATTGTCCTTATTGGCAAAAGTGACATCAAAGGCTTTGGCAAAATTCTGTCCGAGGTTATGCGATGTGCCGGATTGAAGAGCCTTACCATCCTGCATCATAGCCTCAATAGTGTATGTATTGAGTGCTCCGGCAAAACGTTCGGTAGGAGTTTTTACACCACGAATGACAGGCACTGCCATATACTTCTCGGCGAAGTCGGCATATATATTGATCATCTGTACGGTTCGAGCTTCGTTTTCTTCGGCTGTGGCATGTGCACAATGGCCTTCCTGCCAAAGGAATTCGCTTGTGCGCAGAAACATACGCGTGCGCATCTCCCAGCGCATGACGTTGGCCCATTGATTAATAAGTAACGGCAGGTCACGCCACGAGTGTATCCAGTTTTTATACGTTCCCCAGATAATGGTTTCGCTGGTAGGGCGTACTATAAGCTCTTCTTCGAGACGGGCATCAGGGTCTACAACAACTCCTTTGCCATTGGGATCGTTCTTGAGCCTGTAGTGTGTGACAACGGCGCATTCTTTGGCAAAGCCCTCAACATGTTCAGCCTCGCGGCACAGAAATGATTTTGGTATAAGCAAAGGAAAATATGCATTTTGCACTCCTGTTTCCTTGAACATACGGTCAAGTGTTTGCTGCATCTTCTCCCAGATAGCATAACCATAGGGTTTTATAACCATACAGCCGCGTACGGCCGATTGTTCGGCCAAATCGGCCTTAGCGACCAATTCATTGTACCATTGTGAGTAGTTGTCCTTACGCTTTGTAAGGCCTTTAAGTTCTATTGCCATTGTATATTATGAGTATATTATCTTTTATTGTTTGTTGCAAATGCGTGTTATGACTTGCAAATTTACATAAAAATCGGGAGATATATACACCGACAAAATAAAAAGGTCAAGGCTGCCGCAATTTATCTGCCATTGTCACCGTGCTCTAAGCACATTCTTCGTAAATTTGAGGAAAAAATAAAAACCTCGCACAATGGACAAAGACAGAATTGTAGCAGGCCTTGACGTGCACAAAGATTGTGGTTTTTTCTGATCTTGTACACTAATGCAAAATCCTATTGCAGCAGTCCGACCTGCTTTCTTAAAAGGAATGATTTAGAAAACGAGAGAAAATCCTTAATTTTGTAGAGTAATATTTCAGCAAAACAACGATACGATATGTTCAAAATAGGCAAAATCAATAGCTTAACGATATTGGAACGCAGTGATTACGGGCTTTACCTTGGCGTAATCGATGATACTTCAGCCGACTCGCCACAGGTGAAGCACGCTACAGAAGAACTTGGTGATGCTTCTCCCACGCGTGTGCTTTTGCCTAATAGATATTGTACTGCCGATATGACTATAGGCTCAACGCTTGATGTCTTTGTCTATAACGATAGTGAAGACCGTCTTGTAGCAACGACGGAGAAGCCGATAGCCATGGTCGGCGAATTTGCGTACTTGCAAGTGCGAGATGTCAATCGTATCGGAGCTTTCCTTGACTGGGGGCTCTCCAAGGATTTGCTTGTACCTTTTGCCGAACAGCAGTCGCGTATGCACATTGATGGCATATACTTGGTATATGTATACCTGGACAATGCTACCGGCCGTATAGCGGCTACAGCAAAGATTGGGAAATATTTGGACAATGTTCCGACTGATTACAAGCACGGGCAGGCGGTCAATGTTCTGGTGACCGAGCGCACCGATATAGGGTGGCGCGTGATTGTGGAGAACTTGCATCGCGGTATGCTGTATGCCAATGAATTATACGGTACCTTGCAAAGCGGTCAACGACTGAAGGCTTACGTCAAGAATGTACGTCGCAGCGATGGCCGCGTAGACCTGACACTCACAGCTCCCGGTGTCGGCGGTCGTGCCCGGTCGTTGTCTGATACGATCCTCGAAAAGCTGAAGCAAGGAGATATGCCGCTTACCGACAAGTCTTCGCCGGACGAAATAGCCGCCCTGCTGCATTGCTCGAAAAAGGATTTTAAGCGAGCCGTCGGAATGTTGTATCGCGAGCGCCGTGTCACGATAGACCACGCCACCGGAGCCGTTGGCCTGCCGTCAAATAATAAATAGTGTTTCAGAATCTCTAACCGTTTTTCAATCAGATTTATATGAAGAGTTTCGGATCAAAGCCATGGGTACTGCCGCAGTTGGTACTCGTCATCGGCACTTACGACAAAGATCATACGCCCAATGCGATGAATGCCGCGTGGGCCGGGCAATGGGATTATGAGAAAATCGTGATTTCGTTGGGCAGTCACGCAACTACCGACAACCTCAAGGTAAATGGCGATTTTACTGTCGCTTTCGCCACTGTCGATACTATGGCGGCTGCTGATTATGTGGGCCTTGTGAGCGGACGCAAGGTCCGTGACAAGGTCGCTCGTGCCGGCTTGGAGTCGAAACAAGCCGGCAACGTGGATGCTCCGGTATTCGCCGCCTTCCCTATGACGCTCGAGTGTCGAGTGTCCAAGATGATTGACGAGAGCGAAACCGGGTGCTATCTTGTCGGCGATATTATCAACGTGTTGTGTGACGAGCGATACCTTGCAGCAGACGGCAAGCCGGATGTCACCAAACTTAACCTTATAACATTCGACCCGATACATAACGGCTATATCCGGCTGGGTGAGCGCGTCGGTGATGCCTTCTCGGCCGGCAATGCTTTCAAAGATAAGTGAATATAATAACGGCTCCAAGAAAGTGCTAAAGAGATATGGCTGAAGCGTCTGATGTGATTGCCGCTTTGTCCGAGATGCAAGACGATGCGCATCGTCTAATTCTCCTTCGGTTTTTTAAGACCGGACCGGGAGAATATGGCGAGGGTGACCGCTTTTTAGGGCTTCGCGTACCGCAGACGCGCGAAGTGGTCAAGCGGTTTCGCCTGAGTGTGCCTTTAGACCAAATAGCCGTGCTGTTACAGTCTCCATGGCATGAGGTACGACTATGCGGCTTTCTGCTGCTTGTCGAGGAAATGAAGGCCGCAACGCCGTCAAAGCGCATTGCCCCTACCGAATATGCCGATAGGCGCGAGCAGATTGCTCGTTTTTATCTGGAGTATGCCCGTCGGGCCAACAATTGGGATCTCGTGGACCTCTCGGCCGGATATATCCTGGGCGCATGGCTGTTGCAGCCTTGTGCCGACGGAACTTATCCCGACCGCAGGATACTTGACGACCTTGCGGGAAGTACCAACTTATGGGAACAGCGTATAGCTATTATCAGCACCTCGGCATTGATACGCGCCGGCCAATATGAGGACACCCTACGCATAGCCGACAAGTTGCTTGGACATTCCCATAACCTCATACACAAGGCCGTAGGATGGATGCTGCGCGAGGTTGGCAAGAAGGACATTGCATTGCTTCGCCGCTATCTCTCCGACCGATACAGCCGAATGCCGCGTACCGCCTTACGCTATGCCATCGAGCGTATGGACTCCTCCGAGCGCCGGGAATGGCTTCTCCGCTGATAGCGCTCGGGAATACTACCTATGGCTGCTGGTAAATATTAATGTTTGTGGCCTCCTATGTAGTTATGAATCTGCATCAAAGATAATCGTCGGATTCTAATAATTGCGCTATCATAGATATGCTATGGTATTGCGCAGTAGACTGTACGACGATTCGCTTTGATGCAGATGCTAACGTTGTTGTGCTTGGTAGGTGCTAATCCTGATGACGTCGCTTCTTCGTCGTTCTATGTGTTTGAGCGAATTCGTCAAAAGCATTTGAAATATTTGCGGCGCATTTTTCTATACGGTCGATAAACTCTTCAAATCTCTCAATGGTATACCCTGTGGCGAAGAAAGGATCATAATATTCCCGTATATCAGGTGATTGCGTGAGCGAAAGGGGCTCGCTGAAATACTTACTATGTACCGAGATTTGGAGATAGTTGAAATTAGCTATGTCTTTTAGGCCTAAATCAATGCGGTAAAGGTCTGCTTTCACTTCATTCTCATCGTCCTCATTCTCATCGTCCTCATCACCGTAATTCAATATATCCTTACGTAGTAGGATGTCATAATCATCTTCCTCGTCATCTTTGTCATAGTTGTATTTCAAGAAATCTTCGTAGAAATTACGGAGGCTGAGATATACTGAAGTTTCGGGACAGAGAGCGAAGCTAAATGATAGTTCCGCTTTTTTTCCATACAAGTTGGAGTATTCGCGTTGAGAGTTTTTGACAAACTTCGTATTGTTAATTATATAGTAGAAGATGTCAGCCCAAGTTTCCCAGTCAAACCTAAATGCACAATCCCGTATCAGCAATGCTCTTTTGGGGGGCGAGATAGGTGGATATAGGTGGATTAAATCGTCTTTGTATGCAGGTATAACGGCAGTTGAAAAACTTTCTTCAATATACTTAGTGAGTAGGTTTTTCCCCATTTCATCTGTGTTTATTGGATTTGCTTATCGATGTCGCAGGGAGTCATTGCGGAGGAGTAGGGCGCCATTAACGGATGCTTGGGCGATCCGTCACGATTCAACGCTGTCCCTATTTGGAAGTATTTGGGGTTGTACGGCTTGAGCGCGTCTATGATGTCGCGAAGGCAGGGGCGTAGGTACTTACGACTATTGATGTTGCCGCCATAGGCTAAAAGTATTGAGGCTTCGGGGTGCGACGATACGACACTGACGATTTCTTGTATGTTAGCGGTATGAATTGCGGCATCGCACTCTTGCGGCAAGGCTGCCGGATTGGTTGCACGCAACGGATAGACGTTGAGCATCACGAAGCTGTCGAAGCCATAACGCTCGGCAAAGCCCATAACGCGGCGCATCGTTGGGTCTGGTTTGTTCTTATCCGCCGTACTAGGATTGATGCCAAAGACTATCAGTGTGTTATCACCTTTATTTGTGAGAGAGTAGCGAACATGTTCGTCTCCCACCATTTTTACTATATCGTATTTCATAGCTCTTGTTTTTGGATTCCGTTTGTGAATTGTTTGAATTCGTTGATGAATTTACGAGATGCCTCGTCATCAGCGTTATTGACGCGATGGCCAACGCCGGTTGGTATAATAGGCCGATTCAGAGGCGTATACGGATTTGCTGCACCGAAGTAATAAAACTCTTCGCATATTAGAACGAACTTGCCGCTCAAATCCGTGTTCATATTCCATTCTTCATGGAACCGATTTGGTATCTGTTTGAACCCTAACGGTGCTTTTTCGTCCGGCATATAGATATTGTCTCCGAAATCGTCGGACAGACTTGCCTCAGTCGGTTTTGCGCCGCAACCGACAGACGCGACGACCTCCTTAGCTCCGCATCCGCTACCTTTTGCCTCTACAAAAGAGCCATTGAATGACTTAGGCCGTTTTTGCTTATACTGTTCCCAGTACTCGGCATAGGTCAGTTTCTTTGTAATGCGGCCAATCCATACAAGTTTTTCTGCTCCTTTTTTGCCTTGATAGAGAATCTTTTTATCGGCATTCCTTACAATGTTAGCAGTGAAAGCAGCGACCCAGTCGCCAACTTCTGCAGTACGTCTGATTGCAGGTTTGCAGTTGGCAAGTGTAAGAACCCCTTGAAAAGGGTTCGGCGCGAATCCGGTATCATACGTTTCGCGATAAGTGTACAGTTTTGTCATTGTTAAATCTGTTAGTTATTAAGTGTTCGATACTCGGCGATTAGGGCGAGGAGTTCGGAGAGGGTATGCGCGATGTCTTCTGCTGGGGTTTGTTGTGGGAAGGCGCGGTATAGGTACTTATGGGGCGCTTTCGCGTTCCATTGCTTATAAGGTTCTCTGCCTTGCCATAACCCTTCCACAAGTTCTCGTGTCGCGTTTTCATCGTATGCGCGAGTGAAGAGCACAATGGATAAGTTGTCGCCGTCCTTGCATAAATCCACGGCAACAGTATTCGTACCTTTGACATACTTGCCTGTTTTGGGACTGTGGTCAAAGTATAAGTCGTGAACCAGACACTCTTGTCCGTAATTGTAGCGTTTGAATCCGGCGCTGTCGGTCAATGCTCCAATAAGGTCAAGCCGCTGCTTTATTGTCAGATGGTCGCTTTTACCCAGTGCCTCCTTGGTTGCGGTATCGACATTGCGCCGGTACTCGTCCATAGTATCCGGCTGCACCAACAAGGCTTGGAAGTTTAACAGAGTGTTCTTCCAATCCTCGCTATCAACCTTGATTACGTCTTCGGTTGATTCGTAAAGCTCCTTAGTGAATACATTGGCGATATTGAAGAGCGGTGCCAGCATATCATTGCGGTCGTCTTCACCGTTCTTTATTTTGACTATGATTTCGCGAACATTTTCGCTTATTTCGCGTATTGACTTCGAGCCGGTGTGCATGGCGATGTTGGCTACCTGGAACTGCAACTGGATTTCTTCCTGCGGCTCGATTTTCAAGTCTTGCACTACATCACACAGTTTCTGGAGAAAAGCCTTATATATTATCAATCGTTCCTCAAACACCTTTGCGCTACGTTTGGCATTGCGTTCTTTGTCTCCCTGCCCCTTCAAAAGCAACTGCGTGATTACAGCAGTAATTACAACGCCAAGGATGGCGGCGAGCAAGCGTGCCGGCAGTTCCTCTTCGCCGAACACCTTGAAGTATACGGCGAAAAGGAACACCATAACGGCACACGCTATAGTAATAATGATATAGCGATTGTTTCGCATGGCTTGCTGTGTGATCTGGTTAGCGCTTTGAGAGGCATTCTACCTCGAAATTATTAACTTCTACATGCGCCGGCTTAAGTTCAATACCATACTTGTTCCCAAATAGTGATGCGACCAGCTCCTTGTTTCGAGCCAATCCTAAAGAGAATACGGAGGTGGATCCATTAACATGTACTTCGACAGACATTCCAGGATCCATTCGTTCTTTCCCGGATGTAAATCTACGTTTTGTAGTTACCTTGAATAATGCCATAATTCTGTTTATTTTAGGTCTATGATTATGTTGTCTTTTCGGCATGGAGTGCCGGTGTTTTGCGGTTGGGAGTAAACAGAAAAAGAGCGCAATCTTTTCCTTTTTGTCTTATCAATTCGGTTGGGCTCTGGTAATGCCTGAAATCATGATAAGCTGTAGGAGCAGTCTGCGCCCTGTATAGGGGGCAAACCTACTGAACTAATTATCTTTGATTTCGAGGTTGAATTTACCAGATTTAACCGAATCAATAATTATCAGCAAGTTATGCTAAATATGTCGTGTGATGTGCTATTCTGTCTGTTTTGTTGTGTATTGTATGCGTTTGAAGTTTATACGCCGCAAATATACATCTTATTGACATCGTAGCCAAACACATTGCAAAAAACTTAGCATATCGGACTGTTCCCGGTCGCAGACTGCAATGCAAAGGTACTATGTCACCTGTTTCATTTATCGTTACAGGCTCATAATCTTTCGATTTAATATCGAAGAATAGATACGCACCGAGCCGGCATATGGTAAAGTCAGCGCGGCATTATACCTTATGCTTCGACGCGTATTCAAACTTCTATGACTATGAAGTGCAAAATAAAAGGCCGGCATCTGTTGCGAATGCCGGCCCTCGTATGGTTGTTCCCGGTGTGACGGTAAAGAATCAGAATGGGAGGTCGTAGCGGTTGAGCGAAGCAAGGGCGGCTCGATAGGCATAGTCCGCTTCGAGATACTCCTGACGTGCTTGCAGGTAGTAATTCATTTCCTGAATCAAGGTGATGACATTGGTCTCGCCGCCATGGTATGCCATCAGTAGCAATTCCGGATACTCGTCATCAAGCACTACGGGCGAAAAATGCTTGAGCAGGTCTTGTTGACGTAGCGTTTGGTCGTACAGCGCGGACACTTGTGTCTCAATGTCGTTAGCTGTCTGTGCACGGTCATACTCAGCTGCCGTTTGGCGAGCTTGTGCGGCTTGACGCGCCTTCCGTCCCGAGAAAACCGGAACGGAAATGCCGGCCGTAACGCCGTTGAAGCTGTGCCCGTCTTCTATCGAATGTTTATAGCCCAAGCTCAGAGAGGGTAGGCGGCCCATGCGAGCAGCTTCGCCTTCAAGACGCGTTGTCTCTATTGCGCGGTCCGAAAGTGCTATTTCGGGCGACTGACGGGCCTTGTCCAAGTAGTAAGACAAGGCATTGAGCGGCTCAACATCGTATTGGGTCATATCCACGGCGATATTCTCGCCGTTATTCAGCGCCGTCAGAGCAGATTCTACTTTTTGACGCTCGGAACGCACCTGCGCGATTTGGGTGTCAAGGCGGAAAATCTCGAACCGAACTTTCTTGAGGTCAAGTAACGTGAGTTCGCCTTTATTATAGCCGTATTCGATGCTGTGCGCCAACGAGTCCATATTGGCCTTGAGACTTTCCAGTAGTGCGAGATGTCGTGTCAGGTAGGTGCCGCGTACCATCTGCTGCCGTGCTTGGTCGGCTACGGTCAGAGCCGCTACGCGACGGCGTTCTTCGTTGGCGGCCGATACCGACCCTATAACTTTTTTCTGCGCGCCGTACAATCCCGGCCATGCAAAGCCCTGGGATACTTCCAGCTCCCAGCGGTTGTCCGTTCCGTCTCCGAAAAGGTATCCGCCCGAGACCTCCGGGTCGGGCAGCGTATTGTCATTCTGCAAGGACAATACATTTGCGTTGCCCGAAGCTTGTATGCCTTTGACGCCCGCGTTATTAGCTACAATGCGTGCAATGGCGTCCCTCTGTGATAGCGTTTGGGCGCTGCCCGACAAGGATGCGAGCACGCAGATACCTGAAAATATGTATAAAATTATAGGTTTGTTCATTATAATGTGTGTTGTGTTATGATTGCCTATGTGCGATAGCTGACAAATGCTATGCTTGTGTCGGCTCAGCGCCTTTGCGCAGGCACATTTTGCGGTATATTACCGGAACTACAAATACATTCAGGATGGTGGCCGATACCAGACCTCCGAGGATGACTACGGCGAGCGGCGACTGGATCTCATTGCCCGGAGCATCGCCGTTGACAGCAAGCGGTATCAGAGCCAGAGCCGAGGTCAGAGCCGTCATCACTATGGGCAGCAGTCTGTCACCCGAACCGCGCATGATGCGGTCGTGCAGCCCCATACCTTGGTCACGCAATGCGTTGTACCGGCTGATAAGCAGCATGCCGTTGCGCGTGGTGATACCCAATAGTGATATGAAGCCGATAATGGCCGGGATATTAAGTTCCGCTCCGGTAAACACCAGTATGAATACGCCGCCAATCATAGCCAAAGGCATATTGATAAGTATCAGCAGCGATTGCGGTATACTCTTGAAATCCTGGTATAGTAGCATAAGTATCAGCAGTAAAGCACCCAGCGAGGCCCATGCCAAGGTGCGTGAAGCAGAAGCTTCGCTCTCGAATTGTCCGCCATAATTAAGGTAATACCCTTCGGGTAGTTTTACCTTTTGTGCAACATCATCCTGTATCTTGCTGACCACGCCACGTAGGTCACCGCCTTCGACATTCGCCGAAATAACGATGCGGCGTTTGACATTCTCGCGGTTTATGGTGTTGGGACCGGATGTGGATGCGACTTCCGCCACATCCGACAACGGCACTTTGCCTTGCGGAGTATCAATGAGTAAGTCCGAAATGCTTTGCAGCGAGCTGCGCGAGCCAGGCTCAAGCATCAGCGAGATGTCATAAGGTATACCATCCTCGTATACCTGTGACACGGCTGTTCCGGCCAGCGATGTCTCGATGGTGTTGCGCAGGCTCTCCATAGTGACGCCATAGCGAGCTAACAACTGGCGATTAGGACGTATGGCTATCTCCGGCCTTTCGATTTGTTGTTCGATATTGACATCCACAACGCCTTCTTGCTCGGAGATGATGCTCTTGATTTGAGTGCCGAGTGCGAAGAGCTTATTTAGGTCATCGCCAAACAATTTGATGGCTATCTGAGCCTCCGTACCCGAAAGCATAGCGTCTATACGGTGAGAGATGGGTTGGCCGATTTCGATATTGGCGCCCGGGATTTCGGAGAGTTTTTCACGTATTTCGCGCACCATTTCGCCGCGAGTACGATCTTTGAGTGTGTATGGCGCCTCAATTTCGGAGACATTGACACCGAACGAATGTTCGTCCAATTCGGCGCGACCGGTTTTGCGAGCTGTTGTGCGCACCTCCGGTACTGATAGTATCAATTTTTCGGCCTCCGCCCCGATTTTGTCGCTCTCGTCAAGCGATATTCCGGGAAGAGTGGAAATATTGATGGTCATTGAGCCTTCGTTGAAAGACGGCAGGAAGCTGCGGCCCAGAGTGAAGAACAATGCCATAGCGGCTACAAACAGGACGCCTACGCCGGTGAGTACGGCACGCGAGTGCTTGAGACACCATTCGAGGGCGGCTGTGTATCCGGTGCGCATCTTACGAGTGACGTATGGGTCGCGGTCGGCCTTAGCTGTCGCTTTTTTAGACCCCAGTAAATAATAGCACATTACCGGCGTCAGAGTCAGTGCTACGATGGTCGATGCTATCAGAGCCACGATGAAGGACACGCCTAACGGCACAAGCATGCGACCTTCGATGCCTGACAGGAAGAAAAGCGGGAGAAAACTTGCAATAATTATCAGTGATGAATTGAAGATAGGCATACGTACCTCGGCAGAGGCGTGGAAGACGACATCAAAGACGCTGTGTCGTTGGTCAGGTGGTAATTCGCGGTTTTCGCGTAGACGCTTATATACATTCTCAACATCCACGATGGCATCGTCCACCAACGACCCAATGGCAATGGCGATACCACCGAGACTCATAGTGTTGAGCGTATAGCCCATAAAGTGCAGCACAAGAACCGCCAAGATGATAGACAAAGGCAAAGCAACAACGGATATAACCGTCGTGCGTGTGTTCATCAGGAAGAAGAATAAAACGATAATCACGAAAAGCGCACCTTCGAGCAATGCTTCCTGAAGATTAGATATTGAAGTATCGATGAATTGACTTTGCTTGAAGATGTCTGTTGCGATATGCACGTCTGCAGGGAGAGTTTTGGAGACTTCGGCCAAATCCTTCTCAATAGCTTCTGTCAAATCGATTGTGCCTACGGACGGCTGCTTGGTAACCGTGACTAAAACCGCGGGATGAGCCTTGACCGATCCTGCTCCGAGTCGTGGGTGAGCTCCGGCAATTTTCACATCGGCGATGTCCCCCACAGTGACGATACCTTCTTCATTGCTACGTACTACGGCAGCCGCAATATCCCCGGTGGCAGTGGTGTTGATTTCGCCCTTGACAATGTATTCGTTGCCGTAATCATAGACTATGCCGCCTGTCGCGTTTTGATTGAGGCCCTCAACGGCAGCACGTACTTCATCGATAGATACGCCCAATGCTTGCATACGTTGCGGCACCATCTGTATTTGGTACTGGCGCACGTCGCCGCCAAGTACTGCGACTTGTGATACACCGCCCAAAGACAAAAGTCTCGGACGAATTGTTTTATTGGCAATGGTATTAAGATCCATCATGGACGTTGAATCGGCAGTCAGGCCTATAATCATGATTTCGCCCAAAATGGACGATTGGGGCCCCATGGTAGGTTGCTTTACGCCCGGAGGCAATGTCCCGGACAGCGAAGCAAGGCGTTCATTGACTATTTGTCGGGCGCGATATACATCAGTACCCCAATCGAATTCGACCCAAACCACCGAGAATCCGGTTGTGGAGGACGACCGGACGCGACGGACGCCTGTGGAACCGTTTACGGATGTTTCGATGGGGTAGGTAACCAATTTTTCAACTTCCTCGGGCGCCATGCCCGGAGCCTCGGTCATTACAACGACGGTGGGAGCATTGAGATCCGGGAAAATATCCACCTGGGTGCGCATAAGCGTTATGGTGCCGAATATCAGCGCCAATCCCACCAATATGAGAATTGTCAGGCGGTTGTTAAGCGAGAAATGAATGATTTTATTAAGCATAACTATAAGGTATTAGTTATTTAACAGACTATGATGTAGTTATGCATATCAATGGCTGTGCGAATGGCCTTCTGGTACTACGCCGGATTTTTCGGCAAGGCGGACAGTGGTAGTACCTTCGACTACGACTTTGTCTCCTGAATGAAGACCGGAGAGAATCTCGGTGCGTACACCATCGCTTTGTCCTATGGAGACGGGCACTTTCCGGTACCCCTCTTCGTCAAGTTGTATGTACACGAAGTAATCGCCCTGCTGCTCGGATAATGCCGATACAGGGACAGTGATTACGTTGGCTCGTGGTTGCCCTTCAAGGTATACTTCTACGATAGATCCGGGAACGATGCTGCCGTTGTTGTTGAACGAAAAATATATGGGGATATAACCCGGTGTAGAACTTACGGCCTCGGTAGATGAGCTGCGTACTCCGCCCAATTCTTTGATATCCAAAGATTCGGACATATAGGATGGGCGAAAACGTGCATTGGTGACCGAGGTCACAGCACCATAAAGTTTTTGGGGCACATCGGCACGCAGGGTCAGGCGCGTATTAGCCGTTACAGAAGCCAATGGTGCGCCGGCATCAACAAATTGTCCTTGTTCGGCGAGAATGGCCGTAATGATGCCGGAAGCCGTGGCTCGAGCGCTACCGGAGGCAGCGGCAGGGCTGTACGAGGCTTTGGCGCTTTGATACACAGCCACGGCACGGTTATACTCGGCTGTAGACACTACGCCACGCCGGTGTAGCGGCTCAAGACGCTCTACTTCCTTACGTGCAGCCTCAACGGTAACGCGTGCGGCCGCATTGGGGTCACCACCGGTGACAGCAGAAGCTCTTACTGTGGCTATCGATGTGCCGACTGAGATGGCTTGCCCGACAACGGCTTTACTATTGAAGTATACAATTCCGGCTGTCGGCGCTGAGATTATCGATGCGGACTGCGGCGATGGCAGTACCCGGCCCGAGACCTTTACAATGCTGCTGAATGTGCCCGGGCGTACTTCGGCGACTTTTACCCCAAAACGCTTTGCCTGCCCGGGGTGGAGGATGATTTCATCTCCTTCGCCATGATTATGGCCTTCATGTTCATGCTCTTCGCACTCCTCGTGCCCTTTGTGCCCTTCACATTCGTGACCATTATGGTGATGATGGTGAGCGAGTTCATCCTTAGCGTTGGAGTTACAGGATGCAACGACTACACATAACGACAGATATAAGATATGTCGTATAAATCTCTTATGGGTTATTGACATCGTTTTTACTTTTATAATTAATGTGTTTGTATACCATTTAACCGCTACAAAAGTAATCATCCATCGTTGCAACCCGGTTGCAAATGTCAAATCCGTATATAAGAACGTGCCTATCAGTACATATAACCTTGTCGGCCTTTGCCAATCGTCCTTCATGTAAGTGTCTCGGACAGTAACTCCGAGAGGGTGCTGCTCGGAAGTAATCAGGTTATATGTATCCCATTGTTTCGGGTCTATCGCGTATGTCGTGTAATTATATCCGCCTCTTTGTCTGCATCTTATATGTTTTCATGCACTATATTCACGAAACTTGGCTATTTTTTGATGTAGTTGCAGCACATATAACGAGCATGCGGACATGTTTTTCAAAAAAAAACACTAACTTTGCGTCGTCAAAAGCAGCAACCGAATGCATTTGAAAAGGCATACGTACGAATCCTTTGAAAAATATGCTTGGAAAAGTGTTTTTGCAAAAAAATCTCGCGACAATGAAGCTCCCGGATTTTATAAATACAGCAAAGCCCCTGTGCCTAAGATGGGCAAAGCCGCATGCAGACATCTTCAGATGCACTGCCGAGGCCTTTGCCGCTCCGAAAACGCAGGGGTTAAGTTTTTTTAGGGTGTTGGGCTATCTTGCCAACAAGTGTTGACTGCCGGGCCTATAGATAACAACGCGGGATTTAACGAACAAACAATAAAAGCCACACAACACATAATAATAAAGCGAAAACAGACCAATGTCACACCTGCGTTTCAAAGTCATCGAAGAAGCCTACAACCGCAAGGCAGTACATATTCACGTTCCGGACGAACGTCCTGAAACATACTACGCCAAGGCTGTATTTAACCGTCAAAAGATGTTTGAATACCTATCCAAAGACACATATGATGCGCTTGTCTTTGCCATAGAGAATAAGCGTCCTATATCCAGGACGCTTGCAGACAGCGTTGCAATGGGAATGAAGCATTGGGCTATAGATAACGGAGCACGCCACTACACGCATTGGTTTCACCCGCTCACCGATGGTACTGCTGAAAAACATGATGCCTTCATTGAACATGACGGCAAAGGTGGGGTCGTAGAAAAGTTTGATGGTAAACTTCTTGTCCAGCAAGAGCCGGATGCATCGTCATTCCCCAACGGAGGTATTCGCAACACTTTTGAGGCTCGCGGATACTCAGCGTGGGATATATCCTCTCCTGCATTCATACTTGACGAGACACTGTGTATTCCAACAATATTCATATCTTATACGGGCGAGTCTTTAGACTACAAGACACCTCTATTGCGAGCACTTAACGCAGTAGACACAGCAGCAACAGCTATCGCACAATATTTCGATCCGGCCGTAAAGCACGTGAATGCAAATCTAGGCTGGGAACAGGAGTACTTTCTTGTAGACGAAGCACTATATAATGCACGCCCAGATTTAGTGATGACCGGACGTACACTTATGGGCCACGAAAGTCCCAAGAACCAACAACTTGAAGACCATTACTTCGGGTCGATACCATCCCGAGTCGAGGCGTTCATGCTTGACCTCGAGATAGAGGCACATCGCCTCGGAATCCCAGCCAAGACATGCCATAATGAAGTGGCGCCCAATCAGTTTGAACTTGCTCCGATATTCGAAGACGTCAACTTAGCCAATGACCACAACCTACTGCTGATGTCCTTGATGAATGAGGTTGCTCGTCGCCATAACTTCCGCGTATTGCTTCACGAAAAACCTTTTGCAGGAGTTAATGGTTCGGGTAAGCACAACAATTGGAGTCTCAGCACCGATACGGGTACCCAATTATTTGCCCCCGGAAAGACACCGGAGGCAAACTTGCAGTTTATCACATTTATAGTCAATGTGATGGCCGCCGTACACAAGCACAATGGACTAATCAAGGCGTCCATAATGTCTGCTACCAATGCCCATAGACTTGGAGCTAATGAGGCTCCACCTGCCATCATATCCATATTCACCGGCAGCCAATTGAGCGCGGTACTTGACCGACTTGCAGACAGCACGGACAACCAACTTGAAGATCTCACAAATCGCGAAGGCATATCGGTGGGATTGGCACAAATTCCTGAAATTCTTATAGATAATACTGATCGTAATCGCACCTCTCCCTTCGCCTTCACCGGCAACCGCTTCGAGTTTCGAGCCGTGGGTTCGTCCGCCAATTGCGCCTCTGCAATGATTGTCCTAAATGCTGCTGTCGCAGACCAGCTTACACAATTCAAGAGCGAAGTTGATAAGGCAGTGGCCGTTGGAACTCCATTGCGACAGGCTATACTGAGCGAGGTGCGCAAATTGATAATCCAAAGTAGACCGATACACTTCGATGGCAACGGATACAGCGAAGAGTGGGTGAACGAGGCAAAACGCCGCGGTCTTGATTGCGAGACCAGCGCCCCCAAGATATTTGATGCATACCTGACTCGCGAGTCCGAGGAAATGTTTGACCGTACAGGTGTATTCAGCCGTATCGAATTGGAAGCCCGCAACGAGGTCAAATGGGAAATGTACACAAAGAAAGTACAGATAGAGGCCAGAGTGCTTGGTGATTTGGCCCTGAACCATATAATTCCGGTGGCTACGCGCTATCAGTCCATACTTGTGGACAATCTCGTAAAAATCAAAGCACTCTTTGGCGACCACAAGTCGGCAGCGCTTTTTGGGCACGACATGGACACCATTGAAGGCATATCCATGCACATGGAGGCTATCAAAACAGAAGTCGAAGCCATGGTCGAAGCTCGTAAGAAGGCCAATGGATGCGACAATGAGCGACAAAAAGCCATAATGTACCATGACAACGTGGCGCCACAGATGGAAACAATACGCTACCATATAGACAAACTCGAACTAATGGTAGATAATGAGATGTGGCCTTTACCAAAGTACCGCGAACTTCTTTTTATCCGCTAATATGGCAGAGATTTTAAAACACGAGTGCGGCGTAGCCATGATAAGACTGCGCAAGCCTATAGAATACTACCGCAAACGATATGGCTCAGCGACTTGGGCTTTGGATCGCCTTTACCTGCTGATGGAGAAACAGCATAATCGCGGGCAAGAGGCTGCCGGTATAGGTGTTGTAGATATCAATGCTGCTCCCGGATATGAATATGTATATCGCGAACGAGCATTGGGTAGTGATGCCATTGCCACAATATTTGACGAGGTACAACATCGCATTTCGCGTCACGATGCGGATTCTGCAGCTGCCAATGCGCCCACGCCATTTATCGGGCAAATATACATGGGACATCTTCGATATTCCACGACAGGCCGTAGCGGAATGTCGTATGTGCATCCCTTTTTACGGCGCAATAACTGGAAATCGCGCAACTTATTGCTGTGCGGCAACTTCAATATGACTAATGTCGATGAAGTTTTCGACGAGATTGTTTCCCGAGGTCAGCATCCGCGACTTTTCAGCGACACAATCGTCCTGCTGGAACAATTGGGATATGCGTTGGACAAAGAGAACCACAGGCTGTACCACGAATACAAGGACAAGCTTGTCGAACCGGCTTTGGGCGTAGCTATTGAAGATAATATGGATATGGCACGGATACTGCGCAGCGTAGCTCCGTCATGGGATGGCGGATTTGTAATCTGCGGCATCACCGGCTCGGGCGACATGTTTACACTTAGGGACAGCCATGGAATACGTCCGGCTTTCTACTACTATGACGATGAAGTGGTCGTTGTAGCATCCGAACGCCCCGTAATCCAAACCGTTTTTGATGTGCCTCGTTCGTCCGTATGCGAACTTTGTCCCGGACAGGCACTGGTAGTCACCAAGAGCGGCGAAATATCATTGCCACAGATACTTGCCGAGGACATCAATGAGCGTTGTTCGTTTGAACGCATATATTTTTCGCGTGGTAGCGATGCTGACATTTACCGCGAGCGCAAATCTCTCGGACGCAATCTTGTCAAGCCCTTGTCCATAATGATAAACGATAATTTCGAGAACACAGTATTCTCGTTTATCCCTAATACAGCCGAGGTAGCGTTTTTGGGTATGATAGAAGGCCTCGAGGCACGACTTGACGCTTGTCGCATGGCCGAATTACGTCGCCACAGAGATGCCGGAGACCTTACAGATCAATCTATAGAGCGCATAATACGGCGACATTTGCGCATCGACAAATTGGTAATCAAAGATATCAAACTGCGTACATTTATAGCCGAGGGCGAGTCACGCAACAATCTTGCTTCACATGTCTATGATGTGACATATGGTATAGTGAAAAACGATGTAGATACACTTGTTGTAATTGACGACTCGATAGTTCGCGGCACAACACTCAAAGAATCTATACTCAAGATGCTTGACCGTTTGCATCCACGCCGCATAATTATTGTATCATCTTCACCACAGGTGCGATATCCTGACTATTATGGCATAGATATGAGTCGGCTTGCCGAGTTCATAGCATTTCGTGCTGCCGTCAATCTTTTGCGACGTCAGAGTAGAGAAGAAGTGCTGCGTAAGGCTTACGAAGACTGCATAGAGCAACTTAAACTGCCAGCGCCTCAACAGCGAAACGTTGTGAAAGATATCTATGCGCCTTTTAGTGACGAAGATATTTCACTAGAGATTTCCGAACTATTGTCAAAAGACATTCACGCATCAGTGGACATACTTTACCAAAGCATCGAAGGGCTTGCTGCGGCTGTCCCCGGCTGTCCCGGCCGATGGTATTTCACCGGAGACTATCCAACGCCCGGTGGTGTTGTAAATGTCAATAAAGCTTTTGTTAATTTTTACGAAGGCAATGAAACAAAGCGTTAGCTTGTGTTAAATTAGGTTAATTACAGTATATTTTCCCCTATATTTCCCCTAACTTATACAATAAAAGGATTATATTTGCATAACAATATCACCAAGCGAAAGACATGAACAGAATATTGCGCATTCTGATGATAGCGACAGCGATGTCAGCGGTATCGGCCACATCCTTCGCCGAACCTGCCGAGAACAACGAATCGGTAGCCAATGTTGCTGTAAGTAAACCTATCATCCGCGTAATCGGCAGCCATGTCGAAATCACGCTTCAGGGCAATGAATCACGTGTGGTGGTATGCTATTCGCTCACGGGCCAAATAGTCAAGACATTGACAATACATCCGGGAACAACCCAGATAGACCTACCTACCGGTTATTACATCATACGGTGCGAGCGATATTCACAGCGAGTTATTTTGCGTTAAAAAAGCCTTGAGCCAGAGGGCATGTTATGCATCATAACTCCCTTAATTTTAACAACATATATGCCGGTAGGGATATTCATCCTTACCTAACTTAAAGTGTATATATATGGGACAAGACAAATACATCGCAGCACGAATCGCACACAAACGTCCGCTCAACCCTTAAATAATGTTGACAAGAATACACATACCAATAGGCTTCTAAAGACATATCTTACAACTAATGAAACAACTAAAATTACTGACTATGGTAATGACCGCGAGCCTGACAGCGTCGGCATATGCGTCTGTCCCAACAGTCGAAGACATCTACAATTCGTATCCGGTATATGACGGCAACGACCTTGAGCTAATCGTAGACAATTCAGGAACACACTTTACACTGTGGTCGCCGGCCGTGCAGAATGTGCGTGTGTTAATCTACGATAAAGACCGCAACGGTGTAGCAATAGACACGCTTGAGATGCACCCCGGAGAAAAAGGCGTATGGCGTGCAGCCGTTCCACAGATGCTTTATGGCAAATTCTACACCTTCCAAGTACAAAGTCAGGGGCGATGGCTTGCCGAAACTCCCGGAATATACGCCAAGGCAGTGGGCACCAATGGCAAACGAGCCGCAATCATAAATATGTCACAGACAAACCCTCAGGGATGGGATAACGACCATGGCCCGGTGGTGAAGAACATCAATGACGCCGTGATATATGAGATGCATCACCGCGACTTCTCTATGCACCACTCCGGAGGTATAGTACACAAAGGCAAATTCCTGGCACTGACCGAGGTTGGCACACATAATAATTTAGGCGCCAAAACCGGTATAGACCATCTCAAAGAACTGGGGGTGACACATGTACACATACTGCCGTCCTATGATTTTAATTCGGTGGACGAAAGCAATCTACCGGCCAATCAGTACAATTGGGGCTACGATCCGCAAAACTACAATGCGCCTGAAGGCTCGTATGCCACAGACCCATCCGACCCGGCTGTGCGCATCCGTGAGATGAAAGAAATGGTGCAAGCCCTGCATAATGCCGGGATAGGCGTGATTATGGATGTGGTATACAACCATACCGGGGACAATGGCGGCAGCAATTTCTCGCTTACGGCACCCGGATACTTCTATCGCCATAACCCCGATGGAAGTTATAGCAACGCCTCGGGATGTGGCAACGAAACAGCAAGTAATCGGCAAATGATGCAGAATTTCATCGTCAATTCGGTCAAATACTGGGCGAGTGAATACCATATAGACGGATTTCGCTTTGACCTCATGGCAATACATGACATAGAAACGATGAATCGTGTAGCACGCGAGCTCAAAACAATCAATCCCTCTATTTTTGTGTATGGTGAGGGTTGGACTGCCGGCGACTCGCCATTGCCCGTCGAACGCCGAGCGCTTAAAGAAAACGTAAGTAAGATGCAGGACATAGCCGTATTCTCGGATGACATTCGCGATGCCGTCAAGGGACATTACAGCAATGAGGCCGAGCGTGGTTTCGCGACAGGCAAACCCGGTAACGAGGAAACCGTTAAAATAGGCATAGTGGCATCTACGGCACATCCGCAGGTGGATTACGCCAAAGGCAACAACTCAAAATTTGCCTATGCAACGGCTCCCACTCAAATTATAAATTATGTATCTTGCCATGACGACTTGATGCTTACGGACAAATTGGCCAAATCAATGCCTGAGGCGGATGTCGCCACACGTCAACGTGCAGCAAGATTGGCGCAAACTATAGTGTTCACTTCACAAGGTACGCCATTCATGTTTGCCGGTGAAGAAATCTTCCGAGACAAAAAGGGTGTGCATAACTCTTTTGTATCGCCGGACTATATCAATGCCATCGACTGGGACTTAAAAACCACTAATATAGACCAGTTTGAATACTACCGTGAACTGATTGCACTGCGCAAGGCTCATCCGGCGTTCCGCATGACTACTGCAGCAGACATCGCCAAGAACCTTGTGTTTGACAACGAAACCCGCACCAATGTCATATCCTATTCATTAAAAAACCACGCCAACGGAGACTCCTGGAAAGAAATAAAGATTGTATTCAACGGCAACGATAAAGCGGTTGATGTACGTATCCCCAAAGGCAACTGGACCATAGTAGCTTACGACGGGAAACTCAAGGCAAACGGGATGGATAAATCACAAGGAGGAAATATGACCGTGCCGGCATATTCAGCTCTCATTCTTGCCCAAAAATAACGCCGATTGCACAACGACGCAGAATGCCAATAGGGCCGATAGGATGACGTAGTTCAGTCCGGTCGGTCCTATTGACATTTAAGTACAGACGAAGGCATTGCCGTTTGATAAAAAATGCGTAAATTTGCGGTCAGCAAAAATGGAGGCGATGCATGCCTTAGGATTGCATCGCCGACAAAAGCATATACGCATATACAAGTTCAGACTACATAGTCGCATAACCAGCTATGAATAAATTTCCCGAACACACAGGCTTTAACCTGTACGAAATCAATAAAGAAGTACTGGGAATTTGGCAAAAGGAGGATCTTTTCCGCCGCAGTATCGAATGTCGCGAAGGACATCCCTCTTTCGTGTTCTATGAAGGACCGCCTTCGGCCAACGGCATGCCCGGAATCCATCACGTGATGGCACGTACCATAAAGGATATCGTATGCCGATATAAGACGATGAAAGGATACAAGGTACTCCGCAAGGCCGGATGGGATACCCACGGACTGCCCGTCGAACTCGGTGTGGAGAAATCCCTCGGTATCACCAAGGAAGACATAGGCAAAAAGATAAGTGTAGACGAATACAATGCGGCATGCCGTCGTGAAGTGATGAAATACACTCGCGAATGGGAGACCTTGACAGACCGTATGGGCTATTGGGTAGACACAGACGATCCTTACATCACTTACGACAATCGTTATATCGAAAGCGTGTGGTGGTTGTTGTCGCAATTGTACAAAAAAGGCTATCTATATAAAGGTTACACCATTCAACCATATTCACCGGCTGCCGGAACCGGACTATCGAGTCATGAATTGAACCAGCCGGGATGTTATCGCGATGTCAAGGATACGACGTGTACGGCGTTGTTTACAATTACCGGCCCAAAAGAAGACATGACAGGGTGGGGTAAGCCTTGTTTCATGGCATGGACCACCACCCCGTGGACGCTACCGTCAAATACCGCATTGTGTGTCGGGCCAAAATTCGATTATGCCGTAGTACGTACATACAATCCGTATACCGGGGAAAAAATAACAGTAGTCATTGCCGAAGCGCTTGTAAAAAACTACTTCAAGGCTGAAGGCGCCGAGAAGCCCCTTGAAGATTATACATCCGGGGACAAAATTGTACCCTGGAAAATCGTAGCCCGCTATAAAGGCTCCGAACTTGTAGGCATGCGTTATCAGCAGCTTATGCCGTGGGTACGTCCGTGCGAACGTTTGGACGCCAATTGTGCGGCATACGTTGGCAAATATGCCAATGAGCATCCCGAAACAATTTTTACAGTGGGCAAAGACCGTTTTGTCCAACTTTCTGCATGTGCCTTTCGAGTTATCCCCGGAGATTATGTCACAATCGATGACGGTACCGGCATAGTACATATTGCACCAACTTTTGGTGCTGATGATGCTAAAGTAGCCAAGGCTGCCGGCGTTCCGCCACTATTTATGATCAACCATAAAGGTGAGACGCGTCCCATGGTCGACTTGACAGGCAAGTATTACACACTTGATGAACTTGATGAGACGTTTATCGAAAAATGTGTGGACGTTGCCGCATATAGCCATCATGCGGGAGACTATGTGAAGAACGCCTTTGACCCCCGTTTCAACGAAGACGGTATCTATGATGCAGCTGCCGCAGCCAAGGCAGAGGACCTCAATATTGTCATTTCCATAGAGATGAAGCGTGACGGCCAGGCCTTCCGCATAGAAAAACAAACGCATAACTATCCGCACTGCTGGCGCACAGACAAGCCCGTACTATACTATCCGTTGGACAGCTGGTTTATCCGCACGACAGCAGCTCGCGACCGTCTTATTGCCCTCAACAGCACCATCAATTGGAAACCGGCAAGTACAGGTAGCGGTCGATTTGGCAAATGGCTTGAAAACGTTCAGGACTGGAATCTCAGCCGTAGTCGATATTGGGGTACCCCACTGCCTATATGGCGTACCGAAGACGGCAAATTCGAGAAGTGCATAGGTTCCGTAGAAGAGTTGTACAACGAAATAGAACGCGCAGTAGCAGCCGGAGTCATGACTGTTAATCCTTTGCGCGAAAAAGGCTTTGAACCGGGTAATTACGCTAAATCAAACTACGAGAAAATAGACCTGCACCGTCCATATGTGGACGACATCGTTCTGGTAAGCGAGGACGGTCGTCCGATGCATCGCGAAACCGACCTTATCGATGTTTGGTTCGACTCGGGTTCAATGCCCTATGCACAGCAGCACTATCCGTTTGAGCACAAAGAAGACATCGACAACGGCACCGCATTTCCCGCAGACTTCATTGCTGAAGGCGTCGATCAGACACGAGGATGGTTCTTTACGCTCCATGCCATTGCCGGAATGATATTCGACTCTGTGGCGTACCGTAATGTAGTTTCAAATGGCCTTGTGCTTGACAAGGATGGCAACAAGATGTCCAAGCGTTTGGGCAACGCCGTCAATCCCTTCGAAGCCATAGAGAAATATGGCAGCGACCCGTTACGCTGGTATATGATATCCAATTCATCACCATGGGACAACCTAAAGTTTGACCCGGCAGGCGTTCAGGAGTCGGCACGTAAGTTTTTTGCAACGATATACAATACGTATTCATTCTTTGCCTTATATGCCAATGTCGATGGCTTCGACACCTCGACTGCACAGGTCCCGATGGAACGTCGCCCAGAAATTGATCGTTGGATTATTTCAGTGTTGAATACCCTGATACAAGATGTAGACCGTAATCTGGCCGATTACGAGCCCACGCGTGCGGCCAGAGCCATCGCCGATTTTGTTGGAGAGAATCTTTCGAACTGGTACGTACGCCTCAATCGAAAGCGTTTTTGGGGTGGTGGCATGACTGAAGACAAACTTGCTGCATACCAGACACTTTACCAGTGTCTTAAAACGGTAGCACTGCTTATGGCGCCCGTTTCGCCATTCTATGCCGATAAGTTGTACCGCGACCTTACCGGGTGCGATGCTTCGGTACACTTGGCAATATTTCCTGAAGCCGATACGGCTGTGATAGACGCCGACCTTGAAGCACGTATGCGCATGGCCCAAAGTATAACTTCTATGGTATTGGCCTTGCGCCGCAAAGTCAACATCAAAGTACGCCAACCTTTGTCCGTAGTGATGATACCGGTCAACGATGACAACCAGCGCCGTATGCTTCAGGCAGTCAAAGACCTGGTACTTAGCGAGGTCAATATCAAAGAAATGAATATAGTAGATTCCGATACCGGAATATTAGTGAAACGCATCAAGCCCGACTTCAAGAAACTTGGGCCGAAATTCGGAAAGCAGATGAAGTCGGTAGCACAAGCACTTACAGCGTTTGATACTGCTGATGTGATAGCTATGGAACGCGATGGATATTCGGAATTAACTCTTGCTGATGGAATAAAAGCGAAGATAGATATTGCCGATGTCGAAATCATCAGCGAGGACATTCCCGGATGGCAGGTGGCCAATGACGGCAACCTTACTGTGGCCATTGACGTCATAGTTACAGACGAATTGCGGCGTGAAGGTATCGCTAGAGAAATCGTCAATCGAGTACAGAACATTCGCAAGAGTCGTGACTATGCAATCACAGACCGCATATGCCTATCTTTTGGGGCCAATCCGGAGACAGACGAAGCTATAAAGGAATATAAAGACTATATTTCAACGCAAGTGTTGGCCAAATCCATTGAGATTATGCCCAACGTAGGAGACAATTACGAGGCACTCACCATAGACGATATAACACTGCCGGTAAATATCACACGAGACAAATAAGCTATTACACGAACTGTTCATAATCCCTCCATTTATGGCTGAAAAATTAAGATATTCAGATGAAGAGCTGCAAGAGTTCAAACAGCTGATAATAGAGAAGCTCGAAAAAGCCACTAAGGAATATGAGAGCTATTGCTCTATAGTCAAGAATGACGGAAATGACATATCCGATACATCGACAACATTCAAGGTGCTTGAAGAAGGAGCTTACACACGCGACAAAGAAGAAGCCGCACGCCTTGCCGAGCGTCAACGCAAGTTTATAAACAAGCTTCAGGCTGCACTTGTACGCATAGAGAACAAGACCTATGGCATTGACCGTATCACAGGTCAGTTGATACCCAAAGAGCGCTTGCGTGTCGTGCCTCATGCCACCTTGTGCGTCGAACAAAAAGAAAGGAAATAAGTGAAAGCGACCCTAACCAAGGGACAGACAGCGGTGGCCATAGTCCTCGCTGTCATAATTATAGACCAAATCATAAAGGTTTGGGTCAAGACCTCATTCTATTTGGGCGAAGATGTCGAACTGACGTCCTGGTTCCATATGCGGTTTATCGAGAATCCGGGAATGGCCTTTGGCATGACTCTTGGTAACAAATTGTTTTTGACCATATTCAGAATAATAGCCGTCAGCCTGCTTATATGGTACATTACGCGTTTATGTCGTGACAAGTCCGCATCCAAGGGGTATGTTGCATGTATTGCGCTGATTACGGCCGGTGCCGGCGGTAACATCATAGATTGCGTATTCTATGGCGAAATCTTCAACAATCCATTTCCTCCCGAGGTCGCATCTGTTGTACCTTGGGGTGATGGATATGGTGAATTGTTCCATGGCATGGTAGTCGATATGTTCTACTTTCCGTTGTTTAGTTTCACTTGGCCCGAATGGGTGCCATTGATAGGCGGCAAAGCATTCTCCTTTTTTGATCCTGTATTCAACTTCGCGGATGCGGCCATCACCGTTGGATTCATTATTCTTATTTTTGGATATTATCGTTATCTTGGCGGAAAAAAGAACGGCAACGATACCGAATCCTGCAAAAAAAAGGAGATGGAACACCAATCGGCTGAAGTGTCAGAATAAACAGACAGAAAACCATTGCCAATACGCCCGGATGTAGCACTGTACTCATACAAGATGAATGTTCGTCAATTCATAAATGTAATGATAGCTGTTGCATTACTTGTAACAGCATGCCGCAAAGTACCCGGGGACATAGTGCAGCCAGAGGACATGAGCCAATACTTGGCAGACATATACGTAGGCGAGAGCGCCGTAGAAATGAACTACTCCGAATATTCAAATGACTCGGTTCGTCAGGCGCTTAAACAGGCGATACTCGAGCGGCATCATTTGACACAACAACTAGTAGACACCTCAATGATGTGGTACGGTGCACATATAGACAAATATATCAAGGTATACGAGCGTACCGAAGAAATATTGAAGGACCGTTTGGCTAATTCGTCAGCCATAGGCACAGCCAATACAGCAACAATAGTTGCAGGCGACAGCGTAGATGTATGGAATGGTGCTTCCGGATTTGCAATAGGTCGTACATCGCCCACTTCGGTGGTTTCCTTTGATTATGAACGAGACCAAAACTGGGACAAAGGTGATTGCTACGCTTGGCGTGCACACTTTACCAATAACCGTAGCGTCATCCGCTGGCAATTATGTGCCGACTATATTGATGGAGCCATCGAAGTCCTTACCGGGCAATTCACAGGCGATGGGTGGCACGACTTGATATTTATAGCCGATACTGCGAGGACAGCAAGACGCATATACGGAGCAATAGTCTTTGGCGACAACCTACAGGGAGATGTATATGTAGATAGTATACGGCTTGTACGAAATCGCTTTAGACCGGATATGTATTCCCAGCGTTATCGCCAGCGCCTATACAATGCCAAAAGATGAAAAGATATCTTTGTCGCCACGTCATCGCTGACGGCGTAGATATGGGATTGTGCGTGGTTACGATTACCTCAGATGGCGGAGTGTCGATTACGCCATTTGAAAGCGAAACGCCGTCAACATTATATCTGGACGGGATACTTGAAGTGAAGACTGATGGTCGTATACTTCAAGCGATTATCCATAACGGCAAGCCGTTGACGCCGTGACAGTCCAAGAACATTTTATTCGAAATAATCCAGATGATTTCCATAAACAATCTTACGGTAGAATTTAGTGCCAAGACATTATTTGACAATATAAACTATGTCATCAACCCCAAGGACAAAATAGCCCTTGTGGGAAAAAACGGAGCAGGAAAATCTACCATGCTCAAGATTATTGCAGGATTGCAAAGCCCGACATCGGGGACAGTGGCAATTCCGACAGATGTGACCGTCGGATACCTGCCACAGCAAATGATACTGGAAGATGATGTTACGGTAATGGAAGAAGCCTCCAAGGCCTTTGAGCACGTTCATCAACAGCAACACGAGCTTGACAAGCTTAATACCGAGTTGTCCGAACGCTGTGACTATGACAGCGAGTCATATGCCAAGCTAATAGACCACATATCCACACTGACCGAACAATTGGCATACTCTAATGCCGACAACTGCATTGCCGAAGCCGAGAAGACACTGACCGGTCTGGGCTTTGAACGTAGCGATTTTCAGCGGCCTACCAGTGAGTTTTCCGGAGGGTGGCGTATGCGAATAGAGTTGGCCAAGATACTTTTGCGTCGTCCGGACGTTCTGCTGCTTGACGAACCCACTAACCATTTGGACATAGAGTCCATACAATGGCTCGAAAATTTCTTAATGACAAAGGCCAAGGCCGTGGTGCTTGTGTCGCACGACAGGGCATTTATAGACAATGTAACAAACCGTACCATAGAAATATCCCTAGGAAAAATCTACGATTATTCTGTCAATTACAGCAAATTTGTCCAACTACGCCAAGAACGCATCGAACAGCAGATGCGAGCCTATCAGAACCAGCAAAAGCAAATAGCCGACACTGAAGCTTTCATTGAACGCTTCCGGTACAAAGCCACCAAGGCTGTGCAAGTGCAAAGCCGAATGAAACAACTGGCTAAAATAGAGCGCATAGAGGTTGATGAAGTAGACAACTCACGACTAAACCTACGTTTTCCGCCCGCACCACGCTCAGGAGACTATCCCTTGATTTTGGACAACGTAGGCAAGGCTTACGGAGACCATCAGGTTTTTGACCACGCGACATTTACCATAAAGCGAGGCGAAAAGGTTGCCTTTGTAGGCAAAAACGGCGAAGGTAAATCTACACTTGTCAAATGCATCATGGGCGAAATCCCTTATACAGGCACCCTGAAAATCGGACACAATGTGAAGATAGGCTATTTTGCCCAAAATCAGGCACAAATGCTCGATGGCGATATTACGGTTTTTGACACTATTGATCGCGTGGCTGTAGGTGACATACGTACTAAAATAAGAGATATATTAGGCGCCTTCATGTTTGGCGGCGAAGCTTCGGACAAGAAAGTCAAGGTACTTTCGGGTGGCGAGAAGACGAGATTGGCAATGATACGGTTATTGCTCGAACCGGTCAACCTCCTTATACTTGATGAGCCCACCAACCACTTGGACATGAAGACAAAAGATATTCTCAAGCAAGCTATTAAAGACTTTACGGGTACTGTAATAGTTGTCAGCCACGACAGAGAATTCTTAGACGGACTTGTTGAAAAAGTTTATGAATTCGGCCATGGTAAAGTGACGGAATGTCTTGGAGGAATATATGACTTCCTTGAGCGCAAGCGTATAGCCGGCCTTGGCGAACTGGAAAAACGCCCGATACAACAACAGACTAAGCAAGACTCGCCTAAAATCCAGACAGTAGAAAATAGATCCTCGGATAAGCCTTCGGAGTCCAAACCGCGTTTGAGTTACACCGAACAGCGCGAACGCGACAAAGCTATACGCAGGGCTTTCAAAAAAGTTGAAGAAGCCGAAGCGGAAGTAACTCGCCTTGAAGCAGCAGTCAAAGATATCGAACAACAAATAGCGGACGGTTCGACCGACCCTAAAATATACGACAAGCATGCAACAGCCAATAAAGACCTTGAGAATGCTATGAGCGTTTGGGAATTGGCTACGATGGATTACGAAGATCTCAAAGTCAAATAGAGAGCCTGAATATATTAAAGCTATGATATAAAATATACTACGCAAAACATATACTCACAATCATTTATAAAATAAAAGTATTATGAGAACTTTTACATCCTTTATGACAATGGCACTTACAATGGGCGCCTTTGCCGCCACACCACATGGGATCAATGTCGCCAATATCGACACCTCCGTAAGCCCCGGTACAGACTTCTACGACTACGCATGCGGAGGCTGGATTAAAGCCAATCCCCTGAAAGCTGAATATTCACGCTTCGGCACTTTTGACCAGCTTGGAGAACTCAACCGAAAACAAGTATACGACCTTGTCACAGGCCTTGACCCAAAGAAGGCAACAAAAGGCACCAACGAACAGAAGATTGCAGATCTTTTTGCAATGGGCATGGATAGTATCCGCCTTAACCGCGAGGGGGCACAGGCTCTTAAGAACGACCTTCGCCGTATCAATAAAGCCAGACGTTCCGATATAGCAGCAATTCTTGGCGGTCTACCAGGCGCATCCGGATTCTTCGGAACAGGTACAGGCGCAGACATGATCAACTCCAATATAAACGTAATGTATTGGCAGCAAGGAGGTCTCGGCCTGGGTAATAGAGATTACTACATCTCAAATGATCCAAATGAACAAGCAGTACTTGATGCTTACAAGACGTATCTAAATACCATAGCCTCACTTGCGGGCTATAACGAGAAAGACGCACAACGTCTGGTCAACAACACCATCGCCATAGAGACGTCACTTGCCGAAGCTGCAACGACCAATGAAGGCCTTCGAGATCCGGGTGCGAACTACAATCCCATGAGTATGACTGAAGTTAACGCAAAGTATCCTCATATAGACTTCAAATCCTACTTTAAGGCGCAAGGCCTAAACTCGGTAGATAGTATCGTTATTGGACAACTTGGCTCCATAGCTGCCGTAGACTCGATACTTGCCAAGGCATCGATACAATCACTGCGGGACTACCTTGCAGCCGGATACATATCTTCTGCTTCGTCATTCCTAAGCGACGACTTTATCAATGCCGGTTTCGAACTTCAAAAGGCCGTATCCGGAGTACAGCAAATACAACCCAGATGGAAACGCGCACTCAGCGTACCCAACGGCATGCTCGGTGAAGCACTTGGCGAACTCTATGTGGCTAAATATTTCCCTGCAAGTTCAAAAGAGAAGATGCTGACCTTAGTCAATAATCTGAGATCAGCCTTGGGGCAACATATATCCAACCTCACGTGGATGAGCGAAGCCACCAAAGCACGCGCTTTGGAAAAGCTCAATGCCTTCACCGTGAAAATAGGATATCCTGATAAATGGCGTGACTACTCCGCCTTGACCATAGATCCGACACTCACTTATTGGGAAAATATCAAGCAAGCAATGCTTTTTGTCACCGCCCTTGACGTAGCCGACTATGGCAAACCTGTAGACAAGGCTCGCTGGTATATGACGCCGCAAACAGTCAATGCATACTACTCGCCATCAAGCAATGAGATCTGCTTCCCTGCCGGAATACTTCAAGCTCCGTTCTTTGACCCGGAGGCTGACGATGCCATCAACTATGGCGCTATCGGCGTCGTGATAGGCCACGAAATGACTCATGGATTTGACGACCAAGGACGCCAATTTGACAAAGACGGCAACTTCAAGGAATGGTGGGCACCCGAAGATGCAGAGGCCTTCAAGATTCTTGCAGATAAACTTGTGGCTCAATTTGACAGCGTTATCGTCCTTGGCGATACACATGCCAATGGTCGCTTGACGCTTGGCGAGAATATCGCCGATCAAGGAGGTCTTCGTGTAGCGTATACTGCGTATCATAATGCCTTAGGCGATAATGGCGCGGAAATTGACGGATTCACCCCGGATCAACGTTTCTATCTTTCCTATGCCAACGTTTGGGCTGCTAACATTCGCGACGCCGAAATCCTCAAACGTACAAAGAGCGACCCGCACTCTCTTGGCCGTTGGCGTGTAAATGCCACTCTACGCAATATTGAGCCTTTCTTCGCTGCATTTGGCATCAAGGAAGGCGACCCGATGTTCCGTATCCCCTCCGACCGCGTTATCATCTGGTAAACATTCAAAATTAGTCAAAACCACAAAGCCCGGAATTTACCTCACAGATTCCGGGCTTTAGCATAAAATAATCGCCCCACAGCTACGTTATTACATAAAAAATCACTAAATTTGCGTATAAATACGGCTTGATTGAGATGGCGGGGACAAACCCTTTACCAATCAGGCATTTGACACGATATACAGAACAAACAATAACGTACATATATATGAAATTCAACGTTTCCAGCAAAATCCTCTGCAATTTTGCATCATCAGTAGCCAAGGTAATCAACGATAAAAATGCGTTGACCATACTCAACAACTTCTACATGGAGTTGAAAGACGATATCCTCACCTTACGCGGCTCTAACACAGAAAACTCGCTGACAGCACATATACCGGTCAATGAAGCACAGGGCGAGGGGGCCGTGTGCATCGATGCGTCCTCTCTGGTCAACATGCTAAAACAAATACCCGACCAAGGCATAACGGTAGAAGTGGCCAATTCGCTCAACACCACCATCGAATACTCCAGCGGCCGCTTTGAATTTGTGGCCTTAGATGGAGCCGGCTATCCTCGCTTGGACACAGACGCAACAGCGGCAGAGGGTATTCAATTCCTATGTACGGGCAACGAATTGCGCAAAGGCGTGGACTATACCTTGTTCGCGACAAGTAACGATGACTATCGTCAGCAAATGATGGGGATCTATTTCGATGCCAAGCCCAACAGTCTGACTTTCGTGGCAACAGATACACGCAAACTGGTAAAATACACCACCACCGAATGCGCTCCGGGCGCTGCGGCATCCTTCATTATGCCGCCTAAGGCAGCAGCCATTGTCCGTAGCCTTTTTGCCGATGATGAAAACGTAAAAGTCAATGTTACAGAAAAATATGCTGTCTTTGAAAGCGAGAGCTATATCTTCCAAATACAATTCATTCAAGGTCAGTATCCGGACATCTCGCGAGTGATTCCGCGCAACAACACCTTGCAATTAACCATTGACCGACAGACGATGCTCAATGCCGTACGCCGTGTCAGCGTCTTTGTGGACCCGGCACACGGGTTACTCAAATTCCATATCACACCGGACTATATCGATATGAAGACTGAGGACACAACCGCAATGAACTGCGCGCGTGATCGAGTGCCATGCTCGTTCACCGGAGATACAATGACCATCGGCTTTAGCGCGACTTTCCTTGTGGAAATACTATCGACAATCACCACCGATGACGTTGTCATCAGCCTCAGTGATCCCGGACGCCCGGGCATTTTTTGCCCCAGTGAAAACCCCGAGGGAACAGACCTTGTCATGCTGCTGATGCCTATGACAATAAGCAATTTCTAAAGACAAGCGCATACATATATTAAGATGAAACTTAAGCTAACACGACCCTTGGTCTTTTTTGACCTTGAAACGACCGGCTTAGACGTGTTCAAAGACCGTATCGTGGAAATTTCGGTCTTGAAGCTTATGCCTGATGGTAGGACAGAAGTAAAAACGCGTCGTATCAATCCGGAGATGCATATTTCCGAGGAAGCTACGGCAGTGCACCATATTACAGACGAAGACGTTAAAGACGCACCTACATTCAGGCAGATTTCCAAATCCCTTGCCGGGATTTTTGAAGGCTGCGATATTGCAGGCTTCAACAGCACGCGCTTTGACATTCCGATGCTGTGCATAGAATTCAGAAATGCAGGCATTAACTTTGACCTGTCCCGACACAAGATAGTAGACGTACAGACCATATATCACAAAAAAGAACCACGCAACCTGTCGGCGGCCTATCGATTCTATTGTGAAAAAGACTTGGACGGCGCACATTCGGCCGAAGCGGACATAGAAGCAACATACGAAGTGTTGATGGCCCAACTGGACAAGTACGATGATGTGCCTACGAATATTGACGCTTTAAGCGAGTATACATCTTTAGCCAAACCCGGAACACGCAATATTGATATATCCGGAAAACTGATATATGACGATAAAAATCGCGAAGTAATCAATTTTGGCAAGTATAAAGGCAAACTTGCCGCTGAGGCACTTAAGGAAGATCCCGGGTATTACGAATGGATAAAAAATGGGGACTTTGCTCTGGATACCAAGGACGCCTTCAAGCGAGTATATGACAATATATCAAGTAAATAATCCGGCACCTTGGTTCAAAAAAAACGATAAATATGCTAAAAGGCAAGAATATAATACTCGGCATAAGCGGCGGCATAGCTGCGTACAAGTCCGTATATCTTCTCCGTCTACTTGTAAAAGCCGGAGCGCAAGTACAGGTAATCATTACTCCTAACGGCAAAGAATTTATCACACCGGTGACGCTGTCCACCCTAAGCGGACGGCCCGTCATCAGCGAATTTTTCACAGCCAACACCGGTCAATGGAACAGCCACGTTGATTTAGGGTTGTGGGCAGATGCGATGATAGTGGCACCGGCAACAGCATGCACTATAGCCAAGATGGCTAATGGTGTGGCCGACAACATGCTTGTGACCACGTACTTGTCGGCACGCTGTCCCATATTCGTGGCCCCGGCCATGGATCTTGATATGATGGCACATCCATCTACAGTACGCAATATTACACTTCTGCGCTCGTATGGTAACCATATAATAGAGGCAGCTTCCGGTGAACTTGCCAGTCACTTATGCGGCAAGGGACGTATGGAAGAGCCTGAAAAGATTGTTGCCGCCCTTGACCTTTTTTTCGCAAAGGAAAAAGACTACAAAGGGAAGAAAATCATGATAACAGCCGGGCCGACTTACGAGAAAATCGACCCGGTGCGTTTCATAGGTAATTACTCCTCAGGCAAAATGGGCTATGCCTTGGCCCGAGCGGCGGCTGAGCGAGGTGCCTATGTCACTCTTATCAGCGGACCGGTGAGCCTGACAATGGACCATCCCGGAGTGAATGTTGTGGCAGTCGAGAGCGCAAGAGAGATGCTGGAAGCATCTCAAAAAGCATTCGAAGGCTGCGATATGGCAATTATGGCTGCGGCCGTTGCCGATTACGCACCCGAGACGATAGCAGACAAAAAAATCAAGAGAGAAACAACAGGTATAGATTGCATACGCTTAGTTAAAAATCCCGACATAGCAAAGACGTTAGGTGAAACAAAACGCCCTGAGCAACGTGTTGTCGGCTTCGCTCTCGAAACAAACGATGCCGATGCAAATGCCATGGCCAAATTACGCCTTAAACAGTTGGATGCCATTGTCCTTAACAGCCTGACCAATCCCGGCACATGCTTTGGAGTCGACAACAACCAAGTAACTGTTATGACGCAGGACGGTACAATACTGCAAACCGAAGTCGAAAACAAAGCTATCATAGCAGATAAAATACTTACAGCGCTTAAAAAGCTATTCTGAAATTAATTAGACGCAAGTATATGAAGTTGTTCTCCACACGTTTAATTATTCCTGTCATAGTGTTGGCCATAAGTATGGCCAACACCATAAGCGGATATGCCCAAGAACTCAACTGCAAAGTAGAAATAAACTCCTCGCAGGTCCAAGGGACAAACAAATCCATGTTTACGACATTGGAACAGGCTATAAACGAGTACATGAACACCAATGACTTCACCAATGCCAAATTTGCCGTAAACGAAAAAATCGACTGCCGACTGTTCTTCACAATAAAAGATGTAAATGACAACGTTTTCACCGGCGACCTTCAAGTGCAATCCACACGTCCGGTATACAACTCCTCATATACGACCACTATATTAAACTTTAAAGACACAAAAATCGAATTCACATATCAGGAAAATGAACCATTGGTGTTTTCGAAAAACTCGATGGAAAGCCAGTTGACCGCCATACTCAACTTCTACGCCTACTTGATTATTGCCATGGATTCGGATACATTTGAAAGCAGAGGTGGTCAAGCATTATACGACCAATTGCAACAGATTGTTCAGTGGGCACAATCTTCGGGCGAGACTGGGTGGAAAGCCTTTGAAGACACCAAAAACCGTAGTGCCGTATTGGCTGCACTAACAGACCAAAAAACCTCTTGCTTCAGAGACTTACTTTATGCATACCATCGTCGTGGTTTGGACGAAATGGCAACGTCTCCGGACAAAGGCAGAGCCAATATTACCGCATCTTTGGATAATTTACAAAAGGCTTTCGATGTAGCTCCGATGTCCGTCGGACTCTCTATGTTCAAAGATGCAAAGCTTGACGAATTGGTTAATGTCTATTCAAAGGCTTCGACAGAAGAGCGCACCAAGGTCTACGAGATACTGCAGAACATATATCCAACAGAACAAAGCCGTCTCGACAAAATCAAGAATCCGCCGACAAAAAAATGATAGGGCATCTACATATATCAAATTATGCGCTTATCTCATCCTTGGACCTAAATTTTGGCCCGGGGATGAACATCATTACAGGCGAAACTGGAGCCGGCAAGTCGATAATTTTGGGTGCATTGGGCCTTGTAATGGGAATGCGAAGTGACAGTAAGGCAGTACGCACAGGAGCTACAAAGGCGGTTATCGAAGTTGAATTCGACATTACCGGACTTGTCGAAGTCTCGACATGGCTCGACAAAAATATTGAAGACAACCCTTCGGGCGTATGCATTATGCGCCGAGAGATCTCGGCTAAGGGCAATTCGCGTGCATTCATAAATGACACGCCAACAACACTTGACCAAATGCAAACGTTATCATCAATGTTGTTGGACGTGCATACCCAGCATCAAAATCTATCATTGTCAGACAATCGTTACCAACTATCTGTGATAGACTCTGTTGCCGGGACAAACAATGTATTAAAACAGTATCAAGAAGCATATCATACATATCGACAAGCTTTGGATGAATATGCCCGTGTCCGAGACACCGCCGAGCGCTACAGGGCAGACGAAGAGTACATTGCCTACCAGCTTGAGCAGATCAACGAACTCGGACTTGTGCCACACGAACAAGAAGACTTGGAACGTGAACGCGATCGTGCCGCTAATGCCACTACAACGAGAGAGCATCTCGAGGCGACCAACAATAGCCTAAATACCGGTGATGGAGGGATTACAGCAGCATTGACAACAGCTATAGAACATTTAGGCCAACTACAAGAGAACTATGACGATGCTTCAGACCTCGCGTCCAGACTTATGGGAGTACGGACCGAAATAAACGACATTGCAGATACAGTGGCCGATCATCTTGCCGCCATGACGGTCGACACAATGCCGCTGGAGGAAATAGAAGACAGACTATCAAAGATATATTCGCTGGAAACGCGCCATAATGTCGAAACGTCCGACATGCTGATAGAGCGTGCGAAACAATTGCAGGAACGCATAGATATCATACATGACAGCAATGGCACACTCGCACATCTTGAAAACAACGCCAAGCAGGCCAAGAAGCAGGCTGTAATTATCGCACGTCAATTAACAAAGATGCGAACCGAGTCAGCCTTAAAATTCGGTGAAACACTTGTTGAATTAGCCCGACCATTAGGTCTATCCAACCTTAGATGCGACATCCTGATATCCAAAAGCAAGTTGACACCTTTGGGCATGGATCAGATAGACTTTCGTTTTGCCTTTAACAAAAACCAACCACTGATGTCGGTAGGCAAGACAGCGTCAGGCGGCGAAATATCACGATTGATATTAGCAATAAAAGCCATAGTGAGTGAATATGCCAATATGCCGACTTTGATTTTTGACGAAGTGGACACCGGTGTGTCGGGAGAAATCGCGACACGTATGGGAAGAATGATGGAAAAGATTTCGAGGCATACGCAGATCATTGTCATAACGCATTTGCCGCAAGTCGCATCACAACCCGGGAGACACTTCTGCGTTTACAAAGAAGACGATGAGACATCAACAAATACGAATGTAAAACAACTGACAGAAAAAGAGCGCATAGACGAAATAGCCAAAATGCTTGGTGCCGGCGCGGGAGATAATGCTGCACACAATAATGCTGTCAGTCTTATAGAAAGCAACAAAACGGCTTGACAAACAGCCACGATATAACATGGAACAAGATAATTACATATACGGACTTAGAGCAATAATCGAGGCAGTAGAGGCCGGCAAACAGATAGACAAGGTGCTTCTAAAGAAAGACCTGCAAGGAGAATTAGCCGGAGAGCTTCTTGACGTATTACGCCAATACCGCATTCTTACCATGCGTGTCCCGGTAGAGCGAATCAATCGTATCACGCGTAAAAACCATCAAGGAGCTTTGGCCATTCTGTCGGCCATAGAGTATAGCCGTGTGGGAATTATTGTCCCCGAGTTGTACGAACTGGGTCGTCTACCATTGATGATAGCCTTAGACGGAGTCACAGATGTGCGCAATTTCGGCGCAATTGCGCGTACCGCCGAATGTTGTGGCGTTGATGCAATCATCATACCCGAGCGAGGCAGTGTGTCTGTCGGCGCAGATGCAGTAAAGACATCTGCCGGCGCGTTGCTTCGAATGCCGGTTTGTCGTGAGCGTAATATGGCCAGCGCCATCAAATTCTTGCGAGACAACGGATACCGCGCAGTTGCTGTATCAGAGAAAGTTGAAGTGAACTACACCGAGATAGACTATACAGTCCCCACAGTATTTGTCATGGGCGCAGAAGATGTCGGCATTTCTGCAGAAGTCATGCGTGAATGTGATACTATGGTTTCAATCCCAATGTTTGGCCAAATACAATCCCTAAATGTATCCGTAGCTGCAGGCATAATGATGTACGAAGCTGTGCGTCAGCGCCTCAAATCGGATATGGAAGTGCTGTAATGGTCTTTTTGCTGCGGCTAAAAGCCAAAGATGCGGATTGAATTGTGTGATGTAGTATCGGCAACGCATTTAATATCTGAGCCTATTGCAGAAGCAACACTTGCCGCTGTTGCTACAATATATGCGCTCTCGTTACGCCGCCCGCGATATGGCACCGGCGCGAGATAAGGCGAATCGGTCTCGAGAACAATGTTCTCCGGCCAAATTGCCGACAGAATGTCAACGATGTTGTTATGCTTAAATGTTACGATGCCGTTGATACCAAAGACTGCATTGTAGTTGCAAAGTATGCGTTCTACATCGTGAACTGTTCCGGCAAAACTATGAAAGACAAAAGACAGGCCCTTATAGTCTTGTAAGACTTCAAGCAATTGGTCAAGTCCGTCACGGCAATGAAGTATTACAGGTAACCCATAACGTTCGGCCCAATCCAGTTGAATGTCTAAAATCTGCATCTGTTGACGTTCGAATGTCTTATCCCAATATAGATCTATACCAACTTCACCCACAGCGATATATCCTCCATTGGTTAGCTCTGCAGCTACGCGAGCCAAATCATCATCCAATGTTTCCAATACGATTTCGGTAGGATGCAGTCCCATAGCCATGCGTATATTATCAGGAAAGCGTGCAGCCAAAGCTTTCATGGGTTCAATAGTAGATACATTGACATTCGGAAAGATCATACGCGACACACCTGTGTCAATAGCCCGTTGAGTCACACCATAGCATCCATCTGCATTTGTATCCATAAGAAAATCGTCAAGATACAGATGCGTATGCGTGTCCGTAAGATGCACTTCCGATGGTAATGGGGCAGGAGGCGCTACTAATTTTTTGCTCATGCTTGGCGTTGGCTTAGGTCAGTGGCAAGAGACCTGAAATAGTCAGAATGGACATTGCCAAGAGCCATACGATCCAATGCGCTTATGGCGCGTTGTGCGTATACATCAACAAGTTGCTGACACTTAACATCCAAATCCAAACTGCGATATATGGACTTAACCGACTCTATTTTTTCCGCATCATCCGTTTTTGCGTCTAAGGCAGAGCAGATATCCTCGCGATTACCTTGTTCCAAAGCGGAAATTAGAAGCCAAGTCTTTTTCTTATTGAGGATATCGCCACCTATTTGTTTGCCAAATAAAACCGGGTCTCCGAAGGTGTCGAGTAAGTCGTCTCTTAGCTGGAATGCCAAACCTAAATTGTCGCCAAAGTCATAAGCAGCCTTACATGCATAGTCTGAGGCCTTGCCCAACATAGCGCCGATACGGCACGCGCATCCGAGCAATACAGATGTCTTAAGGCGTATCATACGAATATACTCGTCAACGGATACATCATCTCGATCCTCGAATTCCATATCAAGTTGTTGCCCTTGGTATATCTCAAGAGCCGTTTTTGTGAACAATTCGAATATGCATCGGCCTGTATCCCCGGGCATACTATTCATATATCCGGAAGCAATAGTAAGCATTGCATCACCGGAGAGGATGGCAACATTGTCATTCCATCGTCGATGAACCGAGGGGCGGCCACGTCGCACATCGGCGTTATCCATGATGTCATCATGTAGTAGTGTAAAGTTATGGAATAACTCTATACCAATAGCGGAGTCAATAGCATCCATTGCATCGGCACCACAAGCCATGGCCATTCGAAGAAGCAGAGTGGGGCGCAGTCGTTTGCCTCCGGACTCTATGGTGTAGTCTATAGGTGCGAACAACGCAGATGCTTCGGTCGGGTATGGTATATTGAACAAACGTTCGTTAAAAGCGTCAATGACGCGATCAAAATCTTGTGAGCCCGGACGGCAAATCCCGGTCGGACGGTCGTTCTCAAGTGTCGGCATATATATTTTTGCTTAGTTTTTTTGAATCTTAGTTATATGTGCGTTTAATCGTTGCTGCAAATTGGTCTTTACCCGATTGGTCCAACAATTCCATTATGCGTTGAACAAGCACGTTATCACCATCTTCAAGATACTGAGCTATCTTATAAGGCGGTAGCGTGGCGACAATCCAATGTGCTTTCTCATCCATGTCCATAGCGTCAAAACGACGTTTTATAGCCGCCATAAGCTCTGATACAGTTGCTGTGTCTCCACTTTCGGAGATAAAGTTAAACATGGCATGAGACAAATCTACGGAATGATAGGCAAAAATACTATCGGCAATCTCGTCGACTGCATGTGTCGCATACAATGCCATTGCTCGTACGCTCATAGACGAATCGTTAAATAGCCCGTAAACATCATTGCGGAAGCAGTCGTCATAATCGGACAGCATGTTTGCTCGGAATGTACGAATGTCCGCATATGAGCCTTTAATTGCTAATGCGTAAACGGAGTCGGCCGCGTCATTCGGGGCTAAACCATTAGCATTAGAGCAAGACAACATGGGACACCATGCCGATATGACTATTACGGCTAAATATAAATATGTGTTCAATGACATAAGGCGTTTTGGCTGTCGCTTTTGGTGAAATATATGTAAAGATACTAACAATTATTGAATATCATTTGGGGATAGCATTTTTTTTTGTACTTTCGCTTTGTGTTTCTGTTCAAGAGGCCGAAATAACATATAATGTTTTTTGCATAATTTATGACCGCAATTATATATAGATTAGCAAATTATGCGATAGGAATGGCGCTTTTGGCTGTGCCCGTATCGGTTATGGCGCAGTCCATCGGCATTGCAGGCGAAAAAAGTGCATCCATTGGCATATACATAAAAGACCTTCGTTCAAACAAAACCATAGTCGCAAAGGATATCGAACGAGGTTATATCCCAGCAAGCGTAACCAAGGCAGTGACAACCGCATCGGCCATGACATTGCTTTCGGAAGACTATCGTTTTGAAACAATAGCAAGACTTAGAGGTGCTCAATCGAGTTCGCCGGCGGTATGGAATGGAGACATAGAAATCATCGCATCGGGAGACCCGACCCTTGATTCGGACAATTTCTCGGACAATAGAGGATTGGTCGATTCTATTGTTTCTTCGCTCAAGTCAATGGGTATTGTCCGGGTGACCGGCTCAATACGCCTTATAGATGAAGATGTTCCACAGCAGGGCCCGGTTGAGAAATGGGAAATTGACGATGTCGCTTATACATATGGGGCCGGATGGTATATGTTTAACTGGGAAGACAACATTTACCGACTGAATACTACCACACGCGAGACTACGCCGTATATGCCGAATTTAACCATAAAAAAAAATAAAAGCAAACAGGGCACTCGCATCATACGTGGCTTCGGCTCTAATGTCTTGAACGTGTATACGCCTTCGACGTCAAAAAACAATTACATATTCTCAACCATGCCTTATCCGTGGATTGCCTTTGAATATTCATTACGCAAATCCCTGACGGATGCCGGCATCGAAGTAGGACATAAATGTAAATGTGACGATAACGACGACAAAGATGATGTCGAGACCATATATTCCCGTTTCTCGCCACCAAGGGACTCTGTATTGGGTTCGTTGATGCGCCGTAGTGACAATATGTACGCAGAAGGTATCTTGCGCAGCTTTGCTCCGGCCGAAGATCGTTCCAAAGCCCTTGCCAAGGAAATGGAGCTATGGAAACAACGCGGCATTGACATGCAATATACCAGAATATGGGATGGAAGCGGACTGACGCGTGCCAATCGACTGTCCCCATTGACTTTGGGCAATATATTGGAATATATGGCACAACATAAAGATTCGACAAAATATATTAAGCTTTTTCCTGTATCAGGCGTAAGCGGAACTATGAAATCGTTTATGGACGAAGCACCATATAAGGGACGACTTGCATTCAAAACCGGTAGTGTAAACGGTGTGCAGTGCTATGCCGGATACGTGATAGATAATATTGAGTCATGCCATCCCTCGCATGTAGTTGTAATAATGGTCAACAACTTTTATTGCACAAGGAAGCAGTTGAAAAAAGCTTTACAAAAATATCTATTGAAGCAGTTGAACGAGATAATATAATACCGCAGACGATATGAAGCAAATGATTAATGCACTATTAAAGTGTAATATTGAAATCGAAGGACTTTTAAGAGTTATCGAAAGCCGTGACTCAAAATATGCAAGAGATGTACTATCCGAAAAGATAGAAGCCTTCAATACATTGTATGCGACCATGAGCCGGTCATACCCTGTAAGCGTTGAGGATGTACCGATTGAGACAGAAGAAACACTAATTCAATCGACAGAAGAAACGCCCCAAAGCTCGGCCGATGAACCGGAAGCGTGCCAATATGCGAAGGACAATGATACAGACATTGCAGCTGCACCATTGCAAGTTTCGGCGCGACAGGAATTGGATACAACGGACAACAAAACCCCGATAGAGGAAAATCAGACGCAAACGAAAGCCTCCTTGACTCCGGAGTCACCTCAAACTGAGCCAAACGTTTCTGTCGCGGAACGTGACGACTCGCTACGTATGGATGAATTGTTGTCCAGACGTGAAGCACAAGATTTAAGAAGGGCATTCACGTTGAATGACAAATTCCGCTATCGTCGCGAATTGTTTGATTCAAATGACGCACTGTTTGCTGATACACTGAATACACTCTCAGCCATGCATAGTCTTGACGAAGCTTTGGATTATCTATATAAAGATATGGGATGGGATCCGGAAGATGATAATGTAAAAGATTTTGTGGCCACGATAACCAATCATTTCAACGCGATAAAATGACAACCGGAGTACTATATATAGTTCCAACGCCGGTTGGTAACCTCGGGGATATGACTCCGCGTGCAATATCAGTGCTTAAGGCGGTTTCACTGATTTTGTGTGAAGACACTCGCACAAGCACGCCCTTGCTCAAACACTTCGGAATTACCACACAAATGTCAAGTCACCACAAATTCAACGAACACCAGAGTGTGGATGGCGTCATCGCTCTTCTACAGCGAGGCGAAGATGTGGCCTTGATATCCGACGCAGGCACTCCCGGTATTTCCGACCCGGGCTTTATGCTGTCGCGCGAATGCCGCAGGAATGGCATAATAGTTCAAACGCTTCCCGGGGCCACAGCATTTGTGCCGGCGTTAGTCAATTCGGGTCTGCCGTGCGATCGTTTCATTTTCGAGGGTTTTCTCCCTACTAAAAAAGGGCGAAAGACACGACTCGCCGAAATCTCAGAGTCTCCTGTATCCATAATTATATACGAATCTCCGTTGAGGCTTGTCAAGACACTTGAGCAACTTGCTGAGTATTGCGGCGGTGAACGAGAGGCTTCGGTTTCTCGCGAGATATCTAAAATATACGAAAGTACAATACGTGGAACGCTTGACGAACTAGTGAAGCATTATACATTAAATACCCCCAAAGGTGAAATTGTAGTTATTGTGGCTCCGGCTGTTAAAAACAATACAGCAGGCTCACACCGGAACAAGTACAAAGATGTTCCTGCGAACAATGGCAGAAAAAGCAATCAAATGTAAATATAGTATTAATCAACAAAAAACTTGTTAGCTATGAAACGTATCAAAACATTCGCGGTGGCAGCAATAGCCGTAATGCTGGCTGCATCAGGATGCTCCAAGACACCGCAAGTAAGCGAAGACAATGCAGAAGCATTGAAAGAGGCTACAAAAGAGGAACTGGAACAGGCTGTATCGGACCGGGATGAGTTGCTGTCCTTGGTCAATGACATCTCGGACGGTTTGAATCAAATCAAGACATTGGAAGGCATTGTTGCCGTTGGAAAGGCAGAAACACCAAATCAAAAGCAGCAAATACGTCAGGACATCGCATCAATACAGGAAGCGTTGGAACAGCGCAAACAGCGCCTTGAGGAGCTGGAAAAAAAGCTCTCCTCCTCAAAGATGTATACCAACAAGCTCCAGTCTACCATCACATCGCTCAAGAATCAAATAGAAGAACAGCGTAAGGAAATTGAGCGTCTGACAGGCGAGCTCACATCGGCAAATGAGCGTATAGGCGTCTTAGGCAATCAGGTGGACTCGCTGACCACAACAGTGGCCGGTGTAACCGATCAGAGAGATGAAGCTCGCCGCCAAGCCACGGACCTCACCAACGAGCTCAACTTCTGCTACTATGCAATCGGCAGCGACAAAGAGCTGAAAGAGCATAATATAGTTCAGGGCGGAGGCTTCTTGCGAAAAAGCAAACTTATGGAAGGTGAGTTTGACCAAGCATTCTTCACCAAGTCTGACAAGAGAAGCTTGACTCGCATACCGCTGTATGCTAAAAAGGCCGAAGTGCTTACCAAACAACCCAAAGATTCGTATGTAATAGAAGACGAAAATGGTAACAAAGTACTTCGAATTACAAATGCCGAAAAATTCTGGAAGACCACAAACTACCTTGTAGTAAAGATAAAGTAATCAATCTTTCATCCAAGACAAGGGGGCTGTGTCAAAATGGGCACAGCCCCTTTTTCTCACAAGGTTACATGCTTTTGCGTATACTAAGTACATGACAAAAATTTGAAAACATCGAATTTCGGCTTGCAGAGAGATCTGAGTAGTTCGTTTGCGATTTCTTCCAGGCCGCACGCGCCTCAAATTGGGATCACGTTCAACGCTCGTAGGCATCGCCGATGCTATCTTGTGCAGACTGACAGTCTGTACAATGCAAAGAGCGTGAAGAGCAAACGTAAGCAATTTTATGCGAGACAAATTCATCACCAGGCCAAGATGCTCTTGCATAATTGGGATGATTTGATCAACTTTGTCGCAGTCTTTGGGGGTTGTCGTAACTTTCATGGACAAAGCGGTAAAACATTTCTTTAAAGCTACAAATTCTCAGGGGCTTTTACAAGAAATAAGTGATTATAAATCAATGATATAGCTGACAAATTTTAATTTTTGTCAGCTACTATAAAGTTAATGCGTGAATTCAATTCAACCAATTTCCGAATCGAATAATGACTAAGAGAGTATGATAATATCAAAAGACAACTTCGTAACGGATAACATGACCAATACGGTTTGTTATTCCAGTCTTCTACATGGAGAGAGCAGCGGTTTGGATAAAAAGTTTAGAGAAGAGCTTTATGGCGCTTTGAAGGAGTCTGTCAAAACCTTTAAGCACTATGACCTTTATAATACTCGTGACATCTGGTCAAGAGATTACATGCCAGTACAGTTGACTAAAGATCTCTTTCTGAACTACACCTATAACCCGGATTATCTTAGCGACCAGAAGAAATACATTACTAACTGGTCGATGGACAAAGTCCATACCAAGACAAAGGAACTGAAACTTGAGGTTGTTAAAATCCCTCTTGTTCTTGATGGAGGCAATGTAATCAAAGCTATCGACAAGTTTGGTAAGCCAACAATCATCATGTGTAGCAAAGTTTTGAATGAGAACAATCTATCCAAAGAGGAGCTTACAGACTTGTGGAACCAATTCTTTGATAATCAGATTCGTCTTATTCTGATCGAATGGGAAGGAAAAGATGAAAACCCAATTGGACATGCCGATGGAATGGTTAGATATATCACTGAAGGAAAAGTTCTGATTACAAATTACTGTGATTGGGACGATGAAGAACGTCTGAGTGAGCCACTGAAAGAATACTTTGATATTGAACGTCTGCACTTTGGAGATATTGAAGGAATCAAAGGTACAAAGAAGTGGAGCCTCTTGAAATCTAAAAGCTGGGGATACATTAATTTTCTACAAGTTGGGAAACATATCATTGTACCCAAATTAGATTGGGAAGAACTCAACAGGATAGCTGTTCAACAGATTCAGAAAGCGTTCGGTGCTTCTTATAAAGTTGAGCTTATTGATTGTGATATGACTCAAATTCTTGAAGATCCAGAGGTAAACACAAACACAAACAGTGGCGGTGGTCTAAACTGTCTGACATGGACATTGTTAAGTTCAGAATAGTATATTAAAGTCCCCTTAAAATAGGTAAAAGCACTTTGATTTTATTGGTATTTAGCTCGCTGTAAAGGTTTAACAAGAGATCGGATTTGATTTTGTATCTTTGGGTAAACAATCAGTACCCCATATACAACATCTAATATATCTTGCCCAAGTGGTGGCTTTTTTAGACCGGAACAAATCCAATCAAATCATTCCAAATAACTGCGGCGACTGATATGTCAAACATTTACTTGCTAAAACCAGCTCCAGGCGATGATGTTTGGACAGTTGTGCAATCGTTCAAGCTTAAGCCTCATCACCATTATTGATCTATAAGCTCCCAAAAATGACATCTTCAACCTTGTCGACAAGTACATGCCTTTGACTCTAACAGTAAATCTATGCCTCTCCGTGTTTTGGTCGACGAAGTTCCGCAAACGGAAGAAATAGCAAAAACATGTGACGGATTTATAAAGATGGTTATTTTGTGTCGCTTAGGGTAAATAGTTTTTTATTCGGGCTTAAAGACTTCAAAAGTCTTATCATTATAATAGACTATGATTGAATCGATGCGTTGCGATGCTTTAATTGCTGTCAATGTATTCGATACCGTATCGATATGTTTGTTAGTTTGAGATGCAGAATTGTCAGTTAGATTTTGCTGTTTTTGGGGAGGAACGGATGAATGCTCATTAGACGACACCTTCGTGGAGTGATTGGACAGATTAATCTCTCGCAAATATGTTGCAGTGTTTTTTAGGTCGTCGATGACGCCCTCACACGCACTTTCACTATCTGTTAACGAGTTTTTATCTTGAATATACGACATATTACTTTGTGTATCAAATAGTGTAGGTGCACTATCGGAAATTTTCGATTTTTCATGAGACATGGTTTGCTCACTGCGGGAGGTTGCAACAAATGGTGATGTCTCTCCAAACATAAGCCACATTAGATCAAGATCGGGGAAAGCATAGTGAAGTTTTCCCAAAAACTCGTTACTGATTTTTTTGTTTCGACCGCTTAATATCTGAGACGCCGAAGGGCGCGGTATGCCAAGCAAATCGGCAAACTGAGATGATGACAGCCCGCGTTGACTGACAAATTCATTTAATCGGGTGATTATATCCATTTTGAATGATCTTAGCTGATTATTTTGCAAATTTAATAATAAATCTGAATTTACAAAAGTAAATTAATCAATGTACTTGCATATGTACAGATGCAAACATAGCGATTTGCATTTGCGACAACAACCGTGTGCATTTGCATTGCAGATGCATAGGGTGTCTGGACTGCTGCAAATAGGGTAGGTGAGCGGAGCATGCCTTTTATTATACTTTTAATCTAAATCGATATATGTAATTTGCTGAGCCATAATAGAATACTATAAACTACAGATCATTATTAAACTGAAGCAAACCGATGTCGTCAAATAAATCAACATATAATTTAAAAAGTATAATTAAGTACCATGATTTTTAGCAACTTGCCTAAAGTGTTAATTTTTAATAAATCAATAAACCGGGGCTTTATCAGAACATATGCAAAAGCATTAGATAAGTTAGCAAATATTATAATGTATCAGTGATTAAAATTAGTTTGACGTGTTTGCATACGCAAAAACATGCGTTTCGGCTCTAAGGTTTTGATGTAATTGCAACATTGGATGAAGCATAAGAATTAAACAGAAAATATAATTCAAAATATCGATTTGACGATCGATGCATTATTCGATGTCATCTAATTCAAACATGAGTTTTCGAAATTTTGAAAATACTTTAAGCCAGAATAGTCATTCTATTTGATTTGGATTCACGATAGACATCGGCAATAGCGTATTACCAATAGATATTATTCTCGGCCAACATATGCGACTTAACATAATACGGATTATCGAACATTCCTCCGTTCTACCGACGCATCATCGGTAATCTGCGGGCCACAGTTATGGAGGGCAGCTTCGGCAATCAGAAATTACACTTCGGGCTTGGTGTTATCGCCGCTCGCAACAGCCGCAGCGAGACATTGCTCCTCTTCTTTGGCATACACATGGCCAACACTTCAATACTTGCCGCCCGATAACTTGCTCGTGAAGAAAAAGCTCGAGCGAAAGGAGTCAGGGCCTGATTAAATCTGACCGATTTTTTCCTTCTTCCGGCGACATGTCGGAACGCTTAATCATACCATGTCCGCAAGAAAACGGTGCCCCCCCCTCCCAAATTGCCGTTTTTCGAATCTAAGGCGACAGTCGAGCCAAAAAATATTAAATATGGTCAATTGAGGACAATCTCAACCAGCCCATTAACTGAATACCCCTACTTAACACAAACACGTCTATCTGAGATATTCTCCTATTGCTTTAATTAGCATGAAATAAAATGGTTTTCATTGGTTGATAATCATGCTTGATAGACATCTTTTCGAATAAAGAGTATATACCATAAAAGTCATAACAACTGAAAACATACTACAATCGAATACCCTCCCTACCCTTATTACAACAGCTGTGGCACGGAGTTTGCTTATATCCAAATACAATCAATAACGAAACAAAAAACACTAATGATATGCAAAAAGGGACAATTGGAGTGACTACGGAGAATATATTCCCTGTAATCAAAAAATTTCTTTATAGCGACCACGAGATATTTCTTCGTGAGATGATTTCAAACGCTGTTGACGCCACCCAAAAACTAAAAGCATTGTCTTCTATAGGAGAATTCAAGGGCGAGACAGGAGTCTTAGATGTCCGTGTATCCATAGACAAAGAAGCCGGGACACTCACTATCAGCGACCGCGGCATCGGCATGACTGCTGACGACATCGACAAATATATTAACCAAATAGCTTTTTCCGGAGCAGAAGAATTCCTAAAAAAGTATAAGGATTCGGCCGCAACAATCATCGGGCATTTTGGCTTGGGGTTTTATTCGGCTTTTATGGTTTCTAAAAAAGTAGCCATCGTTTCATTGTCATACAAGGAAGGCGCCAAGGCTGTTAGATGGGAATGCGATGGCTCGCCAGAGTATACTATGGTGGATGCCGACAAAGCAGAGAGAGGCACCGACATCGTCCTATACATAGATGATGACGACAAGGAATTCCTTGAACAAACTCGCGTAGAAGCTTTGCTTAAGAAATATTGTCGTTTCTTGCCGATTCCAGTAATCTTTGGCAAAGAACAGGAGTGGAAGGATGGCAAAATGGTTGATACAGATCGTGACCATGTCATAAATAATACCGAACCGAGCTGGATAAAGAAGCCGTCAGAACTCACCGACAAAGATTACCTTGCTTTCTATCATGAACTGTATCCGGGACAAGACGATCCTTTGTTTTGGATACACCTCAATGTGGACTATCCGTTCACTCTGACAGGAATATTGTTCTTCCCTAAACTCAAAAATAACTTTGAGATCACCAAGAACCGCATCCAGCTATATTCCAATCAGGTATATGTGACAGACTCTGTTGAGGGTGTCGTTCCGGACTTTATGATGCTTTTACAAGGTGTCATCGACTCCCCAGATATCCCGCTGAATGTCTCGCGCAGCTACCTGCAGTCAGATGGCGCTGTTAAGAAAATATCATCGTATATAACTAAAAAAGTGTCCTCGCGCTTGGAAGATATATTCCGCAAAGATCGAGCCGACTTTGAGAAGAAATGGGATGATATACGCATATTTATCGAGTATGGTATGCTTACCGATGAAAAGTTCTGTGAGACTGCCCTCAAGTTCTGCCTACTCAAAGACACGGAGGGCAAACACTTTACGCTTAATGAATACAAAATCCTCGTCCAGCCCGAACAGACCGATAAGGATGGCAACATTGTATACTTGTATACAACTGATGTCGAAGCGCAATACTCGTACGTCAAGGCCGCCAAAGATAAAGGCTATTCGGTTATCGTCCTTGACGGACAGCTGGATAGCCACTTTGTAGGACTATTGGAAAACAAGCTCGAAAAGACAAAGCTCGTGCGTGTAGATAGTGATATCATAGACAATCTTATTCCGAAGGCTGAACACAAGGGTGTAGAGTTGTCTGCCGTGCAGCGCAACATATACACCACCCTATTCCGCTCACAACTACCTAAAGACGAGAAAGTGAACTATATGGTAAGTTTCGAAGCCATTTCACCTGAAAGTGCCCCGATAGTATTGACGCAAAACGAGTATATGCGTCGAATGAAGGATATGGCTGCGCTTCAACCTGGAATGTCTTTCTACGGCGAAATGCCTGACAGTTATAGCGTTATCATTAATATCTCCAATCCTGTTGTCGAGCGTGTAACCAAGGCTGCTGACGATGCACTTGAGCCTAAAATCGCGCCATTGGTCCATAAAGTTGAGGACGATGAAAAGGCATTGTCCGAACTTCGAGGAAAGGAGGACGAAAATAAAGAAGAACAGAAAAAAATCCGAGAACTTGAAGATTCGACAAAGTCTGTTAGAGACGAACAAGAAAAGATGGTATCTGAATATGCTGCCTCACAACCGATAGTTAAGCAACTTATTGACCTAGCCCTTCTTGGTAACGGTATGCTTAAAGGTGAAGCCCTCAACGCCTTTATAAACAGATCGCTGTCGATGCTATAAACATATCCGGTCTCTATAAGATAATAAGCAACGTCCGTCCTTTTCACAAAGGCCGGACGTTTTTTACGGATTATCTCTCATCATGTTATTCCTCCTTAGCAGATGTCTGACATCCTATTAATAAGCCGACGACTATCACATTTCAGACTTGCTGATATCATTGTCCAAATTATGGACTGTACCGGTGTCAGCAACTGCTCAGAGACGTCTTGGGATAGTAAAACCACATTGGTAAATGTGCGAGCGATTACTTGTTGCTCTTCTTCGGGCAATTCTCTAATCGTTTTGAGTACATCCTCGCTTAAGATTACGGGATGAATAGCACTTATTTGTTCCATTTTTTTGTTTTCGCTTTTGTTTGATGCAAATGTATGCCTTGCCATGTGCAATATACATGCACGCATATATTAATTTTTGGCAAATGAAGAAGACTTGCTGTCCGTGACCGGCTTAAGCAGTATTATGACACATGGAACATAGTATATGATAAATGCGACTGAATATATTCCACTACATTGACCTGAAGCCTTTAGTCGTATTTCAATTCCTCGGCACAGCATTATTGGAATGTCTATATCCAAAGTTTTTTGTAACTTCATCAATACAGGCATATCGCTTCGGCAGCGTTTTTTTAATAGAGTTGAACGACCTTTCTTTTTGACTTTTTTATTCTATTGATATATAAATCTCATGATTTATATGTACATTTGCAGAGAGTATATATGCGGCCGACACTGATGCAGCATACATACGCGTTTTATCCTCGGTCACCCACCCACAATTAGCCATATGGTAGACGTTATCAAAGAATATTTTTCTGAAATTACACCAATACAAGAGATTCAAATGCAGGCCTTGGACTCATTGTATCGTGACTGGAATGCAAAAATCAATGTAATTTCGCGGCGTGATATCGATAACCTGTATGTGCGTCACGTCTTGCATTCTCTTGCCATAGCCAAATTTTGGGGTAGTAAACTCGTCCCGGGATCTTCCATATTGGATATCGGCACCGGTGGAGGATTTCCCGGCATACCGCTGGCTATAATGTTTCCCCAATGCCATTTCCACCTCTTGGATCGCATTACAAAAAAAATACGTGTGGTAAATGCCGTGTCCGAGGCACTAGGCTTAAAAAACGTATCGACACAACAGGGCGATATCGGCGAATGCCACGAGCGGTTTGACTATGTAGTCAGCCGTGGCGTTATGCGTCTCGAGCCGCTGGTGACCGCAATAAAGCACAACATTTCTAAAGAGAACAAAAACACTTACGCCAATGGGTTGGTGTGCCTCAAGGGTGGAGATCTGTCCGATGAAAGCGCCGGGATTAAATTTCCTGTAATCTCCTACCCTCTCAACGAGTATTTTGATGCCGATAATCCGGAAGTACGCGAAACATTTGCTGACAAATACCTCGTCTACGTCCCTATGGCGGCGAAATAACACCATACAAATCAGGCCTTTATTACATATTCAGATCATATTTATAGTTTATATCATGCTTAAACTCGAAAAATTCACTTTCAATCCATTTGCGGAGAACACTTATATAGTCTACGACCCCGTCACCAAAGACGGCATTGTAGTAGATCCCGGTATGGCTACTCAGGTCGAACAAAACCAGTTTGACCGGTTTATAGCTGAACAAGGCATACACTTATCGATGATTGTAAACACACATATGCACATAGATCATTGCCTAGGTAATAATTACATCATCAAAAAATACGGCATAAACACAGCTGCATGCGCCACCGAAATCGCATTTGGCGAAAATCTTGACCAGCAAGCCCGTTTCTTCGGGCTCAACCTCAAGGGCTTCAATACAACGGTAGATATAATCCTTAATGACGGCCAGTTGTTGCACATCGGACCAAACACCCTAGAAATCATTGCCATGCCCGGGCACTCTCCCGGTGGAATATGTATATACGACCGCGCCGATGGGTGGGTACTCAGCGGCGACAGCCTGTTCCTCGGATCGATAGGTCGCACGGATCTTCCGGGCAGTAATCATAGTAAACTTACTCACGGCATTCGGACACTATTGTTTACTCTTCCCGAATCGACTATTGTCTACCCCGGCCACGGGCCGTCTACAACAATCGGGCACGAACGAGGAACAAATCCGTATATTAGTTAAATTACGACATTGCACAATTTGATGTCTGTCCGCAATCCCTGACATACTTCCGGCTGCTTATAATCAGCGCTTGGCTGCGTAGCTTTTAATGCTATTTATAAATAGCGGGTACAATAATTGCCCTATAATCGAATTAACTTTGCTCTATAAATCAGCAAGGTATTTCGATAATGAAAACAATAAGCGACACTGACACCATATTCGCGACCATAGTTCAATACGGGCGTTTATTAACAAGCGTTAAGCTGTGTGGAATGTCATCCATACAGTCAATAGTATCATATCTACGCTCCCATGATGCCGTACCCTCGGGGTTATCGCAACTCTCGATACGCAACTACACACAGGGCTGGCGTTCTATGCAATCTTTGTACATTCGATAATCAACCCTGACCTATGGTCGCCGTTATATGACTTATGAACAGAGTTTTGTAGCGATATAATCAACACCCTAAATGCGTCTACAAACGTGGCCTTTCCGCCTTGTAAGTAGTTTGTTGGGACACTTTTTTTACGGGATAGAGTGTTTTGCATCAAAAATTGCCTATGCACTCTTCAAAGTACCAACAATACAGCCCTCTTTTTAGCGTTAGACATTCATCTTAGAGCAGAGACTATTCACTTATGTCTTTATTATATGAATTTATGGTTTTGCCTGTGAACAATTTGATGGATGGGCTATAGGCTATATTTCGCAGATTATGCGTACATTTGCACTAAAATCTTTATAGGATACGCAATGAATGATTACCGCAAAGTACGTTTTGATATGACGCCATGTTCCGAGGATGCCACAGACCTATTGGCGGCATTCCTCGCAGACGAAGGATATGAGAGTTTTGTCCCGGACGAGGAAGGTCTTACGGCCTACGTCCCGGCTTCGGCTTGGTCTAAAGACGCCGTGAACAACGTCATCCGCGATTTTCCAATGAACACAACCATTCAAGTAAAAGATGTGTTAGTCAAAGGACGTGATTGGAACGCCGAATGGGAAAAGAATTACTTTCAGCCCATAGTTGTAGGCGACAAGTGTGTAATACATAGCACTTTTCACCACGATATACCCAAAGTCAAATACGACATTGTCATTGACCCCAAAATGGCATTCGGCACAGGGCACCACGCCACCACAGCCCAAGTCATTGAAAGCATTCTCGCCATAGATTTGCGCGGACGCACCGTGATTGATATGGGCACCGGTACGGCAATATTATCCATATTGACAGCCATGCTTGGTGCAAAGTTAGTGACTGCCATCGAAATTGATGGTTTTGCATATGCCAATGCAATCGAAAATGTTGAGATTAACGGTGTCTGCGATGTTGTGAGACTGATCAATGGAGACGCCTCAGCCTTGGTCGGGGTCGAGCCGGCCGACATATTTCTGGCAAATATTAACCGTAATGTCATACTCCGAGATATCGAAACCTATTCATCTCATCTACGGAATGGAGGAGTAATGATTCTAAGCGGCTTCTATGAAGATGATGTATCAATGATTGAAGCGGCGGCACGTCCATTGGGTCTTGTGACCGAAGCCATGCGCAGCCGTAACAAATGGACTGCCCTAACCTTGCGCAAACATTCTTAACGCACATGAATACGATAAAAACCTTAATATCAGCCGTTGCAATAATGTGTTGTGGCGTAATAGTATACGCACAGAACGCCAAACCGGGCGATATTGCACCCGGCCGGATATGCTTCGCATGGGGAGCTGACATCAATGGTAGCGTTGACCTTAGCGAACACGATATGTCATCTTTGGGCATCGAAGCAATGTTTGGCATTGAGTATCGATGGATTCGATTTCTCGGCATTGGAGCACAAGCCGATGTCATGGTAAGCAATTCGTCCAGATCGTTTCCGCTAACGCTAAATTTCCGCACCGATTTCAGTAGCAGTCGCCGTCGTCTGCTATTTATGGATATACGTGGCGGCATAGCCCTAAATTATCTCAATGGCGACCGAAACGAAACAGATCCGTATGTCAGCGGCGGTATAGGTGTTACACTAGCGCACAAATCCACCTATAGTTCTCATTTTATTATCGGATATACTTATCTAGGTCAAAAGCAATGTTATTATGGCGAAAGATTACGCGATTGCCCCGGTATAAGTTATGCCACCATTCGTTTCGGCGTCACCTTTTGATGGCCATTACGCCACGGCAAGAAGAATAAAAACACAGGATTCATGAACAGATTTTTTGCAACAATAGCAGCTATTATATCTACAACTACAAGCATGTATGCATTAGTAGATATCCCGGCATTTGTCAATATGGCAGCTGACAGCATCTCAATATCTACGGCTGATGCAACACAACAAGCTGCGTGGAGGCACGTGGCATCAAGACTTGATTCACTGGAGCGTAATGTATCGTCTTCGGTGGTACGAATACTTCACATCGGAGACTCGCACATCCAGGCCGAATTTGTCACCAATGCACTGCGCTCAAAGTTACAAGACACGTATGGCAATGCCGGACGTGGGTTGGTGTCGCCGCTACGTCTAGCAGGCACAAACCAACCTATAGACTACGCCATCACGGCCCCTGATGCCATTGATTGGCGGAAAACACGATTGCTGAATTTACCTTGGGATGCCACTCCAGGCGTAACAGGTATTGCGGCACAACCTATTCGTACCACTACCGCGACTATTAAGGCATTTAAATCCGGGCATAGAATCACAAGAGCCACCATACTGACAGCAAATGGCGTTAACACCTACACCTACACCAAGCCGCAAGACAGTATCAACGTTAATCTTGATGCCAATGAATCCTTGTATGGAGTCATCCTCGAAAACGGTCAACCCGGGGTGTTATACTCTGCAATAGGCAATAATGGAGCATGCTTTACCGACTATCTACTCATCCCCGGATTTGCGAAAAACACCGAGGTCTTCCATCCCGACCTGATCATATTATCCATGGGCACCAACGAGGGATTCTCGTACATGACAGATGCCGAAATACAACGTTGTACCGCAGACCTTATTCGATTGCTACGCAATGCACACCCCAAAGCAGCAATGCTTGTACTTACACCAATGGAGTGTCAAATAAACCGCAACCACGGATATCGTCCATTATCATCTTATTATGACATAAACGAGCATGTGGCCGATGCGGCCCACATTATTCTAGAATCGGCCAAGGGGCAGGGCATACCCGTCTGGGATTTCTATCATATCGCCGGAGGCCATGGCGCGTCCAATCATTGGATTAAATCCGAACTCTTCAGCAAAGACCGTATACACCTCAATGCGGCTGGATATCAGCTACAAGCCGACTTAATATACTCGGCATTACGTTCGATCTTTAACAGTAGCCACTGACAATATAAAAGCCAAACACGTTTGTCGTTGTTGCTTATTTGCAAGAATCAAATCAATAAAACCTTTATTGTCCAAAAAACAAATTGATTTGAAAAAATGCATATTTATTGTTTCATTGTTTTTGCTTCTTTTAGTAGAGGATGCAAACCATGAAGGATAACGACACAGCCTAAAGCCATATATGCAAAAGGCGGAATCCTCGATATGAGGCTTCCGCCATGCAAGCTGTTATAGGAAGAATTAAAGGGGGGGTATTGGTCAAATCCTACGGAAATGTCCTACCCCCCCCGTATTTTTCTTATTTACTTACCCTTATGCTCGTATTGCAATGTAAGCGAAGGCTGGTCGCAGACTTCTGCCGGGCCAAAGTACTGAATGGGACCCGGATATACATAACATGTATTGAGAGCCCAGTCACGACGGTGTGCGGCAAATTTACGGAATGGCGCACCATCAAGTTTTACAAGTGCTTTTTGTATCACAGGTTTCATCTCACCATGACGACGCTCCATATTCATCATCATTGTGATTGGTATACCACCTGCTATCCATTGCACAGCCGGCTTGACAAGGTTACGAACACTGGACATATATCCGGTTACACCTGCATTGATCAGACATGCAGCATTGAACCCCAGTGCATAACAATAGTCTGCATCGAAGTTAGATGGATCGGCACAGCGCCCTTCGTATCCAAAGAAGTGGTGAAGAGCCGAGAATTTGCCATTGTATTTGCCTTTGGCACGCATTTGTTCAAGACGCTGACCAACCATTTCGCTAAGCAACTTCTCGGTCTCGATAAGCGATACTTGTACATTGCCGTGGGGATCGCGATCAAGAGTCAACTGGCGTGCGACACCTTCGGGCAAAGCTTCGTAAGTCTTGGCATTGTCTGCACTGAGATGTTCGATGACCCACTGACGCTGTGTCTCGCGGTCAAGAGCGGCAAATGCCTTTTCTTCTTTAGCGAGAAGATCGTTGAGTTCGGCTATCAGACGACCCACTGCGGGTATAAACTCGATAAGGCCCTCTGGGATAAGCACTGTTCCAAAGTTGTTGCCCTCTGCTGCACGTGCAGCCACAACATCAGCCAGCTGGTTGACTACATCCTGCAAGGTGAGGTTCTTTGCCTCAATCTCCTCCGAAATGATGCAAACGTTAGGCTGGGTCTGAAGTGCACATTCAAGTGCAATATGACTGGCGCTACGCCCCATAAGCTTTATGAAGTGCCAATATTTTTTGGCGCTATTGCAGTCTCTCTGAATATTGCCTATAACCTCGCTGTATACCTTTGTGGCTGTATCGAAACCAAAAGAGGTTTCAATCAAATCGTTCTTCAAGTCGCCGTCAATGGTCTTAGGGCAGCCTATAACCTGTACACCTGCACCCACCTGCTTGTAGTATTCGGCAAGCACGGCCGCATTAGTGTTGCTATCGTCACCGCCAATGATGACAAGAGCGGATATTTTGAGCTCCTTGAGTATTTCGAGACCGCGGTCAAACTGGTCCTTTGTCTCGAGTTTGGTACGACCGCTACCGATAATATCAAAACCACCTGTATTTCGATATTCGTCTATGATAGATGCGGTCAATTCAATATACTTGTGTTCGACAAGCCCGCCGGGTCCCATAACGAAACCGAAAAGACGACTGGCGCGATGAATGCGTTTGATTCCGTCAAAAAGGCCTGAAATGACATTGTGTCCGCCGGGAGCTTGGCCACCCGAAAGTATTACACCGACATTAATGGGATGCCCGGGTGCGGGATTAAGATTCTTCTCGAAATGTAACTCGGGAAGTCCGTAAGTCTGTGGAAAAAGCTTCTGTATTTCTTCCTGATTGGCAACCGACTGTGTCGCTTTGCCAAGTACGGCCTTAACCGGACCGGTCAAGGCTATGGGCAGTTTAGGTTGGTAGCTTGCCCGGGCTTTCTGTAAAGCGCTCTTTTTCATTTTTGAGGCTGTGTTGTGATATGTAGTTGTAGATATATAAATATTCCGATTAGATGAACAATACGTGCAAATTGCTGTATTCTTTTGCCTTAGCGTGGTATTCTGTCAATACACACATGGCCTCGTCCATATTTTTTGCAAAGTAAACATATTTTCACCAAACATCAAATACGCACCATGCCTCGTTAAGCATTTTTGACAATCACTTTTTACTTGTCAACGCTTAACCACATCGGCTTGTTTTTTGTATACTATTTAATGAGAGCAAAGCGCCCTATTCTCATAAAAATTTGCTACATTTGCACCCGACAAGCAATGTACACGCACGCACAAACCATAAGACTATATCATATCGGTATATGCCGCAAACTACGCGCATGTATCGTTCAGATTGCTGTAATTCTTGCCCTGGCATTTACACATACATCAATATATGCACAAATCAATGCCGAGCAGGCAGTAACTGTTGGTCGCAACAGCATGTATTTCGAGGACTATATGCTTGCGATACAGTACTTTAATCGCGCCATCTCGGCTAAACCTTACCTTGCCCTACCCTATTTCTACCGCGCAGTAGCCAAATTTAATCTCGAGGACTACCGCGGCGCTGCCGAAGACGCAGGGCGTGCCATCGAACTCAACCCTTTTCTGTCTGACGCCTGGGAAGTTCGTGGCGTTGCTCGACAGAATTATGATGATAATGCCGGCGCCATCTCAGACTACGACCATGCATTGGCGCTGCTTCCGCGCAATCGCCAAATATTGTTTAACAAGGCCATGGCCCAAACGGCGCTGAAAGAATACGCTGCAGCAGACAGTACATTTAGCGAGTTGCTTGAACACTATCCGCGTTTCGAAAGCGCATACCTCGGACGCGCACGAGAACGTCTTGAAGCACCGGGAACAGATACAGTGGTAGCCTTGAAGGACATTGCAAAAGCTCTCGAAATCAATCCCAGCAGCTTTAATGGCCACGCCATGGCTGCCGAGCTGGCAATGCGCCGCGGTGCGGCTTACAATGATACGGCCATGTGCCACCTCGAAAAAGCAATCAAACTGCGCCCGAATATAGCCGGACTATACATCAACCGTGCTTATCTCAAGTACAATAAAGACGATTATGATGGTGCACTCGATGACTTTGACCACGCCATAGCCCTTGAACCCTACAACACTGTGGCGCTATTCAATCGCGGCCTACTCGAAACGGAAGTATCAGATTATGACAAGGCCCGAGCCGATTTTGACCGAGTGCTGTCCCTCGAGCCCGATAATGTACGCGCCCGATACCAACGAGCATATATCAACGGCCAACAGCGCCGATACGAGAAGGCCATTGATGACATTAATTATGTCATCAAGGCATTCCCGGACTTCCCTTCAGGCCTATATATGCGCAGCGAATTCTATCGGCACAGCGGAGATACACGTCGTGCCGAAGCGGACTACAATCGCGCCGTTGCCCTTTCACGCAAACTTCGCCCCGATGCACAAGGTAAGGTCGAAAGCGATTATACGCCTACCGAACTTTCGGACGATGAAGTGGCTCGGCGACGCTTTGCAACGCTGCTCACCGTGGAACAGCAGCAGCCCATAGACGCCGAGTACAACAACCCTGACATCAGAGGCAAAGTTCAAGACCGCAACATCTCAATAGAACCGCAAGGATGGGTTGAAATATCGTATTACAATGCACCGACCGAGCTGCATACAACCACATACTTCATGAAAGACGTAGATATGCTCAATGCGACAGGAGCCTTACGTAACAAAGTCATGGTAACATCAAACGTGCCCGGTAGCCTTGACAACACTATGGCACAACGCCATTTCACATCCATAGAAGATTATACCAGCTACATGGCGACACATACACCACGCGCAGTTGACTTTGTCGGACGTGCCATGGACTACATGACCCTGCGCGATTACGATGCAGCAATAAAAGATCTCGATCGTGCAATAGCACTCAAAAACGACTACGCCTTGACGTATATTTTACGAGCCCAGGCAAGACACCACAAGCTAAGCCTACCTGCTGATGACAAGGAGGGCACAGACGCCACAACTCGCACAGCCCTAAGGCACGCAACATACGATGAAATACTGTCTGACTTAGACAATGCTTTGAGACTTGACCCGACCAACGCTTTCGCATGGTATGACAAAGCTTGTCTCTATATCGAGTCGGGTCTTGACTCCGAGGCGCTGGAGGCTATCAACCGCGCCATCGAAATAAAAGACGACTTTGGAGAAGCTTTCTTCAATCGCGGATACTTGTACATGCGCATGGGCAATACTAAGGCCGGAGCCGCAGATCTCGGCCGTGCAGGTGAGCTGGGAGTGCCCGGCGCATACAACCTACTCAAGCGCTTGACTCAATAGAATATATGCTCAAAGAGCAATTCAAATAATCCCCAAAAACCAATAAACGCCCAAAACATCTAATTTCGCAAATGCTTACCTCGCAAGACCTTGAAGACCTAAAGAAACGCGGCATCACCGCCGAAGATTTTAGCGCACTCTTTGCCCGGTTCACAACCGGATTTCCATACCTACGACTATCGTCGTCTGCTACCGTAGATGGCGGAAGCATCATGCGCCTAACTCCAGAGCAAGAACAACAAGCAATAGAACGCTGGAAGCTATACCTCGCATCCGACAACGCCGAAGTAACAAAATTCGTTCCCGCTAGTGGTGCGGCTTCACGCATGTTCAAGGCTTTGTATGCCTTTGTAGACGGCACCGAAGATATTCCTGACGAAAAATCGCCGGTTCGCGCAATCATAGACAACCTTGACAAATTGCCATTTATCGGCAATTTGGATGACACTCTACGCCGCATCTATGGCGCCGATTCGGCCGAATTGTGCACACAAGGCCGATACAAAGATATCATCCGTGCCATAGTTAGCGAAGACGGCATGGGTTACGGTTCACTACCTAAAGCGCTGCTTACCTTCCATCGTTACGCTGATGGCAGTACGCGCACTCCGCTCGAGGAACAACTCGCCGAAGGCGCACAGACAGCCACAGCCGGAGGATTTGTACGCCTGCACTTTACCGTATCGCACAACCATCGAGAACTATTTGCGCATAAAATCAGCACCGCAGCCCCGGCAATGGCCGAAAAATATAACGTATCGTACGACATCTCGATGTCCGAGCAAAAGCCTTCTACAGACACGCCGGCTGCGAATGCAGACAACACACCCTTCCGAGATGCGCAAGGCCATATAGTATTCCGCCCGGGAGGCCACGGAGCACTTATCGCAAACCTCAACGACATTGATAGTACCATAGTATTTATAAAGAATATAGACAACGTTGTCCCCGACTCGCTCCGCGCATCTACAATCCGCTATAAACAAGTTATTGCCGGCGTACTCATGCAAGCTCGCGATACCATAAACAAATACATCGAACAGTTGCGCAGCGGCAAATACACTGTCGATGACCTGCATCATATGATTGCCTACATGCATGACACGCTCAATATACGCCATGAAGACATGAAGCGTTATAGCGACAAAGAAATGGCTCTGTATCTGCTTAAAAAATTCGATCGTCCGTTACGTGTATGCGGAATGGTGAAAAATCTCGGCGAACCAGGCGGAGGCCCATATATCGCATACAGCGCAGATGGCAGTACCGCGCCACAGATACTCGAGTCGTCCCAAATAGATCAGAAGAATCCAGAAGCACGTGCAATGATGGCCACGGCCACGCACTTCAATCCGGTGGATCTGGTATGCTGTATCAAAGATGCAAATGGTCGGCACTACGACTTACCACAGCATGTAGACCCCGCCACAGGATTCATTTCCACCAAGTCGCTTGACGGGCGCGAACTTAAAGCCATGGAACTTCCCGGACTATGGAATGGCGCCATGAGCGATTGGAATACCATATTCGTTGAAGTACCTATCGAGACCTTCAACCCGGTCAAGACAATCAACGACCTGCTACGCCCGCAACATCAAGCATAACAGCCTTCTATGAACACTCAGTCGCAATAGCAATGCCATTCATTGCTATTGCGGCACCTTATTAACGGACATCGCAACACTGCCGACAATTACACAACCGGACAAGCCATATTTATGAAAAGAGCATATATCGCATTGACCTTTTTATTGTTAGCCATCACAATAGTCGTACCGACCAAGGCTCAAAATATCACGCAATGTAAGTACAAGAAGGCCCTAGTCATAGGTGCACATCCGGATGATCCGGAAACTATTGCCGGCGGCACGATGCTGGTCCTCAAGGGCCTTGGATGTGAAGTAGTCAGCGTATATCTTACAAGCGGAGAAGCGGGTATCAGCGGAAAGGATGCCACGGAAGCCGCAGCCATACGCCATCGCGAAAGCGCCGAAGCATGCCGCATCATGGGTATACGCCACATATTCATGAACCAGGTGGACGGAAACACCGAGATCACCAAAGAAAGGTATGAGCAGATTAAATGTATCATCGAGAGCGAAAAACCGGACATAGTATTCACACACTGGCCAATCGACTCGCACCGCGATCACCGCGTATGTTCAGCCTTGGTATATGACGCTTGGCGCCAACTTGACCATAGCTTCGACTTATTCTATGCCGAAGCCATGTCAGGCCTACAATCCCAAAACTTCGTTCCGACAGATTATGTAAATATTGATTCGGTAGTCAACAAAAAACATGAAGCCTGTCTATGCCATGTCTGCCAAGGCATGCCGGAAATACTCGACAAATGGCATAAGGTGATGGAACGCTTTCGCGGACTCGAGTTCCACTGCAACGCGGCTGAGGCCTTTGTCAAGCAGCTATGGACAGCAAGTGATATAACAGGAAATTAGATATTTCCCTCCCCCAATTTGATGCCCGGAATGCCATATACTTGTCAAACATCACCTTATTTCACCACAAAACTATGATTTGTCGTATTACGAAATAAGTCGTACCTTTGCCAACATGTATGCCGACAAGGGCATACGTTTCTCTTACGGACACTTTTTCAAGAAAAGCAAAAACGCACGACGCATATCCTCGACATGGACCAGATACTATACATACTGCCCAGGGGACTGGCCATCGGCATTTTGATATCGGCTCCTATGGGGCCTATCGGCATGCTGGTGATACAGCGTACCCTTAGCAAGGGACGTTGGCCTGCGTTTTTCACGGGCATAGGCGCAGCATTTTCCGATTTGGCTTATTGCCTGCTCACAGGCTTGGGCATAAGTTTTATCACCGACTTTATCGAAACACACCAATTCGGACTACAAATCCTTGGAGGCATAGTACTCGCCGCCTTCGGCATATACCTGTTCAGAAAAAACCCCACACGTGCGCTCAAACCCTCCACCGAACCTTCGTCCAACAATTACATCACAGACACCATCACCGGTTTCCTGCTGACGTTTTCCAACCCGTTGATTTTGTTTTTTATCATCGGATTGTTTGCCAGGTTTAATTTCATTCTTCCCGAATATGGCACGCACCATTATATAATAGGATATGCCATGATATTTACCGGAGCGCTTCTTTGGTGGTATATGGTGACCACTCTTGTCAACCTGTTACGACGGCGCTTTAACGTGCGCTCTCTTTGGCTTATCAATCGTATTATTGGCGGCGTTCTGATACTAATGGCTGTCGTGGGCGTATTTATGGCCATACGCACGCATTACTTCGCATAACGATTTCCACCCATGCAACAACGCACGCTTCACATTCCGTACATTCCCGAATTAGACCTGGCAATCTGCGACAGCGCCAATGACGATGCAATCACTATGCTTGATCGCCGAGGCAGTCGCTGCCTCATAGACAGCCTGAATTGGGCTAACCAATACCCTTATGCCCCCCTGACATCGGTGACGGCCGGACACTCGGGCACTACCATATTTATCGACTTTTTTGTACGCTGCAATTACCTGCGTGCAGTCAACGACAAAGACCTCTCACCCGTAAGCCAAGACTCGTGTGTCGAATTCTTTGTTTCTCCCGACCCTAACGACACGCTATATTGGAATTTTGAATTCAATTGCATAGGCACGCTCAACGCAAGCTTTAGGCGCGAACGCGCCCACCCCACCCGATTGACACCCGAACAGCTGAAACGCGTCATACGACGTGCCAGTTGCGGCAATCGCCCCTTTTGCGAAATAGAAGGCATGTTCACCTGGAACATACTAATAGCCATTCCTCTGGACTTACTAGGCATAAAGTATCGGCACGGCATCCCTGTTATCATGACCGGCAATCTCAACAAATGCGCATCGGCCACATCCGCGCCGCACTATCTAAGCTGGAATCCGATTGACACTCCGACTCCCGATTTTCATCGCCCGGAGTTTTTCGGAAAGATTATCCTCGATTGACGCCTAAAACCTCAAGTCATGCGCGATGCAGCGACGAGTTTTTTCACATACAAACATTGTAGTTTTTTGTTCGGGACTTCGACAAAATACATAAATCCCAAAATATCAAACAATAGCCGGTTAAAAAAAATTTAGCGTCGACCTATTCCATGAAAGTTTCCCAAAACAAAGACGTTTTAACCTGATTTTCAATCACAAACATCCTCCGCACGGAGAGCAAAGTTTTCCAAAACGAAAACTTTAACAAAACTTTTAGTTAAAAAAGTTGTCCGAAAAGATATAATAACCTATCTTTGCCGATGTAATCCATTGAAGTCGGCATACAACCCTTGTGCGTTCAATCCGACCTTCAGTAATGACATCTGCAAAACCATATACATCAATATTCTTACACGTTCAACATATCTCCCTAAAACTATGATACAGACAGTAGTGAAGCGCGACGGCCGCGTCGTGGGCTATAACGAGGAAAAAATTAAGGCTGCCATACGAAAAGCTATGCTTCAAACACCATTAGGCGAAGATGAAGCACTTATCCAAAAAATTGCCGACCGCATCGGAACAACAGGCAACGAGCGTATGACTGTCGAAGAAATACAGGATCGTGTCGAACTCGAGCTCATGGCGTCCCCCCGCAAAGAAGTTGCAAAAAAATATATTGCATATCGCGACCAGCGCAGTATCGCACGCCGTGCCAAGACTCGCGAGATGTTTCTCGAAATCATCGAGGCCAAAAACACAGACATCACACGCGAAAACGCCAATATGAACACCGACTCGCCTGCCGGCATGATGATGAAATTCGCCTCGGAGACCACGAAGCCATTTGTGGACGACTATCTCTTGACACCCGAGTCGCGTCAAGCCGTGCGTCAAGGCTACTTGCACATACATGACAAGGACTACTATCCCACCAAGAGCCTCACATGCGTACAACACCCATTGGACAAAATACTTCAGCACGGCTTCGTTGCCGGCCACGGAGAGTCTCGTCCAGCAAAACGCATTGAGACAGCCAGTGTCATTGCCTGCATATCCCTCGAAACGGCACAAAACGAGATGCACGGCGGCCAAGCCATCCCGGCTTTTGACTTCTATCTGGCTCCGTACGTATTGGCATCATACCGCGAAGAACTGCGCAACCTCTCCGAACTTTACGGCAAAGACCTGACATACCTTGCAGACCAAAAGGTAGACGAATACCTACACCGTTCACTCGAAGGCATAGAGGATTCCACGGAGCGAGCACGCCAGCACGCCATCAACCGCACCGTTAGCCGTGTTCACCAGGCCATGGAAGCTTTCATCCATAATATGAACACTATACACTCGCGCGGTGGCAACCAAGTAGTATTCTCCTCCATCAACTACGGCACAGACACATCAGCCGAAGGCCGCTGCATCATCCGCGAGTTGCTACATTCGACATACGAAGGCGTAGGCAACGGCGCCACCGCCATATTCCCCATACAAATCTGGAAAAAGAAACGCGGAGTCAACTACCTTCCCGAAGACCGGAACTACGACCTATACAAACTGGCGTGCAAGGTCACGGCTCGACGCTTCTTCCCCAATTTCGTCAACCTTGATGCTACATATAACGTCCACGAAAAATGGCACGCCGACGACCCCGAACGCTACAAGTACGAAATAGCTACCATGGGCTGCCGCACCCGCGTGTTCGAAGATCGCTTCGGCGAAAAGACATCTATAGGCCGTGGCAACCTAAGTTTCTCTACCATCAACATCGTACGCATTGCCATCGAATGCATGCCAATACAGGACCGACAGGAACGCATCGATAAATTCTTCTCACGCCTAGATGAAGTACTCGACATTACCGCTCGCCAACTCTGTCACCGCTACGAATTCCAAAAGACCGCACTGGCCAAGCAGTTTCCTCTTGTGATGTCACGACTATGGATCGGAGCCGATAAATTACGACCCACAGACACCGTTGAATCCGTCATCAACCACGGAACTCTTGGCATCGGATTTATCGGCTTGGCCGAATGCCTTGTCGCGCTCACAGGACACCATCACGGCGAAAATGAGGAATCTCAGAAACTTGGACTGCGCATCGTCTCGCACATGAGAAGCCGCGCCAACGAGTACAGCGAGAAGTACCGGCACAATTTCTCAATACTCGCCACCCCGGCCGAAGGCTTATCCGGCAAATTTACCGCCAAGGACCGCAAGTCCTTCGGAATTATTCCCGGAATCACTGACAAAATCTATTATACAAACTCCAATCACGTTCCGGTATACTACCACTGTTCACCGCGCCACAAGGCCGAAGTCGAAGCACCATACCACGAACTGACTCGTGGCGGACATATATTCTACGTGGAGATTGACGGCGATGCAACGCACAATCCCAAAGCAATAGCCGACATCGTCGACCTCATGGACAAAAACAATATGGGTTACTGCAGCGTCAATCACAACCGTAATCGCTGTATGGACTGCGGATACGAAGACGCCACCGACAATCTCGACACCTGCCCCAAATGTGGCAGCCATGCCATAGACAAATTGCAGCGCATCACCGGCTACCTTGTAGGTACCACCGACCGCTGGAACAACGCCAAGCTGGCCGAACTCAACGACCGCGTCGTACACAAATGATCGTGCAAACGGCTGATAATACAGGCTCTCAATCCGAAGAGTGTACACGCTCGGACGGACAACGGACGCTTCAGGTGATGGACATCGTTGCCGGGACAAGCGTGGACGGTCCGGGGCTGCGCACCTCAATATACCTTGCCGGATGCGCCCACCACTGCCACGAATGTCACAATCCGCAGACCTGGGCACCGGATGCCGGACATCCGATGAGTGTGGACGACATTGTTCACGAAGTCGAAAAACACGGCTTCGATGTCACCCTTACCGGCGGCGATCCAATGTACAATGCTGCAGCCGTCATCCCCTTGGCACGCCGATTGCGCGAGGCCGGATATAGGATGTGGTGTTATACCGGATACCATTACGAAGAGATATGCAACGACACCGTACGTGCCAAGTTGCTACAATACATCGATGTATTGGTAGATGGTCCTTACGTGCATGCTCGGCGAGACATTTCACTGCTATTCCGCGGCTCGGGCAATCAAAGGCTTATCGATTGTGAGCGTTCGACCCCCGACCATATTGTCTTATGGTCTTCAGACTTTTAGACCGCATGCTTAGGAGAGAATAAATAGAGGCCACGGATGCATGACGCGACAAAAAGCCTTAGCTCACGCACATAACAATGCAGCACCGCATATAGGGTTGTTTTAGCCTTGTCTGCGGTGCTGAGTCTTTTTTACGTTTAAGCCCAATATATGAAGCGCCCTTGTCTTTTGCATTATTTAACATTCAAAAACCAAGGCCCGTATGTTATGTTTGGCCTACGACAAACGTCTTATATACAAAAGACGCAAACAATGGAACAAGACGTAAAGACATCAACATTCATCAGCCTCCGCAGTCGTCTCCACGCTTCGGCGCAACGATTATTGGCAAACGCAGACGATGTCAACGATGCGCTTCAAGAACTGTTTGTTCGCGTATGGCAAAACAAGGGCATTGCCGATACCGAGGGGCAAAGACAAGCATTTATGCATATCACCTTGCGCAATATCTGCGTGGACATGCTTCGTCGCCGTCGCCATTTCGAAGACATAGACACTTCGGCCGAAGCACAGGCAGCGACAAGCAATGCGGCATCACGAATCGATGCTGCCGACAGTGTAGCCGACTTGCGAATACGCATACGACAATGCATGTCCGGGACAATCCTGCGCGTGTTCGAAATGTATGCATTTAACGAGATGGACTACACCGAAATATCCTCCGAGTTGGGCATATCCATCGATGTGGCTCGTAGCTATATGTGCCGTGCACGCAAGATTGTACGCACCCAATGTCGCGAAGCACTCAAAAAATTATAAACACAAACAATATGGACAATAAAGACAATATGACAATAGAACAGCTTGAAAGACTGGCCCAAGCATACTTCGACTGCGAACTTAACCGCCGTGAGGAGGAAGAGCTCAAAGCGGTACTGCTATTCGCTGAGGCACACTCGGCACTTATCGACGAGTGTCGCCTGGCGATGGGTCTCGAAAGCATTGCAGCACATCCTCAGACGTCCGCTTCAACCGTACGTCATCGATTCAAATTCTACAAATGGATTGCAGTCGCCGCATGTCTCGCCGCAATTGCTGCTACGGGAATTATTATGTTGACAACGGGAGAGCAGCTGCAGAATAATTCAGAGACTATCATAACTGTATATGCAAACGGCAAACGACTCACAGACATCGACCAAGCACAAGACATTGCTATGTCCAGATACAACGAATGCATTGCCCTGGCAAAAAAATTGGAATACGAAGCCGACATGCGTCTCAAACGCGCCGATAAGCTACAACAGTCGAATTCGGAGATATATCTGCAAGCCATGCGAGTCCAAACACAATCAGAAGCGACAGAAGCCTCGATAATCAATCGAATAAACAAATACACAACATCAACCAACTAACCACATAAACATATAACTGATATGAAACGCCTATTACTAATTTTCCTCACCATCCTATGCGCCACAACATGCTGGGCCAAGGGTCTCGCGACAGAAAGCCTGTTCTGCGAAAGCACATACAAGAACAAAGCCGTGAAAGTGACCATAATCACCAAGAAAAACTCTGAATTTCGCAGTATCAGCGTAAGGGGCGATGCTTCCCTTGTTTCCAAAATGGAGAGCGCAGTCAAGAAAGACCGAGCCAAAGCCGCAAGCATTACCGAAAGCTATAGCAACGGCGGCGAAACTTACGATGTGATTTTCGGCGTTAACGGCATAACCGTAATTTTCACAAAACGCGGCAACAACCATGCCGATCTATCTCTGTCCGAGAAGTCCGACTCTTCCGATTGACCGAATTTATGCCAACTCCAACAAATGGGCTGTATCAAGATAGGCACAGCCCATTCTTATTTTAATGCCCCGGAATGGAATAATCGGTGCGTCAAAACAGGTTCAGTCTGACTATATTCTTTTGCCTGAATCATCCACATAATGACAAAAACACATCACTATTCGATGTCAGTCAGATAATACGCCACATACATTTTAGCCAAACAAACACAACAAAATAAAATTTTATAAAAAAATAAGTCGGCCAATTAATTGTATATCAATAATATATCAACAATGCACACAATTATTAGACTGTATATGAAAAATAATTGTTTGTATATTCAATAATTATTTTTAACTTTGCGAGTATTGACAACAACACCTCAAAACCAATATTGTCCTAAATAAATTTAGGCGACAGCGTAACGAGCAACGCCATAGAGCATCGCAAAAATCACATTAGAATGACCCCCCTAAGCCAACA